>Ga0208456_1000018_pt1 | contig 218223 bp, 190 predicted proteins | sample June2015DPH_4_10_2_FD_184691 | JGI IMG/M metagenome (GOLD analysis project Ga0208456, IMG submission 184691) | Peatland microbial communities from SPRUCE experiment site at the Marcell Experimental Forest, Minnesota, USA - June2015DPH_4_100... | ecosystem: Environmental > Terrestrial > Soil >... | reverse complement strand
CTGAGAACGTCTCGCGCGGTGGACTGTCCTTCAAGAGCGCCAATCGCTACGTCGTGGGGACGCATGTGGAAGTTGCGATCCCCTACGCCCCCGGGGCGACCAATATCTTTGCGCCGGCGCAAATCATTCATGTCGAATACCTGCCGGCCGACGGGCGATTTCTTTGCGGGGTGGGAAATGTTCACCAACTGCTCTTTGACTGAACTCCGTCGCCCCTTGTCCCCGGCTTCTCCCTTGTGAGATATGTTGTCATCCGGGAATTGCCGTTGCAGCCGGCGGGTGAGCTTGTCCTCAAACTCAGGGCCATCAGTCAGCGGAGTTGTGCCCTTCCTCAGTTGCTCGATGCGATCTTGCAGCGTGGCGATTTGCTTATCTTTCTCTTGGCGCAAAAGAGTTCTTGGTATCGACACCCTCCGCAACTGCCTTGACAGCCGTCCGGGCGTTGCATACAGTAGGGGCTCAACAACGATTTCGACATGGCAACCCTTGCAATCCAACGCAGAGAGGAAGAGCAGAACCAATGATGACAAAATCTCAGATCGTCGCGCATTTGGCCGGGAAGGTGGGCATCCCGAAGAAGACTGCCGCCGCGGTTCTCGTAGAACTCGTCACGGTGGCCACCAAGGAAGCCAAGAGCAGCGGGCAGTTTGTGGTTCCCGGGCTGGGCAAGGCGGTGAAGGCAAATCGCAAGGCTCGCATGGGTCGCAATCCTCAGACCGGCGAGGCCATCAAGATTCCGGCCAAGACGGTGGTGAAATTCCGTCTGGCGAAGGCGTTCAAAGACGCGGTGGTGCCTCCCAAGAAGAAGTAGCCTCCACCGAGACCGGCTTTCCTCAAAGGACGGTAGTCATTGAAGCCCGGTCTTCCGGCCGCAACACGGGTGTCGATACGGGGAACGCCATTCGCGCAATCGCCCCCGAGGCGACCAGTACTTTGGAGGGTCGCAATCTGCCGCGCGGAGGAGTATGAAGGAATCGTGCTTGCGGGAGGAGGCATGGCTCCATCTGGCATGAATGCGACCCTTTCAATGTGCTCGTGCACGAAAGCAAGCGCCAACCATGAGGTTTCAATTATAAGGGCCAAGCAAAACCCTACCGTTTGTTAAGATCCCGCTCGTGGCGAATGCGCATCCACTCCAGGTCGACCCTGGGATCGGCTTTCTCCGCGCTTTGGAGGGCCTCAGCCTTGTCAGCGGCAGCCCCTTGCCAGACAATCCATTCGTGGGCTCCCGGCCGGTCTTGGGCGGCCGGATCGGAAACGGCTTTGATATCGCCGCTGATCAGCACAATTACCTTCCAGTCGACCGTGTGGGTGGCAATGTTCCTTGCGATGCATTTTGGCAGAGCCGGAAATTCGTGTTTGAACGAAACCCTTTGATTAATTCATCAGCTGATCCGTACTTCCAAGACCACAGGGTCATCTCGCCCGCCCATGGTCGTGGTGACACAGCCCCTGGCCTCACGTCAGCGTCTCAGCTTTGAGTGTCCTGTCGTTCCTTGCAGTCCCTGCACCACCTGGTCCAAGGCACCGCTTCCAGGCGCGCCTTGCTAATCGGCTGTCCGCATTCTTCGCAGATGCCAAATTTCTCGTGCTGAATCCGCGTCAGGGCATCCTCAATGGCGCGCAAGAGCTTGCCGTCCGTCTGCTGCAACCGGATTTGCGTGGCGGCGTCGATTTCACTGGTGGCCATGTCCACCGGGTCCCCGTGAAGCTCACCTGCGGCGGTAATCGGACCGGCCAGACTCCTGCCGGCGGAAAGTTCCTGCCGCCTCGAAAGGAGCAGGTTCTTATAGCGAAGCAGGTCGCTCTTGTTCATGGCAGCCGCCCTGTACCCCAAGATTGCTGAGAATGCATAGCGCCAGTCCTCAAATTATACAGCCAGAGATGTGCTGTGGCAGCGAGGTCTAGCGATTGTGGTACGCGGAGTGCCAAGATAGAATCCCGGTGAGTACGGTGTCTCGTTTTGAAAGGAGAACTGCCATGCAAAACAGACTGGTACGTATTCTGACCCCGCTTTCGATCGTGCTCGCCGCTGGGATGCATCTGACGAGCTGTGGGCCAAAGGCCGTGGTCGTTGACACGGCCCAGCTCAAAATGTTTCAGCCCTTGCCCGATGCGGTGGAGTCGCAGAAGAACCCCATTACCGAGGCGAAAGTGAATCTGGGCCGCATGCTGTACTACGAACCCAGGCTGTCCAAGAACCATGACGTATCCTGCAACTCCTGCCACGATTTGGCCAAGTACGGAGTAGACGGGCAGCCGGTTTCCGACGGCCACAAGGGCCAGAAGGGCACGCGCAACGCCCCCACGGTGTACAACGCCGCGGGCCACTTCGTGCAGTTCTGGGATGGCCGCGCCCCCGATGTGGAGGAGCAGGCCAAGGGGCCGGTCCTGAATCCGGTGGAGATGGCGATGTCCTCTGACAAGGCTGTGGTGGCGGTGCTGAAATCCATGCCCGAGTATGTCGACGCCTTCAAGAAGGCCTTCCCCGCCGATAAGGATCCCGTCACGTTCGAGAACACGGCCCGGGCCATTGGAGTCTTCGAGCGCAAGCTGATGACGCCTTCCCGCTGGGACAAGTTCCTCAACGGAGATCAGGCAGCCCTCAGCAGCGCGGAGAAAGCCGGCTTTAACAACTTCATGGAAGCGGGCTGCCAGGCCTGCCATGCGGGGGCCTATTTCGGCGGCGAGGTATATCAGAAACTCGGGGCCGTGAAGCCGTACCCAGACGCTTCCGACGCCGGACGCCAAGCGGTGACGAAGCAGGAGAGTGACCGGTTGGTCTTCAAAGTACCGTCGCTGCGGAACATCGACAAGACCGCGCCCTACTTCCACACCGGAAAAGTGGCTACTCTCGAGGAAGCGGTCAAGGAGATGGGGGAGTACCAACTGGGCAAGCAACTGACGGACGGCGAGATCGCCTCCATTGTGACCTTTCTGAAAACGCTCACGGGCGAGATTCCGGCCGAGTACATCAAGCCACCCGCACTCCCCAAGAGCACGGCGAAGACACCCAAGCCGAGCAATACCTGACAGCAGAGCGCGAGCAGATCGCGAAAGATGAGAGGCCGCTGCGTGTGACGGCCTGTAAAGGCGACGCCCGTGATAGTTTGCGACTTCTCAAAGGGACAATCCGCCGGCGGCTCCGAGGGCCACTTGCGATACTGTTGTCGGAAACAGCTCCCCAAGCCAGTCCCATAGCAAGACCGAGCACCGCACCTGTGCTTCGCTTCACGTGAAACCCCCTTGTTAACGAAGTGCGACACACCTCAGCTCGAGGGAAGTCTACTTCAAGGGCGAGGACTGTGAAAAAGCCGACGTCCGCCTGCGCTCCGACCCCTGCTTCCAGGACCTCTTGCCCCGTATGAACTTCCCGCCGTAAGATCGCCTGCGCCCTTTGGCTCCCCCATCTCTTACGTCTGCCTCCGATGCGATTCTGTCTTGACGTGCCGCAGGTCCGAGGTGCGGGACTTGCGCTGCATGCTCATTGTTCGCAAAGGAGTTCGCGTTAGTTTGAAAAGTATAAAGACCTTGACTTTACTTATCTCAATTGGGACAGCGGCAGGGGAGGGCAGCTGAAGAGACCCGTCTGCGCGTCGATGAGCGGAGTCGGGAGTAGCGCATCTGCTTCAGATTGCCCGACGGCCGACCTGAACCTCAACCGCGAGTTTTGAGATCTTCACACTGTTGCCGGGAATCTCCGCTCCAGAATCCGAGAATCACTTATTCGGCTCCGAGAGCTCAGCCTAGGGTTCAAAGCGGGCAATTCGAATGGCAAAACATTTGTCTTTCGGATACTATCGCCCGCATGCCACGATCCGTGGCGCTGCGAAGATGACTCGTGGCGGGCATTCAGCGGCGTAAAGCGAATACCCATCTCTGACCTAGAGAGCGAAGAACAAATGAGTGAGAAAAAGGGTGACGGAACGAACCCTCGATCAAAGAAGCTGATCTCCGCAAGCATGCTGCTGTTAATCGGCATCAGCACGGCCTCAGCGCAGAGCAAACGTGACCCGCTCAAGAGTGGATTTGAGAATCCGCCCGAGGGTGCGCGACCGCGGGTGTGGTGGCACTGGATGAACGGCAACATCACCAAGGAAGGCATCAAGCTGGACTTGGAGTGGATGCACCGCGTGGGCCTGGGCGGGTTCCAGAATTTCGACGCGGCCCTGTCGACGCCGCAGGTGGTGGAAAAGCGCTTGGCTTACATGACCCCCGAATGGAAGGATGCCTTCAAGTACGCGACGATCCTCGCCGATCAACTGGGACTGGAAGAGGCGATTGCTGGTTCGCCGGGCTGGAGTGAGTCCGGTGGGCCATGGATCCCGGCGGCGCAGGGAATGAAGAAGTATGTGTGGAGTGAAACGTTCGTCGAAGGCGGCAAGCCGTTCGAGGGCACACTGCCCCACCCGCCATCGAACACCGGGGCCTTTCAAGACCTGAGTATCCATGATCTTCTCGCCGCGCCCAAGGGCGCTCCGCCGATTCCCCAGTTCTACGCTGATACCGTGGTCATCGCCTATCGCCGGCCGGCAAGTGACGTGCCGCTGGAATCACTGCAGCCCAAGATGACAGCCGGCGGCGGCGCCCCAGACGCAGTGATGCTCAGCAGCGGGAATCTGCAAAAAACCACGAAGCTTCCTATTCCCTCCAGGACCGGTGAAAGCGCCTGGATCCAATACGAATTCGCTGCGCCTCAGACAATCCGCTCCGTCACCATCGCGATGAAAGAGGTGGAGGGAATTGCCGCGATGGTGGCGGGGATCACCAGCCCGGAGAAATCCCTTGAGGCGAGCGACGATGGGCAAAACTTCCGGAGCATTGTGAAGCTTCCGGATGGTGGCGCTCCCGAGCACACTGTTTCCTTCCCTGCCGTGAAAGCAAAATACTTCCGTGTCGCGTTCAAGCGGAAACCCGCTCCCCCTTTGCCTGCGTGGGCGACCGGCTTGGACCTTACTTCTCTCGGAATCAAGGTGGGCGCACCTCCAACCGACTATGAAATTGCCCAACTCGTGCTCCATCCGGGAGAGCGTGTCAACCGGTTTGAAGAGAAGGCCGCCTTCGTTCCCATGCCTGACCTCTACGAGTTCGCGACACCTGCCGACCCTACAGCCGAAGTCGTTGCGAAATCCGATGTGGTCGATCTGACTTCGAAGCTGCGCGCGGACGGTACACTTGACTGGAACCCTCCCGCCGGAAATTGGGTCATTCTCCGGTTCGGCTATTCCCTCTTGGGAATCACCAACCACCCGGCGACCCCCGAGGCGACTGGCCTGGAAGTCGACAAGCTGAGCCGGACCTATGTGAAGAACTACATGAACACCTACCTGGACAGCTACAAGGAGACGGTAGGCGCGGACTACATGGGCAAGCGTGGCATCCGGTACGTGATCAACGATAGTTGGGAGGCGGGCTCGCAGAATTGGACCGACGACATGATCGCGCAGTTCAAGAAGCGGCGTGGTTATGATCCGCTACCTTGGATGCCGGTTCTCACCGGCCAGGTGGTAGAGAGCGCCGAAGCCAGCGACCGGTTTCTGTGGGATTTTCGCAAGACGATTGCCGATTTGATTGCGGATGAGCATTACGGCCAACTGGAGGCAACGCTGCATGAGCGGGGCATGGGTCATTACGGCGAGTCACACGAGGAAGGGCGCGCCTTTGTAGCTGATGGCATGGAAGTAAAGAAGTTCAACGAAGTGCCCATGAGCGCCATGTGGACCCAGACGCCCGGGGTGAATAAAGAGCAATACGGCTACAACGCGGACGATCGGGAATCGGCATCGGTGGCGCATATTTATGGCCAGAACCTGGCTGCGGCCGAGTCAATGACGGCGGCGGCCGCGCCCTGGGCGTGGTCGCCGGCGACGCTGAAGCCGACGGCCGACCAAGAGTTGCTGAACGGCATCAACCGCTTTGTAATTCACGAGTCGGCACATCAGCCAGTGGTGGGCAAGGCGCCGGGAATGACGCTGGGGCCTTTCGGGCAGTGGTTCAACCGCAACGAAACCTGGGCGGAAGAGGCTGGTCCATGGGTCGACTACATCGCGCGCAGCAGCTACCTGCTCCAGCAGGGACACTTCGGCGCAGACTTGGTTTATTTCTACGGCGAAGATTCAAACCTGACCGCGATCTTTGCGGATAAGTCACCGGATGTGCCGGCGGGCTATGGTTTTGACTACATCAACGCCGACGCCCTGATCCACGAGCTGAACGTCGCCGACGGCCGCCTCACGACCAAGAGCGGCATGAGCTACCGTGTGCTGGGGCTTGATCCGTACAGCCAACACATGTCGTTGCCCGTCCTGCGTGCCATTCACAAACTGGTGGAGGATGGCGCCGTCGTTGCCGGTCCGAAGCCGACCGACGATCCCAGCCTCGCCGACAACGAGGCGGAATTCCGCAAGCTGAACGACGAGCTGTTTGGCGACGGCACGGGCGTGCACAAGGTTGGCAAAGGCACGGTGTACGCAGGCCAGAGTCTGACGGATGTCTTCAACGCGTTGCAGGTGGCGCCGGACTTCGACTACACCAAGCCGGAGAGCGATACGCGCATTCTCTTCGTGCATCGCAGGCTTGCAGATGGCGATCTGTACTTCGTGGATAACCGCAATGACCGCGACGAAACGGTGGACGCCACTTTCCGTGTGACCGGTAGGGCACCGGAACTCTGGCATGCCGAGACGGGCAATTCGGAGCCCGCTTCTTACCACACTGCGGATGGCCGCACGACGGTACCGTTGCACCTGGAACCGTGGGGCACGGTGTTTGTGGTGTTCCGCAAGGCGACGAAAACGACGGCGCGCACTTTGCCCAAGGTGGTGGAGACGCAACTGACGACGGTGGATGGCGCGTGGAATTTGGCCTTCCAGCCGGACCGCGGAGCGCCGCCGTCGATCACTCTGAACAAGCTGTCGTCATGGAGCGATAACCCGGACGCGGGCGTGAAGTACTTCTCCGGAACCGGCACCTATACAAAGACCATCCAGGCATCGGCGGACTGGTTCAAAAAGGGTGCGCATCTGCGGATCGACCTAGGCGATGTGAAAAACCTCGCCGAGGTGACTGTGAACGGGAAGTCGCTAGGCATCGTCTGGCATGCGCCTTACAGGGTGGACGCGACGAGCGCACTGAAGCCAGGTGCGAACGAAGTGACCATCAAGGTGATCAATGCGTGGGTAAACCGGCTGATCGGCGATCAACAACCTGACGCGACGACGAAGTACACGTTCGCCGATGTGAAGCCGTACAGGGCGAACTCGCCGTTGCTACCTTCGGGGCTCCTCGGACCGGTGCGTCTTTACTCCATTGCCACACAGTAAGGAGAGATTAGAAGCGCCCAAGCCGAAGACACTCTGTCGATACCAAAAAACTGGCCTGTGCCGAGAGGAAGTTCCGCCTGCGGGACCTAAGGCTTCCGATTCGGCAACCCGCATGTCGAACGCTTGTCATCGGGGGGTGTCTGCCTCATTCGCGCAATCGCCCCCGAGGCGACCAGTACTTAGGAGGGTCGTAATCTGCCGCGCGGAGGAGTATGAAGGAATCGTGCTTGCGGGAGGAGGCATGGCTCCACCTGGCATGAATGCGACCCTTTCAATGTACTCGTGCACGAAAGCAAGCGCCAACCATGAGGTTTCAATTATAAGGACCAAGCAAAACCCTGCCGTTTGTTAAGATCCCGCTCGTGGCGAATGCGCATCCACTCCAGGTCGACCCTGGGATCGGCTTTCTCCGAGCTTTGGAGGGCCTCAGCCTTGTCGGCGGCTGCCCCTTGCCAGACAATCCATTCGTGGGCTCCCGACCGGCCTTGGGCGGCCGGATCGGAAACGGCTTCGATATCGCCGCTGACCAGCGCAATTACCTTCCAGTCGGCCGTGTGGTTGTCGATGTCCCTTACGGTGTACTTTACCAGACTCGGGAACGAGATGCTTCCATTCAGAAAAGGAAATAGATTGGAATGGTCGTTGAGCCGAAGCCCGGAACATATGCGTTAGTCCTTTCCTGCGCGAGCAATGCCCGTATTCAGATCGGGCGCCTGGGAACGGTGCAGCTTCAGCGCGGTTATTACGTTTACCTAGGGAGCGCATTGGGGCCTGGTAGCCTGCGTGCCCGGATCGCCCACCATCAAAAGCTTTCGTCACGACCCCACTGGCACATCGACTATTTGCGAGCCCACACGCGGCTGCAATCCGTGTGGCTCAATTATGATGGGAGACGACACGAGCACCAATGGGCACAAGCAATGCAGAAGGTAAGGGGCGTAACTATTCCTTTCCCGGGGTTTGGTGTGTCGGATTGCAATTGCCCGTCGCACCTTTACTTCTTCAAGCGTTGTCCTGCCCAGATCGGCTTCGGGACGGAGTGCCTATTCGAAGCGGCTGCCAGCGAGTCGCTCACGGACAATTCAGTATCGCTCCCAATACAGAACGTCTGACAGGAGTTGCCTGCTATGCGACCTATCTCTAGCCGGCAGGCGGACCATCTGTCCCACCAGCGTGCGCAAAAGCGTCTCAAGAATAAGCAGCGAATACATGAAAGGGACCAATGACCGGTAGCGGAATACCACGGTCAACTGGATGAGAGCGCAAATCAACTGTGCGCTCCGCCAAAGGGCAAGGGCGAAGACAATGCCACCGGCACCCGCCACCGATAGATCCATCCCGGCGATGCTGCCTGCGCCCCCGTCGGGCGCCAGAAGGTGGATACAGCTTCGAACGGTACTGATGACGGCAAGTGCAGCGAAGACGTAGACGGGAAGTTCCATCCCGTGGATGTTGTTATCAGCGGTGGCGGGCAGCAAGACGGAGAATAGAGTTTTCATGGGAAGCTCGGCTTGTCTCGGTTCTGCTCAATCGCCGCGTAATGGCGGTCTCCTACAACGAAGGTTTCAGTCCTGAGGCGCTGTTTCCTGTTGCGGCGGACCGGAAGCCGCTTGCCCTCCACCTCCACCTCATCGGCGGTCATCAACTGCCTGGCGATGGAGCTCAATGAATCGTTAGCGGCTTTTCCTCGGGAGGCGGAAGTTCTGCCCTGGCGGGGGAAAGGACCGAGTTGGAGCAGGGGAAGCAGGACGCCGTCAGGCTCCTGGACCGGTCGAAGGCTTTGGCCCGCACCTCCGCCCCCAGCATGAACAGCGGCGACTCAGTCCTGGAGGGGTAGTGATGTCATTTGGAAAATGAAGGGTGGCCCTCAAACGCCGATTCCCTACGCCGCAAGACTTTTGTTAGAATCCGCCCCGCAGCAGAGTTTCACTGGAGCTCATGAAAACCTGCCCCATTTGCCAGCAAGCCTACTCCGACGACGTTGAGTTCTGTGCCCGCGACGGTGCTCGACTTTCCGGCGAGGCCCGCGAGGAACGCGAATGCCCATATTGTGCCGAGCGGATTCTCAAGAAGGCCCGCGTCTGCAAGCACTGCGGCCGCGATGTGGAGCCGCTGACCAGGGCCGACACTGCCGTTCAAACACCGTCCCCTGCGCCACCGCAAAGGACTGCGGAAGCTCCGTGTCCGCAGCCACAAGGGAGCGAGCCCGTAGCGGCAGCAAGCCAGCCGCCTACGGCGACCGAGCCTCCGCAGTTCGAGATTTTTTCGAAGCCGCCCAGCAAGATGAAGTTCGCCTTCATTCCGGTGGTTTCGCTCATTTTCACCGTCGTGGGGGTCTGGTATTTTTTGCAGCATGGGGCGAAAAAAGGCGAAGTGAGAGTCAACCCCACGGACCGCCTGAATTACGTCTGGATTCCCTCGGGAAGTTTTCAGATGGGCTGCTCGCCCGGCGACAATGATTGCTATGACTTTGAAAAGCCGTCGCACCAAGTGAGCATCACTAGAGGTTTCTGGCTGGGGCAAATAGCAGTTCCGATTGCGGCCTACAAGGTCTTTGCAGGGGCCACGGGAAGGCAGATGCCACCTGAGCCGAACCTTAACGGGCGGCCGCTCAACCCCGGGTGGGGCGACGAGGCCATGCCCATCGTCGATGTGACATGGGATGATGCCCAAGCCTATTGCAAATGGGCGGGCGGGAGGCTGCCGACGGAAGCCGAGTGGGAGTATGCGGCGCGAGCCGGGAGCACGGCAGCGCGTTATGGCGACCCGGATGAGATTGCCTGGTACGCGGGCAACAGTGGGCGTCAACGCTTGGACAACGAAACGATTTCGAAAGAAGAAGACCAAGCTGATTTCGTGAAGGTCTTGAACGAGAACGGCAACGGCATGCAGGAAGTCGGGCTGAAGCGTGCCAACGGGCTCGGGTTGTTCGACATGTTGGGAAACGTTTGGGAGTGGGTGAATGACTGGTGGGACCAGGATTATTACCAGACCGGCCCGTCTCAAGACCCCACGGGGCCGAGGAGCGGGACGCATCGCATTATCCGTGGCGGGTCCTGGCTCGGCGGTCCCAGGGACATACGCGTATCCCTCCGAAACAGGCGCAGCCCAGGCGACAGGGACTTCGACCTCGGGTTCCGTTGTGGCGGGGAAGTAGCCGGCCTTTGACCCTTTTCCTTTTCCCTTAACTCAATAGTGGGCTCGGGGGCGAAGGCAGGGAGCAAGCAAGCCTGCGAGACCCGAGACCGTATGTGAGGGGGAGCAACCGCCTAAGCTTGCTCGCAGCGGGACTGCGAGCTCACGAATCCCAGGAGGGCCTGGCGGTCGTCCGCACTGATGGATGTGAACTCCACCCCGACTCCCTTTCCGCCTTCGGACCACCTCACGATTCCCTGCGCGGTTATCGCGGGCAAATTGGGCGGCCGGCCAAATACCAAGTGAAGTTGGGTACCGACGGGGAACACCTTCTTCGGGCGGAGGCAGAGCCCCGTGCCGCTCACGTTCTCAGTCTCCTCGACGTAGTTGGCCGCCCCTTCCGACAGGGCGACAGTCAGAGATGCGACGAGCCGCGGAGCAGGTTTCCGTCCTTCTATTGTGGGCATGGTCTCTGTGCGTCATCCATAGGCGGAACTTTGCCTCGACGGAATATCATACGCCAAGCATCACGAATCCACGCACCCGAGCTTTGCAGGCCCCTTGGATTTGCCTGAGCCCTCAGGGTGCCGCCGCTTCAGTTCAACCGGCACCGGGCCGCAGCAGGGCGTAGTCGCTTGCGCAAGCGTAAATAGCTGCTTCCACAACTGTGCCAACGAACGACGGTATGTTAAGGGGGCACAGTGAGTCAATCAAAGGGGATAATCGCGACGCTGTGTTATCGGCTGTGTCTCGTGGTCATGCTACTTCAGGCAATCTGTGAGCCCCGTCACTGCAATGACGCTATGAAACTTCGATACTGAGTGTGCCTAGCAGCAGTGAGAACGCAGCGCTTGCGTTGCGCGTGAAGCCTCCTGCCGTAATGACCAGAGAATGTCCCTTTTGCCTCTCACCGATTGTTCCCCAAACGACCCGATGTCCGCACTGCACTTCTGCATTGAGCGCAGCGTGAGGTGTAACTCAGGCACTTTGTGCGATCACACTCAGATTGACGCGAGTTCTGACCATGGCCAGGCCGAACCAATTTCCAACATGGCGTGGACGAACATCAGCAGTGTACGAGATGCCCTAGGTGTTATCAGGAAAGGGTGGGGAATTTGATGAGCATTGATTTGGCTGTTGGGCGCCGGCCGAACGAATCAGGTCCTAGTCTTTTGCCGTCGGTTTCTTTACCGCGAATGCCCAAAATCTCTGTAGGGCCGTCCGCCTGGGCGCGCCTTGGACTGATTCTGGGCGCAATCGCGGCGGTGGTTTTGATGGGCATGAGCTGTGGAGGTCCGAAGCCGCAGTCCGCCGCTTCCGCTCCGCCCACACCGGTGGGGGTAGTGAGGGCAATCCAAATGGACGTGCCCGTCCACGCCGAATGGGTGGCAACCCTAGAGGGTTACGTAAACGCCCAGATTCAGCCCCAGGTGAGCGGATATCTTATCCGCCAGAGTTACCAAGAGGGCTCTTACGTCCACAAGGGTGATGTGCTGTTTGAAATCGACCCGCGGCCGTTTCAGGCGGCGCTCGACCAGGCCAAGGGGCAACTGGCCCAGGCGCGGGCGCAGCTTTACCTGGCGGACGTGAATGTGAAGCGCGACACGCCCCTGGTGAAGGAAAGAGCGATCGCCCAGAGCCAGCTTGACGCCGAAACCGCCGCGCAAATGCTCGCCCGTGCCTCTATTCAAGCGGCGGAGGCCGCGGTCGAGCAGGCGCAACTCAACCTCGGATTCACCAGCGTCCGCTCCCTTGTGGACGGGATCGCGGGAATCGCCGCCACCCAGATGGGCAACCTGGTTTCGCCCTCAACCGTTCTAACCACGGTTTCCCAGCTCGACCCCATCAAAGTCTATTTCCCCATCAGCGAGCAGGAGTACCTCCAATTCACTTCCAAGCTGCTGAAGAAAACCTCGACCAGCGATTTACTGCGGGCCTCAGATTCCAGGGTGCTTGATCTGATTCTCTCGGATGGTTCGACTTATCCGCACAAGGGACAGGTCGTCTTTACCGACCGGCAGGTGGATCCACAGACCGGAACGATCCGGGTAGTCGGAGCTTTTCCCAATCCTGGGAATATCCTCCGCCCCGGGCAGTTCGGGCGCGTCCGGGCACTGCTCGGCGTGCGCCAGGGAGCGGTTCTGGTTCCGCAACGCTGCGTGACGGAACTACAGGGAACTTACGAAGTGGCCGTCGTCACCGCGCAGAACAGCATCTCGATCCGCAAGGTGAAGGTGGGCGAACGCGTGGCCCTGTTGTGGGTCATCAACGAGGGGCTCGCGCCGGGCGAAACCGTGGTGGCGGAGGGCACCTCGAAAGTGCGCGAGGGCATGACGGTGGCGCCGACCCTGGAGACGTCCGCGCCGGAGGGTAGCCGCTAATGTCCAAGTTCTTTATCAACCGTCCCATCGTGGCGATGGTGATTTCGATTCTGATGGTCATCGTGGGAGCGGTGGCCATGGCGACCCTTCCGATTTCCCAGTTCCCGGAGATTATTCCACCCGAAATCCAGGTGCGGGCGTCGTATCCCGGGGCCGACGCGCGCACCATGATGGAGTCCGTCGCTACCCCCATCGAGAGCCTGATGAATGGCGTGGATTACATGAATTACATGTATTCCACCAACGACAACTGGGGCAACACCACTTTGACGGTGAATTTCGATGTCACCACCAGCCCCAATGTCGATCAGATTTTGACGCAACTGCGCGAGTCGCAGGCTGCCCCGCAGTTGCCGGCCATGGTGAATACCACCGGCGTCATCGTGCAGAAGTCCCGGTCGGCCGCGATGATGGTCATCTCATTCTATTCGCCCCACGAGACGTACGACCGAAACTTTCTGACGAATTACGCCTACATCAATTACGTGGATGAGCTTTCGCGCGTGCCGGGGGTGGGGCGCGTGCAGGTGTTTGGCGGCCCTTACGCGATGCGCATTTGGGTGAAACCGGATCAACTGGCCAAGCTGGGGGTCACGGTGCCGCAGATTGTGGCGGCGGTGGAGGCGCAGAACACCGTCAACCCGGTGGGGCAAATCGGCGGCGAACCGGTGCCCAAGGGGCAGGAATTCACTTACACGGTGCGGGCCCTGGGACGCCTGGTGACACCCGAGGATTTCGGCGAAATCGTGGTGCGCGCCAATCCGGACGGCTCGACCTTGCGGCTGAAGGATGTGGCACGCCTGGAATTGGGCGCCCAAACCTACAGCTTCGATGCGCGATTTCATGGCGTGCCCGCCGCTGCCCTCGGCATCTACCAATTGCCCGGCTCGAATGCGCTCGAGGCGGCGGCGGGCGTGCGTGCCAAGCTGGAGGAACTGGCCCCGCGGTTGCCCAAAGACGTCGAGTACGAAATCGGCGTGGACACCACCAAAGCGGTCACCGCCGGGATTCATGAAATCCTGTTTACTTTTCTTGAGGCCCTGTTGCTGGTCATCCTCGTCGTTTACATTTTCCTCCAGGGCTGGCGTCCTACGCTGATCCCTTTATTGGCGGTGCCGGTTTCTCTGATCGGGACGTTCGTCGTGTTCCCGATGCTGGGATTCTCGATTAATACACTCTCGTTATTCGGGCTGGTGCTGGCCATTGGCTTGGTGGTGGACGACGCTATTGTGGTGGTGGAAGCGGTTGAGCACCATATTGAAGAGGGGATGACGCCGCGTGATGCCACTCTGCTGGCCATGCAACAGGTCTCAGGGCCGGTGATCGCTATTGCCTTGGTCCTCGCTTCGGTCTTTGTCCCGACGGCGTTTATTCCGGGAATCACCGGCAGACTGTACCAGCAGTTTGCGGTCACCATCGCGATTTCGGTGATTTTCTCCGCCTTCAACGCGCTCACGCTCAGCCCCGCGCTCTGCGCGCTGATTCTGAAGCCTCGACACCACATCCGCGGACCGCTCGGCTGGTTTTTCAACGGGTTTAACCGCGTGTTCAGGCGCTCCCGCGAGGGGTACGTCAATTTCTCCCGCGTGCTCATCCACAAGTCCGTTTTCAGCCTGCTTTTTCTGGCGCTGATCGCCGTGCTCGGCGTGGGCATGGGAAGGAAGCTGCCCACTTCGTTCCTTCCGGAAGAAGATCAGGGCTACCTGATGATTACCATGACCCTGCCCCGTAGCGCGTCATTGCAGCGCACCTCAGCGGCAGTGCGCAAGGTGGAAGAGATCGTTAACAAGGTCCCTGGAGTACAAAGCATTACTTCCATCATGGGTTTCAGCATCCTGAGCGGAACCCAGAGTAGCTATGACGCAATCTTTTTCGTGCGCTTCAAAGACTGGGACGAGCGCCGGTCGCCGGAACAGGAGGCCCAGGCTATTCAACTGCGCCTCAATCGGGATCTTGCCCAGGTGAGCGAAGGCATATGCTTTGCCTTTTCGCCGCCCGCCATCCCGGGCGTCGGGGCAGCGGGGGGCGTGAACTTTGTGCTGGAGGACCGATCGGGGGCGGGTGGGGATTTCTTCGCCGACAACCTGGACCGGTTTGTGGCGGCGGCGCAGCGGCGGCCGGAACTGGCGCGCGTCATCGCCACTTACACCGCCCACGCCCCGCAAGTCTACGTGGATGTGGACCGGGAAAAAGTGCTGCGCCAACAAGTGAACATCGCCGAAGCCTACCAAACGCTCGAGACCTTCATGGGTGGCTACCTGGTGAACTACTTTAATCGCTTCGGCCGCCAATGGCAGGTCTATTTGGAAGCGGAAGGCGACTACCGCGTCGACGCCAGTAACATCGGCCAGTTTTATGTGACCAACCCCCGCGGCGATCGCGTGCCGCTCAGCACCCTGGCCAACCTGCGGCCCATCACCGGCCCCGAGTTCTTGATGCGCTACAACGAATACAACGCGGCGCAGATCAACGCCACCGCCGCTCCGGGGATCAGCTCGGGACAGGCCATGAAAGTCATGGAAGAAGTGTTCGCTCAAACCATGCCGCGCGAGATGGGCTTTGACTACATGGGCATGTCGTTTCAGGAACAGTTGGCCGCCAAGGGGGTTCCGGCAATTGCGGTTTTCGGGCTTTCGCTTCTGTTTGTCTTCCTGATCCTTGCCGCCTTGTACGAAAGCTGGTCCCTGCCTTTCAGCGTCTTGCTGGGCACGCCCATTGCCGTAGCCGGAGCATTTCTGGCGCTCATGCTGCGGCACTTTGAGAACGACGTTTACACGCAAATCGGCTTGGTGATGCTCATAGGCCTGACGGCCAAGAATGCCATCCTCATTGTGGAGTTTGCCAAACTCGAACACGCAAAGGGGAAGAGCACGGTGGAGGCCGCCTTGGACGGGGCTCGGCTCCGCCTGCGTCCCATCCTGATGACGTCTTTCGCCTTCATCCTGGGTTGCGTCCCGCTCTGGACGGCGCAAGGGTCCGGGGCGGTTGGGCGCCGTATTCTGGGAACCGTGGTGATCGGTGGCATGTCGGCCGCTTCTTCGATAGCCATTTTCCTTATTCCGGTTACTTTTGCGGTCGTTGAGGGCCTCTCTTCCCGGCTGCGCCGCCACCCCGAACCGCAACCTGAAGCCGGTGACTCAAAGGGGGGACAGCTCGCATGATGCGCTTGGCAAGGGGCTTCTCCATTTCGCTATTGCTGGTCCTGTTGGGTGCCTGCACGGTAGGACCCAATTACCAGCGTCCCAAAACTGAAATTCCGGGGGGATATCGGGGAGTGCCGGCCACCGTTCCGGGGGCTGCTTCCTCCGAATCGCTGGGGGATGCCCAGTGGTGGACAGTTTTCCAGGATGAGCAGCTTCAGTCGCTCATCCGGACGGCGCTTAAACAGAACTACGACGTGCGCATCGCCGCCGAGCGCGTGCTGGCGGCGCAAGCACAGCTCCGAATCACGCGTTCCGATCAGTACCCGTCGGCTGGGGTTGGGGTGGGCGGCACGACCGAACGCGAGCCCACCAGCCCGTTTTCCCCCAGCTATCGCTGGGATTATATGCAGGTGGGGGGAAGCGTGTCGTGGGACATCGACTTCTGGGGGAAGTACCGAAGGGCCACCGAGGCTGCTCGCGCCAATCTGGCCCAGACCGAGTGGGGAAAGCGCGCCGTGGTCAGCACGCTGGTTGCGAATGTTGCCGGCGCCTACTTCCGGCTTAGGGCATTTGACCTGGAAATCGATATCACCCAACGCACCCTCGCCTCCCGGCAGGAATCCTTGCGGCTGACCAAGCTCCTCGCGGATCATGGGGCTGCTTCGATGGTGGACGTACGGCAGGCGGAGCAGCTTGTCTATGTGGCCTCTGCCACCCTCCCGGATCTGCAACGGCAGATCGAACAGGAGGAAAACTACATCAGGTTCCTGCTTGCTCAGAATCCCGGGCCCATCACTCGGGGGCACAGCCTGACCGAACAGGTGCGGCCGCCCTTGGTTCCCGCGGGGCTGCCCTCCCAATTGCTGGAACGCCGTCCGGACATTCACGAGTCCGAGCAGCAATTGATCGCGGCCAATGCCCAGATCGGTGTGGCGCGGGCCGCCTACTTCCCGTCCATCTCCCTGACCGGAACGGCCGGATTCATGAGCTCTGCCTTGACCGATCTGTTCACGAAGCCTTCAGGCGTTTGGATTGCCACCGCTTCCGCCACCCAGCCGCTTTTCACCGCTGGCAAGTTGCAGGCCAATGTCCGGCTGGCGGAAGCACAACAGCAACAAGCCTTGCTGGCGTACCAGCAGACGATCCAGAATGCGTTTCGGGATGTTTCCGACGCTTTCGTGGCCTACCAAAAGACCCGCGAGGCGCGGGAACAACAAGAACTGTTGGCCGCCGCCGCCCAGGACTCTGCCCGGCTCGCGCACGTGCGATACGATGGCGGATCAACCACTTACCTCGAAGTTCTGACCAACGAGACCAATTACCTGGCCGCCGAGCTGGAACTTTCCCAGGCAAAACTGAATGAGATGCTTTCCCTGGTGCAGATATACAGTGCCTTGGGAGGGGGCTGGCAGCAATAGGCGCCCCGGCGCACCGTGGCGGCGGGTTATGGACAGAAGGACGTGGTGGAATTGCTGCGCCAGCACGGCGGCCGCAAATGGGCACATAGGCTGGCCGCGATTACAGGGGGAAGGAACCCATGACCTGCACGGCTGCCGTGTCGAAAAGATACGACATCGGATTCGCATCCATAGGACCGAAGACTGCGGTGATTCGGCGGCAAGAAATGCTGGAGTCAGGCTGCGGAGTGCTCTTGCCGGTGAGAGTATCATTAGCTCACTTTTCGCTGCTCTCCACGGCGGACCAGCTTTGGTAAGCTGGCCGAGCGACAAAGCGAAAGGTTGGAGGTGACGCCGGTGCCCAACGAAGCATTCTTCCGGCCCGACCTCTTCGAGTTTCTGCGCCAGCTCAAGCGCCACAACAACCGGGAATGGTTCGCCAGGAACAAGGAACGATATGAGGAGGCCGTCCGCGACCCGGCGCTGCTGTTCATCGGCAGCTTTGAGCCGCACCTGCACAGGCTCAGCCCGCATTTCGTCGCCGACCCGCGCCCCGCACGCGGCTCGCTCTTCCGCATATACCGTGATACCCGGTTCTCGCCGGACAAGCGCCCCTTCAAGACGCATGTCGGCATCCATTTCTCCCACGCCAGCGGCAAGGACGCCCATGCGCCCGTGTTCTATCTCCACCTGGAGCCGGACAACTGCTTCGCGGCGGCGGGCGTCTGGCATCCTGACAGCAGCGCCCTGACGAAAATCCGGATGGCGATTGTCGCCGACCCCGGGCAATGGGCGAAGGCCAGACGGAAGCTGGAGCTTGAGGGCGAAAGCCTCATGCGGCCGCCGCGAGGATTCGACCCAAGCCACCGGTTCATCGAGGACATCAAGCGGAAGGACTTCGTGGCGTCGGCCGGGCTCACCGAGGCGCAGGTGTGCGGCCCCAGGCTCATGCGGGATTTCGCCGCCGCGTGCCGGGCGATGCTGCCGCTGGTCGAGTTCACGACGAGGGCGCTGGGGTTCGAGGCTTAGGCACTGCCGCTTGCTTGGCCACAGCCTTGCTCCGAGCTGTGCGGCGGTGCTTCTTGAGCCACCGCGCCGCAGCGTCGCGCTTGCACTTCCTGCACTGCCCGCTGGCGTTGATGTTCGACGGGCGCATTTCGTGCCCGTTCTTGCATCTCCTGTATGCCATGACGATTGCCTCCGACCGTAAGATACATTGGCCGGAGGGGCCAACAGAGGGTTGTTCGTGGGCGTTGCCTCCCTCCGCTGCCCAGTGGAGCCAGTGGCGCAATTCCACGTCGCTTCTTGGGGAGTCCGTCACCGACAATATGAGCAGGTAGTCATTCTGTCGGGGACTTGCGGCGTGAATGGAAGCGGAGCTGGGAGGCTTCCGGTTGATACATCCTCCCTTAATTCTTGCAAATGGTGTAAGGTCACAAGATTGTAGTCAAACTGTGGCCAATAAACCCTAAGAAGGCCCCAAAATCCCTCACAATTCGAGAGGTTGTGAGGCTATGCAAAGATAGCACCATCTATTTTTTTCCAGTAATATCGGCAAATGTTAGAATGCCTTTCGTGGACTCATAATCCGTTGGTCCCAGGTTCGAGTCCTGGTGGGCCCACCAACCATCTTCCAAACTGTCAGTGATTTGTGGGATGTGGCCTTTGGCGGGATTGCCCCAAAATAGGGCAACTGTCCGAAAACTGTCCGAATTGTGGCGGGAAAGATCACGACGCTGCCTGTCCTTCACCTAAATCTCATCCGCGCCAAAGCTGGCGCGACTCGCCCTCTGTGGTCTACAAAAACTTGGCGCGGAACAAGATGTAACGGTCACATCTCGAGTGTTCGGACGCTTGCCGGATTTCTTGGTCCCTCGGTAGTTTTGACCCGTAACCTTATCGGATCCAAAGCAAACGGAGTTCCCAGTAGGGACAGGTAAGGAGACGCTGAAAGCAACATCTCTGCTGACTTAAGGCATTAGAATTGTCTCTACACCTCCAAGTTGTGCAAATAGTCGTAGCTCATCTTCACGGCCTCGAGCGGAGGCTGTTCGCAATAGTCCTGTTCGACGTAGTAGTGCTTCATGCCGCCCACCGGGGCAGCCGCGAAAATGCGCTTCCAGTCGATGGTGCCGTGGCCCACAGGTGCAAACAGCCCCATCTTGGCGTCAAACTCCTGCGTGGGGGCAGGTTTGTCCTTAAGGTCCTTGATGTGCAGAAGCGGGAAGCGGCCCGGGTGCTTTTTGAAGTACGCCACCGGATCCTGGCCCGCGTGCGTCACCCAGAAACAATCCATCTCGAATTTTACCAGCTTCGGATCGAGCGCTGCAAGAAGGTAGTCATAGGCGGTGGTGTCGCCGTACTTCTTGAACTCGAAATTGTGATTGTGATAACAGAATTGGATGCCGGCCTTATGGGTTTGTTCTGCGGCCTTGTTGAAAAGTTCCGCCAGGCGCTTGTAATCGTCAAACGATTTCCGGTCCTCGGGCTGGAGGATGGCGTGGACCATGTACTGGAGTCCCAGAGCCTTGGCGTCGTCGATGTGTTTCTGCCAGTTAGTCTTCACATCCGGCAACATGTAGTGGCCGCTCGACGCCGTGGCGCCGTTGTCCTTCAGGATCTTGGTGAACTCCCCCGGCGTTTTGCCGTAGAGGGAATAGATCTCGAGGTCATGGTAACCGATGGCCGCCAGTTGGTTGATGGTTCCCGCAACGTCTTTGTCAAGCTGATCGCGCACGGTGTAGAGTTGGAGCCCGATCGGCCTGCCATAGGGATTAGCAAAGAGTAACTTGGGCACCCACGCCCCCACCGCCGCAGCCGTGAAGCTCACGGCACCACGCAGGAAATCTCGTCGCTTCGTCATTGGAGTTATGTCTCCTTTCGCTCGGTACATGCTTTCGTGATCGCGATGAGGCAACCTCGAAGTTCGTTCCAACTCCACCGCAATCACGGAAAAACAGTTTTAGGCGCTCTTGATACTTTTCGTGCTCGCGTCCCAAACCGCAACCGTCTTGTTGAAGTATGAGTAGTTCGACAGGTGACAGCCGGCGAGGGCGGCGTTGTTCCCGAAGACTTCGTTTTCCACCACCGGCTTGCGCGTTCTCACCGCCTGGAAGAAGTTCGCTAGGTGATCAACCATGTCGTTGTACCCCGGAGGCGCAGCATAGACCTCCTCCTCCGCCTCCACCTTGAACTCACCAACCTTCGGCCCGGGGTGCTCCCGCTCCCACTCAGCGAAGTATTCCTCACGCTGCTTCTCGGGCCAGGCGCCAATGGAATAGCCCTCGGGTCCTTCGTACGGCGGTTCCGGCCGAAAGGCCAGCGATGCCCCGGCCCCAAGGGCCGCGGGGGCACCTTCGCCGCGAATGAACATCGTGCCCTTCTTGCCGTAAAAGGCGAAAAGTTGGTCCTCGTACTTGTTGTTCTGGTTGCAGCGCAGGACCACCTGAAAGTTCGGGTAGTCGTACGTGGTCCACTGTAGATCCCCAAACTCACGGCCATCTTTGTAGTGGTAAATGCCGCCGGAGGAATAGGCGCGGATCGCCGGCGCATTGATTCCGGTCACGAAGTGAATGCCGGAGATCAGGTGCACGAACAGATCGCCCGGGAGTCCGGCGCCGTAGTCCTTGTAGCAGCGCCAGGAAACGAAGCGTCGTCCATCGAAGGGCCGCTTGGGTGCGATGCCGAGCCAGGTGTCCCAGTCGACGGTCGTCTCGTTGGCGTCAGGGGGAATCGGGTAGACCCACGCGCCGCTGTCGGTATTGCGATCCCAGACGGCCTCGATGGTGTCTACCGTGCCCAACCTGCCGGAGTCCCAGATCTCCTTCGCTTTCGCGTACAGAATCGAACTCACGCGTTGGCTGCCGATCTGGCAGATGCGGTTGTTCTTCTGGACCGCCGCGATCATGGCGAAGCCGTCCTCGACGGTGTGCGACATCGGCTTTTCACAGTAGACGTCCTTGCCCGCCTCCGCTGCTTCCACCACCAAGCGGCGGTGCCAGTGGTCCGGCGTCGCGACAATCACCGCATCGATGTCCTTGCGGTCGAGGAGTCGCCGATATTCCCTGGTGGTGTCGATGTTTCTTCCCAGCACTTCCTTAGCCGAAACGTGCCGGGTATCGTAAAGGTCAGCCGCAACGACGCATTCGATGCCGGGCACCCGGCGAGAGGCCCGCAGCAAATCGCAACCCTCAGTGCCAGTGCCGATGATGCCGAATCGCACCGTATCGGAAGGCGCTGGCGTCGGCGAAGCCCAGAGGGTCTTCGGTTCCAGAATCGTAACCCCCTTCGCCGCCATACCCGCAGCCACCGCCCCTGTACCCAACCGAACAAAATCACGTCGTGTCATGGAATACGCTTTCATGGTAGATCAGACCTCCTTTGAGAACTCCGGGACAGATGAGTGAAAGCCTTCGAGCACCTGCCTGGGCTTTGTCACGTATTGACCGTTTAGATTTCGATTCGTAACCCCTGACTCCGGGCTCCTGTTCCCTGAGGCACCTGGGGGAGGGTTAGGCGCAAGTGTCAGGTTCATTTCGATGCGGGTTCGACCCTACGCTCAGCCTCTTTGAGCTGTTGATGGTCGCCTTGTAAGCGATGGAACCCTCAACCTGCCAGCACTCCCCCGGTTCGCATGTTGCTCCTCGGGCGAATCGTGAGCATACATCTGACGGGTTTCACGCGCAATGCCTTGGTCTTGGCTCAGTACTCCGACATCGGGCGCATGACTCCCGCCGACCTCCCCAAATTGCAAGCGGCCGTTGAGCGCCTCAGGACGGGTGTCCACCAAGCCCGTCTTGAGAACGCCCGGAAGAGTTCCAGTTGGTGGAGACTTTCCTGCTCCGGCGGCAACAACTGGCCGTCGAGGTCCGGAACTCGATGGCGAGGCAAATCGCCCTGCGCGTCGGCGAGAAGCTGAAGATTCCCACAGCGGAGCGCCAGAAGCCGGAAGCTCTACTTGAAAAGCTCGCCAATGAGTATCGCAACCGCGCGAGGTTTCGATGAGGGGTCAGGTAGTCCGAACCCCACTCGCCGGGCGCAAGAGCATCGACAACGCCGCGCCTGCCAGCAGGGCAAGAGCGAGCGCGCCGAAAGCGTAGACGAAATTACCAGTGCGTTTGTTGAGGTAGCCCGCGACGTACGGGCCGAAATATCCTCCCAGGTTCCCGATGGCGTTGATCAGCCCCATGGCGGAGCCGGCGACTCGGCGCGGCAGCGTTTCGCTGGGAATGGCCCAGAAGGGACCGTGGCCCCCATAAGATCCGGCGCCGACTAGGGCGATCAGCGCAAAGGAAAGCAACGGTGATATCGAGTTCAGCAGCACTCCACCCATCAGCGTAGCGCCGCCCCACGCCAACGCGAGAGCCAAGTGCGCTCGGCGCTCGCACATCCGGTCAGAATGCTGCGAATTGAGAATCATTCCGACCATGGTGATGAGATACGGCAGGGCGTAAAGGACTCCAACCTGAAAATTGCTCAGGCTTTTGGCGCTGCCCTTGATGGCAGTGGGAAGCCAGGACTGATAACCGTAATTTCCGGTGTTCATCAAGAAATAGATGACAATCAACAACAGAACTGTCGGACGTGCGAACGTGCGCAAAATAGATTCTTGCGGCTGTGCTTCAAGCTCCGCCGACTCGCGGTGGAGGGCTTGCTCGAGATGTTCTTGCTCTTCACCTGAAATCCAGCGGGCTTCGCGCGGGTGGTCGGCGACCTCCCAGTTCCAGATCAGCAGCCAAAGAAATGGCAGCGCGCCTTCGGAAACGATCATGACGCGCCAACCCCAGCGGCCGAGAATCCAACCGGAGAGGGGAGACGAAACGACCACGGCCGCGGGCAGGCAGAGCATCCAGTAGGCGTTGGCGCGCGCCCGCTCGCCGCGGGGAAACCAATGCGCGAGCAGAATCAGCGTCGCCGGCCACACGCCGCCCTCCGCCACGCCCAGGAGAAACCTCATGATCCAAAATTGCATCTGGGTGTGGACCAGCCCGCACCCCACCGCGCACGCTCCCCACACCACGAGCAAAGTGCTCACAAAACGCTTGGCGCTCCACCACTCGGCCAGGTAGCCGCCGGGAATCTGGAGCAGCATGTAGCCGGCAAAAAAGATTCCGAAAGCGCTGCCTTGTTGAGCGGGATCCATGTGGAGGTCGCGCCCTATATACGGCAGCGCGAGCGAAATGTTCGTCCGGTCCACATAAGCGATCGTGTACATGATGAAGGCGACCGGTATGATTCGCACCCAGCGCTGTTCAGGAGGATTGGACATTGGTGAAATAATTCCCGACGGGGTTCGGAATTAGGGTTTCGGGGTTCGCAGAGACGATCAATCTCCCGCCCCCGCCAGGGGATTCTGACACCGAAAAAACAAATCCCGACTTCTCTGCTGGGGACCTGAATCCCGAAACCCCGGCATTATAGCGCGGATGACCGGGATCCGGGTTTCGGGGTTAGAGAATCGGAGAGAGGCCCGTTCGGCTTGTTGTCTGCGAACCCCGAACCCCGAATCCCTTCGATCCAAAGAAGCAAGCTGTCTTGCACCTCTCAGCCGAATGGGCTGTAATAGCTTGTGATGAATATTGAACTCAGTCCAATGGAGCAAGCCGCGGTTGAAATCATTCGGCGGCTGCGCGACAAGGGACATCAGGCGTATCTGGTGGGCGGATGCGTGCGCGACCTGGTGATGGGCCGTGAGCCGAAGGACTACGACGTCTCGACGGACGCCACGCCGGAGCAGGTGGTGGAGCTTTTCCCCAACGGCCTGACCGTGGGAGCGCAATTCGGCGTGGTAATTGTTCCCCGCGAACCCGGGAATGTTGAGGTCGCAACCTTTCGCAGCGACGGCCTCTATTCAGACGGGCGCCACCCGAACGAAGTGCGTTACTCGAAGACCGCGAAGGAAGACGTCGAGCGGCGCGACTTCACCATCAACGGCCTGCTCTACGACCCCGTGGAGCGCCGTGTGCTCGACTACGTGGGCGGACAGGCGGACATCCGCGCACGGCGCCTGCGAACCATCGGCGATCCGGAACAGCGCTTTGACGAAGACCGGCTGCGCATGCTGCGCGCGGTGCGATTTGCCGCGCGCTTCGGCTTCGCCCTGGACGCGGCGGCGGCCGATGCCATCCGCAAACTGGCGCCGGAGATCCGCTTGGTGAGCGCGGAACGTGTCCGCGATGAGATCATGAAGATCCTCACCGAGGGCCAGGCGCGACGCGGCTTCGAGCTTTTGGACGAGGTGGGCCTGGTGAAAGAAGTCCTGCCCGAAATCAAAGCTTTGCAGGGGGTCGAGCAACCGCCCGAATTTCATCCTGAAGGCGACGTTTGGGTGCACACCATGATGATGCTGGAAGGGCTCCAGTCGCCCACGCCCACGCTCGCCTTGGGCGTGCTCCTTCATGACGTGGGCAAGCCGCCCACGTTTACCCTCCGCGAGCGCATTCGCTTCGACAATCACGTGGAGGTGGGAGCCAGAATGGCGGAACATATTTGCGCGCGATTGCGAATCTCCGCTCGCGAGACGGAGCGCGTGGTGGAGCTGGTGCGGCATCACCTCCGCTTCAAGGACTTTCCCAAAATGCGGCGGTCCACGCAGCTTCGCTTCATCCGCATGGAGGGTTTTGCCGAGCACTTGGAATTACACCGGCTTGATTGCCTCTCGAGCCATCGCAACCTGGAGAACTACGAGCTCGCCCGTCGCCTTCTGGAGGAAACTCCGCCTGAGGAAGTGAAGCCCGTGCCACTGCTGCGCGGCGAAGACTTGATCGCCGAGGGCTACCAGCCCGGCCCGCTCTTCAAGACGATTCTCCAAACCGTCGAGGACGCCCAGCTCGAAGGCAGACTCCACAGCCGTGAGGAGGCGCTTCAGCTCGTCGCGGAACAGTTCCCTCGACCCCCAGTTTGACAGCGCAGCCGTCTCAAGAACGATGAATGATGAACGATGAATGATAAAGAAGAAAGTTCATCATTCATAATTTATAATTAATCATTCATAATTTGCTGGCTAGCTCCACAGGCGGTCCCAAGACTTTTCTTGATCCCACTGAGTGGTGGGCTCGAAGTATCCGGCGCCGGGCATGAGGTGTTGGCGGACGGCATCCTCGTTGAGCGTGACGCCGAGGCCAGGCTTCTCCGGCACCTTGATGTAACCCCGCTGGATGATCGGTTTCTCGATCCCTTCCACGAGGTCGTTCCACCAGGGCACATCCAGCGAGTGATTTTCGAGCGTCAGAAAATTCTGCGTGGCCGCGGCGCAGTGAACGTTCGCCATGCAGCTCACGGGACTGCCGGCGAAGTGCATGGCCATGGGCACGGCGTACTCCATGGCGGCGTCGCCGATCTTCTTGGTTTCGAGAATTCCTCCGGCCGAGGCGAGGTCGGGGTGGATTTTGCTCACCGCGTGGTTCTGGGAAAGCTTGATGAAATCTTCCTTCAGGTAGATGTCCTCGCCGGTAAGCGTCGGCGTAGGACTCGCGTCCGTGATCTGTTTCCAGAGGTCGGTGTACTGCCACGGAATCAAATCCTCCATCCAGGACAGGTTGAACTTCTCGAAGGCGCGCCCCAGCCGGATGCAGGACTTCACGCCGATGTGGCCGAGGTGGTCCATGGCGAGAGGAATCTCCATGCCCACCGCCTCGCGCACGGCGGCAACGTACTCCGACATCAGCTCGATGCCCTTGTCGGTCACTTCGGTGGCGACGAAGGGGTGCGGCAGCAATGTCTCTTCATCTTTGCTCAGTCCTGAAGGCATCGTGACCGTTCCTGGCCGGTCCGAAACCATGTCGATGCCCAGGTCCATTTTGAGCCAGGTCAGGCCCATCTCCTCTTTGCGCGCTTTCATTCTGCGAGCGTAAGTCTGCGGATCGCGCGATTCCGTGGTGTCCGCGTAGATGCGGATGCGGTCGCGGAACTTGCCGCCCAGCATCTGGTAAACAGGAACGCCATGAACTTTGCCCGCGATGTCCCAGAGCGCCATCTCGATGGAGCAGACCCCGCCCGCCTGCCTCGCCGGCGCCCCGAACTGCTTGATCTTGCGAAAAAGACGGTCCACGTTGCACGGATTCTCGTCCAGGATCCGGCTCTTCAGCATCAGCGCATAAGTCGGGCTGGCGCCGTCGCGCACTTCGCCCAGACCGTAGACGCCCTGGTTCGTATCGATGCGGAGGATCGGGCAGTTCATGGGCGCGCGGCCAATCCAGGCCACGCGCAGATCGGTGATCTTCAACCCGGAAGGACTGGAATTGGTGTTCACGTTTTGGACCGCCCCTTCCACCGGAGCATCGGCAAGCCAGGCAGTGCCCAGCGCCGCCGCCGAGGTCTTTAGAATTCCACGTCGATCAATGAGATGACTCTTGCGATTTTTCATAAGATCTGCCCCTGGACGAAAATTAGAAATCAGAAATTAGAAATCAGAACGCCATGGCGTGATTTTTCTTCTGATTTCTGATTTCTGATTTCTTATTTGAGAAGCCACCGCACACGGGCTCAGTCTTCCTTCATTCGCTGCTTGGCGCCTTTCTGCTCCAGCCATTTATTGAATTCCCGAATCATTTCTTTGGACCATTTCCGGTCGATCTCGCCGGGGGTATATTTCCCTTCGCGCAGCATCATGTGGCCCCATTCGTCCACGTAGTGGACCATCGTCGCCTTCTCGACCACTTCCTCGCACAATTGCGGCGGGATGAAAGTGAGGCCCTCCACGTCGCTCACCACGATGTCACCCGGCATCACGGTGGTCTGTCCGATACGGATGGGGACATTGATGCCCATCAGGGTGACGTCGCGCAGGGCGGACGGATCGACTCCGCGCACGAAGACGCGAAATCCCTTGATCTCGGAGATGCCCGTTTCGTCGCGCACCGAGCCGTCCACCACGAGGCCGTTGTGGCTGTGCGCGAAGATGGCCGTGCCGAGATTGTCCCCAGCATACGTGCCATCCTTGATTTTGCCGAACAGGTCCACCACCAGGACATCGCCGGGCTGAAGCATGTCAATCGGCCACGAGTTCTGCGCTCCCGAACGGCGCTCCTGTTTGCCGCGATCGTTGATAACGTCATTGAGATCCGGCCGCATGGGCATAAACACCGCCGTCACCGCGCGGCCCACCATGCGGTCGCTCCCGCCGTTGATCACGTGCCAGCCTCCCGCAAACTGGTACTTGTAACCGTGCCCCTGCAACACTCCCCAGGCTTCTTCGGCGTCGACGGTCTTCAATCCCTCCAGTACGGAGTCGGGCAATTTGGGCCGACCGTCTGGGAAGCGATCACCTTTCCACTCGCGTGTCAGCTCGATGCGTTGCTCGTTGGAGAACATTCCCAACTGGGCGTGAGCTTGCGCGGCGAATAGTACGACCGCGAGGATGGAATATCGATGGTGAGATTTCATTTTGCTTCTGCGACCTCCACAACTTGAATCTGTGCAGTCTGCGTCACCTGCGGATCGTCTGGAGTCTATTCCAGTTCGCGCCAAGAGCCAAGGGGAGAGGCCGAGTTCGTCAGTAAATCGGTTCTTAAGTACGTCGGTTCCTCAGCAGTTCAGTTTTCGAATAGGCGGTCCAGGCGGCGAGGCCGAGAAGGGGGAGGGTTGCGGACTACGAGGTTCCGACGTTCCATGAAGCTGGACGCACTGACGACCTGAAATACTGAAAAGCCGCCCTACGGCGTAGCTTGATTTCCGAACCGCCGCGATGTAATTTCGCAAGCATGGATCACGACCGTCGCGTATCGCTGCGCGAACCCTTCAGCCAGTTGATCACTATTAAGGTCGAGAGCGGAAGCAAGACCTCCACTTACCAAGCCGAGATTATCGATGCGTCCCCCATCGGCGCGCGCATCCGGACTTTGGCCGAGGTAGAGCCGGGCGACTCGGTCGAGTTTTTCTCGGCCGATGATCCCGCGCACCCCGCGCGGTATCTCGTCGCGTGGACCGGACGAAGAGGCTCGGATCTGGAAGGTTTGGTGGGCTTGCGAATCCTCGCCTCAAAGCTTGGGGAGCCCGAGTAAATCGTTCTGGCTTCTACTTTCTGCCCTCTGCTTCCTGGGGCTCAACACTTCCGCTTTTGTGCAAGAGGTTGCAGTTTCCCGCCTTTTGTCTTCCCTAAATCTATTATTTTCAGGATCCAGGTTTGGCAATTCAAATGCTTAAGGATTGTGTAGAGATACCCTGCTAACAGTTAACCCTGGGTCGTGCTCGACGGGGTCGAATGCGGCCCAGGCCTTTTTCGTTGAACTGCGCACAACTCTTCGGCGAAGAACTGGTGCGTCGGATCACCCAGTTGGCTCTTCGCGATAAGAACGGTGGCAGGTGGCGAGCGGGCTCACGGGCACCTGAGGCGAGGCTGAGTGGGGCTAGGAAACGCCGCCCAAGGCGAAGCTCTGAGGGGAAGTGAGACTGGGGACAAAAGCCGGCTCTTCACTTCTTCTTCGGATGGCCCACACCCATCAGGTCCCACCAAAGTCCGATCATGTAGTCGTCACCCCGCGCCACTCTCTCGCGGAGAACGCCGGCGGGCGGCGGAATCAGTTCCGCCAAACGGTCGAAGATAAGGCCTCTTTCGGACTCGCTCATTCCCCGATACTGGCGGAGAAGGTAGAGCAATGTGAAGCCGTCGCGCTTGCGAGCTTCGGCGAGCAGCGTCTGGAGGGCGCGGTTGCGGTCGGCCGGGCTGAGCGTTTCGAAGTCCAACTTCTCCAGCGCCGACTTGAAGGCGTCTGTGGCGTCTTCGAAGTAGGGCGTGCCGGGATCGAAGCCGGGCTTGGTGAGGGCGGCGGCGCCGGAGGGAATGAGCGACTGCTGCCCGTGCGTCTCAAATTCCACCCAGCCAAAGGTGACGCGCAGGAGGCCGATGCCGTGATCGTCGACTTGCAACGTGTACGCGCAACCCAAGTCGACGGCCACCGCCGCGGGCGTGTTGACGAAGAAGAGGCGCGGCGGCGCCGAGATGAACGTGTGGATGGTGCCACGATCTAGCGCCAAGCGATCTTCCGTCGGCCGCGCTGCCACCAAACGCAAGCGCGTGCTGGGCTCAACTTCCACCTCACCGATTTGGCCAACCCTGACGTTGGCCCGAGAGTTGCTGTCGGTTTCAAGCAGTTCGCCCACCGCGAGATGCCCGGTTCGCCCCATGCGGCTCGCGCCAATGCGCGGCGCGCCCGCCAGATTCGCGACTTCCCAGGCGGTTTGCGCAGTCTCGGCGGTCGGCTGCACGCGCGGCGAACGCAACAGCAAACTCGCGACGATCACCAGCGCTACGGCGGCCAGGACTGGCGCAAGCCGCGGCAACCTTAGCCAATCGCGCCATCGGTCTCGGAAACCTTCGGGCTCCGGCCATCTGGACGCCGGGTGTAACTCAGGGTCGTGCCGCAATCGGCCGAGCACGGATTCCAGCCGCTGAATTTCTATTTCCGGCTCGCCTGAGCCGTCCCACAAGTAGTCGTGTTTTGAATTCTCTTTCTCGTTCATGATTTTTCACCTGGCTGCTGACCAAGCTTCTCGCGGAGCTGCTGCATGCCTCGATGCAGGTTCACCCGCACCGAGCCGGGGGTCAGGCCAGTGCGCGCGGCAATCTCCGGGCCGGTCAAACCTTCGACCAAGCGCAGTATCAGCGGCTCACGATAGGCCTCAGGCAGAATCCGAATCACCGCCAGAATCGCCAGCGCTTCCGCCCGTGGCGGGTTTTCTTGGGCGCAATCTTCCTGCAACTCGACCAGTTCGGTCGAGCGGCGATGGTAATCCGTGGCGCGGTTGCGCGCGATCGCGGCCAGCCAACCTGCGAACGCGTTCTCATCACGCAACGCCTTGAGCTTCCGCATCGCGTGCAGGAAGACGTCGTGCACCAAGTCGTCGACGTCCGCTGGCGGAATACGCGCGAGCAGAATTCCATGCACCACGCGCGCGTATTTGGAATAGAGCTCTCCGAACGCGCCGCGGTCACCGTCTCGGGCGGCGGCTGCCAGCGACGCTTCCGCGCGCGGATTTTCAGTTTCCGGCAATGCAGTCACGGACCGACTCTTGCCTACAGGGGCAGCGAAGTCAAGCCCCTCGACCATAGCTGAAAGTGCCAACTCACCCGCGGTTCCTTCCCAAGCTCTCAGCGAGTGCATACCGAGATCTCTTCGCTATTCAAGACGCTCCACGCAGGATAACCGTTAACAACAGCTCGCGTTAGGTTGTGCCGGCGTAACTTCCTGCTCTGACGATCATCAAATGAAGTACAGCTCGCGTGTTGTTGGTGCGGCTACCACGGGAGCTTAGCGAGTCTTAAGGCGGCCGGTCGAGCGAAGAGTTGAGCGGATTCAAAAGCTGAGCGGAGCGAAAAAATGTCCTTTATTCGAGACGAAGATCTCGTCGAAATCCGGAAGCGGTTTGAGCCGCTGGCTCAGCCGGTGAAGCTCGTGCATTTCACCCAGGAGCTCAACCTGGAGTACGGGCGCGAGGCGCGGCAACTCTTGCAGGAGCTGGCCGCAGTCTCCGACAAAATCTCGCTCGAGGTTTTCAATTTCTTGATCGACAAGGAAGAGGTCGCGGAATACAGAGTGGACAAGGTTCCGGCGACGGTAGTTCGCAACGGGAAGGACTACGGCATTCGCTTCTACGGTCTGCCGGCGGGCTACGAGTTTTCGACCTTGCTGGACGCCATGTTGAGCGTCTCTTCCGGCGACTCCGGCCTCAGCGACGAGAGCAAGGAACAGCTCAAAAAGATCACCCAGCCACTGCACCTGGAAGTCTTCGTCACTCCCACTTGACCTCATTGCCCGCAGGCCGTGCGCCTGGCTCACCGCTTTGCGATGGAGAACGATCTCATCACCGCCGACTGCATTGAGTCGATGGAATTCCCCGACCTGGCAGGGAAATACGCTGTCTACGCGGTACCGAAAACTGTCGTCAACGAGTCGGCTTTTATTGAGGGCTCAATGCCGGAGAGCTTTTTCCTCGGCCGGGTTTTGGAATCGCTCCGGCCTGCCAGCGAATCGGGATCGGCTTAGTTTCTCGCATGGCCCAGCCGGCGCGCCTGTCAGTATTTCACGACCGAATGAACATCGTATCGGCTGATTCTCTCGCGGCCTTTCAGGAATTCCAACTCGATCAAGAATCCGAGTCCCACCACGCGGCCTCCGAGCGATTCAACCAAGTCAGCAACCGCAGCGGCAGTCCCACCGGTCGCCAGCAGGTCGTCGATGATCAGAACCTGTTGACCCTGGCTGATGGCGTCACGATGAATCTCCAGCGAGTCCTGGCCGTATTCGAGGTGGTAAGTAGCCCGAGCGGTTTCGGCGGGAAGCTTTTTGGGCTTTCGCACCGGGACGAACCCCGCATTCAGCCGGTAGGCCACCATGGGCGCAAAGATGAATCCTCGCGCCTCGATGCCCACCACACGGTCAATCTTGCGGCCCACGTAATGATCGGAGAGCGCATCCACGGCACGGTGCAACCCGACGGGGTCTTTGAGTAGCGTTGTGATGTCATAAAACAGAATGCCCGGCTTGGGAAAGTCGGGAACTTCACGGATGAATTTCTTCAGGTCGTCCACTGGTCCCCCTTCGTGGAATTGATTCATTGAATCATTGAGCCATTGCCTCATTGAAAGCGCCGTTGATGCGCTATCAGTTGCCTTTAACCGTGGCAGCCTTTCCGGCGGCGGACAACTGACAACGGACTGCGGACGTCTTCAATCACTCAATCGCTCAATCACTCAATGGATTCTCACCATCCCCCTTCAATTTCGAAGCGGCTGTATTCCTCGCTCACCGTTTCCTCCGACTCGTCGATTCCGCTTACGCGCGCGCTCCGCGGACCTTCGGCAAGGTGGCGCTTGAATTGTTCGAGCGAGTTCTCATCTCCTATGGCGTAAACTTCCACGCTCCCCGTGTATAGATTCTTGACGTATCCGTGGATGCCAAGTTGGTTGGCGACGCGCTCGGCGAAATAGCGGAACCCCACGCCTTGCACTCTGCCCGAAATCACGTAGGTCCTGGCGATTTTCATCCGGAAACCAGTCTATAGTCGAGAGTCGAAAGTTGAAAGTTGAAACGCGGAAAACGGAAACTGGAGATTAGAAATTGGCTGCGTCCTGTTTCAGCTTCGAATTCCTATTTTCGAATTTCAGGTGTCCACTTGCCGAGCTTTCGACTTTCGACTGGTGTGTTCACGGATTCTTTCTCAGGATCTCGGCGAGGCGGGCGGGATAGCGAGTGATAATGCCGTCGACGCCGTCCAATATCTTGCGACCCATCAACAGCGGCCTTTCGACGTCCCAGACACCCACCCGGAATCCCGCGCGGTGGGCGCGCGCGATGGCTCGCCGAGTGGCGAGCGCCCAGTGAGGTAGCAGCCAGGATGCGCCGGCCGACTGGGCGCGGCGGATGGCCAGCAGCGGACGAGAAAAATCCAGCCCCAGCCTCATGCGGGTGTCCAACTCGCGAACCCTGGCGAGCGTGGGCAGGTCAAATGAAATCACCGTGCTCAAAGGCGCGACACCGGCGCGACGGATCGAATCCAGCACCTTCTCTTCGATGCCCGGATAGCTCTCTCGGGACTGCTTGATCTCGACAAAGGCCAGGCAATTCTGCTTGCGGACCCAGGCCAGAACCTCGGCGAGCGTCGGGATTCTTAGGCCCGCGTAGCGCAGGCGAGCCCGCGCCGGATAGCGCCGGTTGAACCACGAGCCCGCGTCAAGGCGTTTCAAAATTCCGACCGGCAAGGCGGAGGCGAAACCGCTTCCCGAGGTCGTCCTCTCCAGTCGCGCGTCGTGAATCACCATTGGCACGCCGTCGGAAGAGAAATGAACGTCGAACTCGACGCCGTCTGCACCCTGACGCAAGGCCAGCTCAAACGCCAGCATCGTATTCTCCGGCGCCTCGCCCGACGCGCCGCGATGGCCGATGTTCAACATAACGGTAGGAATTGGGAATTGGGGGGCTGAAGACTGGAGACTAGCTAAACGGCGTGGAACAAAGCCCCGATTCCCAGTCCCTTTCACTTGGTCGTGAGTTGATGACTTCGAGTCTCCGCTAACGAAGCTTCGTCGGCAACGGCTCGACGCGAGTGACGTTCGAGGGCCTTCCACCATTTGCCCAGAGGTCCGTTTGCAGCCTGTTGGCGAAAGTACTCCATTTCTTGTTCGGGCGAGAGTCCTTTGATTTCCTCGTAGATCGCAGCCTGAACCTTGCGTTTGAATTCGATAGTGTCAAAGCCCTTTTCCGATTTACGTCGCTTCATCGAAACGTACCTCCTGCGGAGACACAATCGACAGCAGGCCAAAGCCCGTCTGAAGATTCACTTGATTGTACGCCCGCATCTTGTCAATGCGTACGATGTGCCTGAAATTCCAAGAAACGATGGCGTCCGCGCGAGCCACCGTGGCGGCCGCAACGTGGGTAGCGTCATCCGCCCACTGCGGGTCAAGTATTCCCGCAGCCAGATAAGCCTCGCGAAGGTCAATTACGTCCCGCGTCAGGCGCACCTGCTCAATGGCTTCGACAGGCAACGACTCCAACAGCTCGCGTACTCGGACGGGCGCCCCCGCTACTTCCCGAACCACGACCTCGCTGACCAAAACTTTCACTCGTCCGGCACGAACCAGGCCAAAGAACCGGTCCGACTCGGCGGCGAACTCGGGGTCAAAGCACCCGCCAAACCCCGACGTGTCCACGTATACGCGTAGCGGTTTCATTTTGCCCTTACCTGGACCCGATGCAGCGCTCCAAAGGGCAGGATAGGCGCTTTTGGGTCAGCGTGCTAAACCCTGATTCCTAACTGCTAATCCCTGCTTTTCAAATATCTCCGCCACCACCGGCGCCGCATCGCGCAGCTTGCTGTCCGCCAGCCAATTCAGCCCGGAGCGGCGCAAGAGAAAGTCTTCCACGTTGGTCGCCATTTCGTGGCGGACGGCAAAGTCTACCTCTGCTGCCAACAACGTTGGCGAGCCAGGCAGGGGTTGCGCCAAGGATTTATCGGCAAGAATGGGTTCGAGCACCTGTGGCCAGCGGCTCCCGTAAGTCTTCACGATGCGCTCGGCGATCGGAAAAGGAAGGTCGTATTTCGCCACGGCATCCCAGGCTGCGGTGTTGACGAAAACGTTGAAGACGCCCGTGTGCCCGCCCGGGAGCGGGAGTTCTCTGGTTGGGTGAGCGAGCTTCACGACCGGTGCCGCTGGGCCCAGTGCGCTCAAAATCAAATCCACCAGTTTTTCCCCCAAGGCGCGCGCCGTGGTGAGCTTGCCTCCGCAGATGGAAATAAAATTCTTCGGCAGATCGCCGCGATGAAACCGATACTCGCGGGTGTTGGCCGATGGGCTGCGGCCGGGCTGAACCGCTAGCGCCCTCAAGCCCGCAAAACTGCCCACCACATCGCTCGAAGTAAGCGGCCGGCGCAGCACGCGGTTCAGCGCACTCAACAAGTAATCAATGTCGGCTTGATCGGGACTGACTGACGCCGGGTCCCCATCAAAATCGGTGTCCGTCGTGCCCAGCAGAGCGTAGCCGTGCCACGGCGCCATCACGAAAATCCGTTCACCGGGCAGAATCGCGGCGAACATCGCGAAAGGCCCCGAGACCGGCGGCAAAATAATGTGCGTGCCTTTGGTCAAGCGAACGGTCTTCGAGCCGTCGTAGCCGGGAAGCAGGGCGCGGATCTGATCGACCCAGGGGCCTGCGGCGTTCACCCAATAGCGCGCCGCGATTTCCGAGCGCCGGCCCGTGAGCTTGTCTTCGGCTTCGGCCGTGGTGACTTGAGCGCCGCCGCTCGATTTCGCGTTCGAGACGGAGAAGCTGCGAATTTCTGTGTAGTTCGAAATCACGGCGCCGTGGTCTGCTGCGTCGATCACGCTTTCGAGCGTCAGCCGTGCGTCATCGGTTTCGGAGTCGAAATATACGGCTCCCGCGCGCAGGCCTTCGGCGCGCAGTGTGGGAATGCGCTGGAGGGCCTCGCCCGGAGTCAACATCCGGTGACGATCCAGTCGCCCCAGGTTGCCGAGTAAGTCGTAAAGGGTCAGGCCGGCGCGAATCTTTAAGGGAGAATAAGGATCGCCCTCATAAATGGGGAGCAGAAAGGGCACAGGCTGCGCCAAGTGCGGAGCGAGTTTCAGCAGCAGGCGCCGCTCGCGCCGCGCCTCGTGCACCAACTTGAATTCGAATTGCCCGAGATAACGCAGCCCGCCGTGAATGAGCTTGGACGATCGGCTGGAAGTGCCGCTGGCGAAATCGCGCGCTTCAACGAGGGCCACTTTCAGCCCGCGCAATGCAGCATCGCGCGCCGTCGCGGCGCCGTTGATGCCGCCGCCAATGATGGCGAGGTCGAATTTGGTTTTGGAGAGTGCCTCAAAGTCGCGGGTCATAGAGAGAATCGCAGAGGAAAGAATTTATCACAGGTCTCTCAAGTAGATCGGAGGCCATTCAGGACCTTGGCCAAACGGATTTTGTCTTCAATTCCTTCGAGAGGCTCAGCGGGTGGAAATGCGCCCAACAACCGAGCGTGCTCGTACATCGCTTCCATGATTGCGAGGTTGCGCTGAAAATCATCGAGTTCGCTGGCAATTTGTTGTGCTTTCCATCGTTCCCAGAAGTCGACATCCTTGATCATGGTGACGGCTCCGGTGCCAAGCCTGATTATAGGCTAAGATGGCCGGCTGGCGATTAGAGCCACCGCGTCGGCGCGGACTGCTTCGCCGCGTCCCACCGCGTCCAGGCCTTCGCCGCTCTTGGCTTTGAGGCTGATTTGAGACGGCAAAATGCCCAGCACTTCGGCGACTTTCTTTCGCATCAGCGGAATGTGACGGGCAAGCTTGGGCCGTTCGAGTCCGACCGTCGCGTCCACATTGACAATGTCGAATCGGCGCAACGCCAGCAGCTTCGTGACGTGGCCGAGAAACAAAAGGCTGCTGGCGTTGCGCCAGCGGGGAGAAGTATCGGGAAAGTGCTGGCCAATGTCGCCGAGCGCGGCCGCCCCCAAGAGCGCGTCGCAGATGGCGTGAGCCAGTGCGTCGCCGTCCGAGTGTCCCTCCGGGCCCTTGTCAAAAGGAATCTCGATGCCACCCAGGATCAGCTTGCGTCCCGACACCATTCTGTGGATATCGTTGCCGTGGCCGACGCGGTAAGAAGGTTGAAGGTTCAAAGTTGAAGGTTGAACGCCGCGCACTTTGCCTGATTTCTTTTGAGCCTTCATCCTTTAACCTTTACCCTTCAGCCTTCATCCTTCACCTTGCCTTTTTCGTGCTCTTGCGCGATGTAGAGACGAGCCAGCGGCAGATCGGACGGCTTGGTGATCTTGATGTTGCGATCAGAGCCCATGAGTACCGTCACCGGGTAGCCCAGGCGTTCGACGAGGCTCGCTTCATCGGTGCCATTGAAGCCATCGGCGGCGGCGCGGTCAAACGCCTCGCGAATGATACTCCATCGAAATGCCTGCGGCGTTTGCGCCAAAACGATTCGTTCTCGAGGAATGGTCCCCAGAATTTTCTGGCGCTCGACCTGCTTCACCGTATCGACGCTCGGAATGCCCAGGATTGCCGCGCCCTCTTTGCGGGCGGCCTCGGTGACGCGCTCAATCATGTCGAGCTCGATAAAAGGTCTGACAGCATCGTGGACGAGCGCGATTTCCGTATCCGAGGGAGCCTCCGCCATCGCGCGCGCCACGGTTTCCTGCCGGGTTGGCCCACCGGAAACCAGCCGGACGGCCTTGGAAAAGTGTTCGCGCTCGATGTCGCGGCGGGCACGCTCCATTTCTTCGGCGCGCAACGCCAGGAAGATGTTATCAATGGCCGCGGCTGCGGCGAATTTGCGCAGCGTGTGTACGAAGATGGGCACACCCTCGAGCGAAAGGAATTGCTTGGGAGTTCCCCCGCCCATGCGGATGCCCATGCCCGCCGCCGGGATGATGGCCAGAACGCTCATGGATGAGAAATCTCAGATGCCGGTTCACGCCGCGCCGCCTGAAATCTCAAATTTCAGATCTGAAATTTAAGATTAGCGCCACGCAAGCCGTGAGCGACGCGAGCTTTCAAATCTCAAATCTCAAATTTGAAATTTGAATACGCGCCTATTGATGCATCGCCTCGACGCGTTGGCGGTCATCATACTTGCCGAAAATCATCTTGCCCGCAGTGGTTTGCAGCACGCTGGTCACGGCGATGTCGATGGTCTTCGAAATCATTTTTTTTGCGTTGTCGACCACCACCATGGTGCCGTCATCCAGATAGGCCACGCCCTGATTGTATTCCTTGCCCTCCTTCAGGATGAACACGCGCATGACTTCGCCCGGCAAGACCACGGGCTTCAGGGCGTTGGCCAGCTCATTGATATTCAGCACCGGCAGCCCCTGAAGCTGTGCGACTTTGTTCAGATTAAAATCGTTGGTGACAATCTTGGCTTCATAGAGCTTGGCCAGCTCGATGAGTTTCATGTCCACATCGCGCACCTGCGGGAAATCGTCTTCGACAATTTGCACGCTGACCGTGGTCATTTTCTGGATACGCTGAAGAATATCAAGTCCGCGGCGGCCGCGGTTGCGCTTCAGGGAGTCGGAAGAGTCGGCCACGAGCTGAAGCTCGCGCAGTACGAATTGCGGGATCACCAGCGTTCCGTCAATGAAGCCGGTCTCGCAGACATCCGCGATGCGACCGTCGATGATGACGCTGGTGTCCAGGACTTTGATGCTCTTCTTGCTCTGACGCTCGCCGGTGAAGAGGCCTCCCAAGGCGGCGAGATTCAGCAAGTCCCCTTTGCTCGCTCCGAGCACCATGCCAATGTACGCCAAGAACAGCAGCAGTGCGACTTGAATGAACGAAACGGATTTCTGTTCGATGGCGGTCATGAAAAGCAAATGGCTGGCCATGAACGCGGCCAGGATGCCCAGGATCGATCCAACCACAGCGCCGATCAGTTTCTTAAGGCTGGCCCTCTCCAACCTCACTTCCACAAGGACGGTAAGAATCCCCAGCCCCGCGCCAAGAAAGAAAGCCATCGATGAACTTAGCTGAAAAGGCCGCAGGTGGTAAGAAGCGGCGGCGAGGCCGAGGATAATTATCGCCCGCACGATAATTTTTTCCCAGTTCCAAGACATAGGCTAACCTCTCCCCCAGAATGAACAAGTACGTATCCATAGTGAGTGAAAACTCCTTGCGGGCGCGTGGAGTTCCGCTCCTTGTAACACCAGTGTAACATCACGCAGCGGAATTTCAAATCGCCGCTCAGTGGTGGGTTCATGTTCTGTGTGGCCAAAAAAGTCTCGACACAGCGCGGCATGGCCGCAACCAAGTGGCGAGTGTATTTTATAATTGGCTGATGCTCTTAGCGTAACACAATGCTTGCCAAAGAAAAGAAACGACGACCTTGTACTTCAGAGGACACGGAGCAGCTCAGTGACTCTAGTATTGAAGCTCTTCAGTCACGGGGGTCACAGGCAACACCGCGCTGCGCACTTCACGTTTCTTGCACACAAGCTTCTGCTGTTAGTTGCTTTGGCGCGATTTGACGCGGATGGGAGTGCCAACGAAGCCGAATCTTTCACGAAGCCGGTTCTCAAGAAAGCGCTCGAAGGAGAAGTGGAGCTTGCCAGCCCGGTTGGTGAAAACGACGAACGTGGGCGGGGCCGCGCCGCCCTGAGTGATGTAGTAAATGCGCACCGCCTTGTTTGCGGGGCTCGTGGTGCGCTCAAAATCAACTTCCTTCAAGAACCGGTTCATTTCTGAAGTGCTCACGCGAAGGCACCTCGATTTTGCCACCTCGACAATTGTCGCCAGTAGCTTCTCCAGCCGCTGGCCTTTCAGTGCCGAAATGAACATTACTGGCGCGTAGTCGAGGTACTTCATGCGCCGGCGGATGGTCTCGGTATAGTCATGGGTTGTGGCCGGGCCTTTTTTCACAGCGTCCCACTTGTTGACCACGATCACCACAGATCGGCCGCTCTCGTGAGCGTATCCGCCGATGTGGGCGTCCATCGCCGTCACGCCTTCCACGGCGTCGATCATCAGCAACGCGACATCGGCGCGCTCCAAATGCTTGCGCGCCTGGATGACGCTCAATTTTTCTGCTTGCAGCTTGGTCTTGCCCTTGCGCCTGATGCCTGCGGTATCAATCAGGCGAACCTGCCGGCCGTCGAGCTCAAATTCGGCGTCCACCGCGTCTCGCGTGGTGCCGGGCAGGGGCGTGACAATGGATCGCTCCTCGTTCAGGATGCGGTTCAGCAGCGTCGATTTGCCGACGTTGGGCCGGCCGATGATCGCAACGTTGATCGTTTTGCCCGCGAGGGGATCGGCCTGTTCCGTCACTGCGCCTTCGTCCGCCTCCTGCACAGTGGGAACCGGGGAAGCGTCGTCAGGCGCAAAATCCTTTGTCACGTGGTCAAGCAGTTCGTCCACACCGAGGGCGTGTTCGGCGGAAACCGGAAACATGTTTTGCACGCCGAGGCGACGAAACTCTTCCACCAGCGATTCGTGCTGGGACATGTCCACCTTGTTGACCGCCAACGACAACGGTTTCCCGGTGCGCAGCAGGAGGTGTGCCAGTTCTTGGTCGAGAGGAACGATACCAGCGCGGGCATCCACCACGAGAATGAGATGGGCAGCTTCTTCAATGGCGACGCCGGCCTGGCGGAAAATTTCTCCAACGATGAGGTCGCGATCCGCGGGTACCATGCCGCCGGTGTCGACCACTTCAAACGACCTTCCCATCCATCGCGCCGGCGCATAAAGGCGATCGCGCGTCATTCCCGGCTCGTCGCCCACCAGCGCGCGCCGGCGGCCACAAATCCGGTTGAATAACGTGGACTTGCCCACGTTGGGGCGACCGATAATCGCGACTCTGGGTAGTTTGGCCATGAATCTGGACGCGTCTCAGACGGGCCCCACTTCTATGCTATTCTTCTTACGGAGAACTCAAAAGGCAAAAAGTAAGAGTCGATCCCATCCTCAACCCCATGGCGACCGCCGTACACAAATCTGCCGAGAAGCCGCCGCTGGAGAAAATCTTCGGCCCGCACGGCTGGCTGGCGAGGAACCATCCGAACTTCGAGTATCGGCAAGGCCAATTGGAGATGGCCGAGGAAGTCGAGTCGGCGCTCGAGAATCGCAGGCACCTGATAGCCGAGGCCGGGACCGGGACGGGGAAAACGCTGGCGTATCTTGTCCCCGTGATTCGCAGCGGCCGGCGGGTGGTAATCTCCACCGGCACCAAAAACCTTCAGGAGCAGATTTATTTCAAGGACATTCCGTTTCTGCAAAAGCTCTTCCCGCGCCTGCGCGTCACCCTGATGAAGGGCCGGCAGAATTATCTGTGCCGGCAGAAGTTTTACGAAATCGAATCGCAGCCCGTGCTTTCAGGCCTGGAAGAAGTGCGGCTCTACCCTGTGCTCCGCGAATGGGAAAAAAGGACGGAGACGGGTGACCGAGCGGAACTGGAAAGCCTCCCCGATTCCAGCGCGCTTTGGCCGCAGATTGATGCCCGGAGCGAATCCTGCACGGGACAAAAGTGCCCGCAATTCGAGCGATGCTTCATCACCTGGATGCACCAGCGCGCCGCCGAATCTGACGTCATCATCGTCAACCATCATTTATTCTTCGCGGACCTGGCTCTGAAGCAGATGGAGTACGCCAGTATCCTCCCCGAGTATTCGGCCCTGGTGTTTGACGAAGCGCACGACATGGAAGACGTGGCGACGCTTTACTTCGGCATTCAGATTTCAAACTACCGGGTCGACGAGCTGGCGCGCGACACAGAGATCACGCTGCGGATGAAAGCCTTGGACAGCCCCGATACGCAAGCCGCCGTCGCCTCGCTTCGCCAGCGCTCCGCCCACTTCTTTGGGCTTTTCCCCGCCGGGGACAATCGCGCCAGCTTCGACAATCGCGAGGAATTTCTGGAAGGCAACCGGGGCGCTTACGACGCGCTCTCGAACGCCCTGGTCCGCCTCGAAACCGAGTTGGGCCGGATCAAAGATCGCCCCGAGGAAATCAACAAGCTGGCGGGCCGCGCCGCAGAACTCCGCCAAGCCTTGGAGACGATTCTCGAAAGCCGCGAGCACAACCTGGTTTTCTGGTGGGAACGGCGAGGGCGCGGCGTGTTCCTGGAAGCCTCGCCCATCGACGTCTCCGCCATCCTGCGCGAGCGCGTCTTCGACCGCGTCGAAAGCGTGATCCTCACTTCTGCCACGCTCGCCGTCGGCGGCAAGTTCGATTTCTTGAAAAGCCGACTGGGCGTTCAGCACGCCAAAGAAAGAATTCACCCCTCCCACTTTGATTACTCCAAACAGGCGCTGCTTTACACCCCGCTGCATCTGCCGGACCCGCGCCAGCCGGACTTCGGGCGTCAGGCCGCGGAGGAAATTATTCACCTCTTGAAGGCCAGCCGCGGGCGCGCCTTCGTCCTGTTCACGTCGCATCAGCAGATGCGGCAGGTGCACGAACTGGTTCGGCGCCATCTGCATTATCCGATGCTCTTGCAAGGCGAGGCGCCCAAAACCGCGTTGCTCGATCGCTTTCGCAAAACGCCCCACGCGGTTTTGTTTGCCACCAGCTCTTTTTGGCAAGGCGTGGACGTGCAAGGCCAGCAACTGAGCGTGGTGATTGTGGACCGACTGCCCTTCGCGGTTCCCACGGACCCGGTGGTGGCCGCGCGCGTCCGGCTGATCAACGAAGATGGCGGCAACGCCTTCGTCGATTACCAAGTTCCCCAAGCGGTGATTGCGCTCAAACAGGGTTTCGGCCGATTGATCCGTAGCCAACAGGACCGCGGCGTGCTGACCATCCTCGACCATCGCATGGTCCGCAAACACTATGGGAAGGTTTTTCTAGACAGCCTGCCTTCTTACGCGCGGACGAATCGTATAGAAGATGTGCGAGAATTCATGCGAGAATGTTGAGGGAATTGGGTGATTGAGCGATTGAGTGATCGGGAGATTGTGGGTGAGTTTGTCTTTCAATCACCCAATCGCTCAATCACCCAATCGCTCAATTGTGAAATCAATGTTTGAAATTTCCGCTGAATATTCCTTTGCGGCTGGCCACGCCCTGCGCGGCTATAAGGGCAAGTGCGAGAATGTCCACGGACACAACTACAAAATCCAGGTGACGGTCGAGGGCGAGCAGCTCAATTCGATCGGGCTGCTCATGGACTTTGTGGATCTGCGCGGAGCAATCAAGGCGCTCGCCGACCGGTTGGATCATCGCTTCTTGAACGACCTTCCTCCTTTCGACCAGCTCAATCCCTCCGCCGAGAACCTAGCGAAATATTTTTGCGATGAGCTCGAATCTCAAGTCCGCGGGCACGGCGTGCACGTGCGCAGTGTGGTAGTGTGGGAAACCGACACCACATCGGCGACGTACGTTCCAGGAATAAGGGATTAGGAGTTACGGTTGAAATCCTGAATGATGAATTGTAAATGATGAATGCGCCTGAACGAAGGACAACTGACGAGGGACAAAGAACACCCTCCCTACATCCCAATTCCTGACTCCTGCTCTTCTACCACGTCCAAAACGCAACCGCCGGGTGAGTGCGCGCGTGGTGGTGCTGCGCGCAGACGCCTTCTCTGCAGTAGTAGACGTCTTCGCACCAGCGGCAATGTGTCAAGCGGTCTTTCTCGCGCACGGTACCGCAAATCGAGCAGGCCTCGTAGAGGTCGGCGACCACATGGCACGATACCTTGCGCCAACTTTCCATGACCTCGCGCTCCTCCCGCATTCTTTCCAACTCTTCTTTGCCGACCATGCGACACCTCCTGGCTTCCCTGCTCTCTTCGATGCAAAACAATGACCAAACGTGGCAGGAAAATGAAAATGTCACACTGCGGCCAATAGGTCTCGTATTTTCAGCAGGTCGCTTCGCATCAGTGCCCGGCAGAATCTCTGCCGCAAGGGAAAGTCCTTGCCTATGTGAAATAGTTTCGACATTCGGTGTATCGTTTCGAAACAGTGCCGGTCTGGCATTCGTCGGCCTTTAGGATTCTCTTATCTAAGGGGTCCGAGGCCAACACGCGGAAGTCTGTCGGAAAGTTAAAGCCACAGCTCGCAGACAGTCTCCTATACGAATGGATACCAACTGTTCTAAAATGGCTCGGCTCGGTGTAGACTCACACCCGAGCGGACACCCCAGATGCGGGGGACCTGGGGTAAAATCGTTGTCAGAACTTTTGGGTTCGCAAGCTGCATGTGATGCGGTGTAAAATCGCGGCTGCATTATTGGCGGTGTAGAATCGCCGAGATGCTTCCAGCGATTTAGATTCGCCGCTGCGAGGAGTCGGAGCTTATGGATTCGAAGAAACCTGTATTCGGACTGTTGGCTTTCTTAATGCTGGCCAGCGCGAAGGTGCCCGCGTTCGGCCAGACCTTTCAAGGCAGCATTACGGGGATGGTCAGCGATCCCACGGGTGCCGCCGTGCCGGGAGTTCTGGTGACGGCCATCGAACTGAACCGGGGGTTCAGCCGAAGCGCCACCACTTTGGATGACGGCACCTACGATATCACGCTGCTGCCGCCCGGCACCTACCGGCTGGCTGCCGAGAAGAAAGGATTTGAGAAGACAAGCCAGAGCGGGATTGATCTCACAGTGAATCAGCACCTGCGAGTCGACCTTCAAATGAAACTCGGAGTGCAGTCCGCCGTCGTGGAGGTCAAGGCGGCAGTACCTGTGCTCGACACGCAGACCTCTTCTGTGGGAACAACCTTGGAGGAAGCCAAAGTGGAGGAGATTCCCACGAATGGCCGGCAGTTCCTGGAGTTGACCCTGTTGGTGCCGGGCGTCGTGCCGGGGACATCAGGTTCGCGAATTAGCGACCGCGGCGGCGCCATCAACGTGAACGGATTGCGCGACTCCATGAATTCCTACTGGCTTGATGGTCTCGACGACACGGCCATCGGCGTGGGCCAGTTTGCAGTCGCCCCGCCGTTAGACTCGGTGCAAGAAATGCGAATGGAGACGGGCGTTTACGATGCCAAATTCGGCGCGCACGCCGGAACCCAAGTGAACATTGTCACCAAATCGGGAACCAATGCTCTGCGCGGCGAGCTCTACGAGTTCCTCCGCAACAGCGCGCTGGATGCCCGAGACTTTTTTGACCCAACCGTGCCGCCGTTCCGCCGCAACCAGTTCGGCGGGACGATTGGCGGGCCGGTGGTGTTGCCCGGCGTCTACAAAGGTCACGACCGCACCTTTTTCTTTTTCGCTTGGGAAGGGCTGCGCGAGGCCCGCTCTTTCTTCAATCGCGCTCGGGTCCCGACTCTCGCCGAACGCGGCGGTGATTTCTCGGACCTCCAGGCGCCGAACTGCCCAGTGCAAACTGTCCTCATCGATCCCATAGCTCTGATGCAAGGCCAGATTCAGCCTTTCACGAATATCAGTCAACTCAATCAAGAGCTCCCCGCCCCCGTTCTCCCTGACCCAGCCGGCCAGAGTTTGGTCAACCTCTATCCGAAGCCCAACATCGCCAACGCCACCTGCGGCAGCCCGAATTACATTGCTCAGGTCAATCGAAAGATTAACTTCGACGATTTCTTCGGCCGCGTGGACCATCGGTGGACTGCAAAAGACAACATCTTCTTCCGATATAGCCTGAATGGCGACGACCAGGTTCTTCCGCCGAACACCAGCCCCCGCGCCGCCGCCACCAATTTGCCGGGTTTCGGCACGGTCACGCACGACCAGGACCAAATGGCTGGGGTTGACTGGACGCACGAGTTCAACGCCACGTTGATCAATGAACTCAAGATCGGTTACAACCGCTGGCAGATTCGCGACGACAATCAGGACGAAGGAAACCCCATCGCCCAAGCGTTGGGCATTCAAGGCGTTCCGCAGGGAAATTCCAAGGCCGTGGGCTACCCGCAATTGAATTTCGCATCCTACGACTCGCTGGGATCCAACAATACCGATCCTCAAGCCGGCGCCGTGAACACCTTTCAAGTGGCAGACACGGTGACCCATGTGAGCGGCAACCACATGCTGGCCTATGGCGTCGACTTGCGGAGCGTGGAACGGGGCGATTTCTCGGTCGACACCATCGTTCGGGGCGAGTTCGATTTCACAGGACTGGTTACAGGAGGCTTGGGTCAACTCCCACCGCAGGCCGGACAGCTCCTCGGTTGCGTTTCGCCCAGTTGTACCTTCGGCAACTCCATCGCTGACGCGCTGCTCGGCTTGCCCACCGACTGGCTGACCGGCTTTCAGCAATACATTTCCGGCCATTTGGGGGAATACGATTTCTTCGGCCAGGATACCTATCGGATCAGGGACAATCTAACTTTGAGTTTGGGCATCCGGTACGAATACAAAGGGCTGACCACCGACAAGTACGACCGCTTCGCCAACTTTGATTTCAACAATGGTTTGCTGATGGTGGCGGGAAGCAAGGCGGTGACACTTGAGAATTTCGATCCAACATCCGGCTTGTTCGTACCTGTGGGCACAACGTCACTGGGCAGCGCCGGGCGGAATCGGGCGCTCCAATATCCGGACAAGGATGACATCGCGCCACGATTTGGCCTTGCCTGGAAGCCGTTTGGCCATCCCAACCTGGTGATCCGCGGAGGCTATGGCATTTTCTACAATCAGACCTTTGGTGACGTGTTCTTCCTGAAATCCGCCAACCCGCCGTTCGTCCGACTCAACGCCGGCAACATTGGCGCCGCCTTGCCGTTGATTCAGAATGGTACCTTCCCGGTTGGGTCCGGCGCCGTCATCACCAATGCTCTGGCCGGCGTGGTCGGGCCCGCCTTCCCGACCCTCAGCCCCTTTCAGCTCAACTTCCAGGACGGCATGGTTCACGAATGGAATCTCGACGTCCAGCGGCAGTTGTTCGGCTCGTGGGCGTTGGACGTGGGCTATGTGGGCACCCGTGGGCTCCGTCTTCCTTTCGAGACAGACCCCAACCAGCCGGTGCCTGACCCGGCGACACAGACCGCCGTTCCACGGTACCCAACGCTGGCAGGCTTCTCCTATACCCAGTCGAATGGCACATCCATCTACCACGCGTTGCAGGTGAAGGTGGAACGGCATTACACGAATGGCCTGTCGTTCCTAGCCGGCTATACGTACTCGAAGTCGATTGATACGAACTCGAGTGAGTTCACCACCAGCCGTGACCAGAATTTTCCCCAGAACTCGGCGGACTTGGCGGCAGAAAAAGGCCGTTCCGATTTCGACTTTCGTCATCGTCTGTCGCTGACCTACCTTTATGAATTGCCGGTCGGAAACCGGATGTGGAAGCTGAACAACTCCGGCCTGAATTACCTCATCCAATCATGGGAACTGGCCGGCGTGTTCACCGCGGAGACAGGGCCTCCCTTCACTCCGCAGATTAGTGGCGACATTAGCCATGCGGACGAGGAAGCCGTGATCGGTTCGGGCAATCCGACGGATCGACCCGATCTCACTGGGACGAGTTTTTATCCGGCGCAAAAGACGCCGAATCAGTGGCTTCTGCCCTCGGCGTTCTCGGCTCCTGCGCCCTACACGTTCGGCAACGCGGGAAGAAATATCCTGACCGGACCGGGGCTGAGCAGTTGGGACTTTTCGTTGATTCGCAACTTCCGCTTGTCGGAGTCGAAGAGCTTGGAGTTTCGCGGCGAGATCTTCAACTTGCTGAACCGCGCTAATTTCGATATTCCTCAGCGCGACGTGGCCTCGCCCAGTTTTGGTCAGATCACGAACACGCTCCGGCCCGAGGCCGGCTTGGCCTCCGGCGGGCCCGGCGACCCGCGTGAGATCCAGTTCGGTTTGAGACTGATGTGGTAAGGGATGATTGACGATTGACGATTATCGATTGCCGATTAGAGGAGGCCAACAATTCCTTTGGCTTTCAATCGTCAATCGACAACCGAAAATCGGCAATCAGTTGCGTCGCGGCGCGCGGAGAATTAAACTGCCGAGAAGGGAATGCACGGGAGCAAGACGAACGGACCGCTTCTTTCGGGCCCGTCATAAGACCCAAGGAGGGTGGAGTATGGCCCGCAAACCGATATTCATCGTCATCATGGGTTCTGCATTGTTCTGCGGGGCTTATCTGTTGGCTGTCGACAAGCCAGTTCCTGTTCCTGCCGGAGCCTCACTCCGGGTCAAGTTGGAAACACTTCTTTCCGACAAGACGAATAAGGTCGGAGATCCCTTCACCGCCAAGGTGACCTATCCGATCACCGCGGACGGTCAGGAAGTGATTCCCGCCGGAAGCATTGTCGATGGTCACGTGGCATTCATTAAGGAATCGGGCCGCGTCAAGGGCAAAGCCGAGATGCGGCTTGTCGTGGACAGGGTCACGACGCCGGATGATGTTGTCTATCCGCTCTCCAGCATCTTGCAGGAGGCCCACGACGTCAACTGCGACAAGGGTACGGTTGGATCGAAAGTGGGCGAGAAGGGGAAGTCGGACGAAGAGGGAACCATTACCGGCTGCGGAAAGACGGCGAAAGAGGTCGTGAAGGGTGCTGCCATTGGCGCGGGAATCGGCGCGGCTGGGGGATTGTCGGTGGGCATGGCGACACGAGGCGGATGCGATTATTACGGCTACTGCTGGCCCAGCAGCGGCCCCGGCGTCGGCGCCGATATCGGTTACGGCGCGGGCATCGGTGTGGGAACGGCCCTGGTTTATAAGTTGCTCCAACACGAAAAGCACATCATCCTGGTGCAGGGCACCCCGTTGACGTTTATCGTCAATCGAACTACCGACGCTGACGCGGCCCCAGCCGCCCAGCCGCCGCAACCGGCGGCGGAACAGTGACGCCCTGAGCGCGGTGGGGATGGATTGAAGTGAAACAAGTATTCTTCCGGTTTCAAACTCGGCTGGCGCTGGTCATGCTCCTCATCATAGGGATCACCAGCGCCGTGCTGACTCTGACCTATGTAAACTACTCGACCCAGTTCTTTGCCTACATCACGGGGATGACCACGGACCTTGTGGCGATCACTCAACTCGCTCAGGAACGGATCTCTCCGGAGGCCGATCGCGAACAGGCGATCGAACAGTTCGAAAGGGTGCTTCAGGATTACCGCTTGTCCTACTCTCTAACTTCTCCCACCGGACAAGTCCTCAAGAGCACTAACCCGGGTTTGGTGGGGCAGAAACTCAAGATCAAGAAGAGACAGGTCGCGGCGAAACAAGAGCCCATCAAGTTCTCCGCCCATCTACAGAACATCGACGCGGCCTCAAGCGGAGAACAGAACCCTTACAGCGTCGAGTTTCCCATCATTCAAGGCGATAAGGTGATCGGCTACGCCGTAGTCCAGGTGCCAGGGGTGGGCCAACAGGTGCAGCAACTGATGCGGCGCCATTACGAGGAGCGGCTGGAGTTAATCCTGGTCACGATGCTGGCCGGAATGATTGCCGTGGTCTACCTGGCCTCCCGCTTTACAAGGCCTATTAACACTCTGGTGGCGGGAGCGAAGCAGGTGGCGCAGGGCAACCTTTACGTTTCGCTTCCCGCGGCAGGGACGGACGAAATGGGCCGGCTGGCGCAAACCTTCAACCAGATGGTGGAGCGGCTGCGGGAAAATCGCCAGCTTCAGGAGCGGCTGAACGAGGCGGAAAAACTGTCATTGCTCGGCCGATTTGCCGCCACCGTAGCTCATGAGGTACGCAACTCTCTTAATTTTATAAACCTAAGTGTTGACCAAATTCGCGCCAAGCATTCGGGTGGAGACCTTCAGGCTTCACGCGACCTCCAGCGCAACATCCGCAATATCAAGGATGAAATCGTGCGGCAGAATCGTCTGGTGAACGATTTCCTGGCAGCGGGACGCCAAGTGCCACCGACTTTTGCCCCCTGCGACTTGCACAAGACGCTTGAGCAGGCTGTGGCCCTGGTTGAAAAGCAGGCCTACAGCCAGGACATCTCGATCGACGTCGATCTCCCCGCCGATCTGCCTCGTCTTCAAGCGGACGCCGGCCAGATGCAAACCTGTTTCCTGAACATCCTCACCAACGCGATTCAGGCGATGCCGACAGGAGGCAAAATCCGCGTCAGCGCCGAGTGCGTGGCGAACAATGGCGCCCCCGCTGCGATCCAGGTGCGCTTCGCCGACACAGGACCGGGCATTCCGCCCGAGAACCGCGAAAAAGTCTTTGCTCAGTTTTTTTCCACCAAGACAACCGGCTTTGGTCTGGGCCTGGCCATCACTAAGAAGATTGTGGAAGACCACGGCGGCCGCATCCAATTGATCAGCAGCGACGCGCCCGGAACCGTGATCGCGATCGACCTTCCTCTCCCTCAATCCTCTCTTTCCCACCAGGCGCTGACTGCCAAATCGGCAGTCGCCTGAGGACTGTCTTCCATGCCCGAAGGCAACATCCTGGTCGTTGACGACGAAGAACGGCAGCGCGAGATCTATCGAGACATTCTGGAAGGCGAGGGATATGGCGCCGAAACTGCGCCCAGCGGCGAGGCCGCTCTTCCGCTGCTCACCCAAAAGCGCTTCGACTTAGTCCTCACCGACCTCAACCTGACGGGCATGACCGGCCTTCAGTTGCTGTCGGCCATCATGAGCGCCGACCCAACAGTGGCGGTCATTCTCATCACCGGCTATCCTTCCATTCAATCGGCGATCGAAGCCACCAAGCGCGGCGTTTATCAATATCTGGAAAAACCGGTTGATCGCGACCGGCTCTTGGAAGTGGTGCGCGAGGTCTTTCAACACCTCGCCGCGCTCAAGCGAAGCATCATCGGCGATTCACCCGCCACCAAGGCGATGGTGCGCATGATTTTGAAAGTGGCGCCCACCGCCCACACCGTGCTCATCCTGGGTGAAAGCGGCACGGGCAAGGAACTCGTGGCGCGAGAGATTCACAATCACAGCCCGCGGCGCGATCGTCCTTTTCTGGCGGTCAACTGCGCCGCCTTGACCGAGACCCTGCTGGAGAGCGAACTCTTCGGCCACGAGAAGGGCGCCTTCACCGACGCCCACCAACAGAAAAAGGGTCTTTTCGAAAGAGCGCACCACTCCACTCTTTTTCTCGACGAGATCGGAGATACCAGTCTGGGCATGCAGGCCAAAATCTTGCGGGCGCTTCAGGAACGCGAGATCATTCGTGTGGGCGGGTCGGAATCGATCAAGGTGGACGTTCGCATCATCGCCGCTACCAACCGAAACCTCGAGCAGCTTCTGAAGGAAGGCCGATTCCGCGAGGACCTCTATTATCGCCTGAAAGTGATTCCGATCGAATGTCCGCCGTTGCGCGATCGGGGAGACGACATCGAATTGCTGGCGGCGCACTTCTTGCAGAAAGCAGCTTTAGCGTCGGCCCGCGAAGTGCACGGCATCACGCCGGAGGCGATGGAAGCCCTGAGGGCCTATGGTTGGCCGGGCAACGTTCGCCAGTTGGAGTGGGCGTTGGAGAGGGCGGTCGTGCTGGGTGAATCGGAATACGTGCAACTGGCTGATCTGCCGCCGGAAATTCTTCAACCGGTGGCGGCTCCGGTCGGCGCGCACGGCGCGACCCAGCCTTCGACCGCGCCTTCGGCGCATCAGCCCGTCATTCCCGAGGGCTCGTGGGAAGAGCACGAGAAGGCCAAGATGTTGGAGGCGCTCGAGCGCACCAGTTGGAACATCACCCGCGCTGCCCAGCTTCTCGGGATGACGTTTCGCACCCTTCAGTACCGTCTGGAAAAATTCGGTATCAAGAAACCCCAGGAATAACTTCCGGCAAGGCCGTTACTTCGGCGCCGTGGCCTGCTTCAGTGCGTCGACGAGCTCATCGCTGCCGCCAGCGGCGCGAATATCGTTGATATCGTCGTCGGTTGGCACCCACTTTACCCCGCGTTCCTTCACCAGTGCCGCCACACGAGCGCTGGGCACGTCGCCCTTCAAGAGATCAAGAATGTCCGCTTTGCCGAGCCCCTTGGGATTGGTCTGTGCCACGGGTTGCGGCGGTGGCGCGGGCGGCGTGAAGCGGGCAACGAACGTAACTTTGGCCTCGGCGTGAGCAGCGTTGACGGCCGAAATCTCAATTCGGTTCTCGCCCGGCTGAAGGACGATGGGCTCAGACGAGAACTCCGCCGCCTGCGCGCTCTTGGGGCGCAGCGCCGCAGGACTGCCATTGATGGTGACTGCCGGGATGCCGGAGTTGTCCATGGTGACGCCGCGAATGGTGAGCGGCGAAGAAGTGACATCAACCGTTGCGCCTGAACTCGCGCCCGACGGTTCGACGAGCACTATCGTGGGTGGCACGGCGGGCGGCGGTTCAGTAACCGTTACACGGGCGGTGGCGATCTTTGTTCCCCCCGGTCCTGTGGCCGTGAGCGTGTACGTGGTTGATGAATCCGGGGTGAGCGTGGTTGACCCTTCCGTGGCCACCGTGCCGCCCCCGGGTTCGAGCTCGAGACTCGCGGCATTAGCCGACGTCCACACCAGCGTCACGGAGTGTCCCCTCTCAATCGTAGCTGGCTCAGCTCTCAGGGTGAGTGCCGGCAACGGCGGCTTCACTTCGTTGTAGACCTGCTCGAAATTCCTGATGGCCAAGGCGATGGAAGCCGTGCCATTGATGTATCTTTCGCTGATGTTCAGAAAATCGCTGCCCTTTCGGACGGAGTCCCAATGCACCTGCGGGATGTAGGATAGTTCGATCTTCCTTTTGACCACGGTGAGCTGCAGCACGCGTTGCGCCAAGCGCGTGTCCGTGATTTGCTGAGTGGCCGCCTGGAATCCCTGATCCGTCTTCGTCTTTGCCGCTTCTTCCTCGGTATAGCGTATCCCGCGGCGCGCAATGTCCAGCCATCCGCAGGAAATCTTCCCGCCTTCCCTGACTGCCACTGGATATCGCAGCACCGGATTCGGCTCCGCGCCCACAAGCTGGGGTTTCTGCACCTCGCTCAACGCCTGAGCCTGCACCGCTCCCAGCGCTCTGCCTTTCGCGCGCTTCACCTGCGGTTCGCCTGCGCCAAAGCTGGAGACCGAAACCACGAGAAATACCAACATCACAACAACACGAGTTTTCGATTTTAAGAGCATGTGACGAGACACCTCCCTGCACTCGAGCTGCCGGCGGCGAGATTAAGCTCAGCGGGGGTTAGAACTCAAGCGGGAATTCGCTTTGAATTGTGAGAAGCACCCACCAGTCGCTCGAGGGCGACATTCAAGCTTATTATTCCACGCTTCGTGCGGCACTGCAATTGGGCCAAGTGCGCAGTTGGCGAGCCGTAGTCATTTCGTCTTGTGCCTCATCGGCTATAGTAAGCGCAGCAGACAACCGCCCCACGCCCACGCGAGAGAAAACCGAAAAATGGCGGCCACCGAAGTCAGCCGAATTTGAACTGCACTATTGCTTTGGGGAAGCCATGGACTGCTTCAAAGCCTCAACCAAGTCGTCGCCCCCGCCGGCTGCGCGGATCTCTTTGATATCGTCCTCGGTCGGCGTCCACTTGACGCCGCGCTCTTTCACCAATGAAGCCACTCGCGCGCTGGGCACCTCGCCCTTCAAGAGATCGAGAATTTCCGCCTTAGCGAGAGCCTTGGCATTAGTCTGAGTGGCCGGCTGCGGTGCTGTGGTCTTGTAACGAGCAACGAAGATCACTTTCGCCTCGGCGCGCGCCGCATTGGTGGCCGTAATCTCGAATCGATTCTCGCCCGGCTGAAGAACAATCGGGTCAGACGAGAATTCCGCCGCCTGAGTGCTCTTGGGACGCAGGGCGGCAGGCGTGCCGTTAATGGTAACAACCGGAATGCCGGAACTGTCCATTGCCACGCCGCGGATGGTGAGGGGTGAGGTCGCAAGCTCAAGCGTTGCGCCAGAGTTGGTGACCGACGGCTCGACCAGGACAATCGTGGGCGGGGCCGCAGGCGCATTCACTGTCACATGCGCGGTAGCCGTATTGCCGCCCCCCGGTCCAAGCGCGCTAATAACGTACGTCGTCGACTCCGTAGGTGCGACTTCTCGCGAACCGTTGGCTTGGACCTGGCCGATACCCGGTTCGAGATCCAGGCTGGTCGCATTCGACGATGTCCAGCTAAGCGTCAACGCTTGGCCTTTTTCAACTGTGTTGGGCGTTGCGCCGAGAGTCAGGGCGGGCACGGGTTTGGGGGCTAGCGCGATTTGGCGCTCCTCGGCCATGCGCACCGTGGCATCAAAATCCTCCACAGCTTGCGCCAGCGGTTCCCAAGATCGAATATCCTCCCATTTCAGGCTCTTGGAAGTCAGAGAGGGTTGCTCCAGCAGACTCTCCCGCACCCTGAAAAAATGGTAGGTCTTTCCGCCGGAGAATTTGAACTCGACCTCGGGCATGCTACTCCCCATGAACCTCCACTGCCGAGCCTCCGTTACGGTTGAACGCGGATAGCGGAATCCGTGGTCGCTGTCCGTGGCAGGACTCTTGACTTCGTACCAAACCTCATCCCGGGAAACATACAAATAGCCGTAGCATCCTGACGCGGCGTGTTGATGTGCCACCGCGAACCGAAAAGTGGGCTGCGGCTCGCCCTTGATGAGAAGCGTTTCCCACGAGACATTCTCCGCGGCTGGTGTCGCCGCAGCTTTCTCTTTTTCGCGTGAGCTCGCTGAAACAGCGGCGAGGAGACCGAGCCCCAGCATGAGGGCCAGCCGTCCCACGAGACCTTTCGATGAGCGTCCGAAGTTCCACTTCATATGCGCGGGGCGGAATTCCCCCGCTCGAGCAAAAAATACGCCCTCATCCTGCCGAAGTCAACCAAGTCTTCCGCCACGGCAATCGCGTGCAAATTTCCCGCGAGGTCACACCTTAACGGAGTCTCGGGTTGCGAGGTGCTGCGTTCTGAGGCTGTTCACTAAGCGTTTTCAAGTAGGTGATGAAATAGGGCTTGTCCTGGGCTTTGGCGAGGGTGGGGGCGACCGCGATGACCGAGAAGATGATGTTCGGCAGACTGAGTCTGAATTTGAATGAGACCGGAGTGTTCGTTACGCGTTCTCCTTTTCGGGTGACGACGTAGCGCCGGTCCCGCCAAGCGGGACCGGCACCTGCCGCCCTAAAGGGCGGTGCTGCCCTCCGCGCCTTGGCGTGAGACGCTTTTGTTCTTTGGGGGATTCTTCACACCTTCTCGGGGTCGCTGCTCTGAGGATTGAACTTCACCAATTCATCCCACTCAGCCCGCACCAAACTCCCACGCCGCTGGTGATGGCGCAGGTCGCAACCATCGCCCATAAACGAACTCCCCGCAGGCGGTGCTCTTCCGGAAGCACGCGGGCCGCCAGCAACACCAGGAAGCCAAGGACCAGAGGCAGCAGCAGCGCGTTCATGACCTCCACGCCCAAATTCAGCGCAATAAGGTTTGGCGCGCAGGCCACCAGCACGGCCGAACCCGCCACCGCCATCGCATAGACTCCGTAAAACCACGGGGCCTCTCGAGGATGGTTCTCCAGGGAGTGTTTGTAGCCGGTCATCTCTCCAATCCCCCACGCCGCGGCAAGCGAGGTCACAATGATCGCGACCAGCGCCGCGCCGACAATCGCCAGACCGAAAACCAGCCGCCCCACTTCCGGCCCTAGAGAGGGAGTCAGGGCCTGCGCGATTTGGCCGACGGTGCTGAGCGACTCAGCGCCGTGCTGGGAGCCGAGGGTGGCTGCGGTGGTCACCAGCACGGCCGCCATGACGAGTTGAGTGACGACGGATCCCAGGGCCGTGTCCCACCGTGCCGCTCGCAGGTGCTCGGGCCGAAGCCCCTTGTCCACCACCGCCGACTGCTGGAAGAAAATCATCCAGGGCATAATCACGGCGCCGATGTTTGCCGCCACCAAATACCGGAAACCGGCCTCGTGCCACGGCGGTGCTGCCAAGGCTTGCGCCAACGACCCTGCTTGCGGATGAGCTTTCAGCGCCACCCACAGGAAGGCCAGCTCGAAACAACCCAAGCCAAGTGCAATCCGCTCCACCCTCCGATACGACCCGGCCCACACCACTGCTAACAAAAAACTCACCGCCAACGACAGGCTGATGACCCGCGGCACGCCCAGCAGTTCTCCGACGCCCGCAATGCCCGAGAATTCCGCCACCATCGCCCCTATAATTGCTGCCGCCAATCCCCCGACTGACACCCATCCCCACCCCGCACCATAACGCTCGCGGATCAGCTCCCCATGCCCCTTACCGGTGAAAATTCCCAGCCGCACCGTCAGTTCCTGCACCACGAATAAGACGGGAATCAGCAGGAATTGCAATGGAAGGAGCGCATAGCCCCAACGCGCTCCGCTTTGGGCGGCGGTGATGACGCTGCCAACCTCCGTATCGGCCATCATCACCATCTGTCCCGGCCCGAGCACGGCCAGAAACGCCGCTAACGGTCTGAGCCTGGCTCCGAGACCGTTACCTGGCCGCCTCTCGAGGCGCGAGGTGGCGTCCACGACCTTTTCACTTCCATCGGCCGCGCCGACGCTTGATGGCAGCTCCAAGTCAAACACCGAGTTGGTACTTCCTTGCTCTTGGTTCATCCTCAATACCGCAACTTGATTCCCGGTCGAACCAGCCGCAGTACCGCTCTGCTTCCTACGTGACCGAACGCCGCGCTTCCCAGGCCTCCATTAACGGCCGCAGGTCCGTAGTGGAGTAGAACTAGTTGCGAAACAGTCGCATCTAGATTCTGCCAGATTGCCCCCCGCGTGCGCTGTGACGGAAGTCACACCCGGTCACGAGCACGCCATCACGTTGAATTCGTCTGGGGTCTTTCCCTCCTGGACGTGCAGAGCCCGCAAAGCCCACCCAGTTCCAGCCGAGCCACGCGGATGGCCAGGCCGTGGCGGCCCTCAATCTGGCCTTTCAACCTTTCAAACAGCGGGGTTTGGATCTCCACTACGCCGCCGCACTCCAGACAAGTGAAGTGCACGTGGTCCTTGTCGGTGCGCGCTTCGTAGTAGTGGCCCGACCCCTTAACGTGCATGAGGTCAAGCTCGTCGATGATGCCGACCTTCTTGAGCGATTCCAAAGCGCGATAGACCGTGGCCAGATGCAGCCCGGGCAACTGCTGGCGCGCTCGCCGCAAGACCTCCGGGGCATCGAGGTGCTCGCCGGCTTTCTGAAGGACTTCGGCAATGACCCGCCGCTGGCGAGTCATGCGGAGGCCGTGGGCCTGGAGCTCGCTCGTGACCCGGCGCCGCTGCTTGAGGTGCTTGGCGAGGACCATCTCTAGTTGCGAATAATTCGCAACTGAATCATGCCATAGGAAAATTCGGCTGTCAACCATTATTTCGCCGTTTGTCAAAGCTCTTTAGCAATGTCCCTTTTCTTGCCTCATTAGAAGTGTCCCCTTGAGAGTGTTTCGTTCTCAGGGTTGTTTTTGGTGTGCCTGTGGGTGTTCCTTTCGCGTTCCAGCCGGAGCGGAGCCCTGCGGAGCCCGAGGGGCGGAGGTGCTCCTTTCAGGCCTCCAACTCGACGGCAACACGCCATGCGGCGTCTAATGGGGCGGCATTTCGGTAGTGGGTCAATTTGACGTAGAGGCGGCTCGGGGACCCCCCTGTACGCCGCCACCCGGCGATCCCGCTCGGCGGGACCGCCGCTGCACCGACCAAATTGACTCACTACCGGCATTTCCCGGGCGGGCGCAAAAATCGAACGTCTGTGGTCGCGAAGTTCCTGCCTTTCCCTTCGGGAAAGCGCAGACTGCAAGAATCAGCGGTCGGCGCCAGGCGGCGGAACCGGAAACACTTTGATCCGGCGAGGCGTGTCACGCGTCCTGCCTACGGCGCGGGGTTTCTGAAAATCGCCTTGGCAGGGCATCGCGCTTTCAGGGATGGCTACTACCTTCTCATTTCAGTAGCTCTCCAATACGAGGAACATATTCGGCCTCTTGCAGATCGAAGAGGAAGGGAAGCGGCTCAACACCCACACCTTGCTCCTTGAGGCCTTCTGAAAGGTCGTGAGCCCGGGAATCAAGAACGACAATTCTTAGCTGAGGGTTAGCTAACTTCGCCGTCTTAAACCTCATGAGGCTGTCGTAGTCGCGGAAGGAGTACCCGACAACCAAACAAAACGTTGCTCGTGACAGGCCCTTCTCCAGGTAGTCATACGCTGTAAAAAAGAGGTCTTCAATAGCGACCTTTCTGGTCGCGGGGTAAATGATGATGTTCGGAAAGGAAGAATCCGCCTCGCTGTAAACCGGAGGGGACTTAACGATGCGAGAACCCAAACAGATCCAAGTCGTCGAACCGTGAAGCTTGAACAAAACAATTACTTTCTCCCCTTGGTTCATATTGAAGCTGTCAAACGCTGTCCTACTCCAGAAATATTCTGCTGCTCTCGGATCATTCGTAAAACCGTCCACAAGTCGCCAGCCTTGTGTAACGCGGCAGAATTCCTCGATCATCGGATCGTAATTTGTAGTGAAAACGACAAGTGGCTCATCCGGGAGAGAGACTGAGCCAGCCAATGCCCCCGGTTCTTAGCTTCGCCCGCCGAAGCGCCGTGTACGGACCCGTACGCACGGTGGTGTGGGAGGGGCGAGCGGGCAACCGCTCTCCCTATCCCGATCGCCCCAGAAACCTCCGCCTCGGCTTGCTTGGTTGGGGAGGCTTGTCCCGATCTGCGGGATCGAGCGAACGCGCCAGCTTCACGGCGTCAAATCCGTAACGCTCGCGCAGTTTGTCCGCCGCGCCGAGCACTCGGTCGAGCTTTTCGCGCTTCGGTGCTTCCAGCAGATTAAGCTGGAAGACTGCTTGCTCCAGGTTCGACGTCCTCACGCCCACCAGCCGGATCTTCCGCCGCCGGTTCCAGGCGGCATCGAACAGGCGCAGCACGTTCTCGAAAATGACGGAGTCCAAATGCGTCGGCTCGTCCAGGGTCACATCCCGCGTGTGGGTTTCAAAGCCGGCGAAGCGCAGTTTCAAACCGACGGTGCGCGCGAACAACTTGTGGTCGCGCAGGCGCCGCGCCACGAGCTGCGAGAGGTAAGAGAGAGTGCGCTCGATTTCCTCGGCGTCGTCGATATCCGTGTCGAACGTCGTCTCGTGACTGATGGATTTCGGTTCTTCTTCGTAAGCGTACGCGTCAATGTCCTGGCCGAGCGATTTGGTGTAGAGGTACTCGCCCCACTTTCCAAAATGCTTCGTCAAACGCTCCAGGCCAAAGGTCTGAAGATCGCCTATCGTCGCGATGCCGAGCGAAAGAAGCTGCGGCTCGGTGACTTTGCCGATGCCCGGCATCCGCCGCACCGGCAGCGGCGCGAGAAACGGCGCCTCATAGCCCGGCAACACATAAAGCAGCCCGTGGGGCTTGGCCTGGTCGGAAGCGATTTTGGAAACAAGATGCGAGGTGGACGCGCCGACCGAGCAGTTGAGGCCGGTCATGCCTTTCACCGCGCGGATCAGCCCGTCCGCCGCGCGAAATGCAGAGCCGTGCAGCCGCTCGCAACCCGTCAGATCGAGATACGCTTCGTCAATCGAGACCATCTCGACCACGGGCGTGAAGTCGCTGAAAATCTGATGAACTCTATTCGAATATTCGCGGTACTTCTCATAGTGCCCGCGCAGGAAGATAGCATGAGGGCAGAGCTTTTTCGCCTGCCCGATCGGCTGGGCGGAGTGAACCCCAAACTTGCGAGCCTCGTAGCTGGCCGCCGAGACCACTCCCCGCCCGTCCGGGTCCGCGCCGACAATCACCGCCTTGCCTTTCAGCGACGGGTCCAGAAGCTCCTCCACTGAAACGAAGAAGGCGTCCATGTCGACGTGGAGGATCTGACGGATTGAGTGATTGAGCCATTGAGCCATCGGAAGAACGGGAAACACCCCAGTATTGGACTCATCTAACGGGTCGGCGGCCGGTGACTGCAGGCAACTGACAACGGACTACGGACATCTTTTCGCGATCACCACGCGAGGAATTCCCGCGAGGTCCGGCCGCACTTCCACATCGGTCCACTCGTGGCCGAGCAACGAGACGACCGCGTCGCGCATATTGTAGCCAATCTCGGCCACCACGTATCCGCGGGGTTTGAGCACGCGCTGCGCTTCGGGAAACAGCCGCCGATAGATTTCGTCACCGCGCTCCAGGCCGCCCCAGGCAACGCGCGGCTCGAACTCGCGGACCTCCCGCTGCACTTTGTCCATTTCGTCGCGCGCCACGTAAGGCGGGTTCGAGACGACGAAGTCGAAGGATGATAGAAAATCTTCATCCAGGAACCGAGCGAGCAAATCGCTCTCCAGAAATTTCACCCGTTCCGGCATTCCAAGCCGCATAGCGTTGCTTGAAGCGACCACCAGCGCCGGGCGGGAAATGTCCGAGCCGAAAAGAACGGCGCGGGGAAGTTCCGAAGCGAGCGCCAGCGCGATGCAGCCCGAACCGGTGCCGACATCGACGATGCGCAAGCGAGCCCCCTTCGACATGTCCTCGCGCCGGGCTAGATCGAGAACGGCCTCGACAATGTGCTCGGTTTCAGGGCGCGGGATCAAAACGTCGGGCGTGACCTCGAAGTCGAGGCCCCAGAACTCCTGATGGCCGGTGATGTATTGCGTCGGCTTGCCGGTGGTCCGCTCAGCGACCATGCGGAAGAATCGGTCTGCCGCCTCGGGCGAGAGCTCCTCTTCATGATGGGCGTGAAGGTAACCGCGGTCGCGATCGAGCACGTGCATCAGAAGCAGCTCAGCGCCAAGCTGCGAAGAAGGGACGTGGTTTTTCAGAAGCGTATTGAGGCCTTCGCGAAAGGCTTCACGGATGCGCATCGGCATCAGACCTGAATCGTGCGCTCACGCCGCGGCACTGTCCCCTCTTAATTTCTCGGCCTGATAATGGGTCACCAGCGCCGCGATGATGTCGCCGAGCTTGCCATCCATCACGCGGTCGAGCTGATGCAGGGTAAGGCCGATGCGGTGGTCGGTGACGCGGTTCTGCGGGAAATTATAAGTGCGGATTTTTTCGCTGCGATCGCCGGAGCCGATCTGCGAGCGGCGCTCTTCGGTGATCTGCTTTTGCTGCTCCTGAAGTTTCATCTCATACAGTCTGGAGCGCAGCACGCGCATGGCTTTGGCGCGGTTCTTGATTTGCGATTTCTCGTCCTGGCAGGAAACGATGGTGTTGGTAGGCAGGTGAGTGATGCGCACTGCCGAATATGTGGTGTTCACCGATTGCCCGCCCGGGCCGGAAGAACAAAACGTGTCAATGCGAATCTCCTTGGGGTCGATTTGAATCTCAACCTCGTCGGCTTCCGGTAAAATCGCGACCGTAATGGCCGAAGTGTGAATGCGCCCTTGCTGCTCGGTGGCGGGCACGCGCTGCACACGATGAACGCCGCTCTCGTATTTGAGATGGCTGTACACCTTCTGGCCTTCAATCAGCGCGATCACTTCCTTCAACCCGCCCACGCCGGATACGCTGTCGGAAAGCACCTCGACGCGCCAACCTTGCGATTCCGCGTAGCGCGAATACATCCGAAACATTTCCTGGGCAAAAAGCGTGGCTTCGTCGCCGCCCGTTCCGGCGCGGATTTCGAGCACCACGTTCTTTTCGTCGTTCGGGTCGCGAGGCAGCAGAAGAATCTTCAGCTCTTCTTCCACTTGCTTCTCGCGTTTTTCGAGTTGTGCCAATTCTTCGTGCGCCAGAGCCTTCATCTCCGGGTCGCCGGAGGACTCGGCGATCAGCGTTTCGGTCTGAGCGAGAGATTTTTCAAGGTCCTTCCACTCCTGGTATTTTCCCACCACACCGCGCAGTTCAGCGTGCGCCTTGGCGGCCTTCTGGTAAGCGGAAGTATCCCCAATCACCTTCGGGTCGCTCATTTGCGCCTCGAGTTCGAGGTACTTCCTTTCGATTTCAGCCAGCTTGTCGACGTAGTGCATGGGAATTCAAAAGTCAAAATTAAAAATGAACGGCCCGTTTTTTGGTTTTTAATTCATATTTTTTCACTTTTAATTTTTACTTTTTAATTTCTATACTTTGACTTTCAGGCGACGACGAGTTCACCCCCGCGGCTTTTTTCCAATTCCATGGCCGTTTCGAGGGCCTTGATGGCGGTCTCGAGTTGCGCGTCGTTCGGCTCGCGTGTGGTGATGCGCTGCAACCACAGGCCCGGCTGCGATGCCCATCGCCAGAGCCGGCCCCGTGCCTTGGCGGCGAACCGGATGAACTCGTAGGAAACACCGGCAATCAAGGGCAACAACGCGATTCGCCCGACGAGCCTGCCGGCAAAGGAGTGGAAAGGCAAGAACATGTACAGGACCATGGCGATGCCCATTACTACGAGCAGAAAACTCGTGCCGCATCGAGGGTGAAAGCGCGTGCATTGGCGCGCCGAGCCAACGCTCGTCTCGCCGAACTTCTCAAAACACCACACGACTTTATGCTCGGCCCCGTGATATTCGAAGATCCTTTTGATGTCTTTCAACTGCGCCAGCGCGCCAAGAAAGCCGAGGAACAGTACGATTCGAATCGTTCCGTCGATCAGGTTGAAAACCACCAGGTTCTCAGCCGGCGCCCAGCGATTCCTCAAGAGCGTCGCGAGATAAAGCGGCAAGAATTTATAAAACAAGATGAAGAAGCCCAGCGAGAAGATCAGATTCAGCGCCAGAATCCAATTGCTCAGCTCTGGCTTTTTTTCTACCGTCTGCTCTGCGGCCGGGGCCTGTGGCTCTTCCAAGGCTGCTTCCGCGGAAAAGCGCAGCGCCCGAATCCCCAGCACCATCGCTTGGCCCAACACGCCCAGTCCGCGCAGAATTGGATATTTCAGCCACGGATGCCTCTCGGAAGGCCGATCCAGAAAATCTTGCGAGACTGCCATGGAGCCGTTGGGCCGCCGCACGGCCACGGCGAAACTGTGCGGCGAGCGCATCATCACACCTTCGATCACCGCCTGGCCGCCCACGAGGATTTCTTCGGGGCCCTGAAGAAACGGCAGCAAGAGCACTCGCGCCCATGCGCTGGTTCGTCTTTTCAATCGCTCAATCATCCAATCGCCCAATCATTCGATGAATTGGTGCTCGGGTCTCTGCGGCATGTCTGCCTATTTCACTTAGATGCAATTCGCAGCCCTATGACGCAGAATAACCGGGTTGCTCGCGGGGTGTCAATTCCGTCGCTGTTTCGGCAGTGCCTCAGAGCAGTGTCGCTATCGCTGAAATTAAGCGGGTAATCTGAAGAAACAACCACCCAAGCAGCCACTCTAGCAGCGCGTCAAGAACTGGTTCTAGGAAGCATGCAATAAGGTCGCCCATGGCTGGTTCCTTCTGCGATGCCCCTCACCTCAGTATACGATCTGTTCGTGCCAGGAGTTTCGCCGATTATCATGCTGGTATAATCGCTAGTCTTCGTGCGAGGAGATCAGAGATCTGAACATGTTCAAGACCATCGAGTGGACCGAACACGGCGTGCGGATGATCGACCAGACGCGTTTGCCAGCGGAAGAGGTTTACCGCGAGTGCCGGACCTATCAGGAAGTGGCGGAGGCGATTCGGTCGATGGTGATTCGCGGCGCGCCCGCCATCGGCGTGGCCGCCGCCATGGGCATCGCGTTAGGCATGAAGAACTCCGATGCTCAAACCATCGCGGATTTGCGCGCGCATTTCGAAACCGTCGCCGAGACCATTTCCACCACGCGGCCCACCGCCGTGAATCTCTTCTGGGCCGTGAAGCGCATGCGCGAGGTCTTCGAAAAGTCACTCGCTGCTGGAGGCTCTGACCCGGAGAAAATCCAGGCCGCCCAGGCGCGGCTCGCGGAGGAAGCGCAGCGCGTCCTCGCCGAAGACATCGCCATCAACGAGGCGATGGGGCGTCATGGGGCGGCGCTGCTCGACGATTCCTCAACTGTACTCACCCACTGCAATGCCGGCGCGCTGGCCACGGGCGGCTACGGAACGGCGCTGGGCGTCATTCGCTCCGCTGTGGCGGCGGGTAAAAGAGTCCGTGTGTTCGCGGACGAAACCCGGCCTTTTCTTCAAGGCGCGCGCCTGACCGCTTGGGAATTGGAAAAGGACGGCATTCCGGTGACGCTCATCACGGACAATATGGCCGGACACTTCATGCACCGAGGGGAAATCCAGGCCGTCATTGTGGGCGCCGACCGCATTGCCGCCAACGGCGACGTGGCGAACAAGATCGGCACCTACATGGTTGGCGTTCTGGCGCGCGAGAACAGCATTCCCTTTTACGTGGCTGCGCCGCTTTCGACGATTGATTTGAGCCTGACTTCGGGGGAACAAATTCCCATCGAAGAGCGCTCACCCGCCGAGGTCACCCATTGGGCGGGCATCGCGACCGCCCCGAAAAATATTGAGGCGCGACATCCTGCCTTTGACGTTACGCCCCATCGGTACGTCACCGCGATCATTACCGAGCGCGGCGTGGCGCGCGCGCCGTATGTCGAGAGCTTGAGAGCTTTATTCGAGCGAAAGTAGCGTTGCCATCCGCCAGCGCAAGATCCAAGCACGAAGGCTCTCAGCGCAATGATTTCCGCAACTTCTCCGCGGCCTCCTCGGCGTCTTTTACTAGAGTCACGATTTGCATGGCGCGAGCGAGCCGGTCGAAGGGCGGAGGCCCACCGACGCCGAGTTGCGCTTCCTGGTTCAAGCACTCGATCACGGGCAGCCAGTAAGGTGAGAGGACGAGGAGTGGCTTGCGGCCTCCAACCGAGCCTGAGAGCACCGACTTATTCATCATCTCCCAGGTGAGCGCCAGTTCCGCGAGCGTTCCGGTACCGCCCGGCAGCACGACATAGGCATCGCCGCGCTCGATCAGCGTCATGAGCCTCTCAGGAAATGTCTTGGTTCGCACTTCTTCGGAAATCCAGCGATTGGCCCTTGCCGCCCAGATGGCGCAAGTCACTCCGATGGTTTTGCCGCCCGCCTCGCGCGCCCCGCGGGCAGTCGCCTCCATCAGTCCGCCGTATCCGCCATTGCAAATCGTGAGACCGGCTTCAGCACAAAGCCTCCCCAAGCGGCGAGCCTCGGCGTAGGCGGGGCTGGACTCGGCCGGCAGCGAACTTCCAAAGATGGTTATAGTGGCCATATTGAAGATGTTCCGTCATTTGTCATTTGTCACTGGTCCTTTGTCATTTGCCCGCTGCCTTCTAGGTCGCAGTTCGGTTACTTCGTACAGAAATCAGTTGTTCCCACAGACAAAGGACAAATGACCAAGGACAAGTGACGAAAAGATCGTTATCGCTTCCTTTTTCCATGCGCTGCAAACTTTTGATAAATGGCCAGCGCCATCGCGTCAATGGTTTTTTCGGCATCGCGCGCGTCGAGCAGGTCGGCGTTGCCGAAAATAGAAAAAGCCACCCGTTCGCCCGACGGCAGTTCCATGTAGCCGGAAAGCGCGTTGACGTGACTGATGCTTCCTGTCTTGGCGTGAATGTGTCCGGCGGCGGGAGAACCGGTGAATCGCTCGGCCAGCGTTCCATCCACACCCGCCACGGGCAGAGAGTCGTAGAAAGTCTCAAAGCGCGGCGAGCGCGCCATGTACTCGAGAAGCTTGACCACCGCCTCAGGCGCGACGAGGGCTCGCCGCGAAAGCCCGGAGCCATCTGCGAAGAAGAACTCCTCCTGGGGGATGCCGGCCTGGATGAAGAAGTCCCGCAGCACTTCCAAGCCCACCGTCATGCTGCCGAAATTCTTCGCTTCGCGAGCCATGGTGCGCAGGAGCATTTCGGCGTGCAAGTTCTGACTCACTTTATTGATCACCTTGATGTCTTCGCGCAGCGGGAGCGAATCGTGCTCGGCCAGCACCTGCCTTGGCGGAGGCACGGGAAAAGGGTTCGAAGTTGCAGCCGCTTCCATTCGGGTGAGATGCCGCACCACGGCGCGGCCGCGCACGTTAACGCCGCGCGCTTCGAGCAGCTTGAGGAATAGCTCGCCAATGAGTTGCGGCGGGTTTTCGATAGAGATCGTGTCCTCATCGACGGTTGCGCCCACCGGGACCTGTCCCCAAACGTCCAGCTCCATGGAGCCCGGTGCGCGCTCTACGTGCACGTGCAGCGCGCTGTCCGCTGCCGTGGTTTCCACGCGATCATTCAATTGATAGTAGTCATTGACGGGATCGAGCGAAACGAGCGCTTTCTGGCCCACCGCGGCGGCAGGCTGAATGTGCAGCGCAAGCGCGTTATCATTGAACACCAATGCGGTAACGGGTGCGCCGTATCCCCACTCCAAGTCTCCTTCCGACCAATCCTGACTGTAAGGCTCGAAGAGGAAGTAACTGTCATCCGCCACGAGATTGCCGCGCACTTCGCGGACGCCGTGCGCCACTGCCTGGTCCGCCAATTCTCGAAAAACTTCATCGGCCGACGATTTCCTCTCTGTCTTCAGATGGTAAGGAAGGACGCGGCTACCAAGGTTCGGGTCGCCTCGTCCCACCAGATTCAAGTCATTGACGCGGCCGTGCGGGTCCGGCGCCACGTCGGTTTCGACCGTGGTCCGCAAAACAAAATCCGGGCCTAGTTTTTCCAGCGCTGCCGCCGTGGTGAATAGTTTCATGTTGGAGGCTGGCATGAAGAGGTGGTCCTGGTTTAACTTGAACAAAACTCTGTTGTCGCGGAGCCGCACTGCCTCGATGCCCCAAAAACCGCGCTGCGCGGCTGATTGGCGAAGGACGTATTGAATGTGCGGTCCGAGCGCGCTGGGAGGCCGCGCACGCTTCTGCTTCGTGGCGCCCGGTTGCGCACACAAGGCCAGTGCGAGAAAAACCAAAACAATCTCTCGCGAAGGCACAAAGGCGCAAAGGTCCACAGAGAAAGCGGACAGTTTCCGATCCCCATTTCTTCTTTGCGCCTTGGCATCTTTGCGTGAGATTGTTTGCTTGTTCACTTTTTTGACGGCTGAAAGCTGATCGCCTCTAAGGGCAGCCTAACTTCTGGGCAAGTTCCTTGGCGAAGTAGGTGAGGATTACATCCGCCCCAGCGCGTTTAATTGCCGTCAAGCTTTCCATGACGATCCGTTCGCGGTCGATCCAGCCGAGTTGGGCGGCGGCCGCAATCATGGAAAACTCGCCACTCACCTGGTAAGCGGCCAGGGGAACATCAAAGGTCCGCCGCGCCAGCGCCAGGACGTCGAGATAGGGCATGGCGGGCTTCACCATGATGATGTCGGCGCCTTCTTCGATATCCAGCGCAATCTCGCGCATCGCCTCGCGCTGATTGGCGGGATCCATCTGGTAAGACTTTCGGTCTCCGAATTTCGGAGCGGAATCCGCGGCTTCGCGGAAAGGTCCGTAAAAGCCCGAGGCGTATTTGGCCGAGTACGCCAGGATGGGCGTGGCTGTGAAGCCTCGCGCGTCGAGTTCGGCGCGAATCCGCCCCACGCGGCCGTCCATCATGTCGGAAGGGGCCACGATGTCCGCGCCCGCTTCGACCTGAGTGAGCGCGGTTTTCGCTAGAAGCTCCAGCGTGGAGTCGTTATCCACCTCACCATTCTTGATCAAGCCGCAATGCCCGTGGCTGGTGTATTCGTCCAGGCACACATCACAAATCAGGAGCAAATTGGACACGGCTTTTTTCAAAGCGCGGACGGCGCGCTGAACGATTCCATTTTTGTCGTAAGCGCCGGAACCAACTTCGTCCTTCGTCTCCGGGATGCCAAAGAGAATCACGGCGGGAATGCCGAGATCGGCCACCGCCTTGCACTCTTCCACCAGCCGGTCCACCGACCAACGGAAGTTCCCCGGCATCGATGAAATCTCGTTCTTCACCTGCGAACCGGGGCACACAAACAGCGGGTACACGAGCGAGCGCGTGCTAAGCGTGGTTTCTCTCACCAGCCCGCGCAGGGCTTCGGTGCGCCGCAGACGGCGGGGACGATGTATTGGATAGGCCACTTTCGACTCCTTGTGGTGAATGCTTTCAGCCGTCAGCTATCAGCTTTCAGCGAGACTCTGCTGGGGCGGAGTTTCTGCTGGAAACTCGAGAGCATTCTTTTGATCTCGGTCACTTCGCCGTTCAACCGGTCATAATCCGAGCCATCGAGAAAGTGCAGATCATGCGCCAGCAACAGATGGTATTCGAGTTCGCTCGCCGACCCGCTGGCGATCTGAAGGAAGTGCGAGAATTCGGGAATACCGGTTCGCCCACAACCCTCAGCGATGTTCGCGGCTGTGGAAGTACTGGCTCGGCGAATTTGACTCGTGAGTCCGTACATCTCTTCCTTCGGGAATTTCAAAGTAGATTTGTAGACATCCAGAGTAACTTCGTGAGCCTTGCGCCAGACTTTCAGATCTCGGAAATTTCTCATGTGTTGTCTCCAGATCTGACATATCGAACTAGAGATGTCTCGATCACCGAGCCCCGCCGCATCTTCGGTTGGCTGATACCTGATAGCTGAGAGCTGACAGCTAGTACAATCTTTCCCTCGGCTTCAAATTCCCAAAGGTTCCGACGTTCGACAACGAAAGCCCCACGCGGTAGGAATTCTCCTGCCGCAGTGTTCCGAGGGCGAACCGGCGGTATTCCATATCGAGGCCGAAACAACCGAAATTATAACTGACCTGACTCACCAGTTGCTGGGCAATTCCCTGCGCGAAGTTGTAGTCGAGACCCAGCGCGCCGCTGAAACCTTTTCGGTTGACGTCGCCATAGCTGGCCACCGTGCGCAGCAGGTTGAAGGAAGGAAGTTGGGAGAGCGGAGTCCCCGGCGGGGGCAACGTCAAGAGCGCAGCCGTGTGGTTGACGAAGAAATCTGTAAACGCCAGGCCCAGCAGACCGCGGTGCACGCGCGAGGTAATGCCCGCGTTCAGTATGCCCCCACCGCTGGGGTTGATGTCGGCGCGCACTTCCGTGTCATAGTTCGAGAACGGCGCGACCTTCAGCACGGAGACGATCGGCGACAGGTGGCGCCCCTCAGCAAACGCAAAACCGGTCAGAGAAATCGTCGGGTCCCAGACGATCTTTTGGCCCGGAACCAGCGCCCCGCCGAAGGTGGGATCAAAGTAATATTTCTGCGAGAGCCGGAGTGAAACAATATCGCGCGCCTGTGGGGTGGGGGTTGACCCATCAGAACCTTCGGCCGAGTCTTTCCGGGCCATCAGAGTATTGGTCAACGAATACTCGAATTCGTTCGTCTCGGAGAGGACATCAATCTGGTCGAAGCGGATGACGTCCCCGATGTCCTCTTTGTCGCCGGCGCGAACCAGGTGATAGCGGATGTCCGGCTCGATGACGTGCTTGATTCGATATCCCCACAGCCGCCGTTGAAACACTCTTTCCAGCGAAGGCGGGCGCAAATCCGCGGAAAAGTCGCCAAGAAACCGATTGATGGGCGTGTGGTCCGGGCGGAGGCTGGTTCCGTAGTGCACGGCGTCCAGGCCGAAGCTCGGGGTGAAATAAAAGCCCAGGAGCTGTCTCGACCGCAGCGAAATTTCAGGGTGAAAGGCCAGCCGATCCGATAATTCCGGTGTTCCGAATCCGGGTTGGTTGCGGCCCACGCCGCTCACCGACGCATCCACCCCGAAATAGAATGGGGAATCGCCGAGCTCCGTATCCATTCTCGAAAAAGCCACGCCGGGCAACTGCCGGATGGTGACCGAGTTTCCCGCCGTTCCTCCTGAGCCGGTAGTCGGCGGACAAATCACATGGTTGGAAATGCCCAGGGACTGCGCCCCGGCGCTCGCACACAGGAAATTTTCATAGCGGGAAGCATAGAAACTGAGGCTGTCGGCGCCGAAATCCTTGGTCAGAAACGCGGTCTGGTGAACCTCCGAGCTGACCGCTTGAGTGAACGTTTCGCTCCAGACCTGTCGAAAAGCCAGGGAAGAGATATAATCGAAGTCCAGCACCCCGCGAAATCCGTAGCCTAGGTCGCTTGCCTGCCCCACGGCTCGAAGACTCTCGCCGGGCGCCCTTTGTTGCCCGATAGGCCCGCTGGCCTTGTCGTTGATGCCGTAGTACTCGACGTTCAGATCGCTCGTGTCGCTGAATCGGGCTCGGAAGTGGGCCCGCTGTGCCAGGCCGCGCTTGCTGTAATCTTCCAGCCCGACGAGCAAGTCCGCGCTGGGGTTGATGGCCCAGAAAAAGCCGTCTCCGAGAATGTAGCCCTTTTGCGTGGAGTTGCCGATGTGGGGAAGCAAAAACCCGCTCTGCCGCTCGCGCGGAGCCACCGGATCGACGAGGACCGGCGCATAAAAGACCGGCACATCGAGCAGCCGAAACAGCGCGTCGTGAGCCACGATCTTATCGCCGACTTCAAGGCGTATCTGTCTGGCAGACAGGGACCATCCCTTCTGCTCTTCGTTGCAAGAGCTCACTCGCCCGTGCTCGATGGTGTAAGTATCTTCATCGACGCGATCCACCCGTCGCGCCTCGACGTAAAACGGGTTTGGACTCACGACGACGCGGGGGCGCGGCCTCGCCACCGTGTGAAAAGTCCCGCGCCCGTTGGCAAACCATCCCTTTTCGGTTTGGACATTGTAGTGGGCCTCGTCGGCCTCGAGACGCGCGCGAGGGTCGGTAAAAACCACGTGCCCACGGGCCGTGACTTCGCCCGAGGCTTCGTCGAAAGTGGCTTCATCGGCGGACAGCCTGAACGCGCGATAGGTCAGCACCACGTTGCCTTGAAGCAGGTACGTATCTCTTACTTTTTTCTGAGATCTGGCGCTGATGCTGACCGTGGTCTGCTGGTTCTGGAGTTCGGGTGGAATGGAAGGCGCCTGCTGAGCCTGCGGGGATTGAAGAGAGTCAGGACCGACAGTCAGCAAGAACGGGAACGTGCAAGGAACGGAAACTTCTTGCGCCAGCGCGGCGGGGACAAAACCCATGCCGAGCGCGATTCCCAGCGCGAGGGGCGCACCGCGGGCGATGACCGCGGGCTCTAGCTCTCGCCAAGCTCGCTGCACCAGCCGCAGGAAATTGTTGACGTCGAGACCGAACATAGCGACGGACCGACATTTTACTCGAAAGCGCTTTGTTCCACTGAACGCATTTGCTAAGATGCGAACGAGCCAGCGTTGGCTGTGCGGGAGGATGCTTGAGGCGCGGTGAAGTGTCCTAAGTGCGGATTCGTCAGCTATCCCGGACTTCCCAAGTGCAAGAAATGCGGGCGCCCGTTTGCCCCGACAGGTAAGGAATCTTCGTCGCCGCATTCGACCCTGTTTTCACTTTTGTCGCATCCCTCGCCCGCGCCAGCGGCTCCCACGGGCGCGGTCTCGGTGATGCCAGCCCCGCCAGCACCAGCCGAGGCTGCGGCGGCACCGGCCTCGGTTACTGTCCCACAGGCTGACCAAGCTCCTCCTGGTCAAGTGCCGGCCTCGGTCAAGTTGACGACCGCCGAGTCGCCGCCTCCCGCCCAGCCTGCGGCCCCACTGGGGAAGGCGGTTGCGTCTGCCGGAGCGGGCATTGCTAAGCCGTCCCCGCCTGTCCGAGACGCGCAGGCGGTCTGGCGCGAGGAGCTTTCCGGAAGAGTGCAGGAATTCCGCCAACGGCGGGCCCGGCTGCGCCGCGGCTTTGACCCAACCGTGACTCTCGATTTCGACTTTGATTCCGCTCAAGGAACCCTGGGAGGTGAAATGGATCAGCAGGACGACGACTTTGCAGGTGGATTTGCGGAGGCCGAGTCCCGCCTCGGGCCCCCGCCTGAACACTCAGCCACAGAGCAAGCAGCCATCGATTCGGTGGCGTTGGAGCGCGCCGCGGGCGGAATCCGGGTTCTCAGCGGTGCTGCGGTCGAAGCCGGTGAATTGACGCTCGGTCATCACGACGCCGCCCCGGAACCGGTCGAGATTATCCTGGATTCCGGCCGCCCTTTCGGTCAGGAGAGCGAAGCTGGGGCATCCACGTTGGCCGAGCCGCGAGCTCTGCTTGGCCGGCGATTTCTCGCCGGCCTGGTGGACGCGCTGGTCTTACTTCTCGGGGACGCGGTGTTTGGCGGCATCTTCTGGTATCTCGCCGGGCGAGGGGGAGGCGTTACATTCCGGCCCGCGAATGTTGCCGCCATGGGCTCCATCGCCGCTTTCCTCATGTTTTTTTATTTCGGGATGTCTGTCGCCCTCACCGCCACTACCCCGGGGCTTGCCTGGATGGGCCTCGAAGTCCGCAATCTCGAAGGCAACTTGCCCAGCCCTCGGGAATCGTTAGCTCGCGCCTTTGGATATTTGGTTTCTGTCTCAGCTTTGTTTCTTGGCTTCGCCTGGGCCATCTTCGATGCCGATGGCCTGACCTGGCATGATTTGATCTCGGGGACGTACGTGACGACTAGGAATTAGGGATTAGGAATTAGGAGTTAGGGACTCGGCGCCAACGAAACTTGACACCAGGTTTGGCACACCGCGCTTGGCCTCGCCCCCTAATTCCTAATCTCCAACTCCCAATTCCTGACTTATGCGCTTTCTTAACCAAAAACTCGGCAAGCGAACCAGCAGAAAATTCGATCTGCTCAAATCGCGCCTCGCGAGCGAAAAGCAGCCATATCAAAAACTGCGAGGCTCAGATTCCAAGTTTTCTCATCCTGCCGGCGCGGCTCCACGATTTCCCAAGAAAGGCACTTCGCGCGAGGGAAAGGTTTAGGGAACGCCGGGATTCGCAATTTACTCTGCGGCCCGTGATCCAACGTCGCCCTTGCTGGAGGCGTGTCACGCGCGGTGTTGATTAGTGCTGGTAAATAATCTTGCCGCCGCGAATCGTGTACTTCACACTCGCAAAAGCCTTCGTATCACCGGCCGGATCACCCTGAAGCAGAACGAGGTCCGCGTCGTACCCGCGTACGACTCGCCCCTGATGGTCCGACTGGCCGAAGCGCGCGGCGGGTGCGGTGGTCAGCGAAGCAAGAATCTGCTGAAAGGTCATGCCCGCTTGTGACATCAAGTCAAACTCTTCGGCGGTGCTGTACTCGTCGATGTAACCAACGTCCGTCCCAAACAGGACTCGGCCACCGGTAGTGATGAAAGCCCGCAACTGTTCCACGCCGGCGTTGATGAAATGCTGTGTATTCTCGGGCGATTCTCCTCCCCGAGTGGCCTCGACGTGCCAGAGCTTGAGGGTCGGAATGAGGGCGACGTTGGCGAGTTTCATCCGCGCCAGCAGCACTGAATCCCAGTCGCCGGCGGTCGGGGCGGTGTGGGCCAGAATGTCCACGCCGCCGGCACACGCGTTCTCCAGGCCAGCGCGGGTCTGCGGGTGTGCAAAAACGAGTTTGCCGAGTCGATGCGCTTCGGCCGTCGCCGCCTTCACCACATCCAGAGGCATTTCCACCGTGTTTCCGTCCCCAACCCAGGAGCCCGTGAAAAGTTTGATCACATCCGCGCCGCGGTCAATTCTGTCACCCACCATAGCCTGGGCTTGCTCAGGAGTCTCAACTTCGGCGGTGCGCTTCAATCGCTCATATAATTCCGGGCTTATCACCGTCTTCACGTAAATTGGCACGCCGTTTTTTGGGAAAAGCGGCTCGCCCGCCGTGAAAATTTTCGGGCCCAAGACCTCGCCACTCTCCACGCGCCGGCGCAACGCGGTCGTGTTTTCCAGGACGGAAGCGATGTCGAAGACGGTAGTGAAGCCATACGCCGTCAGCATGCGCTGAATCTGGCCAGTCAATTTTTCGGCGGGCTGGTGGGCGGCGTCCTGCCACTGGGGCTCCGTAAAGTGCACATGGCTGTTCCAAAAGCCCGCCACAACTGTCAGGCCGGCGGCGTCGATGACCTTCGCGCCCACGGGGACTCGCACTTTTTGCCGCTCGTCCACTTTCTCGATTTTTCCATTCACCACTAGAACGACGCTGTCTTCAACCGGCGGAGCGGAAGGCGCAGGGTAAGCCTTCGCGCCCACAATCGCCAGAGTTTCGCCTCGATCGCGAGGCGCGACCGCCGGCGCGAAGGCGAAGGCTGCGAAGGCAACGAGTAAAGCCGAAAACAGGCGGGAACCTTTCAGAGATGGCATCATCACGATCTCAAATTGTCTCCAGGTCTTGTATCACTGCGGGATCACCGGCAAGACCAGCGCCGAAGGATGGGCGCGGTCGTGCACAATCGTATTGGCGGCCTTCACCATTCTCGTGGCGTGGGCCTGGTCTTCTCCCGTGTTCAGGTTTCGGTCGAAGCGCGGAAAATTGGAGCTCGAAACTTCAAGGCGCAGCCGATGTCCCGCCGGGAAGACATTGCTCGTCGCCCAGAGGTCAATCGTGAACTTGTAGGTCTGTCCCGGATTCATAAAGTCCGGCTTCTCCTGAGAGTCGCGGTACCTCCCTCGCACGATGCCTTCCGTCAAATTCTGGGCGAAGCCATTGGGCCAAACGTCCACCAGCTTGGCAGTGAAATCGGTGTCCACGGCGGTCGAACGGGCGTATAGCTCGAGACTGACGGGACCGGTCACCTCGAAGTCCTGTTTGAATTCGGGAGACGTGTAGACCAGGACGTCCTGTCGTGCCTCCACGGGGCGTTGGTCGCGCGGTCCGGGCGCTAGGTGCCCGGCGTCGCAGCAGAGCGGTCCGCCGATAGTCGGCACAGGTTCGGCGGGATTGTAGATGAAACGGTCTTCGGGCTCGCTTTGCGGGGCAACCGCGCTCAGCGCGCCGTCGCCGTTTAGCGTGTTGGCGTTGCCGCTCGAGTGCAGGAAGTAGCGCGTGCTCTCGGCGCGGGCCGGCGGCCAATCATCCTCCTCGCGCCAAACGTTCTTGCCCATCACGAAAATTTTCACCGGCTTCTCGCGCTCCACGCCATTCTCGACGCTTTTCAGAAGTTGATCGTACCAGCGCAGCATGATCTCGTCTTCGTCGTATTCGGCCTGCGGACCGAAATCCACTTCCCCAATCTTGCGCCCCCCGCCCGCGTGCCCGCCAATCACGACGAGCAGCCGCTGGCCTCGGCGCGCCGAATCGCTTCCGCCGTGCGCTTTGATGCCGGCGTAATTCCTGAGTGACCCGCCGAGAAAAATGTCGTACCAGGCGGCCACGTGGTAGACGGGAACCATTACCTTGTCGTGATGGTCCTCGATCGAAAGCTGCTTCCAATAATCGTCGTAGTTCGGGTGCGCGAGCCAGTCGAGAAAGTAAGACGCGAGTTCGGAGAGCGCATCGGAGCCTTGGGCCATGCCCGCATTGAACAGCGGGTAATCGGTGAGCGGCAATTTTTCAATTCCCTTCAGCGCGTTGGTGTTTCTTTGTGCGCGCCGGGTTAGTGTGTCCTGAGCCAGCCCGGACGTCCACGATTCGTTAAACCATTGCTCAAACGCGCCGCCTTGATACGTCCATCCATCGTGATAATTGCTCGCCGTAACCACGGGAAATATTCCCGCCAGATGCGGCGGCGCGGCGATGGCGGTGAGCATCTGCGTGGCGCCGACGTAAGAGCCTCCGAACATCCCAACCTTGCCGTTGGAGTAGGGCAGCGACGCCGCCCACTCCACGGTATCGTAGCCGTCCTGGGATTCGTGCTTGAAGGTGTACCACTCGCCCTCCGAAGTGTACCGCCCGCGCACGTCTTGAATGATCACCGCGTAGCCGCGCGCCGCTGCCTTTAGCCCGAACTCGAAGCCGCCGCGCTTATCGTACGGCGTGCGCTCGAGCAGTACCGGGAATTTGCCCTCCGCTTTCGGTCTGTAGACGTCGGCGCGCAGAACCACGCCGTCGCGCATCTTCGCCGCCACGCCTCGCTCGACGGTGACCTCGTAGTGTTCCGCGGCGAAGGAGAAGGCGATCGAGCTCATCATGAGGGTGAATAGGGCGGCAAGAGAACGGCCGGCGATTTTGGAAAACGCGCTCATAACCTGTGGCCTCCTTTTGAATAGCCGGGATTATGCACGCGAAGTGAAACCTAATCAAGCATTCGGCCTTCGTGGCGCTGTGCCAGGCTGCTCGCTTGACGCTCTGGGGAGCGTGCTATACTTTTTTGATAAGGCAGAGTGGGAAGGACAGCGGATTGAAACGAGAGACGATCATCACGGCCATGGTGTTTCTGGTGGTGGGCTTTTTTATCGGCTACATCACGGAGGCAGAGTTTAACTGGAACGCGCCGGAAAGAATGGCGCCCGCCGCTGCGGCCGCAGCGCCTGCCGGCGCATCCGGCGCGGGGACTCAGAACACTGCGGCGGGCGGGGCAGGCAACGCGCAGCTTCCTCCGGGCCATCCTCCGCTGGAAATCGCAGGAAAGATCCAGGAACTGGAGGACCAAGCGGCCCAGCATCCTGAGGATCCGGCGCCGCGGCTCGAGCTGGCCAACCTTTACTACGACCAGCGCGTGTTCGATCGCGCCGCCGAGTGGTACGAGAAAGAACTGGCCTTGGATCCCAAGAACGCCAGCGCGCGCACTGACCTGGGGACCGCCTACTTCAACCTGGGCAGGCCGCAGGACGCGCTGAAGGAGTATGAAGCAACCCTCAAAATCAATCCCACTCACGAACCCACCATGTTCAACATGATCATTGTCAACCTCCAGGGCACGCACGACCTCGCCGCGGCACGAGCCGCGTGGGAGAAGCTGCACCAACGGAATCCGAATTATCCCGGACTGGACAAGCTGAAGGAGGAGCTGGACGCTGGCGGCGGAGGATAAAAGCTAGGAGTGAGAAGCTGGAATTTAGCAGGCTGATGAAAAATGTCATTCTGAGAAGTCCGTCAGCCGACGGACGACGGAGAATCTCATAAGCACCCCGTTTTCAGAGCGAGATTCCTCGCTGCGCTCGGAATGACAGCGTAACGGGCTTTGTCCATCGTCCTGCCAGAAGCCAGAATTGCCACGCTCGGCCGGCTGCGCCAGGAGAGTTCCAGACCGGCGATCAGAGATCGCCGCTACCATTGCGGCACCACCGATTATGTTGCGATTGCTGGCTTATGTGTTCGACTTCATCTTCGCCGTCATCATCGCGCGCCTGCTGAACCGCGTGCTGAGAAGCTGGTCGGGTAATCGGCCCGCCGGCGGCCCGCCGCGCCAGGCTGCCGGGCGCGAGCAGGCGCCGATTCGCGGCGGCGAAACCGCGCGCGACCCGGTGTGCGGCATGTTTGTCTCCACCGAACTCTCGCGCCGGCTCACTCGCGGCTCCGAGACGCTGCACTTCTGTTCTCAGGAATGTCTTGACCGGTATCGGAAGAAACTGGCCGGCGCCTGAAAAAAGCAGTGGCAAGTGGCGAGGAAAAGCCGTCAGCCGTCAGCGATCAGCTTTCAGCAGGAATCTCGACATCGGCAGACGTTCGCTGAGAGCTGACTGCTGAAGGCTGATAGCGGTTGCCTGCCACTGGCTTCGAATTCCTCGAATTCGTTATTGACATTGAGGCACGGAATTTTATAATCCACTCTGAATCGCGCTCATCTTAAGAAACGCTGGCGCGCAGATGAACCATCACCCTAACCCGTCCGCCGCCGTAGTCCTGACGATCGCGGGCTTTGACCCCTCCGGAGGCGCGGGCATTCTGGCAGACCTGAAAACTTTCGCCGCCAACAACTGCTATGGTGTTGCCGCGATCACGGCCCTGACGGTGCAAAACACTCAAGGTGTGGGCGGAGTTCACCCGGTCGAGGCCTCCATCCTTAAAGAGAGCGTACTGTCGCTCATGGCGGATGGCCGCGTGAAGGCCATCAAGATCGGAATGTTGGCCAACCGTTCCATCGCCGAAGCCGTGGGCGAGATGCTGGAATCAAATTCCGCCCTTCCTTCGGTCCTCGATCCCATCTACCGTTCGTCGAGTGGCGCGGAACTTCTCGACGCCAGTGGATTTGAATTTCTCCGTGAGCACTTGCTGAGCCGCGTTACGGTAGTGACTCCCAACATGGACGAGGCTGCCGCGCTGACGGGCCTGAAGGTTGAAAATCTGGACGGGATGAAAGCGGCGGCGCGCAAGCTCATCGAAATGGGGGCGCGCGGCGTAGTGGTGACCGGCGGCCACCTCGACAAGGCCATCGACATTTATTGTGTGCCGACCGATTTGCAGGTTTTTACAGGCGACCGGCTGAAGGCCGAAAACCTGCACGGGGCGGGCTGCACGTTTTCGTCAGCCGTGGCTGCCAACCTGGCGCTGGGCCGTCAGCTCGAGGACGCGGTGGTGTTGGCGAAAGCTTATGTGACCGAGGCCATCCGCAAAGCCTATGCCATAGGCCCTGGCCGCGTCCCGCTCAATCACCTTTATCGCTTGCAGCAAATCCCGCGCCCCGCCGACGTCTCAGCCCCTGCCGCTGAAACTGCTCACTGAAAAAGGAAGCGCTTTTTCCCGCAGTGCGGCTGTTGGCCGCAACCAAACTTGGCCGAAGTGGCAAGTGGCGAGCAAAACCTGACTCGCAACCCGCGAACGCCAGAGCGCAACTGACAACGGGCAGCGGACCGCGGACAAAGGACCAAATCACTCAATGTCTCATGTCCTCGGGCAGGTCGCTATATCGCCCGAGCATCTGGTACACCTTCACCACGGCGTGATCCACCATGCGTTCACCGGCGCCGGGTTCAATCCAGGTACTGGAGCTCGCGGCGCCGTAGCCGCCTTCGGTGGAAGCGCGAATGGTGGGGAAATACCCAAAGTAGCCGTTGGCGTAGCCCAGAAAGAAGGCGTCGGGCACCGGTCGCGCCAGTTAATTTGGAAATCGACGAACGCCTCGCCCGGCATGGTCATGAAGGCGATTCGCTTGTTGATGAGGACCGTCGTTACGGGCAGCTGGAATTGAGGCGTCAAACTGGAGGCATATTCCTGGTAGCCGTCGGGGCCGAGCACCTTCATCACCTTTTGGCGAAATTGTTCCAGGTTCCAGCGCAGGCGGAAGGGGAGCATCTCCTCAGAGTAATCAAGACTCGCAGATGGAACGGCTTCCGCGTGAATCTCTCGGGCCACGCGCGCCGCCTCTTCGCCCAGGTGCTGCCCGGACCAGTCACACCATTGCTCAGCTCCTTCATCAATCTTCGTCACCGCGTAATAGGGATTAATGTCACCCGGCGCGCCCTGCAGGAAGAAGCAGAGCGGCTCACCGCCGAACGCCTTCTCCACGGTTTTGGTCATCACGCCGGGAAAGTCGGCGGAGTATTCCAAGTTGTCTGAGCCGAACACCACGGGATGGCACGCGTAATTCACCAGAATGGCCATCGGCTTACCGTCCGCAGTGTCCACCCGCAGCACACTCACCGTAGGGTCGATGGGCGCGGTGGGAATCCTCGTCGTGTTGCGCTCAAACCAGCTCACTGTTCCGTCGGGATTGTGCCGCAGTCGATTGTGGCCGGTGTAGGTGACGCCATAACCCGTGCCCAAGCGCGCGTCCACCAAATGCTGCTTGGCTTCCTCGATAGCGCTGGCGATTTTTTCGAGCGTCGCGGTCTCCCACGCCGGCGGGCCTTGCGCGTAATAGTCCCAGATCACGGGCGCGCTGTGCGTGTGTGAGGCCACCACCAGCACATTCGCGATGCCGCAGCGCTGCTTTGCCGCATCGCGGAGCCGCTGGAGGGATTGAGGACCGAACGGGCGCCCGAGATCCAGCGCCACCAGTGCCAGCCGTGCATCTTCCGCCTCCAGCACCAACACGCGCGCGTAGAGCGGATCGCGCGCCTTCGTCGCCGGCGCCTTGCGGCTCTCGAAGCCCCACAACGGCAGCCCAGGCTGAGGCGTGATGTCGGCCTTCGCCACGCCGGCTTTGAGCATTGCGGCCCCGACGTTGCCCGCGACAATCGAGATTGCCAAGCAAAAGCTCAATGCGAATTTCACTGGTGTTCCCATGGTCATCTCATCCAGTGGCAAGTGACATGTGGCGAGTGGCGAGTAAGAGGAAGAAGCCCTTTCTCTTGCCACTTGCCACTTTCCCCTCGCCACTGTTCCTCTAGATCTTCAAGAAGAGTTTCCGCCGGTACATCCAGAGAAGGATCAGCCAGTAGCCGAGCAACACCGCCGCGCCTTCGAGAAATGGTTCGAGGCCTGAACCCCAGAACGCGAAGAAGTGCGGGCCCAGGTTGATGCGAAACGAACTGGCAATGAAATTCTCAAAGAGGTGGGCAATCATGTAGGCGGCGATGGAGTTCATGCCGACCACCACCAGCGGGAACGCCCACTTCTTGAAGCCCTTCACTTCGATGACCCAACAGAACCCCGCCAGCAACAGGAAGCAGGCTCCGCCGCTAAAGAGCGTCCAGCTCGGCGTCCAGATGCGCTTCACCACCGGGCAGATGTGTGTGTAGTGCAGCAGCAAGCCCGCTGCAATCCCTGCCACCGCGGCCAGCAGCAGGCGCTGCATGGGGATGCGCGGCGCGGCCTGGCGCAGCCATCGGCCCGCCACCAGCCCCAGGATCATGGTGCCCAGCGTCGGAATGAAGCTCAGCGTCAAGTATCCGCCCTCGTTGTAGACGAAAGGCGACTCGCGCGGAAACAGATTCAGAAACCACTGATCGAAGGAGTTCCCCAAATTGAAGTTTTTGTTCCAGTGCGCGGCGAAGCCGGTGTAATTGTGCTGGGCGTGCCAAGCGGGCGAAACGCCCACGGATGGCCAATCGAATCCGGCGCCCGGCACGGGGTAGAGCGCCCAAGCCAGCCAATAGCCTATCAAAATGGCCGCGAGAGCCGTCCATTGCCAGCGCGGCCGGCAAAAGCCGAGCAGGAAGAGGAAGGTGTAACCGAGCCCGATCTGGGTCAGCGTATCTTCGAAGGTGAAGTAGGTCTGAGGCCGGTCCATGGAGCGCAGAAAAATGCCCAGCGCGCTCAGCAGCAGCGCCCGCCAGGCCGCGTGGGCCACCAGCTTGCCGAAGGTCGCGCCCCTGGCCAGCCGGCTGGCGATGGAATAAGGCAAAGCCACGCCCACCAGGAAGGAGAACGATGGCTGAATCAGGTCGTGCAGCGAGCAGCCCGCCCATTCGACGTGGGTCTGGTTGTAGGCGAGAATCTTCCAGAACCAGCTCGTGGGAAAGGCCTCAGCCACTTGCGCCAGGCGCAAGACCTCGGCCATCATCAGCACCATCACCAGGCCGCGGAAGGCGTCCACGGCCACGTTGCGGGCCGGCGCGGTGGAGCGCGCGCTGCGCTCCGGCACTGCCGCTGCGGTTGCCGCCCTCGCGGGCGAGGGTTCGAGCACTGTGGACATGGTTTTACCCCTCATGTGCCGCATAGCATACACTGAAACACACGCGCAAGCGACGGTCACACTTTCGAGTGCTGGACGCGCACGGAGGGCATGCCGTCAGGCTCGTCCACCACTTCGATGTCGTGGAAGAGGTTGGGGCTCTCCTGCTTGAGGACGCGGCAGACTTCCACGGCGAGCAGTCGGATTTCGCTATCGGCGTGAGGGCTGCCGCGCAGTTCGAGGAAGTGCCGCAAGGCGCGGGAATTTGCGGTGACAAAAATCTTCGTTTCGCAGGCGTTGGGCAGGATGGAGCGCGCCGCCTGCCGCGCCCACTTGCGCCGGTCGCGCGGCTCCATTTCGGGATGTTTCTGCTGCACGTACTGGGCGGTGGCGTCGGCGAGCTCGACGTAGGCTTTGCGAATGCTCTCGATGGTCTGCTGCCACTGCGCGCGCAACGCTTCGTTTTCCTGATATAGGGGCGGGACCACGTAGCGCGCCTCGCTCTCGTCCACGTACCGCTGGGAAAGCTGCGAGTAACCAAAGCCGGCGCGATGCCGGACCAGTTCGTGGGTGAGCGCGCGGCTGACCCCGGTGATCAGCAGATTCCATACCGCGTGTTCCAGCACGCTGCCGTGCTTGGAGGACAGGATGTTCTCCAGATACTCCTGGTTCGATTTCCGGCCCTTGCCGAACGACATGTAGCAGGTGCGGCCGGCGATTTCGTTCAGGATTTCCGCGGCCACCTGGGTGTCCGTCGTGAACAGCATGCCTTCGTCATTGAGGAACCGCGCCAGCTCCTCCTCGACCACGGCTTGGCGGCCCAACAAATAAACTTTTGCCTTCGTGATGTAAACGTCGGACATGAAATCGCTGGGTGCTCTTCAATTATGAATTATGAGAATGAAGAAAGAAGGTTGCGGACTGCGGTTCTTAATTCATAATTCTTAATTGCCTTGCCCAGCACCTAGGTGGAAGTTTTCGTTCCGGCAGTTGCGGTGGCCGGCGCAGGATTAGCCTTTTTATAGTCGGCGTACTTCCTCTGGAACCGCTCCACGCGGCCCGCGCTGTCGATCAGCTTTTGCTTGCCGGTAAAGAACGGATGGCAACTGGAACAGATTTCGAGGTGCAGCACGTCGCTCTTGTAGGTCGAGCGCGTCTTGAAGGCGCTGCCGCACGCGCACACCACCGTGACCTCATGATACTGCGGATGAATATCCTTTTTCATGGAACTCCTTCTGGACAAACTGGCAAAACCCTATTTTAACCGCCGCCGCCAAAACTTTCAACGGAAAAACTAAGATGCCCCCCTGACGCCGGAACCGGAGGCAAATCGAGCCATACTCCGCGTTGGACTTGATCCCGGTGCGGGGCCGCGAGTGGCCGCAGAGTTATGCTCTGCGCCAGTCGGCCAGTTGTGCTCGAACTTCTCAACGATACGCTTCGCGGCGGTGACGCACGCGGACGACTTCAATGGTGAGTTCCTCTCTCGACAGAAAGAGGAGCCGGTAGTCGCCCACGCGAAGGCGGAACTCCTGGCGAGGTGGCTGGAGCTTCTTAACGTCGCCCGCTCCGGTCGTGAGGTAACGGTCAATGGCCCGCAGAATCTGCATGGCGGTCTCGCGGTCAATGGCCCGCAAATCGGCGCGGGCCAGCGGCGACCAGTCAGCCGTCATTTTCGGCATGGGCTCGCCTCAGCGGGGCGAGAGGCCAAACTCGCGAAGGATATCTTCGTGCGAGATGCGCTCGCCACGGTCGAGCGCGGCGCGAGCCTCATCGAGCGCGGCGGCTTCCTCAGGGGAGACGGGCTCTTGTTCCACCGGAGCCGCAGCCAATGAGCGGGATACGGGATCCAGCAGCATGAATTGCAACAGGGGCACTACGGCAGATACTTGCGCGGGATCGAGTTGATCGATCAGTTCGTGCGCGTGCTGTTTTTCACTGCCAGCATCGTGGGCCATGGAGTCCTCCTTCGGAAATCTTCCAGTGACGATTCAACTTATATATTACCACCACCCGCCGAGCCTGAAAAACATGAACGCGGACATTCGGACTTGATCTCGCCACCCGCGGGGGTAAGAGCCGCGCAGTTAAAGGACAACTGTGCGCTACCAGCTCCCAGGGGTTCTTGCTGACTACTGACAACTGACCACTGACAACTTTCTGCCAGGGCGCTCGATCAGCGATACCTGGCAAGAAATGCTCGCGGTGGGTCAAGGCGGCCGCGCTGAATCATTCGAGCGGCGGAGGCTCTTCACATGATGACCCCGAGAGCTGTCTCAGTATGCCAGGCCGAAAACCCGCGGAGTAATTCCGCTCGGGGCGGAATAACTCCGCTCCGGCCGGCGCGGTGGCAACGACATGAAAGCCGATGTCGCCGCCACCGGCGAGCCGTTTCCGCGAACTATTCGAAGCGGAAGCCGAATAGACCTCCGGTTTCGGTTTCGTCAGAGATGCGCATCGGCAGCACCACTTTCCCCCGATCTATCTCGTCCGAAAGGGGCAGCCGGTCGAAGATGTCTGAGTTCATGGTCACGATGTATTGGAGCCCCCTTTTCTCGGTAGCCTGGGAGCCCAGCAGTAGGGCCCCGGCGATTTGGCGTTCATCTACTCCGTCGAACAAGTGGCTGTCGTGTGCCAGGAATCCAGGACCGCCTAGCCGCTTTGTCACAATCTTGAGCAGCGCAAGGTCGAAACAAAAGATCTCAACGTTTGAAATCCCACCGCCGCGGTCACCAACGATTGATATTCGAAACTCCGGCCCGTTGTTGGTGGCTTCGACAACAAACCGTCCCTGCCGATCATCATAAAGCTCCGAGATAGCTTCCGCGATGATCAGAATTGCGTCATCCAGGACGAATTTGCGTTGCTGGTGGTCCTCCTGGAGCCGACGTTTCAGATTAGCCCGGTCAATATCAAGCTGCGTTGCCTCGCCCTCCAAAATCTCTGCCGCCTTAAAGCGCTCTCGCAGAGATGCTGCTTGAGCGTCGCAGTCTGCTAGCGACTTCTGGAGTTGAAGGAAATCCTCCAGAGCACCGCGGCCTTCCAGCGTTTTGAGTGTGCTGCTGCGTTCGTTGTCTAGCAATTCGAGCTGACGGTCGCCCTCGGAAAGTTGCTGCCTTATGCCCCCGATTTCTTGCTGAAGGTGCTTCCGCCGATTCTCGATGACGGACTCGTGAAACCTGTTTACTTCTTCGAATCTACGCAAGGCAACACCGGGCAATTCCACTCCCACTGCCGCATAGAGTTGCTGCAGGTCCGATCGTTCGGGGGCCTTCTCAGTGTCGAGAGAACGCGCAAGATGTTCCAGCGTCTCATTGAGAACTATAGCCTCGCGCCCAATGGATTGCATTTCTGCCTTCGCCCGAGCCGCTCGGCGTGAAAGGTCTCGATAGGAATCTAGAACCTGAAAATTGGCCAGCTGGTCCCGTAATCTTTGCGCCCGTGTCTCCGCGAGAGTAACTTGCGGCCGCAATTCCGCGACGGTGGCCAGAATCTCACCGAATGCTCCCGCTTTCGCGGCCTTTCGCAGCTCCTCTAGTGAGCGCTCCCGGGCCCGTAACTTCTGGAATTCGAAGGGGATCTGCCAGTCAAGACCGATCAGGTAAGATAGGTTAATTTGCCAGTCACCAATCTGCTGCTTTTCAGCATGGCGCTCGGGGTGTACGAGCCCACCGGAGTTCCTCCGCCTTGCGAAATAGGAAAACATCGCCCGAAAAGTGGGAGCAAAGGGCTCGTCGTACACGGTACCGCGCAGTTGAGGGGGCAGCCTAAACATCACGTGGCCCAGGAACACACGCCAGTTTGAGTTGGAGACGCAGTCGCGGCCGCTAGCCTTGTCTGTCTTTCGGGGAAGCTCTACGCTCTTTTCCCCACCTTCCAGGAGGAATATCTTTGAAGGGTCGGACCCAGATCTTTCGACTGTAAACTTCTCACCCCCTATCGAGAATCTCGCTCGAAAGGAGTGTTCGATTAGCTCTTTCTTGCGGAACATGGATTCCGCAACGCAGTCGGACCCGTGCAGAAAGTGGATGATCTCTATGAGGCTCGTCTTGCCTGCGCTGTTCCGGGTCTGTTTCTCGGTCGATTGCGGCAGCCTGTCGGCCAACAAGACGTTCAGCCCCTCGTGCAGGTGCACAGTCTTGAACGTTGCGATCGAGCTTTCTATCGAGAGGATCATTTTCTTCTGAGGCTGATGACGCCGGTGGCAAGGTCCACGGCAGAAACCGAATAGAGAAAGCTCAGGGAAAGGACGAACCAGTCGAAGGAAAGGGGCCCTAGCCCAGGTTTAGAGGCTCGTGCTATTCGCACTCGCTCCCAGAGTTCCGAAACGGTTCGACCCTCCCCAAGCTCGGCAAGAATCTCCGCGCCCACATCGAGGAGCGCGCGGTCGTGGCGTAGATGCTTGGCAGGTAAGATCACGCACCCACCTTCGATGGTTGATCCTCAAAAATATCGCAACTTTCAAACAGAAAGGCGAGAAGCGCCTGCGCAGCGACCTGACGGGCGGGCGTAACACTTCCAATTCCTGTCACCATCTCGTAGAGCTGTGACATAATGGCACTCGGTTGAAGATTCTGGGCTTTCAAATACTGGTAACGATCGCGGAACAGCTGCGCAATCTTCTCCCCTACGAGGGGGTCATAGTGCCTGTCGAGGTACTTTGCGACGTAGTGCGCGTTCTGCCACCCCCCTGCGATGAGAGAGTGCCAGTGTCCGGGTAACTTATTAAAGACGAGTTTCTCGGCAGGAACGGGTGCGATCGGCTCGACGTTGGATTTGACCTCGTCCGCAGCGGCCGCGACGGCGGCAATGAGATCGCGCAACTCGACCGGCTGGAGGTTTTGGGCGTCACGAGCCGTAGCTGCTGGCCCGAGGAGATCCTCTATGTTCGCGACGTCGAGTGCGAAGATGCGTTCTTCAAAACCTTCCATAGAAATGAACCCAAACTTGCGTTCCTTATCCGCCTTGCGGATCTCCTCGAGCTTCTCCACTGCCTCAATCGGCAGCCCGTCAACGAAGTTGTGGACCATGTGCCATTCCTTCATGATTGCCGCAATCGCTGTCGCTGCCTTGGCGTAGTCGACGCTCATCTTTCCGATTAGATATGCAACTTTGCCGTCGCCACCGCCGTCCAGCGCACCATAGCACTGGAATACCTGTCCGCTTGATTGGAGATAGCCGTCGCACCCTTTGTCGCCTAGCTTGCCAAAGGCTCGCACACGGACAAAATCGTCACCGTGCACCTTCAGCATCATGGTGCAGAAGAAGTCTTGGAAGGCATCGCCGTGGCATTTTCGCAGCTTGAGTTCAAGCCCGATGCGCCACCAGTAGCGCTGGTCCGCCGTCATTGACACAAGAAGACTCTCCTAGGCAACTTCGTGGCGAAAGTCCCCGGGGTTCCCATAGTTGTGCCAGCAAAACCATTTACCGTTTGAGTTTGGTGATTCTAACACAAGGAGCTAGCCGGAATCTCCACTATCCAACTCCAGCCAACCCAAAATATACTCCTGATCCCCACTGAATGCAATTATCAGCGGGTAGCGCCGAGTTCCGCTTCTCAGAAACTCTGCGGTTCTTCGCGGGTGGCGTACACGTCCCGCCTTTCGCGATGTGTACGGTCGAGCGCGCTTTACCGCCGCGTTACCACTCCGGTATACACCTACTGAGGGGGGAAGGCAAGGGGGGAGGAAGAACAATTATGAATGATGAATTATGAATGATGAATGGGCTAAGAGCGGTAGGAGGTAGATCGCATGTAGTAGGTGGGGCAAGTGGGAGGTGCGATTCCGGATGGTTACACTCCGGCCTGAACGGAGGGGACGTTTTCCAAGACCACAGTCGGCAGCGCGCCGTTGCCGAGAACTTCTTTGGCGTCCAGGATCTCAACGCCAACCAACTCTTCGCCCGGACCGATGTTCAGACTGACCTCGTCCGTCAGGCGCAACGTCCGGCACTGGTACTCGCCTTCCAGGAGGCGGATGTAAAGTGCATCAACCTCGGCGTCGTAAGAAATCTTCATGGCGCGCTCCCCTTAAAAGTAGAACGTGTACACGATCACTACCACTCTCTCATTTTGCGCCTCGGCCACGACGGGCGCAACCTGTTTAACAACAGTGGCAGGTGGCCAGTGGCAAGTGGCGAGCAAAGAACGCGGCGAGCGTTTGACAGAACCGAGTGTGGCCTCTACACTGGCAACAGCGGTCGATTGGCGCATGTGGTCAGGAGAATTAGCGATGACGATCCAACTGAAGCCCGAGCAGGAACACCGGATCGCGGAAGCGTTGCGCTCCGGCGCTTATCAAAGCCCCGACGATGTCATCGACCGGGCTCTCGAGGTCTTGCGGGAGCGGGACGAATGGTTAATGGCCAATCGCCAGGCCGTCGATGCGAAAATCCGTAGGGGCATCGAGGAGCTGGACCGAGGGGAAGGAATTCCTGAGGACGAACTGGACGCACACCTTGACCGGCTGAAGGCCCAGCCGGAATGAAGCGCCGATTTATTCTCGCGCGCGAGGCAGCCTGCGACCTGGCAAAAATCTGGCGCTATTTGAAGAAGGAGAGCAGCCGGGAAACGGCCGATCGGGTTGAATCCGTCATCCGCAGCAAGTTCGTATACCTGGCCGATTTCCCAGGCGCGGGACACTGGCGCCGCGATTTGACCTCCGCTGAGGTCCGATTCTTTTCCGTGTACTCTTACCTGATTGTCTACCGCCCAGAAACCAAACCGCTCGAAAAAGTCTGCATCTTACACGGCAGCCGTGATGTGGCAGGGATCTTGAGCGAGCGGCTGTAAATGCGGCCGGCGCGCACTGCGAGGCGTCTGCGATGGGTGCGGTCGAGCGGCTTTACCGGCGCGTTGCCACTCCGGCGTACATCTACGGAGGGGGGAAGGCAAGGGGCTAAAGAACAGTGGCATGTGGCAAGTGGCATGTGGCGAGCAAAAAGAGCAGGGAGTAGGGATTGGGAGTTAGGAGACGGAAGAGAATGATGAAGGATGAACTGAGAACGGGGCAATTATGAATGATGAATTCTGAATGATGAATGGGGAATGCGACGCGCGGAGAAATCCCTACCCCAGAGCTTCAGCATCTGATAGGATGCTTTAGAGGTGCTCAAATGATGGACGTGACCAAAGACATTCATCCGCTCACCGCCTTCAAACGTCAGACGGCGAAATTCGCCCGGCTGCTGAAGAGGAGCCACAGACCCCTGGTCTTGACGGTGGACGGGCGAGCCCGCTTCGTGGTGTTCGACGCCGAGGCGTACGAAGACTGGAAGGACCGGATCGAGACCGTCGAGGCGGTGAACGAGGCGCTGGCCGAAGTGGGAGAGGGGAGACCGGCGCAAGAGGTCCATGCTGAACTAAGGAAGAAGCACTTTGGCGTATCGCGTCCGCTATCGAAAACGCGCTGAGCGGGACCTCAACAGGCTCGCTGAAGGCGTGACGCTGGACTGGTTCGACGGCTTATGTGACGCCATCGAGAGCCTCGCGGAGTTCCCCAATCGTTGTGCCTTCGCACCTGAACCCGTTCTCCGCCAGAAGGGCGTGCGCCAACTCCTCTATGGCGAAGGTCACGCCATCTACCGCGTCCTGTATCAGGTGAGAGACGACACCGTGCAAATACTCACCATCCGGCATGGCCACAGAAGACCCCTCAAAGGATAGGAATTGGGAGCAAGAGTCAGAAGAGAATTATGAAGTATGAATTATGAATGGGGAACAGGCCAATTATGAATGATGAAGTATGAAGGATGAATGGGGAACGGACCAATTATGAATGATGAAGTATGAATTATGAATGGGAAAAGGAGCCGGCAGCGCGGAGTTTCGGCGGTTTGAAACTCTAGCGCTTTTCTGTTCGCGTGGTGGCGCGCGGCTGTAATTCGCGCTGGAGCGCGCGGCGCGATTCCCCATCCACCAGGTCTTGCTGCGAGACGGGCACCGGCGTTGCGTTTTGCATGGGGATGAGGCCGGGCGCGGCTCGGGCCTACGGGAGATGGCCGCGCAGCACCACAATCGACGCCTTGGGAAGCTGATAGAGAGTATCGGCGCTGGCGGTGAGGGTGGATTTTGACGGTGGGCCGTCGGGGTCGGCGTGGCCGCTGATTCCTTCGCCATGCCATTGATATTCGGCGGCGCCGAAGGTGATCCGGTCGACGGGGCCGGAGAAGAAGCGCGCGCCCTTGGTCTCGGCGTCGGCGAAAGAGACTTTCACCGCGTGGTCGTTCTCATGGTCTTTGTTGACGAGCAGCACAGACCACTGCCCATCCGGGCGCTCGACCGCGTAGGCGGTGACCAGCAGGTTCCCGGACGCGTCCGTGACATCGCTCGAAACCCTGAACAGCCGATGCGGTGAATCAACCGGTTGCACCCACTCCCGGGTGATCACCTGCGCGGCGAGATACTGGGGCGGATAACTGGTGACGTGGTAGTCCTGGTCGAGCCGCAGGAAGCCTCCGCGCCCGCCCGGCGTGGGCATGTAGTGAAAATAGAAAGTGCCGCTGGCCCCGGCCGTCATCATGGAGCCGACGTAATCGGCCAGCCAGAGAGCGCTTTTCACGTCCGCCGGCCCGGAACCGCCTCCCATATTGCCCTCGGTCATGAAGAAGGGGATCGAGGGTGGCAGGCCGTTGCCTTTCCAGGCTTGAACGACGTGGGTAACGAACCCCGGCTCCTTCCCGAGGTCGCTCCAGGTGACGGGCGTCTTTTGGTCCTGAAAAGGGTAGTGCTCGAAGGAGAAAAACGTGAAGTCGCTCATCCGGCCGCGCGCTTTGAGGTAGCGCAGGAAACGGCCGAGCCACGAGACGCGCCCCGCCGCGTCCGGCCAGACCTCGACGTCGCCGAACGTGCCCTCGAAGGCCGGCCCGCCCAGCCTGGCTCCGGGCACCAGACGGTGAATGGCGGTGGCGAATTGCACGTAGAGGGCGCCGTAGTCCTCGGGCAGCGTGTGCTGCCCGTCCGCCTCTTCACCCATTTCGATATAAGACATCGGATAATGCCGCTTGTAAAGATAGGCGATCTCAGCCGCGGCGTCCTCCGGCGCGCCGTACAACATGGCGATCGGCACCATGGTGGGAAGCCCGCGCGTGATGCCGCTGGTGAAAAAAAGATCGAACCCGATCTGGTCGCCACGCGAATAGTCAAGATCAGAAGCCGCATGCCAGGGATCAACCGAGGAAGGCCAGGTGACCGTCTGCTCGCGGCTGGGCAAATGCCTGACGACGTCCGTGAACTGCCCGTCGGCGGAGAGCGTGCCGGCATAGAGCTCGTTGATGGCGTAGCCCACACAGTTGCGCCGGTCGGATGCGCCGTGCGTGTCGCAGGTGTTGGAGGACTCCGTCATCCAGATGCGCAGATATTGCACGGGGATCAGCCAGGAAACCAGCTTGAGCGTCACCGTTCCACCCTTGCCTTCGCTCACCGCTCCCCGCGGGAACGATTGCCACGTGCCCTTGGTGGTGCCGTCATAGAACGGCTCGAGATCGCCGGTCCAAAACTGGACGGCGTAGCGGCGCGCATAAGGATTGGCCCAGGCAATACGAATGGCGTTGATATCCACCTTGCGACCCAAATCGAGGATCACCCACTGCGGGTGCAGCGAGTCGTCCTCGCCCGTGAAGGGCCGGGTCAAATAGGGATTGCTTTTCCAGTAGGATTTCGGGTCGCCGTCCGTCAGGCGCGACCAGCCGTTGCCGTCACCTTGGGTGAAGCCGCGATGCGGAAGCGGGTAAGCCCAGGAATGACGAATCGACTCTGTGGGCACCGCGCTGCCCGTGAAGTAACCTTCATGCCGGGCGGCGTTGCTCCAGATGCCGCGCGCGTTCCAGTGCCAGGCCTCCACCATCAGCTCTGTGTTTTGACGATAGGTCACCGGCTGCCATCCGGCGCCTAGAATTTCCTTCAGCACCGGGGCGGATAACAACATCTCCGTGTTGTGCTCGATTTCCTCTTTCGTGGGGCGGCGGTTTTCGGCGGAGGGAGCGCCTGTGCCTGACCTTAATCGGTCGATGGCGCCGCCTAGCGCGCGAACAGGACTGAAAGTGTTGGCAATGTGCGCCGGCGTGGCGTCAACCACAATGCTCTGCGCCATGATGACGTGGGTTGCCGAAATGAGCACGCCGGCCGCAATGAGCGCTCTGACATATCTGCCTGCAACACACTTCGTGAGAAAGCCGCGCTGGATGGGAAACATCAAAACATACCTCCTTCGTGGCCGCCTCGCGCCGAGTGCTCTGACACATCGGCCTTCGACACACTCCCTGAGAAAGCCGCGCTGGATGGGAAACATCAAAACATACCTCCTCCGTGGCCGCCTCGCGACGCCGGGCTCGCATTCCCGCCCGGGCGCGCAGCACGGCGAAGATGCGCTGCTTGAACTTTCATTTCGCCATCGAGGCCCTAAGACAGAGTGGCAGCACGTATTGTAGCGGCGGTCTATGACCGCCGTGTTTTCGGCGCTCAGCGGGCGCCGCCACCGAGTCTTCCTGGCGCGTTCCTCTTTGGCAGGCGCTCACGATGGTGCGCACACTATACACCCAGGCAGCACGGCGGCGCAGTTGCTTCCTCCGCGACGGCCTCTGTACTGCTAATCCGGAACTTCTTCTCGGCGCGCGACGATTTTCTTTTCGCTTGCCACTTGCCACATGCCACTTGCCACTCCTGGCTAGTTTGGTTGCGGCTCCGCCGCGCGAGGGTCGGATTGTGACCGATGCTTCGATACTCGAAAATCGAGGCTCGAAGATGGGCACCAGGAAGAGACTCGAGAATGGAGACAGGGAACACCGTTTGCTCCTGCGAACCCGGCGAGAGATGGCCCAGCCCCTGTAAACCCGGCGAGGGATGGCCCAGGGACGGGTCTCCCGCGGCCCGACTAAAACTACGTATGTAGTATAATGCTTGAAGTTATGACTACTTAATAATATGCATCTACGCGCGATCCGTAAATGTAACTTTTGAAACTTTTGAAACTATTGAAACTCATTTTTCTATCTGACGCAAATAATGGACTTGCGCAAAAATAAAATTTGCAGAAATTTGCGATTTTGGGAAAAGTGTGGAATTTTGCCCCACCGATTCCATTTTTCATAGGGCCTGAAAAATTTTGTAGAATTCAATTTTGAGTTTTCTCGGCTTTGATGATTCCCGATCCTTCGCGGATGGTAAGAATCTGGTTGGCGTCGATGTGGGTAAACGTCTCGAGCTTTTGTGTGGTCGGCCACTTTACCTCGATCAGGTCGACTACTTTGGCTTGGCCGAGGCCGAAGTGTAATCGCAGATCGCTCTGCGACATCACGCTGGTGCCGGTCGCCACTTCGTTCATCTGGGCATGCTTTCCCGTCACCACACGGACTCGCGCGCCGATCGCGGTGCGATTGCACTTGGTGCCGAGCAGCTTGATCTTGATCCAATTGTTTTTGTTGCCACCGTCGTTGCGCAAGAGCGAAGGCCGATCGTTCATGTTGAGCACGAGGACGTCGAGGTCGCCGTCGTTGTCAAAGTCACCGAACGCGCAGCCGCGGCTGGCGTAGCGCTCGTTGATGCCCGGGCCCATCAGCGCCGAAACGTCTTTGAATTTTCCGTTGCCCAGATTCTTGTAAACCACTCGCGGCTCTTTGAATACCTGGCCCAAGTTGTGCTGGTCGACTTCCGGATACACGTGGCCGTTCACTTGAAGAATGTCGGGCCAGCCGTCGTTGTCGTAGTCGAGGAAGCCGCAGCCCCATTTCACCACCTGCGTATTCCCGCCGACTCCGGCCACGAAGGTGACGTCGGTGAAAGTGCCGTCGCCGTTGTTGTGATAAAGGTCGGACGTGTCGTCGGAGAAATTGGTTTTGAAAATGTCGAGCCAGCCATCGCCATCGTAATCCGCCACGCCCACGCCCATGCCGGCTTGCTCCTGCCCGTCTTCGTTGTAGGCGCAGCCGGCCATCACCGCGATGTCCTCGAAGGTGCCGTCATGCTTGTTGTGAAACAGGATGCTGGGCTCGGAGTCCACGGCCACATAAATGTCGGGCCAGCCGTCGTTATCAAAATCGTAGGCGACGGCGGTGATCGAGTAGCGCGGCCCGGGCTTGAGCACACCCGACTTTTCTGAGACGTCGGTGAATGTGCCGTCACCTTTGTTGTGGTAAAGAAGATTATAGCCGCCGGGCAAGCCGCGCGGACCACACATCACGGAAACGCCTTTCCACTGGCAATAACCCGATTCACCAGGGGCGGGAACCTTCTTCAAATCGAGCTCCATATAGTTGGCGACGAAGAGATCCAGGAATCCGTCGCGGTCGTAATCGATCCATGTGCAACCCGACGCCCAGCGGACGCGCTCGTCGTAGAGCCCGACGCTCTTTGTGACGTCGGTGAAAGTGCCGTCGCCATTGTTGTGCCACAGCACGTTGTGGCCCCAATAGCAGCAGAACAAGTCGTCCCATCCGTCGTTGTCATAGTCGCCGACGCACACGCCGGTGCCCCACCCGGTGCGAGCCAGGCCCGCCTTTTCGGTGACGTCGGTGAATGTCCCGTCGCGGTTGTTCTGGAGGAGATGCTGAGTGGGCGTCTTGCCGTCGGGAAACGGCTCTTCGCCTTCCAGCCGAAGGCCGTTGGTCAGGTAAATATCAAGCCAACCGTCTTGATCGTAATCGAAGAACGCCAGCCCGCTGCCCTTCGCTTCAATGATGTACTTCTTGCTTTCGACTCCGCCCCAGACGTTGGTCACGTTCAGTCCGGCCTTCTCCGCGACGTCGACAAAAATGACGGGCGATGTCTCCTCCGGACCTGGAAGCGGCGCCGCGCTCAGGATGACGGGCTGAGTCCACTTCCACAAAGGGGTCGCGAGCGCTGCGAGAGCCTGAGAGCCGAATAGGACCGCGGAGGAACCCAGAAAATGGCGGCGCGAGCGCTTCATATCTTTCCGTATCCGAGCTTCAGCCCGGCTCTTCTTGGCTCAAGCGGTTTCAAGAAACTCATATAGTCATGTTAACACAGGCGGGGCTGACGAGGACGTCTCACGACGAGCGAAGCTGGATAGGGGCTATGCAAAAATCTCAGTGAGAGGGAGCGCAAAGCCAGGGAGCAACTCGGGTTCCTCAAAACTGTGGCCCGCATCAGCGCTGCGAACTCCGGGCTCAAGCTTTCCGGAAATGTAGCGATAGGCTACGCGTGTGACCGGGTAGAAAAGCCAAACAGCTTTCACTCCCGCGGCGAGATATTGCGAGACCTTCAGATTCAGATCATCGGCTCGGTCGTTCTCGGACACTAGCTCGATTACGAGATCGGGGGCCACTGGCAGAGGAACTCGACGGACGTCGATGCCTTGCAGGCGCGCGGCACTGATGAAGGCCACGTCGGGCCGGCGGACTACCTCACCTAGGAGCCTGAAATCCATTTCGCTAACCACCCTGCCGAGTTTTCGGCTCCTGGCAAAAGCCTTCAATCTGGCGTTGAAGTCGTCACGCATTTCGTTATGAAACAAGTTCGCTGAAGGCGTCACGATCAGTTGTCCTTCGCTTAGTTCGTACCGCACTCCTGCTGGCTCCTCGAGAGCGGCGTAGTCCGCGACGGTCAGCAAGGTTTTAGTGGCCATTCACAACCTCCGCTGGCTTGAGAATATCATGAGCGCCAAGATTATTCAGCCCTTCGCTCATTTCAACAAGCCGCGGGCTTTGAGCCAATTGGCGAGCACCGATGGCCAGATGGACAGCGCCGCATCCTTTTGCGCCAAGCCGACGCCGTGGGGTCCTCGTTCGAATATGTGCAACTCGGCGGGCACGTGATTCTTGCGCAGCGCCTGATAAAACAGGACGCTGTTCTCAGCCGGCACCCCGTCATCCGTGTCGGTGTGGAACAGAAAAGTGGCGGGAGTTTGCGGCGTCACTTGCAGTTCGTTGGAAAGGAATTGCACGAGTTGGCGGTCGGGATTTTCGCCAAGCAGATTGTGCATCGAGCCTTTGTGAACATAAGGCGTCGTGAACGAAATCACAGGATAGGCCAGGATCATGAAATCTGGGCGGCAGCTCGCACGGTCGATAGGATCGGAGGCTTCGGGTCTGCCGTTATCGAAATGCGTGCCGACGGTCGAAGCGAGATGCCCGCCGGCTGAAAATCCCCAAATGCCGATGCGGTCGGTGGCAATTCCGTACTCCGTAGAGTGAAAGCGGACGAAGCGCACGGCGCGCTGGCCGTCCTGCATTTCGATCGGATGATGATAGCGCGGTCCCAGCCGGTACTTGAGCACGAACGCCGCAATGCCGAGGCCGTTCAGCCACTCGGCAATCTGGCGGCCTTCGTGGTCCATGGCCAACATCCCGTAACCGCCGCCCGGGCAGACGACGATTCCGGTTCCAACAGCCTTCGCCTGCTCAGGCAGATAAATCGTGAGGCTGGGACGGTCCTCGTCGGAGTCCCCTTGCGCGCCGGGCGCTCCGCCCGGCCAGAGCAACTCAACCTTCTGCGGCGCCGCGTAAAGGGCGGCACAAAAAGAGGTCGCCGAGACTACGAGCAGCAATAGACTAACGGTGCGCTTTTCAATCGGCAACCGTTCTCGCGGATGGTTGGCGCCTTTTGGGGCGGGGGCGGTAAACCTTCTGCCACGAGTCATAGACAGCGTCCTCCGGATTGTCCCACAGCTCGTTCAGCGACTGCAGGCCACGCTTTTGTTGCAACCGCTTCTGAACCGCATCGCTCCTCAACTCACGCAAAGCGTCGGCGGCGATCCAGCGGGCGCTCGGCGAATCGATCTTGCGAATTTCCTCGGCGGTTTCGATCGCGGCACGGTTCAGGCGCAAGTTGCGCTTGCCCATCTGACGCAAGGCCCAGTTGACGGCCTTCTTAACAAAATTCCGTTCGTCGGTGGATTCGCGCTTGATAATGGACAGAAGTTTCTCCAATTTCTCGTCCGTTAGATTCTTGTCGTGGACCGCCAGAACCGCCATCAAGGAAAAAGCGGCGCGCTTCACAAATTCTTCTTTTCTTCGGCTCCACTCCGTTGCTTTGCGAAAAGCGAAGGGCGTTTTATCAAACAAATTAAGACAACAGCCATCGCAGACGTCCCAGGAATCAAACTGTTTCACCCAGCGCTCCATCTGCGCTTCGGTGACGCGCACCGGCTCATCGATCATCGCGGCCAGGTGCCGAGCCTCATGAATGCCCGATCTCCAAAGCTCCTCAGCCAGCCGATGATTCTTGCCAATTTCGCGGGCCAGTTTTCTTAGGACCGGAACACCGATGCCGCCGAGCGCGTTCTCGACCCCAATGCCGAACCGCGCCATGCCTTCCAGTTGGCTCGGGTCGGCGAGGGATCTGAGCCGCGCGATGAGATCGGTTAAGGAGGTTGGGATTCCCATCCCGCGGAGCGAGGCTCGGCGCCTTGTTTTAGGTTTTGGAATCATCTGATAAGCGCCACAAAAGAGTCGATGGCCTCAAATAGGTGCTCGCTCAAGGTTCACAATGAAATGGATTTCTGGCACAGTCATTTTGCTCAGCCGGTTGTCGTTGGTGATAAAAAGATCGATATTGGCGGCGGCGGCGCACGCGAGTTGAATCCCGTCCGGAGGGCGGATGGTCACATCACCCCGGAGGCGCGCATAGAACTGCGCCGCCTTGAGGTCGAACGTTAACAAGTTCATTGATGAGCGCCTGAAGAAGGCGAGATACTGATCCACAAGGTCAAGCCGTTGTTGGCGCATCGGCTTCGCCAGTACCTCGCCCACCGTCAGCGTGCTTGTGTAGAGCTGGTCCGCCCGCACCAGCATTCGGCGTCGAAGTTGGTCGACCCGTTCGGCCCAAACGGGATTGTCCTCAAGCAGGTAGATAAACAGATTCGTGTCCCAGAAGACTTTGGCCAGAAAGCCTCCTACCAGTCTGTGCCGCGAATGCGGTCGTCCATGAGAAGCCCGAAAAGATATGACGAGTCGTAGCAATCTGCAATGTCGGTGGTTTTGTCTAGGGGGCACCTGGAGATAGCCTTCTCCAGATGCTTTCTCCACAGCCTCTTGTTGATGCGCTGGCCATTCCGGTAGAACCACAACCCGCTCTCACCTTCCACAGTATAGGTAAAGAGTCTTCCAGTGCGAGTGTGGAATTCCTCGCTCTGGTGAGCGACAACCCGCTGCCACACCCGCTTCAATCTTCCGTTCGGGGCGACATCGTTCGCGTCGCTCAACCACGCATTACGCTCTCTTTCCACGTACGCGTCGCCACCCTCCTCGGCCCAAATCTCCTTACCTACGCCGCGCATCGACAATACCGGATCCGTATCATCCAACGCTGCCCCGCGTTTGCAGTACTCGTTCTCGTACCAGCCGAGCAACGGATGATACTCTTCTGGCAGGCCGAACCGCTCCGGCTTAGTTTTGCCAGACCTGGCTGGATCGAAATGATCGCCAGGGCGATACAAGCGAAGCGTTCCATCGTCAAGACGATAAAAGAGCCGGTACCTCCCGGAACTGGGAGGCCGATTGGCGACGTTGTGCTGGTAGATATGGACTTGAACGCCCGGCCGAACGTCGGGATGCGCGCCTTCTTGCTTCAGGCGGTCTAGGATTTCGCGCGGCGAAAAAGACTTCTTCTCTGGGTGCTCCCGGTGGAGCAAGGCCAACGCGATCCAGCATTCATCGGCCACCAGCACGTCCGCAGTTTCGATCATCGTAGTCCTCCTGCTCAAGCTTACCTGTATTAACAGGTAAGCCTAGCTTTAACAGGTAAACCAAGTAAAGTCAAGAGGTATTTTTTGGCATCGACTCCCGACTGCCGCCGTTGCTCAGATAGCGTTGTTGAAAATGTTGAATCCGCGAGCTATGATTTCTTGCTTAACCTGCTCCACCGGCCGCCGTCTCTTCCCGGAACGTCCACGCAGCTTTCATGAAGTCGCGGTTCATGCGGGCGATATTCTCCAGTGTGATCTTCTTGGGGCAGACGGCTTCGCACTCACCCAAATTGGTGCACGCACCGAACACTTCGGCCTGCATTTGCGCAACCATGGCTCGCGCGCGGCGATAGCGTTCCGGCTGGCCTTGCGGCAGCAAAGCGAGGTGCGAAACCTTGGCGGAGGTAAACAGCATGGCGGAGGCGTTCGGGCACGCCGCCACGCAGGCGCCACACCCGATGCACGCTGCCGCATCCATGGCCAGATCCGCCTTCTGCTTCTCGATGGGAATGGCGTTCCCGTCCGGAGCGCCGCCGGTGTTCACCGAAACGTAGCCGCCCACGGCGACGATGCGGTCGAGCGCGCTCCGGTCCACCATCAAATCCTTCAGGATGGGGAACGCCTTCGCCCGCCACGGCTCCAGCCATAGCTCCTGGCCGTCCTTGAAGTGACGCATGTGCAACTGGCAAACCGTCGTGCCCGGTTGCGGACCGTGGGCGACGCCGTTAATCATGAAACCGCAAGCTCCGCAAATTCCCTCGCGGCAGTCATGCTCGAACGTCACGGGGTCTTCGCCCTTAGCGGTCAGCTCTTCGTTCAGCACGTCGAGCATTTCGAGAAACGACATATGCTCACTGACGTTCGGGAGCTCATAGCGCACCATCTTGCCCGGTGCCGTCGCGTTCTTTTGTCGCCAAATGTTGAGGACTAGTCGCATCGTGTGCTCGCCTTTTAGCCGAGGATTGAGGATTTAGGCTCTAGGATTTAGGCGGTTGACATCGGGCCTTCAATCCCACCTTCATTCCTCGATCCCAAATCCCAAGTCCTGAATCCCAGATCCTAAATCCTAAATCCTTGATCCTTACTTGTAACTTCTCTGCGCCAAATGCACGTACTCAAACTCCAGCGGCTCGGTATTGCGGATGGGCGGTTTATTCTCGCCCGCGTATTCCCAAGCCGCGACGTGCGAGAACTTTTCGTCGTTGCGCAGAGCTTCGCCCTCCGGCGTCTGGTACTCCTCGCGGAAGTGGCCGCCACAGGACTCCTCCCGTTCCAACGCATCCCGGCAAGTCAACTCTCCGAGTTCCAGGAAATCGGCCACGCGGCCCGCCTTTTCCAGCGCCTGGTTTACTTCCAACGCCTCGCCGGTGACGTTGACGTTCTTCCAAAATTCCTCGCGGATTTCCGGAATCTTCCCGAGCGCCGATTCCAGACCCTTCCGGTTCCTCGCCATCCCGCAGTCTTCCCACATCACCTTGCCAAGGTCGCGGTGGAGTGAATCGACCGTTCGCTTGCCCTTGATGGCGAGAAGACGCTTAGTGCGGCTCGCCACCTCATTGCGAGCGGCTTGAAATTCCGGGCGGTCGGCAGTCACTCCGTCGCCGGCCTTGACGCCAGCCAGGAAGTGGCCGAGCGTGTAGGGAATCACAAAGTAGCCGTCGGCGAGGCCCTGCATGAGGGCGCTCGCGCCCAAACGGTTTGCGCCATGGTCGGAAAAGTTCGCCTCGCCGAGCACAAACAGGCCCGGGATCGTGGTCATCAGGTTGTAATCCACCCACAGCCCGCCCATGGTGTAGTGGGCGGCGGGATAAATCCGCATTGGCTGTTCGTAGGCATTCTCGCCCGTGATGCGCTCGTACATTTCGATCAGGTTCCCGTAGCGCTCGTCGATGGTTCTCTTGCCGAGCCGCCGGATGGCGTCGGACAAATCGAGATACACACCGAGACCGGTCGGGCCCACGCCGCGGCCCTCGTCGCACACGCGCTTAGCGGCCCGCGAAGCGATATCGCGCGGGGACAGATTGCCGAACGCCGGGTACATGCGCTCAAGGTAATAGTCGCGCTCGTTTTCGGGAATCTGGCTCGGCGACCGCATGTCACCCGTCTTTTTCGGCACCCAGATTCTCCCGTCGTTGCGCAGCGACTCGCTCATTAAAGTCAGCTTCGATTGATACTCGCCGGTGACGGGAATACACGTAGGGTGAATCTGTGTGTAGCAGGGATTGGCGAAGGCAGCGCCTTTTTTGTAGGCTCGCCAGATCGCCGTGGTGTTGCAGCCCTTGGCCATGGTGGAAAGGAAGAAGACGTTGCCGTAGCCGCCGGTGGCGAGAATCACGGCGTCCGCCGCATGGGCTGAAATCTCTCCCGTCACCATGTCGCGCACAATGATGCCCCGCGCGCGCCCGTCGACCACCACGAGTTCCAGCATTTCGTGGCGGGCGAACATTTTCACCTGTCCGGCCTGGACTTGCCGCTGCATCGCCTGGTACGCGCCCAGCAGGAGCTGCTGTCCCGTCTGCCCGCGCGCATAGAAGGTACGCGAGACTTGCGCTCCGCCAAAGCTGCGATTGGCGAGCACGCCGCCGTACTCGCGCGCGAACGGCACGCCTTGCGCCACACATTGGTCGATGATGTTGACGCTGAGCTCCGCCAGCCGGTAGACGTTGGCTTCGCGGGCGCGGAAGTCGCCGCCTTTCACCGTGTCGTAGAAGAGGCGATACACGGAGTCGCCGTCGTTCTGATAATTTTTCGCAGCATTGATGCCGCCCTGGGCGGCGATGGAGTGCGCGCGTCGTGGGGAATCCTGGTAGCAGAAGGCTTTCACGTTGTAGCCCAACTCACCGAGTGATGCTGCCGCTGAGCCTCCCGCTAATCCGGTCCCAACCACAATCGCGCTGTACTTCCGCTTGTTGGCCGGGTTCACCAGCTTCATCTCGAACCTGGCGTTGTCCCATTTCTTCTCGATAGGCCCGGAAGGAATGCGTGCGTCGAGTTTCATCGTCGATTCCTTTTCACCGTCGTAGAGGCGAGTTCATCTCGCCACGTGGCGGCGTAAAGCCGCCGCTACTTCACAATACCCGCCATCACAGCGATCGGCACCGAACAAAATCCCACTCCGATCACGATGCCAAACACCATCGAAGCCATTTTGAGGATCGGCGTGTAGCGCGGATGCGAAATGCCCAGCGTCTGGCACATGCTCCAAACACCGTGGTAAAGGTGAAAGGCCAGAAGAATGTTGGCCACGATATAGAATCCGGCCACCCAAGGATTCTGGAATGAGGCCACCAGGTTGTTGAAGACCTTTCCCTCTTCGAAGTGAGGGTTCACTTTCCCGAACGTCAAGTCCAGCAGGTGGTAGATAACGTAGAAAAAGATGATCGGCCCGCTCCAGACCATGGTCCGAGAGGCGTAATCAGAGGCGCTGGGTGTGTACTTGATATAGCGTGAGAACGGCCGAGCTTCAAACTTGTTCAGCCAGGTGAGCTGCCACGCCGCCAGAATGTGCAGGATCAACGCCACTAGCAACACCAGCCGCGCTCCCCATAGCAGAGGAGGAATGGCTCGGAGGTGTTCCGCGTATTTATCGAGAGCCGGGATGCCATCCGGGCCGACGGGCAAAAAGACTTGCAGATTGGCCAGCATGTGCACCAGAACGAAACCAAAAAGAATGAACCCCGTCACCGCCATCACGATTTTCTTGCCGATGACGGAATCGTAGAAGGTGGTGACGCGGCTAAGGCCGCCGTTCATGGCGACGCTACTCATGCATTTTGCTCCCTGGCCTCGATCGTGGCATCACGGAAATCCTTGCTGGCGGGCAAGACTATACCTCGAAATTCCTCAGCGGGCACACGGAATTTAAGAAATATCTTAGCGCAAAGAGATGTTCGATTTCACGGGAAATTTTCGTGCGGGTCAGGGCGGGACTTTTGACACCTGATAAATGACCGGCCTCAAGATGGGAGGAGGAACTGGCTTGCCTTCGGCTCGGGCAGCCTCAATCAGGGCAGCCTTGGCCTTAAGAACCTCAGCTAAGGCCTGCTCCGGCGTCTCGCCAAAAGCGGCGCAGTGCGGGAGATCTGGGATGTCAGCGATGTATCCGTCGTCTTCTTCGCTGTAAAAGACACTCACGTGATAGTCTTTCATTTCTCACCGCCTAAGGACAGATTATAGCGTTCAGCGAGGCCGAGCAACTGTCTAACTTTTGCAGCAATTTGCTGGGCTTCACGCCGGAAGACTCCATCCCTTGGCGCCCAGGTTGTCGGCCGAAAGCACGTAGGATTGCGATGCGATGCCGTTCTTCTGGAGGGTTTGGCGGATGGCGTCGCTGATGGCCGCGCCGTTGCCGCTGACGAAGGCGAGAATCGCGGGACCGGCGCCGCTCAAGCACAGGCCGAGCAGGTCAGGGTGGCGGAGAGCCAACACGTCGGAGAGGCCGGGAATGAGAGGCGCGCGGTAAGGCTGGTGCCAGCGGTCGTCGAAGAAAGCGCGGCACAGATCGGTCTTGCCTGAGAAAAGCTGGGCGGCCAGCGCTGCGGCGCGCTGCAAGTTGTGAACAGCGTCGGCACGCGAATACTGGGCGGGCAGCACCTCGCGCGCTTTCTGGGTGGGCAGAGCGTAGTCCGGCACCACCAATGCAAACTGCAAGGTGTCGGGCACCGGAGCGGAGTAAGCGAAGACACGCCCTTCCTGTTCAACCGCCACCGTGAAGCCGCCGTGCCAGGCGGCGGATACGTTGTCCGGATGACCCTCCAGGCGTGTGGCGCGACTCACCAACTCCTGATCAAACAGCGTGGCATCCGCCAACCAATGGCAAGCCGCAAGAGAGCCAACGATCGCGGCGGCGCTTGAGCCCAGTCCGACGCCGACGGGAATCTGGTTGTCAATCTCCAGATCAAATCCGCGCCGTTTGTGCCAGCTTTCCAGCGTTTCGGTCATCGTCCGCGCGATCAGGTTGGTGTGGTCGGTGGGAATGCGTTCCGGCGTCACGCCGCGATAGCTGACCGTGATCTCGCCGTCGCCGCGCGGGATGACGTGAATGTCCAGATAAAGCCTCAATGCCAGGGCGGCGCAATCGAAGGCACAACCCAAATTGGCGCTGGTGGCCGGGACTCGGACGGAGATTCTCTGCGGCATGGTGGTGAGATTATAGCAGCAGTGCGCAGAATTGAGCGATTGAGCGATTGCGCGATTGGGCGATTGAATAACCGAGGTTGAACCCTGCTTCCAATCACCCAATCACTCAATCGCCAAATCGCCCAATCCGTAGTTGCTCAGGCTCGCCCTGCCGCCGCTAGTTGAAGATACCGTTCCTCAAACTCCGCGAGTTTGGGCCGAATCGCGGCAGTCTCCTCGAGGCAGCCGTTCACCGCGCCCACCGTCTTCAATCCGTTGCCGGTAATGGCCAGCACGATGGACTCGTGGGGATTCAGGAGCCCCTGCTCGATCAGCTTGCGCGCCACGGCGACGGTGACGCCCCCGGCGGTTTCGGCAAAGACCCCTTCGGTTTCGGCCAGCAACCGGATGCCCTCGACAATTTCTTCGTCGGTGACGTCTTCGCCGGCGCCGCCGCTGGAGAGAATTGTTTTTGCCGCGAAGGTGCCGTCCGCCGGGTTTCCAATCGCCAGGGACTTGGCAATGGTGGCGGGCTTTTGCGGCTGAATCTCGGTGGTTCCTTTCTTGGCCGCGGTGGTGATGGGCGAGCAACCGGTGGCTTGCGCGCCAAAGAACTTGGTGGCAACCGGCTCCACCCAGCACAGCTTCTGGAGTTCGTCAAACGCTTTGTGAATTTTTGTGATCAGCGATCCGCCGGCCATCGGCACCACGATATTTTGCGGCAGCCGCCAACCGAGTTGCTCCGCGATCTCATAACCGAAAGTCTTGGAGCCCTCGGAGTAATAAGATCGCAGATTGACGTTCACGATGCCCCAGGGATGTTTCTGCGCAATCTCGGAGCAGAGGCGATTCACTTGATCGTAATTGCCGTCGATCTTCACCAGCGTCGCGCCATAGATCTTTGTGCCCGCAATTTTTTCAGGTTCGAGGTCGGCGGGAACGAAGATGAAAGACTTGAAGCCTCCCGCCGACGCTTGCGCCGCGACCGCATTGGCGAGGTTGCCGGTGGAAGAACAGCCCACGGTGTCAAAGCCAAATTCGTGAGCCTTGCTGAGCGCCACGGCCACCACGCGGTCCTTGAAAGAGAGCGTGGGATGGTTCACCGCATCGTTCTTCACGTACAATTCGCGCGCTCCGAGCGTCTTCGCCAGGCGCGGCGCGGGAACGAGCGGCGTATGTCCGGTGTGGCGGCCGACCCATGGCTCACCGTTTAAGGGCAGCAGCTCTCGATAACGCCACATCGTGGCAGGGCGCGCGGCGATGTCCTCGCGCCGCACGTCTGACCAGATTCGGGCGTAGTCATAGATTGCTTCGAGCGGCGCCCAACATTCTTCGCAGGCGGCGATAGGCTCCGGCGCATAAGTGCGCCCGCACTCGCGACATTTCAGGTGGATGAGATAGCTCACGGTTCCTCCTCGAACTAAGATCATCGGGATTCGGGGTTTGGGTTCCGGGATTCGCACGGAAAGCCCCGAAACCCTAACCCCGAGTATCATCCAGATTGACGAAAGGAACGGCGCGCTGTGAGGCAAACTAAAAAGCCTCCCTAACGCGTCGGGGAGGCTTGATGTAGACCTTGGAAGGCCCCATCTCATCTTCCCCTTAACGGGCAGGAGTTGGCACCTGTCCCCCGATCGCAATCGGGGCGGTTGCCGTGGCGTCATCGGGCCCATCCCTCGGCCACTCTGGATGAGATTCAGGCTTGCTGAATCCAGTATTCAGTTGTCAGTGATAATCCTACGTGCCCAGCCTGCTTCTGTCAACAGAAAAACGCCTGACGTAGCGATCTGCTATCATACGCCGGTGCCTCGCGCCTTTCTGATCGATACGGACACAGCCTCCGATGATGCGGTCGCGCTCATCATGGCGCTTCGGGCCCCAGACGTTCAGGTGCTGGCCATCACCACGGTGGCCGGCAACGTCAGCGTCGAGCAGGGAACGCGCAACGCGCTCTACACGGCCGAGCTTTGCGGCGCCGATGTCCCCGTTTACATGGGCGCGGCGAAACCGCTGCTGCGCGCCTACGAGAATGCCACGTGGTTCCACGGTCAGGATGGCCTGGGCGATCACGGCTATGCGCCGGCTCGACGGACGGCCGAGAAGCGCCACGCCGTGGACGCGATCATCGACATTGTTGGAGGCAATCCGGGCCTCGTGCTGGTAACGCTCGGCCCGCTTACGAACGTCGCGCTCGCGCTCGCACGCAGGCCCGAGATCGCGCGCCAGGTGAGCCGATGCGTGGTGATGGGCGGCGCGCCGTGTTGCGAGGGCAACGTCACTCCGGCCGCAGAATACAATATTTGGGTCGATCCCGAAGCGGCGCGTATGGTTTTGCGCAGCGGCCTTCCTGTGGAGCTGATTGGCTGGCATCTCTGCCGCGGCGACGCCGTCTTGAGCGCCGGCGATATCGAATTCGTTCTGGGATTGAACACCGAGCGGGCGCGCTTCGCCATCGAGTGCAACAGTCACGCCCGCGACGCCTACTTCAAACAGACGGGAGAGCACGGCATCTGCCTGCCCGATCCGGTAGCGATGGCCATCGCGCTCGATCCCAGCATCGGCACGAGCTGGAGCGAACACTACGTGGATGTAGAGACCGCGAGCGAGTTGACGCGCGGCATGACCGTGGTGGATCGACTCAACGTGGCGGGCGATGAACGCAACCGGGCTATCTGGGCCGATCTGCTGTCCAAGCAGCCCAACGCCAAAGTCTGCTGGACCATTGATCCTCGGCGATGGAAGCAAGCGCTGTATTCCGCATTGCAGTGAAAGGCGGGCGCTCGTCGCTTTTGAAATAGAATTCAGAGGCAGTGAGGTGAAGTGTTGAAAAATAATAGTAGTCGCAAACAGAACGTTTCAGTTGTAAGTCGGAGAGAATTCCTGCAATCCGGCGCGGTGTTCACTTCGGCGGCGGTTCTATCAGCCGGACAGCATCCCGCCAGCAAGAAGACCGCGGTTGCTTCTCATCCGAGTCTCAGCTCTTTCGAGCTGGAAGAAATGACCATCACCGCGCTCAATCGGGGCATGAAGTCCGGCAAGTTCACGGCACACTCCCTGACGGCGAAGTATCTGGCCCGCGTCCACGAGATCGATAAGCACGGCCCGGCCATCAATGCCGTGATTGAGATCAATCCCGACGCGCTTTCCATCGCCGAGGCTCTTGACCGTGAGCGCAAGGCCAAAGGTCCGCGCGGGCCGCTGCACGGAATCCCGGTGCTCATCAAGGACAACATCGGCACGCACGATCGCATGATGACCACGGCGGGTTCGTTGGCTCTTGCCGGCTCCGTCCCGCCCCAGGACGCGTTTGTGGCCAGACGGCTGCGCGAGGCGGGCGCCGTCATTCTGGGAAAAACCAATCTGAGCGAGTGGGCGAACATTCGCTCCAGCCATTCCTCGAGCGGTTGGAGCGGGAGAGGCGGGCAAACGCGCAATCCCTACGCGCTGGACCGCAATCCTTGCGGGTCGAGTTCCGGCTCGGGCGCGGCCGTGGCGGCCAACCTCTGCGCGGCGGCAGTCGGAACGGAAACGGATGGCTCGATTGTCTGTCCGTCATCCGCCAACGGCATTGTGGGGATCAAGCCGACGCTTGGCCTCGTGAGCCGCACCGGGATTATTCCCATCGCTCATTCTCAGGACACTGCCGGCCCCATGGCACGCACTGTGACGGACGCCGCCGTTCTGCTGGGCGTGCTGGCCGGCTTCAATCCTGATGACAGCGCGACGGCGGAGAGCCGAGGCAAAGCCGTAGGGGACTACACTCAGTTTCTGGATCCCGGGGGTCTGAAGGGCGCGCGCATTGGCATTGGGCGCAAACACTTTGAGATCAGCGACGCGGTGCAAAAGCTGCTGAACGAGGCGATCGAGGTGATGAAGCACGAAGGCGCTGAAATCGTCGATCCCGCTGACATCGAGACTCTGGGCAAGTTTGACGATTCTGAGCTCGAAGTGCTTCTTTATGAGCTTAAGGCCGACATGAATGCTTATCTGGCCAAGCTGGGTCCCGGCGCGCCCGTCCACACGTTGAAGGAAATTATCGAATTCAATGAGAAGAACCGGGAAAAAGAGATGCCGTTCTTCGGACAGGATTTGTTTGTGAAGGCCGAGGCCAAGGGTCCGCTCTCGACCAAAGAATACTTGGACGCCTTGGCAAACGATCAGCGCCTCGCGAGAACCGAAGGCATCGACGCCCTCATGACGAAGCACAATCTGGATGCCATTGTGGCGCCCACCGGCGGACCGGCCTGGCCCATTGACTTGATCAACGGCGACCACGACACGGGAGGAAGCTCCACTCCCGCCGCTGTCGCCGGCTATCCCAACATCACCGTGCCCACGGGATTCATCTTCGGTCTTCCCGTCGGCCTTTCGTTTTTCGGCCGAGCTTACTCGGAGCCGACACTGATCAAGCTCGCCTACGCCTTCGAGCAGGCCACCAAACACCGTCAGCCGCCGCGCTTTCTTCCCACTGTCTCTTTGTAACGCCTGAGAGGTGGCGGTAGTGTGCCGGCAAGTTGCGGGTGATCCAGCCAGGCCGTGGCGCGGACTTGCGCTACCACGTGACCCCGCCGGAAGGGGGTGGCCACTTGCCAAGCATTTGCCTCAGCACGACCACCTGGCCGGCGTGATAGCTGTTGTGCGAGGCGATGGCCTGAAGCATCCCCAGCCGGCTGTGCTCCCCGCGCGTGGTGAGAAGATCCGCGGCACGAGATTGGCGGGCCAGCCGAGCGAGTCCGCCGCGGAAACCTCGCACTGCCCGCTGCCATTCTTTCGCGCTGGTGGGGCTCGGGCTGCCTGGCCAGCCACCCGCGGCATGTTTGGGCACCGTGGGGCTTCCACCATCCAGCCACTTGACGGCCCAATCCTGCCAGTAGCTCAAGTGGTTCAGCAGTTGGAAAAGTGAGTGCGGGGCGCCCTCGGACCGCGTGCCCGCCACTTTCCAATCCAATCCCTCAAAAAGGTCCTTGGTCGCCACATGGGCGCCCTTTCCCGATAAGGCGTTGTCAATCATCTTCTCCAGCAGCTTGCGATCATCGCTCATAAGATTCCTCATTTCGACGGGATCTCCGCCAGGATTTCCATTTCGGTGTTCTGACCGGCAGTCAGTGTACGGCTAACCGCCGCCGTTGGAAATGTTCGGTTCATGCGTCCATCCCCGACGATTCCGGTGAACTAAACCTGGAGCCAAGCCTGCCTCCCTCAACAGGCTGATCAAAAACGCTCCTGGGCGCTGTCATTCCGAGCGAAGCGAAGAATCTCGCCCTGAAAACAAGGAGCTTGCGAGATCCCTCGTCGCCTTCGGCTCCTCGGAATGACATTCCAGGCCATTTCTTCATCAGCCTGATAGTGCTGGGAATGGAAAAAGGAGAGCAAACATCGGGAAGACCGGCCGGAGCGGACGTGGGCAGCCATCGAAGATGTTGCAACCACGCTCTGCGGAGTCACGTATTCGTCTTTGACGGGAAGGTGAAACACATGACTAAGAGATTCTTGTTGCTGGCGATGGCAGCCGCACTCGGCGCGTGGTCAGTGAGCGCTGGGCAGGCGACCGTCGGGCGTCTGGATGGCTCCCCGATCACGTCGGCAGAAATCGATGGAACGGTCGAGAGGCTGATGCGCGCCGCAGAAGTCACGGGCGTGGGCATCGCGATTTTCAATGATGGAAAGGCCGTCTACCTGAAGTCCTACGGCGTTCGCGACAAAGAGAAGCATCTGCCGCTGACGCCCGATTCGGTGATGACGGCGGCGTCGTTCTCCAAGGTGGCGTTCGGCTACCTGGTGATGGAGTTGGTCGACCAAGGCGTCCTGAACCTTGACAAGCCTGTCTATGAGTATTTGCCGAAGCCCTTGCCGGAATACCCGATGTATCAGGATTTGGCCAACGACCTGCGCTATAAGCGAATCACCGCCAGAATGTTGCTCAGCCACACCACCGGCTTTCCCAATTTTCGGTGGATCAACGACGACCACAAGCTGAACATCAATTTTGAGCCGGGGTCGCGCTACGCGTATTCGGGCGAAGGCATTGAGCTGCTGCAAATGGTGGTGGAGACGGTCACCAAGAAGCCGCTCGAAGAGTTGATGCGGGAGCGTGTGTTTCAGCCGTTCGGAATGAATCGCACCAGCATGATCTGGCAGAGCCAATTCGAAAATGATTTTGCCAATGGCTATGACGAGTATGGCCGATCGCTTGGCCCGGAACGGCGGCCGCGCGCTGACGCCGCAGGGTCCATGCAGACCACCCTGAACGACTTTGCGCGGTTCATGCAAGCCGTGATCGACGGCCAGGGGCTGCGGCGCGAAACGCGCGAGCTGATGCTGAGCCCGCAGATTCAAATCTTTTCGAAGCACCAATTCCCTACGATGGCCGCGGAGACTACCGATGAAAACAAGCCCATCCGGCTCAGCTACGGACTGGGTTGGGGTCTCTACTGGACTCCGTACGGCAAGGCGTTCTTCAAAGAAGGACACGATGAGGGCTGGAGGCATTATACGGTCTGCTTCGACCGGCCGAAGTCGGGCATCATCATCATGACCAACAGCTCGAACGGCGAGGGGATTTTCAAAGAACTGCTCGAGACCCTGCTCAGGAATACGTTCACCCCGATCGAGTGGGAAGGCTACACCCCTTACAACCAACTGCCTCCTCGCCCGCCGTTGAAGGAACATAAGGAAGTCGCCGTCGATCCCACATTGTTGGACCGGTATGTGGGCCGCTACGGTGAGCCGCCCAACCTGATCCTGACCGTCAGGCGGGAAGGCAATCACCTCTCCGTGCAGGAGAACGACGAGCCGAAACAGGAAGTGTTTCCGGAGAGCGAGCGGGAGTTCTTCTCAAAAGTCGCGGACGATGAGTTGACGTTCGAGGTCGACAGCCAAGGCCGCGTGACCGGGATGACCCTGCGCACGGACGGAAAGGAAATACCGATCAAGAGGATCGATTAGAATGGCCACACACAAGCTGCCCCTTCCCGGCAAACGCGAACCAGGATACGCGAATCGACTGCGATCACGCTCCGTGCCCTTCGTAAATCGCGTCGCGAATCCGCTCCCAGGAGACGTCCGCCATTTCGGGGTGAAGGCCCTTACCCTTGAAGCTGACCTTGCGCAACTTGAATGGCTTGGGGGAACGCGCAGCGATGAGGCGGCGAAGCCCTTCCTGGACCAGTGCCTTCAGGGTGGTATATTCCTTCGAGGCGAGGCGCCTGGCCTGCTTCAGGAGCAAGTCAGAAATTTCTACAGTTAGCTTCATAATATGAGGCATATTACAGTACGTATTGTCAACCTATGTTCGGCGCTTCATGGGTCTGGTCTACTTCAACGCCAGCGAGCGGTCACCGAACTGAAACTCGAACGAGTCGATGCTTCGCGCTTTCTCGATTCGCTCGAACAGGCTGAAGATATCCGCGGCCATCGTGGCGGCGAAGCGGACGCCGTCCGAGGAGCCGTCGCCCGGCAATTTCCTGAAGTCGCGTTTCCCGATTTCCGCCACCCATACGCCGCGCTCCGAATCAAAGTAGGCTTTCCTCTGGTCCCAGAGTTTCTTCAGATATTCGATGACGATTCCGAGGATGACGAAAGCCGCTGGCATTCCGCAGAAAACGATCTCGAGGGCTTCGGGGGCAACCATTCCCTTGATGCGCAGCTTTTCTTTTTTTCGCAACCGCCGGCCGGGCGGCTCCACTTGCAGAACGGCCACGCTGTTGTAGGCACACTCCAGATCTCTCAGCAGGCCGCGAAACACAGACGCCGGCAACTCCTCGCTGCGCATCAGCAATCTGAAAGTGCCACACGATTCGTCCATGGTAGGCAGTTGATAGTCGAAAGTTGAGAGTCGATAGTACGAGAACCGTGAAGCGGCGACTATCGACTATTCACTATGAACAAATAGCCTATTCCTCGACGGCTGGAATGGCAAGTGACGGATCACCGGCGGCAGCGCGGCCGAGGCTGGCAATGCGGGCAGAAGTGGCTGCTGCGCCCGGCAACGATAACCCGCTTGATCGGGGTGTGGCAGCGCCGGCAGGGCTTGCCGGTCCGCTGGTAAACGCGCAGGCGCATCGAGTAATTTCCCGGCTCGCCGTTAAGGTTGATGTAGTCGCGAAAGCTGGTGCCCTGGCGCTCCACCGCTTGCTGCAAGACTTTTTTCACGGCGCGCCGCAGCCGTTCCGCTAGCAGCGCCGGGATGCGTCCGGCGGGCGTGAGCGGATGGATCCGAGCCAGGTAGAGCGCCTCATCGGCGTAAATGTTTCCCAAGCCGGCGAGCATTTGCTGATTCATCAACCAGCTTTTGATGGCGCCGCGACGGCCTCGGAGAGAGTTGAGGAACTCATCGCGGGAGATTTCCGGAGCGTCGGGGCCGAGCCGCCCAAAAACTTTGTCGAGCTCTTCGCGCGTGCAGCAGCGCAGCCGGCCGAAGCGCCGCGCATCGCGATAACGGATCTCTTCGCGGCCATCATCCAACGCCAGGCGCGCGTGCGTGTGGGACTCGAGGGGCTCGGCGCTGGCATGCACCGTAAGCTGGCCCGTCATCCCCAGACGGACCAGCATGTATCGCCGCTCCGCGGCGTCGCCTCCGTTTAGCGCCGAGAGTTCCAGCGCGATCGCCTTTCCCTTGCGCCAAGCGCCTAAGACGCGGTGGCCGCTGACCTCGCGCACAAAGTCGTCGGGCGACCCCACGATGATTTGCGGATGGAACACCTCCGCAGCGCCCAGCCACCGGCCTACCACACGCTGCTTGAGGCCGCGCAAAACCGTTTCGACTTCGGGAAGCTCGGGCATAACAAAACCAGTGGCAAGTGGCATGTGGCGAGTGGCGAGCAATTGATTGCCGATTTTTGATCTTCGATTGACGATTGAAGAACGGTGAATCGCTCGCTTGCCCTAATCGGCAATCGACAATCGTCAATCGACAATTACCGGCCGATCGTCACTTATCACTCTTGCTGGATACGAGCGCAACGACGCGGGTCGGACTCCCGGAACCACCGAGCAATTTCATCGGCAACGCCACAACATAGGCACCGCGCGCGGGCAGGCGCTCCAGGTTCGCGACGTTCTCCAGATGATAGAGTCCGGCCGACATTGTGAGGTGATGCACCTCGAAGTTCTGCGACGGCCCGTAATCGATGCTTGCCGTGTCAATGCCTATGGCAACGGGATGGACGCGGTCCACGAGATCCCGCGCCGCCTCGACCGAGAGTCCGGGAAAATGCATGACGCCTTGCGCGTCCTGATTCATGTAATCTTTCTGCGAAGGCCAACGTTGGGCCCAACCCGTGCGAAAGAACACGCCGCAGCCGGCGGGCATCGCGCCATTCACTTTTTCCCAGTCCTTCAGGTCCTGCACGGTGACGCGATAATCAGGATTGGACTTTGCGCCCACGCTCACGTCGATCACAATCGCCGGCCTGAAGAACTCGGTCACGGGGATTTGGTCGACGGTCAATCCTTTGGAGTCGAAGTGGGCGGGCGCGTCCATGTGGGTGCCGAAGTGCTCCGGCATTTCGAGGTTGCGGGCGAAGTCGCCGCCATGTTCGATGGTCGAGACCGTCGTGGCGCGGAAGGGCGACTGTGCCGTCCCTTCCGGCCAGTATGGCGAGTGATCGTCCATAGGATGGGTCAGGTCCACCAGTTCGATCTGACCGGACTGAATGCCGCCGAAAACTCCGGTCAAGGGGTCGATCTGCTGGGCGCGAGCGGTGGTGGGCTTCATCGACAAGCTACCAAGGGTTCCAAGGAGCAGAATCCAAGTTCCTTTCATCATACACCTCAATGCTGACGGCAGTATCTTAGTCTCTTCGGGTGAACTCAGGGTAGTGGGATTCAGTAAGAAGTTAAGAGTCAATGGCTGATAGTCCCTGGTCGAAGAAACCTGCAAGTTCACTTCGGCTCGAAACGGGGGCCGAACCCTTCTTGAACTATCAACTCCGGACTGTGAACTATCGACGGTTCCGACGGACCACGAACAACTGACAACGGACATTCTTCTTAAACAGCAATCTTGATGTCATTTCCTTCCACCTGGACCGGGTAGGTGGCTACTTTGAGTTCAGGGTTCCCGACATTCTCGCCCGTGCGCACGTTGTACTCCCACATATGCCAGGGGCAAGTGACCACATCGCCTTCCAAGATGCCTTCGCCGAGCGGCCCCCCCTGGTGAAGGCACGTATTGTCGAGGGCGTAGATCGTGCCGTCCACGTTGAACAGCGCGATGGCTTTGCCGCCGGTCTCAACCGCCTTGCATTCGCCTGCCTTCAGGTCAGACAAGTTGCAGACTTTCACAAACTCGGCCATCAAAGCTCCAGTCAAAGGTGGAAAGGGAATAGTAGAGCGGCGAGTGGCAAGCAAGAATCATCAGCCGTCAGCAAGGCCCCAGATGGCCTTGCTCGCCGAAAGCTGATCGCTGACGGCTGAAAGCTGCAACTTGCCACATGCTACTCGCCACTTGCCACTGTCTTTTTCACGACCCTATCTGAACGAACTCCGGCGTGCCCGCTTTGCCGATGCGAATCGATTGCTTGAATTCCTCGACCATGCTGTCGTCGAGTCGAACTTCGGTCGGGCGAGGTTTCGATTTGTCCAGGACGCACATGTGGTCGATTTTCTCTTGCAGCTTCAGGAGAGCATAAAACAGGTTTTCAGGCCGCGGCGGGCAGCCCACCACGTAGACATCCACGGGAACAATTTTGTCCACTCCCTGAAGCACTGCGTAAGTGTTGAAAGGCCCGCCCACACTCGAGCACGCGCCCATGGAGATGCACCACTTCGGGTCCGGCATCTGCTCCCAAATGCGCTGGATCACCGGCGCCATTTTCAGCGTCACCGTACCCGAAACGATCATCAGGTCGGACTGCCTGGGGCTGGGGCGAAAAACTTCCGCGCCGAAGCGGGCCATGTCAAAACGCGAGGTAGTGGAGGCAATCATTTCGATGGCGCAGCAGGCGAGACCAAAGGTCATCGGCCAGAGCGCCGACTTCCGCGCCCAATTAAAAACGTAGTCCACCGTCGTGATGATGAAGTTGTGATCGTGTTTGTGTTCGAACTGTTCCATGCGCAGCCTCAGTGTGTTGGACCGTGGTACGTGCCCCGGCGCCATCCGTCAGTTCTTATTATACCAATTGTTGCAGGCCCCGCCAGGCAGTTTCGCTAGAAACGTGGTTTCAGGCCGCACACCAACAGCGCGCCCTCTTGCTTGAACTTTCGCAATTGCTCGGCGTCGCGAAACCACCGCCCGGAGTAAACCTCGGGAGTCGGAGAGTTGTCAGGGATGCGCCGATGCGCGACCTCCGTGAAGCCTGCGTCCCGGAAAAGACGAGCCCATTCGTCGGCGGCGAGGAGGTGGGCGGGGATAGCGTATTGGGCGCCCCATTGGTGGCAATGCGGGTTGTCGCGATAATAGTTGATCAAAATCCACGCCGAACCGCCGGGCGCGAGCACTCGAAAAATCTCGTGCAGGCCGCTCGCGGGATCAGGCCAGTAATAGGCGGACTCGACGGAGATGACCTTGGTGAATGACGCCGCTTCCGCCGGGAGGTGATCCACAGCGCCAACTTGGAAGGCGGCGTTCTTGATCGCGGCGCTCTGCGTGCGTGCCCGCGCGATCATTTCGTCCGAGACATCAAGGCCCACCACCGAGCCTTGCGGTACCCGTGCGGCAATCAGTCTGGGAAGCCAGCCGGTGCCGCAGCCAACGTCCAGGACGCGATCCGTCGGCTCCAGCCTCATCAACTCAAGCGCCGGCAGGACGATGGGCAGATGGTCCGCTTCCATGTGCTCGCCCCGTCCGGCTTCCGCCCAACGATTGAATTCTTCGCGGAGCTGGCGTGCTTCCGTTTCCTTGGATTCTGGATGGGGCATATCGAGGTCAGGGTCTATCCGCAGGATCGACTTGTGAGCGCAAACAAATTACGAGGAAGAAGTTTCTTGGCCACTGGATCCACCAACAAGCCCAAGCCTTCGAGAGCGGTCGCTCCCAGTACGGCTTCTTCTCCCGGCTCGCCAAATGCAATCTCAACGGGAGCTTTCCTTCCGTCAATCGTCAGCAGGACTGCGCTGACCTCCCTTTCGAGCATTCGCCCATCCGCGAGGGTAAATGGGAGACGCGACAGAGGCACAACGCCGAGCCTTTCAAGAATGCCGCGCGGAATCCAGGACAATGTCGCACCCGTATCAACCAGCAGCGACACTTCTTCCGTCCGCTCAGGCGCGGTCAGACTTGCCAGTTTTACTTTCACGTCGAACAGGCCCATGGCAATTTCCCGGACGTGTTAGCCTTGCACTTTCGTCAGCAATTCCACAAACTTTTGTTCTCGCGCGGCCTGGTTGATGCCGAGGTGTTTCTCCATCACTTGGGTAGTGTTCATGGAGCAGAATTTCGGTCCGCACATGGCGCAGAACTTCGCTTCTTTGTAGTAATCGTCGGGCAGCGTTTCGTCGTGCATGGAGCGTGCCGTCTCGGGGTCGAGCGAAAGCTCGAACTGCTTGTTCCAATCAAACAGGAAGCGCGCATAAGAGAGCGCGTCATCGCGATCGCGGGCGCCGGGGCGGTGGCGCGCCACGTCAGCGGCGTGGGCGGCGATTTTATAAGCAATGATGCCCTGGCGCACATCGTCCTTGTTAGGCAGGCCTAGGTGCTCTTTGGGCGTGACGTAGCACAGCATCGACGCGCCGTGCCAGCCGATCATGGCCGCGCCGATGGCGGAGGTAATGTGGTCGTAGCCCGGAGCGATGTCCGTGACCAGTGGGCCGAGCGTATAGAACGGCGCCTCATCGCACAGCTCCATTTCCTTGTCCACCTGGAGTTTGATCTGGTCCATAGGGATGTGCCCCGGCCCTTCGATCATCACCTGCACGTCGTATTCCCACGCCTTGCGCGTCAGCTCGCCCAGCGTCTTGAGCTCGGCAAATTGCGCTTCGTCGCTGGCGTCGGCCAGGCAGCCGGGGCGCAAACCGTCGCCCAGCGAAAAGGAAACGTCGTATTTCTGGAAAATCTTGCAGATGTCTTCGAAGTGCGTATATAGGAAGTTCTCCTGGTTGTTCTCCACGCTCCACTGCGCCATCAGCGCGCCGCCGCGGCTCACGATGCCGGTAATGCGTTTGCTCGTCAGGGGAATGTGCTCACGCAGCACTCCGGCGTGGATGGTCATATAATCGACGCCCTGCTCGGCCTGCTCCTCGATCACTTCCAGCATCAGCGACGACGTCAAATCGCGGACGTGATTCACACGCGAAATCGCTTCATAGATGGGCACCGTTCCTATGGGCACCGGGCTGTGGCGCAAATTCGATTCGCGAATGGCGTGGATATCGCCGCCGGTCGAGAGGTCCATCACGGTGTCAGCGCCGTAGTGCACTGAGACGTGCAGCTTTTCCAATTCTTGTTCGAGGTTTGAAGCGGTGGCGGAATTTCCGATGTTGGCGTTGATTTTGCACTTGGCGGCGATGCCGATGGCCATCGGCTCCAGTTCGACGTGGCGGGTATTGGCGGGAATGATCATGCGCCCGCGCGCCACCTCCGACCGGATCATCTCCGGCGAAAGGTTCTCGCGCTTCGCGACGTACTCCATTTCCTCCGTGATTACGCCTTGCCGCGCGTAGTGCATTTGTGTCACCACGGGGCCAGTGCGCTTCTTCACCCACTCACTGCGAATCGGCAACAACATAGATTTCACTCCCTGCGGACGAGCAGATTAGAGCCAGGATTCAGGATTCGGGATCTAGGATTTGGAAAAACCCAGTTCAAACCCGTGCTCGCTTCCAAATCTCAGTCTACATCGCGAGCGCGCACGCCGCAAGCTGCGGAGTCCAAGACTCAGCGGCAAGGGACCAGTGGCAGGCAGTAAGGGTAAGGGTTAAAGGCGTAGTGTGAAGTCTGCGCTTTCAGAGTGCAAAGTGTACGCTTTATCCTTTAACCTTTACCTTTTAACCTTCTGCGTTTCTTGCCGCTTGCCACTAGATGCTAATTACTGATTTCTTGGTCCCACTTGGCATTAGGAACGTAATCCAAGATCTTTGCGGCCAAGTGGGGGCGGCCGTCGCTGGTGGCGGGCAGGACAGTGCGGACGATCCGCCCGCGGCAAGTGACTTTGGTCCGTGTTCCCGCCCGGCCTGCGACTTCCGGCGGGAGAGCAAAGGTCAGTTGCACGAGGGACTCCGTGTCCAGAACCCGGTCGGCGCGAAATATCACGCCCGATTGACTCAAGTTGAAGGTCGTCCCCAGGCTCCAGTCTGCTTCCCCGATGGCTCGGAACCGCACCGGGGTTTCCACCTCGATTCGAGTGGCGCGAGGCGTCAGGGAGGAATTGCGTTTGAAGGGCGGCTGCAATGACTGCCACAATGATCTGGAAGTGTCCTCCATAAGAAAACTCCTCGGAAACTAGTGTCATTCTTTCAGGGGGAACGAGCTGATTATATACCCTCCTGACCTGTAGCAAGCAGGATTTCTTTGCCTCGGGCACTGCGGACACTGAATCCAGTGACGTATAAGCCGGACGGCAGCTATTTCTTCGACAGCGATTCAAGTTCTTCGAGCGTGCGTGGCCAATCCTGCTTCAGCAGGCGCGAGAGTGACCGGTCTGCAAGGAGTTTGCCGCCGGTCTGGCAACGCGCGCAGTAGTTGGTTTCGTTGTCGGCATAACGGATCCGCTGCACCTTGGCGCCGCAGCGCGGGCAGGGCTCGCCGAACTTTCCGTGCACGGCCATGCCTGGGCGGAATGCCGTCACCTTTTCCGGAAAGTCATTGCCCGTCTCCCGGCGCAGGTTCTCCGTCCACTCGCGGAGCGTCTGGAGCGTAGCTTCATAGAGGCGCTCAATTTCCTCTTGTTTCAGGCGCCCGGTCAGCGCGGCCGGCGAGAGCTGGGCGCGATGGAGGATCTCATCGGAATAAGCATTTCCGATTCCGCTGAAGAGATGGGGATCGGTGAGCGCGCGCTTGAGAGTGTGGTTTTCGGAAGTGAGCCGCGCAGTGAATGCTTCGAGCTTGGCATCCAAAACTTCCAGGCCGCCTGGATCCAGGGTTTGCAGCGCTTCGCCGCCCCGCACGACGTGCAGCGACGCCCTTTTGCGCGAGCCTGCCTCCGTCAGCACCAAACTTCCCTTCGGAAAATCAAAAGCGGCAAGCGCTCGGCGCGGCAACCCTGTCGCCATGAGGGGCGTTTCGCCCAGGGGCATCCCTTGTGGATGCCCGTGTCGGGCGGGCACAAGGCCCGCCCCCACAGTCGGTCGCCAGTGGAGCCGGCCGGCGATCATCAAGTGCATGAGCAACCAAGTGTCGTCCTCGAGTCCAATGGCGATGCGTTTGCCAATCCGCCGGAGGCTGCGAACGGTCTTGCCCGCGACCGATTCGATGGGCGGCGCAACGGTGCGAAGCACGAAAGGGCTGGCGAGCCTCACGCGCTCCAGGCGCTCGCCGAGGATTCGCACCTCCAGCGCCTCGAGATAAACAACAATGTCCGGCAGTTCCGGCATATCTTAGTGCGCCAGTATCTCAGTATGTTAGTATTTCAGTCTACGGGCGTCCTGACTGGCGAACTGAAATACTGACAGACTGAAATACTTCCTCCCACTCGCCAGTTCCCCTGTAACTTGGACGGTCGATGTTTCATCCAAACTGGCTGTCCACAACGGCCCCGCGAAGTGTTAGTCTCGGCTCGTAGCGGGGGCGTCCCGCCGGCTGTGGCGGGAGCGTCCCGCTGCCGCCTCGGAACACCCGCCCGAACCGCTTCACACGCCGTAAGCGCAGACCAGCGGCCAGGAGCCCGAGAGTGGGTGCGAGAAAGCCTCTTCAGCGAGACAGGGAATGACGAAACCCGAACCCCGAATCCCCAATCCCGACTTAACCCATTCGCCGCCTTCGCGCCAGAGGCTGGTGCTCGCCTTCGCAGCGGTTTATGTGATTTGGGGCTCAACTTACCTCGGCATCAAGTTCGCCATCGAAACGATTCCGCCCTTCTTGATGGCAGGGACGCGATTCATCATTGCCGGCTCCATCCTTTACGCGTGGCTGCGATGGCGCGGAGCGGAACGTCCACGCCCGGTGCAGTGGCGCGCGGCCTCGATCGTGGGCGCGCTGCTGTTTCTGGGCGGCAACGGAGCTCTTTCATGGGCGGAACTGCGGGTCGACTCCGGCTTGGCGTCGCTGCTGGTTTCCACGATTCCGCTTTGGATGGTGCTGATCACCCATGTCGAGCACAAGCTGAAACACCAGGGAGGCCGGCTGGGTGTCCGGGTGATTTCTGGCCTGGCGCTCGGCCTGATCGGCATCATACTGCTCGTAGGATCCAGCGGCGGGGCGGGGCACTGGCATGTGGATCGTGCGGGCGCGGCCGTGTTGCTGGGAGCATCGCTGGCGTGGACGCTCGGTTCCCTGTATTCGCCCAGAGCCGGTCTGCCGCGCTCCACGCTGCTGGCCGCGTCAATGGAAATGCTCTGCGGCGGCGTGTTGCTGATTGTATTTGGCGTGGTCACTCGCGAAACCGCCGACCTTCACGTCAGCGCGATCACGCTGCGGTCCGCCCTCGGCCTCATCTACCTCATTACCTTCGGCTCGTTGCTGGGTTTTACTTCCTACAACTGGCTGCTCACGCATTCTACCCCCGCTCGAGTTTCCACTTACGCCTATGTGAACCCGGTGGTGGCGGTGTTCCTGGGTTGGGCCATCGCGGGAGAGGCGATTACGCTTCGCATGCTCACGGCAGCCGGGCTGGTGGTGCTCGCGGTTGCGTTGATCGTCAGTCATCGCGCGCGTGCCACCACTTCGCCCGCTGCTGGAGGGGCCGCGCCGCGCGAAGCTGAGGAGGACACCGTGGCGCCGGTTCCCCTTGACTGATCAAGGCCTCAGGCTCGAACATGAACGCCTGTGCAGCTCCTTTCACATCTGTTTTTTCTCCGAGCGGAATAAGTCCACGCCTTATTGCGCCACCTTCGATTGTGAGCTAACATAACTATCAATCGAAAGCATCCACCCGTGGGGTTTCGGGCGGCCGGGCGGCAGTTGAGGTGCTCGAAAGTCTCAGGTACGGCCCGGAGTTTCTGCCCGAGACCCCCCACCTTTCCTAGCCCCTCGATCCAGTCTCAGCGAAAAGCAGGCAGTCGGCAGAAAGCAGTGGGCAGAAGGCGGAAACCGAAGAATGGCAAATGGGCCATGGAAAATGGTAAATGGCCACACGATTTCAGATTTACCGTGGCCCCTTTGCCATTTGAAGTGATTTTTGGCTTCAGCGTGAGCCAGCTATCGGCTTGGGCGTTGGTGCGGACATCAAATCCACAAAGAACTTATCGAACTTTTCTTTGTTCAGGTCCAACAGCACGTGGACCAGCGAACCGGTGAGGTGAGGCTTGTCGGTCTCGGGCCAGGTGAGCGTGTCGCCGTAATTCGGCCCGCGCTGAACGTTGACGTCCAGGTAGTATTGCCGCTCGTTGGTGATGATGCTTGGGTCGATCCAAGCCGCGCACGCCAGCTCATCCCACATATAGTCGATGAACGAGACGTAGTACTTCAGCAGGTATTCCCCGAGCGGCGTGCCGTTCTTAGCGATTTTCTCCGCCATGGCGCGCGTGAAGTGCGTCTTGATGGAAATGTCGACCGGAATGCAGGTGACCTTGGCCCAGTGAGCCGTAAGTACGATGTGAGCAGCTTCGGGATCAAACCAGAAATTGAATTCGTGGCGCGGGTCAGTTTCCCACTCCGCGTCGTTGGATATCGGGTTGAGGCTTCCGCCCATGAAAACCAGTTCCTGAGCGAACTCCGCAAATTGATGATCCAGCCGAATGGCCAGCGCCAAGTCGGTCATTGGGCCGACGGCCACGATCGTGACCTGGTGCGGATACTGGTGGACCATCCGCACCATGAAGTGAGCGGCATCCTCGCTGGAAGGCTTGGCGCTGGGCATGCCCTCCGGCACATTGGACGGCGGCACGTCGAAGGGCTCGTGCCACCAGCGGGCGTCCCAAGCTCCCATGTAGTTGACCTTGCCGTAAAGCTGCTGGTCGAGCAGCGCCTCCTCCCGCGTGTGCAGCAGCGGGGACTGGGCGCCGGGGAGCACAGGAATGTCGGTACGGCCCACTAATTCCAGCAAGCGCAGCGTGTGGGCAAGCTCTTCTTCGCGCCACTGGTTCCCGCTCACCACGCCAATCCCCAGAGTTTCGATCTCGCGTGACTGCACCAGCACCATGATCGCCTGCAAGTCGCTGCCGCCGGGTCCCGCCGCGTCCTGATCGATGATCACTTTTCGGCGGCCTTGAGCGTAGGCCGCCTGTGCGAAAAGCAATACAATTAAAATCGACTGTGACACCACTCGTCTCACGGCTTCTCTTCTTCCAGATTCACACTGCCATTCGCATGCCACATAAGAAATAGGCACAGGCAGCAATTGCCGTCACTATAATGGGCGTCCGCTTGGCCGTCTCCTTATCGACCCCTAGCCCTCCGGTCAGGAACGACAAGAATGCAAGCACAAGGCCGAACATGTCTAACTCTCGAAGAGGCAGGGATCCCTCCGGCAAAGGCGTTCCTGGGAAAGTATGGGATGTCGCTCCGAAAACGACAACCAACTCGCTGCCTGTGAGCAGAAGCGAGAGTGCGCTGTAGGGATGCGCTCGCAAGAATTTCATACTGGACTCCAGCCGCCCCGAAAGTCTTACGCTCGATGCGGCGTGCGAGTCATGAGGTCAATATAAATCCGATAAAACCTTTCGGTGTTCAGATCAAACTGCACGGTGGCCTTACGGACGTATGGAGGAACTGTGTTGTTGGCTTCCCAGAACAGCGTGTTGCCGTATCCCGCGCCGTGGTCGACGTCAACGTCGACGTAAAGCTCGCGCTGCTCGGTGATGATGGAAGGCTCAATCATCGCGATGCCGGAGATTTCGTCCCACATGTAGCCGGGCAGCGAGTACTGGGTAAGATAGCGCGCCACGGGCGTATCGGCCTTGGCGATCTCGGCGCGGATTTCGTCGCTGAGCCGGGTCTTGACGGAAATATCGATGGGCGTGATGGTGATCTTCTTCCACGGCGCGCGCAGAGCGATGCGAGCGGCTTCCGGGTCGAACCACCAGTTGAACTCGCGCCGCGCGTCGGTGACGCGGATGCCGCCCTTCGCGGCCCACATCCCGCCGCCCATGAGAACAAATTCCTTGGCCAGTGTCGCAAGCTCAGGATCGAGTCGCAGCGCGAGCGCAATATTGGTCAAAGGGGCGCCGGACCAAATCACCACTTCGCCCGGATATTTGTGAACCATCTCCGCCATGAATTGCGCGGCAGTGCCAGAATGCGGCTTGATTTTCGGCGCGCCTTCGATGAGCGGTGGAATGACTTCGGGCGGGTGATAGAAGGTCTCGTGAATGGTGGACCGCCCCGCAGGAAAGTGCTCCGTCCAGCAGCCTCTGTATTCGAGTTTTCCGTAGAGCGCTTCCCAGCGCTCTGTTTCTTCCTTGGAATTCAAAAGCGGGTGCTCAGCTCCCTGGATCACCGGCACATCGGTTCGCTCGGCGATCTCCGCCAGACGCAGCACGTGCTGGGTCTCTTCGCGAACCCATTGGTCGCCGCTGACCGTGGTGATGCCGAGGACTTCGAAGGCGTCCGACTGGAGGAACACGAGGATCGCCTGCTGGTCGCTGGTGCCGGGACCGCGCGCGTCCTGATCGACGATGACTTTGATCTTATCCAACTCGTTTTGTCCTCAAGGCCATTCTAAATCATGACGAAATGAATCTGGCGATTGGTCTCAGTTCAAGACGGCGCCGGAAATGTGACTGGCGAGTTCCCCGAACGAAGCCAATGAGCCTCCAAATCGAGGCTGATTTACGTCAGAAAGTGGTTGAAACTGGCTTCGAAATTGGGTTCGTTCCAGATCGACTTCCTTTATTATCAATAGAATGGTGGCTTCGAACCTCATTTTCGCACATTTTTTCGGCCCATCCATCGAAAGGATACCACCCTCTGATGCCAATCGGGAATAGGGAGAGGATCCGCAGGATGCATCCCGTAGAAAATAAAAGACATTCCGGCTTCGTTCGTATCCGTGGCGCAGACAGTCGATTTGGGAGCTTGGCATGGCCTTGCGAATGTCCAGCTTCGGTTCTTCCAGCTTGGCAGGCGTTGCGATCATCGGGGTGGGCAGGCACACAACGACATCCTTCGTGTTCCGATGACCAAACATGATTTATACTATAAAATTAGTTACCTGTCAAGCAGAATCCGCGGGCGGCCCAGTTATACGGTCGGTTTTAACGACCGGTGCCGTCCACGGCGTGGGTGCGCTGATAGGCGTCGAGCTTCTCCGCAAAATCAGCCCACATCCGCTTGGAATCGAGCCCGGTAATCCAGGTGATGGTGTCACGGGTCTCGACGTGGTCAAAGATCATGTTGTCTTTCAGCACCGGCCGCGGCACCTGCTTCTGCTCGGTCATGCCTTCGATGTAGGCCAGCGTGATCGTATCCCAGATGATCCACGGCTTGGAGAAATCATCCTTGCGCAGCGGCTTCACGAACCGGTAGTACCACTGCTCATATTCCTCCCAGAGCCAGGCGCCGATGGGGCCGCGCGCCGCGACCAGTTCTTTGGCCTGCGCCGGCGTGAGGGCGAGTGTCACCTCGCACACTTTGCCGCAGCCAATCACCACGGGCACCCGCGAGCGGAGGATCACCTGCCAAGCCTTCACATCATTCGCCACGTTGAATTCCTCGCCGCCATCCGGCCAATCGCGGAATCCCATCGCCACCACTCGAATGCGGTCGACGATGGTGGGATCCTGGAGAATGGCGGATGCGACGTCGGTTGCAGCGCCGATCGTCAGTACCGAAAGCCGATTGTCGGGGGAAAATGATTTGGAAGACTCGATGATGAAATCCACGCCCGCATTTTTGCGGGGCGAAGTGTCGTTCTCGAGCGGCAGGCTCGATCCCTCGAAAAGCGGCGGATGGACCGCCATTCTCATGCGGTTCTCGACCTCGTCCACCAGAACCAAGTACGTGTAGTGAGCCGCGGGCGCCGGAACCGTGGGCGCATGGGCGGAGATAATCCCCAGCACGTCGAGCGCCGGATTCGCCAGCATGTAAACTACCGCCCATTGGTCGTCGATCTCGTTGCCCACGTCGGTAGAGAGAATTACCGGAGTTTTGGCATTCGCTGGAACCGCGCAGGCCAGCAACATGCCGGCGAAGATCACAACCGCAAGCTGAGGCCCTCGTCGCATCGGCAATCTCAACCGGCTATTGTACGTTGAGGCCAGATTATACACACGAGGATTCAAGAGAGCAGGGCTCTCGGCAAGAGAGCCCTGCGGGTGGCAAGCGTCCAGCGTCGTCCGCATGGTTTAGAAGCGCAGCTTGAGAGCGAACTGAATCAGGCGCGGGTTGTTCACCGTTTGGCTGATCACGCCGAGGTTTCCCGTCGGTGGAGGCCCGGCGGCAACATCCTGTCCCGGCGTGAAGAACTGCGGGTGATTCCAGAGATTAAAGAACTCGGCGCGGAATTGGAGTCCCATCCCCTCGCGGAAGGGAAGAGGGATGTCCTTGATCGCTGAGAAGTCGGAATTCGCGAGAGGCGGACTGAAAAGTGGAGTCCGAGCGGAGTTCCCCAGTTCGCCGGACGCCGACGCGACGAAGCAACTCGTATCAAAGAACTCATTCACACTCCAGTTGCTCATTTGGCCATTGCAGACGCGGTCGGGGCGGTTCAATGCCAGGCCATTCCATTGGAAATTCACACCTGAGGTATTGTTGCTGTTGACCATGAAGAGGGGGAAGCCCGAGATGGCGTGCTCGATCAGCGTCAACTCCCAATCGCCGAAGATCGCGTTGGCGGGGCCGCTCCAGTTGGTGCCCCACCGCTTGCCTTTACCGACGGGGAGGTCCCAAACGACGCTGGCCGTGAAATTATGAGTGAGATCGATTTGCGAGAGCCCCTTATCCATCTGGCTCGCCCCCGGCAGCGGGTAATAGAGAGCACCGATGGAGCTGCCTAGACCGTCCGCAAGACCCGTGTCGAAGCTCTTGGAGTAGGTGTAGCTCAGCAAGGCGTAGAGCCCGTGGCTGCTCTTGGTCTCAGCCTTCACCTGGAAGGAGTCGTAACGGGCATGGCCGGCGTCGAAGACGTCGTAGACGTCAGTAAACGGGCCCCATGGAGCTGCTGTGGCGCCGCACCCCAAGGTGTAGCCGGTCACCGTACCGCACGCGGTGGGGGACGCTATGTTCACGTTAAAGTCGCTACTCAACAAGTGGTTGCTGCGCTGACCCGCATACCCTACCGTTAAGAGCACATTGCCCGGAAGCTGGCGCTCAACATCAACATTGAATTGCTGGATCCGACCTTGTTTGAAATTGAGGTTCTGTGCATTCCAGTTGCCCCCGAACCCCGTAGTCCCGGGGGGTTCGGTCAGGATCGGAAAGCCTTGCGAGATGCTGTATCCCTGTGTTGCAGGGAAGAGATCCGGAAAGAAGAAACTGCCGCCCGACGACTCCTCCCAGTAGGGTGGATTCTGCCACAAGCCTTGGGCGCCCTGGTTCCAAGAGGAGTCGTGATAAATCGAATATCCCAGGCGGACGGAAGTCTTGCGGTCTCCGCCCGGGCTCCAGGCGATCCCGACACGCGGCTCGAAGGCAGATAAGTCGGTGGCGACGCCAACGTGAGGGCCCGAGTTCCTGCCGGCGACGAACCAATTGCCGGTTTGATAATCAAAGTTCGACTCGCGATTATGGACTTCGCTGATGGGTGTGACGACAGCCCAAGCCAAACCGAGATTGACCGTGACGTTGGGGGACACCCGCCAATTGTCCTGGACGTACGGACGATACAGCTTCCACCGCCGGCCGGTGATGGGGCCCTGGAAATTCTGATCATGGAGAGCGAGATCCGCCAAGCCCAGCAGAAAGTCCGCCATATTGTTGCCGCCACCCGCCAGCGCCCCCTGCGGCGCCGTCCAAGCGCTGCTGAAGATCCAGAACCCGTCCTGGAAACCCTCGGCGAGCACGTTCAACTGGTTGGCGCGGACCTGCCCGCCCAACGTGAGGTCGTGTTTGCCGCGGATCATGTCAAACGAGTCGGAGATAGAGAAAACGCTGGTCCCGCCCTGGAACGGCGTGTAGCCGCGATCTCCCAGCGACCAGAAGGGACCACCGACCTCGGTGGACACCAGGCCGCAACTCACACCGCCCAGATTGGCGCCGGGAATTCCCAACTTCTGGGATTCGCACGTGCCTGTGCCGAGGGACAGAATGTGGTTGAAGATGCGGTTAAAGCCGAACGTCGCTTTGTTGATCGTGTTCGGAGAGAAAATGTGCGTCTCCGATAGGGCCGCGTTGCGCCCGTGATCGGTCAGGCTTTGGGTGCTGGCGAAGGCGCCCGCTTCCGCAAATCCCGGCGAACCACCTGGCAGGTATTCCGTCGCCTGGTCATAGCTGAAACGAGCGTAGAGCGAGTCCTTGCTGGAGATGTTGTGATCGAGCCGAAGATCAGTCTCGCCTTCCTTAAACTGTTTGACCGGGACGTTGGAATAGTCGTTCACCAGGGTTCCCGAAATGTCGGGAGGAGGGTAAAAGTTGGCCATCTGCTGTGCGATGGGATTGATCAGGCTCTGGGGAATCTTGTTGCAGGCCGTACCAGCAGCCTGCGTGCCGTCAGGGTTGGTCGGCAAGGGATTTCCGCCCCCATTGCACATGAAGGGGTCTCGAATGATGTTGCCGCTCGCGTCTGTACGTGTGCTGTAAGGGTTGTAAAGCTGCCCTACGCCTGTAAACGCTTCGGAGAAATCCCCATTACGTTCGGCCAACGTCGGCACGGTTCCCAGGTAGGTGATGCCCTGAAGCGTCCGCTTACCCTGGTAGTCGAAAAAGAAAAACGTCTTGTCCTTTCTGATGGGTCCGCCGAGGGTGCCGCCAAACTGGTTTTGCTTGAACTCCCCGCGGTTAGGGGCAAAAAAGTCGCGGGCATCAAGCGAGGTATTGCGGAGGAACTCAAACAAGTTGCCGTGAAACTGATTGGTGCCGGACTTCGTGGTGAGCAGAACCGTGGGTCCGCCGCGGGTTCCATATTCGGTAGAGTAGGTATAAGTGAGGACTTTAAATTCCTGGAGCGCGTCGATATCGGGCAGAATCGCGATGCCGCCTGCCGTCAGCTCGTTATTGTCCACGCCGTCGAGAAGCCAATCCGTGCTGTTGGGACGCGACCCACCAACCGAGAGCGAGAAGGATCCGCGGATGCCCACCTCACTGCTGCCGCCGCCGTTGAAGAAGCTGTTCGGATTGGTCTCCTGCACGGTGCCCGGCGTCACTGTGGCGAGTTGGACGAAATCGCGGCCATTCAGGGGAAGCTCAGCAACCTGCTGCGATGTGATCACCTGGCCCAGCGAAGCGTTGGACGTTTCCACCGCCACGGCGCTCGCAGAGACCTCCATGGTTTGCTGCACCGCGGCCAGCGCCAGCGTGAAGTCGACCTCCTGGCTCTGATCCACCTGGAGTTTGAGGTCCTTCTGCTCGACCGGCTGAAAACTTGGCGCGCTCACCCGCAGCGTGTACACGCCGATGGGCAGCAGCGGCAGCAGGAAGCGGCCCGACGAGTCCGTCTTGGTCTCGCGGGCAATTCCGGTGCCTTGCGATGTCGCCGTCACTGAAGCCCCGGGCACAACCGCGCCAGTGCGGTCCTCCACGGTGCCGGTCAGACTACCTGTCGCTTGGCCAAACACATTGGAGGTGGCAACGAATAGGAACGAACAACAAAACACGCCGAGAATCACTCTGCGCATGAGCATACCTCTCCCTTCACGGTTTCATTCCGTCTGGTAGTGCGACTTCCCCCAATCGACTGTGTCAATGCAAGAAATCCGTCATCCCACCGACGCATATTTCTTTTAACTGATTTTGGGATTTCCTGTCAAGCGAACATTGGCTAGTGCCGTTCCAACTTATTAGACCTATGTTCAACACGTACGTTCCGTTTCGCGCCATAATCGGGACGGCCCCGAGAAGCCAGGTCGAAATAGTTGGAACGGCACTAGTCGTCAGTGGTTAAGGGTTAGACGCTCGGACTGCCGGCGCTCCTCGGCGGCTTTGGCTTGTTGGCCCGTGGCGCCGTAAGTCTCAGCCAGCAGCCGGTGAGGCTCCGGTTCCTGCGGGCGCAGTTTGGCGGCTTCATTCAGGTAGCGAACCGCGTCGCCGTATTGTTTACGTTCGAAGTCTTTTTTCCCCAAACGGAAAGAAATCTCGTAGAGATAATTTCTCGTTGCCGCATCTTCGGGGTCGAGGTCATGCGCGTGGCGAAGCGTTTCGTAGGCGGGATGCTCATCGCCCAGTTGGAATAGCACAATTCCTAGGAGCGAGTTCACAGGAAACAAATCCGGCCACCGCTCAGCCGCCTTTTCGAGCGGCGCGCGGGCCTCCTCGAAGCGGCTGAGCCGGACCTCATCCAATGCGAGGTTATAGAGCATTTGGGGAGAATTTGGTTCGAGCTGGGCGGCCCGCCGCAGCGGCTCAAGGGCATCCTGATAGTCGCCGTGCTGGCCGTAGATAGTGCCCAGCATGGTGAGTTTCTCCGCATCGTTGGGGTCCGAGAGCCGCGCGCAAATGGGGCGCGCTTCCTCGAGGGAACTCGTCTCCAGCTTCCGGGCGCATTCGATTCTGTGCTGGCTTGCTTCGGTGTCGCGCCGGCGCAACTCCGCGGCCAACTCGATCGCTTTTTGTGCATCGGCCTTCCGCCCCTCCTGCTGGTAGAGGAGTCCGAGCCGCTCCTCGACGTGGTAATCGTGCGGAGCGACTTCGGCGGCGCGTTCGAGCCACTTTTCAGCCGAAGGGAAATCGCGCTTCTTGAGATAAGCAGATCCGAGATAGTAGGCAGTGTCCGGAAAAGGAGGCTTTCGAGCCGCCTTGGTCAGGTTCTGGATCGCGCCATCGAGGTTGCCTTGGTCAAGCTCGACCCGGCCCAGGTAATAGAGAACGTTGGGTTGATCTCCCGATTGCGCTCGTATCGTCTCAAATTCGACATGCGCCTCATCGAGCCGGCGCAATTGATAAAGCGCCACGGCTAAGGGGAATCGCGCGCGCAACGCCAGGCTCGGGTCGAGTGCCAACGCAGCTCGAAACTCGCGGACGGCGCCCTCAAAGCGTTCGTTCTTTAGATCATCGTAAGCTTTTCCCAGGTGCGGCTCGGCCTCGCCCCGGGTCTTCGGGGCCTCGCGCTCGGAACCAGACTGCGCCGATGGGCTCTCCAATTGGTCCCGAGGGAATGCGGCCGGAGGGATGATAGCAATCAGGACGATGAGCGCGCTCCAGACCGGCAGCTTTGTGCTCCCGCTCCCAACTCGTGACTCGCCACTTGCCACTCGCCACTCGCCACTGACTTTGGGCTCGTCACTCGTCACTTGTCACTCGTCACTTTCTCAGTGCTGCGCAGAAACTCTTCCAGGATCCCGACGCTGGCGCTCGTGCCCACCAGGTCAGCTCCGGCTTCCAAGAGTTCCTCCACTTGCCTGGCGGTCCTGATTCCGCCGGATGCTTTGATGCCGATGGCGCGCGGAGCAAGCGCCCGCAAATACCGGATGTCGTCCGGCGTGGCAACGCCTACGGCTCCGCTGCTCGCATTCTTCAAGAACGCCGCGCCCGCTTCAACGCTCAGCATCACGGCCCTTTCTTTTTGTCGGGCGTCGAGGAGCGGAAGTTCCAACATCACTTTCACGGGAGCCGTGCCAGCGGCCTGAACCACGGCCAAAATATCCATCTGGTATTCTTTCTCCATCCCCGAAAGCAGAAAGCCGAGGTTGGGCATTAAGTCGATTTCCTGCGCACCGTCTTCCACGAGTCGCCCGGCCTCATAGGCCTTGCCTCGGGTGGTCATGGTCCCGAAAGGCAGGTCAATCCACGAGGCCACGCGCACGCCCTTGCCCCGGAGCGCCTCGGCCGTCAACTTTACCCAGGCTGCCGGAACCATGGCGGCGTGGAACGGATATTTGAGGCAAGCCTCGATGTGCTGCTCCCAAAGGGCTCTGGTGACGCGATTCGAGATCAGCGTGTGCTGAATGCGGCCAGCAATTTCCAGCGCGCTCCCCGGCAGCGGCTGAGCGCTGGGCTTGGTTGCGTTGGCGGTGAATCCTTCTTGGGGGTTTCTTTCGTTGTCCGTCATGACCCCTCACCCGTCCGTCGGCTGACGGACACCCTGTCCCCACGGGAGAGGGCTATATTATCCAATTTCACCACAGCAAAAGCGAATTCATGGCCCTCTCGGGTGCTGTAGGTGCAGGCCTTGTGCCTGCCCGTCGCAGGGCACCCACGAGGGGTGCCGCTACGTCGATTGGCGCGCCCGAGACCGATGACGGCAGGAGGCTCAGAAAGAGCGCTTGACAAGGGAGGCCGAAAGTTGTACACTGTAGATAGACAATCGAAAATGCCTAAAGACACTCCTGTGCTTCAAATCGACCTCGCTTCACCGGTTTCGGTCTACAACCAGATCACGGCTGGGCTGCGCACCCTGTTCGTTTCGGGAAGATTTCGGCCAGGCGACCAACTTCCTACCGTCCGTGAGCTCGCGCTCGACCTCGGGGTCCACCACAACACGGTGGCGGAAGCGTATCGCCTGCTGGCTCTCGAAGGCTGGCTGGATTTGCGCCGCGGTCGAGGCGCCACGGTGCTGGAGCGCCCAAGTCCCAACGCCGAGCCCGAGGCTGAGGCACAGTTCGTAAGGCGCCTGGAGGAAGTGGTGGCCAAAGCCATTGCCGATGGCGTGCCCAACGGAACCATCGCGGTCGAGTTGGATTCCGCGCGTCGGAAAGTCTTCTCTCGGAAGTCTTTCATTAGGGAGAGCGGGAGGAGATGAAGATGCGAAAGATTCATCCCCGCTCTCTATCGGAGGCGCAATATGAGGTCGCGAAGAGTTTGGATTACCACCGCGTTAGCAGTTCTGCCCATCGCCACCGCAGCAGCCGTTCTCTGTACGGCGTTTTTGATCCCGGCCGAAGCGGGAGCTGAGGACTTCGAATCCCAAGCCAAATCGCTCACTCAACAATTGGCGGCCCGCAATTTCGACTCAGTCATCGCCCACTTTGACGAAACCATGACGTCGGCGATGCCTTCCGCGAAGCTCGCCGAGTTCTGGGACGGTCTGATCAAGCAGGTCGGCCCGTTTCAATCCATCACTCGGACGCGCACACAGCAGGTGCAGATCTATCAGGTGGTTTTGGTGACGTCGAAGTTCGAGAAAACGACGCTCGACGTTAAGTGGGTATTCGACGCGAAGAGCCGCGTCGCGGGATTTTTTGTCTTGCCGCCGGAACCGGAGATTCCGTGGTCTGCCCCGGACTATGCCAAACCGGCCAATTTCCACGAACGGCCGATCACTGTGGGTGCCGGACGCTGGCAACTTCCCGGCACGCTGACCCTTCCCAACGGCGCCGGGCGTTTCCCCGCCGTCGTGTTGGTTCAAGGATCCGGCCCCCACGATCAAGATGAGTCGATCGTGGCCAACAAGCCGTTCAAGGATCTCGCCTGGGGCCTGGCAAGCGCAAAGATTGCCGTCTTGCGCTACAACAAGCGCACGTTGCAGTACGCCAGCGAACTCAAGACGTCGTTGGCAGGCTTCACTGTCAACGAGGAAACCGTGGACGACGCTCGCGCGGCGGCAGCCTTGCTTGCGCAACAGCCCGAGATCGATCCGAAGCGCATTTTCGTTCTCGGCCACAGCCTGGGCGGCACGCTCGCTCCCCGCATCGCGCAAGGCGACCCGCAGGTGGCCGGTCTCATCATTATGGCGGGCACCACCCGGCCTCTTGAAAAAGTGGTTGTCGAGCAACTCAAGTACATCGCGAGTTTGAACGGGCCAATCACGCCGGAATCACAGAAGCAAATCGACGCGGCCGAGCAGATGGCAAAGGAAGTCGAAAGTCCGAATCTCGCTGCCAGCGCGACCATCGACCTTCTTGGGTCGAAAATCCCAGGCTCCTATTTTCTCGACCTGCGCGACTATCACCCGGCGGAAGTCGCCGCCCAATTGAAAATCCCCATGCTCATTCTGCGCGGCGAACGCGACTACCAGGTCACGATGGAGGACTTCGACGGCTGGAAGAAGGCCCTGGCGGGCAACCCGCGCGTTGCGTTCAAGCTTTATCCGGGCTTATTCCATCTATTCATGCCGAGCAGCACAGCGGGCACGGGGCTAGGCTCGCCTCGTGACTATGAGAAACCCAGTCACGTTTCCGAGCCGGTGATTCGCGACATTGCAAGCTGGGTCGAGGCCCAGCACGGAGAATCAAAATGAACGCCTCATCGCTGTACATGCCGATCGCGGTTATGGCATTCGTGATCGCGATAGTCCTGCTCACCGCTTACTTGGTCCCGCGACTCACTCGTCCGGACATCTACTTTGCGGTCACCGTCCCGCCCGACTTCCGCGACTCGGCGGAGGGGCGCGCCATCCTCAGCAGATATCGGGTCGAGGTGATCCTCTATAGCCTCATCGCGCTCGCCATCGTGCTGGCGGCAATTTGGATTCCGCAGCCCGAATCGCAGCCGTTCCTGGGGCTGGGCGGACTTTTCTTGCAAGGCGCCGGCGTTTTCTTCGCGTACTATCGAGCGCGACGGCGCGTTCAGCCGCACGCGGTGGCCCCATCCACCGTGCGTGAAGCGGAGCTGGCGCCCCGCGAAGTGCACTTGCCCGGCGGCTGGCTGGTGCAACTCGTCCCCTTCGCCCTGCTCGCCACGACCGCAGTCTGGCTGCGCTCGCACTGGGATCAGATCCCGAACCGTTTCCCGATCCACTGGGGAATGAACGGCCAGGCGAACGGCTGGGCGACGCGGACCTTTGCCGGAGTCTTCGCGCCTGTTCTGATGGGCACCGCTCTCTGCGCGCTGATGGGTTTCATGGCTTACGCCATGCTTCGCTGGTCGCGGTTGATTCGAGCCAGCGGGCAGGCGGGCGCCAACGAGCGCCGCTTCCGCCACCTGGTGGTTTCGATCCTCGTGGCTACGGAATACTTTCTCGCCATCGAATTCACCTGGGTTGGCCTTCTGCCACTCTCTCACAACCTGACGGGCCCGCCTGGCCTCGTCCCGTTCCTTCTCTTCAGCCTAGTCTTCACCGGCGGAATTTTGATTTTGCTCATTCGCCTTGGCCAGGGGGGCACGCGCCTTTCGGGTGCAGCCACAGTCACGGCGGCCGCAGAGCTGGCGCCCGTCGGCGATCGCACCGCCGACCGCTATTGGAAGCTCGGCCTCTTCTACATCAACCGCGACGACCCGGCGCTTTTCGTCGAAAAGCGGTTCGGCATCGGCTACACGCTCAACTTCGGCCACATCGGCACCTGGGTGTTTATCGGCGCGCTTATTGCCATCACGGTGCTGATTATTTTCCTCGTCCCCTCGCAACATCATTGATGGGGCATGCCATCCTGGGCATGTCGCGGTCGGCGAACGATGGTAGCTGAGGGCTGGTCTTTAACTCTGCGGCGCCTCGACAATTGGGGCGGGACGCAAGCTCTCATCACACACACCGGTAATCGGCGTCACTGATTTTTGGTCAAGCAGAATGGATGCTTCAGCATGGGGGAGCCTCGGCCTCTCGGAATTCTGGATCCAGCTCAATCGTATCGATGCGCCTCGCGGGCATGACTGTTTTGATGTCCGCCGGCCAAGGAGGGCAACATGATTCGTCGATTCGTGTCGGGGAGCGCAATCGCTTCCCTGGTGATCGCCTGTGCGGCTCTCGCCGTTCTCGTTACCCCTGGCCTGGGCGCGCAGAGATTCTATCCGGTCGCTTTCGTGTGGTGCTTCGCCCCGCTCGCCTGGGGACTCTGGGCTGCGTTCGCGCCAGGCAAATGGGTTCCTGATCGCCTCCCGGTTTGGGGAGCGGTTCTCGGCCTGATGGGTGGAGTGCTGGTTATGTTCGGCCTGAACGTGCCCTCTCGGGTTCTCGGCGCAGTAGTGCCGGTCATCTGGCGCGCCGCCGGTGTTGCGGTGGCGGCAGTGGGCTACTATTTTCTCTGGATGTTGGTACGGCTTGCCTATCGGTCTCTCGACAAACCGGCGCCAATGTCAGAGACGCCGGTCTCCGCCAAAGCGGCCTGAAGAAGGAACGGGCCGGGGCTCTCGCTTCAGGTCTCTAACTCTTGTCCAACGCAAGTCAGGAGGTCTCGTATGAAAAGATTGCACGGGCAGAAAGCGCATTGGGCAGGATTGATTCTGCTCCTGTGCGCGGCCACGAGCTTCGCTCAGGAACTGAAACCCCTTCCGCTTCCCAAACCCCAAACCGATGTCGGTCGGCCGCTGATGCAGGTCTTGAAGGACAGGAGCTCGGCGCGCGCCTTCAGTCCGGACAAACTGCCGGTCCAAGTGCTCTCCAATCTGCTTTGGGCGGCGTTCGGAATCAATCGTCCCGACTCCGGCAAGCGCACCGCGCCCTCCGCCATGAATTGGCAGGAAACCGACATCTACGTCGCCATCGCCGACGGGCTTTACGTCTACGACGCCAAGGCCCATCAACTGAATCCGGTTCTCCGCGATGATGTGCGCGCTCAGACGGGGGTACAGCCTTTTGTGAAGGACGCGCCGCTGGACCTGGTTTACGTCGCCGACCTCGCCAAGACCGGCAGCGGCTCCGCTGATCGCGACATGTACGTGGCTGCCGATGTGGGCTTCATCGCGCAGAATGTGTACCTCTTTTGCGCTTCGGAGGGCTTGGCTGTGGTCGTGCGCGGCAGCGTCGACAGGCCGGCGTTGGCCAAGGCGATGCGGCTCCGCCCGGACCAGAAAATCATTTTGGCGCAGACGGTGGGCTACCCTAAAAAGTAAAGCAGCGGGGCAGGGGCGTTTTGACGGGCGGAAGTCTCTCTTTGCTCAGCCCTTTGCTCAGCCCTTTGCTCAGCCCTCGTCCAGAGCGGCGGACCGTGTTACCATGAAACGATGTGGCGAGCGCAGAAGGCCTGGCTGCTGCTGGTGGCGCTGACGTTTTGGTGTGTGCCAAGCGTGTGGTCGGTGGCCGTCCGGGCAAATGGGAAATCCTGCTGTTCGTCGGCCGCTTGCTGCGCGAGCGGCCATTGTTCCATGGGCATTCGGCCCGCTGCAAGCCACGAGTCCTGCCACATGGGCGCGAAACACAGTAGCCCTGCGCCAGTTCGTCAGTGTACGTGCGCCGTCTCATCTCAGAACTCCATGCTTGACTTTGCGCACACCGATTTCCGCTTCGATTTGCCTCAGTCGATTTTCTGGAATGACGTGCCCGTTTCCTGCGCGGCCCCAGCCCCCATGACTCTGCACGTGCTGGCTGGATTCGCTTCTCCTGCACACCAACCTCCGGAACAATTCTCCTAAACAGAATTCTCCTCCGCCTGGAAAGTCGCCCCGTTCTGCGGGGCTAAAATTCTGCTTTAGGAGACCCGCATGCGCCACAAGCTTTTGGTGTACTGCGCCGCCGTCGTCTTGTTTTTCCCAGCGTCGGCGAGCGCAGCCAATGTCAGTGTTCGAGGAATCGTCCACGACCCGCAGCATCGCCCCATCGAGAGCGCGCGCGTAACGCTCCGCGCCCTGAACTCAGCCTGGACGAAGACCGTTTTGTCCGACGCGGACGGCGAGTTCACGCTCGCTGCCGTTCCCGAGGGCGAGTATCGGGTGACGGTTCAGGCACCGGGCTTCAATGCTCTCGAAGAGGAAATCACCGTGGTGGCCGGCAAAACGCCGGTCTGGCATTTTCCACTTCAGCTCGCGGTCCTCAGGCAAAGCGTGGAGGTCTCAGGCGCGCTGAGCAAACTCAGCACGCAGTCCACCACCGTCCAGACTCTCATCTCGCCTCGAGAAATTCAGAGAACGCCCGGCGCCGACCAGACGAACAGCCTGGCCATGATCACGGATTTCACCCCCGGGGCCTACATGGTGCACGACATGCTTCACATGCGCGGCGGGCACCAGGTGAACTGGTTCTTCGACGGCATTCCGGTGATCAACACCAGCATCGCCGCCAACGTGGCGCCTTTGATCAATCCCAAAAACGTCGAGTCGTTGGAAGTCCAGCGCGGGGGCTACTCCGCCGAGTACGGCGACCGCACCTACGGCTTTTTCAACGTCATCACTCCTTCGGGGTTCGACCGCAACAACGACGCCGAGTGGGTGACTTCCTTGGGGAACTTCTACACCACCGATGACCAGCTTGACCTGGGCGGGCACACGGAGCGCTTTGCCTATTACGCCAGCCTGGACGGCAATCGCTCCGATTTGGGCCTGGCGACACCGACCTCGGTCGTCGTGCACGATCAAACGAGCGGCGTGGGCGGATTTCTTTCGCTCTTGTACAATGCCACACCGCACGACCAGGTCCGGTGGATTGCGTCCTTCCGTGGCGATCATTACCAGATTTCGAACACGCCCGGCGATCAGGCGGGCGGAATTCGGGATCTCGATCTGGAACGCGGTTACCTGCTGGGCTTTCAGTGGGCCCACACGTCGAGGGACGGCTGGCTCTTGACGCTTTCGCCCTACTATCACTACAACGACGCGCATTTTGTGGGCGGACGGGCTGACACGCCCTTCGTCCTGAACGACAACAATGGCTCGAATTACGTCGGCGCTCGAGCGGTTCTCGAGGCGCAAAAGAAGCACCACAATGTTAGGCTGGGCCTGGAAGCGTGGGGAGAGCACAACGATAGACGGTTTGGATTGACCGCCAACCCCGGCCCCGACACGCTGCAGGAACAGCAGCGGCACTGGGCGAACGCCGAATCACTATTTGCAGAGGATCGATACCGGCCGACTTCCTGGCTGACGCTCGACGCCGGCCTGAGGCTGACCCATTACGGCGGCCTGCGAAGCGAGAACGCCGCCTCGCCGCGGCTAGGAGCAGGAGTGCGATTGCCGTGGCTCCATTGGGTGGCGCGCGGCAATTACTCGTACTACTACCAGCCACCGCCGCTCGATTCCATCTCGGGTCCAGTGTTGCAGCTTGCACTAGCACAGGGCTTCGGCTTTGTGCCCCTTCCGGGCGAGCGCGACATTCAACGCGACGTCGGATTGACCATTCCGATCCGCGGCTGGACGATCGACCTGGACAACTTCCACACCAACGCCCGCAATTTCCTGGACCACGATGTGATTGGCAATTCCGGCATCTTCATTCCGTTGACCGATCTCGCGGCGCGGGTTAAAGGAACGGAGGTCACAGTGCGCTCGCCCGAACTACTGGGCCGCGCGCAACTTCGCCTGGCTTATTCCAACCAAATCGCCGAAGGCTTGGGGCCGATTACCGGCGGCCTGATTGAATTTGCCCCTGTCGGTTATTTCTTGCTGGACCACGATCAGCGCAACACGGCGAGCGCCGTTCTCTCGCTCCGCCTGCCGCGGCACTTCTGGGCGACGCCAGCCGTAAGCTTTGGGTCAGGATTCTTGAATGGCAACGGACCGGCCCATCTTCCGCCGCATACCACCGCCGACTTCGCGGTTGGCAAATCCTTCGGCGAGCGATGGTCGATTGCGCTGAACGCGACCAATGTGACGAACCGTCGATACATGCTGGACGACAGCAATACTTTCGGCGGCACTCACTTCGTCAACCCAAGACAGATTTACGCCGAGGTGCGGTATCACTTTCATCTTTGAACAGGCACAGTCGATCGCGAAATTATGAATGATGAATTATGAATGACGAATGACGGACCGACAGGGTGCCGGCTCTCGGACAGCTCATTTTCAAGGCCTCAGCCCTGGCCTTTGTTCATCATTCATCATTCGCCCTTCATAATTCTTATGGAGAAGGTGTACACTCGCTGCCCGTCAAATTCCACGGCTGAGGCGGACGAGAGCGCTATGGAGACACCTCTGGTTACGCATCCGGAAGACGACGCTGAACAGCCGCATCGCCCGGCCGGCCCATGCGTCATGGTGATTTGCGGTGCGGCGGGTGACCTGACCGCGCGCAAGCTGATTCCTTCCCTCTTCAACCTGGCCAAGGCGCAGCTTCTCCCTTCCAATTTCGCCGTGCTCGGCCTCTCTCGCGACGACTTCGACGCCGATCAGTTCCGCACCCATGTGACCCGGTTCTTACCAGCGGAGGATCGCGGCACCGACGTGTGCCGATGGTTCATCGAGCGGCTCTATTATCAGCGGGGCGAGTTCGCCGATGCGAATACCTACACCCAACTCACGGAACGGCTCGGTGAGCTGGACAAGGAGCGCAACACCGAAGGGAACTACCTCTTCTATCTCGCCACGGCGCCGGCCTTCTTCGGTCAAATCGTCCAGCACCTCGGCGAAGCAGGGCTCGTGGACCAATCGACCGGCCGCTGGCGGCGCGTGGTGATCGAAAAGCCCTTCGGCCACGATCTGGATTCCGCCCGCGCCCTGAATCGCGACATCAAGAGCGTCCTGACGGAAAATCAGATTTACCGCATCGATCACTATCTGGGCAAAGAAACAGTGCAGAACATTTTGGTGTTTCGTTTCTCGAACGGCATCTTCGAGCCTATTTGGAACCGCCGTTACATCGACCACGTGCAGATCACCAACGGCGAGACGGTGGGCGTGGAACAGCGCGGCGGGTATTTTGATACGGCCGGCACACTGCGCGACATGGTGCCCAATCACATGATGCAGCTCATCAGCCTGACGGCGATGGAGCCGCCCGTCTCATTTCAAGCCGATGCGGTGCGCGACGAGCAAGCCAAGATTTTGACCGCCATTCAGCCCTTGAGCGCCGAAGACGTGCTGCACTACACGGTGCGCGGGCAGTACGGCGAGGGCGCCATCTCGAACGAGCGCGTGCCCGCCTATCGCGCTGAGCCGGGCGTCTCGCGGGAATCCCGCACCGAAACTTTTGTGGCGATGAAATTGAATATCGACAATTGGCGATGGGCCGGCGTGCCGTTCTATCTGCGCACGGCCAAGCGCATGCCGAAGCGCCACACGGAAATTAGTATCCAGTTCAAGCGCGCCCCGTTTATCCTTTTTCGCCAGACCGCCGTCCACAAATTACAAAGCAATCAACTCGTGATCCAGGTTCAGCCGGAGGAAGGCATTTCCTTGAGCTTTGGCGCCAAGGTGCCCGGCCCGGTGCTGCGTCTCGGCACCGTGGATATGAGTTTTCAATACAGCAAATACTTTAAAGCTGATCGATACACAGGCTATGAAGTCCTGATCTATGACTGCATGATGGGCGACGCCACCCTCTTCCAGCGCGCCGACATGGTGGAGGCCGGTTGGAGAGTCGTAGACCCGGTGCTCGACGTGTGGAAGGCCCTGCCGCCACGCAGTTTTCCCAACTACGCGGCGGGCACCTGGGGGCCTAAAGAAGCGGACGATCTAATGGATCGCGATGGACGACGTTGGAGGAAGATTGCCTATGATTCTCGCAGGTGACGTAGGCGCTACCCACACCCGGCTTGCCGCCTTCGATGCCCACGCCAATAAACTGCAATCGGTGGTCGAAAAAGTCTATGAGACCCAGCACCACCAGGGCCTGGCGGAGATGATCGGTGATTTTATTCGGACGGAGGGGGTGCCCGTAGACCAGGCGTGCATTGGCGTGGCCGGTCCCGTGCGGGACGGGAAAAGCCAGCCTTCCAACATTCCCTGGTTGATTGACTCGCGCCAACTCGCCCAACAACTCAAGCTCAGCTCCGTGGGATTGCTCAACGACCTCGAAGCTTATGCCTACGGCATTGAGGCGCTCGAGTCCGCAGACTTCATCACTCTGCGTGAAGGCGCTAGTTCCCCTGAAGGCAACATGGCGGTGATCTCCGCCACCACCGGACTGGGAGAGGCGGGCCTTTACTGGGATGGATTTCGTCAACACCCTTTTGCGTGCGAAGGCGGGCACGCCGATTTTTCGCCCCGAAACGAACTGGAGCTTGAGCTGGCTCGCTATCTTCTGGCCAAATACGAGCACGTGAGCTGGGAGCGAGTCCTCTCCGGGCCGGGCATCAAGAATATTTACGATTTCTTGCGCGACACGCATCGGGCCGAAGAACCCGCTTGGCTGAAAGAGCAGGTGGCTCACGCTTCCGACCCACCCGCGTTGATATCCCATCTGGCCTTGGAAAAGAAGGCCCCCCTCTGCGAACAGACCCTCGATGTTTTTGTCGGCGCTTATGGCGGCGAGGCGGGCAACTGCGCGCTGAAGTTCATGTCTACCGGCGGCCTCTTCCTGGGCGGCAGCATTGCCGCGAAAATCGTGCCCAAAATGAAAGAGCCGATCTTTATGGAATCTTTTCTGGCCAAGGGCCGGATGAGACCGCTGCTCGAAGACATGCCGGTGAAGATCGTGATGAACGACAGCTCGGGGTTGATCGGCGCGGCGCGGTACGCGCTTATCCAGAAGGCATTCGGAAGGAAGGAACTCGGAGCGGGGAGTTAGAAACTGGAAAATGGAAACTGGAAAATGGAAACTGGAAGGCCGAAGCAGTTTCTAATTTCCAATTTCCAGTTTCCATTTTCCTTCACATATTGATTCGCTTTTGCGTGTTCCGGCTCACGTACCAGCACGGCCGGTGGCCGAAGTGCGGAAAAAGCGAGTGAATGCAGACTTCCGTTTGAGGGTCGAGGAAGTAGAACTCAGTTTTGTTGTTCTTCAAGCGGACCGCATAATACGGCTGGATCTTGATGGTGCTGTAGAGCTGGTGGCTCTTTGGGATTTGATACTTCGCCGCGAGATAGTCAGCGGCGTACACCACCAAAGCGATGATCATTAGTGCCACGGCGGCATTGAGCAGCGCGCGTTTCATGGGTCGCAGGTCTCCGGACGATTGGATTCTTTCGCCGTCAGTGGGTGTATCTCGAGCACGGAATATTTTCTCTTCTTTTGCCCCACTCCTACTGAAGCTCCACGAATTTCTGGGCACATTTTATATCGGCGATGGCCGACTCAGCGGATTTTCTCCGTGATCTCCGTGCCCCAGGAGCTTCAGCACGGAGGTCACGGAGACGCTCTGCGCGCTCTGTGTTACGAACCCTGGACTCCTTCGCACGCCGACAAGATTCTGCGCGTGTTGTAGGGCCGACGCTTGCGTCGGCCTTGGCCGGGGCAAGCCCCGGCCCTACAAGTTATATTTGGTTGCGGCTATAGGCCGCGCCAAGTTAAGAGCCTCGGGCCACGGAGCACACAGAGAGGAGATAACTTGTGGGCGAAGGGATGGACAGCCCGACTTTCCTGGTCCGCATCGTAGTGTATGGCCTCGAAACTCGTAGCGGGGGCGTCTCGCTCCCGCGCGACAAGACCCTCCGCGGGCAGGACGCCCGCGCCGCGTGCGCAACCGCCCGTGCGCTGGCCGGAAATTGATTTTTTTGCGGCAAGTCAGATAAGATAATTGTTCGGGCAGATAAGCCCTTCCCACAGGAAGAGACAAGGAGAAAATCAGACTTGAAAAGGCATTTAGCAAAGGCACTGGGGCTTGCGGCGGTCTTGTTGCCGCTCGGCGGATTGTACTTGGCGGCGAATCATCCGCCCCGCCGCACGGTGTCAGCGACGTCACCCCAGACCCCTTCGAACGAACAGATCATCCGCTTCATCCGGGATAGATTCGGTGTCCCTGAGAAAGTGGCGATGAGCCTCGATCCCTTCCATGCGTCGGTCAACCCGAACTTCCTGGAGACGTACATCACTTCCGACGACGGCCAGAACTCCGCCACGTCCAAAAAGTCCACGGACATCTGCGTCTCGAAGGACGGCCGCTATCTGGTAGTGAGCTACGTCCCCGTGGGCGCCATGGGCACAAGCGCGTTTTTGCCCTTCACCGACCCGAATGATGTCAGCCGCCGTATCCGTGACATTTTTCGAATCCCTGAATCGGTGAGGGTCACGGTCGGGCCGCCCAAGGCGTCCCCCTTTCCGGATTTCTTCAAAGCCTCGCTCACGGTCGGCGAAGGCAAGAACCAGTCAACGCCCGAGGCCTATGTGAGCCGCGACCATCGCTATTTTGTCCTCGGCACTGTTTACGATCTGGGCGTTGACCCGGTGCAGGCGGCGCTGCACACCCTGGTGCTTGAAAACCAGCCCAGCGTCGGTCCGAAGAATGCGCCCGTGACCATCGTGGAATTTTCGGACTACGAGTGCCCATCCTGCGCGCGCGCGCAGGAGTTCCTGGCGAAGAACCTGTTGCCGACTTACGGCGACAAAGTCAGGATCATTTTCAAGGAATTTCCCCTGCCCATGCACGAATTTGGCCTGTCGGGCGCGATTGCCAGCCAGTGCGCCTACCGCACTAATCCAGCGAATTTCGAACAGTATCGCAACCTGGTGTACTCCCACCAACCTGAGATTGAGGCCGTCAAGGGCGACGCCTCCAGGGTGCGGGAGATGTTTCTCGAATACGCCCAGCAGGCGGGGATTGACCGGTTGCAGTTTGCTGGCTGCGTTGACTCCAAGGCGACACTCCAGCGGGTCGACGACAATAAGAAAGAGGGAGATAAACTGAGCGTGAACAGCACTCCCACGTTTTTCATCAACGGCAGGATGCTAGTCTGGGGGGGACCGGAAGCGTTCTACAGCGCCGTCGATCAGGCCCTCGAACAAGCGAAGAAGAAGTCGCCCACAGCTCATCAGCGCGCCCCGCGCCCGACCCAGGCGAAGAAAGAATAGTCCTGAAGCGGCGCTCTTAACGTCTCTAAGGAAAGCCAAATCCCGAGCCCCGCCGTGCCGTTCACGGGCGCAACCTCGCCGCTTCGATTCCCATCTGTATAGAGTGAGCGTCCGGTGAACCCACGGGTGCGCTCGGAAATAGGCGCGCAGCGTGCGAGTTAACGGACGAAGAGCGTGACGCTAGTTCGTATTATGGATGGAGGATCCCATGAAGACGATCGCTGCCATTCTCTTGCTATCGTGCTGAATGCTCCGCCGGCCTCCCCCGTTGCACTCTCCTCCACCAACCTCAATTTCGGCATTCAGAAGATTGGAACCTCCAGCGCGCCACTGATCGCTACCCTCACCGTCCCTTTCTTGTAGACGCAGATTCTTAACGCGCTGGCCTGAACTATTGAAGAGCGGGCGCCAGCGGCGAGATCAGAGCGTAGCCGGGGCGCGTCTCGTACTCGCGCAGGTACTGCTGGTGGGCCGCATCGTTGGGGAAGTGTTCGGGCGGCGCGTAAGGATATCTCGTCATGCTGCGGAACGGCATCGGGCCAACGACTCGCGCGAACGCGCTGTTCGGTTCTCCATCTTTGGCGTAGCCCGCCGTGTAGAGGAAGAAGTCCCTCATCCATCCCGGCTTCAATTGCGGAAGCCCGCGGCCGCTGAACCTTACGGTGATTTCGTCGCCGCTGGACATCACCACCTGAAGATCGTCGGCGGCGTCCAGCAGCTTTTCAACCGGCCCGTAACGCGTGTAGTTCCCCATTCTCGGATTCCAAGGCGCGTCGGCCAGCAAACTCGAGTATTCGAAGTAATCCGGCCTGACGTTATGAGGGTCGGTGACGGGTTTGGAAAAGCCGCGGTAATGCAAGTCAGCGGAAACCAGCGGCAGCTCCGCAGAACCCTTCACTGGCGCATCGCCGATCGAAAAGAAGATCTGGTCCCAGTAAACGCACAGGCTCGTCACGATGCGAACGTGATGGTCGCGAGTGGGGAACTTGCCCGTCAAATCCACGCGCATGGTGCGGTTGGTGCCGCTGGGCAGGCCCATGTCCCGGACGACCGTCGTCCACTCGCCGCGCGCATCGCGGACCTGAAGATAGGGTGAGACCATCTGCAACTTGGAGTTGGTCATCAAGGCGCGCGAGGCATTCGAGTCGGTCCAGAAGACCCAGCCCCTGAGCCACAGCGCGATCGGCGCGGTTTCGGGCGCGTCACCGAGATCGAGAGTGAGCGTGTGCAGGTCAGCAAGCCCGAGGATTCGATCGCGACGGAAGCCCGTGGCGTATCGGCCGTCAGCCTTCAGCAGTTCGGGCAAAACGTTGCGACCCGCGTCATCAAGGGCCGAAACTGGAAAGTGCTCCTCGCGGACCGTGTAAAGCGCGGGCGTCACAGGCGTTGGAGTGGCGATCTCGTTGGAGTAGACCTCCTCTGTGGCCGGATGGTCGACGGCGATCAAGCGAAGCTGGTCCACAAAATTCGCCTCGCGCATTTCGTCGGTGACCTGAAACGTGAAGAAGCCATCCTGATCGCGCATGTTGCCCGGCAGACGAACGTATTCCTGCGGGTTTGGCACGGACCAGGTTCCGTCAGGCGAAAGCTCGCCGAGCGGTGCCATTCCCAGAATGTCGGTGTAAAATCGAAAACCCTTTCCGTCCCAAACGTAGAGGAAGGGGCAGGAGCTCGCCAGGCGCTCCGATTCGCGCATTTCGATCGACTTGTTCGTCGCCACCTCGATCGAGTTTTGAATGATCTGGTTAGGCCAGGTGACGCGCACCACATCCAGCTTGGTCAGGTTGCCGGTATAAACCCTCACTGGGTCGCCTGTGGCCACGACCTTTTCATAGAAATTTCCGGCCTTCAGCTCAATTACGGTTCCCACACCCCGCGTGTTGCTCTTATAGCCGGTCAGCTTCACTTCCAACCACCGAGCGGGCGGCCCTTCCTTTTCGAAAGCCGCAAGCTTTCCATCTCGGGTCAGGGTAAGCAGGTCCAGCTTTCCGGGATTATTCAGCCAAGCCACTGCAAGCCCCGCCGAACCCGTGTTCCCTCCGCCGGAGTGAAGACTCAGTGGCGCGGCTTCGAATTTTCCACCGCGGTTTGCGATGAAGTGCCACTGGCCGTCTTTGTCCAGAGCGAGGAGGTCGTCGAATCCGTCTCCATTCAGGTCTGCAACGGTTCCCCGAAAAACCAACTCGCCCGGCGAGAGAGCCACGGGCGGCAGGCCCGGGACGCTCTCAAACTTGGCGTTTCCTCGATTCAGCAGGACGGAATAGCTCTCACGCCCCCAAAGCGCCAAGTCAAGGTTGCCGTCGTGGTTAAAGTCGGCCACCTGCGCGTCAAAGGCCACCATTTGCGAGAGCGCAGCCCCAGCTTCCGCTGTGCGATCCACAAATTTGTCTTCGCCCTGGTTGATAAAGAGCAAGGGTGGGCCGTCGTCGCGAAAGAAGAGCACATCGGAGTAGCCATCGTTGTTAAAGTCTGCGAAGACGGCGCCGCGCATTCGCCCCTTGGCGGCACCCAGTCCGGCGGCCTCGGTAATGTCGCTGAAGGTGCCGTCGCCGTTGTTGCGAAAGAAGTGACTCAGCGTTCCTGGGATCCCTCGCGGAAAATTGAGCATTGAGCCCTGCGACAGACTGCTCGTGAGCGTGTAGGACGTCACGATCAGGTCGAGAAAACCATCGTCATCGGCGTCAAAGAGAACGGCGCGCGTGTCAAGTTCGCCCTCGAGCCGCTTCAGTCCGGCCTTTTCCGTGACATCGGTGAAAGTTCCGTCGCCATTGTTATGGAACAGAGTCACTCCGCCCATGCCCGCCACAAACAAGCTGGGATGCCCGCAGTTGTCATAGTCGGCGAAGGTGGCAGAAAGGCTGCCGCCGTGGCCGGCTACCCCGGCTTTGGCGGTGACGTCGGTAAACGTCCCATTAGCATTGTTGTGAAACAGGTGGTTGGTACCGTCGGGCAGAAGTATGTAGAGGTCCGGGCGGCCGTCACCATCGTAATCTCCAAGGGCAATCGAAGCTCCGAACTGCGAAGCTAGCCGCCGCTCCAATGGCTGCGAGCTCGCAGACGCTCGGCCCTCGGCCGATGAAGATGGCGGAAGGCTGATGCCCAGCTTCGAGGTAATTTCGGTGAACGAAATTCCTGGCAGCGGGCCGCTGGGTGCACCGCTGGCGGTCGACGCCGCCGGCACCAGGATCATTCCATATTTGCCACCCTCCAGCGCCGCAGTCTGGAGGGAAACGCTCGGGACTGAATCTTTCATCTTGGCGTGCCGCTCGAGATACTTTTGCGCCTCCGCGGTCCTCTTCAGCCGAAACAAGGCGGTGGAAGTCCGAAATAGCGCGGCGACATAGAAATTCTGGGCGCGGCCAAAGCCCATGTCGAGCACGTGCTGATAGGGACGCAAAGCGTCCTGGAACTTGCCCTCGAGAAAATAGACGACACCCAAGTTCAGCCAGGCCCCAGGGTCGTGCGGATCGGCTTCGGTCACACGCTTCAGCGCCGCCTCCGCGTCCGGGTAACGCGATTCCCGCTTGTAAAGAATGCCAAGGGCGTAGTCGGCGGCGACGAGCTTGGGATCCATCTGCCGGGCGGTGGTCACCTCGCCGAGCGCCTCGTCGAGCCGATCCGCCTGCATCAGGGAGAGACCGAGGTCCAAATGATCGGTGGCCAGTGCCCGGCCGGAGGCGAGGACTTTTTGAAACTCGGTGATCGCTTCCGGGTACTTACCTTGCTCGTAGAACGCCTTGCCGATGTTGCGATGAGTTTGAAGGGTTCCGGATTGCACCGGCGCAGCCTTGGCAAGTGCGCCTTTCTTCGCCCCTGCCGGCTTGGCCGTCGCCTGCGCAGCCTCGGGCGCGTTTCGGCGAAGCAAGAATCCGACGGCGACAATAACTACAAGCATGGCGCCGATGCGAAATAAGGGTTTGCGGAAAGCTAACACGGTGAGCATCAGATCTTGCCGGAAGAAGCGTGCGAAATTCCCCTGCTGGTCAGGCATGCCTCGGGCATTATATAACGCTTGCCTCCATCCGTAGAAGGTAAGTGAAGCCAGCCAACTGCTGCCGGAAACATTGCCAGTTATTCGGTGGCCGAAGGTTGCAGTTCAAGGCTCGTCGGAATTCCTTTCCCCCATCTCCCTGATTTTCTGCTCGCACTTCTTCAAGCCTTTCAGAGCGCGCTCGTTCTCAGGTTCAATTTCCAGAACTCTCCTGTAAATCTGCGCGGCCCGCATGTACATGCCGTTGTTGAAGAGCTGAGTCGCTCGATCGTTCATCGGACGGACTTCAGACCGCATGTCCTGCCGGATGATCTCAGCGGCCCTCTCGCCCTCGGTCATTGCCCTCTTGGGCGGCTCCTTGGGGTGCGGCTGAGCGCCAGTAGGGCTTTGTGATTTTTGGTCTTGTTTGCCTGTTGCGAGAGTGCCGGCACTCGGATTGTTCTGGCTGCCCGGTTCGGTCGTGGTTGCGCTCGTGGTTGTGTCGCCTTGGGTGCCGGAAGTCGGCGTCGGGGCCGGAACCTCTCCAGGCTTCACGCTGGGCGTGGAAGCGGAACCTTGATCGGAGCTCGGTTGCGACTCAGGCGAAAGCGTCGCCTTGCCTTGTGGAGATTCCGCTGTTGGCACGGCGGTTTTCTTCCCCCCGCTTCGTGATGCCTGTGCCGATTTTCGCGGAGGCGAAGTCTGCGGGGCGCTTGCCGGAGGGTTGATTGGCGGAGCCGGCGACTGACGCTGCATTAAATGCCTCGCTCCCAGCGCGACCAGCGCCACGACTACAACTCCGGCCAGAGTCTGGTAAAGGGGAAACTTCTTCTGCGGCTTTACGCGCGGCATCGGCGATCCCGCCTGGCGGGATGTGGGCCGAGGGGGTGATCCCGGTTGGCGGGGTCGAGCCGCAGGAACCGGCGTCTTGGGTACCATTGCAGGAGGCGGGGAAGGCGCAACGGGACGGGGCGCGGACGACGGCGGTTTGGGTCTCTCCACTCGCGTCTGCGGCGATGCAACGGGGGCCGGCTCGGTCTTCACGGTGGCCAGGGCTGCGGCAAGCATCCCGCCATGCGGGACGGGGCGCGACGCGCTTGCCCAAGCGAGTCGCAGAGCCGTGCCCATGTCGGGCGCCGTGGCGAAACGCTTTTCACGATCTTTTTCGAGCGCCTTCATGACGATGTCCGAAATCGAATCGGGAATCCCCAACTCCGGCTTTAGCTTTTGCGGGGGCTGCGGCACATCCTGAACGTGGTGAAGTATCATTCCCACTGTCGTGTCGGCCTTGAACGGCAGTTCGCCCGTCAACATTCGATAAATGACGATGCCGAGCGAATAGATGTCGGACCTTCCGTCAATTTCATCCCCGCGTTTGCCCATCGCCTGCTCGGGAGACATGTAGTCGGGCGTGCCGATCACCACGCCCGTGCCCGTCAGCGTGTTACTGCCTCCCCCTGCCACCTCTTTCAGGCTGGCGATGCCAAAATCCAGAATCTTCACCACCAGCTTTAAGTCGCGGCCGCGGAGAAGCACGATGTTGTCTGGCTTGATATCGCGATGCGTCACGCCAAGCTCGTGCGCTGCTCCGAGCGCTTCACACACCTGCGAGGCAATTTCCACTACTGTGCCGCAAGGCATCGGGCCCGTCCGTTCAATCAGATCCTTCAGGCTCTCTCCGCCCACCAACTCCATGGCGATGAAGGGGCGGCTGTCCTCGGCGATATCGAGATCGTCCACGCGCACCGCATTCGGATGCTGGAGCTTGCGCGTGTTGATGGCTTCATTCTTGAATCGCTTGACGAAGGCTTCATCGCGCGCCAGCTCGGGATTGATCACCTTGAGCGCTCGCGGCTCATCGAGAAGTTCATGGTGAGCCCGGTAGACCGTCGCCATCCCGCCTTGGCCGATCTTGCCCAGAATTCTGTATTTCCCGCGAATGACGGAATTCGCTTCCCACGGCGAGCCGCTGGCGAGGCGCGATCCGTCCTTGGGACAGACCACGTATTCGTCAGGATAAGTGGCGGAACATTGCGGGCAGTTCTTCAATGGCGCCTCGGAAAAAACCCACGGACGAATGGAGGGAGTATAGCACAGCGCCACCACGCAGTAATCGGAACGAGACTCTTCGTGCAGTTTACCCTGACCGAAGAGAAGGGATGACATCTTCGGAGTCTTTTCTCATCACCCTGCCAGCCCCAAGTCCCCAATCTTACGTCCTTCTCCCCGCGAATGGCTTTGAACCTCAAAAGTGGCTTCGAGCCACGAGCGCGACTAAGCCGGCCTATTTTTTTCAATAACATAGCGGAGCTGAGCTTCCGCCCAAGAATGGCTTTGAACCCAGGAATTGGCTTTGAACCAAAGCGATCTTGTTTGTTTTCAACAAAAAATGGCTTTGAACCTCATTTTTAACATCTTTTTTTAGCGCAGCTCTCGCCGCCCCGCCCCAATCGGGAATAGTGACGGAACCGCTAAGCCTATCGTACTCATTCCAAAAGACATTCCGGCTTCGTTCCCCATCCTTCGGAATCCAAGATTCGGAGTTCCCTGCTTTCAACTCGACGCTGGCCCCGGCCTCCTTCCTCCAGTTCCTAATCACGCGTCCCCCGCTGTTCTACGCGCCACGGACAACCGACCACGGACAAGAACCTCCGCTCCTATCTCCTAACTGCTAAATCCCGAATCCTAACTCCTAGCTCCTAACTCCTTCTTCCCAGTTCCTACTCCTAGTATAACCGCTCGCCCCCATTTGTCAAGAGGTAATTTTCGGCACCGAACGGTTTTCTCCCCGCTTGCCACTTGCCCCTTGCCACGTGCCACTGTCTTATCGTCAGTTTCGAGTTTCGAATTTCGAGTTTCGATCTTTCCCGCTTGCCACTTGCCACTTGCCACTTGCCACTTTGGCCAAGTTTGGTTGCGGCCCAGGGGCGGCGCTAGGTTAGGTCTTTCGTCCAGGGCACCTGGACGGCGGATAGCGACGCGGACCTGATTATCGTCGTTCGGAAAGAGTTCTCGAAGTTCTCTGATAGTGTCCCCTATCAGATTTATTGCGACGCCGTTCCTGTCGATTCGCTGGTTTATTCTGAATCGGACTTTGAGCAACTGATGAAGGACTCCACGAGTTTTCTTGCCCAGAACCTTCCGTCGGCGATGGAACTGTAACGCTGCGCTTGAACATCGGCGCTACTCTTGGTCGCCGTCGGCAGGCGATTGGGAACCAACCGGCAAGCTAGAGGGGTTTCTTCTCGGGATCCGTAGTTTGGCTCGGCTTCTTGGTGAGTTTTTCCAAATCTCGCAAGAGCTGTTTGACAATCTTGTCGGCAACATCCGCAGTCGCTCCCTTGTACTTAGCTCCCTTGCTTTCTTGGGTGGTCGTCCAGATCACATCCCCATCAGAGTCTACAAGGCGTACGGCGATACGCGCATCGTTGATGGTCTCCGTAGAAGCCTGGGAATCCTCGATTGCCATCGCCTTTGAACCGAATCCACCGTGTTGGGAGCCGGATATCGAACCGGTACCGTTTGAAACGCTCCCGCTAATCGAACCGCTGTGCGTGCCCGCTGCAACGGCCGCCGCGGTACCTTCCCCGATTGCGTGCAATTCCTGAGAAGTTTTCTCCAGCGCGCTGCCTTTTAACACCGCGTCGGCTCTCTCCTTATTCTCCGTAACTATGAACCGCTTACTCTCACTGAGAGAGTTGATGACCATCGCCTGGAGTTGTTTTGAGGTGGTGTCGTCGCCGAAGCTCTCAACGAAAATCCGCCTGACCTTGAGTAGCTTCAGACCTATGTCTGCTTCTTCGGTCGCGCCTCCGCTGGGTGGCGGTACCTTTGAAGGAGTAGGTGTACCGGGAGGTGATGTATTCCCCTGAAAAGGAAGGAGTAGCATTAAGCTGAATAGTAGGGTTCTCATGTCCGACCTCTAGTTTCCCATGCCGCTTTTTCGAGCCTCTTCGTCTTGGTATTCCACCTTCCGCCCGCTCCTTGCCTCCAACGCCGTAATTGTTACGCGCACAGAGCTCTTGCCAACCTCGAAAACTGCCGCTTGCTGTTTGTCATTTTCATCCTGATAACCCACAGTAAGGAAATGTTTTCTTTTCTTTGAAAAAAGGAATAGAGGGCTAATAGCAATGGCCAACCCTAGCCTTCTCCCTGCCTTCTGGCCATACTCGAGATCGTTTATACGGTCATACGGGATGGAAAGTTTCCCGTCCTTGTACTCAAACGTCATCATCTTCTCGTCGTCGGTGTCGATGACTCCTTGAACCCCTTGTTTTAGTGCAGCTACGGTTCCCCCGACATACATAGACTTGTCACTCCTTACTTTCGGGAAAAGCACGTCTGTGCACGTTAAGACCAAGCAGAGGGTCAAGGCGATTGCTTTCTTCATGAGGGCCTCCCCAAAGGGAATCGCGGGCAATCAAACGTCCAGCAAATGTGTACAGATTTCTTGGGAAAATCATAAGTCTCGAAGCGAGCTTTGTCAAATGCAAGCCTGTTTGCCGTCGCGGATGGCTTCGGCTCATTCGAGTGACGTCGTAGATCGTAGCGCCGCAGACTCACGGCAGCTCTTCAAGCGTCACATCCAGAGAAACATCGCCGCCGATCCCGACGGTCATGATTCGCTGCCACGGCTTGAAATTCGATTTCTCCATCGTTACGGAATAATCGCCCGATGCGAGCCGAAGAGAGGAGAGCGTGGTGCCGAAGAACTTGCCGTCCACCGTAATATCCGCGTGATCGGGAACGGACGCAAACGCTGCGACGGACAGTTCACCCGCCGAGGAAGCGGCCGGCCTCGCCGCCGCGACTCTCTATTGTCCAACGAGATCTTTTCGTTCGCACCAATGTAGGCGACGAAGCGAGAGCCCTGTGGAACTTCCACGCCCTTCCCTCGTTCGACTAGCCGAAACGGCACGAGATTCTTCGCTGCGCTCAGAATGACAGGCGCGGGCCGATCATGGCCGAATAAGAGCCGAAGGATTTTCGATTTTGATTCGCAGTTCTACTTGGTTGCTTTCTTTTCTGGAGCGGCGGCGTGCGCTTCGGTAACCTTTGTGGACTTGCCTTCTACGGCGACCGTCGTCAAGAATAAAAAATGTAAGACTCTGCTCGCCGGGTGAGGGGAATTCTGTCATGCTATCCTGGGGCGACGCAGCACGTTGCCGATTCGAGGAGAATAAGCAACAGAAGGTGGTTCGGGTCCGCGTCCTATGAAATCGCACACCGAGTATCTGTGGTTCAACACCAAGAAGAAGCGCGAATTCATCAACATTACGGGCGAACTGGAGAAGGCTTTGAGTAAGGCGGCCATCAAGGAAGGCCTGGTGCTGGCTTCTGCGATGCACATCACGGCCGGAGTTTATATCAACGATGCCGAAGATGGGTTAATTGCCGACATCCAGGAATGGCTGGAAAAGCTGGCGCCGTTTCGCCCCGATTATCGCCATCACCAGACGGGCGAGACCAACGGCGACGCGCACTTGAAGAATTTGCTGATCGGCCATCAAGTGCTGGTGCCCGTGACCAACGGAAAGCTCGACTTAGGCCCTTGGCAGCAGGTTTACTACGCCGAGTTCGACGGCCAGCGCCGCAAGCGGGTAGTGATCAAAGTTCTGGGCGAGTAAGGGCGGACCGCTTGGGCCTTGCCGCTTCCGAGCAGGAACATTGCCATGAGCGCAAGCGGGCAGCCCGCAGAGCCCTAATTCGGCTTGGCGCCGCCCTCCGGCCCCGCCGGCTTCTCAAAGATCTTAGGATCGATGGTGGGGTTCAATTCCACTCCTGTGAGCTCAACGGACATTGCCTTGGCGCCGTTTTGAGTCCTCGTTTCCTTGAACGGCATGGAGACCCCATCCACCGACTTCCAGTCGGCGTAATCGGCGACGGTAGCGGCCGGCCCGCCCATTCCCATCCCCTGCCAGGCGGCGCGCAGGATTCGGCCGGTCTGCGGGTCGACGTACCAGCGCACTTCTGCGCCCGCCGCATTCACTTCGAGGATTCGCGCTTCAACATCTCCGACCTTTTCGGTCGCGCCGGCGGAAAAGACATACTTGGGGTCGTCGCCGTGCTGAGCCACGAGAAGTGGGTCCCTCAACAAATCCTTTAAAGCCTCCTCTTTCATTGAGGCGGGCATGTCTTGCGACCCTTGGGGCGACGTCATAAAAGCCGCTTGGGAAGTCAGCACCATCACCATGTCTCCCATCGGCGTCCCCATTATTTTCTGCCAGGACCGGTCCGGGAATACAGAAACCGCTTCGGCCTGAAAGGCCATTTCTCCTTGGGGAGTGTTGACGGTGGCGCTGACCTTCCTACGCAGAGACTTGATGGTGTTGATTTTCGCCGTCCCGCCCATCGCTTCGATGATTTTGGCGAGAAGAGCCTTGCCTTCCGGGTTGGTGCCGGCAGCCGCCCCGGCGGTCTTCCCGCCCCCGGGCTGCGGGATGGTTATGTCGAGCGTGGTGACGGGCCCGTAGGACGAAAGCGGTCGATCGAAATCCGAAGCCTTGCCCACCACCAGCACTGCGAACTGGTTTTTGTGGATGTATTTGTCCGCGACGCGCTTGACGTCATCGAGCGTGACCTTTTCGATTCCGGCGCGATACCGCTCCAGAAAATCCGCCGGGTAGCCGTAAAACTCATAGGTGATCCGCTCGCCCAAGACTTTCTCTTTAGAGTCGAAGCGAAAGACGAACGAATTCAAAATAGCCTCTTTTGCCTTGGTCAGTTCTTCCGGCGTCGCCGGATTGGTTTTCAGGGCATCCAGTTCGGCATTAAAGGCGTCGAGTGCCGCCGCCGTGGTTTTGCTCTTGGTCCCCAGGAACAAGCGGGAGATGGCGGGATGGTCGAAGTCGGTCCCGATGCCTCCGCCCACCGCATAAGCGAGTCCTTTCTTGGAACGAATGTTGGAGAACAAACGCGAAGAAAAACCGCCGCCAAAGAACTCGTTAAAGACATCGATGGCGTAGTAGTCAGGATTGTCCCGCCGGGTCCCGAGGTCCACCATTTGCACCGTGCTGGCGGTCACGTCGTCCTTCTGCACAAAGTAGATGCCGGGCTTCGGCCCTTTGAACGAGGCTTCGATCTTGGGCGCTGCCTCACCCTTGGGCCAGGAGCCGAAGGCCTCGCGCAGCTTCGCTTCCATTTTGGAGGAATCGAAATCGCCCACAACTCCCAGGATGATGTTATTGGGATGGACGTACTTCTGGTGCCAACTCAGCAAGTCGTCGTGCGTAACCGCAGCAACCGTGGCATACTCCGGGACGCGCGCGTAAGGCGAGTCCGCGCCGTAAACCAGCTTGGCCGCCTCACGAAACGCGATTTCGAACGGCTCGTCATTCCGGCGGGAGATGGAAGTATTAACTTGGTTCTTGGCCAGGGGCAGCTTGTCCTCACGAAACTCCGGCTCGCGCAGGATTTCGACGAACACGCTGAAGACGTCATCAAAGTTATCCTTCAGGCAGTCCCAGGTTGCGGTTGTAAAATCCGGCCCGCCATTGGTCTCGACCTTGGCGGCATGGGCTTCCAAGTAATCGTCCAGTTGGTCGCCCGTCTGGGATTTTGTGCCTCCGGTGCGCCACACTTGGCCGTAGATGTCAACTAACCCGATCTTGTCCGCCGGTTCCAAATGCGAGCCGCCGCGAATTCGAGCCGTGCCGCGAATGAGGGGCAGCTCGTGGTCCTCCTGCAAGAAAATCACCATGCCGTTGGGCAACTCCACCCGGCGCGGTTGCTGAGGATGAAACGGGTGCAGCGGCGGCGCCTGGATCTTCTTCCAGTCCGTCGCCTGCCCGCGGAGGGGCCTCGCGAAAGCCAGCGGGGTAAGCGCAATCAATATAAAAACGATGGAACGACTTCGACGCTTCATTGTTGGGTCTCCTTTCCGGCGGCAGGGGCCTGCGCAAGCTGGGTGGACTCGATGATGCCGATCGTCCGGTTGTTGTCCACGAATGTGGCATTGGCCACGCGGCGGATATCTTCTTTGGTCACCTTCCCGATGTCATCCACGTGGCGGAAGAGTCCCCGCCAGTCGCCATAGAGCGACTGGGCCGTCCCCAGTTGATTAGCCAGCCCTTGGTTATTCCCCAGTCCTCGGATCAGGTCTGCCTTGGCTCGCACCTTGATCATTTGGAGCTCGTCGTCGGTGATGTCCTCTTTCTTAACCCGATCGATCTCGGAGTGAACAGCGTCACGGATCTCCTCCGGTGTGTGACCCGGGGTTGACACGCCGAAGAAAACGAAGAGGTTCGGATATTTCACGCCCGGGAATCCGTTGAAGCCCCCGGAAAACGCCGCAATTTTCTTATCGCGCACCAAAGCTCGGTAGAGCCGGGACGTGCGCCCATTCGACATCAAGTCCTGGAGTGCGTCGTACACCGCGTCATCTTTGTCCCGCGCGCCCGGCTTGTGATAGCCCTCGATGAAGACCGGTTGCGATGTTTCGTGCAGAATCACCGTCCTCTCGGAGATCTGGGGCGGTTCGACCGTGGCGAGCGGCTCGGGCTTCGGGCCCCTTGGCAGACGGCCGAAGTACTTTTCCACCATCGGCATCACCTCGCTGGCTTTGACGTCGCCCACCACCGTCACCACCATGTCCGCCGGGACGTAGTACTTCTTGTAAAAATTCTCCGCGTCGGTTTCGGAGAACGATTCCAGGTCCGACGGCCAGCCCACCACCGGTCTCCCGTAAGTGTGCGCGATGAACGCCGCGCCCAGGAACTGCTCGAACAGCCGCCCGAAGGGCTGGCTTTCACTCAAGCGCCGCTCCTCGTGCACCACCTCGCGCTCTTTGTAGAACTCGCGAAAGACCGGGTGCAGAAAGCGCTCCGACTCCAAATAGGCCCACAGCTCGACCTTGTTGGAGGGGAACGAATAGAAGTACCCGGTCTCTTCATTGCTGGTGAAGGCGTTCAGGCCGGTGCCCCCCCCGCGCTCCACAATCTCACCGAATTCGTTCGTCACCACATATTGTTGAGCGGCCTCGATGGCGTCCTTCCAAGCCTTCTCCAGTTCCGCCACCTTCTTGTCGTCCCGTCCCGTTTCACGCCGGCGCTCGCGGTCGTAAGCCTGGTAGGCCTGTTCCACTTTGGCGAGCGCTGGCTTCTCTTTGGCGTAATCCTTGGTCCCGACCTTGTCAAAGCCCTTGAACGCCATGTGCTCAAACATGTGCGCCAGGCCGGTGATGCCGGGGTATTCGCGGTCGGCCCCCACGTCCACGTGGGTAAAAAAGGAAAAGACCGGAGCCTCCGGCCGTTCGCAAATCAGGACGGTGAGGCCGTTAGGGAGAACCTTGAGCGTGATTCTCTTCTCAAATGACGCGACATCCTGCGCCGGCGCCGACGCGGCGAGCGCCATCCACACCAAGCACATCAGCACCCATTTCGTCTCATGCTTTCGCATTGGAGAATTGTCCCCCGATCGCTTGAAGTTCGAGTTGGTTGCGATAGCCGTACGGTAATGCAAGTTGGACGCAAACTCAACGAAAAAAGTTGGGCCACGGGAATTATGAATGGTGAATGATGAATTATGAATGAGCGAACAATCGCTGAACGTTCTCCTCATTTGTCGTCCACAATTCATAATTTATAATTCATAATTCAGACCATGGCTCCGATGATTGAGGTCCGCGACCTTACGAAAGAGTTCCGCTCTTTCCGGCGGCGCGAAGGTGTGCTGGGCGCCATTCAAAACCTCTTCGTTCGCGAATACGTGACGGTGCGGGCCGTGGACGGTGTGAGCTTCTCGATTGAGCCCGGGGAAATGGTGGGCTACATTGGCGCCAATGGAGCTGGGAAATCCACGACCATCAAGGTGCTGACCGGCATTCTCGTGCCCACCAGCGGCCACGTGGTCGCCAACGGTTACGTGCCTTATCGCGACCGGCGTCGCTACACCCGCCATCTCGGGGTGGTCTTTGGCCAGCGCACGCAACTCTGGTGGGATATCGCCGTGATCGAGTCGTTCAAGCTCCTCAAAGAGATATACGAGATTCCGGACGCGGACTATCGCCGGCGCCTCGGTGTGTTTTGCGACATCCTTGGCCTGAAGGACTATCTCTCGACGCCGGTGCGCAAGCTCAGCCTGGGCGAGCGCATGCGGTGCGACCTGGCCGCTTCGCTTTTGCACAATCCTCCGCTGCTCTTTCTCGACGAGCCGACCATCGGGCTGGACGTGGTCGCCAAGGACCATATCCGGGAATTCTTGAAGGAAGTCAACCACACCGAGCGCACCACCGTGCTGCTGACGACGCACGATCTCTCCGACATCGAAGAGCTCTGCAAACGCCTTCTGATTATCGACAAGGGAAAGATCCTGTATGACGGCCAGCTTGCGGAAATGAAAAAACGCTTGGCCAAATACAATCAAGTGAAATTCTTCCTGAAGGACCGCGCCCAGGTCGCGCGCCTGGCCGAGATTGCTGCCAACGGCATCGCGTGCGAGCGCGTGGATGAACTGACCTACATCCTCCGCTTCGATCATGATCAGCACTCGAGCGCGGAGGTGATCCGCAACCTGGTAAATAAACTCGAAGTGCGCGACATCCTGGTGGAAGAAGAGCCGATCGAAGACATCGTGAAGCGCATCTACTTGAGCGGCGAGGTGGGGTGAAAAGAGCAGTGACGAGTGGCATGTGGCAAGTGGGAAGCAAGAGCCATCAGTAGTCAGCCGTCAGCTTTCAGCAAGTGGTCCGCTCCCACAGCGGATCGCTGAAAGCTGATGGCTGACCGCCTTTCGTCACTTACCCCTTGCTACTCGCCACTCCTAGGCCTCTAGCGATGTCAACATTACGTATTTACGCTGAATTCGTGCGCGTCGGCTTCGTGAACACGCTTGCCTACCGGCTGCGCTATTACACCGGCATCGTGACGTATTTCATCTACGTCTCGGTCTACTATTTCATTTGGAAGGCCATCTACGCGAACAGCGCCGCGATCGAAGGCTTCGATTTCGGCGCCATGCTCACCTACGTCGCGGTGGGCTGGATCATCCGCTCGTTCTACTTCAACAACATCGATCAAGACCTCTCGCAGCAGGTCGCCGAAGGCAAGCTGGTGATGGATCTCATCAAGCCGGTCAATATCCAGTTCATGTATATCTCCCAGGCGCTGGGCGAGTCGATTTTCCGGCTGGGATTGTTAACGCTTCCGACCGCCGTCATCCTGCTCCTGGTCTACCCGGTCAAGCGGCCGGCAAGCTGGGCGCACTTGATGGGATTCCTGGTCAGCGCGATTCTGACGTTCTTCATCGTTGCCGGCATCAATTTCGCCGTCGGCACGCTCGCCATACGGCTGATTTCCATCCTCGGGCTGCTTCGCGCCAAATATTTCTTGCTGGAGCTCTTTTCCGGGCTTCTCATCCCGATTTCATTTTTTCCTCACGGGGTTCAGACTGCCCTCGATTTCATGCCGTTCAAGTACATCAGTTACGTTCCTCTGCTCATTTACCTGGGGAAAGTTCAGGGCAGGAGCTTGGCCGCGGCGCTCGGGATGCAGCTCTTTTGGGTAGCCGCCTTGCTCGCGCTCGGGCACGTGATGTGGAAATGGTCGAGCCGGAAAATAACAATTCAAGGCGGGTAGAATCCGCCGATTATGCAGATTACACGGATTGAAAAGGCTGTTCTTAGTCCCTTGTCCCTGGTCCCTTGTCCTTTGCCCCCTCCTGATTCGTGGGTGACAAATGACCAGGGACCAAGGACCAAGGACGAAGGACTAAGGACGTCTTCTAATCTGTTCAATCTGCGAAATCTGCGGATCAGAATATGAAACGTCACCTTCGACTCTTCGCTCTCTATTTCGCCCAGTACGCCAAAGTGCGCCTGGCGTACAAGGCGGACTTCTTCATTGCCTTTTTCTCATCGATGGCGGCAACGGTGATTGGGTTTGGATTCATTCTCGTGCTCTTCACCAAAATTCCCAAGCTGCAAGATTGGTCGTTCTACGAAATCCTTTTTCTCTATGGTTTTTCGCTTATCCCTCTCGGCTTTTTCAATGTTGTCAGTTGGAATCTCTACGAGTTTGGAGACATTTACATTATCCAGGGCCGCTTCGACCGGATCCTGCTGCGGCCGATCAACACTCTGTTTCAGGTGCTCTTTGAAAAATTTCGCATCGAGTCTTTGCAGGAAGTCGTTACCGGACTCGTGGTGGTGACGCTTTGCGTCCGCCGGCTTCATTTGGCCTGGGGAGCGGCGCAGAGTCTGTGGTTCCTGATTGCCGTGGTTTGCGGCGGCCTGATCTACGTCTCGGTTTTCCTGATCTTGACCGCGGTCTCGTTCTGGTTTGAAGACCGAGTCGGAATCGTTCCCCCAGTCTTCAACATGCTCACCTTCGGCCGCTATCCTCTGACCATTTACAACGTCTTCATCCAATTCATGCTGAGCTGGGTCGTTCCTTTCGGCTTCGCATCGTTCTATCCCTCGACGTACTTCCTGGGCCGGTCCGCTTTCGCGCCCCTGTTCCATCTCGTGCCGGTGGTGGCGGCGGGGTTCACCCTGCTGGCATATTTTGTTTGGAACAGCGGCGTGAGGAATTACAGCAGCACGGGAACCTGAGGATTTTGGATTCCGCCAGCCCGGCGATTTGCGTCTCAAGACCCAAGGAGTTCTTCGTACACTTGCAGTGTGGCCTCTGCGGCGCGGCGCCAGGAAAATTCGTGGGCGCGCGCCAGGCCGCGCTCAATCATGCTCTCGCGCAGACCCGTATCCTCGACGGCTCGCCGGACCTGCGCCGCGATTTCATCGGGATTGTGCGGGTCCGCATAAATCGCAACGTCTCCGCCGACCTCGGGCAGGCAAGAAGTATTCGAAGCGACCACGGGCACGCCGTAAGCCATCGCCTCCAGGATGGGCAGGCCGAATCCCTCCTCGAAGGAAGGAAACAGAAAAACACTCGCCGCCTGGTAAAGCCGCGGCAAGCGGTGCTCGGAAACGTAGCCCGGCGTGGCGACTCGAGATTGGAGGCGCTCGCCGCGAATGAAATCGTGGATAGCTTCGCTGCCATAGCCGTTTCCGCCCGCCAGTACGAGCCGGTAGTTCGCTGGCAGGCTCGACACGGCCCGCACCGCATTGAGGGTGTTCTTGCGCGTCTGCAAAACTCCCACACTCAAGACCATCTCGTTTCCCTTGCCCACCCAGCGTTCGCGCTCTTCGAGGCGCTCCTCGGCGTTCAACAGCGTGGCGGGCAAATCGACGCCGCCGGGAATGACCCGGATTTTCTCCCGCGGCGCAGCTACGTGCTCGGTGAGGTCGCGTGCTGTGCTTTCGGATAGTGTGATGACGCGCGATGCGCGCGCCACCGCCTCCCGGAGCAGCGCCGAGAATTTCCTCTGAAAGTCAGGCGTCGAGTATTCGCGCCCGGTGATGGGAAAGACATCGAAGACAGTCACGACCTCCTTTTGGAAGTGAAAACCCGGCGGACGCTGCGCCAGACTGTGAAACAACCGCGCCTGCCAGGGAAGCCAGAAGGTGAGCGGTTCTTGATACAGCCGGGTGGAGAACTCCGGGCCTTGCGCGCCGGGCAATTTCGTCGGCCGGAGAAACTCTCTGCGCCGTTTGAACCGTGACAGGCGATAGCAAAGGATAAATCGGTGCGGCGAATCGATAGCGGCCAGCGACTCAATCAGCCGGCGCGAATAGACGGCTATGCCCGAGGGTTGCGGGTCAACACTGTAAGTCGCATCGAGAGCGATGGAGGCCATGATAGAGCCGAAAGTCAAACGTCGAAAATTGAACGTCCAGACAGCGAACACCACCGAATCTACATATCTTCTTATACCAAGCGCAGGGAAGATGCAGCAAAAAACTCCGTGAAAGCCGAACTCAGAATGATTTTGACGTGTGAAGGCAGAAGGACGGACATCGCCGGTCAAGAGACCGCCGCCCTAAGAGGCCCGGCGTCAAGCAGACTTGCGCATCGGAAGGTAATCCTCGAGGCCGAATTCCTTGAGCTTCCGATAAATGGTGGTCTTGCCGATGCCCAACATTTTTGCGGCGCGCACCCGGTCGCCGTCCGCCGCCTCCAGGGCGTACATGATAGCCTGCCGTTCGACGTCTCTCAGAGTGAGGACTTGGCGGTTTTCTCCGGATTTCCTCGTGGGGTACAGCACTGGCGATGGCAGGTCCTTCACCTCGATCAACTGCCCAGTCCCGAGAACCAAGGCGCGCTGGATGCAGTTCTCCAATTCTCGAACATTGCCCGGCCAGTTGTAAGTCATCAAGCGGTTCATGGCGTCGTCGGAGATGCCGGTGGCGTGGCTTTCGCTGCCACGGTGCCGGTCGATGAAATGGTGCACCAGAGCAGGGATATCGGTCTTCCGCTCGCGCAGAGAAGGCACTTTGACGGTCATCACGTTCAAACGGAAGTACAGGTCCTGGCGGAGTGAACCTCTCTTGATGGCCTCGTCAACGTTTTGGTTCGTGGCGGCAATGATTCGGGCGTCCAATCGCGTCCATTCGTTGCCGCCGATCGGTCTCACTTCATGTTCCTGGAGAGCGCGCAAGAGTTTCGACTGGAGCTCGACGGGCAGCTCGGCGACCTCGTCGAGGAAAACCGTTCCGCCCGCCGCCGAGGCCAGAAGGCCCTGTCGAGCCTGATTGGCGCCTGTGAAAGCGCCGCGAACGTGACCAAAGAGCTCGCTTTCGATCAAGGTGGGAGTAAGGGCGCCGCAGTCGACGGGGACAAACGGTTTGTCCCTCCATGAGCTTTGAGCGTGGATGGCCCGCGCCACCAACTCCTTGCCCGTGCCGCTCTCACCTAAGATCAGAATGGGCTGGCGTTTCGACGCGGCCACTAAGATCAGTTTGAAAACCTTATCCATGACTGCCGACGTGCCCAGCAGGCCGCCAAACCCCTTGCGCGCCTTCAACTGCTCGCGCAGCAGGCGATTCTCTGCCATCAGCTCTTGCTTGTCGCGCAAGCGCTGGAACGTGCGCTTGAAATCCTCAATCGAGAACGGCTTGGTGATGTAGTCGTAGGCGCCCAGCTTGATCGCTTCCACGGAGTCGTGAATCGTTCCGTAGCCCGTGATGAGCACGACGTCTGTCTCCGGATATTTTTGCTTGATGATTTTCAACAGCTCGACGCCGCTGGTGCCCGGCATTCGAACGTCGGAGAGGACAGTGTCGATGCGCTGGCTTTCGAGAATCGCCAGAGCTTGCGCCGCAGAGTCGGCCACTTCGGTGTCGAAGCCCATAGCCTTCAGGATATCGACGCAAACCTGCCGAGCTAACGGCTCGTCATCCACGACCAAAACATTTCGGCTCATGGTATCGCCCCGGTCCGGTACTGACCGCGCGGACATTATAAACAGCCATTCTACCGATGCGCAAGATATGGCAGAATATCGACGTGGCAAACCAACCAGAGATCAGCATGAAAAGGCTCGCTGGCATCCAACGCTCACAGTAATGATAAAATCCAAATCGGATTTTAGATTTTGGATTTTCGATTCGCTCGTTCGTTGTCCGTTAACCATAGCAATCGGCCGACGACGAACTCTTAACAGCGACTGACAACGAATTACGAACAACGGACAATGCCATGCCACTTTACTTTTCCGCTCACACCACAGCGTGTCTCACCAAGCAAGCTCTGCGCGAATTGATGAAAGGGCTGCTCGAAGTGACCGGAGTGAACATCCGTCGCTCGGTGGCCAGCCAGATCGGAGGGCGCATGCTGGTGGAGGCTGAAGCGCCCGACCAGAAGACGCTCGAGAAGTTCTTTGAGGACCGCAACATTAATTGCGAATGGGTGATGCGAATCGATCTCGATGCAAGCGCGGGAGCCGTGGCGGAGCTCTGACACAACAGTACGTCAGTATGTCAGCATGTCAGTGCCGGAGCGATCGTCGTCCTGACTGATGCTGATACACTGACTTACTGACGCACTGACATACTTCCTGCTCACATCCACTGGTGCCGATTGGAATAAAACGTCACCGGCCGGTTGGGGTGTTTCTTGCGAAAGGCGCGATAACGAGCGAACATGGCGCGATATCGCCGGTCGGAGGTCTTGATCTTCTTGTGCGGCATTTTGATCAGGGCTTGCTCAACCGCCCAAACATTTCCCTCTGAAAGCCGCCAGTCGACTTTCACCAGTGTCCGCAAGTCGGCCACGCCGTAGCCGACCATTCGCCCGGTAAAATCGACAAAAGGGTCGGCGTAACTCATTGCCAGTTGCCGGATGGTGCGAAAGACCGGCTTGCGGCCGTGCAGTCCGGCGTCGCGCGAGCGAGCTACTGTGCCCCATCGGCGGCGGCGCCGAAACAAAAAGAGGACATGGTCCAGGTTGTCCTGAGACTCGATATCGAGAACCAGCGGCGGATAGCCGTGCTGCTCCAGGATCGCGGCCGCCGTGAGCACCGCTTCCAGGCAATGAGCGGTGTTGTGCCGGATGACGCCGCGAAAAGTGCGCAGCGTCTCGCCCTTCTTTTCCCAATTGTAGGGCAAAGACCGCAGGAATTGGTGGACCTGTCGAGGGCTTTTGTATTTTTGAACGATCTCCCACTCTTTTGGCCGAAAGTCCGCTCGTCCAGGAGCCGAGAACAATTTTGGACTTTGGATTTTAGATTTTGGATTGCTCGTGGCTGTCACGGTCGACCTCATAACTGGTCAAGAGATGCTAAGGGGTACGTTCAATCCAAAATCCGGAATCTAAAATCCAAAATCATTTCGCCCACCGGTCATACCACAATTGGAAGCAAAGCAGCGTCCAGAGGGTTTTGCGGTGGTCGGCGCGCTCAGTCCAATGCTCTTCGAGAAGCCTGCGGACGAAGGTCGCATCCAGCAGGCCATCGCGCTTCAGTTTTTCTTCCCGCATCGTTTCATCGAGCAGAGGCCGCAGTTCCTTTCTCATCCAGCGCGCGATGGGAACCGAGAACCCACGCTTCGGGCGATAGACAATTTTCCGCGGCAGCCATTTTTCGACCGCACGCTTCAGCAAGTACTTCAGCTCGAACCGGCGCACCTTCAGGGATGCCGGCAGTCCGGCCGCGAATTGCACCAAGCGGTGGTCGAGAAAGGGCGTGCGAAGCTCGAGCGAGCACGCCATGCTGGCGCGATCGATCTTCACCAGCAAATTGTCTTCCAGGTAAAGGCGGAAATCGAGGTAAAGCATTTCCGCCAGGGTGTCGTCGAAGCGCGCTCCTTCCAGAACCCTGGCGAGTGGCTGAAACACTGTCGCGCTGGGCGGCTTCGGCCCTCGCCAATTCGGCGCGAACACCTGGTCAAGCTCCGCCGGCGAAAACATACCAAACCAGATCTCGTGTCGCTCTGCCGGGTCGCGTTCCGCATGGGTGAGGAAACGACGCAGGAACAAACCCTTGGGCACCGCGGTTGAGGAAACGGGGAGAAAGCGCTTCAGCCTGTCGAACACCTGGCGGCGGAGCAGTCGTGGCAGGCGCAAATAATATTGCGCCAATTGAGCGCCCAAGTAGGTTGGATAGCCGCCGAACAGCTCATCACTTCCCTCGCCGCTCAGCGCCACTTTGATTTCCGTGCGCGCGAACCGCGAAAGCAGAAAGGTGGGCACCACGGCAGGGTCAGCCACCGGCTCATCGAGATGGTCAGCGAGCTTTTGGAGAGCTTCGCGCATGGCCGGCTCGTCAGCTCTGACGACATGATGGCGGGTGCGAAAATGACGCGCCACAAATTCCGCGTAAGGTTCTTCGTTGAAACTCCTCTCGGGGAACGTTACGGAAAAAGTGTTCACGTTGCCCGGTGTGAGCTCGCTCATCAGCGCCACCAGGGTGGAGGAGTCCACGCCGCCGCTCAGGAACACGCCCAACGGCACGTCGCTCACAAGGCGCGAGATTGCTGCTTCCCGTAGCCGCACACGCAGATCCTCCTCCATCGTTTGCTCGTCTTGGCTTGTGAAACGCGAGAGACCGGGCGGCCGAAGGTATTCCTGCATGCGCCAGTATGACTTGATCTTGGTGCGGCCGCCCTCCGCGATCAGAATGTGCGCGGCGGGAAGCTTGCGAATGTCTCTGAAAACGCTTCGTGGCGTGGGAAAATATCCGTAAAGAAAATATTGGGGAAGCGCATCCGGGTCGAGCTCACGGCTGATGCCAGGATACTCGAGGAGCGCCTTGACCTCCGATCCAAAGACCAGGGTGCGATCGCCTTGCCAGTAATACAACGGCTTTTCGCCCGCTCGGTCGCGAGCCAGCACCAGGCGCTTCGCGCCTTCGTCCCAGAGCGCGATGGCGAACATGCCATTCAGTTCGCGCACAAACTCCGGGCCCATCTCTTCGTAAAGATGGACGATCACCTCCCCGTCCGAGTGGGTCTTGAACCGGTGGCCACGCTCGACGAGTCCCTGCCGCAGTTCGCGATAGTTGTAGATCTCGCCGTTAAAGACCAGCGTCACGTCGTCCGTCTCGTTTGAGAGCGGCTGGTCGCCGGTCTGGAGATCGATGATGCTCAAGCGGCGGATGGCCAGCGCAAGATAGGGCAGCTCAAACTTGCCGTGGCTGTCCGGCCCGCGATGCGTGAGCCGCTCGGACATGCGATCGATTCGGGCGCGATGCGCCGCGGGTTCAAGCGCGAGATTGAGAATTCCACAGATGCCACACATACTCAGAAATTATGAATGGTGAATTATAAGGAAGAAATTATGAATGATGAATTATGAATGATGAATGAAAAACTTCTGGTCGTTTCCCAATCGGCCATCGGTGCAGAGCTCTCTCCCTGGTGCCTAGCCCCTACCAGGCACGTCCTGCCGGTCGTTCATCATTCATCATTCATAATTCATCATTCTTCATTCATACTTCGCTTTTTCACCTCCCACACTGAATCCTGCCACCCGGTCCAAAGACCCAGGACGAGGCTATCGGCTGGTGTGCTGTCCATCAGCAGTTGAGCCTGGTCATTGCGCACCAGCACTAGCACGCCTTCGGGCGATTCACGTATTAGCTGCTCGAAGTCCGCGGGATCGATCAGCACGCCGCCAAACGGCAACACGCGCTGGGGCTCTGTGGGCGGCGAGGGAGGAGGCGCCACTATCGAAGTGCCCGACAATCCCCCGGCCCGTGGTTGCGGATGGCGCTCGGAATAGAATTGGGAATAATGCAGCGCTTGGTAATTACTCGTCATCTGGCCGCCGTCCGCGCTCACGAGGCCCACGGGGCGCTGGAGGTAAAACGGCAAGCTGGTACGAAAGTAATAGAGGCCAATCACCGGCCAATCTTTCTGAGGACTCGAGAGAATGTTCTGCGCGAGCCTCCGGCTACTGGAAGTGGACGCGTAGGCTTTGAGCGCCGGGAGCCAGCGCACAAACAATGCCGGCGCCGTCAGTGCAAGAAGAGCGAAGGTGGCCGGCGCGCGCCAGCGGCCACGCATACGCTCCGTCAAGTCGCGGCCCAGCACGCCAAGGGCGGCCAGGATCAGACCGGTGTAGACCAGCGACGGTTTGGCCGTCGCAAGTACCCGGGGATCGACCTTCTGTATCAGCCGATCTCGCAGGTGCTCAAACTGACCCATCCACCAGACCGCAATAGTGATCAGTAGGCCGGTGGCAATCAGAGCGGCAAAGCCCGCCTTCAGCCAGTCGGGGCGATGATCGGCCTCGGCGTCCTCAACCTCTGTCCACACCCGCGACATCAGAATGCTGAAGGGTGCCGTAGCGGGCAAAAAGTAGGCGGGAAGCTTGGAACGCGAGAGGGTGAAGAAGACGAATATCACTCCTGCCCAAGCCAGCAGAAACAGCATAGGGCGGTCCGTCTGAGACACGCCAAACATCACGGAGTGGCGGAATCGCTTCAATTGCAGGCGACGCAAACCCGCGGCGAGAAGAAAAAGACTCCAGGGCAACAGGCCGGCAAGAAACATGGGGATGTAATAAAAGACGCTGCCGCCGCGCTTGGCGCTGCCCGTCGCGAACCGTTGCAAGCTTTCCTGCCAAAGTGCGTAACGCGCGAAATCGGGATTGCGCACGCAAGCTGGAACGAACCAGGACAGAGCGGCAGCCAGGAAAACGGCAATCCCTAAGCCCCACCGCAGCCGCTTCAGTTCCCGAAACCTGCCCGCCAACGCTTGATAAGTCAGTATGGACAGCAATGGGAGCAGGAATCCAACCGGCCCTTTCGTAATCGTCGCAACACCCCATGCCGCGAACATGACCACCTCCGGCCACGGCCGCTTGAAATCCGTGCCGGCAGCGATCCAGAAAGCCAGCATGGAGAGCGTCACCAGGAACGTGAGCGTCATATCAAAAATCACCTGACGCGAGAAAATGATGACCAGCGGCATCGTTGCCCAGATGATGGCCGCGCGAAGCCCCGCATCATGGCCGTATCGCGGGCGTGCCGCACGCTGTGGCGCGGGCATCTGGCCCGCGCGGTCTTCGGCAAACATTGTTCTTGCCATCATCCACACCAGGATCATAGTTCCTAGTGCCGCGAGGGCCGAAGGCAAGCGCGCCGCGAACTCCGAAACTCCCAGCAGACGAAACGAGCCGGCCACCAGCCAGAAAAACACCGCCGGTTTGTCCAGATAAGCAAGCGAGTTGTAGTGAGGCGTGATGAAATCGCCTGTGGCTAGCATCTCTCGCGCCACTTCGGCGTTGCGTCCTTCGTCGGGCTCGAGTAGCGGCAGGCGTCCCAGGCCCGCAAAAAATAGGACTGCGGCAACAACGAGCAAGAACAACACATGGCGCGCGGGAACAGATGAAAGTGGGGAAGAGGTAGAGACAAGTAGCGAGCGAGAGGGTTGTGTGCTCAATGGACTCGAGTATTACAGTCTGTCAGTTCGTCAGCACCGCGGTCCTGGCGTAATGACTCGCGGCTACTGACGAACTGAGACACTGACGGGCTGACGCACTGGAGATTTTTCAATCACTTCCAATTGCGGCGTGAAATCGATCCGGTTTTTTTTCATCCAGCGCACCGCCCAACAATCGCCGATGCCTTTCACCATACGCTCCCAAGTGCCGTAGTTGGTCTTACCGTGCAGACGCGGATGATGGCTGACGAGCACCTGGGTGACTCGGAAGCCGTGCATCTTGAGCAGCGTCGGCAAGAAGCGATGCATGCCGCGATAAAGCTCCAGCCGTTCCAGGCACTCGCGCCGATAAGCCTTCAGCGTGCAGCCGGTGTCGATGATGTCGTCGCCGGTTACCCAGTTGCGAAAGCCGTTGGCGATGTGCGAGGAGAAGCGCTTCCAACGGCCATCTTTCCGGCCTTCGCGAACGCCACATACGGCGTCCCAATCTTTCAGCATCTCCACCAGCCGCGGGATTTCGGCTGGATCGTTTTGCAGATCGCCGTCAATGGTCGCGACCGATCGACCCTCGGCCAATTGAAAGCCTGCCGCCATCGCCGCCGTCTGCCCGAGGTTGCGCCGAAAGTGGACAAGGCGAACACGCGAATCATTCTCTTGAGCCTGCTTCAGCACCTCGAGCGTGTTGTCTCTGCTGCCGTCGTCCACAAACAGGAATTCCACTCCGCCCGGCCAGTGCGCGAGCGCCGTGCCCAGTCGCTCGAGCAGCAACGGAATGTTCTGTGCCTCGTTGTAAACCGGAATGACAACGCTGAGCGAAGTGCCTGCCATTGGACCGTTTCTTTTCGCCTCGTAGCGGCGGGTTTACCCCGCCACATTTCGCGTCGCGACCGATTTACCCCGCCACTGGACTTGGCGGCCTAAAGCCGCCGCTACAAGACCACCGCCCACCTATCTTAGCACGCCGGGCCCGCGAGCGGACTGAACCTCAGAGCCCTCGTACGGCTGCTCCGGCGCACCCCTCTGCCACCGGATATAGGCATTCGCGCCCGAGGCCAATCCCTTACTTCAAAATGGCCCTCATCGCCAAGCCCAAAACTGCATCATTCCATGCGTGCGCCATCATTCCAGGACGCAAGCTGCGGCGACGATAGGCGAGAATCCCGAACATCGCGCCGAAAACCCCGAGTCTGACGGTTTGCTTAGCGCCCTGATAGGCATGTACTCCGCCAAAAGCCACGGCAGAGAGCAGAATTCCAACGAGTGCCTTGTTCGACCACGCGAGGAATTGGCGCTGGAGGTAACCCCGAAAAATTATCTCTTCACAAAATCCAGCAGTGCACGACACCAGTATCCACAGGGTGATTTCAGCCTTGCTGTGTGGGACGATGAAGCGAACCGCCTGTGCATTGTGATCTATACCCAAGACCAAACCCAGTACGACGAGGCACGGCAGAGCCAAGAACCAAAAGCCTAGCGCTACCAAAACGTCGCGCCCAAAATCCCTTCCCCCTGCCCAGATTCCTCCGATGAGTTCGCGCAACGACCCGCGACGCCGCCGCACACCCCACACAACATAAGCCAGCACCAACCATTCAAAAGCGATTGTCGTCGAATATAATGCGATCAAAGATCGCCCGCTGTTGGCTCGCATGTTTCCAGCACCGATTGCCCCCAGCCAAGCCCAGGCCGCTATGATGATCAGCAAGCCGATGGTGTGAGTCAGGCCCGCGACCGGCCGTGTTGGATTCGCGTGTGGTTCGCTCATGTTGGCTGGTTTGGAATGGCGCCGTAAAGCGGCTGCTACAAGACGAACGCGCTTTTATCTTAGCACGCCGGGCCCGCCTCCCGCGCTCAGTCTCCATATTGAATTCCTTCCCGCTCCTGCCCTCTGCCTCGGTGGGACATCCTGGCGCAGCAAGCGCGAATCCAAGTTCCAGTAAGCGGTATGATTAGAAATTGCGGAGGCCATATGCGGAAACGGTCGGTAAGCGTTGCGGTTCTCTTGTTGGGCTCGATTCTCGCCGTCGCGGCGTGCAGCGTCTTCGGCCCGGATGACAAGGCCATTGTCTCCGAGATCCAAGCCAGGTTGTTCCAGGACTCCGTGCTCAAGACGCGCGATATTCGCGTCACCGCCAACAAGGGCATGGTGATCCTTACCGGGACCGTGAACACCGAGCTGGAAAAATCGGCGGTGGAACGCTTAGTCGGCCAAGTGAGCGGAGTCAAACAGGTGGAGAACCAACTTTCGGTTTCGACGCAGGCCGCAGCCGAGGTAAACCAGAATGTGCCTCCGGCCGCAGAACCGGCGCCCGCGGAGCAGCCCACTCCGATTGCCGAGGCCCCCGCGCGCCCCGCGGAACGGCCAAGAGCGCGTAAGTCGGAACGGATCGCGGGCTATCGAGAGGAACGGCGCCAGATGGCGGCTCGCAACGCTTCCGCTGCTCCAGCTCAGGAAGAGCTTACTCCTTCTTCGGCTCCGGCGCCTGCCAGTGCAGGGGCGCCCGTTCAAGCCGCAGCCGCTCCGCCCATGGCGCCTTCGCCGCCTCCACCGCCGAAACCTGTGCGCGTGACGATTCCCGTCGGCACGGTCATCACGGTGCAGATGATTGACAGTGTCGACTCCACGAGGGATCGCGCCGGGCAAGAGTTTAATGCCAGCGTCGTGGCGCCGGTGGTGATCGGCGAGCGAGTGGTGATTCCCCAAGGCGCAGACGCGCGCGTGCGATTGGTCACGGCCACCAGCGCCGGGCGCATGTCCGGCACGTCGGAGCTGGCGCTGCAACTTTCAGGCGTGACGATTGCCGGCAACACCTATGACACCGACGCGACGACTTACCAGCAGAAAGGCACCTCGCGTGGCAAGCGTACTGCTGAAACCGTCGGCGGCGGCGCCGTTCTGGGCGGGCTGATCGGCGCCATCGCGGGACACGGCAAAGGCGCGGCCATCGGCTCCGTAATTGGCGCTGGCGCCGGCACCGCGGCGGAGGCTGGAACGAAAGCCCCGCCCGTCCGAGTGTCCTCCGAAACCAAGCTCGATTTCACACTGCGCACCCCGATTCTGGTGACCCTGCCGCCCTCAGGGAGCAGCAGAGAACAGTAGGCAGAAAGCAGAAGGCAGTCGGCAGGAGCCGTCGCTCCATCTTCTGCCTTAGAGTCCACGTTTGGCGTCGGGCGCTTCCACCCTTCATACCCTTATCGCTTGCAGGCTCGATTCGCGGGCATGGCTTAATACATCACATTGTGATATAATTGCGGTGTGAGCAAACGGATCGTGAATCATTCGGTTCGGACTCCGTCCTTGCGCCAGTTGGCGTTGTTCCGCTACCAGCTCCGCCGTTTCCTTCGGTTCAGCGAGCGCGCCGCGCGGGCGTGCGGCGTGACGCCACAGCAGCACCAGTTGCTGCTGGGCTTGGCGGGCTATGGACAAAACGGGTCCGCGACGATCTCTGAGATGGCCGAGTTTCTTCAGGAACGCCACAACGCCGTCGTGGGCTTGGTGAAGCGAGCCGCAAGCCGTGGGTTGGTGCGCAAAGAACGAAGCAAGAACGATCATCGCGTGGTTCGAGTCAGCATCACCAGCCTGGGGATGCAAAAGCTGAAGAAACTGACGCAGCTTCATATCCAGGAGCTGAAGCAACTGCGGGCTCGTGTCCCCAACGGCATCGGACTTCGCCCGCGCGTTCTGAAAAGATCCCAGGAGGCTTAGATGGGCAAGTCGAAAACCGAAGGCATATCCACTCCGTCGACTTCCCGATGGTTTCGCGAATATGGAATCGCCCTTGACGCCGAAGTGCTGAAGATTTCCGCCTACGCCGTCGTGGTGGGATTGATAGCCGGACTGGTGGCGCAGGGCCTGCTCGAGCTCATCTATCTGTTCACGAATATTTTCTTCTACGGAAAATTATCCTTCGCAATTACCTATCCGGCTCACCATCACCTCGGAGCCTGGGTGATTTTGATTCCACCCGTGGGCGGGCTTCTGGTCGGCGTCATGATCCACTATTGGGAACCGTCGCTCAAAGGTCACGGAATCCCCGAAGCGATGGAGGCCGTGCTGGTGGGCAAGAGCCGGGTGAGATTGCGCGTGGGATTTCTGAAACCGCTTGCCACCGCGTTCGCCATCGGCACCGGCGGCCCATTCGGCGCCGAGGGACCGATCATCCAGACGGGCGCGGCCTTCGGATCGATTCTCGCGCAGTACACTAAACTCACTCCGTACCAGCGCCGTGTGTTGTTGGCCTCCGGCGCGGCCGCAGGCATGGCCGCCACGTTCCTTGCGCCACTGGCGGGAATCCTGGTGGCCATCGAACTCTTGCTTTTCGAGTTTCGCGCGCGCTCGTTCATTCCCGTGGCATTTTCGTCCGCCATGGCCACCGCCGTCGCCGTGCACTTTCGCGGATGGAGTCCGCTGTTTTCCACTCCAGCGTTCTCATTGGTGAGCATTCACGAACTGTGGCTGTTCGCACTGATGGGCGTGATCATGGGAGTTGTCGCCATCGTGATGATCCGCGTCCTTTTCAAGCTGGAAGACCTCTTCGATCACTTTCCCATCAAACCCGCTGCGATCTGGGCTCCGACCTGCGGCGCGCTTCTGCTCGGCATCATCGGGAATTTCTATCCTCAGGTTTTCGGCACGGGCTATGACACGATCCGCGACATGCTGAACGGCAAGCTCGCCGCAGGCACCCTACTGGGCGTATCGATCGCCAAATTCTGGGCGCTGGTCTTGTCGCTGGGCTCGGGGACGACGGGCGGCGTCTTTGCTCCGTCGCTGATCGTGGGCGGCGGCCTTGGAGCGGTCTACGCAGAGATCTGGCGCCATTTCTTCCCGCACTTCGTCACGGCTCCGGAACTCTACGCGCTGGTGGCGATGGCCGCGGTCTTCGCCGGCATCGCGCGCGCGCCGTTCACGTCCATCGTGTTTCTCTTCGAGCTGAGCCGAAATCCCAATGCGCTGTTGCCGCTGGTGGTGTGCTGCATGGTGTCGGACGGGTTCGTGCGGCTTTTCAGTGCCGAATCCATCATGACCGGCAAGCTGGTGAAGCGCGGCCTCATCGTTCGCCAGGACTATTCGGTTCCAGTCCTGATGCGCGCCCGAATTGAAGAAGTGATGCGCAAGAACTTCACACCCGTGCCGGCTGACGCAGAGGTGCGCGCTGTCGTTCAGGAAGTCGTGGCACCGGAGAACACCGGCGTCCTTCCCGTAGTCGAGAAGGACGGCAAGCTGATGGGTATCATTGAAGCCCACGACCTTTTGCGCGGGCTCGAAAAGCCGGCTAAAGTACGAGACGTCGCCCATCAGAATTACGTGGTGGCCCATCTTGGTGAAACCGTGGATAAGGTCACCCGCAGGATGTTGCTTCGGCAAGCCGAGAACGTGGTCGTGGTTGAAGACGGCAATCACAGCAAACCTATCGGCGTGGCGCGGGCAGCTGACATTTTGCGGCTGAGACGATGGACGATCGAAGAAGAGAGTCAGGAGTTGCCTGGCGCAAAACAGTGAATCATCCATCGGAGCGGCCGCTCCCAACGTGGAAGACCGTGAGGCACTCCTACGGTCGTGACCGAGCCACTGACTTCCACGCTGCTTTATGCCACAAAAACTCCTTAAGCCTGTTATCCTTCCCCACCGTTCTTCCTGCTAGAATACGAGCGAAGTCCTTCATCGCGAGGTCGAATGGAAAAATCCCAGTGGAAGGTGGAAGTGCTCCTCTCCGGAAGTTGGCGCGGAGCGACCTCGGTTTTGCTTTCGCATGACCAGTTTCGCATCGTAGTAGACACCGGATTGCCGCACGAAGAGCACCAACTGCTCTCGGCCTTGAAGAAGCGCGGGCTCCAGCCGGGCGACATCCAGATGGTGGTGAACACCCACTACCACGTGGACCACGTGATGAACAATTGCCTGTTTCCATGCAGCGTGATTTGCGGCCCCCAGCAGTCATTCGAATGGTGCAACGCGGTTTACACAGCACTTCGCGAGCCCGACTGGAAGCAGCGGATACTCGAGTACTATCCCGAGACTTACGATTACGCCAGCGCCGAAGCGAACATGGAGAAGCTCCGCAAGTTCGCTCTGCGCTGGTGGGACGTGAGACGGCTCGGCTCAGCCACACAGTTCCGCTGGACGGAGACGCACGCCCTTCCCGAAGGGCTCGAGAGTCTTGTCACCCACGGCCACGTCCCGGCCCATCTCTCGCTGATTGTCTCCGGCGGCCCGCCGCGGGTCGTGATCGCCGGCGATGCTTTGATGACGCGGGACCACAACGCGCAAGTCCTCACGATGATCCCATACAGCCGACAGCAGGCTTTGCGCGATCGCGCGCGCATCCTCTCCCTGAGCGGCCGAATTATTCCTGGACACGATGACGAGTTCCTGGTGCCTGAAGCTGGCGCGGTGGAATCGATCCGGTGCACCTAATCGGCCGGCCTGAAGACCCGAGGTTCATCTCACGGAGATATGCGGGGCATAGCGTCCTAAGATTAGTATAAACACAAGCTATAATCGCAATAAATAGATCAGCCGTACCGGTGACCAACTAGTCTCTTGAACTAGCGCCTCCTTCGGAGTAAAGTGGTGAAATCAATAACAGGCCGGCCCGCTGCCATCGGAGTCGGCCATCAAGTGCCGCCTTAGAAAACGGTCAACGAATCAGCATGAGCCCCACCAGCCCACGCCGAAGGATTTTGATCATCGAAGACGAACCGTCGATCCGCAACATACTTTACGTCCTGCTGGCCGGCTTGGACTGTGAGAGTGAAATCGCGCACAGCGGCAAGCAAGCCCTAGGCATGATCTCACGAGAAAGTTTTGACGCGGTGCTGCTCGATTTGCGTTCAACCCAAGTTCCCGCCGAAACGATGGTCGCCGAGATCAAGCAGATCAGCCCCAGCCTGGTGGGCCGCGTCCTGGTGATCACCGGCGAAGTGACTGACCCCGACACCCTGGAATGGATCGAGGGGCAGTGCCTGACGCCCGTCGCCGGCAACCGGCTGATGAGTGATCTGTGGGGGCGGTTGCAGGTTCTGCTCGGCCTCGCGCCTCCAGCCGCGCACCGGACGTGAGGCGCCGTCCTGGGCGCTCGATCCCGCGTCCCCAGCATGACAAAGAGAAGCCGCAAGAGCACTGCGAGACACGACTTGGCCAGGCAATTCCTGGCCCAGGCGAGGCACTCGCTCGGAAAACAGCATCTGCCGCGAATCGTGCGCTGCCTCAAGGCGCTTTCTGAGGACCAGGTCTGGTGGCGGCCGCAGGCAACCTCGAACAGTGTGGGCAACCTCGTGTTGCATCTCGCGGGAAATGTCCGGCAATGGATCGTCTCCGGCCTCGGCGGCGAGCAGGATCGCCGCGAGCGGGACAAAGAATTTTCCGAGCTTGGCCCTCTGCCCCGCCGTACCCTGATCAGACGGCTCGAGAGCACTGTGTCCGCGGCCGACCGCGTGCTCGCCAAGCTCTCCTCCACCGATCTCGCCCGTGAATACTCCATCCAGGGATTTCAGGTGACGGGATTGAGCGCCGTCGCGCACGTCACCGAACATTTCGCGCATCATACTGGCCAGATCATTTACGCGACCAAGCTGCAGCTCGGCGTCGACTTGGGCTTTACGCATTTGCCTGGCGAAAGAGCGAAGTCCTGGCGCGTGAGCACAAAACTCTCGCAACACTGAGGGCCGCTCAGCCGCAGCGGCATGACATGGGATGCCCCTACGTCCACCCGTCGAGGGCTGCGCCGGGGGGGCGCTCCCGCGGGCAACGCGCGAGAAGCAAAGTCGGCGCTACAAGGCGTGGACCTGCTTCGCCAACATAACCAGGGTTCCTGGCGGCACGGTGACGCCGTTCACCGTCGTGCCCTTGCGCTCGTAGAACAACAGGCCCTTGACGAGCAGCGTGGATTGCGTATTGAGCGCGGTCAAGCCCGTCGCGTTGACGAAGCTCGTCTGCGCGCTGGTCGCCACCAGAATCGGAGCGCCCTGAAACAGGACGGAGCAGGAAGCCAGCCAGAAGGCGCCCGTGCGGTCATCGGACTGGGCTGCGACGAGCGAGGTGAAGTTGCCCTGGTGCGACTGGGATTTCAGGAACACCTTCAACAAGAGATCGTTGGTGGGGTCCGAGGCGACGGTTGTGGGAAGCGATGATGCTTGCGGCTTCTTGGCCACACCGTGGACGATCACTTCCTGACCCGGCGCGAGCGCTGTGGCGTTAAACGGCAAACCGGCGAAATTCAGCGACAAGTAGGGCGGGTAGCCCGGCCAGAGCGATGGGTCGAGGCCGCACGTCGTGCATTGGTACACCGTCGCCGCATCGACGTTGACCGTGACCACGCTGTCCTGAGACGCCTGCGTCTCCAAATCCGGTTCCAGATCTCCGACGTAGAGCGTGAACTGCGTGGCGTTGCCGTTCTGGTCTCGCGTCACCGAGACGATGTTGCCGATCAGACCGACCTTGTTGCTCTCTACGACCTCCTGGTCTTCAATCTCCACGGTGTTGGCCACCAGGTTTCCGTTGGTGTCCACATACCCGTCCATTTCGACGAGGCTGCCCGTCAGCAACTGATTCAAATAGATGTACTGCTTGACGCCGGACGGACAACTTACTGTGCTTCCGTTGATCGAACACCCGGGCGAGACCACAGGCGCGCACGGCGGGTCCGGCGGAGCGGTGAGGCCGCAGATCTGCGTGCTGTTCACAAAGTTCACGGTAACCAGCGGCCCGCTGCCCATCAGGGTCTGGAGCGAGAAGCCGCCGGCAAAGCTCGAGCCCGTCGGCGCCGTCGTGGTCACGCTGGTCACGAATCCGATCACGTCGTCCATTTCGCCAAAGCCGCCCGCCGCGGATCCTGTCACACTGGAAACCGCCACGGATGGCCTAACGCCCCCGGTAATGTTCCCCTGCGTGTCTACGACCAGCGAGTTTGCCATGTTGAAATCAATGCTGAGAGCGCTCACTGTGCCCCTCGTCACGACGAGTGGCGGCGAAAGATCCACCACGGGCGCGGTGGTGGTGAAACTCGCGTTCAAGACCGAGATGGGTGGACTTTGCGTAAAATCCACCATTGCGATTTCCCCGATCGAGAAAGTGACCTCGGCCTGAACATACGTCCCAGCCGGGACGCTGCTGATATCCAGGAGTGTTCTGAAATCGCGGAGCTCGCCAAAATTGACTTTATAGAGGGGCGAACGGGTCCCAGCGGGGAACACTGGTTGGGTCGGCGAGCCGTTCGGGCCGATCAAGGTCAAGCCGGTGACATCGGCGTGAAAGTTTGCCACGTTGCAGAACGGAAGATCGCTAATGAAGGAATACACGGTCCCCGTGGGTGTTACGGGTTTTACGCTGCTGCCGCAACTGGAGGCGAACCACGTTCCCAATCCCACCACCAGGACCGCCGCCAGCGTTCGTTTGAGCATCAATCTCTCCCTTGCTTGAATTCGTGGTCGCCACAATGGCGCTCGTTCAGCCTGCCGCGCTTCCAGCCCGCCGCGATGGCATCGTGCTTCCCACTTGCATTGTCGGCGAAACCTCTCACGTCAGATGACGAGAACACCCGCCGGGGTTATCTCTTACTTGAAGCGGTGGCTAGTGGACAGAGAAGCAGGGCGACGTTCTGCGAGCTGCTTTGCCCGTCCTTCTCTAGCCGCTAGCCACCACACACTAGCCACTGCAGGCTTGCCGCTAGCCACTGCCCTGAGCGTGGCGGAGGGAGAGGGATTCGAACCCCCGAGCACCTTTCGGCGCTAACGGTTTTCAAGACCGCCGGTTTCAACCACTCACCCATCCCTCCGGCTCTTACTTTTCAACAGCTTACACCTACAGATGACTTCACGTCACCGCCTACGGCAACACTTGCGGCAACATTTGCAGGATGTTTCTTCGTCCAGCCAGCAAGAAGTTTACTCTGGATCTTTGCTGCATGTCCCGCTGCTTTGTGGTCGCGCTCAATATACCAATCGGCTGTGGTTTGGTACTTTGAATGTCCGAGGCGCTTTTGAATAACCTTGATCGGCACCCCGGCTCGATAGAGCATGGACGCACCCCAATGGCGCAGTTGATGCCAAGTTACGTGCAATCCGACCTTGGCAGCTGCGCGCTTCAAAGCTGCGAGCGCCAAGTCGTCGATCATAGCCCGCTTCGGATCTTTCGGATGAGGAAAAACTAGGTCTTCGTCGGTCACCCCTGACCTACGGGCCTTGAATTCCCGCAGGCGGGCGATCTCCTCATCCATCAGAACGATGGGTTCCTCGCTACGATGACCTTTGGTCAGGTGCTCTTCTCCGAGGTAGCGTGCAGTCAGAAACCAGACCAGCTTGTCCTCGAAGTTAATCGCACCCCACTTAAGCCCCAAGGCCTCTCCGATCCGGCAGGCGGTGGCAGCCACGAACCAGCTCAGCATCTGAAACTCCGGTTCGACGGCATCGAGCAATTCACATATCTGTTTCGCACTAGGCACGGCAACCTGAACTTTGGGATCCTTCGCCGGCATCTCGATCAAGGTGCCGGGGTTCTGGGATTGGCGGAACTCGTCTCGTGTTGCCTGTCGAAAGAGGGAGCGGATAACTGTCCTGACGTTATCGCACGTGTGCCTGGATTTACCCCGGTCGTGCAGGCGGTTGATGAGCAGTTGTACGTCCCGCCTAGTCACCTGCTCGATCTCCATGGCGCCGAATCCGGGTAGCACATGGGCCTTCACAATCTGTAGATAGCCCCTCCGAGTTCCCGGCTTTCGCTTGTTTACAAACTCTGGAATGTAGTGATTCTCAATATAGGTTTTCAAGGTCATTACCGCCCGCGGTGTGCGGACGATCTCTGACTCCATCTTGGAGATGATGTTCTGCAACCGGCTCTTTGCCTGCCGCTTCGTGATTTCATCTTTGTAACCGAGATTCTCTGATTTCCACTTTCCCCCTGGCTGGTCTTCGGATCGCACCCGATAAAGCCCCTGCCAGTAGGGCCGTTTCACGTCGTCACGAAGACGAACGTGACCTTCTTGGTGGCAACGCCGCGACATTTGTTTAATCCTCCTGTCACGGGCAGCCGCGCTTCCATCTGCAAGGTTAACACAGTTCTGACTTGGCTTACGAGCCTGGAGCCAGGCCTCGACTTCAGCGAATCTGAACCTTGGTCGATTTCCGAGCCAAGTGGCTACGGGTATCGGGTCGGGAGCGAGCTTCCGGGTATGGCGGTACAGGAAACTGGCGCTGCACTTGAGGCGTGCCGCCAATTCGACAACGGTGAGAAGTTCTGTTTGTTGCAAGTGACATGGTCACCTCGCGACACTTTTGCGGCTCTGCCTAGCCGCTGGCTGTCGCCACCCAAAGGCCTCGTCCTCGCGGTGCTGCCAGCCGACAGAGTGCTGACGCACGGGGATGAGGTATGGAGAGCAGCACGCGCGAATCGTTTTGCGTGCTGCTCGGCCCACTGCTTTCGCGGGCTATTGAATAATCCCGTTGATCTTTAAGAGGGGGGCCGGATGATTGCTCATCCGGCCCCAGGCGACTTAGCGTTGCGCTTGCAATTCGAAATTCCGGCACGAATGTCGTCAGACTTCTATTTGAAGCAGTGTTTCAGGGCTTTGGTTCCCGTCAATTCATGGTGCTCCTCCTTCCTCCGGTCGGTCCGGTTGTTTCTGCTCATGCGGCTGGTTCAAGGGCGGGACCCCGTTGTACTCGACGCCATCCAATAGGCGACTGTTATATCGAGGCTTCCCCCCGGTTTGTGAGAAGTAGAAATGAATACTTCTCTCTTTACACAGGTCGCGGATGTTCCTTGCCCACTGCGGCTTCCACGGCCTCGGTTGGTTGACGTTACAGCCGGTCTCCCCGGAAGCGCATACCCAGCCGAAACCGCCGATGTGTTCGGCAAGTTCTGGCATCAAGTCTTCGAGCGTGGGAGCGAAATCGACCCACCGAAGGACGCAGGGTATTTTGCGCAGCTCGTCAAGCCGGTAAAGACGCTTCTTCAGCTCGACTGAAGCCCCGAGCCACACATTTGGGTAGCCGGAGCCCCAGTCTGCGGGGAGTCGATCGGCAATCAAGTGCGTTCGTTTGGTTATCAGATGCCAAATCAAGTTCGGAGTCTTACGGATGAGAGCCCAAGCGTCATCTCGCCATTCGTCAGCTTCAGCCATAAAGAAATCCGAATAGGAGCAGGCGAAGACGCTTTTGTACTCCCCGGCCTTCTCCGCTTCCTTTTGCCACTTAATCGGTTGGCCCCAGGTTGTCATGCAGCGTCTCACGTCCTCAGGGTCCACCCCACGCCGGTTTTGTGCGTGGAACATGTAGCAATTCTTACAACCCTCGCTGATCTTATGGCAGCCGATCCAGAAGTTGAAGCTGTAATCGTGCTGCTTGGAATTATGTTTATTACACTTCATTGATACTTGTTCTCCTTTGTGCCCGCTCTTCGGCAGCTCGGTATTCACCGGGTTCCGAAGAGTCGAATTGGCGTAGGTCGCCACCCAGGTTTTCTTGCATTTCTGTCCTCTACGGGCACCGTCGCAAGCGACGCCGTTGGGACTAATTGAATTCATAATCTCTGGCAGCGAATCCAAATGGCTACCATCCGCCCATGCGAACACGGCGTCGGAATTCCTTGCGGGCGCGGTTGATCCTACTTCCGGACTCGCAATTCGCAGATTATTTGTGGTGAGATCCTCGGGAACCGAGGCTAGTGGTGGGTGCGTATCAGTGGAAACTCTTTGGCAGGGGTCCACCGCGGGCTATTTCCCAGGGTTCCGGCCTTCCTTGGAGACCCCGTCCCGTTTCGTACTTTAGTTTGCTACATCATTTTCCTCCTCGTGCATCCGCAATGGATGCATTTCTTAATCCAAGGTCTCATCACAGGTCCTATGCTTGCCATCTGGCCCGCGTCTACCTGAACGCCCATTGCGAGAACAACTCCGGTCGATTGCGATTTTCGCAGACCCCTGATAGCTTTCGACCTCATCAATTCATGACACCCTGGTAAAAACGCCTTTCCCACGCCACTGGCATCGTAACGCTAGGTCATGTGCCGTCCATGACTCACCTCTCTTCTCGCCGCCCTCTGTGAGCTGGGCGATTGCTCACCGGGAACCTGCTGAAGAAACCTACTTGTCAGCTCGACTTCCCACTTTGGCCCAAAGGCCGTGGAGGTCCTCGTCAATCAGGCGCTCCAATCTCTTGGCCATCCGCTTCGGGCCGAGCGGTCCAAGGAGATAACGATCGAGTCTACCCAGCAGCGACTTGTATACCATCTCTTCGACGCGCGCTAAGATATCGGCTCCTTCAGCCCGGTGCCAATCGCTGGCCATGTCAAGAACCAAACTTGGCTTCCCTTGCGCCTCGTGCTTACGACCTGCCGCAGCGAACGCGGCCGAGGCACTGGTAGGATCGCCATATATAAGCAAGGCATCCTTCAAGACATCTCGTACGAAAGACGAGATTTCAGTGTTCAGCTTGCTCTTGATGGCAGCTTGAACCGCCTTGTAGAAATCATCCTCAATCCGAATATGCACAAAAGCCATAGTTCAATCCCTCCAATTTCCGAATCCCAATGTAACACAACGCGATCGTGCGTGTCAATACGTTCGGTAAATAAATATGTTGACACATGTGGCCACAATATGGGAGAATATCCATCGTCGGGGCAGCCCCAAGGCGGCTCCGACGGCTCGATCGTCTTGAGTGCTTAAAAGACGAGAGCCGAGCGCGAAGGAGGAATTTTGAACGACAACAGCAAAACCGGGATTTCACCGGGCATCAACAGGACGGGTCGTCGAGTGAGCACTGAGGAGAAGAAGTGAATGGCAGATAAAACGAAAATCAAGAGCGTGGACCACACGCAAAACTTCTGGATTGGGATTTGAACGTAGTTTGACCGCAGCCGGTGGCGGGGAACACCGGCAGGGAGAAAATCACGATGAGTGAAAACACGAATGATTGGCAGATTACCAAGAGGGGCCACAACTTTTACGCGGTTCTTTCAGCCTTGCAGAAGGCGATTCGACGAGGTGATGCGCGGCTCGCTTGTTACTGGGCTGCGGAGTTGTATGAGTCTGGTTTCGGACCCCACGTTTGGAACCGGTTGCTCATCATATCGGCAGAAGACTGCTGGGGCACGGTCACGCAACAGGTGGAAGCTCTCCGGCAAGAGGTCCAAGCCCTCGAAGCAGCCGACAAACACATAAACAAGAACAAGGACGGGAGCAAAAGCAAACTGCTCAACCTGCTCTTTGTTCTCAAAGCTGCCTACCTGCTGGCCCTAGCGGAAAAATGTCGGGACGTAGACAACTTCATCTGCCTAGTCTACAGGCCCGCAGCAATCCCCGAGAAGGAGTTGCTCGCCGAGTTGGAAGCTACCCAAGCCGAAATAATTCCGATCTCACCTGATGCCCTCGACAAGCACACCCTCGAAGGCAAAAGGCGGCTCAAGCAAATGGGCTGGTCAGACAAACGGATGACGGAGCAATTCATCGTAAAAGAGACCAATGCCCTGCACCCCAGGCACAAAGGCGAGTTCGATGGCCTGCTTGCAGTGTTGAACGAGCCTCAAGAGGGAGGAAGACAATGATTATCGTTGCGAGCAAAAGAACCGATATCCCGGCTCTGTACGGGACATGGTTTCTCAACCGTCTGAATGCCGGATACTGCAAAGTTCGAAAACGCGAAGGCGAGCCGGCCACGGTCAGCTTGAAAAGAGAAGACGTAGACGGATTCGTCTTTTGGACCAAGAGCATTGGCCCTTTTATGCGGGCGCTGGCGTTGGTACACCAGCGGCGATTCCCGTTCTACATCCACCACACGATCAATAATTACGACAAGCACCTGGAGCCGCACTCGCCTGCTGCTTCAGCGTCGGTCGACAATATGCGAGAGCTGCGGCGGCTCTATGGTAGCGAGGTTGCGGTATGGAGATACGATCCTATCGTAATTACAAGGCTGATGACCAGGGATTGGCATCTGCACAATTTTACGGAGTTGGCGGAGGCCCTCCGCGGCTTAACCAATGAGGTGGTCATTTCGTTCCTCGATGTTAACCGCTACAACGTCCAATCGAGAATGGGAGATGACTGGTCGGACCTCAGGGCCGATCAGAAAAAGCTCATGGTCAGCGACCTCGGCGCCATCGCAAAGAAGAACGACATGCAGCTGACAATCTGCTGCCAAAAGGATGGGCTCGTTGAGGGCGTCCTCCCCTCGCACTGCGTCAATGCTGACAGGCTTATGCGGATCACGCGTGCAACGGTACATGCCCAGCCTAAGCCGTGCCGCGCAGGTTGCGGTTGCTGCGCTTGCGAAGATATCGGTGACTGGGACACCTGTGCGTACGGCTGCCGGTACTGCGATGCGACGGGGAGCGCAGCGCTGGCCTTAAGCCTTTATCGCGCGCATGACCCCTATTGCGAGGCGCTTATTCCTCTCGTTGCGGGTAGCAACACCGAAAGAAAATGCGTCGAGTTGGTCGTTCCGGGTCTTAGTCCAGGAGATCGAGGTCCAGTTCGAAACGACTGGTATTGGGCGACAAGACCGATTGGCGAACACGTATCCCATGAGCAGAATGAGGTTCAAAATCTGCCACCCGCAGTAGGGGAGAAAAATCAGTGAGTACAACCGCAATCATGGCCCGCCAGTGTGGAAATAATGTGGAGGAGACGGGTGTCCGTTACCAAGAAACCGCATTCGCGTGATCTCGTTTCGGCCGTTCTGTTCTTGAAGCTCACGGCGGCGGAGAAACTCGTCCTCATGGCGATTTGTTGGCATTATCCGCGGCCGTATCCCTCGGTCGCCCGGATCGCTGCCATGTCAAGCCAGTCAAAACGCTGGGTGCGTCAGTGTCTGCGGAGTCTTCAGAAGAAAGGCCTGATCGAGGTTCATTATCGCCGGGACGGTCAAGCCCAGGACACCAGCTTTTACACGATCAACCCGGACCGTATCCTGATGCAGGCAGGCAAGAGGGGCAAGACAACACTACGAGCAGGCGGAAGTGAGTTCCGGGGAGGGGGGAACTCAGTTCCGGGTGGGGGGGAGGAAGTGAGTACCCCCAAACAAAGTGCATTAGACAGAGACAAGACTAAATCGAAGATTGTAAGTAAGAACTTAGCAAACAAGGCAATTGAACAACCCTGCCAGGAGAAAGAATCTGCGAGCAAGGAGGATCATATTTCACAGAAGGACGGCCGGATCCTAACGGATCCGCCTTCCGTTGAAATCAACCCCTGCCAGGAAGAAATTGTTGATTCCAACTCCAATGAAAGTACCCACCCCCAACCCCCCAGTTCCGCGCTCCCCCCTTCCCCCTCCCGTCCTGCCCTATGTGCCGATAACGTCTCGCCGGGAGCCCTGACCGCGGAGGAGGCATTCAAGAAAGCGCTCAGGATGGCACCTCATCCCGGAGAGCACAACCTGAAGAACAGGCGTGAAACGTGGCACTCGCGCTGCAAAGTATACGGAGTACACGACGTACTCCAAGCTTTCGAGTACTTTCTTAAGACTTATCCGCACTTGGCAAACCAGTTCGGGCAACCGATAACGACCTTCTTATCTATGGGGCGAGAGGATGACAGCCTCATCAAAGAAATGCGCACCCGCCAAGCCGGCGCATCGGCTCCCAAAGTCGCTGCCAGCAAGGGTGTCGAGGGCGATATATTAAAGTAAGCCTAACATTCTATTTCACTTATCAGAAATATGACGAGGAGAGCAAAGAATGGAGAAATCGTGGGTTCTGCGAGGAACCACTTTTGCTTCAGAAACCGTATAGCCCGCTCATCTGAAATAAACTTGATAACACCTTTAAGTAAAGCAACTTAGAGAGATATCCCAGGCACTCTAGCCGGAGTTGGAGCCGACACCAAGGGACTTGTCCACGCACCCTGACCACCAGCTCCACATCTATCAGCCTAAGTTATGCCGATAACGACCCTTCGGAGCTGGGAAAAACCCTAAAAGTGTGCTCCAAGTCCCTCTGACGACGTTATCATAACCTGGTGCGCGACCATCCATTGCGCGATTTTGGTCAACGCCCGAATCAGCGAAAGAACACGATTCCGAGAGCGATCTGGAGCGCCAGCTTAAGATTTGCTCCTCACCGAGAGATCTTCTTGTCGAATCCAACTTCAACTAATTGATAATACAAGGCTTGCTTATTTTGATTGGTCATCGCAAACCTTCCTCCCGCAATCTTAGAGATTACTGGAATCTCATTCAAGCCACTCATTTTCAATATGTTACACGTTGTTTCTGCTTCCGCGCCTCGAAGGCCCTGCAGAGTGGGCTCCACCAATATCGTGGAATTTCGTCGTAGGATTCGATTTAAGCGATGCCAGCTTTTGGAGGCGTTTGTGCCTCGTCCGGAACGTTTTCGTTGATCCTGGGGCATCCTGGCGCTATGGCGGGGTACTCTACGCGTGAGTACCGTTGACATAATAATATATTGGTAGTATACGGAAATAGGCAATCTCAAGCGCTTGAAGCCCGACTCTCCTGAGAAGCAGGATATTACGGCAATTGCCCTCGTGTTCGGCGCACGAAAATTATCCCCAGCCGTTGTCTATTTCAACGAGTTCTTCCCGTCCCGGATTTCCTGCACTCGGCGCAGCACTTCGCCCTGTTTCAGAACACCGCGGTCTTCGAGCAACTGCACCAGCGCCGTCAAAGTGAGCGAATTGGCGAGCGCTAGTTCCTCGACGCCAACAGTTATCCGTTTATCGGGTTTGATCACACGTCTCCTCCGGGCTGCGAAATTCCCCAATGCGGCGCATGTAATCGATGATCGCTGCCTATTCCTTGACGATGCTCGTCGCCGGATGAATTTCCATCCAGCCGTGGTCTGCCTCGGTATCCCACACATAGGAACCCAGCACCTTCACATGCGTTTGCAGCGGAGGCACTTTGACGGCCGACTGGAAGCCTTGGCATGCCTGAACGGCATCGGGCTGCGTCACCTTGTGTTCGCACACTGGCTCAATGACGAGGGAATTGTCCTGGACGGTTTTGTTTTTATCGTTCAGGAGGCCTGCGTATTTCGAGTCGAGCTGTAACTGAATATGGTCGTCTCCGTCCCGAGCAACGGGAGTTCTTCAAGCCGTACCTGCCGGAGATGTATGGACGGTTCAAGGCCTAGAGTCGACATAAGTCCGTTATTGAGGCTTGAATCGAAAATTCCCCTGCCCTACAATCAGTTTGACTCATATCCGTCTTTTAACGCGCACATTGGTCGGTAGTGAGGGCACGGTCCGAACTTCGTTGCTCCAGAACGCTAGGTGTCAGACTGCCGACCAGCACTCTCAGCCAGAAGGACCTGATAGTCAAAAATGAAGCTGACGATGGTCCAGCACTTATCGGCCGAATACACATCTGCCCTCCAGTTCTTCAAGGGACACACAGGTGGCAGCCAATGAGTCTGACGTTTCACCTGACATTTCCGTTGGACTGTGAGAATCTCTCAAGACTACTTCCTCTATTGAGCAAGGACCCATGTGTGTCCAACCAGCAGATTGCGGAAGTTACGGGTATTGGCATCGGCAAGGACAGGAGCAAAGGTAAGGTCCAGCCGACCATAGATTATGCGATTTATTCTGGCCTCGTTACTCCTCAGGTTGAAAACGGTATTCGAAAACTGGAGATCACAGAGACCGGCAGAGTACTTATGGAAAGAGACCTATGGCTGAAGAAGCCTGCTTCACTTTGGGTGTTGCATTTTTTCCTCTCGCGTGAAGGGAGTGAGGCCGAGGCGTGGGCTTTCTTCATTCAAGAGTTTTTACCGCGGTACGGTGAATTTGGCCGCTCCACTTTGGAAACTGAGCTGCAGCAGAGATTCGGTGGAAGAGCAACAGTCAAGTCCATCAATCCCGGTGTCCTCCTGAATAGCTACCTCAATGGGAACGCGCTCGAGCGGATCCGGATAATTCGGTCAAAATCCAAGAGTGTATTCCTTCGGACAAATCCATACATTCCGAATGCATTTACAGTCGCCTATATTCTCGCAGAGATCTGGGAAACCAAGCATCCAGAGAGACTCATGGTAAATCCGATTGTCCTTTCAGAGCCCGGCCATCTAGCCAGGACTATGGGCCTAGATGAGCTTCAACTACAATCGTGGTTAGACACTTTGAGCGCGCTGGGTATTATTGGGCAGATGAAAGAGGCGCCACCTTATCAAGTAAGACGGCAATGGGATAATCGACTTGACTTATTGCGTCGGTCGTACGACGAGGTTTAATGCATGTGGGACGAGATTTGGAGTCGAAGAGACAGAACGCTTCTACTTCTGATTCCCACGAGCGAATTCAGGCGTCAAGAATCATTCGTACATCGACTTCCGCACGTGCGCGTGATAGACTGGCGAAAAGAATTCTTGAAGGCCGTTCGGCCTGGCCAGCAGTTTCTGAACCTCAAAGCACAGAGCGAACTGGATCGATTAAAGGCATGCGTTAAATCTAACGAAGGCAGCATCCTCTGTACCATCAACACGGAGTATGCACTGACTCGATTCGACCCCAATGAGCGCCAAACGTTTTGGCGTGGACTCCGGACCGATTTTCCGTACTGCAAGAGCATCATCGTTTTTGGTGTCTTAAACTCCCCTGAACTGCTCCCCTGCGACCTCGAGCAGTGGAGGACGAGCAGCCGATTAGTCAACCCAGAAGAATTCGCGGGCGGAGGCACGGATGCGCAAGACAATTAAGGATATTGTGTCCGTAAAAAGTGAGGCTGCCCTGATAAAAGGGGTCCAGCTTAATTGGTATGAAGACCCTCAGCAAGAAAGAGAAAACCGACGACTTGCCTCGGGTTACATCTTTAGCAGTGGGAAAGCATCCCCAGAAGGGCGTCGCCTTTCAGCAATGAGCATCTTTGAAAGGATCCGCGATAGTCTAAATCAGCCGACTTCGCACAACGTCTTTACGGTAATCGCAAACTATGGGCACGGCAAATCGCACTTCGCTTTGGTGCTCGCCAACTATTTTGGCCGCCAACCAGGAGACCAAGTCCTCGAGGGAGTCCTCCGACAGGTGGAAGCGTGTTCCAATACGAACACAGCCTATCATTTCAGATCATTCAAAGAGAACGCGCAGAAGCCACAACTCGTGATCTGCCTGTCTGGAGCCGATTTTACAGACTTGCGCCAAGGCTTTATGCAAGCTGCACGACACTCGCTCTGCAGACATGAGCAAACCCGTAACTACGCGATTAGGTCCGTGTCTCTTCGAGCTGCAGAGTGGCTGAAGTCCCTTAGCAATGAACAGAAGGCAAGAGCGCAGAATTACTTGGTCGAGCATGGATTGGAACTTGATGCGTTAATCCAATCCTTGAATCAATTCGACTTGTCGATGGAGGAAATGGCTCGTGAGCTGAGCAAGGTAGTTCTGGGCGTCCCTGCCGATTTCGGTGCTGATTTGAATTTGCGCGAAATCATAATCCAACTTGTAGACGACCTTTGTACGGGGAATGACGCGCCGTTTTCAAAGATGGTAATTCTTTTTGACGAACTTGGCATCTATTCTGAGAAGTGGTGTTACAACAAGATGGCAGCAGGAGGATTGGCTCCGCAACAGATAATTGAGGCTTGCGATAACCGCCGGGGCCGAGTCTGTCTTGTTGGGTTCCTGCAGCGCCCCATGGATGAATTCGTAAGACATTCTCCTATGCAGCAGGAATTTAAGAAATGGGCTGAGCGATTCCCCACGGAAACATGTTTCAGCTTGGAGGCAGGCCTCGAGAGAGTCATCGAGGGTCTGTTAACAAAGTCTTCTGACGGAATCGCGCTCATTAAGGCCTACATGCCACAGATTGAGAAGGCGTGCGACGCAGCGTGGCGCATTCTGCCATATTACCAACAGAGACCAAACGCTTGGAACGAAGGCAACTTTCTCAGCACGGTCGGGCTAGGAACCGTTCCGTTTCATCCCATCACTACTGGTTTGTTGTGCAACTTGGAGTTTGTACAGGGGGAGCGCACAATCATTGGGTTCGTCGACGAATCAATTCGAAGGGTATCTGATCAGCCCGCTGTCAAGGAAGGGACTCTAAACTGGATACTGCCGACCTCCCTGGTTGACGAATTTAGGAACAACTTTGAAGGTCACGCAGGCCATTACGACCTTTATGCGCACGCTCAACAACGGCTCGGCCACAACGTGGATGCGGATTTCTACCTAATACTTAAAGCGCTCTTCCTTTTTGACGTAGGTAAATTGAAGCGATACCCGAGTCAAGCGCACGAGAGGGTGCTCGCACATCTGTGCGGACTCTCGGAGGAAAGAGTACGAGAGTTGGCAAAACAACTCGAAGAAGAGTATTTCGTGATCCGGTTTTCGCAGGCGAGAAAGGAATATGAGTTCGCCGGAATCGGCACTAGCCCAATCGAAATCCGGCAGCAGCTCCAAAGTGAGATCGCCGGAAAGAATATCGCCAGCCTCGCACAAAGCCTCAGTGTCCTCAATGTATTGCAGCAAGTCGGGCTGCCCGAGAGTGAGGCTAGCGGCTTCAAAGCCGAACATGCGATTGAAGGCGATGAATGGAGGTTACTCCCCAGCCTGCTGGACATACGTAAGCTCGAAGTTGGAACCGTGAGACGCTTGCTGTCAGAACTACAGGAGAAGGATGCGCAACGGGGATTACTCATTTGCATTGTCTCGAGTGATGGGGTGGAGCTCGACAATGCAAAGACGGCGGCCCGCCGAGTTTTGGACGAGATTAGATGTTCAGGACATCCATGTCCAATCGTCATCGCAGTTCCCAAGTCACCTGCCGTGGGCGTGGAGCGTGAAATCCTGATGCGGGATGCATTGAACTCCTGGGGAGAAGAAAAGCGAAAGTTGTACGGCGAAGGCTTCGACCTCGCGATGAAGGACGCAAACCGTAGGCTTGAAGACGCCTTGCGAGCCCATCTTAAAGACCTAGACTATATGGGCTTACAGTCCTTTCCCGCTCGAGTGCTGAGCGCATCCGTTCCAAATTCGTCAAAACAGCAGGCGTACGCCCACGAGTCCAATGACGACGAATATCCCGACAGCAAGCTCGCAAGAGGGCCGGCAGCAGGGGCTCTGCCGCCCCAGTTACAAGGACAGGGAGGAAACCTGGAGAAACCGAGCGTTTCCGATTCCCAGGACCGAAAAACTCTTGAACGATATCCGGGCTGTGGAGCCGCAACAGCGAGCGCGCCAGTGCCCCGGCAGGAGCACTTCGTGGCCCGAATATACTAGAAAGATACAGTGCAAAGGAGGACTTACCTGAGCCGTATGGACCGAGTAAGCTCCAGGCGCGATCACCGATAGGGTCAACCAACGCTCGACCAAGTCGCAACATCACATCCTGGGCCGTTCTAGTAAGTACGTAGCCGTCTATGGCCGCCGGCAAGTCCGCATCCCTTTCGATATTTGTGGCCCTCGTAAACCGCGGCGCGACGGCGACAAGGTCTTTGTATTGCACTGGCGTTAAACTCCTATAAGATTTCCGGGATCAAACTCATGATAGTGACGCCGTAGGATTTCATTCACCTGGGTCTTACTGCGGCGGTAAATCTGGTTCAGCCCCGCAGTCTCCGAGTAAACGAGGCGTCCGCCTGAGACTTGTTCGAGACGGCCAAGTCGCTCGGCGAGGCCATTCTCGTCGAGTTTGAAAACTCTGCCGGGACTTCCGGAGCCGTAAGCAACGTCCGCGAACGAAAGGGTCTCGCGATTGGTGGCGTTTCGGTCCCAAAACTCCAGCAAGGCGTAAATGAATACTTCATCAGCAAGCGTCGATTGAATCCCTCGCTTAAATCGAAACAAGCCCGGGGTGGGGTCTTCGGCAATCAGATTGAGCTCGACAAGTGGGCAGTCGAGGGAATCCTCCAGCACAGTAGCTCTGTCGTTCTTTGCGGCCACGTATGTTCGAATAAAGCAGTCAACATCCCGGCGTACAGAGTTGGCGCTCGGTTGCTTGGTCCTATGCCGTGGAATTTCCGCCTGAATAGTGGCGATCAGAGTGTCCCTTGTAAATTCGCTGGAGGGTAGTAGGTTGAACGCCCAGCACCAAGTTGTGGATCGTTGTTGGTTAGTGCTGAGCTGCCAGTGGAGTAGCCACAGTGAGTTGGTATCCTCCAAGTGAGGATCGCTGCCACCCTTACCGAATATGAGTTCCCCAAATTGGGTCACTTTCAACTGCCGACCACGAGTCCCTGTCTCCTCTTCTAGCACCCGCGTCGCTAAGCCCCAATGTCGGATTGACCGGACCATATTTTTACCGACACCGAGGATGACCATTGCACTCTCGGAGTTGAAGGCCTCGGCGTTCTCCAACACAGCATCGACCGCCTTTTTTAGCCAGCTGTATCTGAATACAAAGGTTTCGTGACCCGAGAAAGACACGTGCTCCGCGATTCCTTCAGACGGCCACGGTTTCCGGGGAGTTGTGCGGTCGTCCATGATAAAACCTCTAAAGGCCGAAGGGAAGCTCTAGTTGTCCGGTAGTGAGTTGGTTCAACAGCCGCTCGACAGCAAAACGCACGAGATTTGCTTTGGCCACTCGGCGCTCCTGTGACACAAAATGGAGCCTGTGCGCCAGCGCCTTGTCAAAGTAGACAGTTAAGGGTTTCCCCTTTCGCTTCGGCACCTTTCTTCGGCCCCGTTTAAGCTTAGCCAGAGACGTCGCCGCCTTCATGTAATTACTTGTATTTACGCGTAACTACAGCCGATTGTCAAGCAATATTTTCCTCGGTGTAAATTAGGGCGCAAGCGAAACGCGAACCAACCAGGTGCGGGGGGCCGCGTGAAACGAGTTGCCCAGCTCTTCGGGCCATAAGACACCTCCTGCCCGTGGGCGGGCACATTGGCTACACACAGGTGCGGCGGAGATCAGGATTTATAGGGGTTTGGAAAGGATGCTACTGATCGGAGTTCGGTGGGCATCGGAACCAGGGTGACATGCTCCCCGTTCTTGGTCCAAATCATAATATGAGTTCGGGTCACTTTGTTGCGTAGCCAAGTGTTTGCATGTGCAGGCTGACAAAGGAGCGGAGTGATTCTCAGAAAACCGCTTGAGGTCTGGCGATGTTTGCCGCGACGAGCTGAAACGCGCCCTTGGCATCGTCCTGTAGCGCCTTTGGCAGGAAAGAAAGAATTAGAGACTTTAGCGCGCTCTTAGCCAGCCCCACGCCGGCCTTGTTGCTAAAATCCCAAGCTGGATCCGTGGCGGTGGTATCTTGCATCTCTGCATATTGGAAAATCTTCTCGAAAAGCTCGCTGACAGTAGGGACGGTGGATATCTCCTTCAACTTGTCCAACCGAAGGACAATCGCGGTATGGAAATCAACTCGGCCTTGTAGGTGGCCCTCGAATTGATCGCATCGTGCATTTGTGAGGATCATGTCGGTGCCGCCGGAATATCTCCACGTTGTGCGCCGTTCCACCTCCTCTCTAAAGTTATTGAAAGCACCTGCCTCGAAATACCATGTTTCGTTGCCCGGCCCTTTCACGTCCGAGTGGGCGGCCTTAACCGATTCTGCATCATAGCCCGCGAAATAGAAGACCGTGTTATTGCCTCGCTGATCGTAATAATCAATAGACGGCAAGATTTCGCCCGTGGCCAACTCAGATTCCGGGCGACAAAAGATGATTGCAACCAGGCTTACAGGCTTGCGTAGCAAGCCGCATTGGAACCGGCTCGTGAGATCCTCTTGCACCCAATTAAAGTCCTTCATCGCCTGCATGCTGGCCGCCTCCTATCTCGAAAAGAGGGCAGCAGCAATTGCCACTCCGATATATCAAGGAGCACGCTGCGCGTGAAAAGCCATTCTCGGCTGCGTGTAGCTGGGATTTTCACTTTGAGCCCTCAGGAAAGCGCCATCATTCTACACCTGTACTTCGCCAAAACACGCTGGGAAAAACGAAGTGCTTCCTGATCGGTTCCTAAGTTCTCTTAACTGCATTTCATACAGCTGCTGTCCCGGCAGGGTCGACCATTGCGGATCCACCGCAGTCGGGTAGGAACAAGGCGCGGTTGGGACTTCGCATGATGCGGACGTTTCCTCGCCCCCTATTATTGTTACGGGCCAAAGAAAGGCCGCGCACGAGGTACGGTTCTTGTTCCGTCTCACATCAACAGGGCGCGAGATAACACACAATCGATATTTTCTACACGATTGGCAGCCAAACGATGATGCGGCTCGAACTCTTCCCGACTCTCCTCGAATGCAGAGAGAGTCGCGGAGTCTATCGGCTGAGGGACCTCATTCGCTGACCAAGCACACTTTGCGCACGCAGACCCTCATTGACGTCGCTGTAAACCACGAGAAACTCGATGCCATCAATACTCCAATCACTGATGGGGAAGTCAGAGTTCGAGCCTCGAAGAGGATTACGGACCCAGTGTGAACCGCCAGTGGCACGCCGACGTAGCGCTCCTTCTTGACTATGACGCCCATCGGAGCCTCAACGTCGCCGCCAACTTGGCGCACTGCTATCGCACGAAACTGTTTCGATCGCCGCGAAAAGCGCGGTTTCGACGGCCGGCCCGCTGAGCGAGGTTCAGTATAAATAAAGAGTCTGTGTGCGCGCCTCTGATTCATCTTCCCCGGGCCTCGACTAATACTTGGCCATTTTCTACCCGCAGGACTCGATCTGCCAGTTCCCAGACGAGTGGCATGTGACATATGAAGATGACCTGGTGAAAGCAGCCTAGGTCCATGGCACGCCGCAGCATCCGCACGTACTCTTTGGCGTTAGCAGCGTCCAGTGCTCCGACCGTTTCGTCCCGGAACAGGGTCTCGTATCGAATCCCTTCGCCCTGCCGCATGTTGTGAATTGCAATTCCCAGATTGACAGCCTCATTGACCAGCACGAATTGCCCGCCTGAGAGTTCATCCACAAGGCAAGTACGGTCGAGGTTTTTGTTGCGGACCTCGACGTCGAAATCATCCACCATGCCGCGCCCATCAGCTCTTGGACGTTGCGTCCGGAATCGGACTTCGAACTTGTTGTCGAAGCACCCCTCAAGCAAAGAGTTCACCAAGATCGAGAGCTGTGGGCCGGCGGCTTGGATCTCACAAAGCTGGATCTCATCTGGGCCGAAAACCCTGGCGAGATATGTGTAGTCTTCCAGTTCGGTTCTCGCTCTCGTGAGTTCGGCCTCGACATGAGCCAAGCGAGTCCGTGTCGCCTCCACCTGTTCCTGGCGTTGTTTGATTTGTGCTTGGCTGGCAATGAGGCTATCGCGTTCACGGCGGCAGGAGATGATCAGCCGGTCAGTGTTTTCAATCTCTCGCCGTGAAGCCTGCACATGCTTGTCGAGATCAGCGAATGCGGAGAGCGCGGATTCCTTCCTTACCAATTCCGCCGCCAGTTCTGCCCTGGTCTGATCGAGACGGTCTAAGCCCTTCAGCCGCTCCTCGCGGCGTGCCTCAACCGCTCGCAATTCCTCATATCGCTTTCGGTCCTCATCAACTACCCTGCGCTGCCGCTCGCAGCCTTCGAGCGTCCGAGTTAGCTGGGACGAGGGTGTGGCAATCTGAACCAATGAGCTGCGCTGGACTTTGGCTTCGATTGAGAGTGTGGCAACTTCACCCTCCAGTGTCGGAATCCTCATGCCGGCTTCGATGGCACGCCCAATCTTAGGACAGGATGCGTAGGGGCCCTCACCTCTGCAAGGCACTACCGCCAACTCCTCACGCTCCACCCGCAGCCGCTCAAGCTCGGCCATGCTGGCGCTCAATTCAGAGTCTAAGGCCTGGACAGTGCGTTCGGTTTCACGGTTGGTCCCCTCCAGAGCCTGCACATCCCGAATCTGGCGATGGAGTTCTTCCACACGAGCAGCCAGCTTGGCGCCCCGTTCCGTCAAATCTGTGAGGTTCTTCTTCCCGGCAAGAAGGCCGTCATCTCTCCCGATCTGGCGTTTGGCTTCCGCAATGTCGGCATTTGTCTCGCGGAGACGCTGCTTTAGCGTTTCAACCTCGGCCAGGAGCGGCTTCCGACTGGCCTCCGTTGCCTGAAGCTCCAGCAGCCGCTGTTGTGCTGTCCGCTTCTGAGTCTCCAGCCCCTCAAGCCGGGAGGACAGCTCGGCAAGCTGAGCTTCAACGGCGCCGGGATCTTCTATGCCGCCCTCCACCAGTTCCTTCAGGCTTCTCGCCTGCCCTTCCAAACCAAGCGTGGTCTTGGCCACTACGGCGCCCTTCTCTTTAGCCGCGGCAGCAATCAGTCTCAGCCGGTCGAGCCCCAGCAATTCTCGGATGAACAACTCCTTCCGCTCGCTCCGGTCCAGGGAGAGAAAGTTACCCGTTCGCTTCTGGCTGGAGAAGATGCTGGAGAGGAAGAAGTCGGGCGTGCCGGCACATTTGCGGACAAGCTCCTCAAAGGGCTCCTTCTTGCCGTTCGTAAGGGGTTTCCCCTCGCCATTGAAGAGATAGCTTTCCATCTGGCGGGACTTAGGATCAATCTTCAGGAGCGACCGATAACAGGCGCCATTGACGCTGAATGTGAGGTCGATTTCCGGCTGGGGATGCGTAGCGAAGTCATACAGGTAGCGCTTCTGGCCGGGCAACTGGCGAAACAGGGCGGCGAATACTGATCCGATCAGCGTGGATTTGCCGGCACCGTTCTCACCTACGATGGCGATGAGCCCCTCACCCAGACTATCGAAATCGACGCAGACTTCATTAGGGAATGCCTCAGTGATTCTCTGGAGCCGAAGGTATTGCAGGCGCATGGTGTGTCCTCCTGGTGGTTAGAGTTAGCGTTAGGATGAATTCTTCCCTCAACACCAATGGGGAGTCTCCAGACGCGCAAAACGAGCTGTCGGAGCCCGCGACTTTGGCTGGGGCCTGCTTTAATGACAAATCTCGTTGTGTCGATGCCAGGAGAAGCGTACGATGCGCAGCGCATGTCGCCCGCAACCTGGCTCCTCGCTATTTCGATTATTGTCGCCACTGCTACTGTCCTCGTGATTCTGTACATTCCACGCGTGGCTGAGCTTTTTCATCAGCATGTCCCCGATCGCCCCAAACGCCGCCTTCTCCTTGCTACGGTCGGCTTCATTACCACCTTCGCCCTGGCCCGCTCGCTGGCTTTTTTGGCTTCCCGCAACATCGGGCCCTTTCGTTACATTTACATTCGCGGGACGCATGTCCATCACCTGGTCTGGGGGATTCTCCTTCTGCTGGCTGTGGGGTTTGGCTGGCTGATGGAAGTGGGCAACGGCAGCAGGTCGTCCTCTCTCCTCGCCAGCCGTTTGATGTCCTTGCTCTACGGTGTCGGCGCCGCTCTCACTCTGGACGAGTTTGCCATCTGGCTGAACCTCCAGGAAGGCGTTTATTGGACTCGGCGGGACCGAGCCAGCTTGGACGCCGTGTTGCTCTTCGGGGCATTGCTGTTAATTGTCCTTTGGGGACGCGACTTCCTCAAGGCCACCAGCCACGAACTTCTCCACTCCCGCCGCAGGAAGAAATCGCATTCCGGCGCCGTCTCTCCGCACTCCGTCCAGCCTCCATCTGGAAAACCTCGTCTTCCTCGCCCTCGCTAGGCGAAATACAGACGTTAGCAACTTCCGTCAGGCCAAGCCTTGCCGAAGCTACACGAACAGACGTGACTCCAAGGGTGGGCCAAATCAGACGTATTGCCCCTTTAGCGAAAACATCACCACAATCGTGACTCAGATAAGGATTGGAATGGGCAGGTTTCTTAAGCGGAGAGAACTGCCTTCTCAACTTCCGCCAGCTTGGCAAGCAAGCGTTCCTGGCGGTCGACCGGTGGGGTGCCTTTCATAGTCCAGTAGGCACGAAGCTTTTCCTCCGCAGAGTGGGCGGCAGCGATTGGGGCAGGCTCAGCAAGAATGTCGGCATCATGCTCGATCTTCACCTTCAGCTCCGCAGGACATGCGGCCAATAGCTTCTCCCGGAGATTCTCCTGCTGCTCGCGGCTGAGCAAGTGGTCAGGTCCGTTGGGTACCGTCACCACGAGTTTCACCCGAGAGTCTTTCAGGGTGACTGGATCCAAGCCGTCAGGTAGCCGCAGATCTCCGTTCTCACACGTGGCGTGGATTTCGACCATTCGCCTAGTGGGGGACAGCCGGAACTCTACGTCCAAATCAAACAAGTCAGGGCGAAGCTCGGGGGAATTCAGCGTCACTAGGTGGTAGCCTTTGTCCTCGACCTCGCTGTAATCGCAGCGAGACAAAGACCCCGCGTACCAGGCGCGCGGGGCGAGCTGTTGCCGGAGGTGAACGTGGCTGAGCCCCACATACTGGGCCTTCAAGCGACGTAGTGGATCGAGGGGATACTCGGCGCATCGACCGACCAGGGGTTGGCCACTACTGACGCGTGCGCCTGCCACACCGAAGTGCCCGAAGAAAAGCTTGTACGATCCAGGCCGCTGCTCAAAGCGGTGATTGAACTCATCCAGTTGCCGGGCGAACGCTTCGCCCAAACTCTGCTCGTTGCCAGCCAATTCAGCTTTGCGTGGGTACGGGAAGATCGCGATAGTGCTATCACCCAGCTCAATGAACTCCGGCTCAGTGAAAAGGTATATCGGGCGCTTCCCCTTAGCCCGGCCAAACACATATAAATCGCCCTCCAGCTCCGCCCCGTGATTCCCCGCTACCAGAATGACCGGAGCGTGGTTGGCCATTTCGACGAGCATGTCAACCCAGAAGTTCCGTTCCTTGATTGTGGCCTTGTAAGTCGTGAGGTCGCCGTTGATCACAAAGAGGTCGACGCTCGCCCGGATGGCATCTGCGACAAACCATTCCAAGCAGTGGGCGGTGTCAGCGAAGTAGCGGTCTTCATCGAGGTGAAAATCACCGCCGTGACAGAATCGTAAGGACATGCACCCTCCCTTCAGGTCAAAACATCACTGCATCCTTCTGTCAGTGGGAATTGGTAGGAATCCTTGCAGGACGCTCGCCAGATACCCAGAACACTTCAGTGCAAATATCAATCGCAACACGGCGACCAGCCGCCACATGACAGGCATTGTGTTGAGATCCACTGGTGAAGACAGGCAGGGCCCACTCCTCCAGTATCGAACGTATTCCACTCATGCCCGCAGCTACAAGACCACAGGTCGTCCTTGCCCGGTGGCCACCCGCAAATGGGACATCGAATGCGAGGGACATCTGGCTCCTGGCTCTGCTCCTGCTCAAGCTCGCCGTCCAATACATCCGGGGACTTGACGGAGCCATCCGAACGGGAGACATGACTCGGCCACTATGAACCAGTTCTGGTCGCAAATCGCCGTGGCGGTTTGAATCAGGCCCGCCGCGAAGCCTAGAATTCTTGTATCGCTGTCCGCACGGAGGCGAACATGTCCCCGCACGAATATTTCTGCCACGCCCGCAAGAGATCTTTCTCAAGGACTTTGACGCCAGCCGAATATGCAGAGGGCGCAATCGTATGTCCGCACTGCGGCAGCGAAGAAGTCGAAGAGCGTGTACCACCTTTCTATCGGATTTCATCAAGCGAGAGTGCGTGATCTGTGGAACCAGGCACACACTTCGCACGCAGGACTCGCATAAAGCCAGCAGATTGAAGGGTCTCTTGAGCTCCGACATCCATGTGAGTCCTTGTCAACATAAGAATGCAGTTCTCCCCTGGCGCGCTCCCGAGAGCGCGCACTTCACCCGGGCAAGATCTTCAGCGCATCTGTGCCTCTCGGCGGTGGCTCCTGCCTTCGCAGAACCGGTTTTCAGAGCGGCCCGGAGCCGTCAAGAGCGTGTCCTTTGCGGCGAAGCGAACTCTTGACGGCGAGGACCGCTCTGACACGATGCCGCGCCGGAAGGAATGGCCGAAGCCATTCTCACTGATGATCCAGAAATGCAACTATTACTGAGTCGCGGCTTTCTATGCTGCGATGCTGAAATCTCGGATCGGTACAAAGTCTCGCTGTTCGCGATCAACAGCCATTAGATAAGCAACCATTTTTCGAGCAACCGCGAGTGTGGCTCGATTCGCATTTCCTGGCAGACGCGACCGCTCGCATCCTTCATGCAATAGCTGATGGTCTTCTTGTGTACATCCTAGTGTTGAAGAGGCTCTGGCTGTTCAAACGGGATTTGTGGTAGGCACAAGAAGGTAGCGTAGGATGAGTTCTGCCAGCATACGAACCCTCCGCTACGCTCGGGACACCCTCACAAAAATCACAAGAATATAGATTGTGTTCTCAGTGTTCCGGCGTTATTCTCCAAGAGGGTAGTGCGTCCCGTCTGAGCGGACCGGAGGTGCTTCTGCGGAAAAGAGAGTCAGCGTACGCTCAGCCGCCCAAGCCGATATATTGATCCTTCTCAGAACCAAGGGAGAGCCCATCTTAAGAAACGACATCCTTTCTTCCTTATCCCTTGGGTTGGGGTTACGCTCTTGTTCTTCCTATCCGAGGAGGTCGTCTGATGGGAACGATTCGACATCTCAGACCTCGGTTGGCGTGTGTCCTGGTGTTGGTGGTTCTCTGTCTGCCCCCTGGGTCGGCGGCTCCTGGCCAAACTACCGAATCGAGTTCTGCTGAAGGTTTCTACGGGCTGCTTAAGGAAGTAATCAGAGAGGCAGCCAAATGGGGTTTGGAGGAAGCGGGCGTTCGAGTTCTTGGTCCCACCGGCTGGAGACTCTGCAAGGCTGTCATCAACCCAGGCTTACCGATGTTGCGAAATAACTTCCCGCAGCTGTTTGGCCCGTTATATAGGGGAACTCCTGCCGCCGAGGTTGCCGCTACCCGGGCGGTCCGCTGGGTTGACACCGACGCCGCCTTTCGGGACGCCGTACTGCAACAGCTGAATACCCTCGGTGAGGGCCAGCGACAGCAGCTCGGTATTCTCATCGAGATACGGGATCTAAGCAGGAAAAATGTCGAGGACACCAAGAGGATCTCGTCGATGGTCGCCCAGCTGTCCCAACAGGTGGCCCACATCGAGAGCGAAATGCAGCCTTCGGCAGCTAACGCCCACCAAGACTGGTACGCCGAGGCAGGTCGCTCGAAGGATCTAAGCGAGCGCATCTCCCTTTATACAGAAGCTATCGACCACAACCAGAACACGGTGATGGCGTATTTCCAGCGAGGTTGGATCTACTTCAATCAAGGAGATTTCAACTCCGCCTTCTATGATTTTAATCGCGCTGTACAACTCAATCCTTCATTTGCCGCGGCGCTTACGAATCGCGGCGCCTCATCGCAGAACTTGGGGCGAATCGACGCGGCATTTGCCGACTACACGGCGTCAAGGGAGCTCAATCCGGCGGAAGTGGCGAATTATGACGGTCTCGGAAGAATCTACTTTACTCGTCGCAACTATGCCGAGGCTTATGCGATGGCGAAGCTGGCACTTCAATACTCTTCAGAAGACAAGGAGCGCTACGCTCGTTATCTAAGGCTGTCCTGGTATGCGCTTTTCAATCGCGACTTCGGGGGCGCGATAGCCTACGCAAACAAAGGAATCGAAATCGACCCTGCTAACCTGTGGATCTATACGAACCTGGCGCACGGCTTCCTGTTGACGAATCAATTCGAGCGCGCAACGCAAATCTACACTAGGTACAAAGGCATCAAGTTATCGTCCGGCAGCTATTGGGAGGAAGCTCTGCTGAAGGACTTCCAAGATCTAGAAGACGCCGGCATTGTTCATCCACAGATGAACGCTGTGAAGGTCCTTCTCTGCGGCAATCTTTCTTTTTATCTATTATTCGAACGGCGGTTTGAGGAAGCTGCCGCTTATGCCACGCAAGCGCTCACGCTCGATCCCGGCGCCATATGGGTATACTCTAACCTCGCACATAGCCTGTTATTGAGCGGGCGGAGCGCCGAGGCCATCGCAATCTACATCCGGTATAAGGGTCAATCTGTTGCGCCGGGGCGGAAGTGGGAGTCCGTCATCAACGAGGATTTCGATGAACTGAACAGGCACGGGATCTCACATCCCGATATCCAATACGTTCGCGCCCTCCTAAGGTAGCGTCTCCTGGTGCAAGGGAGGCTGGGTGGGGGCTTATGTGCCCGAAGACCGAACAAACCCACTTTCTGTAACTTCAATCTCGAGGACCGTCTCGTCGTGTCCTCACCTCGATTTTCGTAATGGTGAATACGATTAAATCGAGTCCCAAGTCTTTGTTTAATGGATGGTCAAATGTTGTAAACCCCATGACCAGAGGATCAGCGATGATCTGCTCGTCGGTGATACCGCTGATCACGGGTAGGATGTCCGCATGCTCCTTCGCCTATTGGCAAGCAACTAGGTAGACGGCGCTCAGCTCGATAGGCAACGCCCACCCTGCCGGGAGGGTGGTTTGTCGGCCAAAACGTTCATTCGTCCCGCCGTTTGTACTATTCGCGTATCAACTTGAAGTTGCCGGAACTCATGTCTGAGAGGTCGATGCCATCAGTTACGATTTGTGGGCTGAATCGGAGCGAGAAATCGGTTTTGTCCTTGAAGCGGATATCGATGTACAAGCTGCCATCTTCGAAGCTGTAGCTAATCCAATCCACAGTCTTGCCATGGATTTCGCGATACCTCTTTCGCAGCTTCTCGTGGCGTTTCTTGATCCTTTCCTCCAGTCGCCTGTGTTGTTTCGCCGTTAGCGGTGTCACCTCGATATTGCCTACCAACACCTTCTTCCTTTTTCTGGTCACGACAAGTCTCCCATCCGGTCAAAGGTCCCACGGCGATCCCTGTACACAAGATCTCGCGTGGTTGAACACCACGGCTCAGGGCCACGAGTCATGCTTGAGCGCTTTGCAAAACGTACCCGCGGTGCATCTCTCGCGGCTCGCCTCACCCTTAGCTCTGGAACAATCCCAGCTGATCTGACGTTGTGGCGGCCCCCGATGCCCTGCGCGGGGCCTTACGTCTGGGCACACTTTCAAGTGACCCACCGAACATGAGGAGTTGTGTCACCAGCGCCGGGATTGGTACTGGCGTGGGAACGATGACTTCTGGCACATCCCTCTCCGGAGGTCCTGTTTCCATTTCCGATGGTGGTGTTTCCACGGCCTGGACTCCGAACACTTCCGCCTGCTTCTCCACAAGCCGCTTCCACACCGCGTCCGCACTCTCCCCGATGCCTTTCTCGGTCACCAGTTCCCGGGCCATCGCCATCAGGATGTCATCGCCTTCATCGATCGCTTGCAGGCCGTCAGTTGCGAACTTTCCTTCCATGGCGAGGGAAACCAGCAGCTTTTTCCCCATCAGCCGCAGGCACGTCTCCTGCATAGTTCCCGTGTAGAAGAAGAACTTCACATTGACGTTGTTCTTCTGGCCGATTCTCCACGACCGCCGGCTGGCCTGCCGCAGAGTGTAGATGGAATAGCCGGTTTCGTAGAAGAAGATGTCCGGGAAAGACCACAGGTCGAGTCCCGTCTGAACCAGGCGCGGGTGTGCGATCACGACCTGAACACCAGCCCGCAGCTGCCGCTCGTACCAAGCCTCACGCAGTTCCGGAGCAACTTCCGTAGTGAGAACAGCAACCCTGATTCCTTCTTTGGCCAGGATCCGTTCCAGCCGTCGTGTCACATCACGCTTCTGCGTGTAGACCGCGTAGACCTGCACCTTTCTGCCGCGCTCAAGCGAGGATTTGATTTCCTCCACCAAGCGCCGCTCCTTGGCATAGACAAAGTCCTGATCCAGGTCACGCGTAGCTGCGATCAGGAAAGGTTCACGGCGCTGTGTTTCGGGATTGAACTCACGCCCTATCAGGTCCCCGAAACCAAAAGGCCGGTCGGGGTAAGCCAGCAGAGCATTCAAGGCGACGCTCGCAACCGACTGGTTGCCCCGGTGCTCGCGGAGGGCCTTCTTGATGTCCTGCTCAATCTCCTCGTAAGCCTTCTTAAGGGGCTCGTCCATCTCCACGCTGACGATTTCTTCCCGGTAGGGAGGGAGAGCATCGGAAATATCTTCCAGCGAGACGAACGCACCCAAGCTCATCAAGAAGCGGCCGAACAGCAGCGGTGAAGCTCCTGGCCGGTGTCGAACGCGGGTTGTAACCCGTGCTTCGGAGCACGCATTATCGGCTGGCTCAATCACCGTAATCTTCTCCAGGAGACCGTAGATTTCCGTGAAGGCCCGAACTCCCGCATCGCCGCATTCAAAGCCCTCTTCCAACATCCTTGAAGATTCAAGACGAAACAGAATGTTGAAAAGTTCGTCTGCGTAGCCGCCCAACAGTGTCCCAGTGAGCACTGCAATATGCCGGGCGGACGCAGCCAGTGTGCCCAGAGCATTCCCCTGAGCCGTATCCCCTCCCTTCAGCTCGTGGACTTCGTCAGCTATGGCGTAATCGAAGAATCCGTCCATGTACCGGCCGATGAAGTCGATCGGGGCAAAGCGTCGAATCTTCCTCTCATCTGCCTGCCAAAGCGCGCTGAAGACTGACCGGCGGGCATGATTTGTTCCTTCCCCCTGGCCCAGCACCTCACTGAACTTTGCTTTCTTGAAGTCTATGGCCAGCAGGCGCTCGCCTTCACTTCCAAGGTAGACAGGAGACCCGCTATCAGGATTGACGACGCTGCCCTGATAACGCCCACACCGGGCGACTTGGTAGGCGTGCCTCCAGAAGTACCCCAGCTTGGCGCGATCCCGGCCGACAACGAACAGTGCCGAAGAAGAGCAAATTGAATCCCAGCGCTTGCGGGCCGAAGGAGAGGTCTTGCACAGGCGCAACTCGCTCAAGCTGGTCCGCAATCCCTCGCGCACGATGCGTTTATTTCGCAGCTTCACCTCGTTCACGCCGTGGTGACTGTTGGCACTGGTGGGCGTCCGGAGCCCGTCGATGATGAACACGCGAATACGCGGCAGCGTGAGCATTGCTTCCCGGCACCACTTCTCCACCAATTGAGGCGGGACCATGGCCACAGCTGTAAAGGGTCGGTCCTCAGCGTGGGTTTGAACGGCAGCCAGCGAGATCAGCGTCTTGCCTGTACCGCACTCCGCGATTACAGCACCTGCATGGGCCTGCTGCCAGCGTTTGACCAGACCCATGATGGCCAGCGTCTGGGCCGGATAAGGCCTTCGCAGGAGCCTGCTGATGATGGGTGACGGCGGGTCGTCGATAGCGTGCAAGGGCGGGTGGGATGCGAGGATTCTGTCCCCTAACTCCTCCGAGTGGGTTCTGAGATATGTTGGGATATCGGTTATGGGCTCCATGACTCTGAAGGTGCCTCCTGTGAGGTTTGGGTACGATTCGAGATGAGGGTGATTATTGGTGGGTCAGACCTGCGTGGTCGAAACCCTGGTAGTTGCTGCGGCTTCGAGCATGGCGAGTGGCAATTCTACAGTCTGGGCATAAAAGCTGGCGTGTTTCGGAATCGCCACGAACGCGATGGAGCCCTCGCGGACGATCATCTGCTCGCACTCCACCGCAGCGATCTGGGCGGGTGACACTTGGAAGGTCTCATGAACGCAGACGATTTCCTTCTCTTCAATTGAAAGCTCATCCAGCATGGCCTGCAAGGTCACCGTTGTCCCTTCGACTTCCGCTGCGGAGCTGGCAAGATCTTTCCATGGAGAGAAGTATTCCACGAAATATGCCCAGTAATAGACTTCATCGATGTCCGGGTCGATGTTCTTCTGCTCTCGAAGTGTGGCGATCCGTCCCATGGCCAGCCGTGCAAGTTCTGGCGTCAAATCCAATAGGGCGAATTCACATCCCTCGTTGCAATACTCGTTGTTGCTTGAAACCTTTAAGACGATTCGCATAATGGTGCCTCCTGTGCCCCGTCCTCCCGGTCCTCCAGGTTGATCCGGAAGAAACTGTTGTCCAGGCTCCAGCGGACCGGGCCATTGCAGTCAGGAACCTCAATCCGCTTCTGCCGCAGTCCGCTTCGAATCCACTTCAGGAACAATTTCTTCGTGCCGCTGACCAGCACCGGAGCGCATCCCAAGCCGATAAGAGGCTTGACCGCTCGACGGCAGTTGAGTTCCTCGTTGAACCAACCGGCCCACTCCGGCACGACAGGCAATCCGAAGCGCTGCGAGATGCGGTATAGCACAAATGCCGGATCGTTATCACAGAGGACTGTTCGCCTGCCTCCCGGATCAGCGCCCGGACGTGTCTTGACTAGCTCCGCCGAGATAGCGACCAGGTGGCGTATGGGTTTGCGGCCGGCGACAGTGATAGTCCCACGGAAGCATTGGGCGTCTTCACCCACGCTTGCGATCACCGGCTCCATGCCAGGCGCTTCCATCGTAAACAGGTTCTGCTCGACGACGGCTGCCCAGATCGCGCCAACATCGGCGTCGCCACCAATGACAGATATGAGGTGGGCTTTACCGTTCCGGCCGTCTTCAACTTCTCCAATAAACCTGTCCAGCCGAAGCCGTACTCGCGTGGTGGTGTCCTTCATGCGCTTCGTGTATTCCAGAACTCCGAAGCGCTCGTGGGCATTCTTCATGGTTTCCTCTTGTGGGTCGTGGGGTTTTGGTGTGCGGGAAGCTTGAGGGGAAGGTGTAGCAGAGTTACTTCAGTATGGCGACTTGGCCAATGCTGTACACTACCGTCAATTCATTGGAGAAGCGTTCTTTCTCTCTCACCGTAATCACGCCCTTTTCGTCTTCTTCCTCGGTTTTATCCACTAACTTGACCGCCTGCCAGAAGGCGATATGGCGTTGATCTCCGGATCCAAAGATGCCATTCAGGAGGCCTGAGCACGCGAGGAGTCCGACGTGACCGGCGTGCAAGGGTGTGAGGGGCCGACCTGTGGCAGACACGGGCTCAGCAAAGAGAATGCGTCCCGCCTGTCGATATGCACCTGACTTCGGAAGCAGATCCTCGATCTCATCGAGGGGCAGGCCACGATAGACCAGTTGAGCTGGTCCGCTCACGGGCACTTTGTATTGCGTTTCGGGCTCAGACGACAGGACCGGGATTTGCGAGGGATTCCTGGCCAGGCTGGCGTAGTAAAGTCGTGCTCGGGTGATATCGCTGTCCGTTAGACGCTCTTTCTCGCGTCGGCTTCGACGTGCTCCGATGACGACCACCTGCTTGTAGCGCACACACTCGGGTGCTTCGAGCCGGTAAACCCGGACATCACGGAAATGCGTAGAGAGAATCTGACTACACTCGGCCAGCCGGTCACCGGGGATAACGAATAGCAGTACGCCGCCGGGTTTCAGCCAGCGATAAGTGTGGCTTAGGAACAACTGCTCAGTGCGGCGACTGTCAGCCGGTCCCAGAGTCCAATCGTAAGGTGGATTCAGATATAGGAGGCCAAAGCACTCGACCGGGCACTGCACTTCCAGCGTATTTCCCTGGACTATGTTCGGAATTCGCTCCCTAGCTTGCTCGGCGCGGTAGGCATCAAGCTCAATGCCGTAGCGCAGCACCTCAGCACCGGTGGTGATAACCTCGAATGCCACGCCATCGCCAACGCACGGGTCAATCGCGGACGACGGAGCAACTGGAAACTGGAGGAACATGCGAATCCGCTGGGCTTCGGACAATGGCAGAGGGTAGAACCCAAGACGACTTTTGCCGACAAAGCGCAAAAGGAGCCTCCTTTCTGAAGGAAACATGTGTGCCACGTGAAGTATAAAGTGGCAGGGACTGCTGTTCTTGTTGTTCGAAACCAGCCCTTCCAGTGGGCGACTCGTGAAGAGGCAGCCAAGCGTGTGTCGTGGCGATGGCTGGCGAGTCCGGAGGCGCTGTCCTAAATCTGTGTTGCTGGAAGCTCTCATCCAGCAAGTGGAGGATCGGTGGCGGTCGCGTCTCGGTCTTCGCTAGTCATACGGATGACGCCCGTCTCGTCGGTGAAATAGCTGTTCCCGCCGCCTGGGTGTTTTAGCGGGCGCGCGACAATGGTGTAATGTCGAATGACGCCGTCCGCATCGGGCGCGGCTTTGTAGACGAACCTGTATCCCGCTTTTTCGCCTCTGCCGAGCACCTCGTCAATCAGTTCCGCCGACTCGGCTGTGGGCTCCCCCGACGGTCTGCCGTCTAAAGCGGCGAGGCTGGGACTATACCCCTTCGTATACGTAGAGGAGTACGTCACTTCGGCGGTGTCAATCGTTCGCAGCGAGCCGACGGCGGGGGCTTGGTTCGAGCCGGCGGCGTGAGGAGCTGTTATGATGCCTTCCATGCAGAAAACCCCTAGACTCATCACCAGAAACAAGTAGCTGGCCAGATTGGCATAAAACATTTGCTTCAAGAGGTAACCACCGGTGCGGACGGTCGCGCCGCGTGAAAGTTCAGGTCTCAGCAACCGGCAGGCGACACGATACTCCACCAGCCAGCAATCGAGAAAAAGCAGGACGGGGACAATAAACTCGAGCCGATCATCGATGAAGGCGAAGCGACCACCCGGCAAGCGTTCCGCGGCGAACTCGTACAAGACCCAAACAAGAATCGCGACAATTGCTGACACTAGCTTGGAGATCGCGGTAACGCGCAGGGCGCCCCACCATCCAAGCCTCAGCCTCCAGCGAATCACGAGAATCTCGGCGACGATGGCAGCGGTAAGCCCGAAGAGCACGACGAATGGCGTAAAACTCCCAAAGACGTCGCTCAGCGTCGGAATCTCCAGTGTCGCGATGAACACGCCGATCGCCAGATTGGCCTCGAACGTTCCTCGGATTAGTCGGATCGGAGAGCCAAGGGTGGATGACAGCGGCCCTGAACCGGCCGGCGCCGGTTTCGAGGAAGGCTCGCCCGAGGCTTGCCGTTCAGGCCTCAGCATCCAACGCGCCACCCGGTACTCAACCCACCAGGAGACGAAAAAGAGCGGGATAAGCGTAACAAGCACAGCTACGAAGACGTATGTTTGGGTTGCATCGTAGGGAAAGCGAGGTCCAACAGCTAAAAAGAAGAACGCCACCGATAGCGGCAGCAGGGACGCTATGTTGGTGAATGCAGCTACGTCCAGCGTGTCGCGCCATTCCAGCCTCAGCCCGCGTCGAAGCACCAGAGCCTCAATGCCAATGACCGGGATTAGCCCGACCAGCATCAACCACCCCGTGCCGAAAACCAACGGCTCTCCAGTGTCCGCCAGCAGGGGCGTCGGCGTGAGAACGACGATGGCGAACGCCATCGCAACGGCCGGAAGTATTCGGCGTGGAAGCAGCGACTTCATGATGCCTCCAGGAGTGTGGTCTGATCGACTGGGTGGATTGGGCGAACTATACTACTCGCTCTGCCGCTCCGCAACAGCCGGCAGATTGGATGGAACCCTATGATGAGTTTCTATGGCCGTCAGCAACACACCATTAGGACACCGCCAGTCCGGACAGTCACTTCCACGGGTTGGCCGTTTTACGGCAACTTAGCAGCGAGCCCCGCAATCATTGGAAACAGTCGCGCGCAGTCACTGATCTCGGAGCATCGTTGTACGTTCCGCAGTCAGCGAGGCGCGCCACTGGTCGGCATTGATCCGGTCAGCGTACTGCACCGAATTGCACCCAGGCTTCCCGATCTCTGAGCCACTGCATTTCTGTTTCGCGCAGGACCTTCACTGTGAAAGCCTGACATCACTGACATCCTGCAAAGCCTTACCGTAGGTGTATTACACCGTGCCGAATGCGCTGAGACTCTTTCACTAAAGCCGATTCACTCCTCGCGCAGCAGCATCAAAGGTTCAATCGACAGCGCGCGTTGCGCCGGAATCCACGTAGCCAGTAGCCCCAGCAACATCATGGCTAGAACAACGCCAGCCAATACCAGCGGATCGCGCGGAGTTGCCTGATACACGATGAAAGCCAGCACCCGGGTCGCCAGAATTCCGAGGAGCAATCCTGCTGCTGAACCAAAAGCCAGCAATTTGACTGCCCGTCCCAACGCTGCCTGTAACACTTCCTTACGCTGCGCGCCGAGGGCCATACGAATCCCCAACTCCCGCCGCCGCTTACTCACCGAATACGCAGCCATTCCAAAGATGCCCGTGATAGACAGCATCGCGCCCATAACGCCCAGCACACCCAGCGCCACCGTCGCCACACGCGGAGCAAAAAGAGCGGTGTCCATTTGCTTGTTCCACGTTTGGATGAAAGAAGGCAGCCCTGCATCCAAGTCCCGCAGTTTACTCTTTATAGCTGTCGCCATCTGCTGCGGATCACGGTTTGAGCGCACCACCATCCAGGTTTCACTCGAGGGCGATTGCAGGATGGGGAGAAACATCGCCGGCTGTGGATCTTCGGCGAGGTTCGGCGTATATTTTCCGTCTTGTACAATACCCACCACTTGTGTGCGCGTTCCATCACGCCTCTTGAAATATCGGCCCATGGCGTTTGCCACGGAGCCAAAGATCTTGCGCGCAAACTCCTGGTTGATCACGGCCACGCGCGGCGCATTTTTGTCGTCGTGCCACGTGATGTCTCTGCCCGCCAACAAGGCTGTGCTCGCGGCATGGAAGTATTCGGGAGAGACGCTGTACATTACGGGACTAGCCGCGGCATTCGATGGCCTCAGATCTGTCGTTTCGTCGGTAAAGACAATCGGGGTGAACCACATTATAGCTGTTGGTGGGTACTGACCCACCAATCCCACGGACTTTACCCCAGAAATCGTCTCCATAGCATCGATCATGCGCCTTTGCATTGCGGGCACTCCGTCGCCACGGTAACCCGCCACACTCAGATCCGTATCTACCAGCATGGCGTTCTGCGGCTCAAAACCGAAATTGCTATGCAGCGAGCGCGCCAGTCCCCGCACGGCAACGAACGAAGAAGTCACCAGCACTGCACAGATCGCAATTTGCACGGCAAGCAAAAGGTCGCGGACTGAAATCCGCCGCCCTACCGTGCGGGTTGATCCCGACTTGATGATCCCATAAGGATCAGTGCGCAGTATCTGCCTCACGGGGACGGCGCCAAAGAGGAATCCACTCGCTAAACTCAACAGCAAAGCGAGTCCATAGACATTGGCGTCGGGGTTCACAGGCACATTAATGGGAAATTGGGGCAAAGGCTGCCACGCACTCAGCCCGCGCAACAGCACGACGCTGCCCCATAATCCGACAGCGCCTCCGACGAGCGAAATCAGAATGGCTTCAGTGAAGAGTTGCCGCAAAATGCGTGTGCGGCTCGATCCAAGCGCGAGGCGCAGAGCAACTTCCCGCGAACGGTCAGCGGCGCGTGCGGCAAACAGACTGCCCAGGTTGGCGCAGGCAGCCAGCAGAATCAGCCCGGCCAGCAGCATCAATCCGGTCATGAATGCGCGCACGGGACGGCCAAGATAGTCACCAAGAAGACCTGGACGCGCCAAGGTAAAGGTCATTTGGCCATCGTCCTTGGGATAGGTTTTTTCGAGATAGGAGCCAATTGAGTTCAGATCGGCAATCGCCTGTGCGGGGGTGACTTCCGGCTTTAGATGTCCCATCACCATAAAAATCCAACGGCTCCCGCGCGCGTTCAGCACATTCGACCCCTCCACCTGCTCGTGGTTAACGATCGGCACAAAGAAATCGGGATTGAAAAACAATAGGGTCCCGTGGAACTCAGGCGGGGCTACACCGAGGATGGTGAAAGGATGCTTGTTGACTTGAACTGTGCGGCCCACCACGCCACGATCATCCTGAAAATGGGTGTGCCAATACGCGTAGGTGAGCACGACATACGGAGCGCTGTTCGCGCCCTGCTCGTCGGCGCCGTGGAAGAAGCGGCCCAGAGACGGCTGAATGCCTAATACGTCGAAGTAGTTCCCGCTCACTTCCTCGACCCAGATTCGGGATGGATTTTCGCCCGTGTCCAGCCCAGCCTGAGCGATGCTATAAGCTGCCAGACCCTCAAAGCTGCGGTTGTGATCGCGCAGATCCAGATAGTCGGGATACGACTCCGGCGCGTCCTTATCGCTGCCGTGCTGGAGACCGTAAAGGCTCTCGGCCCGGGGCACATACTGCGGGTGCAGTATCAGTGCATTCAATACGCCAAACACTACGGCGTTGGCGCCGATGGCCAGCGCCAGCGTCAAAACGGCGACGAGGGCGAATCCGGGAGACTTGCGCAACAGACGAAGGCTGAAGCGCGCATCCTGCATCAGAATCTCGATAAAGTTGCCGCCCAGCGCTTCGCGGCATTCCTCTTTGAACTTCTCCTGGCCGCCGAACTCGATGCGCGCGCGGCGTTCCGCCTCGGCGCGCTCCAGGCCGGAACGTTCCAGATCATCAGCGCGGTGCTGGATGTGCGCGCGAAGTTCCTCCTCCATCTCGGCGCTCATCCGGGAACGCTGGAAGAGAGTGGCGATGCGGAAGCGTAGCCAATCGACGAGTTTCATATTTCCTCCGGTTGCTGAGAGAGCGCGGAAGCGATGGCAGCCGCGAGCCGATTCCAACTGTCGGTCTCTTCCCGCAGACGCCGGCGGCCCGCGGCGGTGAGTTCGTAGAACTTGGCGCGGCGATTGTTCTCCGACGTACCCCAGCTCGCCTTGAGCAGTCCCTGACGGACGAGGCGAAACAGGCCGGGATAGAGCGCGCCCTGTTCGATCAACAGGGCATTGCCGGAAATCTGCCCGATGCGTAGAAGGACGCCGTACCCGTGCAGCGGGCCGAGTGAGACCGCCCTCAGAATAAGAAGATCGAGAGTGCCGGGAAGAAGCTGAGCTTGGTCAGTCACATGCCCTCCTAAGATAATCAGGAGTCTAGCGCGAACTCTCCTAAGCTGTCAAGGAGAAAATAAGCCAGCAATCATAAATTTGCGTCGCTCGCCTCGAACGCCCTCGGATGCAAGCGCACCCGCACCGAAAGCGACCCACTGCAAATGCTTGCCCGCCCCTGTCTACTGCCGATCTACCCGAAGCGTGACAATCCAACACGAATCCTTACCCTAGGTGGAAATCGCCTTCTCGCTTGAGACTGGGAGCTAGCCACTTGGCCGAGTAGTTAAAATTAACCGGTCCAAATCTGCTTGGACCTAAATCTAGCGTAGGCGTTCTACAATCAAGCAGTTTGGCCGGTTAATTTCGACATAACTGGTCCAATCTGTGCACGCGCTTGTAACCTCAATATTCTGCTAGAGTTAGACCCCAAGCGGGCATCATGATTGGCCAGTTATGTCGGCTACGCGTACAAGTGGCCTGTAGCGGGAGAAAAACGCGGCCTTCTTCGCTAACATTGGCGCTACTCCGAATTGCGTTTGCTTACCCGCCGGATTCGTTTCCAGGACCGTAGATCGATCCTGAGCACGGAGGTTACCCCCGTTGCCAAATTAATGAAGCCGCCGTGATAGCTGATTTCGCCGTAGCGAAACAGCCGGACCAGTAAGGCCAGCGTGTGCTGAGCGAGGGTCGAGTTGACAAACGGCGATTGTCGCTCAAGAGCCTCAACCGCGCTACAGCTTGGTTCTCCGTCATTGTCGAGGCTGGGATCCACGATCTCAGGATAAAGCTCGGCGGCCGTACGCAGTCGCAGTCTTGACCTTCGATTACGCTCGTTGAGGGGCTCCCCCATGATGAATTGTCCGCTGTCTGCGTTATTTCCCAGGTCGACCGTGTAGGAAGTGGTGCTCCACTTACTGACCGCGTCACAGATCGCAGCTCGCGCTGCCCGCGTATCGACGCACCCTACAACGATGTGAGCGCGGAGGTCATCGCCAGAGTAACTGCGCGAGATAAAGGTTCCCGGGCGCAAGTAAGAAGGGATCGCTTCCCACTTCAGCCCCCAGAACAAATTCAGTCTGTTGACCAAAACTATCGCCTTGTTGAGGCCGATCTCTGCCCGCCCGAAAGGCTGGCGGACGCAGTTGGCGGGAGAAATTGCATCGCCGTCCAGCACGGTGACGTGCAAGCCTCCAGGGTGGCCCCAAGCCACGAGCGACTGATGGAGGTAAGGCAGCCCTGCAACGACTGCACTCCCTGTTCCTCCGCAGCCCACTACCAGCACGCGCACCTGCCGTTCAAGCAACTCCGGGTGGATGCGGTGAATTTCCATGGCCAACTCCTCAACGTTCGTTTCCGGAAGCGACGAATTCTTGCAACGTTTCGCCGGCATCGACCAGGCATCGGACCGGAAATCGCTTCTTGCCAGCAAGGCTTCTCCACAACCCGATGAAACCTCCCGGATGACTGGTAAGCTTCACTGCGCCGGCCGGGTGGGTGAATTCGGATTGAAAAAATGCGTTTTCCCACTGTGGTATCGACGCGACGTCAGAATTATCGGGCACACGCATACTGCCGGGGCAGACTCGAACGTCTGTGTTCCAATAGGGTGCGATCTTCAAGGGCGTAGTGGGACCTGGACGGGAACTCGATTCGACAGCTCGCACGAAGAGGTCCCTGCCTTCGACCTTGAAGATTAGCGCCGGATGCGGGAAGACGAGGCCGTTGAGCTTCCGCGCTTCTTCATTCACGCCTCCGAAGAACATGACCCGTCGTTGCGGGCGTGACCACCACACCAGCATGTCAGGGGTACGCGCGAGGACGTTATCGGGAAGGATTTCCGGCTTGACCTGCGCTCCCAGACCCTGGGCAAGAGTGCGCAGGAAAGCGGTCGTTAGGGCTTCACCCGGAGCGAGATAAGGGATTCCATTCTCGCCTTGCTTGACTTGGTGCAGGCTTGCGAAGGCTCCATCGCCTCCGCCGCGATAAACCAGCACGGCTTCGCTGAGTCGGAATTCGTGATTGGCTCCGATGTTGACGTAAGCTTTCATGGCTCTCACCTTGAAATAATCCATTGGTCGTTGCCGGGCATCAGGTCGATCAGGCGGCTCGCAGCGGCAATTGTCTGGCAGGCCACTCCGAACGTGTGGAATGTTCGCTGAACGCTCGACGTATCCATGGGATCAAAGGGAATAATGATATTGGGCTCCGGCTCGACTTCCATCATTCCCTGGGCCTCTTCATCGAAGGAAGCCGAAATTGCATCTGCTTCAGCAAATATAGCCAGCAGACAGGGCAGCGGCGGATTGCAATCCGAGAGTTGTTCGCCGATGTTGTCGTCAAGCTCAGGTCGCTCTGCTTGGGTGGACTGGTGATCGAGGTCGAGTACGGCATCCACCAGCTTCGTTGCGAGTGGATCGTTAATCCTGTCCTTGAGAGAAGCAAGCTCGCTCTCATACAGCGCCGCTTGCCGCATGCACGATGGAATGGATCCGGGCACATCAGGGAGTTCGTACTGGTCAGCGTCAGGCTCCTGTGCAGCCCATTCTCGCAGCGTCTCGGCTCGTTCTTCGGCATCACGATAGTCGTAGACCCTGAGCCAGCGATTGAGTGCTCCGACAAAGAGGTGGAAGAAGGTCGCGGGCAGTTGTGGGTGGAATTTCTCCAGCAATTGAAGCGTTGGCCCAAAGGCCGCACAGCCGCAGGTTGCTTCAGCAGGCTCGACAATAAGGAATAGCTGATTGGGTCTGCTTTCATCCGGTTCGGCCCAATCACTGGGAGTGTTGGTGATCTCAGCAGAAAGCAGGAAGCGATGCCGAACGGCTGGGCCCCCATGTGACTCGATCCATCGCTCAAGCGTGAGCCTGATAAAAGATATCGGGTCGCATTCCGCCCTTTTCCAATCTCCAGCGATGGCAATATCCAGCTCCAGGAGACCCTTGGCCAACATCACGACCAAGCGGTCATCGGCAACGAGCCGACGGACCAGCGGGACGGCCTCGAGTCGTGGCAATACCAGACCACTTCCCTGTGCCATCAACTGACCGGAGGAAGCCAGCCGGGAGGGGCGTCGAGTGGCGTGCGGTTGTAAGTGCGGGCGCTCGCCTCGACTGCGGCAGCGCAGAGAGCTGCGGCTTGTATAAGTTCCGGGCATCTCGCAAACCTCCCAAAGAGCGTCTGGTAACGTGCGTGGCGGCCCTGGCGAAGTCTTTCAAGTTCCGCCAGGACCGCCTGCCTCGTCACCTCCTTCCTTTTGAGATGTCGGCTCATTGGGTCACCCCTTCGAGCCAATGGCTCGCGTGAATTGATAGCGCAGCTTTTCCCCGATAACCTCAGGGCCGGTGATTGCCGCAGTAGCGATGTCCGGATACTGCTGTGCGTACAGCGCTCGAACTTCCTCGACCGACAGCTTCGGATTAGGATCGGGTAGCCTCTGGCCGTGAAATTCGAAATAACGGGAAAGTTCGTGGCTCTCCATTAGAGTGCGAGACCTCCTTTGGATTGAGTTGGAGCGGGTTCGGGCGTTGTGCGTGGGAACAGCCCGGGTGTCTCCGTCGATGCTGAAGATGACGACGACTCAGCAGGAGCTGGGGATGCAGAAGAAGGCGCTGAGGCAGGTTCAACCGCAGTAGTCGGGGGCGACTTTACGGTTGCCTTCTTGCGCTTCGCTTCCTCCTGCGCTTCCTTGGCCGCAGCTTCCATGGTGGCTTTGGCTTCGGCCAGGGTGCTGGCGGTTTGCTGGTGAGTTTGGACGTAGCCGGCCAGGTGCTTCCCGAGTTCAGCATCGAGCTCTTCGGGTGAGCCGGTGTAGGTGAGCGGTGTACTGAGAGCCGGGTCGTCGTCGGCCTTGCCATGGGGGATGACGTTGACGCGGAGCGTCTTGTCATCCACCTTGGCCACCGTGATTAGAACAGTGCGGCCGGCAAGAAGCGGCATGAGTTCAGCGAACACAGGACCTCCTTTTCGTGGCACAGGCGATAGTTTTCACCAGCGCCAGGTGTTGTTAATTGGAAAGAGGGTTGGGTAATGGGACTGTGCAACGCGGGCGGGAGCGATGACTGATGAAATTGCTGCTATGAGTTAGTTGTCACGCGACACAACGGAAGGTGCCGAAACAAGATCCAATGGGGTGCAGCGAGCAAGAAGCGGTGAAGAACTCACTGGGCGCAAAGGCGACTTATCATTCCCAATCCATCATGTGTGTGCCCAGCACCCGCAATGCGCACAGGAGCCCTTGGGGAATACTTCGTCTGCTGCCGGGACCACTTCGCGGTCGATGCAGCACGGAGAGGTTTTGGTCCGCACAGCACTTCCGCGAACCGCCTCCCCCAGGGACTCCTCCCGATAGTCCTATCGCGTTGACGGGATAGGAGCTAGGCGAGCCGCAAGTGTACCCTCCTACGCCGTGCATCGGTTCGGGCGGCGGCTGGTGCTGCCGAGAGGGATTGAGAACTGGTCCCTGACCAGCTTGCAGCAGAGGCTGGTGAAGACCGGCGGCCGGCTGGTGAAACACGGCCGATACTATTGGCTGCTCCTGGCGGAGAGCCATCTGACTCGACGACTGTTTGGAGCCATGCTGGGCAGGATCGCAGCGCTGCCCTTGCCCGCCGGGTAGAATCCGCAACCCGAGGAGAAAACCTGGGGAAATAAGCAGGGGGAGATGGCGAGGTGTCGGAGGAATCGTGGAAAAACGGGTCAGGCTGCCCGCCTGACTCCATCCCGAAGGAGCACACCTGGCTGCCAGATGGCGCGCTGGCCCTTCCACTCCGAAATAGTCCTTCACGGCGGGCCTTCGGGGTGTAGAGTAGGGGCTTGGAGATGCAAAAAAGGAAATTCCGGCTTAGTACGCTTTCTGCCGTTTCTACTCCGGCTAAAGACAATCCGCATTTACAGCTACTGAAACTCCAAGTGGAATGTCTCCATAGGAGTAAACCATGAGTAAGGAACAACTCCGTGTCTATTTTGAAACGGAGCGTGGCCAAATCGCTGCACTAGAAGCGGCCAAAAGAAATGCTTGGCTAGACCCGCTCGACAACATCGTTCTTTACACGTTGTCGCGCTGTGCCTTCGACGCTGAGTTGCCAAAGGAAGACGCATGCAGGTGCTTCGAAAACATCTACTATCGGCTGACGGAGGGGCGCTGGGGGGCGTTTCGGCCGGCACCGCGGGCCCAGTGCTGGCGGGCTGACAAAATATTCGAGACGACGAAGAAGGAGTTTCAAGGGCTCTCGCGGACAAGTCCTGTTAATCTGCTGAACTTCGAGAGGGAAGGAACTGAGCAGAGCTTGAAGAGCGGTCTGGCAAAGATGCAGGACATCAAACCAAAAAGGGGCTACCCGATTATGACAGTCTCAAAGTTCCTCCATGTCTATAATCCCGGCCTGTTCCCGATTTACGATACCGCAGTGATATGGAATCGAGTATGCAACGGTCGTTTCAAGAACGACTACCGCGAATTCGGGCGGCGAGAAAAGATCCCGGATAAGGTATGGTTTGGCGATAGTACTCTGGACTTCATCCCGTATTACATGCGCTGGGCAAGTTCACTCGTCTCAACCGCACACCAGCAATTTATGCACATCTTCGCAGAGTGGTTCGAACACCAGTGCTTCGGCATCGTTAACAAGCAACTTGAACTCACAACCCTTTACGCTACGGCTTTTGAGTTCACTCTTATCGGTGCTGCCGAAACTTAGGGCCGACCTTGCGAGGTGTGATACCGCCTTTCGATGCGACTGGCTATAACTGAAAAAGGAATGGGGCGATAAGACACACCACGCCCCATACGGGCCGCCACACAAAACAGATACTAGGGGAAAAGGGGTCAGAAGGGGAAAAGGGGTCAGGAGCCTTTTTTCGGCCGGCCGCGGCTCCGCGTGGTGCTCTCCAACCCGAATTGCCTAACCGCTCTTGACACCCATTGCTTCGAGCCATAGGGCCGGTTCCTCTGGATCGCCTGGCGGATTTTCTCGATTTCCTCTTTCCCCTGCAGGTGATTCAGCCACTCTAACAGCCTGTCCTCCACGATCCCCAGGAAAGCTTGATAGTGGGCGGCTTTTCTGAATAGGCGGGAACGAAAGCTCGCACGGTTCAGAACGTGGTAAACCATGCCGCCGATATCCACTCGCCGAACTCTGCCCATGACGGCATTCGATCACCCCTTCCCCGAAGAAAAAGGGCTCCTGACCCCTTTTCCTCCCGAAGGAGCACACCTGTCTGCCAGACGGCGCGCTGGCCCTTCCACTCCGAAATAGTCCTTCACGGCGGGCCTTGGGGGTGTAAAGTACGGGCTTGGAGATGCTAAAAAGGAAATTCCGGTTACCTACACTTTGAGGATGCCATGAGACACAAGAATCATGTTGCTGCAGTCATAGTTTTTGGGCTACTAGAAACTGTAACACTTACCGGTTGCGGAGGCGGAAGCAGCAGCGTCGGCAATAACAACCCACCGCCTTCCATCGGCAGCTTTACCGCCAGTCCGGGCACCGTCACCGATGGAGCCAGCGCCAAGCTCACAGCGGTCTTTGACAATGGCACCGGCTCCATTACGCCCGGCAATCTCTCCGTGACGAGTGGAACGCCGGTTTCGGTCACCCCACCAAATGACACCACGACCACCTACACCCTGACTGTAACTGGCTCCAGCGGAGCAATCGCATCTGCGACCACTGCTGTCCAGGCGGTTGCCGCGCCGGTCATCACCAGCTTTGCGGCCAGCCCTGCCACCATCAACTCAGGCCAAAGTTCGAGCCTTACTGGGGTCTTCTCAGGCGGCACTGGCGTCATCACGCCCGGCAACCTCTCCGCCACCAGCGGCACGGCGGTCCCGGTCAGCCCCACCACGACGACCACCTACACCCTCACCGTCACCAATGCGGCTAGCACAGCGGTAACCCAGACGGCTACCGTAACCGTTCAAGCAGTCGCGACGACAGTGACGGTTGACCCGGCCAGCCCCGGCATCGCCGTCACGAACCAGATTCTGGGCATGAACGCAGCGGCCTGGTACGACCAGGTGGGCAACGCAAGCGCGATCAACACCGCATTCGGTGCAGCTGGCATTAAGGCGTTGCGCTGGCCCGGTGGCTCCTGGTCAGATGTATATCATTGGGGATATCAGGTGGTGTATGACGGCCCTACGCCGTATCAACCGTACACATGCACACAAGCAACCTCTACATCTCCCTACACCCCTACCGGATGGGGGGGTGTCGACACGACTGCGCAATTTGTGAACGCCATCGTCACGCCAGGCGGATACGACTTGGCCCTGACGGCGAACTACGGCACGAATGAAGCATGCACTGGAGGCGGCGATCCCAACGAGGCGGCAGCATGGGCAGCGGCCGAGGTCGCTGCCAACGTCAAGGTTAGCCACATGACCGTGGGCAACGAGGAGTACGGAAGCTGGGAGACGGATCTGCACGTGACTCCGCACGATCCCACCATTTATGCCTCGGCACTAACGGGGGCGAATGGCTACTACAATTTGATCAAGGCAGCCAGTCCCAACACCCTGGTGGGCGTCGTTGTGGACGCGGACTGCACCTCAGCCGGTGGCTGCACCGACGGCTGGGACAGCACGGTTCTAGGCAACGCCGCCGGCTCCTATGACTTCGTTGAACTCCACTACTATCCGCAGAATCCCGGAGGCGAGAGCGACAGTTACCTCGTTGATCAGGCCGCGCAGGGGCTGACAACGAACATCAATACCGTCAAGCAGGAGTTGGCCACTGCGGGCGAACCCGACACTCCCATCTACGTGGGCGAAATGGGCTCGGTTTCCTCGAACCCCGGCGTTCAAAGCTGGTCGATTACCCAGGGCTTGTACGCCGGCCAGACGCTAGGCGAGATGATGAATGACGGCGTCTCCCGCGCCACCTGGTGGATCGGGTTTGGCAACTGCGGCGGAGATAGCGGCAATTTCAGCAGTTCGCTCTACGGCTGGCAGAACTTCGGCGCCTACAACGTTTTCGCCGACGGGTCCGGCGATACGGGCGGAAGCAATAATTCGCCTTGCAACTACGGCGGCCCCATCGGCACCATGTCGCCCACTGCGCAGGCCTTCAATCTCTTCCAGAACGTGGCAGTGAATGGCGAGCATGTGTTGACACCGGCGGTGACCGGTGACACCACCGACGTTCGCGCCTACGCAGCCACCCACTCCGGCGGCACGGCTCTGATCCTCTTCAACCTGAATGAGACCACCAGCGAGACCGTAGCGGTCACCGTGAACGGCGAGAGCAATTCATCCGACGTGAAGGTGATCACATACGACAAGTCGATCTACGACCAGACGGACAGCGCCACCCCGGTGTGGGCTGGACCAAATACAACTGATATGGGCGGCCAGTCGATCCCGCTGACCCTCACGCTTACTCCCTGGAGCATGAACGTGGTGCTGATCCAGTAGAGCGCAATGCCGCCACGGCGGACTTGCCGCTTTTGGATTGCTCAATCCGCTTCTCGCCGCCTTCATCCACGTCTCGTCGGAAATGGCGTTTGTTCTAAATTCGGCGAGGCTGGTTCCCCGTTACTCTTTGTTTGCAGCGGATGTGTAATCTTTTGGGCAGTTGAGAGGTGAGGGTCGCCGTCGGCGCTGTGGGAATGTGGAAATCCGGCGACTTTTGCCGGATTTCCAAGCGCGGTGGAAAAGTCAGCCGTTCAGACTTTTCCAC
>Ga0208456_1000015_pt1 | contig 231609 bp, 230 predicted proteins | sample June2015DPH_4_10_2_FD_184691 | JGI IMG/M metagenome (GOLD analysis project Ga0208456, IMG submission 184691) | Peatland microbial communities from SPRUCE experiment site at the Marcell Experimental Forest, Minnesota, USA - June2015DPH_4_100... | ecosystem: Environmental > Terrestrial > Soil >... | reverse complement strand
ACAATAGTGGGGCGGGCCTGGGGTTAGATAGTAAAAGTATGCTGCGGGTATGAAAGCCTGTTATTCGGTAAGTGTGTGCGTTGGCGGGCCCGGGGGGCCACAGATTCGCATGTCTAAAGCGGAAGGCAAGCCTTCTGACGAGAGATACGTTATTCTAGTACAGAAGCTCCACGTACCACTAGACAAACGAGATACCCACATAGGTCGCGAGTTAAGAATCTGAGCGGGGGGAGCCGCGGGGCACCCACGCCGGTGGCGTGGGTCGTCGGGTAAGGCCGGTTGCCACCCGCCTGTGGACGGCGGGTACCCGGCTACCATTGGGAGCGGAAAGAATAAGGTGCGAGCGGCCGGGGGGGATTTGGTGGGGGTCTTTAAGAGAAGTCAGGAGAAAAGGGCCCGTGTCCAAATGCGCTTGCCCTGGGGCCGGGCCTTTTTCGCGCCAGGCCCCTTGAAGGCGCCCTTGACGCGGCGGTTACGGGAGAATACAATTGGATTGATATGGCGGATATTGACCGTGACAAAGCAATCAGGGAGCTTCTTTCGACGGGCCGGGTCATTGCCGTTGTGGGCCTGTCCGCAGACCCGGAAAAGCCGAGCAACATGGTCGCGCGATACCTTTTGGGCAAGGGCTACAGGATCATCCCTGTGAACCTCGGGCAGGAGACCATCCTGGGCGAGAGGTCGTACCCTTCCCTCGGGGACATAGGGGAGAAGGTTGACATAGTCGATATATTCGTGAGACCCGAGAAGGTCATGCCTTTTGTCCGCGAGGCACTCTCGCTGAAGCCGAGGGCGATATGGCTCCAGCTCGGAATAGTGAGCGAGGAGGCCAGGGCTCTCGCCGAGGCAGAGGGGATCATGTTTATCATGGACAGGTGCGTCAAGCAGGAGCACACGCGCCTCCTCGGAGTGCGCTCTTAGTTCGGGGCATCTGCTTTCTGCCGTTTGCCCCCTTATTTCCCGCTGTATCAGGCGTTCCGACCCCAGGCAAAATTCATAACGCTGTGGCGTTTGTCTGCTGCGGCCGCAGCCTGGAAAGACGGCATCGGGTGCAATTCTATTGATCTTTAGGCCCGGAAGACGCTATCATTGAGAAGGTTCGACTCACCACAGGCAGGAAGGACCGGACCCGGTACAAGAAAGGCGGACAGCCATGTACGAGGAATACTTCGGTCTGAAGAGAAAGCCTTTCTCCATAGTCCCGGACCCGGCCTGCTTTTTCATGAGCGCCGGCCACAGGGAAGCGCTGGCCCATCTCCTTTACAGCACGACCGGAGAAGGCGGGTTCGTCCTCCTCACGGGCGAGGTAGGCACCGGCAAGACCACCGTCTGCAGGCGCTTCATCGAGCTGATCCCCGAGGGGACCGAGGTTGCCTTCATCCTCAACCCGAAGCTGACTGCAGAAGAGCTCCTGGCGGAGATCTGCAGCGAGTTCGGGATCGATTGCCCCGAAGGCACGACGAGCATCAGGAGCCTCGTTTCACGGATAAACGATTATTTACTCGCAGTCCACGGAAAGGGGAGGAGGGCCGTCCTCATATTGGAGGAGGCCCAGAACCTCTCGCCCGAGGCGCTCGAACAGATCCGCCTCCTGACGAACCTCGAAACAACGGAGCAGAAGCTCCTCCAGGTGATCATGATCGGGCAGCCCGAGCTGCGGGATATGCTTTCCGCGCAGCAATTGCGCCAGCTATCGCAGCGCATAACCGCGCGCTACCATCTGGGACCCCTCTCCAGGCGGGAGGTCCCCGGATACATCGATTATCGCCTCTCCGCTGCAGGGGTCGTCAGGGGCAGGCCGTTCACGGCAGGGGCGATGAGGCGCATTTACAGGCTCACGAAAGGGGTCCCGAGGCTCATAAATGTGGTGTGCGACAGGGCCCTCTTGGGGGCCTTCGCCGAGGGGAAGGAGAGCGTCGATGCAAAGACGTTGAAGAAAGCTGCGCGGGAGGCGACCGGCAACGGATCGCCGGCGCGGACCGTTGACGCGGGCTCCCCGGCGGCGAAGGCCTGGTCCGCGGACGACGGCGAAGGGGCCGGGGGGAAACGCACGGGCCTCTACGGGGCGGCGGCAGGCTTCATTCTCGCTGTCCTTCTGGCGCTCGGGTCCTTTTACTACGTTTACGGTCCGGGACGGGACCGGCCCATCCATGCCCGGGAGAGCCGGGCGGCTCCGTCCCCGAAGCCGGCAGAGGAGCGAAAGGAAGCCGAGGCAGAGAAAACGATGGAAGGGGCGAAAGGAACCCAAGCACCAGCTTCCCTGGACCGACCTGAGGGTCAGACAGGGGCAAGCACGAAGGCGGCGGCGTACGCCGCTCTTCTCAGGGCGTGGCAGCTCCCCTACGACCCGCAAGACCGCCGGCCTTTGTGCGATCAGGCGAGGGCGGCGGGCCTCGCGTGCCTGTCGGGGAGAGGCAGCATCGCGAGCCTCAGGGACATGAACCGGCCTGCGGTGCTCCGTCTCGTCGGCGAAACAAACGAACTGTATTATGCGGCTTTGACCGCCCTCAAGGGGGAGGCGGCGACTGTCGTCATAGGGGACGAGACGAGGAACGTCGATACCGGGCAGATCGCCAGGCGGTGGTCGGGCGATTACCTGCTTCTCTGGCGAATGCCTGCAGAATACCAGGGAGAGTTGAAGATGGGCAGTGGCGGAAAGGGCGTGGCATGGCTCGCGAGACAATTGGCGGTTGCGGCAGGGCGGGCGGCGCCCGCGGAAGAGGAAGGCCTTTACGACAGGAAGATGGAGAGGCAGGTGAGGGAGTTCCAGATCGGGGCGGGAATCGTGCCCGACGGGGTGGCCGGGCCCAGGACGATCATGCGCCTCTGCGGAGCCGAAGGGCAGGGCCGGGACCCGGTCCTCTCCGATGGAAAGGGAAGCAGGTAGCGTGTCCTACATCCTGGAAGCGCTGAAGAAACTGGAGCAGAAGAGGGAGCGGGACCGGGCGCCCGAGCGCCTCATCCTGTCCCTCGGCCACGAGGAGAGGCGAAGAAAGCGGCTCTTTTGGCCTTATGTACTTGCGGCGGTGCTTTTTCTGAATGCGCTCGTCATGGTCTGGTGGATGAGCGGGCACGAGGGGGAGAAGGGCGGTAGCTTCAAGGGGCAGGCAGGCGCTTTGCAGGCTCCGGGCAGCATGCGGCCGGCCCCGGCCGCGGGAGACGCCGAGAAAGCGGCCATCCCCGCCGGGACGTCCGGGCCAGGGACGGCTAAAGCGGCGGCCGGCGAGACGAGCGGCCCGGCCCGGCCGGTCATGCCGGGTGACGAGGATTATGCGGGAAAGGGCGGCTCGATCCGGGCAGCGGCGCCTCCGAAAGAGCCGCCGGCAGCGGAGCCGCCGGCAAAGGCCGCGGAAAAGGTCGCGCCCCCCGCCGCGCCCGAAGCCGGCAGGGGGAGGAACGCGAAGGCGGCCCGTAGGGTTCTCGAAATCAAAGAGCTGCCGCAATCTATCAGGGGAGCGCTTCCCGAGTTCAGGATTTCAGGCCACGCCTACAGTCCCGAGCCCCAGACGCGGGTAGCCAGGATCAACGAAAAGATCATCCAGGAGGGCCAGGAGCTCGCGCCGGGACTGAGGGTCGAAGAGATAATCCCGGACGGCGTCATCTTCGCCTTCCAGGGCTACCGCTTCAGGGTCGGCCTGAACGGGGGCAAATAGACCGATTGCGAAAGATCGCGAATGAAGCGGAAGAAATCCGTCAGGACGGCCGGCTCGAGCGGCCGGCGCTCCAGATCCCTTGAGGCGCGTCTCAAGGAGCGGATCGGCCGGGAAGGGCCTCTTTCGTACGAGGCTTTCACCGGGGCCGTCCTCTACGACGAGCGGCAGGGCTATTACAGAAAGGGGAAGCAGGAAGGGCGCGACTACAGCACCTCCCCGGAGATACATTCCCTATTCGGCCGCACCATAGGCCGCTATATAGAGAAAGTGTGCGACCTGATGGGCGTCTCCTCGGCAACCGTCCTGGAGCTCGGCGGCGCCTCGGGCAGGCTGGCCTCCCATATCGTCTCCGCCTTCCGCCGCCTTCACCTGGAAAGCTACCTCATACTGGAGAAGGGAAGGGAGAAAAGAGAGGGCAGGGTACGGTGGATAAAGGACCTGGAAAGCCTGCCCGCCATAGACGGGTTTACCTTTGTCGTAGCGAACGAGTTCTTCGACGCCCTCCCTTTTCGCAAGGTGATCAACAGGCAGGGAACCCTCGAGGAGATCTACGTAGGCTGGGAGGACGGGTTTTTCGAGCGGTCCGGTCCTCCCACCGCCGCCCTCTCGGCTTTCCTCGAACGGTACCCTCTTTTTCTGCACGAAGGCCAGGTGTCGGAGGTGACGACTGCTGCCCGGCCGCTCGTAAGAGCCGTGTCGAGGATCGCAAAAGAGGGCTGCCTTCTCGTCTTCGATTACGGCTATCACCAGGCGGACATCGCCGCAGGCAGGTTTTTTGAAGGCAGCGCGCTCGGCTACAAGAGGCGAAGGATACGGAGCGATTTCTTCAAAGGCCTCGGCGCCATGGACATCACCCATCACGTGAACTTCGATCACCTTCGCGGCCTTCTCGAAGACGAGGGGTGGCGGAGCGAAGGGGAGATCGAGCAGTATCGGTTCCTCTGCAACGCAGGGCTGCTCGAAGGCCTGGCCGGGCTCGAGCCGGGGGAGAGAATGCGCGCCAAATGGCTTATCAATCCTGAGGGCCTCGGCGCCATGGTATCGGTCCTCGGGTTTTCGAAAGGTCTTTCCCTGCCCATGCCCGGATTGGGGCGGCCGTCCTGAGAGAGCGCGGGGCGGCCCCGTAGATCGAAAAATGTCCGGGCCCCGCCTTTACACAATTGTTTTCAAGGTTTATACTAAGGTAATTCTGCAAAGAAGAAAACATAATGGAGGAACCGATGAAAGAGAAAGTGGAACAGGTGATCGGGAAAATTAGACCCATGCTGCAGCGGGACGGGGGCGATATAGAGCTGGTTGACGTGGTCGACGGTGTCGTCAAGGTAAAGCTGACGGGTGCGTGCGGAAGTTGCCCTATGAGCATGATGACGCTAAAAATGGGCGTCGAAAACGCGCTGAAGAAAGAAATACCGGAGGTCAAAGAGGTAATCTCCGCATAATCTTCATATTGTTGTTGACAAGAAAAACCATTTTACATAATATGGTTTTTTGAAAGGGGGTGAGTACAAATGACATGCGGAATAAAAGGCTGCGGCGCTAAGAAAGCAACACCGAAAAAGAAAGAGGCACCAAAAAAGGAAAAGAAGGGAAAGAAGTAGTTTGAGGGGGGGCTTCGCTCCCCCCCCTTCTCTTTTATGGAGAAACGTAAAAGGCTCCTCATCGTCAGCGGGGATGGCGCGCTCCGTAAATGGTTCGGCGAGTTCTTCCGGCGTCACGGCGACCTGGAAGGCGACATCCTTGAGGACGCAAAGGACGTGGCGGGCCGTTTAGCCTCGGCTAAGCCGGAGGCGCTTTTCCTGGACGCCGTCTCCCCGAACATTATTGATACGGGCATATTTGAAAGGGTGAGAGAGGTCGAGCCCTATCTGCCGGTCATTGCGCTCACGGGGGGAGACGCCGATAGCAGGCTGCGGTCCTTGCAGCACGGGGCTTATTCGTGCATCGACAGGGCCATAGGCAGCGACGAAGAGCTTTATTACACCGTCAACAAGGCGATCAAAGACTACGACGAAAAGCGCTCGTCCGCTCTCGCCATGTTCGAGATGGAGAGCAGGTGCGAAGCGGACAGGCTCAACCTTCTGGAGCTGGACCTGGTGAAGGGCCTTCAGCACATGATAGGTGAAACGGAGGAGCCGTCCTCGATCTTCAAGCACTCCTTTTCACTCATAAAGAACTACCTGTCCTTCGAGGCCTTTGCCGCCCTGGTCCCGAGGCAAGGGGACTCGGAGATCTACGTTTACCCGAACGTGGCGCTCAGCGAGAAGATCGCGGAGCTCATAACGGGCACGCTCATCAAGAGAATGGCGCGCCTCGCCGAAGAGGAGCAGAAAATAAAGGTGGTCATCACGGACGGGGCGGAAAGCAGATCATCTTCGGATGACCTGAAATCTCTGATAGTCCCTCTGATGACGAGCAGCAGGACGTGCGGGTACGCCGGTATTTACCGGGGGGCGCCCTTCGGGTACGAGGAGGAATCGGTCTTCAAAAGGTTCTGCGCCCACATAGCGACTGCCCTCGAGAAGATCAGCCTCTTCGAGGAGGTAAAATCGCTCTCCGTTTCCGACGGTCTCACGGGCCTTCACAACCACCTCTTCATCGTCTCCAAGCTGGAGCAGGAGGTCGAGCGGTCCCTGCGGTACGGTTCTCCCCTCTCGGTGATCATCTTCGACGTAGATAATTTCAAGGACATCAACGATACCTTCGGCCATCCTGCGGGGGACGTTATTCTTGTCGAGGTGGCCCACCTCATCAGAAACGGGGTCAGGAGCATCGATAGCGTGGGACGGTACGGGGGGGAGGAGTTTCTGGTGCTATTGCCGGAAACGGATGGCCGGTCGGCAACGGCGATCGCAGACCGCTTGAGGCAGAAGCTGGCGGAGAACGTCTTCTCTCACGAGGGGAAGGCCATCAGGGCGTCCATGAGCGGGGGCGTGGCGACCTACCGCGAAGGAAGAGACGCGGGAAAGCTCATCGGCATTGCAGACGAGCTGCTCTACAGGGCGAAGAGCGAAGGAAAGAATATGGTGCGCTATGAAGAGCGCTGACGACAGGACCCACCCTGTCGTAAGGGTCCTTTCGGAATTGATAAGGATCGACACATCGAACCCGCCGGGGAACGAGGAGGGGGCGGTCCAGTTCATCGAGGCGATCCTGAAAAAGGAGGGCATCAAGGCGCAGGTATATTCGCCCAGGCCGCGGAGGTCGAACCTGCTCGCGCGGTTGCCCGGGAAAAAGCCCGGCAAACCGGTGATACTCCTCGGCCACCTGGACGTTGTCCCTGCCCGTGACGAGGGATGGGCAGCGCCGCCCTTCGGCGGCGTCGTGAAGGACGGCTTCCTTTACGGGAGGGGCGCCATAGACATGAAGTCCCAGGTCGTCTGCATGCTCCTTTCGTTCATAGGGCTCCACAGGGAAGGCATAACCCCGGAGCGGGACATGATTTATCTGGCCACCGCCGACGAGGAGACGAGCGGAGAGCTTGGCGTGGAGTACATGCTGGAGAAGGTGAAGGAGCTGCGGGACGCCTCTTTCGTTGTGAGCGAGGGCGGCTGCATCGTTGAAGGGGCGGGCTTCACGCACGCCCGGGTGGCGGTAGCCGAAAAGAAGGTCTGCCAGTTCATGCTGAGGGCAAGAGGAGCCGGCGGGCACGGATCGATGCCCCACGGGAACAATGCCAACGACAAGCTCGTTCTGGCGGCCGAAAGGGTGATCTCTGCGAGAGCCCCTTTGCGGCCTACGAGACTTGTGACGAGATACCTGACAGGCCTCCTGAAAGGGCGCAAAATAGGCGGAATGCGGTTTTCTAATTTGAAAGAGGCCCTCTCCGGCAAAAGATTCCTTGCCTTTGTCGGGCAAGACCCTTTCATCAACGCCCTTTTACGCAACACGGTCGCTTTGACCATGCTCGAAAGCGGCGACAAGGTGAACGTCATACCCACCGAAGCGACCGCCCGGTTCGATGCGCGGATACTGCCGGACGTGACCCATGAGGACTTCCTCGGCAGAATGAGGAAAATAGCCGGACCGGAAGTAGAAGTGCTCCTTACGAACAGGACGGATTCCAAGGCCTCGCCGTACGATACGCGCTATTTTCGCGACATAGGTGAGATAGTGCGGTCAATGAAGGGCGACGTCCCCGTCCTCCCTTCTCTGACGACCGGCGCTACGGACCTGCGCCATTTCCGGAACCTCGGCATCCCCGCCTACGGCTTTTTCCCGATCACCCTCCCGGAAGAAGAGGAGCTCAGGATGCACGGGGTGGACGAGAGGATATCGGTGGCCAATCTTTTGGAGGGCTTGAAGGGTACCGAAAAGATCGTGGCTGCCCTCGCCTCTTATACGGAAGCCGGATAGGGAACAATCCGCTCCGGCCCGAGTCGGTGACTTCCCTCTCTGACGAAGGCTTTCTCTTCCCCCTTCCGCTCGTTATATTATTTATTATCGGGTTATCGGAGATGAAGACATGGGCGTGAGACTTTTGAAAAACGGGCTGAGATGCATCATAGACAGAAGGAAAGGGACAGGGGTAGTTGCAGTCCAGATATGGGTAAAAGTGGGGAGCGCCTCGGAGACCGAGAGGACCGCCGGCATCAGCCACTTTATCGAGCATCTCATATTCAAGGGAACGGACAGCGGAGAGGGCTACGAGATAGCTCCGAAGATCGAGGCCATGGGCGGCAGCATCAATGCATTCACGTCTTACGACGATACGGTCTATCACATAGTGGTGCCGAGGGATGCCTTGGAAACGGGCCTGAGGCTCCTTGCCGATTCTGTGGCCCATCCCGCCTTTCCCGAGAAGGAGCTGGAAAAGGAGAAAAAAGTCATCCTGGAGGAGATTAAGATGGGCGAGGATGACCCGCAGCGGAAGCTCTTCAAAGAGCTCTTTCTGGCGAGTTACCCCGGCCACCCTTACGGCAGGCCCATCATCGGATACCCGGTATCGGTCTCGGCCATAGGCCGTTCCGATATCCTTTCATATTTCAGCGAGCACTATAGGCCGTCCCGCATGGCCGTCGTGGCTGTGGGCGATTTTGAGGAAAAGACCATACTCGATATCCTCGACGGGGACCTTTCGAGGCCGGAACCCGATGGCAAAGGAGCGAAGCCGGAGCCCCCTCGGCCGGCAGGCCCGCAGGATCGTTCGAGGATAATAGAAAAAGAGGTGGCGGAGAGCTACCTGGCTCTTTCCTATCCCATCGGCCCTTTCGCCGACCGGGACACGCCTGCCCTCGACGTGCTGGGAAAGGTCCTGACGGACGGCGACAGCTCGCGCCTTCAGGCAGTCCTGAAGCACAAAGAGGGACTGGTGACGGACACGGATTCCTATGTGTTTACACCACTGGAACGGGGCATTTTCGTGCTGCTGGCAACCTTCAAGGGTCGCGAATACGAAAGGGTCGCGGAAGCTATCGAAAGGGAGATCGGGCGTATCGCGGAGGAGGGGGTCGAGCCGTGGGAGGTCGAAAAAGCGAAGAACATAGTCAGGGCTTCATACGTGTACGGCGCCGAGTCGGTTCAGGGAAAAGCTCGTCAGCTGGGCACTTTCGAAACCCTCACCCATGATCCTTTTTACGGCGATGAGTACCTGTCGGCCGTGGAGCGGGTCAGCGGCGAAGACTTGAGGTCGGTTATCGGGGCCTACCTGAGGCGGGAAGGGAGAGCCATGGTGGCCGTCCTTCCGAAGGAAGCCGCCAACCCCTACGCTTTCCGCCTGGATAACGGCCTGCGCTGCGTATACAACAGGAACCCGGCAAGCCCATGCTTTTCCTTTATGATAGTCTTCATAGGCGGTCTCAAAGAGGAGAGACAGGGACGGAACGGCAGCTTCAACGTCCTTGCGCGGATGCTGCTGCGGGGGACGAAGGACCTTGATGCGCCGGGCATCGCGAGGAAAATAGACATGCTTGCGGGGGACATAAGTCCGGTGAGCGGCAGGAACGTATTCGGTCTTTCCGGTCGTTTCCTCGCGAAAGATTTTGCGCAAGGGCTCTCCCTCGTAAAGGACCTCGTTGTCTCGACGGTCATCCGCGATGAAGAGATGGAGAAGGTGAAGGAAGAGGTTCTCTCCGACATACGCAGGCGAGACGACGACCCGGTGCCGTACATATTCATGGAAATGAACAGGTTGTTGTACGACGGCCACTCCTACGCTAAGGACCAGATCGGGTCGGCCGACGATGTAACGGGGCTGACGTGTCGGGACCTGGAGGAACTGCAAAGGGACTACGTTGTCCCTGGGGGAGCGGTGATCGCCCTTTCCGGCGACATCGAGCAGAACCAAGCGGAAGACCTTGTAAGGGGCCTCTTTTCCGGCTGGAACGGCGGCGCGAACAGCTTGAGAAAGGTCGCTTACAGCCTGCAGTCGCCCAGGGAAAGGTCTCTCGCTCGCGAGATGTACCAGACCCACATGATCTTCGGTTTCTTGGGGCCCGGGCTAATCGACGCCGACAGGTATCCCGTGGAGGTCATGAGGGCCGTGCTCTCCGGCATGGGCGGGAGGATTCATAAAAGGCTCAGGGAAGAAAACCCTTATGCCTATGCCGTCACCTTCTTTAATCAGGAAGCCTACGAGGTGGGCGCCATGGGCATTTACATAGGGACCGACGCCGGCCGCGTGCCTGATGTCGAACGGATTGTTATGGCCGAAATCGACGCTATACGAAAAGCGGGGTTCACAGAAAAAGAGGTGGCTGACGGAAAGCGGTACATGGTCGGGAACCATTACATCACGATGCAGACGAACGGCTCCATCGTATCGAGCATGTGCCTGGACACGATCTACGGGCTGAAGCCGGGTTTTTTCAAGGTTTGGCCGGAGCGGGTCGAGAGGGTGCCGTTGCTTGAGGTCAATGAGGCCGCCAGGAAATATTTAGTTACCGACCGGATGGTAAAGCTGCGGGTCGGGCCGGCAGGCGAGGGGAAGTGAGGGCATCCCCCCTTCCATGATATTTGGCGGTCCTTCCGCTTTTCTGGGATATTTTCAAGGCCCCACCCATCATATTCTGCAGTAGCGCTCCCCGACCCTGTTGTCCCGGCCCGCATGGTTGGAGCTTCCGCAGGTTTAGACTCTTCGAGCGGACCACGAAGGGCTAAGGATTGCGGTTCATTCCTTCGCGGGAGGCCCGGCCTTCCAGGCAGGGGCCGCGGCTTGGCCTGGATTTTGCACCCTGTTAAGACTAGTTTCGAACTGCAGGTAACCATCGGCCCCCGGTTCTTAGGACCCCCCCCGATCCGCCCTTTTTTTCCGGGAGCCTACGACATCCGGCCCACGGCCTTTCGCAATGATCGACGTGGGCCGGAACTTTGTTTTGGGTGCCTGAGACGACCTCAGCCGGCGTCTTTTTCCTTTCGGAGCACCATCCAAAGCCCGCCGTCAGTGATAATCGTAGCTTTTTCCGCGAGCGCTGCCGAATGGGCGGCCGCCCGCAGCTCTTTTTCCGAGAGGTGGATTCGGCCAAGGCATAGATTGAGCTCCTTCGACCGTTCCTTGATGCGCCCTATCACCTCTTCCGGTGTATACGAGCCGAATCCGCCCCCGATGAAAGCCATGCCCCCTGCCCTGAGCGATCGGTAGACCGCCTGGAGGTCGGGGGTAAAAAACGAGGGAAAGAAGAAAGCCCCCCTGAAAAGGGCGAGGTCGAAGGCACCCTCGGGCACACGAGAAAGCTCGGGGTCGCTTTCCACTATGGCAACGCGGTCGGCCATCCCCAGACTGCCGGCCTCTTCCCTTAAAGGTTCGACTATTTCGCGGGGAAATGCGGCCATGCAGAAGGAAGCGCCTATATTTGCAGCCGCCAGCTCGAAGGTCAGACCCGAGAAAGGGCCTATCTCGAGGACATTGCCGTCATTGCGGCCGTAAAGCTCTCCGACCTGCCGGGACAGGTAAGGCCGGACAGGCAGCCAGAGGCGGTTAAGCTCAATGATTTCGCTCTGCCCCCCGCCCCCCTTGTGTTTCACAGATCTGTTGCCTTTAACAGTATGGAGGAGAGGGCGGTGCCTGCCAGAAGGGAAAGGATGAACACCGTAACGTAGAGAAACATTCTGGCGAGTTTCTTGAAAGCATATCTGGCCATGATAACCCCTTCCGTGTCAGACTTTTATAAAAGTCGAAAACATCCGCTCGCCGTCGACCGGGCAGCCGGCAATCACCGGGCCACCCGCTGCTGCGCGCGACCCTACACGAGCAAAGGGCTGCCCGATGTCCGCGAACCCGCCGGGGCGGTTCCCTCCCAATGAATACCCCCGGCCTTCAGCCCGGTCTTCGCGATGGTATGGCTTTGTACAGGTTGAGGTAATGTTAAACAGGGCATTACAGTTTGTCAAGGTATTTGTAAGGACATTGCGGAGGCTGCCATGGAGTCCTATACTTCCTATTGAATGGCGGCCCGGTTTGTCAGTCCTCCGACAAAGCAAGAGTTGCTCGCTGCCCGTGGCCGGCCGGTGGCTGACGTAATCGCTCCGGACTTGACGGTGCTTTTCTGCGGCATAAATCCGGGCCTTTACTCAGGCGCCGTAGGCCGCCACTTTGCACGTCCCGGAAACAGGTTCTGGGCGGCCCTCTTCGCCGCCGGCCTTACCGAAAGGCTGCTCACGCCTTACGATGAGGGCCTGCTCCTCGAATATGGCTACGGCATAACAAATATAGTCAATCGTGCCACGGCGCAAGCGAGCGAGTTGTCGATCGACGAATTGCGCGAAGGCGCAAGGGAACTCGAAAAGAAAGCAGTCGCCTTCAGGCCGGAAAATGTGGCGGTGCTCGGAATCGGCGCTTACGGGAAGGCCTTCCGGCGGCCTCGCGCGCGCCTTGGAAGGCAGCCCGAGAAGATCGGAGGAGCCGCCCTCTGGGTGTTGCCGAACCCGAGCGGCATCAACGCAAGCTACCAAATGGCCGACCTCGTCCGCCTCTTTTCCGAATTGCGCCCGGACGCGGCGCTCCCGGGCCGGACGCAGCTCCGGGAGGACATGAGAGGCAAGGAACCGGTCGCGTAAAGCTCTCGGGCCGGAAGGCCAGCCGGCCCCTTACCGAAGCCTTTCTCCTATAGTCCTCAATGTTGCGGAGAAGTCCAGCTTATCCAGACATACCTCCGCGAAGCATAGCCTGTTACCGGCACTGCCTGCGCTCTCAAGGAACTCCTCAAGGCCGCCTTCCGTCGAGACCCTGGTGCCCCGACGGCCGCCGAAGGCCTCTGCAAGAAGGGTGTAATCCCACAAACTGACGTCGTTGTAAGCGTTGTCGTATATAGCGCGCTCCACTTGATAGCCGCCGTTGTTCAGAAGGAAGACGACCGGGTTTTGTCGGTAGCGTATGATTGTAGAGAGCTCCTGGCCGGTCATCTGGAACGCTCCATCCCCTACGAAGACGACCGGTCTGCATCGGGGAGCCGCAAACTTCGCGCCGAGGGCCGCCGGTATGCCGTAGCCCATGGATGCATAGAAGGCCTGGCCTATAAAGTCTGCGTGCTGCGGGAGGAAGAGCTTGACGCTCTCAAAAGTGCAGCTCCCCGTATCACTCACCACAATGTGACCGTCCTTGAGGAAGCGGTCCATTCTGCTCCAGAACCGGTCGGTGGTCAGCTTCGATTCCGGCGACGCAATATAAGGGGCGCCGGCGGCCGGTTGCAGGTGGTTCCTGGAGGGCTTACGTAGCCTCCCCGCCGACACGCGCCTGAGGAGACCTTCGAGAAAATTCCGGATCGGGATATGCTCGTAGATATGGCGCTTAACCTTCACCCTCTCGGAGTTGACGATTATCATTCGGCTCTGGTCAAGATGGGCGGTATAGCCGCCCAGGTTCAGGTCGGTCATCCAGGCGCCGAGGCAGAGCAGAAGGTCTGCCTCTTCAACCGTCTTTCGGGCTCTTTCATTGGCAAGCGCCCCGACGTACGTACCGACGTAGCCCTTAGCGTGCTCGGGGATAACACCTTTCCCCAGGGCCGTTGTGGCTACCGGAAAGCCGGTACGGTCGACGAGCCTGAGGAGGGCCTTGTGGGCGCCCAGCCTGTGAGCCTCGACACCCGCCAGGATTACCGGGTCCGAGGCGTGCGATATACAGTCCATCGTCTCGTCGAGGGCCTCCTCGAGCACATCCTCGTCTACGTGGAGAGTGGTGTCCGGCGCCCACGGACCGGGCGCCTTGCAGCGCTCGGTTACCATGTCGGCCGGTATCTCTATATAGACGGGGCGGGAGTATCTGATGCAGGCGGCCAGGGTTTCGTCAATCTGCCATGGCGCGTGCGTGGGGCTTGTGAGGACGACCGCAGCCTGGGTGACCCTTTCGAAGATATCGCGCTGCAGGTTCATATCCCCGACGGTGTGGTGGAGGAGGTATGGGTGAAGCCTACCCCGGAGCGTCGTTCTCGGCCCTCCGCTCACCAGGACAAGGGGCACCCGCTCGGCGAATGCGCCGGCGACGGCGTTATAGACGCTGAACCCGCCAACGCCGTAAGTTACGCAGACAGCCCCCACGCCCGATATACGGGCGTACGCGTCTGCCGCATAGCCTGCGTTCAGCTCGTTGCAGGTATTGATGAGATCGATATCGCTCTCTTCGACGATGTCTAAAAACTTCAGCACGTAGTCGCCGGGCACCCCGAAGACGTGCCTGATTCCCATTTGACTGAGCCGTCGGACAAGGTACGCGCCGACGACCGCGTGTTGTGCCATAGCCTCCCCCCTTAAGAAGCCCTCAAGCCCTTGACCGGAGGCGCTCCGCAAGCCCCGTCCTGTGGACGGGGTCAAGGAGCGCAATAAATTGTTCTTCATTCCTATCCGGGAAGCCCCGGCCTGTGGCCGGGGAGCTTCACCGATATCACCAAACATATTCTAACCATAGGGCGGCCCGGTTTCAGGGGTGGGTGCGCCGCTGCCGCGCCCCTTGACAGGGATTATGGGGTAAGCGATACTTTTGGCGGTGAAAAAGTATACACTCCGGCGCGATCTTTCGCCGGGCAAACTCCTTCTGGATTATGAAAAGGAGCTCAACGCGGAGCAGCTCGCCGTAGTCACGGCTTCGGACGGGCCTATCCTTGTTATAGCCGGGGCGGGCAGCGGAAAAACCAGGGTGGTAACGTATCGGGTCGCCAGGCTGCTGGAGAAGGGTGTTCCGCCGAACGCCATCCTTCTTCTTACCTTCACGAACAAAGCCGCCCGGGAGATGCTTCACCGGGTCGAGCACCTCATAAAGATGGACACCCGTTACATATGGGGCGGCACGTTCCACCACATGGGCAACCTGATTCTCCGCCAGAACAGCCGGAGGATAGACTACAGGCCGAACTTCGTCATCCTCGACAACGAGGACGCGAAAGACATGATAGAGGTCGTGACGAAAGAGGCAAAGATCGACACGAAAGAGAGGCGCTTTCCCAAGGGGACCGTACTGAGGGAGATATTCAGCTATTCAATTAACACTATGGAGGGCTTGGAAAAATCGGTCAACGCAAGGTTCCCTTATTTTTTGGACATCCTCGATGAGATCGACGTTATCAGAAGGAGGTACGCGGAGAAGAAAAAGGCGTCCAACACAATGGACTTCGACGACCTCCTCTGGTACTGGCACGCCATCCTCGCAGAAGACGAAGCCTTGAGGAAATATTACGCCTCGGTCTTTTCCCATATCCTGGTGGACGAGTATCAGGACACGAACAGGATCCAGGCTGAAATAGTGGACTTTATGGGCATGATCAACAAAAATGTGACCGCCGTGGGCGACGATGCCCAGTCGATCTACTCCTTCAGGGGCGCCAATTTCCGGAATATTCTGGATTTTCCGAGGCGGTACCCGGAGGCCAGGGTCTTCCGGCTGGAGACAAATTACAGAAGCACGCCGGAGATCCTCGATCTGGCCAACCACTCCATCTCTCACAACAGGGAGCAGTTCGAGAAGAATTTGAGGGCGGTCAAGATGAGCGGCGTCGTGCCCGTCGTGACATCGCTGCGGGACGTGATCCAGCAGGCGGAATTCGTTGCCCAAAGAATACTGGAGCTGCGGGACGAAGGGGTCCCTATGGACAAGATCGCTGTTCTCTATCGCGCTCACTACCATTCCATGGAATTGCAGATGGAGCTTACCCGGAGGGACATACCCTTTGAAATCAGGAGCGGGCTCAGGTTCTTCGAGCAGGCGCACATCAAGGACGTTGTTGCATACCTTCGCGTAATGGTCAACCCGGCCGACGAGATATCATGGAAGCGGATACTCAAGATGCTGCCCCGCGTAGGGAAGAGGACGGCCGACAACATCTACGAGTATATAAAGACTTTCGATGACCCGGTCCACCTCTTTGTCACCGGGGAGATAGGGAAACATTTCAGAGCCATGCAGCCCGAGAGCGTGGAGAAGCTGTCGCGGCTGTTCGGCGAGCTGGAGGGACTGGCCAAATACGACGCCCTGTCCGACATGATCTCCTCCGTTCTCAATCATGGATACACGGATTACCTGAAATATGCGTACCCGAACTACGAGAACCGCCTGGAGGACATAAACCAGCTCATCAATTTCTCGACCGAGTACGATTCCCTCGTCAACTTCCTGTCCGAACTCTCCCTCATGAGCGGCATCAGCGGCGAAGAGGTGGTATCGGGCGCTGCGGAGGACGAGAGGGTGATATTGAGCACAATCCATCAGGCCAAGGGGCTCGAATGGAAGGTGGTTTTCATCATATGGTGCGCGGAAGGGCGGTTCCCGAATCCGAAGGCTGTGGAGGAGGGCGGGACCGAGGAGGAAAGGCGGCTTTTCTACGTGGCGGCGACTCGGGCAATGGACCAGCTCTATCTGTGCTACCCCCTGATGATTTTCGATAGGCAGGTCGGCTCGGTGATCCTGCGGCCTTCCCGCTTCATCGCCGAGCTCGAATCAGGCCATTACGAAGAGTGGCAGGTGGGCGAGGTGTGATGCCGATTCTAATAAGGACCTGGCATCTGGCTAACGGCCTGAAGGTTGAGATCTTCGACGACACTGTGGCCTACTACGGCGACTGGTCGACCTTGAAGCTCATGATCCGCTGCAAAATAGAGGTGAGAAAGGAATATGTCGGCGCCTTCGCGGCGCACCCCCGTTATAACGAAGTAGTGGAGGCGCTCGGCTCAGAGGCCGAGTATCTGCGGGAGATTACGAAGCCCGGGGTGCCGGGCAGGAACCTTGCCGGCGTCAAGGCTTTCCTCGTCGAAAGGTTCGAGGAGAACGCCCTTGGGTATTTCGAGCGTGAGGATTTCGCGGAGAAATTCATACACAAGAAGTTCGAGGAGATAGAGGAAGAGATCTCAAGAAAGGACCGCCCCGGAGATGGAGACCTATAGAAGGGTGCCAACGGCGCTTCTCCCGGAGTCGAGGAGAGGGGCGATAGTTACTGTCAAGGGCGAAGACGGCCGGGAATACAGGGGGAGGATCGTCCGCACGGAAGGGGAAGAGGCCGAGGTCCGCGTCTTCGAGGAGATCCCTTTAGGGAGCGAATCCCCACTCGATATCGTCCTGGTCCAAGCGATCCCGAAAAAGGAGCGCATGGAAATGATTATTCAAAAGGCGACGGAGCTCGGCGTCAAAGAAATCCTTCCCTGCCGGTCGGAAAAAAGCATGGTCCAGGGCGAGCCGGACTCGCAGGCGCAGGATAAATCGCACCGGTGGCCGGCCATAGCGAAGCGGGCCGTAGAGCAGTGCAGGAGGCGCGTCGTTCCCCGGATCGGACCCTCTCGGTGCTTGGAAGACGTCCTCGGGGAGCTTGCCTGCAGACAGGCGACGAAGCTTGTCCTCTACGAGAAGGAGCAGACGATGCGGCTCAAGGACTTGCTTGCCGGGCCTAGAAAGGAAGGACCGGCCACTGTGGTTATTGCCTGCGGGCCCGAGGGCGGCTTTACCCGGGCAGAGATCGCAACAGCCCGAAGCCGGGGCTTCATTCCTGTGAGCCTGGGCGGAAGGGTGCTGCGTTGTGAGACCGCCGCGCTGGCAGCGATTGCAATTTTACAACATGTATGGGGTGACCTTTAGCCTTACGGCCCGATCTATGCCTATTCGGCTTCTATCTTCCTGATTCCGGCATAGTAGCAACATCCCTCGCTCTTGAAGTTGTTGTCGAAGACGCGCACATTCCCGTCCCCGAAGCTTATGCGCACGTAACAGAAACCGCCGGGCACCTCGGACCTTCTCTCCTCCACGACGACGCCCCTTCCCCATTTCTTGTAGTTCTTGTGGAAAACTTCGTCGCCTACCTTCAAGTAAAGCATATACTCCCTTTCCATAGGGAAAAGAATATATCATCGACCCTGCCGTTTCAAGGGCCGGGACCACGCCGTTCTTAGGGCGCCAGGCTCTTTTCGCGCCCAATGGGTGTCAAGGAATTTGGCCGGCCGGCAGCGCCGGAAGGCCGCAGCCGAATTGCGGTTTTTTTCGTGCCGGCCGTGCTATAATTATCCAAACGAAAGGGCAAAGGGTTCGATATGGCGGAACACTTGACGAAATACGTCAGAGGCGGCGGCTGAGCGTCGAAAATAGGTCCGGAGGACCTATCCGATATCCTCTGCGGGATAAACATACCGGCCGACGAGAATGTGATCGTGGGCATAGAAGGGTTTGAGGACGCGGGCGTTTACAGGATCAGTGAAGAGCTCGCCATCGTCCAGACGGTCGATTTTTTCACCCCTGTCGTTGACGACCCTTACGATTTCGGGCGGATCGCTGCTGCAAACGCCTTGTCCGACATTTACGCCATGGGCGCCGTACCTAAGACCGCCATGAACATCGTCTGCTTCTCGCCGAAAGCCTTCGACATAAAGATCCTCAAGGAGATCCTGAAGGGGGGGGCAGACAAGGTGCGGGAGGCCGGGGCCAGTCTCATGGGGGGTCACAGCGTGGACGATGAGGAGATAAAATATGGCCTGTCCGTTACAGGTTTCGTTCACCCTGAGAAGATCGTCAGAAACGAAGGGGCGAGGCCCGGCGACGTCCTTATCATTACGAAGCCCCTCGGGACCGGCATTCTGAACACGGGCATAAAGGCCGACATGGTCGAGGCGGGTGCGGTCAGGTCGCTCATCGAGGTAATGGCCACGCTCAACGACCGGGGCGCGGAGGCGATGAGGGCCGTGAACACCCATGCTGCGACGGACGTAACGGGTTTTGGCCTGGCCGGCCACCTTTGCGAGATGATCAAAGAGTCGATAGGCGTCAAGCTCTTCGCCGAGGAAGTCCCCTATTTTAAGGAAGCTGTTGAACTGGCGTCTTCAGGGTTCGTACCCGGTGGACTATACAGAAACAGGGATTTCTATAAAAGGTGCGTGGCCGGAACGGCGAGCACTTTCTTTACCGACATATTGTTCGACCCTCAGACATCCGGCGGCCTGCTCATAGCCATAGGGAAAGAGGACCTCCCCGCCTTCCGGAAGGCCGCCTCCGGCAATGGTACGACCTTCTGGGTGATAGGGGAGTTCGTAGAAGAGCCTAAGGGCAAGATCGTTCTTTAGAGCCGGACGCAAGCCTTTCTTTCTATTTCCATACCCTTATTCCAAGAAGGGGCAGGATGACGCCCAGTACAAAGAGAATGAGCAGTACGCCGACGATAACCCCCTGGGCGGTCCCGCCGACCTTCAGATCTTAGAGCCTGGTCGCCAGATTGCTGATCTGACCGTCGGTCAGGCCTGCGAGCCTCTCCTTCACCTCGGCGGCCGTGAAGCCGAGTTCAAGAAGCCTGGTTTCGACCGCCGTCCTTGCCAGCAGCTCCATGATCTTCTCCCTATCCCGAGACCTTTCTCCGGCCACCGCAACCATCCCCGTCGTTACGAAAAAGGCATCTGCGCGCGTCGCCAGAGCGATGAGCAGCATGACGAGGACCAAATAGCAGATTACCAGCCTTTTTGCCATCCTCTCTCCCTTATTCAGTGGCTGAGGCGCTTTCTGCCGCCTCGAATAACGACCCTACTCTCGTCGCTTCCGATTCTCCCTGATTTTATCAAGGGTGTCTCTGAAGCCTTCCGAGTCCGGGGACAGGGACACTGCTTTAGCCGCCAGCTCTTCAGCCTCCTCGATCTTCACACCCTTCGTGTAATAGAGCCAGGCAAGGTTGTTGTAAGCCTCGGGCGACCCTGTTTTCTCTATGGCTTTTCTGTAAGACTTCTCGGCGTTACCGAAGGCGCCTTGCTGAAAGTAAACGTTGCCCGTGTAAAGATACGCGATGGCCTTCTTGCCTGCGGCCGCCTTATACTCTTTCAGCGCGGCATCAAGCTCGCCCCTCTTTTCGTAGGACACGCCGAGGTTGATATGCTCCTCCGGGGTAAGGGGATCGCGAAGAAAGACGATCCTGGACGTGCTGCAAGCAATTGCCGCCGTCAGGACGAGGACCGTCAGGCCGAGGGCTTTAATACAAGAGTCCAGTAGCGGTTTTTTTTCCATATTCTGTCCAGCTCTCTATCCGACACGGCTTGGTTCTGGAGGCGGCCCGAGTTGACAATGACGCCGTCCTTCGTATACCCGGTTACAACCATGAAATGATTTACCTCGTAAAGGAAAAACCCATAATCGACGAAGATGATCGGCGGCACTCCCTCGTCGATGTGATGTTTAAGGTCACTCAGGCCGCCCGAATACTGCTCGGTGGCAAAACCCTGCTTCCGTGCGTAAACTTCCAGGTCGAGACCGAGCACGCCCCTTGCCGAAGGGCTGTAAAACGATGCCGCGATCTCCTCCGGGGCAACCCATTTATCGGTACTCGTTTTTCGATACCAGTAGTCCATCACGGTCGCAAGGGCTGTCGGCCCGCACTTATAGGCTTCCTGACTGAAGAAGGGCATTTCTTTAATGATAACCGGCTCGTCGGACGACCGTAGAGGGGCCGTCGCACAGCCGAAGGGCATCGCGAGCACGAGAATCACGAAAAAGAGCGTCAGTTTCCCTCGATTCGCGCGCAAAGACACTGGAACGATTATAGTCCTATTTCACAACGACCCGATGGCCGGCCAGCCGCAGGATCACGAGCACGAGGACGATCACCAGGAGGATCGCAATTACGATACCGACGCCGTCGCCGCCCACCTTAGCCTCGTCGAGCCTTTGTGCGAAGCTGTGGATCTGGCCGTCCGAGAGCCCCGATAGTCTCGCCATGATCTCTTCGGCAGAATATCCGAGGTCGGAAAGCCGCTGGGCCACTACCTTCTCTTCCAGCGCTACCCTGATCTTCTCCAGATCGGCGGCCTTCACTGTGCCCGAAAGACCGAGTGCTTCCGAAGGGGAGAAGGCCGCCTCCACCCGAGGAGCAATACCGATTACGAACATCGCCGCTGCCAGGTACCAAACAAGAAATAACTTGAGCATGTTCCTCCTCCGCACGTTCTTATCTCCTCTACGAATTATAGTCGCGGCGCCGCTTCTTTACAAAGGCGCCTGTTTCCGCAAACCGGCTTCAACCGACCCCTTTCGTCTATTTGCCCGCATAAACAGGTATCGACCGCGGGCAGTCTTAAGAAATCTTGCTACCAAATTTAATATGTACGCTCTTTCTGTTGCAAACGATTTTCTTTCCGGCGCTCTTCGCCCCGAAGGCAGGGGCCTTCCCGCCCCCTTAGGCTTACCGCGCGCCTTCCGGCCCGGATTGACAAGCTGGCAGGCACGCCCCATGCTCTCAATATGGCGAAAATTTGTGTTCTATGCGCCGCCGTGCTTGTTTTGTTTCCAGTTCGCCTTGCCCCCTCCGAGGCCCGGGAGGAACCGGCGGGCTACGATAAGATCATAGGCGGGATCGTGACTTATCTGAAGAATGAGAACGGGCGCTTGAGCGAGGGCCAAATGAGTACCATCGCCAGGCATGTGTATCAGGAATCGAAAGGCTGCCGGATCGATTACAGACTGATATTGGCGGTTATGAAAGTGGAAAGCAATTTCAGACACCGGGCAGTATCGCGCAAGGGCGCCGTAGGCCTGCTCCAGATAAGGCCCTTTGTCGGGAAGAGTGTGGCAAAGAACATCGGCATGGAATGGAAAGGCAAAGACCAGCTCAGCGAGCCGGCAAAGAATATAAGGATCGGGGTCTATCACCTCGCCGGGCTCATCAAGGATTTCACGAGCCTGCCGAGTGCGCTCAATGCATACAACCGCGGTGCGAAAAGAACGAGGTCCGTGCAAAAAGAGAAGCATAGTGCCCGTTATGCCGGCGCCGTAATGGAGGAGTACGCGAAAACGCTCTCCCTCCTGCCCGATTCTGAAGAGGACCGGTTCAGGCCTTCCCGGATCTCGCGTCCCATGCTTACTGATAATCGGTAAAAAAACTGTTATAATAATGCGTTATGTCACGGGCGGCGCCGCGAAGGGCCGCCTGTTTTACGAGAAGGATCGTGGTGTACCGGCTGCCGCAGCGAGGTTTTGTCTATATTACGGGGAAGATCGAATCTTTCCTTTCCTTCTTCCTCTCACGGATCCAGGGCAGGAGAATAGTCATTTTCTTCGAGGGAGAGGACGAGGCGCTCCTTCTCCGGGAGGAAATCGAATTCTTCTCGAAGAGGTCGGTGAGCTATTTTCCCATGTACAGCCACAGGATATTCGAGAGGGAGGATGAGTCGAAGAGGATAAGTTTTCTCCACCGCCTTTTGACGGACCCCCACTTCATGGGTCTCTTCCCCGTCGAGGCCGTCGGCTCTCCTCTGTTTTCGGCCGACCGGCTCCTGGAGAAGTCACGGGAGGTGGAGTTCGGTCAGACCCTGTTTCAGGAGGACCTTGTCGGCTATCTTGCGGACGCAGGGTACGAGCCCTCGCCTCTTGTTCGTGAACAGGGACAGTTTGCGAAAAGGGGGGCGATCATCGATCTCTTCCCTCCGTCAACGGGCAGACCGGTAAGGATTGAGCTTCTGGGCGACCAGGTCTATTCCCTCCGATTTTTCGATCCCCTGAGCCAGAGGTCCCAGGGCGAGATCGAGCGGGTAGTCCTCACCCCTGCCCGGTCTTCCATCGACAGCGCCGTCACGATTATCGATTATCTAACCGACGACTCCGTCGTAGTGCACCGCGGCCTGGAAGGCCTCTGCACGAAAATCGACGAGAGCATGCAGGGGGCGGTGCGGAAAAGGCTCGATTCCCTTTTGAATATAGATGTCTCCGGTGTAAGGGGCGACGAAGATGGAATGGTGCTGGAGACGGCTTCGAACCAGGATCTGAGGGAGGTTTTCGATTCCAGGAAGAGCGAGATATTCAAGTCTCTGACCGAAAGAATGAAGCATGACTGGTCGCCGTGCCCCTTTGTCTACCTCTTTGCCTCGAATCGTCACCAGGCGGAGAGGCTGCAAGAGATCCTCAGGAGCTACGGTATTACCCTTCCTATGCTGGCCGACCTCTCCTTGGACGGCAAGGAGAAGGAATGGGCCATAGTGGTGGGGCCGCTGAGGAGGGGTTTCAGGACGTCCTCTATGATACTTCTCACCGAGGAAGATATCGTCGGGCCGAAGAAAAGGACGGTGAAGCACAGGTGGGAGGGCGTGGACGAGTTCCTCAACTCTTTCAAAGACCTCTCTATAGGGGAATACATCGTACACGTCGAACACGGAATAGGGGTATACAAAGGAATAAAGAAGTTGAAGGTCGAAGGCTGCGAAAAGGATTTTCTTCTCATAGAGTACCAGGACGAGGACAGGCTCTACGTGCCCGTTGACTCGCTGGAGCTCGTGCAGAAATACGTGGGGGGCGAGAAATCGAAGCCGAAGATAGACAAACTGGGGGCCGGCTATTGGAAAAATGCCAAGAACAGGGTCAAGAAGCATGTCGAAGACATTGCCAGGGAGCTGATAGAGTTCTATGCCGAGAGGGAATTGGCGAAGGGCCATGCCTTTCCTCCCGATGACGAGCTCTTCCGGGAGATGGAGGAGCGCTTCGAATACGAGGAAACCGAGGGGCAGCAGAGGGTCATAAAGGAAGTGCTCGATGACCTGATGAAGGAGCGTCCCATGGACCGCATCGTGTGCGGCGACGTAGGCTTCGGAAAAACCGAGGTGGCGATCCGCTCGGCCTTCAAGGCGATGATAGACAACAAGCAGGTGGCGCTCCTGGTGCCGACCACTGTTCTGGCGCAGCAGCACTACAAGACTTTTTCCGAGCGGTTCCGTGACTACCCGGTCAATGTGGAGATGCTCTCCAGGTTCAGATCGAAAGAGGAGCAGGCCCGCGTGGTAGAACGGTTGAAGAAGGGCCTTTCGGATATGGTCATAGGCACCCATCGTCTTCTTCAGAAGGACATAGAGTTCAAGGACCTCGGCCTTCTCGTGGTCGACGAAGAACACAGGTTCGGGGTGAAGCACAAAGAGAAGCTGAAGCTTCTCAAGAAGAACGTCGATGTGCTGACTTTGAGCGCCACGCCTATCCCCAGGACGCTGCACATGGCCATAACGGGCATTAGGGACTTGAGCATAATCAACACCCCTCCTCTCGACCGGCTCGCCGTCAAAACGCAGGTGGTCAAGTTCAACGACGGGGTGATCAAGAAGGCGGTGGAAAGCGAGATCCGGAGGGGCGGACAGGTCTTCTTCGTCCACAATGTCATCTATAACATCGGGATCGTCCACGAGCACCTGAAGAAGATCCTCCCGGACGTAAAGATAGCCGTCGCCCACGGCAAGATGCCCGGAAAGGAGCTCGAGAGGATCATGCTGGACTTCATCGGAGGCAGATACGATCTCCTGCTCTCTACTAACATCATTGAATCTGGGCTCGACATCTCGAACGTGAACACGATTTTCATCAATAACGCCCACAAGTTCGGCCTGGCCGATCTCTACCAGCTCCGCGGGAGAGTGGGCAGGAGCACGAAGCAGGGCTATGCGTACCTGCTTGTGCCTAAGGAAGAGGTACTCACCAGGGATTCACTGGTGCGGCTGAAGATCCTCGAGGAGATGACCGAGCTTGGAAGCGGGCTTAAGGTGGCCAATTATGACCTGGAGATAAGGGGCGCCGGCAATCTGCTGGGAAAGGAGCAGTCGGGCCATATAAACCTCATCGGATTCGAGCTTTACTGCAAGATGCTGGAAGACGCCGTCAAAGAGTTGAAGAACGAGGTGCCGGAAGAGGAAGGGCCCGTGACCGAGATAAAGCTGCCCCTGAACGCTTATATCCCGGATTCGTATATCGGCGACGAGAACAGCAAGCTCTTGACCTACAAGCGTCTGTCCAAGATCAGGGACGCCGGCGAGCTTGCGGACATGGAAGAGGAGCTGAAGGACCGCTACGGGCCGATCCCGGGCCCCCTCGCGAATCTGCTCGAGATCATAGGTTTGAAAATACTGCTGACGGGTATGAAAATGAAGCGGCTCGAGTACTCCGGCAAGCAGATCATTGTGCAAGTCACCGAGCGGACGCCTCTGGACATGAAAAAAATTCTGAGGATGGTAAAGGAGGGCAGGGAAAGGATCAAGCTTCTCCCTGACGGCAGGATCGTCATCCAAAACGATCGGAGACCGGAAGACATCGTAAGCACAGCAAGAAATATCTTGCTGGAGCTTGTTACGGTATGATATAAGACAACAAAATGAGGTGACCATGAAAAAATATCTGATTCTATTATTGCTTTTCCTGCCGCTCATCGGGTGCGCCAAGAAGCAGGAGGGTAAGGCCATTGCCACGATAGACGGGGAAAAGATTACCATGGCCGAGTTCAACAGCGAACTCGACAAGATCCCCATGAACATGAAGATGTTGGTGGCGAGCCAGAGCGGGAAGAAAAACTTTTTAGACAGGCTTATCGTGCAGAGGCTGCTCCTGAGGGAGGCAAAAAAGGAGAACATAGAGAAGGGCAAGGAGTTCCAGGACAAGCTTGCCGAGTTCAAGGACCAGCTGATCATGCAGAGCCTCCTCGCCAAGAAGGTCGCGACGGATGCGAAATTCTCCGATGAAGAGCTTCGGAAATACTACGACGCCCACAAGGAAGAGTTCAAAAAGGAGAGAGAGATCCAGACGAGGCAGATTGTAGTCAAGACCGAGCAAGAAGCAAGGGAGCTGCAGGCGAAGATTGCGAAGGGTGAGGACTTTGCGGAATTGGCGAAGAAGTATTCCCTGGACCCGAGCGCCAAGATAAACGGCGGCGACATAGGCTACCATCCGAAAGGCACGCTTATACCGGAATATGAAGAGAGCGCCTTCAAGCTGACAAAGGTAGGACAGGTAAGCCCGCCCGTGAAGACTCAGCTCGGCTACCACATAATCAAGCTTGAGGGGGTAAAGGCGCCGTCGTATGTTCCTTTCGCTGAAGTGAAGGACTTCATCAGACAGAAAATCATGCAGGAAAAGCAGACCGAGATGGTGCAGCAGTATATTGACGGCCTCAAGAAGAACGCGAAGATAGTCATAAACGAGGATCTCCTGAAGGAGGAAGCGAAGCAGTCCGAGACGCCTGCGAAGGCGCAAGCCCCGGATGCCAATGATCCAGCCAAGAACGAGCCTGCCGGCAAGGCGAAGCCGGAAGGGGCAGGAGAGGGCAAGTCGTCAACCAAAACAGGGGCGGAGGCCCCGAAATGAAGCGGTTCCTCCTGATAGGCTGCTCGATATTGCCGCTCCTCTTGCCCGGCTTTTCCCGGGCAGAGGTTACGGACAGGATAGTAGCCATCGTAAACGACGAGGTCGTGACGCTGCGGGAAGTGGAAAGGTTCGTGGCCGTCGAAAAGAAGAGCCGCTTCTCGTCGATGAACGAGTATACAAGGAACATGCAACTCAGGGAAAAGCTCGATTCTTTCATCGAGGGGCTGCTTATAAGCCAGCAGGCAAAAAAACTTAAGCTTGAGATAAGCGACAAGGAAGTACAGGACACAATCGAGAGCATAAAGAAGCAGAACCTGATTACGGAAGAAGAACTGAAGCGGCAACTGAAGAATGACCATATCGATTACAAGGAATTTTGCGAAGGCTTGAAAAAGGGGCTGGTCAGGCAGAAGGTCCTGGCAAAGGCCATCATGCAGGAGGTGAATCTGGACGAGAAGAGCCTGAAGGCATATTACGACGCCCATACGGCCGAGTACGTGCAGGAGGAATACAGGCTGCAACATATCTTCGTCTCGTCGCAGAGGAGGGATGCTGCCGAGCGGGCGGCCGAGGCCCACCGCCTGCTCGAGCAGGAAAAGTCCTTCGGAGAGGTGGCCAAGGAGTTCGACGACGCCTCGGGCGGGGAGGAAGGCGATGTAGGCCTTACGAAGAAGGAGGAGCTTATCCCGGAATTGCGAGAGGCGGTCAAGCTCCTCATTCCCGGTACCTATAGCAACGTCATCCACACTCCCTTCGGCTACCACATTCTCAAGCTGATCGAGGCGAAGAAAGGCGAGATTGTCCCCTTTGAATCCGTCAAGGACAATGTAAGGGCCAGGCTCTTCCAGACTGAGTCGGAAAAAAGATATAAGACTTACATCGCCAAGCTCCGCGCCGCTTCATACATCGAGGTCAAGATCTGAAAAGGATAGCCGTCACCATGGGGGACCCCGCCGGTATCGGCGGGGAGCTCATTGTAAAGGCCATTGGTAAGATCACCCGAAGGAGCACGCCCGTTATCATCGGGGACGCTTCGGTTCTCCGCCTTGCATGCAGCACGCTCGGCCTCGGGGAGATCGGCTTTGCGCCTTTAGGCAGGGCTTCCGCCGGCGAGGCAGAGCTTATAGACCTTGGGTTGTTGAAGCACGTCCGGTTCGGCGTGAGTGACGCCGCATGCGGGACCGCGTCTTACGGCTACGTGATGGAGGCCCTGAAGCTCGTCTCCGGAGGGGCGGTTCAAGGGATGGTGACCTGTCCCATCACCAAGACGTCCATACATGCCGCGGGCATACCATTCCCGGGTCACACCGAGATTCTCGCCCACTTTGCGGGCGTGACGGATTACGTCATGATGATGAAAAACAGGAGGATGAGGGTCTGCCTCGTTACGATACACGTCCCGCTTAAGGAAGTCCCGGCCCTCATAAATGCGGCAAGGGTTTTCTCGTGCATAGCCCTTACTCATCGCAGCCTCAAGACCGATTTCGGCATCCAGTCGCCTCGCATCAAGGTGTGCGGACTCAACCCGCACGCAGGGGAGGGGGGCCTCATGGGTAGTGAGGAAGGGGCGATAGTTGAGGCAGTGGATCGAGCGAAGGCATTGGGGATAGACGCGGACGGCCCCTTTCCGGCTGATTCCCTTTTTGTTCACGGTTCGCAGTGCGATGCCTATGTTGCCATGTACCACGACCAGGGGCTCATTCCGGTGAAAACTCTCGATTTTCGAAGAACCGTGAATATCACCCTGGGTCTGCCTTTCGTGAGGACGTCGGTCGGCCATGGGACCGGTCTGGACATAGCGGGAAGAGGGGAGGCGGACGCCGCAAGCCTTGTCGAGGCTTACAGGGAAGCCGAATCGGTCATCGCCTCCAGATCGCGGGCCGTTATGCTTGATCCTTTGCCCTAGTGAAAAAAAGTTCTCAAAATCCTCGTGATCTGAGACAATAGATCAGGAATCTGAATATGACCGACCCCCGGGAACAGCTTATTGCTATTTTCTCCCATGCCCTGGAGGCGGCTGATCCCTACGACGCGGTAGCGCGTCACGGGGACGAGATCTTTGCGGAGTATGAAAAAGGGAGCTACAGAGGGATTTTTGTTCTAGCCTTCGGCAAGGCGGTGTCTCCCATGCTGCGGGCAATTACGGACAGAATGGGCGAGCTCATAACGGGCGGAGTAGCCATAAGTAAGCACGGCTACAGGGTAGACCCCGGATTAGAGCGGATCAGCGTGCACGAGGCCGGACATCCCCTTCCGGACGAATCGGGCTTGAGGGCCACCACGGAGGCCATGCAGCTTGCCAGGACCTTCGATGAGAGGACCCTTCTCATCTGCCTGATCTCGGGCGGAGGCTCGGCCCTTTTAGTCGCGCCGTACACGGGCATTACGCTCGCCGAGAAGCAGAAAACGACCGATTTGCTTCTTAAAGCGGGGGCGGATATCAACGACCTCAACGCCGTTCGGAAGCATGCCTCTATGGTGAAGGGGGGAAGGCTTGCCGAGATCGCGTATCCTGCCACGATCCATTCCTTGATCCTCTCCGACGTGATGGGCGACCCCCTGGATGTGATCGCCTCGGGCCCGACCGCCCCGGACAGCACGACATATGCGGATGCTCTGCACGTCATAGAAAAATTCGGGTTCGGCGAAAAGGCCCCCCGCAGCCTACTTCATCTTTTGTCCGAAGGCGCCCTGGGAAGGGCGCCTGAAACGCCTAAAGCGGGCAACAAGGTCTTCGAGAGGGTGACCAATACCATCGTCGCGAACAACAGGGCCGCCATTGAGGCAGGCAGGCGTAAGGCCCGCGACCTTGGGCTCGAGGTGAGGATCCTGTCGACGGAGATTTCCGGGGAGGCCAGGGATGTGGGCGTGTGGCTCGCCGGGCAGGCACGTGCGGCGAGAGCGTCCTCCGGCAGGGCTTCGGAGAGCGGGGGTCGCCTCTGCCTCATCTCCGGGGGAGAGACGACCGTGACGGTGAAAGGCCACGGGCTCGGCGGGCGGAATACGGAGCTGGCCCTTGCCTTTGCGATAGAGATAGAGGGCGAGAAAGGGATCTCCCTTCTTTCTGCAGGTACAGATGGAAGCGACGGACCCACGGATGCCGCAGGAGCGATCGTGGACGGAAGCACGGCCGGACGGGCGCGCTCATCCGGCATAGACCCGGCAAAATACCTGGCCGACAACGATTCATACCACTTCTTTCAGCGGGCCGGAGGCCTCTTTAGTACAGGACCGACGGGAACGAACGTAATGGACCTTCAGGTCATGCTGATCGATCTTTAGGGACAGGGCAGCACGGCCCGGTCCCTGCAACGGGGGCGGCTCTCCCAATGTTGTGAAAGGGCAGGGCCAGGCGCCCTACGTCAATGCAGCCCTTTCAAATATGGTCGAAGTTCTCTGTATCATCAACCTTTCGCGAAATCTTTCTCTGCTCCAGGTTGATCATCCAGGAAGCAATGCCTGTTTGCCTGATCGGCAGAGGCAGGCGGGCGAGTATCGAAGGAAAGCCGTAGAACCTGCGGTACATATTCCTGACGTGCGTCTCGAGGTCCTCAGCCGAGCAGTAGCTCGGTTTGATATGGCAGTGAATACCCGGCCACCTCCCTATGCCGTCGATGTCTATGATCCTGCCTTCCGCAAGCACCCGATCATAAAAAGGCGTGCCCTTGTGAGGGGTGAGCACGTTGAAGTATGCGGCCGGCACCTTCTCCTCCCGGAGGAAGGCGAGGGTGGACGCAAAAATATCCTCCTTTTCCGTGTCCCAGCCGAAAATGAAATTGAGCGAATAGCTTATGTTCCTTTTCCGCAGGTTGTGCAGCACCTCCCGGTACTGTTTGACCTTGTTGCCCATTTTTTTTAAGCCGGCGAGCGTTTGTTGATCGATGCTCTCTACGCCGAGGTTCAGGTGGAGGAGACCGCTTTTTGCGGCGAGGTCCATCAAACCCTGATCATTGCAGAGGTAGGCGGGCCACAACGCCGACCAGCGTATCTTCAAAGGCATGAGGGCTTCCAAGAGCTCCCTGGTGTGGGAAGGCCGGCCCGCAAAATTGCTGTCGGCGAAAAGGACATAATGGGCCCCGCTGTCCCTGAGTTCCGCGACGACGTCCCGGACAGGCCGGTAACGGTAGCCATGGCCGAGGTAAAACCGTTCCGAGCAGAACTCGCACTCGAAAGGACACCCCCGCGAAGTCTGGACCGAGTAAGTCTTGATCAGTCCGTACTTCGAAAGGTCGAGGAGGTCGTAGCGGGGCATGGGCAGGTTGGCGAGGTCCTGCGGCTGGGGGGCACGGTAGAGCTTCCTGAGGTGCCCGCGGGTGAAATCGTCGAGCATCGTAGGCCATATTAGTTCGCCCTCGCCTATGCCGACGGCATCACAGTGTTCGGCTGATTCCTCCGGGTAAGAGTACGTATGGGGGCCGCCCATGATCACGGGTATCCCCCTCCGTCTGAAGTTGTCCGCGATGTCATAGGCCCGCAGTGAATTGATGGTCCATGTGGTGATGGCTACGAGATCGACGGGAGAGTCGAAATCCAGTACGCTCAGTTGCTCGTCGACCAAGCTTACCTCCCAGTCACGGGGGGTCAGGGCCGCAAGATAGGGGAGAGTGAGACCGATCAGCCGGCGTTTCCTTATCTTCAGAAGCGATCTATCGGATCTGGATCGGTAGTGGGACGGTTGGATAATCGACAGTTTCATCCCTCTTCTCCCGGCAAGCGGTCTATTCTCTTATGGATCCTATAGCAATTCTCAAAAAAAGGCAGGCGGCAGGCGGACTATTTTTCAGAAAAGCTCACTAATGATTTCCCATTTACGGAGAAGTTCGCTTCCTTGGCAATTTCTCTGTCGCGCTCCCGCTTTTCTTCTGAATGTTAAGCATTCGCGAGTTTTTTGTCAACCAAAGATAACGCCGCGGGAACGGCCGGGTCGATACGTGGCCCTTCGGAGACACGTGCGGATCATACGCCTTCCGGCGGCTCGTTCTGCTTGCATTCATGCACTTTTTGCGCAAGCACGTGGGGCGACCTGACCATTCTGAAAGAAAGCCTCCTGCCGTTCTTCCGGGCAATTATGATCTTGCCGAAATCCAGCAACTTTCCGAGCGAGGGTTGATAAACGCCGATGCTTTCTATGTCCTTGAGCGGAAGATCGTACGAGCGCCTCCACGGAAAGCCGATTTTTACGAGGAGCCTCTCTTTTGTCAGCACGATCTCCGAAATTTCGAAGCTTATGGAAGAGAATATCCCCCAAATCACCGCAAGGGTGAGAACCAGGGCGGCCGACGTCCCCTTTTGCTCTATGGAAAGCCCTGCGATTATCATCAGAGCGGCGGGACCCGCTATAATTACCCAATGGAGCCTGGCCCGCATCAAAGGCGTTTCGCCGCTATCCCCTTGTCCCTGCCCGGTCATTCTCCCCCGTTCTTTCGTCTGATAGTATCAGACCGGCCCATTTGTGTCAATTCTCCCCCGTAGCGGCCGCTGCTTGTAAATCCCTTCTCTTTATGTTTAGACTTATCCCATGTTCATAACGGATGGCGAGTCGAACTATGACAGAGTTTGCAGGGACCTCCTCCTGGAGGTGCAAAAGACGGGCGCCGTAGCAAACGCCCCGCTCCTGGAGGGGGCGGTCGAAGGAGACGCCGCACGCATCCCCCTCTTCGGACACGATTGTCTTATCCGGCCTGACGGAGTGTACAGCGACGGGCGTAAGGTCGATACTATCGGCTCGATCATTGTCGTACGGTACCTGCTCCAGGCGGGCACAGGGACGCTAAGCCACACGTGGGTGCACTACAGGGACCTGAAGGACGGGGCACAGTTCTCCTCATATATAAAGGCCAATATCGAGGACAAGATCGGCCAGGCCTTCTCCGGAAGGCGGGCCGCCTTGCAGGAGCGACTATCCGCTCTTGGGACCGCTGAGGGTGAAAGCGAAGTGCGGGCCGACATTGCGGCAGTCCTCCATCCCGTTCCGAAGGTGCCTGTCCTCTGTCTGTTTTGGGACAGCGACGAAGAGTTCCCCGCCTCCTTCCAGTTCCTTTTCGACAGCTCCGCCACCTCTTATCTGGACCTGGAATCGCTCGCTGCGATGCTCCAGTACATCTATCTGAAGGTCACCGAGGAAAGATGACAAAAGTACTCATCATCGACGACGAGCAGGCCATTTTGGGTAGCCTTTCTTCGATCCTGAGGGATGAAGGGTTCGACGTCTCCGCAGCCAGGGACGGCAAGGAAGGGCTCGCCCTTTTCGAAAAAGAGAAGCCCCGCATCGTCCTCCTCGACATATGGATGCCGGAGATGGACGGTCTCGAGGTACTGAGGCTCGTCCGAGAAAGGGACCCGGAAGCGGTGGTGATCGTAATATCCGGCCACGGCACAATTTCGACAGCAGTCGAGGCTGTCAAGATGGGAGCCACGGATTTCCTCGAGAAGCCCCTCTCAATAGAGAAGGTCCTCGAGGTAATTCAGAGGGGCCTTGCAGGCAAAGGGAACGGTAAGGAGAAAACGGGCGACGACGTGCGAATCGAGATCGCGAGGGGACCGGAAGCCTGCAGGCAGAAAACCGTCGGCAAGAGCGTTGTCATGTACGGGATGGGTCTATTTTCCGGTGTCAAGACAGGGATGATCCTCCTGCCCATGCCGCCCGATACCGGAATTATCTTCGAGCAAGTTCCCGAAGGCGAGCGCATACCTGCCTTCATCGATTATGCCTATTCATCCGGGAACGCGTCTTCCGTAAAGGGGAAGAACTGCACCATAAGAACGGTCGAGCATCTGCTCGCCACCTGCCATATGTACGGCATCACGAACCTCCTCGTAAAGATAAGCGATGAAGTGCCCATTTTCGACGGGTCGGCCCGTGAAATTTGCAGCAACATAGAGGAAGCGGGCGTCATAGAGCAAAACCAGGGCATAGAGCCGCTTCTGGTCAAGGAGCGGATCGTGCTCCAGAACCTGCCGGGCGACAAGTATCTCTCGATAGAACCGGCGGCGGAATTCGAGATCGACTATACCCTCGAGCAGCCGCGGCCCATCGGAAGACAGCGATACGTTTTCAGGGGCGGAAAGGCGGCCTTCCTTAGCGAGATAGCCCCTGCCAGGACGTTCGGCTCCATAAAGGACTTCGAAAGGCTCGAAAAGATGGGACTGGCTGCGGGCCGCGTGAGCAGCGTAATAGGCAACGTAATACTTATCAACAACGAGGAGGTCATCAATACGGAGTTGAGGTTCGCCGACGAATTCGTGAGGCACAAGATCCTCGACCTCATCGGAGACCTCTATCTCATCGCCCGTCCCGTCGTAGGCAAGGTAGTCGCCTGCCAGACCGGCCACCTGGAGAATATTGCCCTGGTTAAGAAGCTGAAAGAGACCTTTTAAACCCCCCATAGGTCTGTCTGTCTCGTCCGGCAAGAAAACCATATTGTCCGAAAAGACAAAAGTCTCCTTCGATAAGACAAGACCGTCCACCCTTCGGGATGAGACCTTCTAAGGCCTGGCGCCCGTCTCTCACCTTCTCTGGCACATTTATTGTAGGTGCTGCTCCTATCCCCGCAGAACAGGAGAGATATGAAAAGAATATTGCTTGGCGCCCTAGGTGTCGGTCTTCCGCTCATGCTCGCATGCGGTCCGCTCCTCGCCGACAAAAGCTCGGATGGGCCAGGGGCGTCTACCGAATCCTATCAGGAGAATCGGGCCCTCCTCAAAAGCACCCTCGATAACATGCTTTTTTCCACCGGGCGGACGGGGGCAAAAGATAGGGCAGGCGACTACTTTGTAGCGGCGATGATCCCCTATTATGAGGCGGGCATCAGGTTGGCACAGAATGCGACCCGTTTCAGCGACGACCCGGACCTTGCCCGGATTTCCAAGGAGAAGTCTCTCGTGGAGAAGCAGCTCCTCGGTCGGATGCAGAGGTGGGAGCAGACGGGCCTTCCATGTGTAACTCGGCTCAACGTCAGCTCGGCCAGGTCCTTCGTCAATCTGATGGAGGAGGTCAGGGAAACGACATGGAACGACAGCGCGTCTGCCCTGTCTCAAGGGGACCTTGAGCGCTCCTTCTTGACGGTCATGATCGCCTATAGTGAAGGGGCTATAGACATGGCAAAGGTTGTTCTGATATTCGAGGCCGATCAGGAGCTGCGCAGCATCGCCCGGGACGCGATAGGCCTTCATCAGACAGGGGTGAGGTTTATGCAGCCCTTTCTAGAGAGACAGCGGGCTAAAGTAGAGTAGGTCCTTCGGCCTGCCTCGTCCGGGCCAAAACCATCGACCGGGTCCCAACGCCGCAGCGAGGCGGAACCCCAGGAAACAAGGCCCCTTCCACGTAGTCTCTTTCCTTGCTCCCTTTTTTATTGTTGTGAAAGCCGCGGCGATAGAGTTAGAATAGATCGAATAACGACATAAGACGGACCGAAAGCGGCGCAGACGCTTCGATAATGGAAAGGGGGCCATGACGGACAAGCTCATTATTACTGCGGCCCTGACCGGCAACATAACGTTGCCCACGCAAACACCCTATCTGCCCCTCACCCCTCAGCAGATCGTCGATGAGGCAGTCAAGGCAGCGGAGGCAGGGGCGGCGTCGGTCCACATTCACGGCAGAGACCCGAAGACGGCCAAGCCGACCACCGACCCCTCGGTATACAGGGAGATAGCAAGCGGCATAAAGGCCAGAAGCGATGTGATCGTCTGCGTCACGACAGGGGGCACGGCGGAAATGACACCGGCCCAAAGGGCGCAGGTGGTACCGGCACTGAAGCCGGAGCTGGCGACTTTCAATACAGGGTCTATCAACTTCTCGATCCATCCGATAGTCGACCGCTACAAGGACGAAGACTACAAGTTCCCGTGGGAGAGGGAGTTCGCGTGGAGCACCAGGGACTTCATTTTCAGGAATACCTTCGGGGACATCGAGAAGCTCTGCCGGATAATGGATGAAAACGATACCCGGCCCGAGTTCGAAGTCTACGACGTGGGTCATCTGTATAACCTGGCTTTCCTTGTAAGGAAAGGAATAGCGAAGATACCTCTCTGGCTCCAATTCGTCACGGGCATCCTCGGGGGGATCGGGTCCGCGCCCGAAGACGTCCTCTACCTGAAGCAGACGGCCGACAGGCTGATCGGTCCGAAGAACTATACGTGGTCGGTCATAGGCGCCGGCTATCCCGCCGAGTTCCACGCGGCTACCCTTTCCATGATGATGGGCGGGCACGTCAGAGTGGGCATGGAAGACAACATTTTTATTGAAAAAGGCGTACTATGCAAAAGCAACGCCGAGCTTGTAGAAAAGGCGGTAAAAATTGCCCGGCTGCTCGGCCGAGAGATCGCCACGCCGGACGAAGCAAGGGCCCTCCTTGGACTGAAAGGCAAGGATAAGGTTAATTACTAGGCTCAATCCATAAATCGTCAAATCCGGAGGTTTACTATGGGAAAAACAAAGCTCTACGATCTCAGCCAGCCCTTTGGACACAATGTCCCCCTGTGGCCCTACTTCGAGGACGTCAAGATCGAACGCGTGCACTATCATGCTAAATCGGGCGTGCTTTCTCAGAAGATCACCACAGTCATGCACTGCAGCACCCATGCCGATTCCCCGGCCCATGTGATAGAGGGATTGGCGTACACCGATGAGATCCCTCTGGAAAAGTATTACGGCACAGGGGTCGTGGTCGACATCCCTAAAGACAAATGGGGAGTAATCACGCCCGATGACCTCGAAAAGGCGAGGCCGAAGATCGAAAAGGGCGACATTGTGATCGTCAATACCGGGTGGCACAGGTATTGGGGCGACAGCACGAAGTACTTCTGTCATTCTCCGGGTCTTTACAAGGAAGCGGGACAGTGGTTCGTGGAAAAGGGCGTAAAAGCGGTCGGCGTAGACCAGCAGGCGCTCGATCATCCCCTCGCGACCGCCATCGGCCCCCATGGGCCGGGGCCGCTCCGTCCTGACGTCGTCGCCGAATATAAGATGGAGAGAGGACGGGACGTCATCCAGGACTTCCCCGAGTGGGAGCCGTGCCACCGGCTGCTTCTGGGCAACGGAATCATGGGCTGGGAAAATGTCGGCGGGGATATCGATATGGTGCTTGGCAAGAGGGTGACCATAGCCGGCTTTCCTATCAGGTGGGTAAAAGGGGACGGCTCTATAGTGCGTCTTGTGGCGATCGTCGATGAGGGGGATCAATAGAATATACAAGGGGGGCCAGGGACCATGAAGAAAATCGAGCTTAAGGATGTGAAACCGTACCAGGCTGCAAAGCATTTCGGCATGACGGCTTTACGGCTCCACGGCAAGGAGGAGAGCGGGTCCCAGAAGTTCTGGATGGGACTCTCCCACTTTCTCCCCGGAGGCGGGGCCGAGATGGATGCGACACCGACGGAAAAAATCTACTTCGTCCTCGAGGGCGAAGTGACGGTGAGAACGCCCACGGACGAGATTACGCTTCGCCCCTGGGACTCGATCTACATCGGCCCGGGAGAGGAGCGGGAGATCATCAATAAGACCAACCGGCCTGCCAGCATGCTGGTGGTCATCAACTATTGAGAAGGGGCGATCATGGACAGGCAAACCATTCAGGAACTGTTCGACGTGAGCGGCAAGGTCGCCCTCATCACCGGGGCTACGGGTGGTTTCGGCAAGGCCGCGTCACTGGGCCTTTCCGCCGCAGGGGTGAAGATCATGGCAACCGGAAGGTCGGCGCCCAAGCTCGAGGGGCTCGTCAAGGAGATAAGGGGTGCCGGCGGTGAGGCGTCATTCTCGGTAGGCAACCCGGTAGACTATGGCGATGTGCGGCGTGTGGTGCAAGAGACGGTAACAGCTTACGGCGGTGTCGACATACTCATTACGGCAGCGGGGCTGAATAAGCCGAAGGCGATTGTCGAGCAGCCGGTTGAGGAGTGGGAAGAGATCATGGATGTGAACGTCAAGGGCACCTGGCTCTTCTGCAAGGAAGCAGGGCGGGCAATGATCGAGCGGGGGCGGGGAGGCAAGGTGATCCTTGTATCGTCGACCAGGGGAAAGCTCGGCATGGCCCGCTACACTGCCTACAGCCCGTCGAAGGCCGCGGTCGATCTCATAACCAAGTCGCTCGGCTGCGAATGGGGGCCTCACAAGATAAACGTAAACGCTATTGCCCCCACGGTATTCAGGACCGATCTCACCCAGTGGATGTTCGACGATCAGGCATTCTACAAGAATTTCCTCGTCCGGATCCCCATCGGCAGGCTCGGGGAGCCTGAAGATTTTATCGGGGCCGTGATCTTTCTGTCTTCGAAGGCCTCGGACTTCATGACCGGGTCGGTCGTCTACATAGACGGCGGATACACCGCAGGGTAGACTATGCAAGCCAAGAGCCGCATCGCCGTTATCGGAGCCGGTCTCATGGGCCATGGCATAGCCCAGATATTTGCAGTCCACGGGCATGAGGTTGGCCTTCTCGACTTGGACGGAGCCGTTCTCAAAAAGGCCATCGACAGCATCAGGGCAAACTTGACCCTGCTTGCCGAGAACGGCATTGGAAAGGCGGGGGATATAGAGCCTGCAATAGACAGGATACGCGCCACCGTAGACCTTGAAGATGCGGTATCGGGAGCCTCCTTTGTCTTCGAGGCGGTAGCGGAAGAAGTAGGCGTAAAGCAGGACCTCTTTCGTGAGCTTGACCGCCTCGCAGCGCCCGCAGCGATCCTGGCAACAAACACCTCGGTCATCAGTATTACGGAAATCGCGGCAAAAGCCGGCATGAAGGCACGCATCGTAGGCACCCATTTCTGGAACCCTCCCTATCTTGTGCCGCTCGTTGAAGTTGTGCCGGGGGATTCCACATCGGGGCAGACAGTGGATGCTACCTACGACTTCCTGAAGTCGGTCGGGAAGCATCCAGTCAAGGTGAAAAAAGACGTGCCCGGCTTTGTGGGTAATAGGCTGCAGCACGCGCTCTGGCGGGAGGCTATCTCCATCGTCGACCGCGGCATTGCGGACGCTGCGACTGTGGACGAGGTTATCGCCAACAGCTTCGGCATCAGGCTGCCGGTCCTTGGCCCTATGGCTACGGCTGACATGATCGGCCTTGACCTGACGCTCCAGATCCACAACTACATCCTCAAGCATATCGAGAGATCCACCCAACCGGCGCCTGTCTTACGGAAAAAGGTGCAGGACGGGGAGCTAGGCTTCAAGACAGGCAGGGGCTTCCAGGATTGGAGCAAGGAACGGATGGAGCAGTGCCGCAGCCGGCTCGTGAAGCACCTCATCCGCTGGAATCAGGAGCACGGCGATGGGTAGGCAAGGCCCCGGGATTGAAGGAGATGGACTATGAGGGCCTCAAGGAGGAGCCGATGATAAACGTTCATGATCCCGCTCGCGCCGGTAATCGAACGCGCGAGGAGGTGCGGACCAGGGGGGCCATTTTCAATATCAACGAGGGCATCGATATTGACAACGGCAACAAGTGCCTGACGAGGCTCATAGGATGGCCGGCCACCGGCACGCGCATGGTCTCCTTCCACCTGCTCATCCATAGACCGGGGGGCGGCTTCGAGATGCACAACCACCCCATCTCCGAAGAGTGCGTGACCTGCATCAGGGGAAAAGGGGAAGTCAATTTCGGTGCAGGCTGGGTGAAGATCGAGGCAGGCAACATTCTCTTTGCGCCTATCGGCGCAGCCCACGCAACGCGCAACGATCCCGACTCCGCGGAGGATTTCATCGCCCTTTCCTACACGTGCCCCTCTCCCCTTGAATACTATCAGGAGATCGGCCTCATGGCGAGCGGCGAATTCAATATTACCGAGATCGACAAGCTTCTTCTCAACGCGCAAAGGGACAGCATCCCCACGGCTTGCGTGATGAAGCCCAACGAGTTGGGCGGCGCCGAGCGGGCAGATGCTAAAGGCTACGGCGAGGTTGCCCGGACCGGGGGTGTCTTCAACATCTATCGCGGCGCCCCTTTCACGGCCTATGGAGGCGCCATGAAATTCATCGTATGGCCCGGCGTGGGCTCCAAACACTGCGGGCTCCACAACGCCTACCACTTGCCGGGTGTGGCATTCAAGCCCCATGTCCATCCCATTTCGGAGGATGCCATTCTCTTTTGGGACGGCGAGGGCATGGCCTATCTTGAGAGTCGCTGGATCGAATGCGGCGAGGGCGACATCCTCTACGCGCCCGCTCTGGTCAGACACGGAACCGGATGCCGTGTGGATCAGCGGCCGATGAACTCGAGCGGCTGTGCTTCTCCGCCGCAGTTCGACCTGTACGAATTGGCGGGCTACCTTAAAGCTGGAAGGTTCACCGATTTTCCCGTAGTCTAAAGATCGACAGCCTAGGGAACGTACGGGTCCATGCCCTGGCAGCCGAGGCATAACGCGCCGTCGGCGGCCGGGTAACTCTCAGCGCACCCGGGACAGACCGCAAAGGTACCCCTGTGATGTCTCTCCATGAAACGGCCGGCGACTTCTACGCGCTGTAAGCCGAGAAAGGCGCCCGCAGCTTCCCCGATCTGGTCCAGAAGGGCTTTCTTGTCCTGCTCCTTTTTCGCCCTTGACTTGAAGAACCAGGACTTGATCTCGGGCCATCCGTCGAGCCTCGAGGGGTCTATGTAAACCCGCACGCCTTTGCCCGTCGACTTGTTGTATAGGCTTAAGGCGAAGCGCCCGAGATTGATAACCGTAAGCCAGCCGTTACCAACCGTGCAGGGGGTCAGAAGCTGCACCGCGTCGGGCAGACACTTCGGGGTCTCGCACAGCGCGTCATACAGATCCTTTTCGGGCAGATGCCTGTATGCCATATCCACCATGAACCCGCCGATCAGCACACCCGGGGCCGCGTAACTATGAAACGCCCGGACCCGTTCTATATATTCTTCGTAAGTATAGGAAAGAATATTCGCTGCCATTTCTACATATTTTACTTTTTTCGAGGGCTTCCCCGCAAATCTATTTCAGGCGCGATCCCCAAAGGCGCATATCAACGGGTAGTCGTTCGCCCGATCCTATTGTCGGCGGCTTCGATCACTCTCCGGAGCCTTTTAGTTAAATCGACGATGTTTGCTGGATCGGTTTCGAAACCTGTCGACTTGCTCCTGACTATCCTGTAGTTGGCATTGATTTCGACCTGGGCTGCCTCTATACCCAGGCTGTTCCTGGCAAAACAGGTGATCGTGCCCCCGCTGCGCGCCGGAAAGCGCTGGTTGAAGATCCTCGGCTCGAAATCGGCAAAAACCTTTTCCAGAATGTCCCTGAACGTTGGACAGGAGCACCGGGCAGGGGAATTGTCCATTATGCCTATGTCGATCTTGAAAGGCCGGCTGCCGCCTGACCCGTGGAGGTCCAGGATGAATCCGATACGGTTTTTCTCGACCGCCTCTTTCAGGGCCTCCTTGTATTTTGTCCCCATATCGTTGTTAGGGTCTTCTCTTGTCCTGTTCTTGACGTAGAGCACGTGGGCGCCCGTGATGCGCCCGAGGACGATGGCCAGCGAAGACGTGTAGGCGTCCTCGTCCTTCCAGGCGCCCTCGGAAGCGCGGTAGTGCTTGGCACCATGAGGGGCAGAGATCAGGATGGGAATTGAGCCCTTTATATAATCCCAATAGGGGTCGGCCTCGTCGTCGTAGTTGATCGCCGAGAACTCTATATGCCGCATCTCTTCGAGCACCCAGGCTGCCGACTCGCGGCTGTCCGCCTGCCTGACTCTCGCAGCGGGGAAAAAGAGCGCAGCCATCACCGGGATCACCCCTTTCATTCAAAACCCTTCAGCATGCCTTTCGCTTGCTGCCCGGACCCAGTATAATATAAGTATAATATAATAGAAAGAAAGGGACGGATAAGCAAGCGGGGGCAGGAAAGGGAGGGGACATGGAACGGATCATCGACGTGCACGTGCACGTAGGCCACAGGTCCGATTGGACGGAAAAAGCCCGGGCCGTTTGGATGGACACGGGGCCATACGTGCCGAGGCTCTTCGACGGGGAGCAGAGGCAGCTTCCGCAAGATTACGGCGACGTCGTCAAGGAAGAGGCGTGGGCCGGAATCCTCATCCCTGAATACTCCCCCGGAACGGCCGGCCTGATGCCCTTCGAGCGGGCATCCGAGATCAGCCGCTTCCATCCGGAGCTCGTCCCCATAGCCTTTCTGAACCCCAATTACCATCAAGACCTGATGGCATCCTTCGAGGAGCAGCGCGCCGGCGGGGCAAGGGCCCTCAAAATTCATCCCGTTCATGGCTTCTTCTTCGCTAACGACCCCCGCCTCTACCCAATCTACGAGCGCTGCCAGGCAGAGGGGCTGGTCGTGATGTTCCACGCGGGCACGAGTCTTTTCCCCGGATGCAAGATGCGGTACGCCGATCCTTACACAGTCGACGACGTGATCAATGACTTCCCTGACCTTAAGGTCGTTCTGTGCCATGGGGGGAGGGCATTCTGGTTTCATATAGCCGAGTTCCTTGCTAAGAGGTTCGAGAACGTCTATATAGATGTCTCCGGCCTCCCGCCGTCGAAACTCCTCGAATACTTTCCAGGCATGTCGAAGTACAGCGGCAAGTTTCTCTTTGGCTCCGATTTTCCGGGCGTCCCCGGCATAAGAAAAAATTACCACACCATCGTGCAACTCCTCGGAGATGGGGAGGCCGCCGAACGGATCGGGTTCAGGAATGCATACGACCTCTTCGGCTTCTGGAAGGAAGGACTCTTCGAAGTCAGGGACGAGGAGGAGATTTACGGTGTCGTCAACGATGGAGCAGAGCAGTACAGGGGTGTCATACCGCCCGCCCGATGGCACGAGCCTTACATGCCCATTGAAGAGGTCCGCTCGGAGATGAAGCGTATGCGTTTTTACGGGTTCCGTAAGGACATGCAGCTTCTCGGGGTGATGGGAAAGGAGCGGGTGCTCGATACGACCCTCATACGCCACGCATACGTGGTTAAGCAGCATCAGCGGAAAGGCGTCGGGGCAAAGCTGCTGGGTCTTATCGAAAGGCAGGTCGACACCGAGTGGCTCCTAGTCGGCACCTGGCAGGCCGCATCATGGGCAATCGACTTTTACAGGAGCCACGGATACACGATCCTCCCGAACAAAGACGATCTGCTGAGGCGATACTGGCAGATACAGGAAAGCCAGATGGAGGCTTCGGTTGTTCTGGGAAAGAAGCTGAAAGGCGCCGGACCCGTATAGGCTTCTTCGCAAAGAATAAAAAAAATGTTGAACAGATATATTGTAAAATGTAAAATGACTTCTTTCCGCTGTTTAATACGCGGAAAAGGGAAGCCAAGGGGCGTTTTTTTCATCCTGGAAGAAAGGTGGTGAAGCATGGGCGACATCGGGAAAATGTTCGGCCCCAGGACCATTGCCCTTATAGGCGCCACCGATAAGGCGGGCTCTATCGGCAGGTCGATGCTAGAGAACTTGCTTACCAAGCCCGATTCACGCCTTTATCCTGTCAACCCCAGGAAGAAAAGCCTTCTCGGCGTCAAGGCGTACCGGGCATTCGGCGACATACCGGAAAAAATAGATTTAGCCATCATCACCTCCCCCTCCGGGACCGTTCCCGCTCTAGTCGAGGAGTGCGGGAAGGCAGGCGTAGAGGGTGCCATGATAATCTCCTCAGGCTTCAGGGACGCGGGGCCCGAGGGCGAGGCAAGAGAGGAGGAGATTTGCGGGATCGGGAGGCGCTATTCCATGCGGATCATGGGGCCCAACTCCCTGGGTCTCATGAGGCCCCCCCTGGCCCTGAATGCCACGCCCCTGCCCGTGACTGCCACGGCGGGGAATATCGCTTTCATCTCGCAGAGCGGCGGCTTCGGCAGGGCTCTTCTGGAGTGGGGCATCGACACGCACGTCGGTTTTAGCCTTTTTGCCTCCCTTGGATCGATGATCGATATCGACTTCGGGGACCTCATCGACTTCCTCGGCTACGATCCGCATACCAGAAGCATCATGTTGTACATGGAGGAAAGCATCGGCGACGTGAAGAAATTCATAAGTGCGGCGAGGGGCTTCGCCAGGAACAAGCCGATCGTGCTTCTCAAGCCTCCCAGGACGGAAACCGACAAACAGCCCCGCTCGCATTCGGCGTACCTCGCCACGAGCGATAGCGTCTACGATGCCGTCTTCAAAAGGGCCGGAGTCGTCCGGGTGAAGACGGCGGACGAGCTTTTCAACACTGCCGGCGTTCTCTATTCCAAGCATCTCCCCGCCGGGCCGGGACTTATGATCGTCACGAACGCCGGGGGAGTCGGGGTCATGGCCGCCAACACGCTCCTCGAGCAAGGGGGGAGGGCGGCCAAGCTCTCGGAAGAGAGTCAGGGCAGGCTGAAAGCCTTGATGCCTCCTTTCTGGAAAAATGATAACCCCCTTGACCTCCTCCGGGACGCAGATGTGCCGCGCTATGAGGAGGTAGTCAAGATATGTCTCGAAGACGAGGGGGTCGACGGAATACTCGTTATCTTCACCCCCCAGGGGGTGGCGTCGCCTCGCGAGCTTGCAAAGGCGTTAGTCGCCCTGACAAGCCAGGCATACAAGCCCGTTATCGCCGTCTGGATGGGAGGCGGGAAGGTGCGAGAAGGGAGGGAGATCCTTTTCGCCAACAACATCCCCACGTACGACACGCCGGAAAAGGCGGTCAGAACTTACCTCTACATGTACAATTATAAGGAAAACCTGGAGATTCTTTATGAAACTCCCGCGGAGGTCGCCGTAGACTCATCTCCGCCGAAGAATACGTTGAAAACTTTCATCCGGAAAATACTCGCAGAAGGAAGGACCGTCCTGACCGAAGAAGAGTCCAAGAGGTTTCTTGCGGCTTACAGCATACCGACCGTAAGGACCAGGGTGGCGGGGGACATTGACCAGGCCGCTCAGATTGCTGCCGGCGAGGGCTATCCTGTAGTGATGAAGATCGTTTCGCCTGACATAAACTACAAGAGCGATGCGGGCGGGGTCGTACTCGGGATTAGCTCCGAAGGGGAGCTACGGCAGGAATATGCCAAGATGCTGGACAGGGTACGTTCGTATTCTCCCGGGAGCAGGGTGGCAGGCGTAACCATACAGAAAATGGTGGAGAAAATCGACTACGAGGTAATTCTCGGTGCAAAGAAGGACCAGGACTTCGGATCGGTAATTCTCTTCGGCATGGGCGGCATCGGGGTCCAGATATTCAGGGATTTTTCGCTCGGCCTGCCGCCGCTCAACCAGGCGCTGGCGAGGAAGCTGATGGAAGAGACGAGGGTTTACAGGCTCCTCCAGGGATACAGGGGAAAACCGGCCGCCGACCTTCGGACTCTCGAACAGATCATCCTGAAATTTTCGAGCCTTATCACAGACTTCCCCGAAATCGCCGAGATGGATATCAACCCCATTGCCCTTTCCGGCGACAGGGCCTTCGCCCTCGACGCGCGCATCGTCCTCGACTCCGGCAACTTAGACGGACAGGACCATCCCCACCTGATCATAAGCCCTTACCCGACGAAGTATGTGACCCACTGGTCCCTTTCCGGCCTCGACGTCGTCTTGAGGCCCATACGGCCCGAGGACGAGCCTCTGGAACACGAGATGCTGGCGAGCCTTTCTGAAAAAACGATGAAGCAAAGGTTTTTCCAGACCATCAAGCAGATCACCCATGAGATGCACATCAGGTTGTGCAACATTGACTACGAGCGAGAGATCGCTATTGTAGCGGAGATCAAGGAAGGCGAGAGGCGAAGCATAATAGGCATGGGCAGGCTTATCATGGAGCCCGATCGCAAGAAAGCGGAATTCGCCGTTGTAGTCCACGACCGCTTCCAGGGCAAAGGGCTCGGGTACAAGCTCGTAGACATGGTTGTGGGTATAGGCTACGAGAAGGGGCTCAAGGAGATTTACGGCTTCATACTCTCGGAGAACAAAAAGATGGCAAATATGTGCCGTAAGCTCGGCTGCACTATAGAGCCCATGGAGGAGGAGGGCATCACCAGGGTCAGCCTGACCTTATAGCGTTTGGCCGCCCAAACCGCCGGCACCCCCTCTGCGAAGAGAACGCCGAGAGCCCCCCGATAAGAGATCTATGCCGGCGTAAGCCACCTCTTCGGGCGGTATATCAAGGCACTCAAGACCCCCGGGACAGGTGAAGGCGTAACAGGGGCTGCAGGGGGTCGGCCTTCGAAGGAGCCTGTGGGGGGTCCGGCGGGGACGCCACTGCGATTCGAGTTCCGTCCCTGAGTAAAGTACGACCGCCGGCGTCCCGCAGGCATCGGCAAGATGCATGGTCGAGGTGTCGTTCGTCAGGACAAGGTCGGCCCATTCCACAAGTACCGCCAGCTCGGCCACGCTTGTCATGCCGGCGAGATCGACCCCCCGTCCGCCGAGGCGGGCGACGATGCCCTTCGAGCGGCCCTTTTCCTTTTGTGTGCCTGTCACGACTACCCGCAAACCGGTCCTTTCCGAAAGCAAGAGGGCGGCCTCGGAGAAAGGGCCGGCCGGGTAAGTCCTGGCCTGCGCGCTCGCGAATGGATTAAGCAGGAGGTACGCCTCGTCCCTCATGATCCCGGCTGCAGCCAGCAGCCCCTCCGCCCTTTGCCGGCTCCGTTCATCTATCTTGATGGAAAGGTCCCTGTCGCGGACGGGAAAACCGACGGCCTCGACAAGGCTGAGATTCCGACCGACCTGGTGGACACAGTCGGGTAAAGGCGGGACGGCGTTTGTGAGGAGTGCCGCGGCGGTCTCCTTTGAACGCCCGAGGCGCAGGGGGATACCGGCAAGCAGGCAGGTCAGAGCTGCGGGAAAGGGGGACTGGCTGAAGCTGGTGAAGATGATTACCCCGTCGAACCTCCCCTCGCCGAGGGTCCTCACCAGGGCCCACTCCCTTCCGGGGTCGAAGGCGAGGCTGCCGAGGTCCTGCCAGAGCGCGCGCCACACAATGACTTCATCCGGCCAGGGGAGGAGCGGGGCGGCTCCGGCGCCTGTCGGGTTGACCATCAGCGTAATGCGGGTGCAGGGCAATGTCTCTTTAATGGAGCGCAGGGCAGGCCCGACCATTATGACGTCGCCCACGTTGTCGAGCCTCATGGCCAGGAGATTCCTTGCCGCCGCCCAATTTGCGTCCAATTCCATGTCATAAAGGTAAAGCCGTCTTCCGCGCTCTGCATTTCCCTTCTTTTCCCCGCTCCGCGTGCAGCTTGTTTTTGTTCGGCATTGGTTGTAATATTCTTCAAAAGGGGGTTGCTATGAAGGTGGGTATAATAAGGGACGATATTTATCTGGAGCATATAACGGACGACTTCCATCCCGAGAACCCGAGGCGCCTTGCCGGGATTTACGAAATGCTGGATGGGATCGACCAGGCAGGCATCAGATACGTGCCGGCCCGGGCCGCCACTTACGAAGAGCTGGCCCTTAATCATGAGGGTGGCTACATAGAAATGATAAGTCGCACGAAGGGCAGGGTCCAGACGCGCCTTGATCCTGACACCGTGGCCTCGGCCAGGTCGTACGACGCGGCGTGTGTGGCGGCGGGCGGTTTCCTCCAGCTTATCGACGCTTCGATGTCGGGGGAGATAGAGAACGGATTTGCACTCGTCAGGCCGCCGGGGCACCACGCAGAGCATGGAAAGTCGATGGGCTTCTGCATCTTCAATAACATTGCCATCGGTGCAAGATACCTGGAGAAGAAATACGGGCTTAGCCGAATCCTCATCGTGGATTTCGACCTCCATCATGGGAACGGCACGCAGCACAGTTTTTATGGAGACCGGACCGTTCTCTACGTCTCGACCCATCAGTACCCGTATTATCCCGGAACCGGATGGTATGAGGAGGTAGGCCAGGGGCAGGGAAAAGGGTACACGGTCAACATTCCTCTTGGTTACGGCATGAATGACGCGGACTACCTCCACGTGTTCAAGGAGGTAGTAGTGCCTGTGAGCCGGCTTTTCAAGCCGGAGATAGTGCTTGTTTCCGCCGGGTTCGACATTCACGGCAGCGACCCCCTCGGCGGAATGGCGGTCACGGAGCGCGGTTTTGCACGGATGACTCGAATGCTTATGGATATAGCGGCCGAGCACTGCGCCGGAAAGGTGCTCATGACGCTTGAGGGCGGCTACGACATAACGGCCCTTACCAATTCGGTCAGGACAGTCATTATGGAGCTGAGGGGGATGCCCGTCTACGTCGCAGAGGAAGGGGACGACGCATCGGCTGCAGCCAGACAGGTTGTATCAAAGGTGAAAGGGGCGATCAAGCCCTACTGGGCAGGGATTTAGAAGGCAATTGCCGGGCGACCCGCGTTGCCCCCGTACTCCCTCCAGGCAAAGGGCGACCTCCTTCGCGGGCGACCCGCCGGTCTCCCCTCTCGCGATCGGTGCAGGTTCCATTCACACTTGCCGGCAGTTCTATCGCTCTTTCCAGATCGTTTCCTTCAGTTCCTTCCCGACCTTGAAGTAGGGGAGCTTCTTTCCCGGCACCTCGACTATTTCTCCGTTCTTAGGGTTTCTTCCCTTGTACGGTTTGTAAGACCGCAGTGAAAAACTCCCGAAACCTCTTATTTCGACCCTTTCGCCGTTTATGATCGCCTTTTTTATAGTATCGACTATAGTATCGACCACTATCTTCGCTATCTTCTGGTTAAGGTTGATTTGCTCGGAGAGCTGATTGACTATGTCGATCTTGTTCATTGGCGAGCCTCCTCCACAGCCCTATTTTTGATAATATATATAAGCGTAGGTATTTCCGAATACCTTCAACCGGTCCCTTCCTCCGGCAACTCTTCCCCTGTCCGGCGGAGTGTGCGTATTATGGACTAAGGCCTCGGGGCGGGGCATAGGTCCGAAGAATCCTTCCCGAGGGGTCGCGCAGGCCGGGCACAGACATGATCGAGCCGTCGTTGTGAGGAAAGTCAGCCCTTTTCGCCTTTCTCACCATAATATTGCACAACTATATGACCATCGGATGCCGGCTCAACGGCTTCGCTTTCGCTCCCCGCAACGGGCTTTCCTTCCCCGTGCCCACGGGGAGGTAAATTTTATCTATATCTTTCGTAAAGATGCAAGAGGAAAATGCGTTGGCTTTCAGATAAAGCCCACAATTTATCCCGTTCCCGGAGAGCATCAGGCTTCACGCGCTTTCCTTTTTATGATGCACCATAGCTGTGGAGTCCTGAAAGAATAAAGTTTACACCGAGATAGGTGATGATGACACTTACAAAACCGGCGATCGAGAGCAGCGCCATCCTCTGCCCCTTCCATCCCCTGGTGAAGCGGGCGTGCAGGAAGAGGGCATAGACGATCCAGGTGATGAGAGACCACGTCTCCTTGGGGTCCCAGCTCCAGTAAGCGCCCCATGCATAGTGCGCCCACACGGCGCCGGTGAGTATGCCCGCCGTCAGCATGGGAAAGCCCACCACCACGGCCTGATAGTTTATCTCTTCCAGTTTCTCGCCCGGAATGCTCTTCAGCCCGAAAACATACAGAAGGCCGCAGAGAAAGGAGATGGCGAAAGAGGCGTAGGCAATGAAACAGGTGAAGACGTGCACGTGGAGCCAATTACTCTGGAGGGCCGGGATAAGGGGCTGGATGTGCCTGTCCACCGATGGCGAAAGGGAGGCGTAACCCACAAAAAATAGGGCGGTCAGGGTTGCGAGCATAGTGATTACCGGAAGCCGCATCCGCCTTTTCATAAGTATCACAACGAGGGCTATGCACCACCCGTAGAAGATAAGGGACTCGTAAAAATTGGACAGGGGTGCGTGGCCTATCCCGAGCCGGTATGATTCTATCCATCTGGCGCCGAGACCCACCGAATGGAGCCCGAAAACTGCGTAAAGGAAAGGCCCCATGGAGCGGAGAACAGCCTCCTTCTTCGTGGCAAAATACACGAGGTGGGTCAAAAAAAGGGCGAGATAGGCAAGGGTTACGACGCCGATTATTTTATCGTTCCACATCATAAGCCTTTTCCCTCCACTTCCCGAATTCCTCCTTGAAGGCCTCCCTGTTCTTTGCCGAAGTTCCTGCGACGAGCAGGCCCTCGGCAGTCTCCAGTATGTAGATGCGCCTGTGGTACATAAAAAAATTGACGTAAAGGCCGAAGAGGATGAGGGCGAATCCCGTCCAGACAATAAAGACGCCCGGGTCGCGGGCGGCCTCGAGTCCCGTGTAAAACTCGTTGTCAATGCCCTTAAGTCTCACCGGAACGCCCATGATATTTTTCTCGGCAAGCCTGGGGACATCCTTCAGGAACCAGGTCGTCTTCGTCTCCCCCCCTTCTAAATAAGCGATCTGCACGCCCGGGCCGAAATTGTGTATGGAACGTTCGAACCTGACCGCCATAATCGCGAGGTCGCCCTGCTTGTACGCGCTGCCCTCACCGAGCCTTACCTCTTTTCCTCCTATGTCTAATAGGAAAACCGGGTCGGCGCCGTAGCTCGCCTGGTAAATGTTCGTCCCCTTGAACGAGAAGGGGTGGTTTACCCGCACGTCTCCTCTGGCAACTGTCTTCCCATTGTCGATGATCTCGATGCGGCTCAGGTATTCCTTGGGCTCGCCGCCCGGATAGAAGTCCATTTTGAAATCGTCGAGCCTGACGGCAAAGCCCAGGGGCATCTTGCGGCCGTCCCTCTCGACGGCGGAATCTTTTGTCTCCCCCTTGGCGAGCGTGACCGACCCCCGGTAGCCGAACAAGAGGCCGAGGAGGCTCCCCAGGAGGATGACGACGATGCTCGTATGGATGATGTAGACGCCGTACCGCGAAAGGGCCCCTTTTTCGAGGATCGCCCCCCGGTCTTCTCTCTTTACCCCGTATCCCTTGAAAAGGCCTATCACGTGCTCTATCCCCCTGCCCTTGATGGAAAACGAGAGGGGCATAGCGGAAAGGGCCTTTTCGGAGGGCAACCCCTCGCGGCCACTTTTCAGAAAAGTCGCCAGCCTCCGGAGTGTACAAATTATGAGGTTCAAAGCGAAGAGACCCGTCAGGCCGAGGAACCAGAAGGCGTGGAAGACGTCGGTGAGGCCGAGGAACCCTAAAACGGCCCGGATGCCCTCTCCGTATCTGAGAGCATATTCCTCCGCGGTCGCTTGCTGGGGTATGAGGGTGCCGACAATGCAGGCGAACGCGATCAGGCAGAGCAGGAATATGGTGAGCCTGACCGAGGAGAGAGCTGCGTAAGCGGCGCTCGAAGCAGAGGCGCGGGGCAGTTCTTCCCCCTTCCGAGCCCTATCCGTCATACATCTCATCGCCCTTGGGCAACCGGCGCGTCGAAGAAAACAGGGGCAGGAAGGCACATGGCGGTCTGTAAGGAAAGTATCTGGACTTCATCGGGTATCTCATTTTAACCTCTATCGGGAGATAATTCCACTACAATGAAGAAGGGAGAGGACGCAAGGGTCGAATCTCCGGCTTTCGGTGCCTATATTGACATTCTTCCGCATATCTTATACCATCTATAGCCATACAAATGGAGAAATCTAAGAGCAAAGAAGAGCTCTACAGGGAGGCGAAGGACTTTCACACCTCCCTCGACAGGAGACTGAGAATGCTGCTCAGGAAGTCGTTTTTGTCCGAAGAGGAAGAGACCGAAGTTAAAGTACTGAAGAAAAAAAAGCTTTATTACAAGGATATCATGGAAGGACTTAAAGAGAAGGACTAAGGGTTCTATGAAGAAGAGCGGCGCGCAGATATTTGTAGAGTCACTGAAGATGGAGAAGGTCGATACGATCTTCTGTTATCCTGGAGGGGCCGTTCTCAATATAACCGACGCCCTCTACGATTCAGGCATCAGGCAAGTCCTCGTAAGGCACGAACAGGCAGCAGTGCATGCAGCGGACGGTTACGCACGCGCCTCAGCGCGTGTCGGCGTCGCCCTCGTAACTTCCGGCCCGGGCGCTACGAACACGGTGACAGGCATCGCTACAGCCTATATGGATTCGGTGCCCGTCGTGATCTTCTCGGGTCAGGTAAATACCGCGCTCATCGGCAACGACGCCTTCCAGGAAGCAGATATCATCGGTATCACAAGGCCGTGCACGAAGCACAACTACCTTGTCAGGGACGTGACCGAGATGGCGCGCATCATAAAAGAGGCCTTCTACATAGCAAGGTCCGGCAGACCCGGGCCTGTCCTTGTGGACATACCGAAAGACGTGTCGGCGGCGCTGACCGAGTTCAGGTACCCCGAGGGGAAGGTCTTTGTCAGGGGCTACCAGCCCAATTATTCGGGCCATCCAGGACAGATCAGGAGGGCCATGAAGCTGATCGCCTCCGCGAAGAAGCCCGTGCTCTATACGGGAGGCGGCATCATAACCTCCAATGCGTCGAAGGAGCTTTTGGCTTTCGCCGAGCGGCTGTCCGTTCCGGTCACGAGCACGCTCATGGGCCTGGGCGGTTTTCCCGGCAACCACCCCCAGTTTCTGGGCATGCTCGGCATGCACGGCACTTACGCCGCAAATATGACCATTACCAACTCCGATGTCATCATAGCCGTGGGTGCGCGTTTCGACGACAGGGCGACCGGTAAGGCTGACGAGTTCGCGCCGCTGGCCAAGATCATACATATAGATATAGACCCTACTTCGATCAGCAAAAATATAAAGGTCGATATACCCATAGTCGGCGATGCGAAGAACGTTCTAAGGCAAATGTTGCACATAGCCGAAGAAGACAAAGAGACCTTTGCAGCATTCAGGTACGGTATTTCCGACTGGCTCCGGCAGGTGGAGGAATGGAAGGCAAACTTCCCCGTGAGCTACACGAGGAACAGCACACTGAAGCCGCAGTATGTAATAGAGAGGATATTCGACCTGACCAGGGGAAAGGCTATCATAGCCACAGAGGTCGGCCAGAACCAGATGTGGACGGCCCAGTTCTACAAGTTCCTGGAGCCAAGACAGATAATAACTTCAGGCGGTTTGGGCACCATGGGATATGGTTTCCCCGCGAGCATCGGCGCGCAGGCAGCCTATCCCGATATGCTCGTGATCGACATAGCGGGTGACGGGAGCATCCAGATGAACATCCAGGAACTGGCTACGGCCGTCCAGTTCGGACTTCCGGTGAAGGTCGTCATATTGAACAACGGATGCCTCGGCATGGTCCGGCAGTGGCAGGAACTCTTCTATGAAAAGCGTTACGCCATTTCGACGTTCGAGTGTATGCCCAATTTTGTCAAGCTTGCCGAGGCTTACGGGGCGGCGGGGTATGAAATAGAACACGAGAACGAGGTGGACAGGGTGCTGAAAAAGGCCTTCGCCAACGGCAAGCCGACCCTCGTCGATGTCCACATCAGTCCCGACGAAGGCGTCTACCCCATCGTTCCCTCCGGCGCAGCCCTTCGGGACATGCTGCTCGTGTAGGGGGAAGCATTGAGACATATTATTTCCGTCCTGGTTGAAAATGAGTTCGGCGTCCTGGCCCGGGTAGCGGGCCTCTTTTCGGGGAGGGGTTTTAATATAGAGAGCCTCTGCGTAGGCGAGACCCAAGACCCGGCGATCTCGACCATGACCATCGTTACTACCGGCAGCGACGCCATCCTCGAGCAGATACTCAAGCAGCTGAACAAGCTCGTGAACGTTATAAAAGTGACTGATTTCAAGGATTCCGAATATGTCTCCAGGGAAATGGTGCTCGTCAAGATCAACGCCGACGAGAAGACAAGGGAAGAGATCCTTAGGATGATAGAGATTTTCAGGGGCAGAGTGGTAGATGTCTCGCCGAAGTCATATGTCGTCGAGATAACGGGCAATGAAGAAAAGGTGAAGGCCTTCCTGGCGCTGATAAGACCTCTCGGCATCAAGGAGCTCGTACGAACCGGGTCGGTGGCCATGGTGAGGGGCGAAAAGGTGACAAGAGCGAGAGATAGACAATCCAAAGGAGGAAGCGATGGCGAGGGTGTACTATGACAACGATGCGGACCTCGGGGCTCTCAAAGGCAAGAAGATAGCCATTATAGGGTACGGGAGCCAGGGGCACGCTCAGGCACAGAATCTGCGGGAGAGCGGCCTCGAAGTGATCATAGCGGAGCTCGAGGGAACGCCGAACTTCAAACTGGCCATAGACCACGGCTTCACGCCCGCTTCTGCAGCCGAAGCCTCCGCGGAGGCAGAGGTAGTTCAGATCCTCGCCCCGGACCAGGTGCAGGCACTCCTGTACAGGAACGATATAAGGGTCAACCTCACCAAGGGAAAGACCCTCGTCTTTTCCCACGGCTTCAACATCCATTTCAACCAGATCATGCCGCCTACGGATATTGACGTGATCATGATCGCCCCTAAAGGTCCGGGCCACCTCGTAAGGCGGGAGTTCCAGAGAGGGGCCGGGGTCCCCGCCCTTATCGCAATTTACCGGGATCACTCGGGGAAGGCACGCGAAAAGGCCCTCGCCTATGCAAAGGGCATAGGCGCTACCAGGGCGGGCGTGCTGGAAACCACGTTCCAGGAGGAAACGGAAACCGATCTCTTCGGCGAGCAGGTGGTGCTCTGCGGCGGAGTCACCGAGCTGATAAGGGCAGGGTTCGATACCCTGGTAGAGGCGGGGTACCAGCCGGAGATAGCCTATTTTGAGTGCTGCCACGAGCTGAAGCTGATAGTCGATCTGATTTACGAGGGCGGAATAGCCAATATGCGACACTCCATCAGCGATACCGCCGAGTACGGCGACATCACCAGAGGCAGGCGCATCATCACCGAAGAGACGAGACTCGAGATGCGGCGCATACTGGAAGAGATCCAGTCGGGTGAATTTGCGAGGGAATGGATAACCGAAAATATGGCCGGAAGGCCGGTATACCACGCTATCACCAGAAGGGATAAGGAACACCTGATAGAGCAGGTCGGCAAGGGCCTGCGCTCGATGATGAGCTGGATAGGGAGAAGGGATTGACGGGGTTTCCGGTAGCCAAGGAAGGGCTCGTTTTCATACTGCCTTCCGTCCTGCTGTCCTTCCTTTTTTACGAGCTGGGACTTTACCCTCTCGCCGTCTTGTCCTTGTTCCTGAGCCTTTTCTTCCTCTTCTTCTTCAGAAGCCCCAGAAGGACGGGGGCAAGCGGGACGGAAGAGCTCCTATCGGCCGCCGACGGCCGGGTAATGGCAGTGGAAGACCTTTTCGAAGGCGAGTTCCTGGGCGAAAAAGTGAGACGGATAAGCATTTTCATGTCCCTTTCGGATGTGCACGTCAATAGGGCGCCGTGCGGGGGGGACGTCGAGAGGGTCGAGCACAGGGACGGGCGGTTCAGGCTTGCCTTCAAGAAAGGGATAAACGAAGAGAACGAGAGGAATTACATCGTTTTCAGGCGGAAAGATGAAAGGTTCCTTGTCGTTCAGATCGCGGGGTTCCTTGCCAGACGCATCATTTGTTACGTGAAGGAGCATGACCGTGTTGCCCAGGGCGACCGCTTAGGCATGATTGCCTTCGGGTCCAGGGTGGACATATATATGCCGACTTGCTATACTCCGGCTGTGTCGGCGGGCCAGAAAGTGAAGAGCGGATTGACGCTAATAGCGAGGAAAGGGGGAAGCCATGAGAAAGAGAAGGCGTAGAGGAATCTATCTTCTTCCCAACGTGGTCACTTCGATGAGCCTCTTCGGCGGGTTTTATGCAATGGTGGCCACTGTGGACAAAAGGTTCGTGCCGGCCAGCATCGCGATATTTGCATCTTGCGTACTCGACGCGCTGGACGGCAGGGTCGCCCGCATGACCGGCTCGACCAGCAGGTTCGGCGTGGAGTATGATTCCCTGTCCGACGTGATCTCCTTCGGCGTAGCCCCCGGATTTCTTGCCTATATGTGGGCGCTGAAGGGATACGGCCGTTTCGGATGGGTCGCGGCCTTTCTCTATGTAGTCTGCGGAGCGCTGCGTCTGGCACGCTTCAACGTACAGGCGGAAACGGTCCAGAAGAAGCAGTTTCTGGGTCTGCCCATCCCCGCGGCTGCGGCCACCATAGCGGCAAGCGTGCTCTTCTTCGGGGAACTCAGCCTGCCCCCCCAGGTAAAGAGTATTTTCATCCCTGTCCTTATGTACGCCCTGGCGTTCCTTATGGTGAGCGGCGTAAGATATGCCAGCCTCAAGGGCATAAGCGTGTCGCGACATTTCGATGCGGTTGTGGTTGCCATTCTCCTCTTCGGCATCGTGCTTATAGAGCCGGCGATAATGCTCTTTATCGTGACTATGGCCTATATGCTTTCAGGCCCCGTCACCTATGTCTTCAAGCGGAAAGCGGCTGTAGAGGAGGCGCCTGGTTCTCAAGAAATCTGAGGATCTCGCGATGGTCCTCTATGAGTATGCCCGTTGATATCGCCCGGTTCTTGTAAGCGACGAACTTAACGCCGGACGACCTGGCGGTGTTCAGGTCTATCTCCGAGTCCCCTACGTAGAGCGCCCCTTCCGGTCTCACGTGCAAGTTGTCGAGTATCCTCATGACCGATTCAGGATGCGGTTTGGGCAGGGCCACGTCGAGGGCGGTGACTACCATGTCGAAGTAAGGCTCCAGGTTAAACCTTTTCATGATATGGGGCATGGAGGTCGTTCTGTTCGTGCTTATGGCAGTCATGACGGCCTTCTGCCTCAGGGCCGACAGTGTCTCCAAAAGGTGCGGCTCCATGACCAGATAGGGTATAAAATCCCTGAAGTCCACCTGCTCCTTCAGAAATTTGAGGGCCTTCGCTTCTCCCTCAGGGTCTTCGATGAAAAGATAGTGAACGCTCTCCCCGACCGTGTGCATGTGGCAGTAAAGGAGCTCCCCTTCCGTCAGAGGTCCCCTTCCGGCAGAGACCGCAATGTAGTTGTAGAGCTTTCGATTCGCCGTGAGCGAATCGAAGAGCACGCCGTCGCAGTCGTAGATGACGCACTCAACGGGCATCGGCGCAGCCAAAGCCCCCGCCTTCGGAAAATCGATTTCTCATAGAGGGAAGAGTCTATCATAAAAAGAGGCGCAATCAAGGGGAAACTGATGATGCCTGCGCCCTCTTTTTGTCGACCGTGTCCTTCATGAACTGCATCAGTGCCAGGTCCGGCTTGGAGAACTGTCCGTCCGCTCCCACCGCCTCACCCTTATGAAGGAGCTTATCGGTGATTATGGAGGAGAAGAGCACAACCGGTATGGATCTAAGTTGCGAGTCGTCCTTTATCCGTTTGCAGAGGTGATAGCCGTCCATCGCGGGCATCTCGATGTCGCTGAGCACCACGTCGACGTACTTGGCAAGAGGCTGCCCATCGTCCGTACATCTTTCTTTCAGCCCGACAAGATACGACCAGGCTTCGGCGCCGTTCGTCATCGACTGTACGGAGAAGATATGATTCTCCTCGAGCCGTTGCTTGAGCGTCTTACGGACGATAAGGGAATCGTCCACGTGGAGTACCTTTATGGGCTCGTAGCCTTCGGAGACGGCACCAGTTGTGGGACGGGAAGCGGACAGCGCCAGTTGGGGATCGAGATCACCGATCGCCTTTTCCAGGTCGAGGAGAAGGACGAGTTTATCCTCTAGCTCTATCACTCCGGTAAGGCAGTCGCCCAGGCCCTCCAGATAACCCTCCAGCGGTTTGATGTCGTCCCACGTTACCCGGTGTATTCTTGTGACGCCCGATACGAGGAAGGCAGTGACGGTGTTGTTGAACTCCGTGACCAGGACCTTCGGCTGCCCTTGCTCCACCCGCGTTTTTCCGAGCCACCTGGCCAGGTCGAGAAGGACGACGATCTCTCCGCGATGGTTAAAGATCCCTGTCGCGAACGAGCCGGACAGGTGGGGAGGGCGCATGATTTTTTCCGGCATGGGGATGATTTCAAGCACCTTTGCCACGTTCACTCCGAAATACCCCCTGTACTCGGCTTCATCGATGAAGAGCTCCAGAATTTCGACTTCGTTCGTCCCGGCTTCGAGAAGGATCTCCGATGCAGATGCTCCCATAGTCTCCTCTCAGTAGTTCTTATCACGCAAAGAGCGTGTCGATCCCTTGCACAGGACCACTTCGGGTGCACGCACCTCATGTATATAGTCGGACATTGCGGCAGGAACTTAATGTAATGTAGCTCTTTTTGATGTCCGACAGCCTAATGCCCGCGAGGGCGCCGCCTAAAGATATTGAATAGGGTCGAAGATCGTGCCCGTCGTCCTTGCCGTGCATTTTGGAATTGATATTTGGTATAATTACTCCCGGTCCTGTTGCAATCTCGCAAGAAAAGTAAAGGAGCGATAATGGATACAATCGATTTCGATTATTTCAGCAAAGTGGACCTTCGGGTGGCCCAGATCAGACAGTGCGAGGACATACCCGGCGCGGACCGCCTTTACAAGCTGACCATCGATGCGGGCGAAGAGAGACAGATAGTGGCGGGCATAAAGCCGTATTACAGCAAAGAAGACCTCCTGGGCAAACATATAGTAATCGTGGCGAACCTGGCGCCGAGGACGCTTCGCGGCATTACCTCCCACGGCATGCTCCTCGCCGCGTCAAGCGAGGACAAAGGCGCAGTCGTTTTGGTTACGCCCGACAAGGACATTCCGAACGGCAGCGAAGTCTCTTAGCTTAGGGCGCGGGGCCTTAGCGCGCGGTTTGGCGTACCCGCGTAACGTGCCCTTTCAGTCCCCTTGCCCTCTTGCCTACACCGGTTGACCGGGGTGATACTTGAACGAAATGTTGAGCCTGATGCGGTAACCGGTCACGTGGCCGTTCTCGATCGTAACGTCCTGTTTGATAACCTCGGCTATCCGAAGGTCCTCGAGCGTGGCCGAGGCTGTTTCTATGGCGACCTTGGCCGCTTCTTCCCAAGAGGTCGGACTCGTTCCCACTATTTCGATGATCTTATAGACGCTTCCACGTTCCATAATTGAGCCTCCTCATTAGGTTTTTGTTGAGGTTTCCAAAGATGCCTGTATCGATTGTAACACAGGAAAAGAATTTGTCAACGGTTGTCTCTTCCTTCCAATGAAGTGCAGCCGCAAAGACGTGGTACGTCCCCTGATTGAACCGTCGGAAGGATGGGGGGTCAAAAATGGACGCCCTGCGATTCAGCCGGCTGTGCCTGGCCTTCCGGCATGGGTTGTCCGCCTGCTGTTTGCTGTCCGCCCTGTTTCGAATTGTCTCCCGCCTGCTGTGTGTTCAGGAGGTCCCTTGCGGCCACCCCCGTTGAGGGGGCGGGCTGACCCTGAGGCCTTTGCCCCGGCAGGGGCGGCGGGGCAGCGTTTTGCTGGCCGCTTGGGTAAGTCTGATTATTCTCCGGCGTCTGTGGCAGCGCTTCGGGCTGCCGGGGTTGCCCGGGCGGTAAGACAGCTGCCGGAGGGGCAGCTGTCGGCTGGGGAGGTACAAAGCTCCTCGGGTCGGGACGGTTATCGGCAACCTTGGGAGGACCGCTATTTGCGTTATCCTGGGGGACAGCCCTGGCCTGCTCTGCCTTTCCCATAACGGTCAGCATGGGCAGGCGCCCCTTACCCTCCTCTACCAACACGTAATTGTAGCCTTTCAGCATTTTCGCCAAAGCCTGGGAAAGGGTCAAGTTCGAGAAATGAAGGCTGAGCGACTCGCCGGCCCCGCCTTCGCCGTTCGCGATCAAAAGCTTCTTCTCCGACATCATGCGAAGAATAGCGGAAAGCGGCTTGTTATCGACATCGATGCTTATCATCGACCCCTTAGTAATTGTCAGCGCCTCATGGCCCGCCCCCGCTGCATAGGAAGGGACCGCGATATTAAGAACAAGAAGGGCAAGAAAAAGAAAGGCCCGAGCGCCTCTGCGACGGCACATAAACTCCCTCCGAAGCACGAACTTCTGCTTGCTGTGTCTATACCGACTTGAAGAATCGGGGCGTGCGGACTTGACACCGGCAAGGGGGCATAGGTTACTAGATTGCTTTTACGGCTGTCAAGTTTTTGCCCACCCCGCAGGGACAGGCAACATAAAGCTTTTGTCGGATGCCGCTTGACAATGCCGGGTAGCCCCAATAGATTCTAATTTGAAGGCGCCTATGGGCCGGCCCTTAATACGAAGATAAGGCGGTGCGGACTGGACTATACGATCAGGATAGGCGGAGAGGCCGGACAGGGGATACAGACGATCGGCGACACCCTTGGAAAGGTTTTCGCCAGGTCCGGTTATCACGTTTTTATCCATCAGGACTACGAATCCCGCATCAGGGGGGGACATAACTTCTTCCAGATACGGGTCTCGGACAGGCGGGTCACCTGCTCGCGCGAGCAGATCGACATCACTGTGGCCCTTGACAGGCCGAGCATCACGGAAAACAAAGGGAAGCCCGGGACATCGGGCCTGTTTATCTATGATCCGGCGATGGTGAAGGAAAGAAACGAAGGGGCTCAGTTTCTCGAAGTCCCCTTTATAGAGCTGGCCGAGCGCGACGGAGGCGAAAGGATCGCGGCCAACACGGTAGCAACCGGGGTAGTCCTCGGCATGCTCGGGATGGGCGTCGATATCTTGCTGGATGTGATCGCCGAGCTCATGGCGAAGAAAGGGAGGAAAACCGTCGCGGAGAACCGGAAGGCAGCAGTCAGGGGGCACGATTTCGCAGTGGAGCACTGCACGCAATGCAGTTTCGATATGGGCCGGCCCGGTCCTCCCCGAATGCTGATCGACGGAAACGCAGGGATAGGCCTCGGAGCAGTGCTGTCCGGGTGCACCTTCTACTCGGGCTATCCTATGACGCCCTCAACGGGAATCCTCTTCTTCATGGCTGCGAAGGCGGAAGAGTACGGTATCGTGGTGGAACAGGCCGAGGATGAGATAGCGGCGGTGAACATGGTCATAGGGGCATCTTTTGCGGGGGCCCGATCGATGACTGCCACAGCCGGCGGGGGATTTGCCCTGATGGTCGAAGGGGTTTCGCTGGCGGCCATGACGGAAACGCCCCTGGTCGTCGCAGTGGGGCAGCGGCCGGCGCCCGCAACGGGGCTGCCTACAAGGACCGAGCAGGCCGACCTGCTCTTCGTCCTTCACGCGGGCCACGGGGAATTTCCCAAGGTTGTTTTTGCGCCCGGTTCGCCGGAGCAAGCGCTCTACCTTACGAACAAGGCCTTTGACATGGCGGAGAAATATCAGATACCCGCCTTTATCCTCACGGACCAGTATCTCGCAGACTCAAGATGGACCTATGAGGCGTTCGACCCCGGTAAGATCGTATACCGGGACTACCGCTTGCGGGGCAGGGCAGCCGAAGAATTGGCAGGTTATAAGAGGTATGCTTTCACACCGGGAGGCGTCTCCCCCTTTGCCGTGCCCGGCGACTCGAAGAACCTGGTGGTAGAGGACAGCGACGAGCACGACGAGGAAGGCCACCTCACGGAAGACGCGGGAGTCAGGGTCAGAATGGTTCAGAAGAGGCTCCACCTCAAGGTGCCGTCGATCCGAAAAGAGATAGCCCCGCCCGTCCTTTACGGCAGCAGCACGCCCGAGACCATCCTCGTGGGCTGGGGCAGCACATACGGGGTCTTGAGAGAGGCGGTCGATTTTCTGTCAAGCCGGGAAAATATCGCCCTCCTCCATTTCAGCGAGATCTACCCCTTTCCTCAGACAGACAAATTCGATTACCTGGACTTGCTCAAGTCCGCCAAGAAGACCATCTCGGTTGAGAATAACGCCACATCGCAATTTGCCAGGCTGTTGAGGGCAGAAACGGGCTTCTCTTGCGGGGAGGCCGTCAACAGGTACGACGGGAGGCCGTACCTCCTGGAAACAATATTGGAGGAGCTTGATGGCAGACCCAAGTGATTACGAAGGCCTTCTACCTGCCTGGTGTCCGGGATGCGGAAACTTCGGCATATTGCGGTCCTTCAAGATGGCTGTCGCTGGTCTCGGGCTCGGACCGCACCAGATGGTCGTGGTGTCGGGGATAGGCCAGGCAGGAAAGTTCCCCCACTATACCAGATGCAACACCTTCAACGGCCTCCACGGCAGAACCCTGCCCGTGGCGACCGGCATCAAGCTGGTCAACCGGACGATACCGGTGATCGCGGTCGCGGGGGACGGAGACAGCTACGGGGAAGGCGGCAACCACCTCATCCACGCTATCAGGAGGAACATCGACGTGAAGATGTTTGTCCATGACAACGGGGTCTACGGCCTTACCAAGGGACAGGCTTCTCCGACGTCCATGCAGGGCATGAAGACGAAGGCCCAGCCGGCCGGCGCCCAGGCCCAGCCGCTCAACCCCCTCGCCCTTGCCGTTGCCCTTGAATGCAGCTTCGTGGCGAGGGGCTACGCGGGCGACCACGAACACCTGGCGGAGATGATGAAAGAGGCCATCGGCCACAAGGGTTTCGCCCTCCTCGATATCCTCCAGCCCTGTGTTACCTATAACCATGTCAATACCTATCAATGGTATGCTAGCAGAGTTTATCGCCTGGACCGCTCCTACGACCCCTACGACAGGGCCGGGGCATTTGCGAAGGCCCTCGAATTTGGGGAGGCCATACCCATAGGCGTCCTGTACCGTAATAATCGGCCGCCCTTCAGGGGGTCGGTGGAGAGAAAGACCGTGTATCCGGAGTCATTCGAGCCGGTCCGCCTGGAAGGAATACTGAAAGAGTTTTATTGAAACCCCCTCATCCTCCGCAGGCGTCTCTACCGCCCCAGGACGGCATGGCCTGTCACGATTGCTAATTCAGGGTAGACCGATATAAACTTTAGGAAGGACAGGGGGCCAAAAGAAGAATGGGGTAGGGAAGATGCGCGCCATGGTGCTCGAGGAGCAAGGCAGGCCGCTCATTGAAAAAGACGTTCCCATTCCCGAGCCCGGGCCTGATCAGATATTGGTGCGAGTCCGTGCCTGCGGCGTCTGCCGAACCGACCTCCACGTAGTGGACGGAGAGCTGCCCGATCCGAAGCTGCCGCTGATTCCGGGGCACGAGATAGTCGGTACCGTGGTCAAGGCGGGCGGCGCATCGACCTCCTTTCGGCCGGGCGAAAGGGTCGGTATTCCCTGGCTCGGCTTCACGTGCGGTCGGTGCGGTCCCTGCAGCACGGGCCGTGAAAACCTTTGCGACAACCCCCTCTTTACAGGCTACACCATAGATGGCGGCTACGCCGAATATACCGTCGCCGACCACCGGTACTGCTTTCGTGCGCCTGCCTCTTACGGGGACGCAGAGGCAGCCCCCCTTCTCTGCGCGGGATTGATAGGGTACAGGTCATACCGAATGATGGGAAAGGACGTCACCCGGCTCGGCATCTACGGGTTCGGCGCTGCTGCCCATATCATCGCCCAGGTTGCGACACACCGGGGGAAGAAAGTCTATGCATTTACGAAACCGGACGACAGGGAGGGACAGTCTTTCGCGCGCAGTCTCGGAGCCGTCTGGACAGGTGAATCCACGTCCAGGCCGCCGGTCCCGCTCGATGGCGCCATCATCTTTGCCCCCGTCGGCCCCCTCGTTGTGGAGGCCCTGAAAAGCACGGCAAAGGGTGCATCGGTTATCTGTGCAGGCATCCATATGACCGATATTCCGTCCTTCCCCTATCGTCTGCTCTGGGAGGAGCGCGTGATACGGTCCGTGGCGAACCTGACAAGACGGGACGGGGATGAGTTCCTCTCGCTGGCCCCCGAGGTACCCGTAAGGACAGAGGTGCAGACCTTCCCGCTCGCAGGGGCCAACGAAGCCCTGGCGATGTTGCGGTCCGGACAGATCCAGGGCGCAGCCGTTCTGGTCATGCCTTGAAGCCAGGTATTCGCGCGTCAGGGAAAAAGTGAGAGCTGGGAAGGCTTTGTGTCGAGCATTTCCCGAATACTTCTCAGGAGCTTCTCTATGGCAATAGGCTTCGAGATCACAGGGATGCCTTCCCTGCTGATCCCTTTTTTCGAAAGGATGTCGCCCGTATAACCGCTCATGAAGATCGCCGGTATGTCCGGTCTGATCTCCTTCAGTTCCGTGTACGCCTCCTTGCCGTTCTTCCTCGGCATTATGATATCCAGGAGCAAGAGATCGACCGTTTCCCCCTGCTCCTTGAATTTCTCGACGGCCTCCACGCCGTCCACCGCCTCGATTACCTGGTAGCCGAAATCGCGCAAGACGGTCGTGACTATCTGCCTCACTTCTTTGTTGTCTTCCGCTACCAGTATAACCTCGTTGCCGCCCCGAAGCTCCTCTCTCTCCTGCACGCTCACCGCAGAAGAAACAGGCTCGGCGAGGGGAAGGTATATGGTGAAGGTAGTCCCCAATGCGGGCCGGCTGGCAACGTCGACATAGCCCTTGTTCTGGTTGACGATCCCGTAAACTATGGACAGGCCCAGACCCGTCCCCTTCCCCACTTCTTTGGTAGTGAAGAAAGGGTCGAATATCTGATCCTTCGTGCGCTCATCCATGCCGCTGCCCGTGTCGGAGACCTCGATCGAGGCATGGGCGCCTTCCCTTCCGTCGTAGGTTTTCATGATCTCGCCGGAGAGGTGCACCTTTTCCGTCTTTATATTCAGCACGCCGCCCTCCGGCATGGCATCCCTCGCGTTTGTAGCCAGGTTCATCAATATCTGCTCTATCTGCCCCTCCCCTATGACCACAGCCAGCCTTTCGCCGTTGAGCGACGTTCTCAGCTCTATGTCCTCGCCGATGATCCTTCTGAGAAGCTTTTCCACGACCCTTATCGATTCGTTGACGTCTACCGTTTTTGTCTCTATGGCCTGCTTCCTGCTGAAGGCGAGCAGGTTTTGGGTAAGGGCGCTTGCTCTATCAGCCGCCTCCATGATCTGGTTCACGTAGCCGGTGAGCTTGTTATCCGGGCCTGCCTTCATCAGTATTAGGCTGCAGTATCCCATGATGGTGGTCAGTATGTTGTTGAAATCGTGGGCGACGCCTCCGGCGAGGGTGCCGATGCTCTGCATTCTTTGAGCGTGCAGGAGTTGGGCCTCCAGTTTCTTGCGCTCGGTAATGCTTTCCATCGTCCCTTCGTAATAAAGAACATCACCTTCCGTATTGCGGACGACCCTGGCATTGAGCGACACCCATTCCAAGCTCCCGTCCTTGCAGCAGACCTGCGCTTCGAAGTCACGGGCGAGGCCGTCCGTCTCCATGAGGTGCGCGTACTGCTGTCTTTGCCTCTCACTGATGTAGACCTGTTTGCCTACGTCGCTAACGCTCTCCATCAGCTCCTCCGGAGACTGGTAGCCCAGTATACGGGCCAGGGCCGGATTTGCGCTTATGAAACGCCCGTCAAGGGATGTCTGAAAGATGCCTTCAATGGCATTCTCGTATATATTGCGGTACTTCTCTTCTGCCTGCCTCAGGGCCTCTTCAACCGTCTCTTTTTCCGTCATGACCCGTTCACCCACCGCTCGATCTGTGCTTCTTTCGTACCTATATTCTTAGCATGCAGCAAAGGAGCCTCCAAACGTTACCATTTTTTTGTGGCCCCCACAACAGCTTTCGTGCTACAGTCCTCAAAACTATGGGTGGCGAGAAAAGGGGAGGAAGTCTTTTCGATTTTTGCGACCTGGCCTGCGCGTACGCCGAATTGCCGAAGGAGGAGGGGATCGACGGTTCAGGCAGTTGCATGACCTTCGTCGCCCTTTTCTGCAGGCGCAAAAACGCCCTCGTCCACAAGAACCACCCGTGCAGCAAAAAAGTGCCCAGGTCTAAGGAGAGGACCGGGAAATGAGCAGCCTCTTCAGGGGGGTCCTGCCTTGGGAGTAACCCCGGACGCGATCGCTGCGGCGAGCAGTTCTGAAACATCCATTGCCCTAACCCTGCCGTAAGCCTTCTCGTCTTTTAGGCCGTCCTCCAGCATTACCAGGCAGTAGGGGCACGAGGCAGCCACGATGGACGGCCCTTTGGCCAGTGCCTGCCTCGTCCTTTCAACATTGATCCTGATGCCTTTCCCTTCGTGCATCCACAGCCGGCCGCCGCCTGCGCCGCAGCAGAAGCCCTCACCTCTGTTCCTCTCCATTTCGACCGGGGCGCACCCGGTCGCCGCCTCCACGATCCTGCGCGGCTCGTCGAAGATGTCGTTATATCTGCCGAGGTAGCAGGCGTCATGGATTACGACCCTTTCATTGCCGAGGGCCTCAGTAACATGGAGGTCTGCAAGGACCGCCGCGATAAGCTGCGTATGGTGGAGCACCTCGAATTCGGCCCCGAAGGCCGGATAGTCGTTCTTGAAGCTGTTGTAGCAGTGAGGGCAGAGGGTCACTATCCTCTTCACGCCGAGAGCCCTGAAACGCTCGACGTTCGCGCTTGCGACGCGGTCGAAGACGTACTCGTTCCCTGTGCGCCCCAAAGGGTCGCCGCAGCAGGGCTCCTCTTTGCCCAGAACGGCGAATGAGGCGCCCATCCTTCGCATCAACCCGACAAGGGACGCGAGGACGCTTCTCATCCTCCCGTTGTAAGACGCGACGCAGCCCGCAAAAAGCAAGTACTCCGCTGGCCGGTTCTGCCCCAGAAGAGGGACGTCGAGACCCTCCGCCCACGCCGCCCGCCGTGCCGGATCGAAGCCGTAAGCGTTAGACCGCATTTCGATGTTTTCGAAGAGCGTTACCAGCTCGGGGGGGAAATCGACCTTTTCCATTACCAGGTGGCGCCTCATCTTGATCAGCTTCGGAAACTGCTCGATGAAGACCGGGCACGCCTCGACGCAGGCACCGCAGGTGGTGCAGTCCCAGATGGCTTCGGGCTGTACGCGCCCGCGGCCCGTCCCTATGAGAGGCATCGGGACGGGGGTTTTTTCGTCGGCCCGTTCAAGGGAATCAAAGGACCTGGCCCGAAGTATCTCCATGCCGTTCATCTCCATATTGGCCTTGCAGTCAAGGATCACGCGCATGGGGTTGAGCACCTTGCCGGTCTCGGTCGCAGGGCATGCGCCTGCGCACCTGCCGCACTCGGTGCAGGAGAGAAAATCGTAGAGGTCCTTCCACGTTAGCTGGGTCACGCGGGAAACGCCGAAGGCAGCGCCCCTTCGGAATACGAGCCTGCCGACCGTCGAGGGGAAAGACAAAGACCTGAAAAAACAGTTCATCAGGGCTGTCAGTATATGGAGGTGCTTGCTGTAAGGGATATAGCAGATGAAAAGAAGCAGCAAGGTCCCGTGAAGCCACCAGGAGACCCCGGATACGGCCGGCCAGGGCAGCCGGCCGCCTGTCCGCAGGAAAATGAGGCAGACCAGCCCCGATGCGGGAAGACACTGCCCGTCTGCCGATGCGGCGCAGGAGGCGACGTGCATGCCGAAGCTGCCTATCATAAGAAGGGCGACCATGACGAGTATCAGATAAGCGCCCGGCTTCGCCTCGACATACCGCGGGCGGAAAAAGGCCCGCCTTGCTATAGCGGCGACGGCTGCGAGAAAAACGATAAAAGAGGTCACGTCTGCCGCAGCGACCATGGCGCAATATGCCGTGTTGCCGATGAACCGGAAGCTGAAAGCCGGGAAAATGCCCTTGATCATGAACTCTATGTTGGCCGAAACCTGAATGAGGATAAACCCCCAGAAAAGGAGGGCATGGTCGATGCCGAAGGGCTTTGCGACCACGCGCCTCTGGCCGAACCCGTAGACGGCCAGCGACATGAGACGGCGCCGGAGACGGTCGAACCTGTTCTCCCCCTGCCCGAGGAGAACCATGGCAAAGAGCAGGTAGACCCTCCTCGCGAAAACGGCGACGGCGGCTGCAAAGGCGAGGACGAAACCGATATTCCCTGCCGTCATAGGCCCTGCCCCTTTGATGCTTTTGCCGCCTTTCTTGCCTGCAGCGCCTCGATGAGGCCGGGAAGGATTTCGAGGGCATCCCCCACGATACCGAGGTCCGCTACCTCGAAGATAGGAGCGTGCTCGTCATTGTTTATGGCGATTACGTACTCTGCCTCCCTCATACCGACCAGGTGCTGCACCGCCCCTGAAATGCCGCACGCCACGTATAGCTTCGGTCTTACGGTCCTGCCCGTCTGCCCTACCTGGCGCTCGTAACCGACGAAACCCGCGTCCACGGCGCTCCTCGAGCCCGCTACAGTGCCGCCGAGGAGGCGTGCAAGCTCGCCGAGCATGGCAAAGTTTTTCACGCTCGCCATGCCTCTGCCGCCGCTCACTATTATGTCGGCTGCGGCAATATCGACGTCTGCTTTCTCCACAGGGATCACCTGCTTTATCAGCGTCAGCACTTCTGCCTCGACCACGGGGCAGGGCTCGTTGAAAACCGGCCCGGTCCTGCCGGGAACCAAAGGGGGCAAGGAGAATACGTCCGGCCGCACGGTCGCCATCTGGGGTCTTGCGTGCTCGCATATGATTGTGGCCATGATGTTGCCGCCGAAGGCGGGCCTTGTCTGCTCCAGGATCCTTCTTTCCTTGTCGATGGAGAGCCCTGTGCAGTCGGCTGTCAGCCCTGTCTCGAGCTTCGTAGCAACCGCGCCTGCAAGGTCACGGCCTATGGCGGTAGCGCCCAGAAGGAAGACAGCCGGGCGATATTTTCTTGCCGTGGCGACGATCCCTTCCGCATACGGACCGGTTCGGTACTGAGCGAGCACCGGGTCATCCATCATGTACACGCTTCCGGCGCCCCGTGCAAAGGCCTCCTCGGCGATGCGGCCGATTCGGCTGCCCAGTATGACGGCCGAGAGGCCGTCGGAAAGGTCTTTTGCAAGGCCCGCACCTTTCCCCAAGAGCTGCCAGGAGACCGGACGGACAGCACCATCCCTCTGCTCGATAAAGACCCAGACCCCCTTTGCCTTTTCTTTTGCCCGGATTTGTTTTTCCGGCAGGGCCTCTTCCGGCACGTTCTCGACAACGAGGCTGCCTGCTTCGGGATAGGCCATTTTGAGGGCGGCAGCGGGGCAAGATTTCACGCACTTTCCGCACCCGATACACGCGTCGAAATCTATGATCGGCTCGCCATTGGTGTCGTACCTGATGGCGTTGACGGGGCAGACGGCCTCGCACCTGCCGCAGGCGATGCACGTTTCGGGGATGAGCCGCGGCTTACCCCTTTTCTTGCGTTTCGGACCTGCCGTCTCTCGCGCCGCCATCCTATGCCCCAAGGCTATCGAGTATCTTCCATGCCTCGAGCCTGTCGACGATCCGGCTGATCGCCTCCTTCCTTTTCTCCCCGACGGCATGCATCACTTCGCCCATTTTCCGCTCCGGCGCGAAGATCCGCTTGACCCACGTCGGCGAGCCCTGAAGGCCGATCGAGCCCGGATCGAGCTTTAGCGCCTCGTTGTCCCATAGCGGTACGGCTGATTCTTCCGCGAGCAGGCGTCCTTCCACAGACGGGTATCGGGGCCTGTTTATCTCCCTCACGACAGTGATGAGCGCCGGCAGCCGCGCTTCGATCACCTCGTACCGGTCGTCGAGCTTTGCCCTTACCAGCATCTTCCCTTGATCTGCATTCACTTCCATCACCTTATCTACCAGCGTCACCTGGCTGAAGCCGAGCCTCGCAGCGATGGCGGGACCTACCTGCGCCGTATCTCCGTCTATGGTCTGCCTCCCGCAGATCACGAGATCGACCGGCCCGCCCTCCGAAAGGCGCCTCACTGCCGACGCGATGATCCTGCCGGTGGCGAGCGTGTCCGAGCCGCGAAGGCCCTGTCCGAGACAAGTACCCCTCCGTCCGCCCCCCGGGCTATGGCACGCCTGATTACCGACTCGGCCGGCCGGGGCCCCATGGAGACGACGGTCACACGGGCGCCGTAGGTGTCCTTGAGGCGCAGCGCCTCCTCGACGGCGTGCTCGTCGAAAGGGTTCGTGATGAACGGGATGCCTTCCCGTACAAGTGTGTTTGTCGCCGGGTCTATGCTGACCCGAGTCGTGTCGGGGACCATCTTGATGCAGACGACCACCCGAAGGGGTCCTTCCCTCCTGTCATTCATCGCCTCCGCCTCCGCTTAACCAACCCTTTCCTGCCTTGAACCGGCGATGCCGGCAATTGAAGAGGGTAGATTTTAATGTTATACTAGCTTTCCGGACGACCTGGACAATGGTGATCCGGCACCAGGACCTGTTATAGTATAGTAATTTCAAGGAGGAGAAACATGTTCGGACTCGGTTTCCCTGAACTGATCGTCATTATGGTCATTGTGCTGATCATCTTCGGGGCCGGCAAGCTCCCCGAGATAGGGGGCGCCATAGGCAAGGGGATCAAGAGCTTCAAGAAGTCGATCAAGGAACCCGACGAGATCGATGTGACCCCGAAGGGTGATCAGGAGAAGCCGAAGACGTCATAAGAGATGGCAGGGGTCGCGTTTATCGGTGCAGGCTCCAATATCGATCCCTTCGAAAACCTAATCAGAGGCCTGAAAAGGATAATGGACAACGAGAGGGCGGCGCCTGTCGCCCTCTCGTCTTTTTATCGCACCTCGCCCGTGTCCCCTATCGTCCAGAACGACTTTCTCAACTGCGCGCTGAAAATCGACTGGAAGGACTCTCCCCGGGAACTGCTTGCCTTCCTTCAGGCGGTAGAAAAAGGACTGGGAAGGACAAGAACGGAAAGGTTCGGGCCCCGTACGCTCGATCTAGACATCCTCCTCTTCGGCGACCTCGTGATGGACGCCCCGGGGCTCACCATCCCCCATCCGAGGCTGCACGAAAGAAGGTTCGCCATTGTCCCGTGCCTCGAGATAGAACAGGGCCTCGTCCACCCCCGTCTCGGAGGACCCCTCTCGGAGTGGCTCGACCGGGTAGGCCCCGGACAGGAGATCGCATTTTTTCGCAAGGTATCCCTGGAAGAGATCGCGGCCGTGGAATGAGGCAGGCATACCGGGGCAGCAGAAGATAAAGAGAAGCCGAAAAGTTGCATCTTGCGCGGATAAGTGCTATTCTCACTTCCGCTTTCTGAGAATAGCCTAACAACGGGGACACCATGCTGGAAGAGAGCGCTTTCGCCCTGTTCCGCGACATTGGCAGGGACCTTTTTCTGCGCGGTCTCGTCAGCTCGCACGCGGGGAATATCAGCATCAGGGCAGGGAGGGAAATTTTCATCACTAGAAGGGGCTCCATGCTCGGCAGGATCACTCAGGGCGACCTCGTCAAGGTCGATCTCGACAAGCCCGACCCGAAGGCGTCCCGCGCTTCTTCGGAGGTGGTCGTCCACAGTGCCATATACAGGAATACCGGCGCCCTCGCGGTAGTCCACGCCCATCCTCCTTACGCGACCCTCCTGTCCATGCTCGCAGACGAGCTCGTCCCCTGCGACTCGGAAGGGTCCTATCTACTCAAGAAGGTACCGGTCGTGAGCGTAGAGGAGACAATCGGCTCACTGGAGGCGGCCGGACTGGTAAGCGAGCGCCTCAAGGACTGCCGGATAGTCCTGATGAGGGGCCACGGCAGCTTCGCGAGGGGAGATACGCTGGAGGACGCGTACATGGTGACGAGCAGTCTGGATGCCTCCGCTTTTTACCTTTATCATCTGGAGGCGCAAAGAAGTAAGGGAAGTTTTCCGATAAAGACGAGACCGGGTAGGGGGCATTGATGAAATTCTTCATTGATACGGCCAATGTGGGGGAGATCAGGAAGGGCCTCGAAATGGGGCTGGTGGACGGCGTCACCACGAACCCGACGCTTCTGGCAAAGGAGAAGAGGGACCCGGACGAGACGATCAGGGAGATCCTGTCTCTTGTTCCCGGCCCCGTTAGCCTTGAGGTGCTTTCGACACAGTCGGAAGGGATGGTGGGGGAGGCGAGAAGGCTTGCGTCCCTCGGTGGCCAAGTAGTCGTTAAAGTCCCCATGACGGAGGAAGGTATAAAGTCCGTCAAGGTGCTATCCCAGGAAGGGATCAAGACAAACGTGACCCTCGTGTTTCAACCCCTCCAGGCCTTGATCGCGGCAAAGGCGGGCGCGGACTACGTCAGCCCTTTCGTAGGACGCCTCGACGACGTCGCGACCTCCGGCATGGAAATCGTCGAGCAGACCATAGCAATCTACACGAACTACGGCATTGAGACGGAGATTATCGTAGCGAGCGTCCGGAATCCCCTGCACGTGCTCCACGCAGCCATGATGGGGGCCGATATCGCGACAATCCCCTTCAGTGTGCTGAAGCAACTCATGAGCCATCCCTTGACCGACATTGGGGTGGAGCGGTTCCTGAAAGACTACGAGACGCTGAAGAAGTAGTATAGCGAGACAAAAAAATAGTTCCACGCCTCGTAGTGCCCGACAAGGTTGTCCGCGCCGATGCCCCTGATCTCGTCTTCCGCGATGCTCACCGACATGGTGGGGATGTCCTTTGCCGTGATCCCTGCCGCGCGGAGCTGTTTGAAGAAGGCCATATTGCTGTCGCCGTTCAGGGTGTTATAAACAATTGCCCGGTCTCTCGGGCGGGATGCGGCGGCGCATTTTGGAGGGGCCGGACAGCGTCGTCCGGCCCTGGGGGAGGGAGTACTCGCAGGTGAATGAAAGCACCCCCGCTTATAGACTCATATCAATATACGTGCCGCAATGTGGTCCGGACCGTTCATGCCGCATTATCCCGAGTAATTATCAGGTCCGGGAGGAATAAGGCCATAGCGCGAGGCCGCAAGAAAGATACCAAAAGGTAGGATTGTAATGTTTGCATGGTGCGCAAATGTAGGATCGGGAGGAAACCCGACTTACCGTGATTTGAACTGACTCAGGTCGATATTATATTTCGCGACCTTCAAGCCTATTATCCGCTCGGTTAGGGCGAGTGCGCGGGCGGCTTTGGCCATATTGCCCCCGGTCCGTTTCAGCTCTTCGCTGATAATCTCACGTTCCATGTTCATGATCATGTCCTTGAACGTGCCCTTCGCCTGGTTTTGTCCGGCCCCGTCCCTTGTCTGCAGGTTCGGTGGAAGGTGGAAGCCCTGGATGACGCCGTCCGTGCAGAGGATGATTGCCCTTTCGATGCAATTTTCGAGCTCCCGCACGTTCCCGGGCCAGTGGTAGTTTATGAGCATGTCCGTCGCTGTCGTCGATATCCGCACGATTTTCTTGTCATGCTCGGTGCTGTACTTTTGAATGAAATGATCCGCAAGGAGCATTATATCCGTTTTCCGCTCCCGGAGGGGCGGCACGAGAATAGGAAACACGTTGAGCCTGTAATAGAGGTCTTCCCTGAACTTCCCCTCTTGAAGAAGGGCTTCGAGGTTCTTGTTCGTCGCCGTTATGATCCGCGCATAGACCTTTATCGTCGCGCTGTCGCCTATGCGCTCGAACTCTTTTTCCTGGAGGACGCGAAGCAGCTTCGTCTGGGTGGACAGGGGCAGGTCTCCTACCTCGTCGAGAAAGATCGTGCCGTGACCCGCTGTCTCGAACCGCCCCTGCCGGGTCCTTGTAGCGCCGGTGAAGGCGCCCCTTTCATGGCCGAAGAGCTCGCTCTCTATGAGCGATTCGGGCAATGCCGCACAGTTCACCCTGACGAAGGGCTGATCGGCCCGGTTGGAGCTGTAGTGGATGGTATGAGCCACCCGTTCCTTTCCCACGCCGCTTTCACCTAGGAGCAGTACTGTTGCACTGGTGCGGCAAACCTTTTCGATGAGCGTGTAGACGTTCTGCATGACCTTCGAGCTGCCCACGATGGTCTTCATCCCGAACCTGGTCTTCAACTGGTCCTGGAGAATCTGGTTCTCCTCTCTCATCCTGTCGAGCTCTTCCTCGGCGTGCTGGCGGAGGTGGACCGCCTGGGAAATGGTCGAGGCGATGATCGTGAGGAGACGGACATCATCCTGCAGCGAGATCTCCTCACCGTGGGACCGGTCGGCGGAAAGGGCCCCGATAACCTCGCTTCCGATCTTCACGGGCACGCAGATAAAAGCGATGTCATTCTTGTTGAGGCGCTGTCTGGCGCCCGTCCTGTCCAGAAACAGCGGCTCGTCGGCTATATTCGGCACAACGATGGGATGTCCTGTGTCTATTACCTTGCCGGTGATCCCCTCCCCCACCCGGTACCTACCCTTTGCCTGCTCTTCCGGGCGGAGACCGTAAGCCTCCTCGATGGCGATTTCCCCCTTGTTCCTGTTCAGAATAGTGAGAGTGCCCCGGTGTATGTCCATATGCTCGGCCGTAAGCCGGAGAATGGGCCTGAGCACAGTCTTCAGGTCAAGACTCTCGTTCAGCTTCGTGCTGATCTCGAAGAGGAGGGAAAGCTCCTTTATCTCCCGGTTCTTAAAATCGTTCATTCCGTTCTTCCTTCTCGCTCCATGCAGGCTTGGCCCACAACGAAAGAGGCGTCTCTCAGTTCAGCGGGAACGGAAAGACGCCTCGTCGTGTCCTAAAGCAAACGGCGTCCCCCGGGGAACGCCGTTGTCACTACACGTCATCGTGTCTATTCTATACAAGTCTTCCCGTTCTATTTCTGGTAACCGGCCTTCGGCGCCCTCCTCTTTTCCCTGCAGTCCTTCCGCTCCGTGCAGAGCCTGTTGATGACGCAACTGTTCCTGTATTTGCAATAATCGGATGGATGGGGGCACGGGTTCTTGTCCGTATCGACGAGCTGGTTATACTTCGTGCAGAGCAGTTCTACTTTCATTCCATTCCCCGGACCGAGAAAATAAGACCTGGGCGCCGCCTTGTCAATAGGTTTGGAGCGGCTCCCCGGGTCTCCCTGTCCTTTCTTTGCAGCCCGTCCCTCCGTCCGCGACCCCTCGATAATAACGTCCATACATAGTAATATAAAAGAGGCGCTGAGGAGGCTCAATGGGCGGGAGGACAGGCGAAAACGCAAGGCTCGGGAAGACGGGGCAGGCCGTCAAGGCCGAGATCCGCATTGCGGGAATGACCTGCGCCATGTGCGCGAAGGCAGTAGAAAAGTCCGTCAGCAAGCTCCCTGGCGTATTTCAGGCAGAAGTGAATCTGGGAAAAGAGACGGCCACAGTCGAATGGGACAGGGAAAGGGTCGGCATCGCCGAGATCGAGAAAGCGGTGGCAGAGGCCGGCTACCGGGTAGTCGACGAGAAGACGAGCATCAAGGTGGGGGGGATGACGTGCGTCATGTGCGCGCGCGCGATAGAGAAGGCCGTCTCCTCCGTTGAGGGCGTCACGGGTGTTTCGGTTAATCTGGGGGCTGAAAGGGCGGAAGTGACCTATAACCCCCGCATGGCCTCCCCCCAAGACATGCGCAGGGCCATTGAGGAAGCCGGCTACAAGTATCTCGGCGTAGAGGGGGAGGACACGGGTGATTTAGAGGCCCGGGTCAGAGCGCAAGACCTGCGGGAGAAGTTGAACAGGGTCATCATCGGCTTTGCCGCAGGCATACCACTGATGGTCCTTATGTTCCTGCCCATGGCGATGCAGGGTGCCGTTCCTTACGTTATGCTCGTGGTTGCAACCCCCGTCTTCGCTTATGTAAGCTATCCGATCTTCTTTGCGGCGTGGAGGGCCGTCAGGAACAGGAACCTGAACATGGATGTCATGTACGCCATGGGCGTCGGCGTTTCCTTCGCTGCAAGCGTGCTGGGGACCTTCAGGGTCTTACTCTCAAGGGATTTCCTCTTTTATGACAGCGCGGTCCTTCTGGCGACCTTCCTTTCCATGGGCCGTTACCTGGAAGCCAGAGCAAAGGGCAGGACCGGTGATGCCATCCGCAGGCTAATGGGTCTCCAGCCGAAAAGGGCGATCGTCTTACGGGATAAAGAGGAGATAGAGGTGGCGGTCCAGGACGTGGTGGTGGGCGATACGATCATTGTCAGGCCGGGTGAGAAGCTTCCCGTAGACGGAGAAGTGACCGCGGGAGCAAGCTACGTAGACGAATCGATGATAACGGGCGAGCCGATCCCTGTCCTGAAGAAGGCGGGCGACAGCGTAGTGGGCGGTACGATCAACCAGAACAGCGTCCTTACCTTTGTCGCGAGAAAAGTGGGCAGGGATACGGTGCTTGCCCAGATCGTCAGGCTTGTCGAAGAGGCCCAGGGATCGAAGCCGCCGGTGCAGAGGATAGCAGACAGGGTCGTGGCCTATTTCATCCCCGTGGTCCTCGTCATCGCCCTCTCCGCCTTCGCTTTCTGGTACTTTGTCTTCGGAGCAAGCCTCCTTTTCGCCCTCACGTCCCTTATCTCCGTGCTCGTGATCGCCTGTCCCTGCGCCCTCGGGCTCGCGACCCCCACGGCCGTGACTGTCGGCGTGGGGCGGGGCGCAGAGCTCGGCATACTCATCAAGAACGGGGAGGTGCTCGAGCTGTCGGAAAGGCTGACAATCGTTGCCTGCGACAAGACGGGCACTCTCACGACGGGCAAGCCGGAAGTGACGGACATCATTCCCTTCGATGGAGACGGGGCGCGTTTCTTAGGTCTTGCCGCCTCGATAGAAAAGTATTCCCCCCACCCCCTCGCTGCGGCAATCTGCGCGGCAGCCAGGGAGCGGCACATAGAAGTCCCGGAAAGCACCGACCCCGACACCTTTGCGGGCAAAGGGGTGACAGCGCACGTCGACGGGATGTCGGCCGCGGTCGGGAACAGGTTGTTCCTCTCGGAAAGGGGCATCGCCCTCCCGGGCGATATGGAGGAGAGGATCTCCGCCCTCGAGGCCGAGGGCAAAACGGTCGTCGCCGTGGCGCTGGACGGAAGGGCGGCAGGTCTCATCGCCATCGCCGATACCCTGAAACCGACGACGCCTGAGGCGGTGAGGGCCTTCAAGAGGCTGGGCCTGAAGGTCGTCATGATCACCGGGGACAACGAGAGGACCGCCCAAGCCGTCGCGAGGCAGGCCGGCATTGACGAGGTAGCGGCGGAAGTCATGCCCCAGGACAAGGCCGCCGAAGTCAAAAGGCTTCAAGAGAAGGGCAATGTCGTCGCCTTCGTGGGGGACGGCATCAATGACGCGCCGGCCCTTGCCCAGGCGGACGTGGGCATCGCCATAGGGAGCGGAACGGACGTGGCTGTAGAGAGCGCACAGATGGTGCTCATACGAAACGACCTCAAAGACGCCGTAGCGGGCATCGAGCTAAGCAGGAAGGTAATGGCGCGGATAAAGCAGAACATCTTCTGGGCCTTCGCTTACAACACGGCGCTGATCCCGGTGGCCTCCGGCGTCCTGTACCCCTTCTTCGGCATTACGATGAAGCCGGAATGGGCGGGTCTCGCCATGGCCATGAGCTCGGTCACGGTGGTCTCCCTTTCCCTCATGCTCAAACGCTACCGGCCCCCGGAGAGCGGCGACCGTTGACCCTGGACATGCTTTCGCTCCTTCTCATTTCCGCGCCGGTGGGTCTCATCGGAGCCCTCACGGGACTTGGAGGGGCAAGCATCCTCATCCCGATCATGGTGCTCTGCGGCGTACCGGTAAAAGAGGCGATCGCCTCCGGCATGGTGAGCGTCATAGCCACGTCGAGCGGTTCTGCGTCGGCCTACGTGAAGGAGGAGATAGCAAACGTGAAGATAGCCATGTACCTGGAGATGTTCACGAGCGTGGGCGCCATCATCGGGGCCACTATTACGACTATCATCGAGCCCGTCTATCTCTATTTCTTCTTCGCCCTTTTCCTCATGACATCGTTCCTGAAATTAAAAGGCCGGCCTGAGCCAGGGCATTTCCCTGCCGAGGTCTTGTCGAAGATTTCGCACTGGCTCGATCTCAAAGGGAGCTACTTCGACGAAGCGAGGAATGAGGTCGTCCCCTACATAGTACACCGGCCTATGCTCGGAGGCTTTGGTATGATGGCGGCCGGCCTTGCTGCCGGAATGGTCGGCATCGGGGCAGGGGCTTTCAAGGTGACCGTGCAGGAGAACGTCCTGAGGATGCCGCCAAAGGTGGCGAGCGCCACGAGTAATTTCATTATCGGAATGACCGCGCTGGCCGGCACGAGCGTCTATCTGTGCAGCGGCCTTTTGAACCTGACCCTGGTCGCCCCTATGGCGATAGGTACGACCCTCGGGGCGATTGCCGGCGGGCGGCTGCTCAACAGGCTCGACGACCGGCTGCTGAGGGGACTATTTTTCTCCGTGGTTATCGTGCTGATCGTGCAGATGCTTTACAAGGGGGTCGCATCGTGGTGATCCGCCATGGCGCAGGGAGCGGCGAGGAAAAGCTGGAAGCTATAATAAGCTATGTACTTATTGTCGGCGTCGTCACAAGTCTTGTCCTCGAAGCCATAGGGCTTTTCCTTTTCTACCACTCTTACGGCATTCTCGCTATTTCCTACAACAGCCGGATAATTTTACGGGCGAACAATTTCTTCGACTTCCTCGGACGGCTCTTTTCGCCGCAGTTCTCCGGTCGCTCCGTTAGGTTGATGACGGTCGGCACGGCGATACTCATCCTCACCCCGTACACGAGGGCGGTCCTGTCGGTAATCTACTTTGCGTCGAGGAGGAATGTGAAGTACCTGGCCGTAACGCTCTTTGTCCTCGTCGTCCTCACGGCAAGCATGCTAATGCGCTGATAACAGAGGGCGCAGGGCAAGGGCCAGGTCGACGCTACTCTCTGTCGGCCCTCATCAGGGAGCCGCCCCCCAGGTATCTCGCGCCTGTGCAACCCTCCTGCAGGAGGACGCGCACTGCCTCCGACGACCGGACTCCTTTGGAGCAAACACACAAAACATCTTTATTCTTCGGCACCCGATGACATAGGGCTCGAAAATCCTCGAAGGGGACGTTGCTCGTGTCGGTTGCCGGCAACGGCCTGTCGGATGCCTCTTTTTCGCGGCGGACGTCTACGACAAGATAGCCGTCAAAGTCGGCATCGGGTCCGACTGCCCGAACACCCTCCAGAAGGTCGTTACGGGCCGCGCAGGCGATGGAATAGAGCGGATCGAGCGCCGGCGCATAGGGAGGGGCGTAAGCAAACTCGGCATCGAGCAGGTCTTCGAGCTTTCCACCCTTTTTCAGGAGGGCGGCAAAGACATCCACCCGTTTGACTGCCTCACCCTTGCCACAGACCTGCAAGCCCAGCAGTTGCGTCGTCCCCCTGTCGTAGACCAGCTTCATGTGCAGGTTCTCGTGTCCGGGATAGTAGTCCGCCTTGTCCGTGAATGTCCCCCAGGCAAGCCCCACGCTGTATCCTGCAATTCTCGCGGCCCTTTCGGTCAGTCCCGTTGCCGCTGCATTCATCTCGAAGACCTTGACGGCGGCACTGCCCACCACCGGTCCGAACCGCTCGTCCCTGCCGCCCAGATTGGAGCCGATGACCCGCCCCTCCCGGTTGGCAAGCGAACCCAGGGGAAGGACAACGGGGCTCTTCGAGATCATGTGCCTCAGTTCCACACAATCGCCGGCGGCAAAGATGTTCTCATCGCTCGTTGCCATCTTTTCGTCGACCACGATCCCGCCCGTCTTGCCGATCGTAAGGCCGCAGTCGACGGCAAGGCCGGTGTCGGGCCTCACGCCGATGGCGATGATGGCGTGGTCTGCTGCAAAGTCACCCTGAGACGTCTTGACTATGATGCCCTTCCCGGATTCGACGACACCCTGGAGGATGCAATTGGTGTGGATTTCCACCCCTTCAGCCTTGAGATGGGCTTCCACGGCGCTCGCCATATCGGGATCGAGCATGGCAGGCAGGACGTGGGACGCGGCATCGAGCAGAAGGACCCGGGCGCCCCATATGGTGAAGGCTTCCGCCAGCTCGCACCCCGTAGGGCCCGCGCCTACCAATGCCACCGTGGAGATCTGCCCGGATTGGAGCGCCTGCCTCAGCGCGATTGAATCCTCCAAAACCTTGAATGTGGAGACCTTGCCGCTTTGTCCGGAGACCCCTGGCGGGAAGACAGGGGTGCTTCCGGTGGCGAGGACGAGCTTATCGTAATGGTACTGCCTGGTCTCTCCGGTCAGGATCGATCTGCAGACGACCTTGCGGGCCTGCCGGTCGATCTTCTCCACCTCCGTCTGGATGACGACCTCCAGCCCTTTGGCGTTCTTGAAGAAATCGGTATCGCGCACCAGGCCGTAGGCCGTTTCGCGGAGCCTGTCGGCCCTTTCTACGTCGCCTGAGACAAAGTAAGGCATCCCGCAAGCCCCGTATGATATATACCGGCCCCTGTCTATGACGGTGATGAGGGCCTTGGGCAGGAGCCGCCTGGCCCTGGCAGCGGCTTTCAGCCCGGCCGCGTTTGCGCCTACCACGACGATCCGGATGGCATCGCTCGCCGTCAAGTCGCCCCCCTCGTCACTCAGCTTCCCAGCTTATGAACGGCTTCTTTATATCCGTCATGGCGTTTACTATCAGCTCGACGAGACCGCCGTATATCATGCCGCACCTGTCCCACACCTGGTACGTGTTGAAGAGGTCCCTTATCTGCCCTTTGCAGTTGGAGCAGGGGGCGCACAGGTATTTATGCGTTTCAGGCCCTATGACATCCTGAAAAGTCTCGAGCGTCTGCTTCATTTTCATCCTTCCCGAGATGGCAAGCTTCCATCCTATGAAGCTCTTGGGAGACATGATCGCAAAACCGCTCCCCCCGCCGCAGCAATAATTCCTCACCCCATGGGGCTCCATCTCCCTGAACTGCAGGCAGATCTTCCGGAGGATCCGCCTCTGAGGCTCCACTATCCCCATGAGGCGGACCATGTTGCAGGGGTCGTGGAGCGTGACCGGGAAGTTGTTCCTTTCCGCGTCGAGGGCAAGCCTTCCGTTGAGCACGATGTCCTCGAGCAGGGTCATGCAGCTTTCCCTGGGTATGTTGAGGTCGCCCGTAAGTATCCGGTCGGCAATCTCTATCAGCGCCTTGTGCGCGTGCCCGCACTCTCCTACCATGATCCTCTTCACCTTCAGCTTCTTCGCGATCTCTGCATGTTTCAGGGCGACCCGCGAGAACTGCACGTCGTCGTACCATACGCCGTAGTTGACCGCATCGTAGCCAAGAAGTTCGCTCGAAAGGGTGTAGTCGATGCCGGCAGCTTCGAAGATCACGGCAAAAGCCGCGGGGTTTTCGGGCCAGGATATGTATTCCCCGGCGTTATGGATAAGGAGAATATCAGCCCCCTCCTTGTCGACGGGGACCTTTATGGTCATGCCAGTTTTCTCCTGGATGTCCTCCTCTATAAACTCGATGATGTTGTCCAGCGCCGCAGGGGTCATGCCGGTGCTCGAGCCGGCCTTCAGGTGCTGCACCGTTCCTTTCTCGTGGAGCTCCCTCGGAGCTATCCCCATTTCCTGGCTGAAAATCTTCCTTATCTCATGAGTGATCAGCCCGTTGTCCACCCCCCTGCTGCACGCCTGGGTGCACCTGCGGCAAAGAGTGCACCGGTAGGCCAGCTCTGCCAGGCGGGCGATCGTATTCCAGTTCAGCTCGACGCTGTTCCCCTGGATCCATGACAATACCTTTCCATGCCCGTCTATGTATTTTCCCTTGATCCTGCGCAGCAGTTCGGACCGATAGCTGGGGCGGTAGATGTCCTGCTTGCCGCTTGCGAGGTAGACGGGACATTCCTGGCTGCAAGTGAGGCACTTCCCGCAATAATCGAGGGAATGCATCAAGGGCTGCAGGAAGGTCCAGTTGTTCTCCCTTGTAAGGAGCTTTCGGAGCCCGGACAAGAACTTGCCGACCAGCTCATCCTCTTCCGCCTTGCTCTTGGGCTTCGGCAAAAGGATCGCCGAGACGCCGTCGAGGGATGCTTCGAAAAGGGTCTTGTCCGCCTCGGAGAGCACGTCCAACTTGGGGTCCAGATCACCCGATTCGTACGGGTGGGGCAGGCCCATCAATTCCTCTTTTTTGAGCGTTATCAGTTGTTGATCGCCGTTTTTGCCGATGTCCCTTAATAATGTCTTATCTCTCATCTCCGTCGTCCTCAAAGTTAGTTTTTTGGCATCCCTGAAGCCAGGTCCGTCCATTTCTTTCCGCCGCCGTTGATGTGCGGCGCCGACCAGGTTACCGGCTGGCCGAGCAATGCCTCGATCTTCCTCTCCCTCTCGCTGCCCCTCACGTTAGGCTCATCGTCCCAGTAAATCTTGAAGAAGGCGAAGAACCTCGTAATGTAATGCATCGACCGGGTAAGGGGCAGGTAGAGCAGAAACAGGTCGAAGAGCACGATGTGAAGGGCGGAGGCAGGCTCCACGCCTTTCGGTGAGAGGGTAATCACGCCCGTCCAGAACTCCCTGTATCCGGAGAAAGTAGGATCGGATTTTAGTGCATAGAGGCCGCTCAGGAAGACGATGAGGGTGAAGACATAGCCGAAATAGTTGATCGGGGAGGCAAAGGCCCTAAGGTCGGGATCGGTGAGTCTCTTTATGAGCACCCCTATGCTCCCGACAAGCCCCAGGATAAAGCTGGAGACCCCGATGACCAGGATCAGGTAGTAGAAGGCCTGTCCCGCAGCATAGGGCGAGCCGGCGGCCACGTCAAGCCCGAAAACCATTGCGACCGCCGCCAGGAAACAGAATACGTGGAGGGCGATGATCAATATGAACCCGAGATGCCAGGGCAAAAGGACCGACCAATAGGACCTGTTCCGGTTGAAGTATTCCCCGAGATAAAATGTGTCCTTCAGTACATAAAGGAAACACCGGAGAAAATTCTTCGGACGGTTGGCGGCCTCATTCCACCATTTGGGAAGCTCGTAGTATGAGCCGCCGTATCTGTAGGCCGGCTCGCGCATGACCGGGTATAAGTCCCACCGCAGGTGCATCGGCAGGGTAAGGAAGCGGTAAGCCTTCTTGCCGTACATGACGACGATAAATACGTAAGCCGTATAGGTCAGGATGACTAAAAGCACGTTGCCCATTTCCTCTCTCCTTTTTTCAGCCCTTTCCAGGGACAAAAGAACCCGTCAGAGTGTGGATGCAAGCTCCGTGCCTATCCCGGCCCCACCTGTGCCGACGAAGACTGCCTGTAATAACGGCAAGATATCGATTGTTAACGTTTATGTTGCGAAACCTTTGCGTTAATGTTAATATTAATTAACGTACTCGTTAACGTAGGAGGAAGAAGGAGCGACCATGGAAACACCTCTAAGGACATACTCGGATGCCATCGTCGATACCATGATGGACGGCGTCATGATCGTCGATACCGAAGGGGTCATACAATCCGTCAACCGGGCGATGGAGAGGATAACAGGTTACTCTTCCCGGGAGCTCCAAGGTCAGCCCTGCAGCATCCTCAATTGCGACAACTGTTTCTCGCAGATAGAGGGGAAGGTCCACATAAACTGCGAGCTTTATTATGCCGGTTCGGTGGCAAAGAGGCGGTGCCGGCTCCAGGGAAAGGACGGCCGGTTCGTGTATGCCCTGAAGAACGCGACCGTGCTCAAGGCGGAGGACGGCACCCTCGTCGGAGGGCTGGAGACACTCACTGACATCACTAGCCTCGTGGAGAAGGAGCAGACCATCAAAGAACTTGCTGGTCTCGTCTCGCCGGGGAGCGATGTCTTTGAGGGCATAGTGGGAAGAAGCCCGCAGATGCTCGCCCTTTACGACCTCGTTGCCAATGCCGCCACGTCGGACGTCCCCGTCATAATCTACGGGGAAAGCGGAACGGGAAAAGAGCTTGTGGCTGACGCCATCCACAGGCTTGGCAAGAGGAGCAAGGGGCCCCTTGTGAAGGTAAACTGCGCCGCCCTCAACGAGTCGCTCCTGGAGAGCGAGCTCTTCGGCCATGTGAAGGGGGCCTTTACCGGCGCGGACAGGGACAGGCGGGGTCGCTTCGAGGCAGCCCACGGGGGCGATCTTTTTTTCGACGAGATCGGCGATGTGCCCCTCGCGACCCAGGTGAAGCTGCTGCGGGTCCTCCAGGAGAAGCGGGTCGAGCGGGTCGGGGACAATACGCCCATGCCCGTCGATACGCGGATTATCGCTGCAACACATCGCAATCTCTGGCAAATGACCCAGGAAGGGCGCTTCAGGGAAGATCTTTACTACCGGCTCAACGTAGTGCCGATCTCGGTGCCTCCCCTTCGGGATAGGCCGGGGGATATACCCTTGCTCATAAACCACCTTATCAAAGCCATCCGGCTGAGGACACAAAAACCGGTCGACGGGGTGACCGAAGAAACGATGAAGATACTTTCGGACCATTCCTGGCCCGGCAACGTCCGCGAGCTGATCAATGCACTCGAATATGCTTTCGTGGTTTGCCACGAAGAACTCATATTCCCCCGGCACCTGCCCCCTCTTTCGGAAAAGGCGGAACGGAGAGGAGATCACGGAGGAGGGGGAAGGGCGCGGCACATCGGGCCGGAAGAATTGACGCAGGCTCTCGAGAAGGCGGGAGGCGGCAGGCAGGAAGCCGCCCGCCTCCTGGGGATCAGCCGTGTGACGCTCTGGAAGCTCATGGGCAAGCATCACGTCCCGAAATGAGACGTTTTCCGCCTGGGACAGGCTCAAAACGGACTGCGCACCTACAGATTAAGACACAAGGGTCCCGTCAAGAGTATTGAACCGGGCGCCGAACCGTGCTATCTTAGAAAAGAGTTGTTTTTGCTCTAAAATAGGGCGCCCGAAGGGCCGCCAGGCTCGATTCTGAGACTGAAACCGAGTGGGGCTGTAGCTCAGCTGGGAGAGCGCATGACTGGCAGTCATGAGGCCGAGGGTTCGATCCCCTTCAGCTCCACCAATTTTTTCAAGGCTTTTCTCCCCTTCCTTCAAAACCACATTTTCCCAGGTGTCCGTCTGGGTGTCACACATCCCATCCAACCTCTTTATTGCTTCCTGCTCGTACGCATCCGGAATTGACACGTAGTATTTCATCGTGGTCTTTATCGATTTGTGGCCCATCCATTTCTGCAGCGTCTTTGCCGGTACTCCCTTCAATACACATTCCGTGCCGAAAGTCCTTCTCAAATCGTGAAAGTGGACATCCTCCAGCCCTGCCTTCTTCACCGCCTGGTCGAAGGCTTTCCTGATGTCAGCGATGGGCCGCCCGTGGCCGTCGTGAAACAGGTATTTTCCTTTCGCCTTTTTTGCAAGCTTAAGAATCTCCTCCCTTGCGGCCGTGTTAATTGGGACAACACGACCCTCCCCGCCCTTGCCCTCCACGACCCGAAGTTCATTCCTTTCAAGGTTGATGTCCGGCCATGTGACCCGCAGCAGTTCGCTCTTTCGAAGTCCGGTAAGAAGATCGACAATAATGGCAGATTTCAGATACCAAGGTCTTCCCTTCGCGCCGGCCGCCTGTAGCAGCTTGGTCCTCTCGGAGGAGGTATGGGATCAGATAGCCACGGATCAAGGCGCGTAGTCTCCGAAATTCTGCATTTCCATTGTCTACTACCTGGCTTGATGCTACAATCGATAATCGCGACTCATTGGATGACACTTCGAGGCGCGGAATTCAGGTCATTGTCCCAATCGAAGAGAGGGTGGACAAATGAGATTAAGAAGATTGGTCGCACGAGAAGGACTGATAGTACTCGCAATTCTTATCGCCCTTGGGCTTTCATTCTATCTGGAGTCCATTCAAGAAGAGACAATGCTGAAATACGGTTCGAACGTCGATTGCTTTAAGATGATGCTCAAGCCTCAAGCAGAAAATATCTTCGACCCTTTTGACCCAGATGTCGTATTTGTTACCTTTCCAAAAGGCACCCAGACGCAAATTATTGAAAATGCACTCAGAAATGCTTTGAAGGCCAAATATGGATATCAGGGAAGGTTCTTAGTCTATAGGCCTGTCGACAATTCACAAGGTATAATCATCAACCATTTCTTTCAGAGTGACGGAAGTGAAAAATTGGTAATTAACTATCAAAAGACCAGGCTGTGTTTATTAGCTCTTTATCCAGCTTACCTTATCGCCCTTTTTATCATTTGGGCCATAGGAACCCTTCTCAAGAAGGAAGTTCTATGACACGTAGGAAACGACTTCGACGAGTTGCTATTCTGTGCTGTCATTGCCTCCGTAATCTGGCCTTCTATAGAGCAGGCTGGAATGAAGGTGTCGCAGTCTTCGAAGGCGATTTCTGGACGACAGTTAATGCGAACTTTCTCGATATCTGCATACTTGAATGGTGTAAGCTATTTGGAGATCCCAGAGGGAAGCATTTTTGGCGGAAGGTCATATCTGATCCTGCACCCTTTTACACCGGATTGCTTCAGGAATTGTCAATGTCTGAAGACGAGTTCAACGGATACATAGGCGAGGTGCGCGAATATCGTGACAAATTCGTCGCCCACCTCGATTCCGAAGAAACAATGCGACCTCCCGTCCTGGAAGTTGTCAAAAACAGTGCGTCGTGCCTATATGACTACTTGCTTGCCCATGAGGACGAAGGCGACTACTTTTTTGATGCGCCTGCGAGAAGTTCTTCAACATTCTATGCATCTGTTTTGAACCAAGTCGCGTCTGCATACAGTGGTTAGGCGAAGCGTTATTAGAACTAGCGCCATTACAAAGTATGCGCAAAATCACTATCGCTATCCGGTGAGAAATGATACTGAATCGTGGTCGATTCTGATTCGACGTGTCTTATCTTGTTGACGTAAGAGTTTCACCCGGTCTACGGCACTTTGTTTTCTTCCAGGAATCTTGTTGAGATCACCTATTGCCCTCGAAGTAATCATGTACGGACCGCATTCACCGCTGCACTGAACGAAAAAACCATCCATCTCCTCATGTATCTCAGAATCTGCCGCGCATAGATAGCAATTCTTCATAAATGCTCCTTATTCAGTCGCCTTACGACCGTTGGCCACATGAATGTTTGCCTACTCATGTTCTATCAAGAACCATGGGCGGATCATTATCGCTTCTCTTCCGTTCAGCCCAAAGAGCCTTCGGTAATAACCGTTCAAGTTCTTTAATGAATCCTTCTCTATATGAAGGCTGAGAGAACCGAAAAGTAACTGTATGTCCCTCTCGTTTCCAATCCTGGTCCTTTGTGCCACCCCACGGTATTCTATTGTTCCCCGTCTTCTGGCTATATTCCGAAAGCGCCCGTAAGCAGTTAACAATCGCCAGGTCATCAGTATGGATTGTTACGCTGAACTTATAATCCTGCCTTTGATCCATCTTCGCCCCTCACCCCTCCGTCAGCCATTCGGCCAGCTTGCGCTTTATCCGCAACAACCGGGCAGCGTCTATCTCCCCTATTCGCCCGACAAGGATATCCTTGTTGATGACGGCGAGTCTTCCGATTCTGATGAGACTCCCGACCTTCAGCCCGGATTTCTCGTAATCGGCATCACCCGGCCTCACGATCTCATCAAAGCCGGTCGTCTCCTGGTCAAGCCGGGACGATATCATGCACACGAGCCAGTCGTCATATTGACCCGGCACTCTTCGAATGACGAGCGCGGGTCTCAGCTTGCCTTCCTGTTGGTCAGTTTGGGGAAATTTGAAAAGGACCGTTTGCCCTTCGGCGACCATCAGAAGGATTCTTGAAGATCGCCAAGCGAGTATGGCGAATCCTCATCCTCCATACCCCGCATGGCCGACGATAAAGAAAATATGGACCAATCCTTGTCCTCGGCTTTCGTCTTCAGATACTCCACGAAATCGAGAACTTCCGCCTTCTTGGATTCCGGCAAATCCTGTATTTCCTTTATGATTTTGTCTTCAAGGCTCATTCTCTTTACCTTCTGATTGATAGCATATTATACGACCTTTTTCAAAAACTTTCATAGAATCGTCCCCAAGACAGGCCCATCCGTATTCTCCGTTGCTTTCTTCCGGGCACCATACGTACCCGATCCGCCCGGCTACGGCTTCGAGCCTGAATAGCGCATAAGGCGGAAAGCGCATAATGGCGCTTCAGCGATTATTCAGAGCGTTTGCCTCCAATAGACGAAGAATATCTTGACAATGGGTCCTTGTGTTATTACAATGCAACATTATCATGTCACAACGTGACATTTGGCCTGCCGAAAGCGAGGAGCTTGAAACAAAACTCCAAAGGTCTATAGCCTATAAGAGGGAGGGTGCGGAGAGGTACCTCACATGCCTCCCGAAAGGAATGGGTCATGTATTATTACAGGAGATTGCCTAAATTCGAATACCTGGCTCCGAAAAGCATCGATGAAGTCTGCGCGCTGCTGAAAGAGCACAAAGGGGACGCGAGGATCCTCGCGGGCGGCACCATCGTGCTGCACCGGATGAAGGAACGGATCGCCCTCCGCTCCCACGTTATCGGAATAAAAGGCGTGCCGGGTCTCGATGCCATAATCCTGGAAACGGGAGGAGTGAGGATCGGCAGCATGGCGGGGCTGCAGCAAATAGCTGATTCGGCCCAGGTGAAAAAGGCCTGCACGCTCCTTTCGAGGGTCTGCGGACAATTGGGCACCCCCCAGATCCGGAACATGGGAACGATAGGAGGCAATGTCGCATCTAGACTGGCCACGGCCGAGACGGTTCCGGCCCTGATCGCTCTGGGCGCATCGGCAAAAATGGCGACGGACGCCGGTGAGAAGGCTGCCCTTGTCGAGGACCTTTACAAGGAACTGAAAGACGGTGATTTTATCACGGAATTTCACGTCCCTCTGCTCCCGGAGCATGCAAAGACGGGGTGCAGGAAGTTTGCCGTACGGGATCGCTTGGATTATGCCACGGCTTCAGCGGCAGTAGTGATGACGCTTCACGGCAGGACCTGTGCCGATATAAAGATCGCCCTCGGCGGTGTCACCCTTCGGACCATGAGGGCGAAAGCCGCCGAAGGGGCCGTGAAGGGTCAGCCGGTAACCGAGGAGCTGATCGAGAAGGCGGCAGGTATTGCGGCAGACAGCGGGTCGGTAGGCTCCGACATCATGTTCTCTAGCGACTACAAGAAGAAGGTGCTAAAGACCATGGTCAAGAGGGCGATCAAAGAAGCCGCCGGGGAGATATTACAATGAAACACGACATAGATCTCAAAGTAAACGGTGATGTGTACAAGATACAGGTCGATACAAGGAGGACACTCCTGGAGGTGCTCAGAGAGCAGCTCGGCCTGACAGGCACGAAAGAGATGTGCAACAAAGGCGACTGCGGGGCCTGCACGGTCATCATGAGCGGCAAGGCGGTCCTTTCCTGCCTGGTGCTTGCCGTGGAAGCCGACGGAAAAGAGGTCCTTACCATCGAAGGCCTCGCAACAGAAGGCCACAAGCTCCACCCGATCCAGCAGGCCTTCGTGGACCACGGTGCCATACAATGCGGCTACTGCACCCCGGGATTCATCATGTCGGCCAAGGTCCTTCTCGACAGGACGAAGCAGCCCACGGTGGACGAGATAAAGGGGGCGATTTCAAATCATATCTGCCGGTGCACCGGCTACGTCCAGATCATTGAAGCTATCCAGGCGGCGGCGAAAGAGGCAGCAGGGGGTGAGAAGTGAACAGGCAGACCCTGATAGGAAAGGATATACCGAGAATTGACTCGGTCGATAAGGCGCTCGGCCGGGCAAAGTATGCCATCGATATCGTGCTTCCCGGGATGCTCTACGCCAGGGTGTTACGGAGTCCCCATGCCCATGCCAAAATTCTCAGCATCGATACGAGCGAGGCGGAAAAGCTGCCCGGCGTGAAGGCGGTGGCAACAGGGATCAACGATACGCCGAGAGGCATCCTCATGGGCATTTTGCCCCATTCGAAAGACCAAGTAATCCTGCCGTACGAAAAAGTCCGGTATGTCGGGGAGGAAGTAGCCGCCGTCGCCGCCGTGGACGAGGATACTGCCGAAGAGGCACTGGAGCTGATCAAGGTGGAGTACGAGCCCCTCCCCTACGTTCTCACGGCGGAAGAGGCGATGAAAGAAGGAGCGCCCCTCATCCACGACCATAAGCCGGGAAACCTCGCGGCCCGCTTCCGCATCGACGAGGGAAACGTAGATGAGGCACTGAAGAACAGCGACCACGTCTGGGAGCAGACCTTTACCGTCGATGTGGCGAGCCACGCCCTTCCCGAGCCTTTTACCGCCATTGCCAGCTACGAAGCCTCAGGCAAATTTAATGTCTGGGTCCAGACCCAGTGTCCCTTCCAGATGCGCCAGGGACTCCATAACGTGCTCCAGGTCCCCCTGAGCGACATCCGGGTCCACTCGCTCGCCATGAGCGGGGCGCACGGGGGCCGGTCCGATCCATCCCCTTCAGCCTTCATAGCATGCATCCTCTCACGGAAGGCCGGTCGACCGGTCCAGGTGCGTATGGCCCGCGAGGAGGTTGAGGAGTGCATGCGGGACAAGGCGTCCAAGGTGTACCACGTGAAGGTGGGCTTCAAGAATGACGGCACCATAACCGCGCGGGAGATCCATACGGTCCTTGAATGCGGCGCCTATGCGAGCAGTGCCGTGGTTGAGCTGTGGGTGCCGCTGCTCATCGACGAGGTGCTCTGGCGGGCCCCCAACTACCGGTATTACGGGGATCTGATCTACACGAACAAGACCATCAGCTCCATGATGCGTACCCGCTCCGGCATTGCGCCCATGTCCATGGACATTTGTTTCGAGCAAATGAGTGAAGTGCTCGGTATCGACCCCATGGAGCTGAGGCTGAAAAACGCAATCAAGCCGAATGAGATGACCCCCACCAAGTCCGTTGTCACGAGCACTGGCTTGAGCGAGAGTATCCTCATGGCAGCCGATAAAGCAGGCTTGAGCGAGAAGAAGGGCAAGATGGGGCCCAACCGCGGCATCGGCTCCGGCTCCGGCAATACCCAATGCATGTTCTATATGGGCTTCCGCAGCGGATCCACCGCATTCATAAAATTCAACGACGACGGGAGCTGCACCGTCTTCAGTGGCAGCTGCGACCTCGGCCAGGGCAACCAGACCCTGTTTACCCAGGTTGCAGCCGAAGAGCTGGGAATCGACATGAAGGATATCAAGCTCTGTTATGGAGACACGGAACTTTGCTATCAAGACCCTGGAAACTATTCCATGTCCGCCACTGTCGCCTCGTCACAGGCAGTAAGGAAGGCCGCCCAGGACGCAAAGCGTCGCCTCCTGGAGGTCGCGGCCGATATTCTTGACGTCTCCTGGGAAGAGGTGGAGATGAGGGGCAAGGAGTTCTTTGTCAAAAGAAGGACGGGAAAAGGCAGGGGCGTCAAGATCGGCGAAGCCTGCCGCACTGCGTTCAAAAGGGGCAAACCGATCTTCGGCTTCGGCGATTACAGGGCCAGGGTAGACCAGACCGAATTCGAAGTGGGCGTGAAAGGCACATACGAAGAGAAGACCTACGGCCAGAAAGTCCAGTCATATTCGTTCGGCACTACTACCGTCGAGCTGGAAGTTGACCCTGAAACCGGCAAAATCAAGATAGAGCGCATCGTGGCGGTAAATGACTGCGGTACGGTCCTCAACCCCCTCCTCGTGCGAGGGAACATGCACGGACAGTGTAATTTCATGCTCGGCCATTCTCTCAGCGAGCGGGCGGTATGGGACCCGAAGACGGGACGAAAGTTGACCAACAGCTTTAGAAAGTACAAGGTGCCCACCGCAAACGAGACACCCGAAATAGAGACATATTTTCTCAATATCCCCGACCCCGACGGACCGTACGGCGCAAAGGAGGGCTCACTGGGCTTCGGGCTGGGCTTGCATGGAGCGATCGCCATAGCCATACACGACGCTACCGGCGTATGGGTCTACGACATGCCCGTCACACCGGACAAACTGCTTCGGCTCATAGAAGAGAGGGCGCGACTCCGGACTTAGAGACCGAAGGAGTGATCGGCCTCGCAGTTTCTTGCTTCTCATTCAGCCGATGCTTCAAACCCAAGCTCCTTTGAGATCACTCCGGCTGCGGCCTCAATCTTGCCGACCACTTCTCTCACATCTTCTTCCGGCACACGGAATCCCTGCAAAGACGCGCCCAAGGCCGCGACTGTGTTTCCTTCTGGCCCCCGAAGGGGTACGCCTATTTGGATTACTCCGTCGAAGAACTCGCCCCGCTCCATGAAGTAACCCCGCTGTCTCGCTGCCCGAAGGGCCGTCTCCACATCTCTGGATTTCGTCCTGGTCTTCTCCGTATGCTTTTTGGGCGGGTATTGCCGCAGCAGCCTCTTTTTATCTCCATCATCCATAAAGGCAATTAAGGTTAAGCCCAAGAAATTTTCGGTCGGAGATATTTTAGCACCCAGATATGAGGGAATTCTCAGAACGCTGTCTCCTTCCCTCTTGTCAATATACGAAAAGTGGTCGTCTATTATAATGCCCACGAGTATGGTCGCCTTCAACGCCCGGGCCAGCGAATCCAGGTAAGGTGAGGCGGACTTTCTGACCGATGTGGAACTGTAGACAACTTGTCCGAGGTCAAGAAAGCGCAATCCAAGTCTATAGAGCCTGTCCTCGCGGTCGTATCTGATATAACCATTCTTCTCCATGGTCCTCAGAATTCGGAAGACCGTTGATTTATTCAATGAAGTCTTCTTGCTCAGGTCATCAAGCGTGAAAGCGCTCTCATGACGAGAATAGTTGTCGAGTACCTTCAATGCCTTTTCCAATACCTTCACCACGTATTTTTCATGCTGCCCGGCACGCTTGTCCAATCTATCCTCGCCGCTAATATGTCTTAATGTAAAATACCATGTTCAGTATGTGACAATCAATTACGTATACTGCGGTTCTAGGCGGGATTTGGCAAGACTCCGGCGCCTCTCGGCGTCACCCTTCCGAGCTTTCTCTGTACAGCGTAGCGTGAACCTTCTTAAGTTCCTCGCGGATCGGGATATGCTGGGGGCATTTCTCCTCGCACTCCCCGCAGTCGACACAGGCGGACGCCCTCTGCTCGGGAAGCATAAAGGCGTTGTAGACCATTACCCCGGTCGGGTCACTGAAGGTCATCACGTCGTTATAGAGGGAGAAGTTCATAGGGATATTGACGTCCGAGGAGCACGGCATACAGTACGCACAGCCCGTACAGTCGACCTTGAGCAGTCTGCGGTAGGCCTTACGCGCGCGCCGCACTATGGCCAGATCATCCGCCGAGAGGGAGTCGGCCCTGCCTTCTTCTGCGAAGCGGATATTCTCTTGCACCTGGTCCAGGGTGCTCATTCCAGAAAGGACCGTCCCCACCTCGGAGTGGTTCCAGGCCCAGCGCAAGCCCCACTCGGCAGGCCGTCTCTTCTCGACCGAGGAGTCTAAGAGACGCTCCACCGTAGGCGGCACCCTGGCCAGTTTCCCTCCCCGGAGGGGCTCCATGACCGCCACTCCGATGCCTCTCGATGCCGCGTACTTGAGTCCCTCCTTGCCTGCCTGATACTGCTCGTCCAGGTAGTTATACTGGATTTGGCACATTGTCCAGTCGTAGGCGTCCGCTATCTCTTTGAATACGGCGAGGGTGTCGTGGAATGAGAAACCCACGTGACGCACCCGGCCGCCCGACTTGGCCCGGTCCAGGAAGGGGAGCACATCCATGCCTTTCGAGCTCTCCCATGTCTTTGCGTTAAGCCCGTGGAGGAGGTAGAAATCGAGGCAGGGCGTTTGGAGTCTCCGAAGCTGCTCGTCCAGGAACCTGTCGAAATCACCCCGCTCTTTGACGAGGAAAACGGGCAGCTTCGTGGCGATGATGACCCGGTCGCGGTGGGGCTTCAAGATCTTCCCGAGGACGACCTCGCTCTTCCCTCCATGGTAGTTGTAGGCAGCGTCGAAGTAGTTCACGCCGTAGCGTATGGCGTACTCGATCATTCTCGCCGTCTCTTCCTCGTCGATGGTGCGCGCCGGATCGAAGGAGTCGGTCGGTTTCTCCGTCCCACCGACAAGGGGAAGGCGCATGGCGCCGAAGCCGAGTATGGAGACGGGTATCTCCTTCAGGAGCCTGTAAAGCATGTCAAACCTCCTTTTGATGCCATTCGATCCTGCGCAACTGCCGACGCCTGCCGCCTGCGATGGGAACGACAAAGGCAACGGCGTATCGTCCGTATTCAATAGTTTACCAGCAATCGACAGCAGTATAAACTATCCTCGCCGGTCGGCCGACGGCTTTGATAGTAACTCCGATGGAAGTCATTGTGCGAAAGGTGTTACAATGAACTCCATGGGTACGCTGATCAACGCGGGGGCCGTAGTACTGGGCAGTCTTGTGGGCCTTGTCATCCACAGGCGCCTTCCGGAAAGGATCGTCTCCGTCGTCTTCCAGGGCACCGGTTTGTTCACGCTCTTTCTCGGCATTACGATGGCTTCGAAGACTGGCAATTTCCTCATCATGGTCTTTAGCATCGTTCCGGGGGCCATTATCGGCTCGTGGATCGACATCGAGAGACGCATGGAGGGCCTAAGCAAGGTCTTAAAGCGCGTGGTGCGGGTAGGGGATGATCATTTCTCGGAAGGCTTCGTCACGTCTTTTTTGCTTTTCTGCATGGGTTCCATGACTATACTGGGGGCCATAGAAGAAGGCCTTGGCGGGCGGCCCAATCTTCTTTTGGCTAAATCGGTGCTCGACGGTTCCTCCTCTATCGCCCTGTCGGCATCCCTCGGTGTAGGCGTTCTGTTCTCCGCCCTTCCGCTGCTCCTATACCAGGGCGGTATCACGCTCTTCGCCGCAGCCCTGCACCAGGTTCTGACGCCGAAGATAATCAACGAGCTGACGGCCGTGGGGGGGCTGCTGCTCATAGGCCTCGGCATCAATATCCTGAAGATCAGACAATTGTCCGTGCTCAATATGCTGCCGGCCCTGCCCATTGCAGCGATCCTGGCCTGTTTTATCCGCTAGCAGCGAAGGGCCGGTGCGCTATTTGCCCGCGCCTCCTTGCGGCCGCGCCTCTTTCGGCGCCGCCTTTGACTCGCCTTGGTTATTGGCTATTGAGATCAGCTCCACTTCAAAGATCAGAGCGGCATTCGGCGGGATCACGCCCCCTGTGCCGGCCTCTCCGTACGCGAGGCGAGCAGGTACGTAGAGCTGCCACTTCGACCCGGTTTTCATGAGCTGCAGGGCCTCGGACCACCCTCTGATCACGCCGTTCACTGGAAAGGTGGCCGGCTGTCCTCGCTTGTAGGAGCTGTCGAATTCCGTGCCGTTCAGGAGGGTGCCCCTATAGTTAACGGTGACCGTGTCGTAGAGCGTGGGCTGAGGTCCGTTCCCTTCCTTCAGGACCTTGTACTGAAGGCCGGAACTTAGGGTTTTCACGCCCTCCTTCTTCTTGTTCTCCGCCATGAACGCCTCTTCCTGCTTCTTGTTCTCTGCGGATGCCTTTGCGATCTCCGCCTGCCTCTTGGCGGTCATCTCCCTGCTGAGCATTTCCATCGTCGATTGGACATCTGCATCGCTTAGGGCGGGCTTCGCCCCGGCAAGAGCGTCTCTGAACCCCTTGAAGAAGATATCCGAGTTCAGCTCGACCCCCTTGTTCACCACGTCCCTGCCCACGAGCAGGCCGATGACGTAGCTCTCTTTCTCCTTCTGCGTCTTGAGCAAGGGCTCTTCCGCAGCACAGAACGTACTTGCGCAAAGCACCATGACGAACACCGCTACCAATTGTCTCATGTTGTCTCCTTACGTATTATTGGCCGTCTCTATAGGCGTCCCGTCTATATCCCATGCCCTTCCCGAGCCCGCCGGTCCGGGGCTTGGCGGGAGCCCCCGTTCAGGGTTTCCAGCCTCGTCTCGAACTCCCTCGATCTAACCGCGTGGGCGCTGGAGGCCGATTCGAGCTCCGTGAAAAGCCGATCGATAGTGCGTCTTGCCTCATGGATGGAAAGGGAGAGCGCCGCGATCTTCTTTCCCTGCCCGTTCCGTGAGGCGCTCAACAGGTCGGCGTTGTCCGCCTCGATCCTTTTTTCGAGGTCCATGATAGTCGCCTCCAATCCGGCGATCCCCCTCTCCATAGGCGTAAGGATTCGCGACCGCTCCGCGATGATCAGGGCGCGCATCCGCTTCAGTTCCTTTTTTTCTGCCCGCTCCAGCTTTTTCCCGGACCGGTCCGCCTGAGAAGGAGCCGCCTGCTCGTCCTGCCAGCCGACCCTCTCGAGGAAGTCCCGGTATGTCCCCTCAAAAAGCCACGGCTTACCGCCGTCGAAGACTACGAGCCGGTTGGCGACGGCATGGAGGACCATCTCGCTGTGGGTGGCCAGGACAACTGCCCCCTCGAAGGCGTCGATTGCCTCGATCAGGGAATCGACCGATTCCATGTCGAGGTGGTTCGTCGGCTCGTCGAGGAGAAGGAGGTTCGAAGGCGTAACGAGCATCTTTCCGAGGAGCACCCGGCTTTTTTCCCCGCCTGAAAGAACCGCGACCTTCTTCAGGGCAAGGTCGCCCTCGAAGAGCATGATCCCGCAGATGTCCCTGGCGCTCCCCCGGCCGGGATCCGGCAAGGCTGACATGATCTCCTCTTCGATGGTGCTCCGGCCGTTGAGGCGGTCGATACTCGCCTGTCCGAAATAGCCCGTTCGCAGGGAAGCCGAGCGGCTGACCGCGCCGCCCTCGGGAGCAAGGTCGCCGGCCAGCAGGCCGAGGAGCGTAGTCTTGCCCCTGCCGTTCTTTCCGATGACGCCGATCCTGTCCCGCCTGGCCACTGCAAGGGTGAGGCCGTCTATGAGAGGCGGCCCGCCGTCGTAGGCGAAGCGCAGGTCCCTCGCCTCAAGGAGCCACTTGCCGGAAAAGTGCGCCGCAGGAAACTGGAAGTCGAGTACCTTCGGCCCCTGGAGCTTTTTTCGGTCCCCTTTCCTGCCTAGCATCCTGATCTTCGACTGGACGGCGCGCGCCCTTGTAGCCTGGGCGCGGAACCGGTTGATGAATTGTTCGATCTCCCTGCGCTTACGTTCGTCGTTCAGGCGAGTCTTCTCGTACACCTCTTCTTCCTGGAGTATCTGGCTGTACAGCTTGTGGGTCGATCCGGCTATCTTCCTTATCCCCTTCCGGTGGATGCCCATTACGTGGGTCACCACGCTGTCCATAAAGGCCCGGTCATGGGTGATGAGGATGAGCTGGCCCTTCCATTCCCTCAAAAAACGGCTCAGCCAGCGGACGGACACGATATCGAGGTAGTTGGTGGGTTCGTCGAGGAGCAGAAGGTCGGGCCCCGATACCAGCACCTTGGCCAGGTTGAGCCGGATCTGGTAGCCGCTCGAAAGCTCGATGGGGTTCCTTGCAAAGTCCGGCGGAGTGAAGCCGAGGCCCGAAAGCACCGCTTTTACCCTGTAGGTCTCGTCCGTCCCGTCCTCTGCCGCCGGCAGGACGGAGGAGGCCTCCGCGAGAACCGTGCCTTCCGCAAAGGAGAGGGTCTGGGAGAGATAGCCTATGGCGTAATTCCCGGGGACGTTGACGGTCCCCGAATCCGGCTCTTCTTCGCCGGTAATGAGCCTCAGGAGAGTGGTCTTTCCGCTCCCGTTCCTTCCTACCAGGCCCACTCGCTCCCCTTGGGAGAGCGTGAAGGAGACGGCATCGAAAACTACCTGGCTTCCATAGCTCTTCGTAAGGTTAATCACCGAAAGCATACAGTTCTCCCAACCGGAAATGCAGCAAAAACCGCCTTATAGTCTACACGAGACGAGGGGGGGAGTGCAATCGCGGCCGGCGCGTGCCCAGGCAGGCGGGGGAAGGGACAGGCAGGACATTTTATAGGGGCGGGCAAAAAAACAGGGGGCCTCGAGGCCCCCTGCGTGTAACTCCTTTGGGTCTCGCGCTTCTAGAAGAAGTACCAGAAGGCGATCCTTGCACACTGGACGCTGCCCGACGTGCCGAGGAGGGTCCCCGCCGTCGTATAACCGGTGAGCTGCCCGTTCGCCGGAGCGGCGTTGCCGCCGTTGTTCAGGCCGAAGCCGTCGAAGCCGGTCCTGATGTAAGTATACTCCAGGCCGACCCTCACGGCCGGGTTCACGTCATAGAGTATGTTCCCGATGTACTGCGTGTTCTGCTTGATCTGGTTCGGGAAAAGGTTGCCGTAGTAGGAGCTCACGTTGTTCCTCAGGTAGCCGTACAGGCCGTTGAAGTAGACCTTGTCGGTGAAGTAGAAGCTGATCTGCCCCCAGCCGCCTGTCGTCACGGGCACTCCGTAGTTCCTCGCGACGCTGGTTGCAGCGTTGGAGGCTTCGTTGTACGGGGTAGGGGAGGCGATGGCCCTGGCACCGAGGAAGAAGTTGGAGAGGTTCTGGCCCGTCCAGACGCTGCCTGACACAGAAAGGGCGCCCGCCTTGTTCAGGTTTCTCTCGGGGATGATGGGCAGGAAGGCCTTGAAAGCCGCGGCCCACCTGGGCACGTTGTTCGTGCTGTACGTCCTTGTGTTGGAAGGATCGGTGAAGATGACCTTGTCCTGTCCCAACATGCCGCCAACGCCAAACTGAAGTACGTTGGGCCCGATCCTGCCGCAGGCGTCAGACTTGTAGCCGAGTTCCGCCACGACGTCGGGTATCTCGCTCGTGACCCTCACGCCGGTATTCTGGCCCGCAGTGGCCGCGCCGAAAGTCCCACTGGTCGTAGGATACACAGCCTGGCCGAGGTTCGCCGAGCCGCCTATCTGGTCGCGCATGTTGTAAGGCTCCTGGATGCCGAAAGTCCCGTAGAAGCTCTTCCCCATCTGCTGGGTAAGGGTGATCTGAGGCACGGTGTTGCCCCTGCCTGCAATGAGAAGGTCATAAAGGCCGAGGAAGTTGTAGGAAGGCAGGAATCCCCATGACTGCCAGTTGTAGCCCACCATGAGCTTCGTGGTGGCCCAGGTGAAATCCATGTACGCGTGGCTCAGGGTGAACGTCCCGTACCGCGTGCCGGCGTAGCCGCTGTTGTTGGTCTGTCCGACGAAGTTCCCCTGGATGAAGGCGGTCGTCTTCGCGCCCCAGGTGTCCGGACCCTTCACGAGGAAGTTGAGGGACGTCTGGCCGGCGGCCATTCCGAAGCTGCCGCCCTTGTTGGACGCGTTCTGGTTGCCATAAGCGTTGTCGCGGTCGGCGAAATACTCTTCGAGACCCGCCGGAGCCGGGCCGGCTGCCTGGTTCGTATAACCGGCGTCTACCTTAACGAAGCCGCCGATGGTTAGATCCCACCTGCTCGTCGCGCTCCCCGCGAAGCTCAGGGCAGGCACTGCCAAAAATAAAACAAGAACAAACAGTAAGACTTTTTTCATGCTTCCCTCCTTGTCGATTTTGGTTTTACTTTGCCGCTGCCAAAAACTTTCGACCTCCTTATTCTTAACGTTTTTTAATATTACCGGGCGGCCGAGTAGATTGTCAAGTAAAAAAGTTAAAAATTCTTAATGTGAGTTAAATTTTTTGGCAAGCGACCTCCGGCCCGGCCTTTTACCTGCCGTCCCAGTTTTTTACGAGCATGCCCATATGCGATAGTCACCGGGACGAATTTTATTGACAGATTTGAGGACGTGAGGAAGAATAAAAAGGACTGTCAAGCGGACGGGCAAGCTTCGGAGGACCTTTGAAAGGGATGCCTTTTTCAGAAGGTGTCTTGCCTGTGCGGCAAGGAGGGAGGTGAGCGAGACCGTTCGAATAGAGAAGAGCTTCAAAGCACGTCGCAAACGCCCTGCGGCGCTCCACGCCCTTTCCCGGAGTAAGCCCGTGGGAACGAGCCGTACAAGAAAGGAGGTATGAAATGTACCACCAGAATTACAATCCCCTGGGAAATGTCTTTCTTTCGACCGTTATTGCGGCGGTCCCCATCCTAGTGCTCCTTTATTTCATTGCCCTCCATCCCCATAGAGACAGGGCGGGCGCCCGGCATCTCGGCATAAGCGCCCCCTATGCCGCCCTCTACGCCGTGCTGGCGGCCTTCGTCGTCTCCTGCCTGGCCTTCGGCATGCCCTTCAAATCGGCGTTCTCGGCGTTCGCCTACGGATCGCTGTCGGGTTTTTTAGGAATAATCTGGATAGTCCTCGCGGCCATGTTCCTCTATACGATGACCGTTACCACCGGAAAGTTCGAGATCGTCAAGGAGTCGATCATCCACATCTCCTTCGACCGGCGCCTCCAGGTGCTCTTGATCGCCTTCTCCTTCGGCGCCATCATAGAGGGCACGTCCGGTTTCGGGACGCCCGTCGCAATTGCGGGGGCGGTCATGGTGGGCCTCGGGTTTGCGCCCTTCGAGGCGTGCGTGCTGAACCTGATCGCAAATACGTCGCCCGTCGCCTACGGCGCAATCGGCACCCCCATCGTGACGCTGGCCCAGGTAAGCGGCCTCGACCAGCTTACCCTCTCGTCCATGGCGGGGCGGCAGCTCCCCTTCGTCTCGGTCATCGTACCCTTCTGGCTCGTGGCCACCTTCGTCTTCATGCACAAGGGGAAGTGGCGGGACGTCTGGGAGGTCTGGCCTGCCACGCTCGTTTCAGGCGGCTCCTTCGCCATAATGCAGTTCGCGGCGTCCCAGACCAATTCGTTCCACCTGATGACCGACGTTGTTTCAGGCGTCTTCTCGGTCATCTGCACCGCCCTGTTCTTGCAGGTCTGGCATCCGAAGAGGCGCTTCCTCCTGAAGGGGGAACGGGCCGAGGCGGCGGCTGAGGCGCACGCGAAGACGGCCGACAGCCATGCGGAGGGCGAGTGGAAGTATCCTTACACCGTTGGCCAGACAGCGTATGCCTGGGTGCCCTGGGCCATTCTCATCCTTTGCTGCGCCCTCTGGGGCATGCCGTCCTGGAAGGCGTACCTCAATGACCTGTTGGCCGGCGTCAAGATCAACACGACCTTCCTCGGCTCCACGTTTGCAGGGACGCTCTCACTGCCCAAGTGGAGCATGCCGGCGCTCCATAACATTGTAATGAGGATGCCGCCGGTAGCGCCCGTCAACGCGAAGCCGGAAGGCGCCATATTCGCCATCAACTGGCTCTCTGCAGCCGGAACGGGCGTTTTTGTCGCGGCCCTTCTGACCGGGCTTGCATTGAAGATGAACCCCGCCCAGTGGGCGGAGGCTGCGGTGCGCACCCTCCGCCGCATGAAGGTCCCCGTGCTCGTTATCGGCCAGGTGCTGGGCCTGGGCTACCTCACCCGCTACGCCGGGACGGACGCGGTCCTCGGCCTTGCCTTTACAGCGGCGGGTGCCCTCTATCCTTTCTTCTCAGCCTACCTCGGCTGGCTCGGCGTTTTCCTCACCGGCTCCGACACGGCTTCCAACGCCCTCTTCGGGAGCCTCCAGAGGATCACGGCCCAGCAGCTGCATCTGAACGAAGTTCTCATCGTAGCGGCCAACTCGACGGGCGGCGTCATGGGCAAGATGATCGACGCCCAGTCTATCATGGTGGCCTGCGCTGCCTGCTACGAGGATCCCTACGAGCGCTCCCACGCCCTCGGCCCCATCTTCCGGAAGGTCTTCTGGCATTCGATCGCACTGGCGGGCATCGTGGGTCTGATCGTCCTGTTGCAGGCATATGTTTTTCCGGGCATGATCCCCAGTCTGCCCCCCAAGTAGAAAAGGTCCCGCGAGGGGGGCGTTCCATTGAGACTTTGCCCCCCTCCGGCGCTCTTCCAAAGTAAGGAGGTCTGAAGAAGATGAAGGAAAAGGTGGAACGGCTCGTCGGCCTGTACGGCTCGTTCCTCAAGGACGAGCAGATAGTCACCGACAAGGAGCAAATGGCCCATTACTGTTATGATGCGACGGAAATGCGGTTCATGCCGGACGTGGTCGTCCTGCCTTCCTCGACGGAAGAGGTGTCAAAGATCATGAAACTTGCCTATGAGGCGGACGTGCCCGTCACGCCTCAGGGGGGGCGAACGGGCCTCTCGGGCGGCGCATTACCGGTGGCGGGGGGTGTGCTCCTCTCCCTCATGAAGATGAACAGGATCCTGGAGATCGACGAGAAGAACATGCAGGTCGTAGTGGAACCGGGCGTAGTCTCCGCAGACCTGCAGGAGACGCTCAAGAAGTACAACCTTTTCTTTCCGCCGGATCCGTCCAGCACCATCGAGAGCACCCTGGGCGGCAACGTGGCCGAGAACGCGGGCTATACGCGCGCGGTGAAGTACGGCGTGACCAGGGACTACATCATAGGGCTGGAGGCGGTCCTTCCTAACGGAGATATTATACAGGTGGGCGGCAGAACGGTGAAGAACGTGACGGGATACGACCTCGTGGCGCTCATCGTGGGGTCGGAAGGGACACTGGCCGTGGTGACAAAGATCATCGCGAAACTACTTCCTAAACCAGCCTTCCGCCGCACCTGCATCTTCTATCTCGATGACCTCGTAGCAGCCGCCGACCTCGTCGTTTCGATCTTTGCGAGCGGTATTGTCCCGTGCGCTATCGAGTTCATGGACAATACGAGCATCAACTGCGTGGCGGACTATCTGTCGGCATCGGCCGATCTGCGAAGGGATGCGGCGGTAATGGTGCTCGTCGAGGTGGACGGAAATCACCGGGAAGGCGTAGACGAGGACGTGTCGAGGGTGTTCGACCTGGCGCAAAAGGCAGCCGGAGTGATAGAGTCGAAGCTCGCCCGGGACGACGAGGAGGCAGAGCGGCTATGGCGCATCAGGCGGGAAACGCTCCCTGCCCTTAAGTCCCTGGGAAAGGACCACCTGGAGGCGGACGTTGTGGTGCCCAGGTACCGGCTGCCCTACCTGGCCCGGTCCATAAAGGAGAGCGGAGCGGGAAAGAAGGTGAACATAGCTACGTACGGCCACGCCGGCGACGGAAATCTCCACGTGACGATCCAGTACAGACGGCGAAATTTTGCGGAGACTTCCGAGGCCCACGAGCTTCTCGGGGAGATATACAGAAAGACCGTAGAGATGGAAGGCAAGCTCACCGGAGAGCACGGGGTAGGGCTGACGGCAAAGGACTACATGGCCGTCCAGATGTCTGCCGTAGAGATAGACCTGATGAAGCGCGTTAAGGCGGCCTTCGACCCGAAGGGGCTGTTGAACCCGGGTAAAATCTTCCCCTGACGGGGGGCTGCTACAAAAAGACAGTTTCTTGACCGAAGCGCAAGGTTCGAGGCGAGAAGGCGTGCATGGGCAGGGCAGAACGTGTGAAATAATCCCCCGGCCGCTCGGACCCTGAAACAATCCTTCCGGCCGAATGTCGCCCACCAGACTGATCCCCCGTGTAGTATAAAGAGGCCAGCACACGCTTCCTGCATTATATTCATTTTACCTCGTACCTTCTTTAAGGATAGTATGATCAAATTGCACAGAAAGGAGAAAGAATATGACGTACCCCCAAGTGTCCGCCGCCTGGCTTCTCTGCGCCGCGCTGCTGCTCGTCTCGGCGCCCGGCCGCACTGCCGAGCTCGCCCCGCTATCCATCTCCATGGAGGGTTACCCCTACCCCTATCCCGTCAGCTTCCTCTCCCTAGCCATCGAGGGGCAGGACCTACGGATGGCCTATATGGACGTGGCGCCGGCGGGACGGGCCAACGGGAGAAGCGTCGTGCTTCTGCACGGGAAGAACTTTTTCGGTGCCTACTGGAAGGAGACCATCGACGTGCTGTCAAAAAACGGTTATCGGGTTGTGGTCCCCGACCAGCTAGGCTTCGGCAAGTCGGCCCGACCGGACATCCATTACAGCTTTCACCTTTTTGCCGCAAACACGAAAAAACTCCTTGACACTTTAGGCATCAAGCAGGCGGCGATCGTGGGACACTCCATGGGAGGGATGGTCGCCGCCAGGTTTGCGCTCCTCTACCCCGACACGGTCAGCGCGCTGGTACTTGAAAACCCCATCGGGCTGGAAGATTACCGTGAACTGGTTCCCTACATCTCCCTCGAGGAGGCCTATCAGAACGAATTGAAGGCCACCGAGGAGGGAATCAGGAAGTATATCAGAGGCTACTTCGTTACCTGGAAGCCGGAGTACGAAGAATATGCCAACGTAGCCATACGTATGCGGAAGAGCGGCGAGTATCCCCGGCAGGCGCTTTCATCGGCCCTGACCTACCAGATGATTTACGAACAGCCCGTCTGCCATGAGTTCCCGAACATCAAGGCCAGGACGCTCCTCATCATCGGCCAGTCTGACCGGACGGTCGTTGGCAAGGCGCGTATGAAGAAGGAACTTGTGCGGCTGGCGGGGAACTATCCGGAGTTGGGGAGGAAAACCGCCAGACTGATCCCGCGCGCGGCGCTGGTGGAGATCCAGAACGCGGGCCATATCCCGCGTTTCGAGTTTCCCGCCCGTTACCATGAGGAGCTGCTCCGCTTCCTGGAGGAATAGCTGGCGCGTAATCCCTGTGATCCGGCCGTGACACCCAAGTGCCCGGCCTTAAAGCACCTTCCGGAGGGTGTTGAGAAGGCGGGCCACGTTCTCCACTCTCGCCGTATGCCCGAGCATGCCTATGCGCCAGGTCTTTCCTGCGAGAGACCCCAGGCTTCCGCTTATCTCGATCTTAAACTCCTTTCGCAGACGCCTGCGGACCGCTGCCTCGTCGATCCCGGCCGGCACCGACACGACGTTCAAGGTGGGCAGGCGATAGGGCTTTTCGACAAACATCTCGAGGCCCATTTCCTCAAGCCCGGCGACCAGCGCAAGGTGGGCTTGCATGTGCCTCTCGTACACCTTCTCCGGCCCTTCGCCGAAAAAGAGAAGGAGGGCCTGACAGAGGCCGTAGATCATGTTTGCCGGCACCGTATGGTGGTAAATCCTCTTGCTGCCCCAATAATCGTCGAGAAGGCCCACATCGAGGTACCAGTTGGGCACTTTAGTCTTCCGCGTTTTGACCGTAGTCATCGCTTTTTCCGAAAACGAAAAGGGCGAAAGGCCGGGAGGGCAGGAGAGGCATTTCTGGGTGCAACTGTAAAGGGCGTCGCAATTCCATTCGTCCATAGCGCATTTGATGCCGCCGAGGGTCGTTACGGTGTCTACTATGTATAGGGTATCGCTCCCCTTGAGGAGGGAACCGATCTCGGCGACGGGGTTTCTCGCGCCCGTGGATGTCTCGCCGTGCACGACGGCGACCATCTTGTAAGATTCGCGGCGAATCTGTTTTTCCACCTCTTCGACGACGACCGGTGTGCCCCAGGGAAACTCCAGCGTGTCCACGCGGGCGCCGAGCCTGGAAGCCACCTCGTGCATGCGCATGCCGAAAAAGCCGTTAATGAGGACCAGGACCCTGTCCCCCGGCTCTACCAGGTTGACGAAGCACGCCTCCATTCCGGCCGACCCTGTCCCCGATATGGGGATGGTAAAATCGTTGTTCGTATTCATGATGCGTCGAAGCAGCGCCTTGACTTCATCGTCGATCGTGAGAAGGTAGGGGTCGAGATGGCCCAGCGTATTTCTACTCAGAGCGGAATAGACCTCGGGAGTAACGAGTGACGGCCCCGCCCCCATGAGAAGAATGTCTTCAATATGGTCCAGCACATTGTTCACGTAGTTCTTTCCTCCTTTTATTGTATCCAGTCAAGGGTGGGGCCTTTGAAAGACCGGCGATCTAATATCCCATAATTGGAGAGAATATTCAAGGACTTGCTCTAATGGTGCGGGGCTTTTTCTCGCATGATTTTGTCGCACTAGGCGGGGTGCCCCGCATGGCCGGATCCCTTTTCGAAAAACGCTTGACAGGGAGGCGGATGTTGTCCTAATCTGCTTATCATATGAAGATAATAAGATCGAGGGACATGGTCGTAAAAAAGCTCCTCGACATGATCACGAAGGGCAAAATATCCCCCGGCGACAAGCTTCCGTCGACGGAGCACCTTGCGAAGACGATAGGGACCAGCGTCATTTCAGCAAGGGAAGCAGTGAAGAACCTGGAAAACATCGGCATAGTCGAGATTAGCCACGGCCGAGGCATCTTCATGACCAGGGGCGCGCCGGTGATAGAGGAGTTGCTGGAGGCCAGGAAGGTGATAGAGTCTTACAGCGCCGTTGCGGCTGCTCAAAAGAAGGAACCGGAAGGTCTCGCGCAGATCAGGTATTTCCTCGACGAGATGGGCAGGTACAGCCGGGAAGGAGACATCGATTCTTACAGCGAGATGGACTACGAGTTCCACCTCGCCATCGGGAAGGCGGCGGGGAACCGCATACTCTTCAAGACCCTCGAGAATATCAGAGAGCTGTTGCAATACCAGCAGTCTACGATCAACAGGGTCCCCGACATCATGCGACTCTCCTCGGTGCGCCACCACGAGATCTTCGATGCCATAAGCGTGGGCGACGGGGAGAAGGCCGGTTCCCGGATGAGGGTCCACATCAGCGAGGTGATAGAGTTCTGGAAGAGGCATATCGGCCCGCAAATAAAGCGGGGCGGGTAGAAACAATTCCAAAAATCAAGGAGGATGACATGCGTACCATGCGACTCTCGATAGTATGTGCGGCTTCTCTTATTGCCCTGTTGGTTCTGGGTGGCGCAAGCCTGGCGCAGCAGCCGAAGGTTATCAAGATCGGCGCGGTCTATCCCCTCACCGGGAACATCGCCTCGACCGGACTTGACTGCAGGCGGGGCGCAGAGCTTGCCGTCGATATAATAAACGGCAAATACGATCTCAACCTCCCGCTGGCAAAAACAGAGGGGCTGCCCAACCTGGGAGGGGCAAAGATCGAGCTGGTCTTCGCGGACACGAAGGGAGACCCGAAAAACGGCATGTCGGAGGCGGAGCGGCTCGTGTCGCAGGAAAAGGTGGTAGCCATGATAGGGGCCTACCAGAGCGCTGTGACAAAGACAGCGAGCCAGGCGACGGAAAGGCTGAAGGTCCCTTATGTCTGCTCCGATTCTTCTTCCCCGACCCTCACGGAGAGGAATTTCAAGTACTTCTTCAGGGTGAGCCCCCACGACGGCTCTTTCGCGAAGGACCAGTTCCAGTTCCTTAAGGACCTCGAAAAGAAGAAGAGCCAGAAGATAGCGACCATCGCCCTGCTTTACGAGAATACGGAGTTCGGCTCCAACGTGGGGAAGGCGGCCAACCAGTATGCTAAGGAGTTCGGTTACAAGGTAGTGGCCGATATCTCCTACGCGGCAAACGCGACCGACGTGACGAGCGAGGTGGGCGTCCTGATAAAGGCCAAGCCCGACGTACTGATGCACGCCTCCTACATCACTGATGCCATCCTCTTCACGAAAACCTTCAAGGAGATGAATTTTGCTCCCAAGGGGATCATGACCTTTGCCGGCTACATAGAGCCTGCGTACCTGCCCGCGGTAAAGTCCGACGGGGATTACATCATCATCAGGTCGACCTTCGCCCTCGATCTCGCGAAGGGGAAGCCGCTCGTAGCCCAGGTGAACGAGCTCTTCAAGAAGAAATACGGCATAGACATGAGCGAGAACGCGGCCCGCAGCTTCGCCGCGCCTTTCGTCCTGGCCGACGCGATCAACAGGGCAAAATCGACAAAGAGCGAGGATATTGTCAAGGCGCTACTGGCCACCAACATTCCGGGCGACCAGGTGATCTACCCGTGGAAGGGCGTCAAGTTCGACCCGAAGACGCACCAGAATATCTATGCGAGAGGGACCCTCGTACAGGTGCTCGACGAGAAATACGCCACGGTGTGGCCTTTCGATGCTGCCGCAAAAGACGTAGTCTGGCCGTTCCCCGGCTGGAGGGGTAGGAAGTAGTGCCGGAACAGCTCTTACAGCAAATCGTCAACGGTCTGATGATCGGGTTCATGTACTCCCTGATCGCCATCGGGCTGACCCTCATATGGGGCGTCATGAACATCGTTAATTTCGCACACGGCGATTTCCTCATGGTGGGCATGTTCGCCTCTTTCTGGCTCTACACGCTTTACGGCCTGGACCCCCTTTTTTCCATCCCCATCTGCGCTGTCCTTCTCTTCGTAATCGGGGTCCTTCTCTACCGTTTCGTAGTGAGCAAGGTAATGTCGGGGCCGATACTGGCCCAGCTCGTTGTGACCTTCGGGATCAGCATCTTTATCGCAAACCTCGCGGTCTACCTGTGGACGCCCGACTTCAGGCTCATCGACAAACCGTTGCTTTCCGGCACGTGGCACCTGGGCGACGTTCAGCTCAGCATACCTAAGGCGGTCGCCTCGCTGGGGAGCATCGTCACTTCGGCCGCCGTCTTCCTCTTTCTGAAGAAGACGAAGACAGGCAAGGCAATCCTGGCGACGGAGATGGACAGGGAGGCAGCCCTGCTCATGGGGATCAACACGGAGCGCATAAATTCCCTCTCCTTCGGCCTGGGCGCCGCCCTCGTCGGCATCGCCGGGGCCTTCCTCTCCACCTACTATTATATATATCCCCAGGTGGGCGGCCTTTTCGGCACCATTGCTTTTTCCATCGTTGCCCTTGGCGGGTTCGGCAGCATCTCGGGCGCCTTCATCGCGGGCATTCTCGTCGGTCTCGTCCAGACCCTGGGCGGCTTCTTTTTCGACCCCGCTTACAAGTACGCCATCGTGTTCATGATCTACCTCATCACCGTGTGGATAAGGCCCCAGGGGCTTCTGGGATGGTAGGCGGATGAAAGGCTTCTCATCGAAACAGATCGTGATCGGAAGCCTCGTGCTGGCCGTTGCCATCGTCCTGCCCCTCATCTTTACGAGCACATTTTTCCAGCACGTGATGATCCTCGTCTTCATGTTCGGCGTCATGGGCGTTGCCTGGAACATAATGGGCGGCTACGCAGGCATGTTCTCCTTCGGCCAGGTCGCGTTCTTCGGCATCGGGGCCTACACGTCCTCTTTCCTGCTCATGACCTACGGGGTCAACCCCTGGGTAGGGCTCGTCATCGGGGGGTTGGTCGCCGCCTTGGTAGCCGCTGCCCTCGGGTACCCCTGCTCCAACCTTCGAGGCCACTATTTCGCCATAGCGAGCATCGCCTTCGGCGAGATCGTCCGGACCCATTTCAACAACTGGAAGCTCGTAGGGGCCGCGGAGGGCCTCTCCCTGCCCATGCTCGACGGGGGCATGAAAGATTTCATGTTCCATTCTTCCAAGCTCCCTTACTACTACATCGTACTCGCCTTCCTGCTCCTTGCCCTGTTGGTCTGCCGCATGGTGAGCAGGTCGAAGATGGGGTACTATTTTCGTGCCATCAAGGAGAGCCATGACGTCGCCCAGGTCCTGGGCATCAACGTCGCCCGGTACCGGCTCGTCGCCATCATGGTCAGCGCTTTCCTGACCGCCATGGCCGGCACCTTTTATGCCCAATACATACTTTACATCGACCCGGACAGCGTTATGATCCTTCCCGTTTCGGTCCAGATCGTCCTGATAGCGATGCTCGGCGGGGCGGGGACGGTAATGGGTCCCCTGATAGGAGCGGCCATCCTCATGCCTATCTCGGAGGTCACGAGGGTCTACCTCGGTTACAAGGGCACGGGCATCGACATGCTCGTCTACGGGTTCCTCATTACCCTCATCTCCGTCTATCAGCCGAAAGGCGTTTGGGGCCTTGTTTCGAACAGGGCGAAGAGGGTGGGGTGAAGAAGGCAGCCTGTCTCGACGTGCAGGGGGTCACGAAGCTCTTCGGCGGACTCAGGGCAAACGACGACGTCCACTTTCGCGTGGAGGAAGGGGAGATCGTCAGCATCATAGGGCCCAACGGGGCGGGGAAATCGACGCTCTTCAACTGCATCACCGGTTTTTATAAGCCGAACAGCGGGAAGGTCCTCTTCTTCGGGAAGGACATCACGCGCCTCCGTGCCGACAAGGTATGCCGGATGGGGATTGCCAGGACCTTCCAGGTCGTCCAGGTGATCGGGGACATGACGGTCCTCGAAAACGTGATGACCGGCGCGCTCCTTGGGTGCGTGAAAATAGCCAGGGCCAGGGACAAGGCGGAAGAGGTTCTGGCCTTCACTGGCCTCCTCGAAAAAAAGGACCGCCTCGGGACGGAACTGACCATCGCCGAGAAGAAGAGGCTGGAAGTATCGATGGCGCTGGCCACGCAGCCGAGGTTGCTAATGCTCGACGAGTCGATGGCCGGCCTTACGGTCGTCGAGCTGCGGGAGATGATGGAACTCATAAAGGCAGTTAGAAAGAGCGGGGTGACGCTGGTAGTCGTGGAGCACGTGATGGAGGCGGTCATGGAGATCTCCGACCGGGTCGTTGTTCTCAATTCGGGCAGAAAGATCATGGAGGGGCCGCCCAGGGAGGTGGTCTCCAATCCCGAAGTGATCCGGGCCTATCTGGGGGACGGGTACCGTGCTGTCGGTCGATAAGGTTTCCGTGGGCTATAGGGGCCTCATGGCCGTGCAAGGCGTCTCCTTCCACGTAGATGCGGGGGAGATCGTCAGTCTCGTCGGCTCCAACGGGGCAGGGAAGTCGACTATCTTGAAAACTATTGCGGGCCTTATCCACCCGCAGGAGGGGCGGATCACCTTTGGCGGGAGCCCCATAGAACGCATGGCCGCGTACGATATCGTCAAGAAGGGCATATCGATGATCCCGGAGGGGAGGCGGCTCTTCGGAAGGCTCTCCGTCCTCGACAACCTCCTTCTCGGGTCTTATGCTTTGAACGGAAAAGCCGAGGTAGAGGAGAGGCTAGAGAACGTCTTCTCCCTCTTCCCCATTCTCGCAGCAAGGAAGGGCCAGCGGGCCGACACGTTCAGCGGCGGAGAACAGCAGCAGCTTGCCATTGCCCGGGGGCTTATGTCACGCCCGTCGCTGCTCATGCTGGACGAGCCGTCCCTGGGGCTCATGCCCAAGCTGGTTTCAGAGATCTTCAAAGTGGTACGGGAGATAGCGGAAAAAGGTGTGACCGTGCTGCTGGTGGAGCAGAACGTCTTCGAGGCCCTGCAGATATCGAACCGGGCCTATGTGCTCCAGACCGGCCGCATCGTCCTCGAAGGCAGGGGCGAGGAGCTAATAGAATCGGACCTCGTGCGCAAGGCCTATCTCGGAATGTAGACGCAGTCCCGAACGATCGCGATAGCGAGGAGGTATCCTATGCGCGTTGTCATGCGGTATGGGAAAAGGGGCCTTAATCTCGATCTGCCCGATGATGTAAAGGCCACGGTCATCCACAAGAAGCGTATGCCTGTGGCAAGCGACAAGGAAGGGGCGGTGCGGTCCGCACTGGCGAAACCTGTGGGCTGCAGGCCGCTGCGGGAGGAGGCCAGGGGCTGCAAAAACGTCTGCATCTGCATCTGCGATATCACGAGACCTGTCCCCAACGGCACCGTTCTTCCTGTGCTCTTGGACCGGCTCATAGAGGCGGGGGTGAGCGCAGAATCGATCACCATCCTCGTGGCCACGGGCCTCCACAGGCCGAACGAAGGCGAGGAGCTTGCCGAGCTCGTGGGCAGCGACCGGGTGCTTGCAACTGTGCGGGCGGTGAACCACTTTGCCAGGAACGAAGACGACCACGTTTTCCTGGGCACGACTTCCTGCGGCATGCCGGTCAAGCTTGACAGGCGTTTCGTGGAGGCCGACATGCGCATAGTGACAGGCCTTGTTGAGCCCCACTTCATGGCGGGCTATTCCGGCGGCAGGAAGGTTATCGTGCCGGGAGTCGCTTACGAGGAGACCATAAGGTACCTCCATTCTACCGGCATGCTGATCCACGAGATGTGCGACAACACCATCCTGGAGGGCAACCCCCTGCACGGGGCGCAGATAGAGGCGACCAGGATGGTGGGCAAGACCTTCGCCGTCAATACCGTCATCGACGAAGAGCGCCGCCTCTCCTACGTCAATTTCGGCATGCTGGAGGAGAGCCACCTCGCGGCAGTCGCCTTTGCCAGGCCGTACTTTGAAATCCCTCTGGACCGCCGGTTCAAGACGGTCGTCACGAGCTCGGCAGGCTATCCGCTCGACAGGAACTACTATCAGACGGTCAAGGGGATGGTTGGGGTGACGGGCATAGTCAGCCCCGGATCGGACATCTTTATCGCCTCCGAATGCGCCGAGGGACTTGGCGCCCCGGAGTTTGCCGTATCACAGGAGCGATTCATCGCCGAGGGGACCGATGCTTTCCTTGCCAGGACCCTGGGCCAGTCGTGCGCCGCAATCGACGAGTGGGAGACGGTTATGCAGATCAAGGCCATGAAGCTGGCCGCGATCCACCTTTACAGCGACCGCCTGACGCCGGAGCAAAAGACCCTCACCGGCGTGGACTGCGTCGAGTCCCTTTCGGACGCCGTGGCGGAATGTCTGAAAAGGAAGGGGGATAGAGAGGTAGCAATAGTCCCCGAAGGCCCCTACGTCATACCTGTTTCTACAGGCGGCTGCGTCTGAGGGGCAGCTCTCGAGCCTGTTAACGCGCCTTTGGCAGAACGAGCCTGAGGAGCCTGTATGCCTTCCCGTAGATGCCCGGCGCTTCCGATTCCCGGGGACCTGCGACATTGAGAACCTTCGGCCGCACCAGCTCGAGCCACGACCTTACCTCCCCTATGGCCTGGACTTCGGGGCTTTTCTCAAGATCGACGACGAGGTGAGGCCTGTGCCTGGCCGAGGCGACCCTTAAGGTCAAGGCGCTGCCTCCGGAAAGCCGGCCTTTGGCGATTATCAGGGTAGCATCGGAGTCGGCGACGTTCATCTCCGTCCTTACCTTATAGTCCCTCGATTCTATCTCCGTGAGCTTCCGGTATCTCTCGTCTATAGGGCCGTCTTCGGCCTTCCTCCCTCTGGGTATCGACCCCCCGTAATCGAGGCCGAGCTCGATTGCAGCGTCGAGGGCTGCCCTGTCCACCCCTGTCTGCCCTCCCGATATGACCTTCACGCCTTGTCCCTGCCCCCATGGATCGTGGATGAAGACTCAGCCGGCGCCTGAAGCCGGCTGTCCTTAGCCGGCAGGATATAAAAAAGACGGGTCTCCTGTCAAGGACGAGCCCGCGAATTAAGTGATTTTCTTGCCCGGTCGGCGCATCGGATTGACAGGGAAGGCTGTCTGCACTAATTTGAGAATAAGAAGAACGGAAAGGAGGTTATCATGCTCAAGAATCTGCATTACGACATGGTAGAGGAGATAGCCGAGCTCTCGAAGAGCCTGGCGCATATGGATGCCTATGTCAAGGATTCCGCAAGCTGACCCGAGTGCAAACGGCTCTGGACAGAGCTGAAAAAGCGGAAGGAAGAGGAATTGCGGATGGTCTACAGCGAATTTGAAAAGCACGTTAAACAAGGCTCCGTAGCTGCGTAGCCCTCGGTCCTCATTGAAAGCGGGTCCGGCGGGGAGGCTGACGAAAGGGCGGGCCTTCCCCGCCGGACCATACACTCTTTCCATTCTTAAGTCTTGGAAGGCTTCACGCTTTCCATGCCGTCAATTTCTTTTTTTTCAATCTGTGTTACAATAGGCGCGCCGGTCTTTATGGCCCCAAGGGCAGGGAAAGCCGGTGGAGGAGTCGGTGGCATTGGAGCAAAACGGCAGAAGGAGGGCAATCTACCTGCTGGCCGTCCTCGCACTCTCCTACCCGCTATTTTTTTACAGCCTGGGCAACTATTCGCTAAAAGAGCCGGACGAGGGCAGGTATGCCGAAATACCCAGGGAGATGGTCGAGACGGGCGACTACCTTGTCCCTCGCCTCGATTATGTGCGCTATTTCGAGAAACCGCCGCTCCTTTACTGGGCCTGCGCCCTTTCATACAATGTTTTCGGAGTTAGCGAGTGGTCTTTCAGGTTTCCCAATGCTCTGGCAGCGCTCCTCTGCGTGCTCGCGACCTACCTGTTTGCCGCCAGGCGGTTCACTAACAGGACCGGCTTCATCTCCGCCATCATGCTCGCGACCTCTTTCGGCTTCTTCGCCATGGCGCGAATCGCAACAATCGACATGCTCCTCTCCTTTCTACTCTTCGCGGCCGTCCTCTGCTTCTACGAGTTTTACAGGGGGGAGAGACGTTTGTTCCTATACCTGTTCTCCGCCGCCCTTGCCCTCGCCTTCCTTGCCAAAGGCCCCGTGGCGATCGTCCTTCCCGTCGCGACGATTGTCCTCTTCCTTTATTTCGAGAAGAGGCTCTCTTTCATAAGAAAGCTTGTTTCGGCGAAAGCGTTTCTCCTCTTCGCGGCGATCGCGGCCCCTTGGTTCGTCCTCGTTTCTTTAAGGGAAAAGGAGTTCTTTCGATTCTTTTTCATAGATCAGAACATTCTCCGGTTCCTGACTACGAAACACAAGAGGTCCGGGCCTCCGTACTATTACTTGCCCGTCCTCTTCGGCGGCCTTTTCCCCTGGTCGATATTCATTCCCAGGGCTGCTGTCCGCTTCTGGAAAAAAAAGGAGCTCCGCCTTCTCTCCATCTGGTGCCTGGTCGTCTTCACCTTCTTCAGCGTGTCGGGCTCGAAGCTTCCCCCTTATATCCTGCCGCTCTTCCCCGCCCTCTCGATCATCCTCGGCTGCCTCTTCGAGGAGATGCGGCAACAACGCATTCACTTCCTTGTCGAGACGATTGTGTATTTGCTCTTCTTCGCCCTCCTTGCCGTCGGAGGCCTTGCAGTGGGATCGGGTCTCCTGGACCGGCATTTAGCCGGCATCGTTGATTTCCCCGACCTGTCTGCCGGCATCCATAGTCTTGCGCTCTGGATGGCGGTCGTTTCCCTGGCCGCCCTTGCCGTCTTTGCCGCCGGCAGGATGCGTTCGCCCGGCGCCCTCTTCTTTCTGCTCTCTGCCTTCTCTTTATCGATCGCCTTGGGAATCATGGCGCACGTCCAGGTAGTCGACCGGTTCAATACCACCAAGCAACTGGCGCTCGAGGCGAGGACATTTCGGAAAGACAACCTCTCTGTCGTGAACTACGGCTCCTTCGACGAGACCCTCCCTTTCTACCTCGGCGGGAGGACACTCCTTGTGGACTTCAAGGGAGAGCTTGAGATGGGTTCCAAGTACCCTGATTCTAAGGCCGCCTTTTTGGGTCAGGACGAGTTCGTACGCCTCTTCCGGTCGGACCGGCCCGTCCTGGTCGTCTTCAAGGCAAGACGGTCGGATGGGCTGCGAAGACTGGGCCTCGGGAAGGACGCGCCTGTGCTCTGCCGGGCCGGCAGATGTCTCATGGCCAACAGAAGCGCCATGTCCCTTCAGGGGCGGTAAAGCCTTTCCCGCTTGTACTCCCAAGGCTACATTTCCGTGATATAGTATCCGGGCCAAACAAATCGGGAGGGTGCGTGAACAAGCAGTTCGGGAAAGACTTGACGGTGGGGAGCATTCCGAGGCATCTCCTGCTTTTCTCGGTCCCCATGCTTCTTGGAAACGTGATGCAGATCGGCCATGGCCTTGTCAACACGATCTGGGTCGGTCACCTGATAGGCGAGAACGCAGTCGGCGCGGTGGGCGTCAGCTTCCCCGTCATTTACTTGCTCTTCGGGTTTTCCATGGGCATGTCGCTGGCGGCCACCATACTCGTATCGCAGTTTTACGGCGCCGGAGATTACGCAATGGTGGAGAGGGCGGCCGGCAACGCCTTTTCGCTGGCCCTCATCACGGGCGCCGTCCTGACGCTCGTCGTCGTGCCTTCGAGCGACGCCATCTTGAGGCTCATGGCAACGCCGCCCGAGAACTTCGCCATGGCTTCAAGCTACCTCAAGATCAACTGCGCCGGCATAATCCTTCTCTATGTCGGTCTCCTCACGAATTTCATACTCAGGGGAGTCGGCGACACAGTGAGGCCGCTCGTCTTCATGTCCATAGGGTTGGGGATGAACGCCGTCCTCGACCCCTTCCTGATCGGCGGATTCGGCCCTTTTCCGAGATGGGGTCTTACCGGCGCCGCTTACGCCACCGTGATTTCCCAGGCCTTATCGCTTGGCACGAGCATCTTCTATCTCAACAGGACGGGGCACGTTGCCGCCTTCAACCCGAGGAAGCTCATCCTTGACCGGCGCATGGCAGGCCTGCTTTTCAGGATAGGCCTCCCTTCGACTGTCCAGCAGGGTCTCGTCTCCATCGGCAGCCTTTTCATCTCAACCTTCGTCAACTCCTTCGGCAGCGCTGCGACGAACGCCTTCGGCGCCGCAGGGAGAGTGGACATGGTAGTTTTCATGCCTGCCCTCTCAATGAGCATGGCAGTCTCCGCCCTTACCGGGCAGAACATCGGTGCCGGCAAGCCGGCCAGGGTGCGGGAGATCTTCAGGTGGGGCGTACTGATGACCTCGTCCATAACGCTCGTCATATCGCTCGCCGTCGTCCTCTTTTCGGGGCTCATACTCAGGATGTTCGGCCTCGGCGAAGATGTCAGGGTCATGGACATAGGGATAACTTACCTGCACGTCATGGGCTCCTGTTACATACTCATAGCGCTTATGTTCGTATCGAACGGCGTCATAAACGGCGCCGGCCACACTATGATGACCATGGCCTTCACCCTCCTGTCTCTGTGGCTCGTGCGCGTTCCTGCCGCATGGCTGCTGTCGCGGACCGGAATGGGGATCACGGGTATATGGGCAGCCGTGGTGCTGAGCTTTGCCGTCTCCCTGGGGGCCAGTCTCACCTATTATTTTTCGGGCAGATGGAAAAAGTCGGTTGTCTCGCTCCGGACCTCTCCTGTCCTACCCTATACCGGATAGGAACCGTCAGAGCGCTTCGGCGTTAAACCTCGAGATGCTGCCGCTCTCCAGGTTTCGCCGATAGACCCGGACGAAGAAAAGGGACGCCATCACAAGGTAGGCTATTGAAAGCAGGGCGCCCGTAAGAAGGTCCGAGCCGAATTTGCCCGGAATGGTCCCCGTCGCGAGGATGGCGCGGCAGCTCTCGAAGACGTAGGACGGCGGGATCGCCTTTGCCGGCCCCTGCAGATAAGCGGGCAGGGTCGAGATGGGGTAATAGACGCCGGCGAAAATAGAGAGCACCATTGGAATGGGCCAGCCGAGCCATTCAGCCGACGGCCCGAGCCGGAAGATTATGGCGGAGACGAATATACCCATGGCTATACCGAAAAATAGGAGTATCAAAAGGAAAGGGAAGAGCAAGAAACCGAGCCTGAGCACATTGTAGCCGAAGGCGGCTCCTGCGACTGCGATCATGGCGAGGAAGGCCGCGGTCCCGCTCGTGAAGCTCGTCAGGACAAGGCCTCCGAGATATTCTCTTATCTTGAGGGGTGAGGCGAAGAAATTGATGAAGTTCTGGCTCCAGATGTCCTCCAGGAAGGCCATCATTATCCCTTGTTCGATCCTGGCCATGAACTCCCAGAGGATTATGGCTCCCAGGATGACGGTGATGAAGCTGAAAGTGGCCTGACCGAGGGAGCCGAGGTACCTGCTGATGAAACCCCACTGGATGATGTCTATAATCAGCCACAGGAAGATGCTGACCAGCCGGGTGGGGTTGCTCTTGAAAAGGAAGACCTGCCGCACGAAGATTGCCAGTGTCCTGTAAATGCTCATCCACTCATCCTTTCAGGGAAACGGGCTCCCTCGCCACGGTTATAAAAAGATCCTCAAGGTCTTTTTTCCCATGGGCGCCCGGCAGCGTGTTGGGATCGCCCGTGAGAAGGATCTTTCCGTGCGACAGAAAAAGGACCCTGTCGCAGACTGCCTCGATCTCGTTCATGTTATGGGACGTCCAGAGTATGCCGGCCCCTGTTTTCGCCGCATAGTCCTTTATTTTCTCGCGCACGAGCAGCGAAATGCTCGGGTCTAGCGATGCTGTCGGCTCGTCGAGGAGCAGAAGCCGCGGCGTGTTCAGGATGGCCTTGGCGAGATTGAGGCGGCTCAGCTCGCCCGAAGATAGAAGCCCTGACTTCGTATCTGCAAAACCTTCAAGGTCGAATTCGCGCAGCAGGGACGCTATCTTCTTTTTGATGCTCCGTACCCCGTACAGGAGGGCGAAGACGTAAAGGTTCTGCCTGACCGTGAGGTTGGCGGGCACGTGGGCATAGACGGCTGCGAAATTCACGCTCCTGCTGATCTCCGACCTGTGCCCGTCCAGGTCTTTCCCGAGTACCTCGATCGAGCCCTCCGTCGGCCTCAAGATGCCGAGGATCATGTTGATGGTCGTAGTCTTGCCGGCCCCGTTAGGGCCCAGAAGACCGACTATCTCCCCTTGTCCCACGGAAAAAGAGACACTGTCCAGAGCCCTGAAGGGGCCGTATTCTTTCGTAAGGCCCGTAATCTTCAGGATGACTTCATCCGGTGATGTCACTGCCCGGTCGGCCATATATGAGTAAGATAGAGAAGAATGGGGCAAATTGCAAAACCATCCCTTACCTTGGTACAGCCGCGACCCGGCCCGCTTTCCATCCGGGTCCTTAAAGTTGCAGTCCCACAGCGCAGTATTCCCGAGCCCTCCTCCCTTCTCAGAATATAGGGCCTCGAGAAGGAAAGTCTATCGCGGGCGGGAGAGCGGAAAGTTTTAAGGCTGGATCACTCCTTCCGGCGAGCAGCCAGCGCCTTAAGGAACCGCTCCGGTACGGGAGCGACCTTCCTCGACCGGTAGTCGAAGGTGAGTATGCCCGTTTCAGCCAGGGCAAGGACCTTCTTACCTTTCCTTACCCTCTGATATATGCTGAAGCCTTTCTGCACGAAGGCGCCGAATTGCGTGTCGACGGCGACCTCGTCGAAAAGGAAGGCCTCGGCCTTATAATTGACCGCTATGTCGACCATAACTATCCCTACGCCGTCGCCCAGGTCCTCTTGGGCGAGCCCCATGGAGTGGAAGACATATGCCCTGGCCAAGCTCAGGAGCATAACGATGTTATCGGCGCCCAGATGGCCGCCCGGGCTGATGTCCCTGGGCTCTACCCTTGCGGGGTAGCAGAATGTGTACCGCTCCTGCTCGACGAGCCTTAAACGCTTGGTCATCGATGGACGTACCTAGCCGCCTGCTACGAGGGGCAGAAGACAGACTTCTACATTGTCCGGAATTTCGGCCTTGCCGAAGTCCGGGCCGGTGACGACGTGCCCCTCGATCCGCACCGCGGCATAGGGGTATGAGTCTCCCAATTCCCTGAGGAGGTCAGCCACCGTCATTCCCTCGCGCCACTCTATCTGTCTGCCGTCGACAGTGACCATCAGGCAGCCCCCTGCGCCTTCAACACCGCAAGGACCTCCGGGAAGTCGATGCCGAGCCTGCGCACGGTGGCGAGCTTGGGGATGCCGTCCTTTGTCCAGCCTCTCCTCTCGTACACCGCGTCCTTGAGCTGCTCGTATCTCTCCTCTCTGAAGCGCCTGAGAAGCTTCACCTTCTCGACCGTAGACAGGCCCTCGATGTCCACGTCATAGAGCGTCTTCAATTGGCCGTCGTAGCGCTCTACCCTCGATTCGTACTCCTCCGCGGTCACGGGGCCCATGGCCCTGTAAGGGATGGAGTCGTGCTCCCTGCGGCCGAAGCCCATCCTGAGGGAAAAAATCCTCTGGAAGTTGTATACCCTTTCGCTCATGGCTATCAGGTCGCCGGGCACAACCTCCCTTCCGGTGACTGCGCTGAAGTATCGTGCGTACCATTCCACATGCTGCATCACCTTTGCCGGCTCTTTTGTCTGTTTATTGTCGGCAGGCGTGACGTCGTTCCAGGGCAGCTTGCACAGCCCGCACAGGCCGAACCAGGTGCGGAAGAGGGGGAACCAATGAAGGGCCTCTGCCTTTTTCTCGAAGGTGGGGAGGAAATTGTGCACCATATCCAGAAAGATCAGCCATGCCTCGTCGTGCTGAGGCCCCTTGAGGGCCAGACCGTAGCCGCCCTGCTGCGCAAGGGACTCCTTGCTCATGTACTCTGAGAACTCTAGGCCTTTTGCCTCCATGCCTATGTCTCCCATGAGGTTCCGGTCGGCGCCGTAGCTATCAGCGAAGATCTCCTTCATCTTCCTGATCCCTTTGCCCACCACGCATCCGAACCCCTCGCCCCTTGCCATCTGATGGACGAGCTCGAGGGCAGCCTCCTTGTTCCCGAAGGAAAGATCCATGCCGCCTGAGGCCTTTTTGTCGATGAGGCCCGACTCGAAGCAATCCATGACGAAGGCGATGCTCGTCCCCACGGATATGGAATCGAGCCCGTAAGTATCGCAGTAGAAGTTCATCTCAACCGCGAAGAGGGGATCAAAGATGCCGAGATTCGAGCCGCACCCCGCAATCGTCTCGTACTCGGGACCGTCGACTAACACCTTCTGCCCCTTGTAGGGCCCACTGACGGGCACGAAATCCTTTACGCAGTGGGCGCATGACAGGGTGCAGCCGATCCAGCAGCCGTCGTAGCCCTTGTCGAAGAGCTGCCTGAAGACATCCTCGCCCATGCGGGCCGCTTCAGCGTGTTGGCCGTACCGATAGTTGCGAACGGGCAGAAGGTCGTAATCGTTCATGATGGTAACCAGATGGGCGGTTCCGACGGAGGACATGTGGTTCTGCTTCGGGTCCTGCTCCACGATCTCCTGGGAGTGGAGCCTGGCGACAAGTTTGAGGGATGCCTCGTCCGCCGGGTCGTTCGTGGAGACCGTCACCTTGTCCCAGCGCACGACAAGGGCCTTGAGCCCCTTGTCCGCAAACACTGTGCCCAGGCCTCCGCGCCCGGCCTGTTTGAGCCTGGTCTTTCCCCGCTGCCTGTCGTACCATGAAAAGTTGAGGCACCCGATGAGCGTGTGGCAAGCGCCGGGCCCTGTGGCGACAACGGATATGTCCCTGGGCCTGCCTCGGCCGAAATGGTCCGTCAGAAGGGCTGTGATCTCGTGCGCCTCCTCCGGCAGTCCCGACACCTCCAGGATATCCACTTTCTGCTCGATGCCATCTATGAGGATGATGGTCGGGACCCCCGACTTGCCCCGGATCTCTAAAGCATCAAAGCCCGAGAACTTTAAGTAGGGGCCGAAATAGCCGCCCACGTTCGAGTCTACTACAGAGCCTGTGGTGGCGGAGATAGACGTAACTATGCTCTTTCCCGATCCGGGATATATGGGCGTTCCGCCGAGGGGGCCGGAGGCGATGCAGAGCGCGTTCTCGGGGTCGTTCCAACGGGTGCTTCCCTTGACCGCATGCCAGAGCAGCCACAAGTCGAAGCCCTTCCCTCCAACGAAAACTTCTTTCATCTCCGCAGTAACGGGCCTGACCGCAATGCTACCGTCAGAGAGGTCGACGTGCAGCGTCCGATTCGCATAACCCTTCTCGACGGCCTGCCTCTCGTAGCGGATTTCTTTCAACTTTTTCAAGGTAAACTCATCCATCCCCAAAAAGCCCTCTCTTGGGCGCTTGCCCATTTTGAAAAGCGGTGCCGACAAATTATCACGAGGGTCTGCCGGTGTCAATATGAAAGGTCGGCCCGCCGGACGGTTTAATTTTGCTCCGTTCCCGTGGCTTTCCTTGACTCGACCTTATTGAGTCATTATTCTCTTACAGAATACGAAGGGAGGACCTTGATGGAAAAGGTGAGTATGTATTCTCTAAGCACCTGCCCCTGGTGCAGGAAAGCCAAGAGGTACTTCGAGGAACGGGGCATTGCGTACGAGTATACGGACTACGATCGCGCCGATGAAGAAAGGAAGCAGCGCATCTACAAAGACATGAGCGACATAGGAGCAGGCGGTTTTCCGGTAGTGAAGATCGGGACGAATGTAGTAGTCGGCTACAAGCCGGACAGGTACGAAGAGCTTCTTTACCCCAAAAGAATCTGATAGGCGTCCTAAGTCCGCAGAATATTTGTTGCTTCAGCATCCGGGGCGTATCGTGATGCGTCAATGACATTTAAAGCATGTGAGGTTTAACCTTTTCCCGCGGCGCCCGACCGAAACGGCGCCTGCCCGCTTGCGACCGCCCGACTGCTTGACGGACCTCCAAACACCCATTATATTCGGAATAGGAACGGTTCCGAATTATCTGAAGAATCGATGGTCGGGTAAATGGAATAGATAAGGGCGATAGCGGCCTGGAAAATCGCCGAAAACGGCGCCCACCTACATAGGACCGGAAGAAGGACAACCCGAAAAGGAGAAAAAGATGGAGAGCTATACCTGCAACGTTTGTGGCTACGTGTACAATCCTGCTGACGGCGATTCCGACGGCGGGGTGCCGACCGGCACTGCCTTCAAGGACCTTCCCGAGTCCTGGGTGTGTCCGGTGTGCGGAGCCCCCAAGACGGAGTTCAGCAAGGCGTGATCGTCATCCCATTCTAAGGACCGCCGACACCGGCCGGTCATGTATGGGAGGAGGCGCGGTTATTAACGATTCTTGCCGGAGCTGATTGACAAATATAAGGCAAGACACTAATTTACGGAATAGGAACGGTTCCTAATTGGAGAGATTAGCCAAAGAGTCGATAGTCAAACGGTTCAAGAAGAGGGGATTGAGAATCACCCCTCAAAGACTGGCGGTCATCGATGTCTTCATCGAGAATAGGGGGCTTCATCCCGGAGCGGCTCTTGTATACGAGGAGGCAAAGAAAAAGAAAAAAAGCCTGAGCCTGTCAACGGTCTATGCGACCCTTGATGCCCTTTCCCGTTGCGGCATCATCAAGGTCCTTGAATTCGACAGAATGGAGAACCGCTATGAGAGTGACCTTGAAGAACACATCAACCTGATCTGCGGGAGATGTGCAAAGATAATAGACTATCGGGCGCCTGTAGCCGTCGACCGGAGGGAGGTAGCCGGAAGGACAGGTTTCTCGATCACGGATGGCAGGCTGGAGTATTACGGGCGCTGCCGAGACTGCCGTGAGCACGAAAACGTTACGTAGTATTAATGGAAAGGAGGCTTCCATGGAAAAAGAGAAAAAAGAAAAGAGACTGACTACGGAGGTCGGCGCGCCAGTCGTCGACAATCAGAACACGATGACGGCGGGCAAGCGCGGTCCTGCCTTGTTGCAGGATATCTGGTTCCTTGAAAAGCTCGGTCATTTCGACAGGGAGGTGATTCCCGAGCGGCGCATGCACGCAAAGGGCTCGGGCGCCTACGGCACATTCACTGTAACCCATGACATTACCCGCTATACCAGGGCAAAGATCTTCTCTCCAATAGGCAAGAAGACGGACCTCTTCATCAGGTTTTCAACGGTGGCGGGCGAGCGGGGTGCAGCGGACGCGGAGCGGGACATCCGGGGCTTTGCAATGAAGTTCTATACAGAGGAAGGCAACTGGGACCTGGTCGGCAACAACACCCCCGTCTTCTTCCTGCGCGATCCCCTGAAGTTCCCGGACCTGAATCACGCTGTCAAGCGCGACCCCCGGACAAACATGAGAAGCGCTCTCAACAACTGGGACTTCTGGTCCTCTTTACCCGAGGCGCTCCACCAGGTGACCATCGTCATGAGCGACCGGGGCATCCCCTGTTCCTATCGCCACATGCACGGTTTCGGCAGCCACACTTTCAGCCTCATCAACGGCCGGAATGAGCGCCACTGGGTAAAGTTTCATTTCAAGACGCAGCAGGGGATAAAGAACCTGACCGACCAGGAAGCCGAGGCTCTCGTAGGAAAGGACAGGGAGAGCCACCAGCGCGACCTGTACGAGAGCATAGAAAAACGCGACTTCCCCCGCTGGACCCTCTTCATCCAGGTTATGCCCGAGAAGGATGCGGCGACCTGCCCGTACAACCCCTTCGACTTGACCAAAGTCTGGTTCCACAGCGACTATCCCCTTATCGAGGTGGGCGTTCTCGAATTGAACCGAAATCCGGAAAACTACTTTGCCGAGGTAGAGCAGTCGGCTTTCAACCCGGCCCACGTTGTGCCCGGCATCGGCTTCTCGCCTGATAAGATGCTCCAGGGACGCCTTTTTTCTTACGGCGATGCCCAGCGCTACCGGTTGGGCGTCAACCACCACCTGATCCCGGTCAATGCCGCACGGTGCCCGGTCCACAGCTATCACCGGGACGGCCTCATGAGAGTCGACGGCAACTTCGGCGGCACCCTGGGGTACGAGCCGAACAGTTACGGCGAATGGCGGGAGCAGCCGGAGTTCGCCGAGCCGTCTTTGGGTCTGGAAGGCGCCGCCGATCATTGGAACCATCGAGAGGATACAGATTACTACACTCAGCCTGGCAAGCTCTTTCGCCTCATGGGACCGGAAAAGCAAGCACTCCTTTTCGCCAACACGGCCCGCTCCATAGGAGGAGCACCGAAGGAGATCCAGATGCGCCACATCGGGAATTGCATGAAGGCAGACCCTGCGTACGGCAAAGGGGTGGCAGAAGCCCTCGGCATCCGCCTGGGCAAGATAGGCAAAGCGGCATAGGATCGTCGTGCAGGTACAGGAGACAAACTCAAAATAGTATTTGTAGAGGGTATTTTGCGTCACATATAAAAGACCGTACAAGCGGCCTTCGGGGGAGACCGTTCCTTCCGGCGGCCGAAAGAAAGTAAAGGGAGGGATGATATGGCAAATTTGAAAGGATCGCAGACGGAAAAGAATTTGTTGAAGGCCTTTGCGGGTGAATCGCAAGCCAGGAACCGGTACACCTATTTCTCGTCCCAGGCCAGGAAAGAAGGATACGAGCAGATCTCATGGATTTTCGCCGACACAGCGGACAACGAGAAGGAGCACGCGAAAAGGTTCTTTTCGTTCCTCGAAGGCGGCGAACTTGAGCTTATGGCCTTCTATCCCGCCGGCCTGGTAGGAAAGACAACCGAAAACCTCCGGGAGGCAGCATCCGGCGAGCACCTGGAGTGGGGCACGCTCTACCCAGATTTCGCAGAAGTCGCTGATAAAGAGGGTTTCCCCGAGATAGCGAAGCTTTTCAGGATGGTCGCCGTCGCAGAAACGGGACACGAAAAAAGGTATCTCGTCCTTTACGACAACATTCAGAAAGGCAGGGTCTTCAAGAGGGACGCTTCGACGAAGTGGCGGTGCAGGAACTGCGGGTATGTGCACGAAGGCCCGGAGGCGCCTGCTGAATGCCCGGCCTGCGCTCATCCCCAGGCTCACTATGAGCTCATGATGCAGAACTATTAAAACTGCCGGGCGCGCCGGCATGCGGAAGGCCCTCGCGCACCGGTGCCGTCTCACAGAGGAGGGATTTACAATACGACAGTATTGCAAAGGGTCGAAAACCATCGTGGTCCGATCAATCTCCATCGATAACTGCCCGTCTTCGGTATAGGAGGTCTAGCCTTGGAGAAAAGGGAAACCCCGGCCCTGCTCCGGACGTTCTGGCTGTCGGAAATAATGGCCGAGAGCCTCTATGGTTTTCTCGCTCAGAGGTACGAGGATGACGACCGGAAAAAGTCTATCGTTGAGATAGGAAAAATGGAGTGCGGCCACGGGAAAGTCTGGAGTCAGCTCGCAGAACGCCTGCATAATGTCTCGTTCCGGGTATCGCTTTCGGTGAAGTGGAAGATAGCGCTGGCGAAGCTTCTTTCCCTTCTCCTCCCGCTCACCATATTCGTCCATTATCTGGAGCACAATGAAAAGAAGGCGATCCTTGACTACGCGCGGTTGCTTGAGACGTATAAAGGTGACGAGAAAACCAGAACGATCATCATCGGGGTGATAAAACAGGAGATCGGTCACGAATGGCACATGATGGAACAGATTGCGGACAGAAGACTCTATATCGCTAACCTGAGGGAAGCGATACCGGCGATGACAGCCGGCATCATAGAGACCCTCGGACTGGTAATAGGTCTTGTCGCGGCCCATGCAAGGGCTCTAGTTATAGGATTGACCGGCATGATCGCAGTGATCGGCGGAATGATCGCGGAGATGTCGGTCTCGTATATCGGCTCGAAGGGTCATTATGATCTTTACCAGGGAACGAACAGAGAGCTGAACGTGAAGACCGAGGTCAGCCCTTCCGTACTGCGGAGGGAGCTCGAAAACGATCTTATCGAGAAAGGAATCAGCGACGAAACGATAAGGCTCATAATGGACATCATAGGTAACGATACGGTCGTCCTGTCGAGCCTGGTCAGGACCATCAGGACCAGCTCCGATGTCCCTCTTCCGAGGGATTCCCTCAAGAGCACAGCCATCTTCTTTATCATCGGGGCCTTGCCGGTACTAGCGCCTTTCTTCGTCGCGTCCGCATGGGGTACAAATCCGCTGATCCCGGCGGTGGTTGCCTTTAGCCTCGCCTCATTCAGCATATCGATCGCGGGGTTCTTTATGGCAGTGCTCTCCGGTAGAAGTATATGGTCGAACATAGCCCACAACCTTTTCATAATCATGGGAACCTGCACCCTAACTTACATGGTGGGCCTGGCAGCCCGGTTTTTACTATAGACATTCCCCGATCCCACACTGCAAAAGACCACTTGACAGCACAACCGGCCATGCGTAATAGTGAAACTATGGGGTTATGACGGGGATTTCGTATTCGGAAAGAAGACGTGTCAGGCGCACGCGGAAAGCCGTCGTTGAAATCGCCTGTGCGGTGACATGTGGCTTCCACATAGCAGCGTCCACCGCAGAAAAACCAATAAGCCATTAGGGAGCGCTGCAAAGGGGGTGTGTCATGTTTTTCATGAACATTTGCACCTGGCGGCCGGAGGACGAAAAAGAGGTGAGGAAACGCAGGACCAACTGGAAGTGGCCTCGGGGGGTAAAGGTGATCTGCGAGTTTCTCGATCTGCAGGGCTGCAGGACGATAAACGTTATCGATGCCGATGCGAAAGGGCTTGTCGCGAGCCGGGCGGCCTGGACGGACATCCTGGAGTTCGAGACCTTCCCGGTCCAACCCTTCGGTGAAAGCAAGAGCCTAGCCAAGGGCTAAAGCAGACGGCGTTCTCACGACTTCCGCCGTTCCGGATAACGCACCTAAAAGTCCGGATAGGCCGGTTCAGGAAGCCTTGCCGACGAGCCGATACTGCAATTCCGTAGACCTGAGACGGAACCGTCCATCTCTCGTTTAAGGCACTCATGGCCGCAAGATTCTTGTATCCTTAGTTTAAACGAAGAGTAAGGGGTTAGATATTAATCGCCCTTCCGGTTGCCAGCTTGCGAGATAGATGGTAAATTGGATAAGAGGTATCTCGCCCCATGCCGGCAGAAAGGAATCTGAGGAAACCACGAACGAGGAGAACCGCCCGCGGACCTTTTCGGGATATCCTGGAGGCTACCCACTGGCTGAGCTCCAGCATGCTTCCCGAGAAGGTCATCGAGACTGTCCTGACTCACCTCTGTGAACGGCTGGGCAAGAGGTCTCGATGTGCCTTGCTCGAGGGCGACGATTTGAAGCTGCGGTTCTGGGCGGGTGAGCACACCTGTCCCGTAGGCGGCCTCCCGGTCGATAAAAAAAGTATAGTTTGGGAAGCCGTAAGGAAAGGCGTTCCAATCAACCTGACAGACCCTCGACAGACAAACGGCTACGTGCACAGCCTTGCCCAGGCAATCAAGATCAAGTCCGTCATACCTCTCATGTATGTTGACCCGGTAACGGAACAAACAAGGAAGCTTGGGGCCTTGATCGTCGATTCCGGGCAAGAAGGCGTGCCTATCTCGGACGAAGATTTTGAATACCTGCAAGTCATAGGGGAGCTTATAAGCGCCATCATAGGAAGAGTCGAGCTCATCGGCCAGCTCATGACTTCCTGCCGCAGGCAGGAGGCCATCCTCATGCAGACAGCGCATAATTTCCGGAACAGCATAGCTGTTATTGGCGGCTTTTCCCGGCGCATCGCACAAATGGCGCTGGACAAGGAAGTGGCGGAAAAAGCCAGGCACCTTAATGAGGAAGTGAAGGTCCTCGAAAAGCATCTCGCGGAGTTTGAAGCATACATGAGCTTGAAAACATAAAGTTGTTAGGCGGGGAGGCATTACGGATGCTCTATGAGTTCGATGGAAGGAAACCGGCTCTGGGGACGGGCACGTATGTGAGCGAGACAGCGACGGTCATCGGTGACGTGAGGATCGGCAGCGGGTGCTATATCGGTCACGGGGCCATCCTGCGGGGCGATTACGGGACAATCGAGATAGGCGACGGGACAGCCGTCGAGGAGAGTGTGATCATACACGCCCCGCCCCAGGACTCCTGCACGGTGGGCAAAAGGGTTACCATCGGTCACGGGGCCATCATCCACGCGAAGGCTATAGGCGATTCCGTCACCATAGGAATGGGCGCTATCCTGAGCATAAGGTCTGAAGTCGCAAGCGGCGCCATTATAGCCGAAGGATCGGTGGTCAAGCGGGAGCAGAAGATACCCGAGTCGATCGTTGCCGCAGGGAACCCGGCAAGAAAAGTCAGGGACGTGTCACAGGAGGAGAAGGAGTACGGGGACTGGGTGTCTCGGCTTTACATAGACCTCGCCCGGAAATATCTTGAACAGGGGATGAAAAGGATCTAAGCGGCGTGACGAACTTTCGACACAGAGGAAAATTGGCAGAAGTGCTCGTCATATTCCATTCTCAAACCGGCAATACGGAAAAGCTGGCGAGGGCCGTCGCCCGGGGCGTGGATGAAACGGAGAACGCGAGGGCGATCCTCAAGCGGGCCGCCGATTCTGCGGCGGCGGACCTGAAGAACTGTAGCGCCGTCGTAATATGTTCCCCCGAATACTTTGGCTACATGGCGGGCTTGGTAAAAGACTTTTTCGACAGGACATACGGGGATCTCAGGGATGATGCGACGGTGCAAAAGAAGCCTTTCTCCGTCGTTATCAGCGCGGCCAATGACGGGTCGTTCGCACTGAACCACATCGAACGGATCTGCCGAGGATATCGCCTGAAGAAGGTCCAGGAACCGATTGTCTGTAAGGGTAAGGTAACCGAAGATATGCTGGCGCGATGTCTCGATCTTGGCAGAACGATCGCCGAAGGTGTCAATGCGGGAATATTTTAAAAAGTTGCTGTACCAATGGAGGCAGCCGGCGGCTGCCCGGAAGAAAAAGGACCCGACCTCGCCCTTCCTTGCCGCGCCGGATTTATCGAGGGCACGGAATAAGGGACCAGGTATCGATTGGGCCCTGACAATTCGAGACTTTTGAAACGAATGGAATTTTCCCCAGGGAAGAGCGGCATCAGCCGTAGGTCACATCTTGTTCGTTCGTAGCCGGGCGAGCACTCTCGCCGCTTTGTTTATCGCGGGCTTCGGCACTTTTGTCAACCTTTATGCGACTCAGCCGCTCTTGCCTCAGTTCCGGCAGCTCTTTCGGGCCTCCGAGCTTCTGGTAAGCCTCACGGTAAGCGCCCCCATACTGGCAGTGGCGCTCACAGCTCCCCTGATCGGTTTGCTGTCGGACGCGCTGGGGCGTAAGAGAGTGATCGTTGCCGCGTTGCTCGGTCTCACTCTCCCGACGGCTTTGGCAGGGACGGCAGCGGGCCTCGGTCAACTCATTCTCTGGCGTTTTCTTCAAGGGCTCTTCATTCCCGGCATTGTTGCAGTCACCATGGCATACGTCAGTGAGGAATCGCCGTCCGAGTCCGTGGGGTTGACTATGGCAACCTACGTGACGGGCAACGTGGTCGGTGGTTTCGCCGGACGCTTCATCGCCGGTCTCACTGCAACCTGGTGGAGTTGGCGTGGGGTCTTTGCTATTCTTAGCGCGGTCACTTTTGCGGCGGCTCTTGCAACGTGGCGGCTCCTGCCTCGCCCCAACAAATTTGTCCGTCAACGCGATGTTGCCGCGGCCCTCCGGTCCATGGGCATGCACTTACGGAACCGGGAGCTTCTGGCCACTTATGCGGTAGGATTCACCGTTCTTTTTACCATAGTGGCGGCCTTTACCTATGTCAACTTCTACTTGGCCGATAGGCCCTTTTTCCTCGGGCCGGCCGCCCTATCCTCGATTTTTGCCGTATACCTCATCGGTGCGGTTATAACACCCCCCGCAGGGCACGTCATAGACCGCATCGGCCACCGCAGGGCGCTGGTGGGAGCCATAGGAATGTCCGCAGCGGGCATGCTGCTGACTTTAATCCATTTTATACCCGTCATCATTGCCGGCCTGGCGCTCGAGGCTTCGGGCGTATTTGCTTGCCAATCTGCATCGTCGAGCCACGTGGGCAGCGCGGCGGGTCACGCCCGGTCCTCCGCTGCCGGCTTATATGTCTCGTTTTACTACCTCGGCGGCTCGACGGGATCGATCCTGCCAGGCATTCTCTGGGAAAGAACCGGATGGTTCGGGTGCGTGGCAACCATACTCTGCATGCAGTGCTTGACCCTTTTAATAGCAAACAAGTTCTGGCGGGACCGATAAGGTGACCGACCGCGACCCGAGCCGCCGCGCGCCCCTCCGTCTCATTGAAGGCTCTTGATCTCCCCAGTCTCTCTAATGAGCACCGGATAACCGCCCAGGGAGGCAGGGATGCGCGATCGGGCCTCGGGAGTCAGCGCGGACACATACACGTAGATGCAGGGCCGGCCGTCGCAGAGACCCTGGCCGGTGCCGACAACGCCCGGGATCGACATGAGCCGCGGCGTCTGGCGCGCAAGAACCTCCTCGATTGTCTCCGGGCCGGCCCTCATCTCAGCCTCCCTCGGACAACACCCGTGGACCGGACAAAGGGCAAGACTGAGACCTGTCAGGAGCACCGCCAATAGCGTCCTTATTCGGCATCTCCCTTCCCCCTCCATTTCCACCTACTTGCCGTCTACGGTCACATTGAAGCTCGACAGCACTGCGCCGATCGGGTTGGCGAAGGCGTAGGTTCCCGTTCTATTTCCGGCAAACAACAAGCCGACCGGGTTCGCGGCGGTATTGTTAGTTACAAGCAAAGAACCCGAATCTCCCGCCTTTATGAAGGACTTAGGTGAGTAGACGGCGATCTGGTTCACAAAAGTGGCCGTACCCGAGCTATAGCTTACGTTTATCGTCGCATTGATTGCCTGGATTGCTCCGGTCGCCAAAGATGTAGTCCTCCCGTACTTCTGGACCGCCTGGCCGATCTTCGCGGAAGCGACAGCCGAGGCCGGCATACCGTACCCCCCTTTCGGCGTGCCCTTGCCGAGACGGTCGGTGTCCGACAAGGCAATGGCACAGTCTACCACATTAGTCGTCCCCGGCGTAAAATGGATGGGTACATATGCAGAGAGGCTACCGATGGCGTTCCCGGTGTTTACTTTGCAGCCCGTGTCGTAGACGCCCGGCTGGACGACAAGGCTGCCCGTCGGCGCAAGGTTCTCAAGAGCAAAAACATGGTTGTTGCTCAACGCATAGACGCTGCCGGCCCCGTCTTTCACCCTCGCGCTAATGGTCCCTGCAAGGCACTGCCCGATATTCCCCGTGGAGACCCCGATCGGTACGGGCCTGGGGAAATAGCCGGAGGGGTTCACAGCGGCATTTGACGGCATGGCCAGGATCTCTCCGGTGACAAGGGCGACCACCGGAGTGTTCTCTATCCTATCGGGAATTACCCCCGCCTGAGCCGTCCCTCTTGTAAAAACCACGATGGCAGGCGTCTCTCCATCCCCCAACCCAACGGCAGTTCCGACGACATCGGGCAAGGCCATCAAAGCATGATGGTGCTTCTCCCTCAGGTCGATAACCGCCCGAACCAGCGGATCGGCTTCGTCAAAATCTCCTCTATCGATTCCTGTGACAACGATTCCGCTGGTGATCCGCGCCTCCGCTCCGCCGGCCTGGATATACGGGAGGCCTTCCGCCATCACTGCGGCGGACAAAAGACAGAGCAGGGCGGCGATCGGACGCAAACTACGAAATTGAAAAAAGAGTCTCATGATAAACCTCTCTCTCGGTTGTCGGGCCTTTGGGTCTCTCCCCGTTCAATCATCTTTCAGCAATGGATGTGCCAGAATGTAAAACGTTGATATTTCGAGAAAAAGATGTGCCTTTAAGCCGGCAGGACTGTAAAGAAATCGGGCGGGTTGTAAGATAACCCGACACCTTGCGGCGCTTTCGGCTATGCTCTTTTGATTTTCATTCTCTCCGGCCAGTTCTTTAAGCGATCGCGCCCTTCTTCCTTTGCGGAGTAAAGGAGCCGGTCGGCGAGGCGGACCAGGTCCGAGGACCTCTGCTGCCTCTCCGGTACGAGTGTCGCCACGCCATAGCTCATTGTGAGGCGGTCCCCACCGGGTGAGCAAGGATGCTGTATAGCGAGGCGGCCTATGCGTTTCATGATCTTGTTAGCTATTGCCACGGCCCCATCGGGGTCTGTGTCCGTGAGGATACACGCAAATTCTTCACCCCCATAGCGGGCCGCCAGATCCCCCGCACGCCTTACGACACTCGATATAACCCCTGCTACCCGGCGCAGGCAGTCATCTCCGGCCATGTGCCCGCAGCGGTCGTTGAACTCCTTGAAATAATCGATATCCATGAGGATGAGCGAGAGATAGGATCCCTGGCGCAAGGCACTGCGCCATTCCCGTTCGAGAAGCTCGTCGAAGCGCCGCCTGTTGGAAAGGCCCGTAAGGCCGTCAGTGTTCGACAAAGTCTCGAGCATGTCCCAGTAGCGTCTCATCTCGGTAATGTCGCGGAATTTCCAGATCCTGCCGTACTGCTCCCCGTCTTTGCCGAGAACGGGGTGGGAGCTGGCGTCAATCACCGTCCCGTCCTTCAGCTCAAACTCTCCCCGGACCGTTTCTTCGGGGTGCCTATGGACACGGACGATCATATCGTAGAAACCCTTGGGGTTCTTTATCGCAGCCATTACATAATGGATCTTCTCCTCTTCGTCCCCATGGGTAACGATGTTCTGGGGGATCTTCCACATCTCTATCATCCGCCGGCTTTCCAAGACTTTCGGCCTTCTGCTGTCGACAATAAGGATACCGTCGTCGGAGGAGCGCACCATGGCCTGGAGGAACGTCGTCTTCCAGAGAAGCTCTTCCTCACGGATCGTCCTGTCGGTTATGTCGAGGAGCGTCCCGATTATCGCAGGCTTCCCCTGATAGACCGTACGGGAGCCATAAGCCTCGACGCATTTGACCTGCCCGCTCTTCGTGACTATCCTGAAGCTGAAATTCACGGAATCGACCTCTCCCGAAATTCTTTTCCGGATGTTCTCCTCTACCAGAGCCAGGTCGTCGGGATGGACCACGTCTTTCGGTCCTTTCAGGTTGACGAGCTCCTCTAGCGGGTAGCCGAATATCTCTGCAAGGCGTCCGTTGGCGTACTTGAAAAGGCCGTTATGGATGAGGTAGACGCCCACCAGTGCTTTTTCTACGAGGTTCCTGAACTTGCCCTCCGACTCGCGGAGGGCCTCTTCCGTCTTTTTCAGCTCCGTGATATCCTGCGTGACTCCTTCATAATAGAGGATCTCTCCCTGCCGTCCGCGCACCACGTGGGCGTTCATGGAGATCCAGAAGACACTGCCGTCCTTGCGGCGCCGCTTCGATTTGAAATTCCGGACTTCGCCGTCTCTCTCGATCTGCTCGGTGAATCGCGCTCGGCCGTCCGGTTCGACGTATAGCTGCTGCGGTGTGACTGAACGCATCATCTCGTCGGGAGACCTGTAACCATGCATCCGGGCGTGGGCGGGGTTGACGCTGATGTAGCGCCCGGCGGGTGTGCTCTGGAAAATTCCCTCGAAAGCGTTTTCAAAGATATTCCTGTAGCGCTCCTCCGATTCCCGGAGCCGTGCCTCGGCCTCCTTGCGCTCCGTGATGTCCCTCGATACAGTGTATAAAATCTCCCTGCCCCCTATCGGTACCACAGTCTGGGACATCTCGACCCAGAATTCTTTGCCGGTAAAGGTGCATCGAAGCCATTCGAAGTGGTTGCATCCCTGCCGCAGGGTAGCCGCATTCAACTCCCTGGCAGCATCGCGCGAGAGGCGGCCGTCGGGCTGCCTCTCGGGCGCTATATCCCACGGGGAAAGCCCGATCAAGCGGTCCTTGCCCGCGCACCCCATCTGCCTGAGGGCGGCGGCGTTGCAGTCCACATAAGTTTCTCCGTCTAAAAGGAAAATGGGGTCGGGCGAGTTCTCGAAAAGAAGCCTGAACTTCTCCGCCCCTTCGTCGGCGGCCTGCTCGGCCGCCTTCCGCTCGGTTGTATCGGTGAGGAAGCAGAGCGTAGCAGTCTTACCGTCCCAGCGTATCAGGACTGCGTACAAATCGACCCATCGGATGGCGCCGTCCCTGCGGACAATGCGGAACAGGTAAGTTCCGGGAAGTTCTTCCCCTCTCAGGCGGCGCCGCCAATGTTCGAGGACCATCTCCCGGTCGTCGGGATGGATCAAGTCGGCCATGGACTCCCCTAGCGGCTCATCCGGAGGAAGGCCGAGGAGAGCGCAGGCTGCGGGGTTGCGGAGTACGACCCTCTCGTCTGCGACGACAAATATCGCTTCGTCCGCCTTTTCGAAAAGGTCGCGCCGTCCCTTCTTGCTCTTTCTCAGGCCGCCTTCCGCCTGCCGGTTCGCAGCCGCGGCTTGTCCGTCCTCAAGCGGCGCCGAAGGGTAGGGCCGAACGTGACGCCTCTTTTTGCAAGCCCGCTCTTCCACGGGCGTAGGCGGCGCATGCGCGCGGCCCCCGCTGGCGCACCTTGCGCCGGTCTTCAGCCGGTGTTCACGACGCCTCTTTTCCATACTTCCATATTATCGACGGAAATAGAAAAAGCTAAAGGGAGGGCTTGTATTCGGCGCCGCTCTCCGGTTCGGATAGCGAGCGACGGCCCACCCGCCACTCTGCCCTTGTGTTCAAGTGCGTCACGGCAGGTATGGCTTTCCGAAGTTATCGAGGTAGGCAATTTCTTTCAAGGCCTTACGCGGCGTCTTTTGCGGAGTGGTAATGAAATGACCGACAGGGGTGAGGGAAACGATGGAATACCCCTCGGGTACACAAAGAATCTCTTCTGCTTTTCGCGCGTCGAAGGCGCCTACATGGCACGTTCCGAGGCCCAGGTTCCAGGCGGCGAGAACGACGTGCTCCATGGCAATGCCTGCGTCATACATGAACCAATCGCCCTTATCCGTTGCAGGCACACCTTTGTATATGCCCGATGCCCCTCTTAAGGCAGCCAGACATATGGTGACAGGGGCATCGACTATCGCCTGGCGGCAGGGGTTCTTTGCTGTGAGGGTCTCGGCGAGTCTTCGCTTCGTCTCTCCGTCTTTAACTATGATGAATCGCCAAACTTGCGTGTTCGCCCACGAGGGGGCAAGGCTGGCCGCTTCAAGGACTTCCCGGATCAGCGCGTCGGGTATGGGATCCTTTAAGAAGGTTCTTACGCTCTTTCTTTCTTTGATCACAGTCATCAGTTCCATTTGCTCACCTCTCGAACGTCCCGGCAGTACCTTGGTGCTCCCTATCCTCGCCGGCGCCTTCCGAACCTGCCGCTCAAGTTCATCCGGGCCTCTCCTTCGGACTTTACGGTTATTTTACCATATTGCAAGAAATGGCGGGCCTGTCAGCGCAAAACCGTTGACTTTTTACTTCCCTTTGTAGCGCCCGTCGATTATACTTCTCCCGGAGGTCCGATGAAGATACTGGTTACGGGAGGATGCGGTTTTATCGCTTCCCATGTGGCTGACGCATATATAGCAGCCGGCCACGACGTCGCAATAGTTGACGATCTGTCGACGGGGAAGATGGCGAACAAACCCGAAGGTGCGCGGTTCCATAAAGTGAATATCTGCGACCCCGCTGTCGAGGACATTTTCAGGATGGAGGAGCCCGACATCGTCAACCACCACGCGGCCCAGATATCCGTCCCCCTCTCGGTGCAGGAGCCTCTGATCGATGCGGAGGTGAACATAAAAGGCACCATCAGGCTCCTCGAGCTGTCGAGAAAGCACGGCGTAAAACGGTTCATATTTTCCTCGACGGGCGGCGCCATTTATGGAGAGGCGGACGTTGTCCCTACGGCTGAAGATTACCCGCCGCAGCCCGCTTCGCCGTATGCCATAGCGAAGTTTTCTGCTGAGAACTACATAAGGTTTTACGGCAGCCAGTACGGAATGAGTTACACGTGCCTGAGATACGCGAATGTCTACGGGCCGAGGCAGATTCCCCACGGAGAGGCGGGGGTGGTGGCGATCTTCACCGAGACTCTCCTCAAGGGGCGTCTGCCCACGATCAACCATTTTCCCGGCGAGCCCGAAGGGATGGTGCGTGATTACTGCTACGTGAAAGACGTAGCCTCGGCGAGCATCATGGCAACCACGGGAGGGAAGACGGGCATCTTCAACATCGGCACGGGCAGGGGCACGAGGACGAGGGAGCTCTACATGCGTATAGCGGAGGCGTTGCAAGAGAAAGGCATCGCTCTGCCCGACGGGTTCAAAACACCTCCCACGGCAGAGGCTCGGGGGGGCGATATCCGGGTGAGCACCCTGAAAGTGGAGAAGGCCAAGGAAGAGCTTGGCTTCGAGGCAATGCACGACCTGGCATCGGGGCTCTCCGAAACAATCGACTGGTATCTGGCTCAAAATAAGAAGCAAGACAGGTGATCCCCCGGCCGGACATTACGCCACGGGCATAAGATGCCGCCTGTGGGCACGAGCCGGCTTGTCTCCCCGAAATAGAGGACATTGTTCGGCGGGTCCAGATTCATTGAATGCGAGAGAGGGGATTTGAACCCCTACGGTTTAACCCGCTGGATCCTAAGGGCATAAAACACCGGAAACGAGACTCCATCAAAACCCGCGCAATTCCTTACAATCCATTCATTATCAAAGGCTTTCCGGTTTTCCCTGTATCGGTAGGAATCGGCCCAAAACGGCTACATACTGACCACCACGGGCATAAAACAGACATAACGGAAACTCTATGTCCCGGCGGCGTAGATCAACTTAGTAAATCGACTTTACCAGCTTTACCAGAGGTTAACTAAATGCCTAAGCCGAAGATCGATAAAGTCAAATTATCTGAGCTACTTAGGGCAGGTAAATCGCAGAAACAGATTGCTCAACTCTTCGGCGTCAGCGAGGGCGCCGTCTCGAAGGCGAAGAAGGAGCTCAACATCTCCGTCGTCAAAAACATTGCCTTGGAATCTGCCCACAGGGTGGTCGAGAAGAACCTGAACGCCGTGGAGCAACTACAGAAGATCAACGGCTATGCGAATGAACTCCTTGACCTTCTCATGCGATGGAGCCGCGGAGACGATGAGGCGCTGCAAATCCTCGAATCCCAGGTGAAAAAAGTCAAGCGGGGCAGTAAAGAAGAACCGGAAGAGGTCCTGGAGTACAAGTTCAAGGACCCCCGCGAACTCGCCCTTAAGGCCATGGCCGAAATACGAGGGCAATTGTCCCTGCAGCTCGATATCTTTAAGACGCTCTACGACGTGGAGGCCATAGCGGAATTTCAGAGAGAAGTACTCGAAGCGATTGGGGAGGTTAGTGCCGATGTCAGAGATAGGATTATTAGGCGTCTCAAGGAAGGCGGAGCTTTACGACCGTCTGCTACAATCGATCGATCAGCGGTTCGGCTCGTCTGATAGTGTTCGGCCTCTCGGGGAATGGGCCGCGTCGGTCCCTATCGTACTGGACGGGAAGCCCTTCACGTTCGAGAGACACGAATACCTCATCGACCCTTACGCAGACACCCACCCGTACCAGGTGGAGGAGAAGGCTGCCCAGCTCGGTCTCACATCGAAGGCGATGCTTAAGGCGATCCACAGCGCCCGGTACCGCAATTACCGGGGCATCCTCTACCTCTTCCCCAACAAGACGGACGTAACAGACTTCAGTAAGGGCCGGATCGACCCGCTCATCAATGACAACTCTGAGACAATAGGGAAATGGCTCAAGGACACGGACTCCGCGAACATAAAGCGCATCTGGAACTGCTTTCTTTATCTCCGCGGCATGACATCACGGGTGGGCCTGAAATCTGTGCCGGCCGACTTCATCATCTTTGACGAGCTGGACGAGGCCCCGCAGAACGCCGTCGACATGGCCATGGAGCGGATGGGCCACAGTGAATTCAAGGAGGTTTTCAAGCTCAGCAACCCGACCTTGCCCGATTATGGCATCGATAAAGCTTTCCAGGAGACCGACCAGCAGTACTGGCTCCTGAAGTGCGAGCGCTGCAGAGAGTATACCTGCCTGGAGGATACGTTCCCCGGTTGTCTCCTGGAGGTGGACGACGGCAGGGTCATCAGGGCCTGTCAGAATCCGAGGTGCAGGGGCGAGCTCAATCCCTCAATAGGAGAATGGGTGGCGAAGCGGCCTTCCATCACTGACAAGCGAGGCCGCCATTACTCCCAGCTCTTCAGTCACTTCGTTGAGCCGGCCGCAATCCTCCACCAGTTCAGGACCACGAGTAACCTCACCGACTTTTATAACCTCAAGATCGGGGTTGCCTACGTGGAAGCACATAACCGTCTGACCGTTCAAGAGGTCCTTTTCCTCTGCGGGAACGACGGTATAGCGAGCCAGGATCCGGGCCCCTGCTTCATGGGTGTTGACCAGGGCTCCGATCTCCACGTCGTCATCGGCAAGAAAGCCCGGCAGAAGGCGGGGAAAGTCATGCACCTGGACGTTTACAAGGAATGGGAAGAGCTTGACGGGCTAATGAGAAACTTTCACGTTTCCCGGTGCGTGGTAGACGCTCTTCCTGAGACCAGAAACGCCAGGGCCTTCGCGCAACGGCATAAGGGCAAAGTCTACCTGAACTACTACAATGACCATCAGCGGGGATCGTACGCATGGAATGACGCTGAATTCATCGTGCAGTGCAACCGTACGGAGAGCCTCGACGCAAGCCACAAGGAGATAGCCGACCAAACCATTATCCTCCCAAAAGAGTGTGAGATAGTGAAGACCTTCGCGGACCACCTCCACAATGCGGCCAAGAAGCTCGAGGAGGACGAGGAGACCGGCTCGAAGCGCTACATATACGTGAAGCTCGGGCCTGATCACTTCCGCCATGCGTTCAACTACGAGGCCATGGCCCGGCAGAGCAGCCCCATTTTCGTATTCGCAAACCTATAGAGGAGGGCAGGAATGAGCATTGTGGTGAAGGCAGAAAGGAATGAGAAGGGGTTAATAATCCACGAGATGGACAACGGCGAAAAGAAAGTGTATCAGGATATCCGAGGCGGTATCAGTTGGCCGCTTATGGATGAGAACCTGCCCGCCTACTATTGCATTTATGGAGAGGAGCGGGTGCCTACCCCACCATGGGCGATAGGAACCCCTCTCGACAGAGAACAGCCGCCAGGGCGGGGCAAGCTTTGCTTTCTGAGCGAATACGAGGCCCCTGATGCCCTTACATCGCTCGATGTGTTCTTTCAAAGGCTGACCGATGACACCACCCGCTACCTCTGTGAACACCTGTACGGCATAACGGAAAAACTTAAAGACGACGATTACAGCGGGTATGCCGAGGCCCTTCAGACCTTTGTCTATGAAAAGAAGACTCCCGGCAGACTGGAAGAGGCGCCATGGGTCGATCAACCGGCCCTAGGCATATACCACATCAATGCCTGGATAAAGAAAGGGCTGCTGGAGATCCCGCAGGGGTCCCTTCTGCTTGATCAGTTGCGAATGGTGCAGACAGATGCCGTGAAGGAGCTGCCGCGGAGACTCAATGCGGTGAATGCGCTACGGTTTGTCATTTGCAGCTTCGAGAAGAACAGACCGAACAGAAATTCCGGCTTCGTGCCCGACCGGGGTCCTGTCCACTACGGTGGAAGTGAAAGACGGCGACTCTGACATTGAAGACCTATTTCTGAGGGGACGGCACGGTGATTGCCGATGGTAGGCGCGCTGCAAGGAAGAACGAGGACCGGGGAATGACAAGCCCCCAGTAATCCCCCCTTGATTGGCGGTTCCACTTCACGGTAACTTCACAGTCAAAAAGGACATTTTCGCCCACTATTTTCTTAGTCATGCCAGGGCGGAAGGTAGACCAAGGAGGGGGAGAAATCCCCTTCCCTGCTTCCCCTGGAGAGGGTACCTATCCTCACGAGTGCTTCCTGCCATCCGCAGTCTCGCTTTTCTTAACCTCGAAGATTGTCTTGATATGCAGCCGCTCTGATGGTAATGAATAAATGAGGTGAAAGGTTGTCTCAAGGAGGACAGCATTAGTTCTTTAGACTTCTCAATCGGCGACGAAATAGCATCCAGCTTTAGGGTCAACGAGGTCATCCAGGGTGGCACAGAGGTTGTCTATCTATGTGAAGACCTGACAGAGAAGATTCCGGTCGCCCTGAAAACAGTCCACTTTCATGCCTTCGATGATTGGAGAGAAGTTCTCCAGGGTTTCATAAGGGAAGCGAAAATCTGGATTCAGCTCGGCCAAAGGCGAAACCTTGTCAGTGTCTATCGGATAGTGAATGTTGAAACCGACCAAGGCCTTTGCCCGTTGGTCGTGACCGAGTTGGTGAAAGGACACCCGGAGTTCGGGACTTCACTCGCCGGATGGATTCGGCATTCCGGCCTTGACATGCAACTGATAGTGCTCTTCTCCTTTGAAATCTGCATAGGCATGATGGAGGCTCAAAAAGCAATACGGGAGAGTGGGAGGGGCACGGACCTGATCCATTGCGACCTCAATCCGGAGAACATACTCATCAGCGCTGAAGGCGACGTAAAGATAGCGGACTTCGGCATGGCGAGGATTTTCGGTCCCTCCGGGGTCCTCACTTTCCCGTTGCTGAGCTCAGCTAGGTTCAATACCTTCGGCTGCACAAATGCACGCTGGGGCACACCGCCCTATATGTCTCCAGAGCAATGTTCGGGGGACTCTCTTACCATCCGGTCCGACATTTACTCTTTCGGGTGCACCCTTTATGAAATGTGCACCGGCAGGCATATATTTGATGCTGCTTCCTCTGAAGAGTTTATTGACAGGCATGTCCATAAGCCCCACATTCCCGTTCTTGCGAGAAACTCGAAAATCCCCCGAGGCGTCGCATCTCTTATCGAGCACTGTCTTCAAAAGGATCCTTTGAAACGTCCGTCCGATTTTTCGGCCGTCAAAGACCTGATCGATAAGCTGATTACCGAAGCTCATTACCCCTTACTTATTTTTGATCTGTGCGGTTTTTCCGGCCTCTCTAATGAACCGCGAGTCAAGAAAAGCTGGGATGTCTCACGGGAGACTGAGATTTGGCTTCTCGATGCGATACGTGGTCCCGACTATGTGGTGAAACAGGGGCTCGCGCGTGATGTTGAGGAAGTTGCAGCCGTCGTTGACAACATCCGCAACAGGAAAGACGGCGAGAATGCGGAAGAGGTGAAAGAAAAACGCCTGAAGAAAGCTTATGAGAGTCTCCTAGTCGGGGATTCCTTTTTCAAACTGTCTGAAACCGAGGAATCAATGGAGCCGGGACGGCAGGAGGAGCTGCTGCGGCTGGCTCTGTCCCAATATGTCATGGCCCAGGAGATCGCACCAGGTGATCCACGAACAGGTTTCAGGCTCGGAATGACCTACAACATGCTTGCGCACTTAGTCAGGGAGGAGAAGCGCCAGCTGAGTGATGGCTTTCTTGCCCTCGCCCGGCAAGAATATACGGACATCATCGAATCGAACATTGCTCCTTTCGGCGATGAAATTGGAAACACCTATTACTTTTCCCCATATCATGTCTGGTATCATAGGGCAGCGACCTATTTTACTGAGGACAATGTGACGAAGGCGGCCGAGGAGTGGCGCTCTTTGCTCTGCCTGATTGACCGGGATTTTAACACAGCTTTACCAAATTGGCAAAAAGTCTTGCGTCTGATTAAACGGGACGTTGAGCACGTGCTTGAAGTCGCTAAAGAGTGTCTGCCTACTCCTGATGAAAATGAATGACGAAGGCCTTTTGTGTTGAAAGAAACCTGCATGAAAGCCCACGCACCCTTCTTTTTCAAACAGCGGGGGGGGCGAACAAGGAGACTTGAAGGGGATGGCCTGTAAAACCACCCCTCCGGACCCTCCGAAGTCTCGCCCTGGAGGCGCTGAGGGGACGCAGGGCCCTCCATCCCGCCTCGCCGGACGCCCTCACGCGCCCCAGGAAGAGGGGCAGGGCCCCGTTTCCGGCTGCCATCGACTTGGGGGCCGATCCTTTACCCCTTCGAGGCAGAGAAACGAACTCTAAACGTCCCTAAAATCCTCTTTTCGGGGAGGGGGTGCCACTACTACCCTCTGAGGTCCACCGGGACGCCTGCAGCACACGCTACGCTGTGCGCTATAGGGACAAAAGGCTGGACTATCGATGGAAGACCTTGCAATTTTTTCAAGAGGATAGGAGACTGTGATAGGGGTGTTGAGATGTACGGCAGGGCAGCAAAGCAAAGGCGCAGGGATAGGCCCAAAGTTCAAGACCGTATCTTTTATGTTCACCACTGCAGCAGTTGCCCCTTTCTCTACGTGGACTCAACGTGGCCAGAAAGAAAATACGTAATTTACGGATGCAGGCTGATTCCTATGGCCGGAGGTGTTAGAAAAACCACTAAGGAAAATGAGGAGAGACAATTAAGGATAAGAGAAATGTTTCGAAACGACACTTGGGTCTCTCAAACCTGGATTCCCGATTATTGCCCCTTGCGTCAGCCTGGGCACGGCGCCATTACCGTTATGTATGCCGAATCCGGCGATCATCAGCTGATCGCGGATAAAGTGAGAATCGAGGATCATTATTGCTCCATGGCCAGGGAGGAAGAGGAGGCTAGGCTTCGGGTAGAAGCAAGGAAGCGGGAAATAGAAGAAAGAAAGCAGAAGAAGGAGGCTGGGCAACGGGAACGGGAAGAGGCCAGGCGCAGGAAGGAGGCTGAATCGATAGAAAGAGAAAACGTCAGGCGCCAGAAAAAGGCCGAAGCAGCAGACAGACAGACGGCACGCAGAAAAGAAAAAGAGGAGAGCGATAAAAAGGGATCACCCTCCTAAAAGCATGTATTCTCGCGTGATCCTCCCCTATTGAAGGGTGCTTCACGTCCCCCCCGTAGACTCACGGGAAAAGGCAGTAAGGGCGTCGATTGTGCGAGATTATAAGGCAGCGGAGGACGGCTAAGACTACTTGAGAAGTATGATTCTTCCCGGTCGTAATTTGTTTAATAACGCTGCGTCGCGTTGAACCTCGTCTTTGACCAACGCGATTACCTTGACACTATGTTTATGGCCTATTTTCCGAATGTGCTCTTCGACCACTTGAACAGATAGGTCCCCTTGGGAAACGCCCAATCTTTTCGCAAGATCAACATTCAAATCAGCGGAGTATCCAAAAAATGGATGTGATATATCGATTACTGTGCCTATAAAAACACGGGGGTTTTCTTCGAGGTCTTCTAATATTGAATCACTGAAGGCGAAGTCTATCACTCAGGCGGTTTGGTGGCTTACTTGAATAGTCTGATCTGAAACAAATTCAGTCCCAACGCCCTCGTCGGTTAAAATCTCATCAATGAACGAATGTACGCTACCTTTCACTATATGGCATTTCTTGGCGCCGCCTTTTAGGGCGTCGAGGCACGTCTGGACCTTAGGTATCATACCCCCGTAAATGACATTCCTTTTTATCAGCTCTTCAACCTGGCTTACGGTCAAACTTGAGATGAGATTCCCGTTTTCGTCCAACACTCCGTCCACATCGGTCATGAAAATGACCTTCTCTGCCCCGATCTTGGACGCAATGATCCCGGCAACGTCATCCGCATTCACGTTGAAACCAACATCGTCCGGTTTTGTCCCCGCTGTTACGGCCGAGACTATTGGGATAACGTCATCCGCAAGACCGTTCAAAAGCGAAACGTCAACTTCCTTGGGTATGCCGACGAAGCCCAATCCCAGCGATACGTCAGTTTGCTCCGACTTTACAAGCCCCGATTGACGCCCAAAAACTACGGATTTATACCCATGCTTCGCAATTTCCTTCTTTATTGCTTGGCTGATTTTTGCAAAGACGACGGCGGCAATCTCAAGTACCTCTCTGGATGTAACCCGTAGGCCGTCAACTGACTCTACCTGTAGGTTGTGCCTCGCCATCTCTTCGTTGAGTTGTCGGGAACCACCATGAACAAGAATTACGCTGATGCCGACCTTTTTCAGAAATACTACGTCCTCAATGAGCGATGGCAAAAGACTCAAATCATTTAAGACAGAGCCGCCGATTTTCAGCACAAAACGCTTACCAGAAAATGCGTTTATGTACGGAATTGCTTCCCTTAGCCTGGGTCCGGAAAGATCGTGTTTTTTAACCAGTTCTCTAGCGGTCTTTATGAGAGAGAGTTGTGTGGTCACTTATCCCCTATCCCGGTTTCGTCATTACCTGGAGAGACGCCGGCAATCTCCATGGTTTTAAAATCGATCCTGCGCACAGGGTATAATAAATAGTAAAAATTGTCAAGCATTTTTGTGTTAAAAATCACAAACACTCCTATTGGGGCGGTTATTCAAGGGCTTCATTTCCCAGAAGTCCTTGAACTTTGTATACAATCGGCATCTCGAACAGTATTATCGCTGATTAAGTGTAATCCTTAAGTAAGCATTTTTCACGTAGAGTCAAGGAGGCAGCCTGTCAGAGACCGTAAAATTACGCTAGCTCGAAACATGAAACGAACTATTTTCAAGGTTTAAAGACAGTTGTCGTCTTGACCGTCTAGCTATTTGTGACACTGGGCCAGCGGCCTTTCCGTATCCTGTGCCTTTGCTACATCCTGAATGCCTTTAAGTGTGAGCTGCGGGCTGAAATAAATGGTCGGTGGGAAGTCATGTCAAGGGGTGAGAAACCGTTGCGATAGCCGGGGGCTCCTTTGCCGTCCACGCCTCCTCTCTCCTCCCCCACTACGGCCCTGCCGGTGGCACGCTGGAGCGCCCTGAAGGCGATAGAAGGACCGGCAGAGGGAAGTTTATAGCACTCCGCTGAGAAGCACGATCCGGGGGGCAGCCTATGCGGTCGTTTCCGAGGTTTTCAGGAAGCGGTCTATCTCGTCTTTCCGAACGTAGACAATCCGGCGTGATAGCTTAACAGCTGTGAGTTTTCCGTCTTTGATCCATCGCCAAAGGGTGACCTTCGAAATGCCTAATTTGTCGGCCGCTTCCTGGAGAGTTAGAAGGCTTTCATCTACCATCTTTAAAAGATAAAAGATTTCAATACCCTTGTCAACATTTCAATCAATTACATATTTCTCTTGACAGCCATCTTAGGATATTGTAACTTAATGAAAGCCAATGAAAGTAAAAAGGCCAGGGTAAACAGACATGGCGAAGGCCGTCGGCTACATCCGAGTCTCCACCGAAGAGCAGGCCCGGGAGGGCGTGAGCCTCGACAACCAGAAGGCGAGGATCGAGCAGTACTGCGCCTATCGAAGTTTCTCCTTGTCTGATATCATTGCCGACGCCGGCATCTCGGGAGGGAAGAACAAGACAAGGCCCGGGTTCATCGAGCTTCTCGATAGGGTCGAGGCCGGACAGGCCGACGTCATTGTCCTCTACTCTCTTGAACGGCTCTCCCGTGACATGCTCACCTTGCTTGCCATCGAACGGCTGTTTAATGAGAAGGGTATCGAGCTCCACACTGTCGAGGGGCAGGTTGATACAAGCTCCCCCGACGGATGGCTGAACTTTGCCATGAAGGCCTTCCTGGGCGAGATGGAAAGACGACAGGTAAGGTACCGGACAAAGCGGGCCATGGAGTTCAAGAAGAACCAGGGCGCCATTGTCGGTTCCATACCATACGGGTACAGGAGAAACGGTCACACCCTGGAGGAGAACCCCCAAGAGCAGGTCGTGATCCGTGCGGTGAATGACCTCTACAGGGACTCTTCACGGCTCGTCGACGTGTGCAGGTTCCTCAAGGAAGCAAACATCAAGGCACGGAACGGGAAGAGCTTCACCCCGCAGCAGGTGAAGCGCCTCATACACGGCTATCAAAACTCCTTCGCCAAAGGACACGGTAAGCTTGGCCGCCACATCAGGCGGTTCATCGAGGCCGTTGCATAAAACACGCATTTGTTCTGACTGACATTACGCCGACAGTGCTGTAACATATGAGGAACAGAGCGTCTTCAAAACTGACTGACCAAAGGGGGAAAGTATGGAGAGCGGTGGAGAGAAGATCACCTGGTTCGGCCAGAAGATAACAACGTCTTCCCATGTCCCCTTAAAATCGGTCGCAGGCCGGCTCCCCCAATTCATACGCGAGCCTTTCGGGAGTAATGATTATTTGGATGTCATCCTCAGCTGCTGCACGAACCTGCCACATCGTGCGTACGGGGTTCGACGGCGCCATAGAGGATCCCTTTGAGAAAGCCCTTCCCCATCAGAGGAAGGTAAAGAACGATGTTGAAGTACCAGGGTCCTGTGCGCCGGTCAGGGACGTGTTTCATTTGAGCCAGGTTCTGAGCTGGATCGCCAGCCATAGGAACACCATTGAGGACAGGCTCGTCAAGACCAGAGAGGTCTACGATCTTGTCAGCCCTCTCGTCAACTGACACTCACCGAGGGAGAATAACAAGGGGAGCCCCTTGTTATTCTCTCAGCGAGGCAAAGGCTCTAAGCCTCGAGCGTCCACTCCGATTTCGTTTGTCGCTTTCTTCCTAAAATGTTGCGCCGAGGACTTCAACTGAGAGTACAATCTTTCATGTGGCAATCTTACCTTTGGCTACGACAATTCTGTTCTTCCTTCTAAGAGCTTACTGCAGGGTTCCGAGAAACCTTTGCCGAAAGACCCAGACCTAAGTCCCAATTGATTCTTGGACTTGGCAGTATTAGTGTTCATTTTGTGCAGTAATTCGGTGCGACGTGTCGGCACTCACACAATGGGATAGCTTTTACGTAATCGTAGGCTCTGCTGCAGGTGCCTTGATCGGATTGAAGTTCGTCGTTGTAATGCTCGTTGCCGAAAGACCGGCACTTCGTACGGCTATGGCCGGCGACGCGCGCCCGGGTGCGAAGTGATATGAAAGTTCCTCGCAAGATCTCTTATCCTGCCTGAACACTGCGACGGATCGCGTATCTCCTTGAGGAAATCTATGCCAAGAGACAGCGCATCAGCCACCCTCTTGCCGGTCGGCTTTTCCAGCGGCACCACGTGGTCGTCGGTCATTATAATGACACCACGTAGATGTCATAGGGGTAAGGGTTGGGTATGAGCGTCGCCTCTCCCCTCGTCAGTCTGCCCTCCGGAAGCACGCGGTCCACGAACCGAGGGGTTGACTTTCCTCTCATCTCAAGGCAGAAAGGACACTGCCCCTTAATCTCGGGTCGTTCATAATCGTGAAGGAAAAGCCGCTGCGGCCTGATCGCATTGAAGTGCGAGAGATGGCCAGACTTTCCCGTAAGAGGGTCGATTCTTACTTGAAACTCTTCAGTGTTCTCCGCGAACGCTTTCCGAGGGTCAAGAAATGTGCTGCGGCAATTGACAACTTCGAACTTCACAAGCGTCATGTCTGGCCTGTCTACTTGTGAATTCGTCACAACTGTTCGGCCTGCATCACAAAGATCGTATACTTTTCCCGCTGCGTGATATCAGCCGGCCTCAGCCAATGGCCACATCTGTCGTCGAAATAGAGAGTTGTATGCCCACACCAACTTCCGGGATTTCCGCCACCAGACATCCCTTTGCCTCTCTGCCTCACTTGCTCCAGCTCGTTATTATTTGTTCTGCCATCGTATAGGGATCGACATGCCTTGCCACCAAATCCGCGAGAATCCTGTCCCATAAATGTTCCCGTTCAATTCTTTCCATCACCTGCTCAGTTATCCTTCCTTCGAGTATTTTGACGAAAGTTGTTTTCATTCGTTCCTTAACCTTTTGATCAAAACAGCCGCCTTGGAGCAACGCCTCCCTATGGCGATAAACCGCTGACACCACTTCCGCAACCCCTTTTCCTGAAATCGCCTCCGTCTTCAAAATGGGAGGAGCCCAGTTATCGTATCTTGCACCTGCGATCTCCAAGGCCAGCCTCAGGTCCTCTTCCATCTTCCCGGTACCTTCTCGTTCGCACTTGTTGATCACAAAAATATCTCCAATTTCGATAATGCCTGCCTTCATAGCCTGGATCTCGTCTCCCATTCCGGGAACTAGTACGACGACGGAGGTGTTTGCTAGATGTGCGACGTCGACCTCGTCCTGACCTACTCCCACCGTCTCGACGAGAATGACATCCTTACCCATGGCATCCATGATATTGATGATGTCGTATGTCGCTCTCGATAGCCCTCCCAGGTACCCGCGGGTGGCCAAAGAGCGTATGAAAACACCCTCATCGGTAGCGTGGCGCTGCATCCGAATTCTGTCGCCTAGAAAGGCGCCTCCCGAGAACGGACTGGAAGGATCTATAGCAACAGCACCGACGGTCTTGCCTTCCTTACGAAGCAAATCGATCACCGTATCAACCAATGTCGACTTGCCTGCTCCGGGTGCTCCCGTAATTCCTACCACATACGCCTTCCCTGTATAACGGTACAACTGCTTTAGAGTTTCGAGTGCCTCGGGTATTCGATCTTCCACATCTCTCATTAATCGGGATGCGGTAAGAATATCCCCGGCTATAACACGGTCAATGGCGTTCATTGACACAAAGTATCATTATTTTATACACAGAGGCAATAAAAAAATATTCACATCTGAAATTTATGTTGACAAAACCAATGTAACCATATTATCATCGTTTGTTAGCTACAAAATGGCTATAAAAGAGAAAACAAAGCTAAGCCAGTGACACTATTTATCATACATGGATAATATATTAAGGGTACAGAGTACCATATTTTAATATAAAAGACCCGAAGAGGAGGTAATTATGGAGGAATTTTCTACTGCAAGATTTGAGGTTGAATTCAAGAACAGGACAGTCCCTTACCTGGTGCAGGCGAGAGCCAAGGAGTTGGGAGACAAGGTATTCTTCATGTTTGAGAAGCAGAAAGTCACGTACAAGGAACTCGATGCGAACGTGAACCGTGTTGCCAACTCGCTTACCAAAATGGGGTTGAAGAAGGGCGACAAGGTATGCTTTATGATGAAGAATTCAATCGAATTCATTTACTCCTGGTTTGCACTGGGTAAGCTCGGTATCGTGATGGTGCCGATGAATCCGACGCTGCGGGGGAATCTTCTTCAGTACATCATTCACAATTCTGACGCAACCCTCGCCTTTGTCGACAATGATCTTGTAGATCGTGTTCAGTTCATAGAGGGTTCTATCCCGAAAATCAACGGTGTTGTGGTCGTGCAAGAGAATCCCGAGCACAAGGAATCAGTCAACTTCAAGCGGATCAAGGTGACGCCATTCGAGGCATTGTTAAAGGGGTCTCCATCCGCTCCGGGAGTCGAGGTGTTTCCCTGGGAGACGATGTCTATTCTCTACACCTCTGGAACTACCGGTCCTTCAAAAGGGGCTTTGCTCAGCCATCATTACTATTACAATACCGCTTGGTCAGCCCTCTATTACATGCAGCATTCAGAAAACGACGTCTTATACTCCTGTCTTCCCTTTTTCCATGCAAACGCGTCGATGTCCTCTATCTACACAACGTTGCTCGTTAAAGCATCTTTTGCGATGGGAAAGAGGTTCAGCCTGAGAAGCTTCTGGGACGAGATCGATATGTATAAAGCGACTCACACCGATGTGATGGGTTCCATCCTCGTCCTTCTTATGAAGCAGGATCCAAAGCCCGACGACGCGAAGAACAGTCTAAAAGTAGTTAACTCTGTCCCGCTGATCCCAGACTCTCTTGAATTCGAGAAGAGGTTCGGGGTGAAACTGATAGGAATGTTCGGGGCGACAGAGACAAGCATATGCATCGCGTCGCCCTTCAATGAAGAGACAAAGCCTGATTCTTGCGGGAAAAGCCTGCCTCAGTACGAATGCCGCATCTTCGATGACAACGACATCGAGTGCCCGCCTGGTGTACCTGGGGAGATAGTGGTTCGGGGGAATCAGCCATTTATTCAGATGGATGGCTACTACAATCTGCCCGACGTCAGCCTCAGAGTTTTCAGGAACCTCTGGTACCACACGGGAGACTATGGCATGCAGGACGAAAAAGGGTACTTCTATTTCGTAGACCGGAGGAAGGACTCGATCCGAAGGAGAGGCGAGAACATCTCGTCTTTTGAGGTAGAGGAAGTAGTTAATTCTCATCCGGCAGTACTTGAGTCGGCCGCAATCGCGATCAAAGACAAAGAAATGACCGAGGATGAAGTGAAGATATGCGTGATATTGAAGGAAGGGCAGACCCTGAATCCAGCTGATCTGATCATGTATTGTAAGGAACGGATGGCTTACTTCATGGTTCCCCGGTATATCGAATTCATGAAGGAGTTTCCCAAGACACCCAATCAGAAAATCGAGAAGTATAAGCTGCGGGAAGGAGGCATATCTGCAGCGACCTGGGACAGGGAAGCCGCAGGCATCAAGATCACACGATGAAGTCTAACTCGAACGCCATTCGCCCGAGGCGGGCTGGAGGGTAATCATGTTTGACAAAGATTATTTGAAAAAAATAAGAGAAGAAAAAAAGCGCTGGGAGGAAACGGTCGTCAAAGAGAGGTTGGGTCAGGCTAAAGAGATGAAGGATCCCTTCAAGACTGATTCGCAGATTGAGGTTAAGAGGTTGTATACTCCTCTTGACCTTGAAGAAGCCGGATTCGATTACCTGGCTGATTCCGGTTGGCCGGGCGCTTACCCCTTTGCACGGGGTATTGATCCTGTGATGTATCGTACTGCCCCCTGGGTGATGATGCAGTACAGCGGTTTTGGATCGGCTGAAGAAACCAATAAACGCTTTAAATACCTGCTTGGCCAGGGTGCTACCTCCTTCTCTATCGCTCTTGACTTGCCGACGCACAAGGCGCTTGATTCCGATGATCCGCTTGCCGAAGGCGAGGTGGGGAAGACAGGGGTGCCTATCGACTCTCTTAAATCACTTGAGGCCATCTTTGATGAAATCAAGCTGGATTCAGTGAAAATGTTCATCTGCGTTGGCATGTCTACAGGCCCTATTATTCTTCCCCTCTTTCTGTCTCTTGCAGAAAAGTCTGGAGTGCCTCCGAGCAACTTCGGGCTATTTATGACGAATGAATCTCTCATGGAATTTGCGTGTCGAGGAACTCAATTTACTACACCCGAGGGTCATTTCAGGCTCTCCGCCGACGTCGTTGAATACAGCGCGAAAAATTGTCCTAACTTCTCTCCCTTGCAGCTTTCCGGCTACCATGCTCGAGAAGCGGGAGCTACGGCAATTCAGGAACTCGCTTTTCCGCTGGCTAACTGCATTGCCTATATTGAGGAAATGAGTAGAAGAGGTCTCTCGATTGACGATTATGCTGGAAGCTTTTCATGGTTTCTGTCCTCATCGCTTGATTTCTTAGAAGAGGTTGCTAAGTTCAGGGCTTTTAGAAAAATATGGGCGAAAATAGCGAGAGATCGCTTCGGGGCCAAGAACGCTAAGACCATGCAGGCAAAGATCATGATCTACAGTGGAGGCAGTCATCTTACACGCCGTCAGCCCTACATTAACTTGGCCAGAACCACAATTCAGGCGTTAGCCTCCGTCCTGGGCGGTATTCAGTTTATGAACCTCTCTTCTTTTGATGAAGCTTATCAAATACCCACCCAGGAAGGCGCAACAATGGCTGTTCGCATTCAGCAGATACTGGCTTTCGAGACGGGCGTGACGAAGACGGTGGATCCTCTTGCCGGAAGCTACTACATCGAGACGCTTACAAAGAAGATTGAAAACGGGGTCTACGACTATTTGGGAAAGATCGAGAAGATGGGGGGAGCAATCAAGGCGATTGAAAAGGGCTTTTACCAGTCCGAGATTGCTGAGCAGGCTTATCGCTATAATCGGGAAATCGAGTCAAAGGACCGGATCAAGGTGGCCTTGAACGAGTTTGTTATGGATGAGGACGTTCGAGTTGCGCCTCTCCGATATGACCCGGACGCTGAGAGAAAGACGATTGATGCCCTTATAAGACTCCGTAAGGAAAGAGACAATGCGAAAGTCGAGAAGTGCTTGGACAATGTGAGGCGTGTTCTCAGAAGCAGCGATAATGCGATACCGGCCATTCTAGATGCAGTGAAAGCGTATGCGACGGTTGGCGAACTTGGATCAGTTATTCGAGAAGTCTATGGGAGATATGAAGAAGGAATCACGCGGTTCCAAATTTGATGAGGAGGACGATCATGGGGAGGGCAATCCGTATATTGATAGCGAAGCCAGGTCTAGATGGCCACGACCGGGGTGCGAAGCTAATCTCCAGAGTGCTTGTGGAGGCCGGCGTTGAAGTCATCTATACCGGAAAGTTCCAGACCCCTGAGCAGATAGTGGGAGCGGCAATCCAGGAGGGTGTGGATGGCATTGGGCTCAGCATCCTTTCTGGTTCCCACATGACGATGTTTAGGAAGGTACTTGACCTGCTAAAGCAGAAGAAGGTCGACGATGTCGTAGTGTTTGGGGGAGGCGTGATAATGCCTGATGATATTCCCCAGTTGCAGCAAATGGGCGTCGACAGAATCTTCCCCCCCGACACGCCCACTTCTCAGATTGTCGATTATGTGAAAGGAGTCAGGACCCGGAGAAATCGGTAGGCAGGAGAGTCGACTTCCACGATTATGCTAAAGATAGATGATTTACATCTCTTCTTCGGAAAGGCCCATATTTTGAAGGGCACATCGATTTTCGTGGGCGAGAATGAAATTGTATCGATCGTCGGATCGAATGGAGCAGGAAAAACAACGCTTCTCAATGCGATTTCCAGGCTCATTCCTCAGAAGTCCGGAACGATTTTTTTCAACGACCTCTGCCTGGACAGAGTCCGCTACACGTCGGTGGTCCGTCTCGGCTTAATCCACGTTCCTGAAGGAAGGATGATCATACCTTCCCTCACAGTCAGGGAGAACCTTGATCTAGGTGCCTTTCATGAAGCAGCTAGGAAACGCCGCGGTGAGAGCTTGAAAGACGTGTATCGATTGTTTCCTGTTCTGGAAGGGAGAAAGAGCCAGGTAGCAGGTACGCTGAGCGGGGGTGAACAACAGATGCTCGCGATAGGAAGAGGTTTGATGTCTCTACCAAGACTTTTGATGCTCGATGAGCCGACTCTTGGGCTGGGTCCTCTTGTTGTCGGACACATTTTTGACATTATTCGACAGATCAATGCAAAAGGCGTCGCTATCCTGTTGGTCGAACAAAACGTCAGGAAGGCGTTAAGCATTTCAACGCGCAGTTATGTGATGGAAAATGGGCACGTAACTCTGGAAGGGGCGGGGAGCGAGTTATTGGAGAATGAACTGATGAGGAAGGCATTTCTGGGGCTCTGAGTAAGATTTGGACAAACAGCGGGCGGGTTCTTAGGCAAGGGGGTTTGGAGTCAATCAAAGAAAGGAGGAGTTATGGGAAAAAGAAGCAGAAAGACCAATAGAAGTTTCGTACTGGTATCCATTCTTGTCGGTGTATGTCTATTGCTCTCAGCGTCAACCCCGATCCTCGCACAGAATCAGCCAAAGGAGATAAAGATTGGGATACTTTATTGCATGACCGGGCCTCTTGCATCGATTGCTCGTCTTTGTGTCAATGGGCATGAGATGGCGGCGGAAGAGATCAATGCGAAGGGGGGAATTAAGTCTCTCGGAGGAGCCAAGATCAAATTTGTGGTGGGCGATACCGAAAGCAAGCCCCAGGTAGCGATGTCGGCCGCTGAAAAGCTTATCACAAAGGATAACGTCGTTGCACTGCTTGGCCCGTATTCGAGCGGCATCGCCTTTCCATCAACCCAAATCTCCGAAAAATACAAGTGTCCAAACATCCTGTCCGGCCCTGTTGCCAACCAGATCACCGAACGCGGCTTCAAGTATATCTTTCGCACGGTCTATAACGCGACTACAAATGCTCGGGTAGCTCTCGATTTTGTAAAATGGGTCGGGGACAAGACCGGGCAAAGGCCGAAAAGAGTCGCGATCCTTCACGAAGATACCCTTTTCGGGCAATCGACAGCGAAGTCGTGGAAGGAAATGTTGCCCAAGTACGGTCTTGAGCTCGTCGCGGAACTCCCTTATCAGAAGACGACCCAAGACCTCTCAACGACGATAATGAAGTTAAAGGCAGCAAAGCCAGATCTGGTTCTCCAGGTTTCTTACACCAATGACGCAATCCTCGTAACTCGAACGATGTACGACCTCGATTTCAACTGTATGGGAAGAATTCCTTCCGGGGGAGGGCATATAGACCCGGCTTTCGCCAAGGCTGTGGGCAAGCTGGCTGACGATCTTATTGTCAATCACCATTACCATCCCTCTTTCAAGGGACCGAAAAACAAGAACCAAATTGCTAACGAGAAATATAAGAAGAAGTACGGGATTGACATGGACGACTATAGCGGACCGGCCTATGACGCCACTTGGGTGCTTGCGGATGCGCTGGAAAGAGCGGGCTCAATGGACAGACAAAAGGTGAGAGACGCCATCGCAGCCACAGACATCAATTGGAATAATTCGCCGGTGCTGAGGCCATTCCAGTACAAATTTGATGCGACCGGGCAGGCGCCAGCAACGGGTGTCTTCACACAGTTTCGAGATGGCAAAATGCAGGTGATCTGGCCTGAGGAATATGCTTCTGCGAAGGTTGTATGGCCGATGCGGACGTGGAAAGAGAGAGGCCTCAGGTAAGCAAAAAGGGTAGGCTGGAAGGAAGCGCCTGCTCCCTTCCAGCCGATTTTATAAGAGGAAGATTTCGAAAGCATGGATAGCACATTCTTAGGGCAGGTGATCGTAAGTGGTTTTCTTACCGGAGGACTCTATGCCTTGGTGGCCGTCGGGCTCACCATGATTTTTGGAGTCCTCAAGATCATCAATTTTGCCCATGGGGAATTCCTGATGCTGGGAATGTATCTTAGCTTCTTCTTGACAACCTATCTGCATCTGGATCCCTACATCAGTCTTCTGGTAATTATTCCTGTCTTCTTTCTCTTCGGTGCCTTCGTTCAATATGGGTTGATCAACCGGATACTTTCGTCGACGTCAGATATACACATACTCTTTACGCTTGGCCTTTCCATGTTCCTTCAAAATGCCATGCTCTTCATATTTGGTCCGTACATGAGAAGCATCCAGACAAGCTACCTGAAGAAGGTCTACACTCTAGGCTCTTTGAATATCAACAGCACCCGCTTAATTGCCTTCATCTTTGCTCTGGTTATTACGGCAATTCTGTACCTATTTCTTAAAGAAAGCAATATAGGGAGGGCAATAAGGGCATGTGCTGATGAGAGAAAAGGCGCCAGGGTAGTCGGGATAGACATAGAGAGAATGTATCTTATTGCCTTTGGCATAGGTACCGCTTGTGCGGGGGCAGCAGGAGGACTCCTCATGCCATTTTGCTATGCTGACCCCCATGTTGGAACAACATTCATATTGGTCGCTTTTGTCGTTGTCGTTTTGGGTGGTATCGGTAACTTCATGGGCGCACTGATAGGCGGTTTCATCATAGGATTTGCCGAGGCCTTTGGCTCCGTTGTCCTTCCCGATTCGCTGAAACAGGTCGTCACCTTCGGGATTCTGGTGCTGATTCTTTTTTTCAGGCCTACTGGTTTATTCGGAAAGGGAAGAGCATGATGAAAAGTGTTGTCAGAAGCAGATCTTCTCTCGTTTTGGTTGCTCTCGGAATTGTTTGTCTCTTCCTGCCTGCAATCCTGGGCGAATACTTGATACATGTGATGATCCTGATCTTTTTCTATGCATATCTCGGGCAGTGCTGGAATATTCTTGGCGGCTATGCAGGACAACTTTCTATCGGCCATGCCGCATATTATGGGATCGGAGCTTATACTTCAACTCTTTTGTTTACACACCTCGGCCTCACGCCTTGGCTCGGCATGATTGCAGGGGGTGTGGCGGCAATGATGCTTGGCCTCTTTACCGGGTATCTTTGTTTCCGTTTCGGTCTCAAGGGACCTTACTTTGCACTGGCTACTCTGGGCTTTGCCGAAATACTTCGGCTGATTTGTCTCAATATGACATCAATCGGGGGCGCACAGGGTATCCTAATCCCTCTTCTCGGCCAGGACTTCTTGAAGTTTCAATTTATGGAGCGAAAGTTCTTTTACTATATAGTCTTCGGAATGCTGATACTCTCGATCGCCGTTGTAACGAGAATTGAGAAAAGCAGAATGGGCTACTATTTCAGAGCCCTGCATCAGAATGAGGATGCGGCAGAAGCGCTTGGTATTGATATTACCCGCTACAAACTGATCGCGGTTGGCCTGAGCTCCTTCCTTACCGCCCTCGGCGGTACCTTCTATGCTCAGTATACGATGTATATTGAACCTGAAATCATGTTCGGTTCCTTCACATCCGTAGATATTCTTCTCAGAACCATCATCGGGGGCGCGGGGACCGTGTACGGCCCCGTCATAGGTTCGTTTATCCTGACGCCTGTGTCGGAAATAATGCGTAATGTCGTGGGAGGCGGCAAATCGGGGATCAATATAATGGTCTTCGGTATTATTGTCATGCTTATCTGTATTTTCATGCAAAAGGGGATATTGCCCTGGTTGAAAGCCAGGGTGAGCAATTATTTCGGCAGCGAAAACGAGGACAGCGCTTCCGAATATGTTATCAAGGAGGGGACATCATGAAACAGAAGAGGGTTGCTATTGTGGCAGCGGGTATAACTCGCTTTGGAAATCGTCAGGCAACATTCAGAGACTTGATCGCTGAAGCCGGAAAGGCGACTTTCGACAACAACAAGAATATCAAGCCAAAGGACTTGCAATCGTTTATTCTTTCGGCCGTGTATCCCGAAAGAGCCGCCTTTCAGGGACACCCCGCCCCGCTTGCGGCAGAGTGGTGCGGAGTAAGACCGTCGGAATTTCACTGTCGGGTAGAAAATCAATGTGGTAGTGGAACAACAGCGATTAGAACAGCGTATTGTGTGATCCTGTCAGGGCTTACTGATATGGTCATGGTCGTGGGTGCAGAGAAGGTCATGGTCCCTTCCCATGGAGAGATATTTCTCAACGCGATGGCCGGCTGTGACCGCGAGTGGGAAGGGTGCTTCGGTGTAACACCCCCTCCCCTTTTTGCCATGGTGGCCCAAGCACACATGAAAAAGTACGGGACGACGGAAGAGCAACTCGCCCTAGTTTCAGTAAAGAACCATAATCATTCTGTCAACAACCCCTATGCACATCACCAGAAGGGCGCGAGTCTCGAGCAGGTGATGAAGTCCAGGCCAATCGCGAAACCCCTCAAGCTCTTTGATTGTTCAACCAATACTGACGGGGCGGCTGGTGTTATTTTGACAACGGAGGAGAGGGCCAGGGATTACACCGATAAGCCTATCTATATACTTGGTACGGCGCAAATAAATGACGGATATCCGTGGGTGAACTACCCAAAGGACTGGTCGAGTTGGCCGGCACTCAAGATTGCCGCCCAAAAGGCTTACGACATGGCAGGCATAAGCCCGATGGATATTGACGTAGCGGAGGTACACGATTGTTTCACCATTTCGGAAATAATTGAATGCGAAGAGCTGGGTTTCTGCGAGAAAGGCCAGGGTGGCAGGTTTGTGCAGGAAGGGCTGTCGGATCATGGCGGCCAGGTGGTGGTGAATCCAAGCGGTGGGTTGATCGCTTGCGGACACCCGTTCGGTGCGACAGGTGTGCGCCAGGCATGGGAAGCCTTTATTCAGCTGAGAGGAGAAGCAGGAGTGCGGCAGGTCAAAGATGCCAAGATTGCACTGGGACACAACCTGAGCGGCTTGGGTGAGCATCATATCCTGATATATGGGAGGAACTAATGGCAACTACAGACAAGAAATATAATTACATTATACACCCTGATGTTTATATTACCGATCCCGTACCTTTGCAGACCCCGGATCAAAACCGTGTTTATACTTTCTACGACAACCTGCGTGAAGGGCGCCTGACCACCACCCGCTGTAAAGAGTGCGGCTGCATCGCGTGGCCTCCCCGTGTTGTCTGTTTCGAATGCATGTCGGACCAGCTTGAGTGGGTGGACTTCCCCGACCCGGGGAGGATCTATGCCTTCACGGTGCAGGAGAACGGAAATCCCCCCGGTTTTCCTGTACCCACTATCTATGCATTGATAGACTTTGATAATGGGAAGAGAATCATTTCTCCAATTGTCGATTGCGATCCGAGTGAGGTGACCGTCGGAGCGGAAGTGGCACTCAAGGTTGTGCCGGCTCCCAAGGACCGGGTGCTCTTCTTCTTCACACTGAAAGATAAGAAGTAGGCAGGCCGAGGAAGATGCCGATTCTCGATGTAAGAGGAATCTCAAAAGCGTTTGGCGGCCTTCTGGCCGTAAACGATACATCTTTCTACGTTAACGAAGGGGAAATAGTGGGGTTGATCGGCCCCAACGGCGCCGGGAAGACAACGGTCTTTCACCTTATCTCTGGGTACTATCGCCCTGACAGAGGCGCTGTATTTTTTGAGGAACAGGATATTACAGGGAAGAGGCCGAGCAAAATTTGCAAGCTCGGCCTCACCAGAACGTTCCAGAAGGTGCAGCCTTTTCCCACGATGACGGTGCTTGAGAATGTGCTGGTCGGTTGTCTCGGAAGATTTGGTAGAATAAGAGACGCAAGGGTAAAGGCATTGGAAGTCCTGGAGATTACCGAACTGGTGAAGATCAAGGATCGAATGGGTGAAAGCCTTACTCTTGGGCAATGGAAGTTGCTCGAGATTGCCAAAGCTCTCGCAACTGACCCTTCTCTCTTGCTTTTAGATGAGGTCCTTGCAGGAATGAATGGAGCCGAGGTAATGGAAGCGTTGATTCTTATTAGACAAATTAAAGATAGAGGGGTTACAATACTGATGGTGGAGCATGTGATGCAGGCAATAATGGCGCTTTCGGATCGAATTGTTGTTCTGGCAAATGGGGCGAAGATAGCGGAAGGCTCACCACAGGATGTGACTCAGAATGAACATGTTATTAAAGCCTATCTTGGCGATGACTTTTTGACGATGTAAAAGAAACAAAGGAGATGGTGTGAAGATCGGAGAAAAGATCAGAAAGGAAAGGAAACTTGCCCAACTTACGATCGAAACACTTGCACAGAAGATAGGTGTCAGCAAAATGACTGTGCAGCGCATTGAGACTGGAAAGACTTCCCCGTCCATTGCAGTGCTCGGGGATATTGCGCAGACCCTTCGAAAACCCATCACAACTCTTATCAATGAGAGCGAGAGCAGCGGGTATATAAAGATTGTCAGAATGAAAGAACAATTTGTGCTTGCTGGTGACAAGCTAACCTCGAGAATTCTCTGTCCGCGCGGGTCTCTTAGCATACCAGAGAGCGAAAGCATGGCGGTCTATTATGTTGAGGTCAAAGAGGGAACGGAACTGGAGGGCCACAGAAATAAGGGATATGAATGGGTCTTTCAACTGAGCGGGACGACGGAGTTCAGTTATCACAAGAAGAAGTATATATGCAATGAAGGTGACGTGTTTTTCTACGATGGAACAAGAGTTCACTCAGCCAGATATCTAGGGGACAACAAATTTTTCCTTATTTCTTTTAAATAAGGGTTCGGTCCGGAATTCTGTGTTTGTTGGCCTTACCCTTTGGAACGGAACAAAGCATCCGCGTAATACGATCACGTAACGGTTTATGCTCGATCGAGTCAATCTGCAGGGAGGAGAAATCGACATGGCGGGGGCATACGAAGATTCCTACCAAAGATCTATAGCCGATCCCCAGGCATTCTGGGGCGAGGCTGCAAGAGACATTCATTGGTACAAACCCTATATTAAGGTCCTTGATGCGGAATCGGCGCCATTCTATAGCTGGTTCAAGGGTGGTGAGTTAAATACCTGCTACAATGCGATTGATGTCCATGTGCTTGACGGACGGGGAGATCAAGTAGCACTCATCTACGATAGCCCCGTTACGGATACCATCAAGAAGTTCACCTACAACGAATTGTTGGACCTCGTGTCGAAGTGTGCGGGTACGCTGGCATCGCTCGGTGTGAAGAAGGGTGACAGAGTTGTTATTTATATGCCAACGATCCCAGAGGCTGCAATTGCGATGCTTGCTTGTGCAAGGATCGGCGCTATTCACTCTGTGGTCTTCGGCGGCTTTGCGCCTCACGAGCTTGCCATTCGCATTGACGATGCCAAGCCGAAAATAATCATGTCTGCATCATGCGGAATCGAGGGCAAGAAGATCATCGAGTACAAGCCGCTGTTGGAACAGGCACTTATTGTAGCCCATCATAAGCCTGAGAAGTGCATCGTTTATCAACGAGAGCAAGCGAAAGCTCGCATGAGCTTAGGCAGGGATCTCGATTGGGCGGACTGTATGGCCGAAGATAGAGCCGCAGATTGTGTTCCCGTTCGGTCCTCCGATCCCCTTTATATCCTTTACACCTCTGGTACCACAGGCATGCCCAAGGGCGTCGTCCGTGATAACGGAGGCCATGCAGTGGCGCTAAAATGGAGCATGAAGAATATTTACGGGGTCGATCCTGGGGATGTTTTCTGGGCCGCGTCTGATGTTGGCTGGGTAGTCGGACATTCCTACATTGTCTATGCACCACTTCTCTACGGTTGCACTACGGTGATGTACGAAGGAAAGCCTGTCGGGACTCCGGACCCAGGCGCTTTCTGGAGAGTCATTTCTGATCATAAGGTGAAGGCGCTATTCACAGCACCAACGGCATTTAGGGCCATAAAGAAAGAGGATCCGAATGGGACCTTCCTAAAAGGTTACGATCTCTCTCACTTCAAATCTCTGTTTCTCGCCGGGGAGAGGCTGGACCCGGACACCTACTACTGGGCAAGCCAATTACTGCAAAGACCGGTTATCGACCACTGGTGGCAGACGGAAACAGGATGGGCTATCGCGGCAAACTGCGTAGGGTTGGAGCAACTGCCGATAAGAGCGGGTTCTCCTACAAAGCCTGTACCAGGATATCAGATAGAGATTATGAGTGACAACGGGGCGGTGCTTCCCGCAGGGAAAGAAGGAACCATTGTCATAAAACTTCCTCTTCCTCCTGGCAGCTTCATGACTTTATGGAAACAGGATGCCAAATTCAGGGAATCATATACCGATCCTTTCCCACAATACTATTATACGGGCGATGGGGGCTACTTTGACAAGGATGGGTATCTCTATGTGATGGGTCGGGTTGATGATGTAATTAATGCGGCAGGGCACCGACTTTCGACCGGAGCGATGGAGGAAGTTATTTCAAAGCATCCCGATATTGCAGAATGCGCCGTGGTAGGCGTTGAGGATAACCTTAAGGGGCAGTTGCCTTTCGGTTTTGTCGTTATGAAATCTACAGTCGAGACTGAACCGAAGCAAATAATTGAAGAGTTGATCCGAATGGTAAGAAACCAGATTGGAGCCATTGCTTGTTTCAACCGGGCTGTAGTCGTTAAGCGCCTTCCAAAGACCCGATCTGGAAAGATTCTCAGAAAAAGCCTGAAGAAGATCGCGGATAATCAACCGTATGACGTGCCTTCAACGATCGATGATCCCGAGAGCCTCAAGGAGATTGAGGATGCCCTAAAAAGTATGGGGTAACATAAATAGCTTTGCGTAGTTCGTTCGGTTTCGTTTCTTCGATAGAATGAAATACCCAAGACTCTTCTCGCCCATAAATATCGGAAGCTGCACGTTGCAGCCAAATCGCGTGATGATGACAGCCGCAGTCACAAGGCTTGCAGGCGAGGACGGAGATGTAACCCAGCAAATCATTGACAGATACCAACGTATTGCCATGGGTGGGGTGGGCGCTATTGTTGTTGAAGCAGCGGTCGTCCTCTCCTCCCGAAGCTCATTTAACTTGCGTATCAGTGATGATTCGTTTATCAGTCAGCTGAGAAATTTGGTGCGCGCCATAAAGGGGGTCAGAGGTAAAGATCGGCATTCAGCTTATGCACTTCCTCAAGCTTTCCAGAAGGGGATGGAGACAGAAGGTTGAAGATCTGACACCTGAAGAGATTGCGGAGATACCCACTCAATTTGCGGCGTCTGTGAGAGCAAGGGCCTCCGGTTTCGATTTTGTTGAGCTTCACATGTCACATTTTACGACGCTTGCTTCCTTCCTCTCCTTAAGGAATAAGAGAAATGATGAATACGGTGGCGATCTTCTAGGTAGACTTAGGCTCCCCCACTGAGGTAATAGTGGCCACCCGGCAATCTGTGGGAAATGATTACCCTGTCGGCCTGAGAATGCTCGGAGAAGAGTTCATTAAGGAAGGTAACACCCTTAGAAGCACCGGCCTCAATCGGACCCACCCCTCGCCGGTGAAGAGACCCACCTGACCGGCGTTCGGCCGGCGGCAACGCCGCCGGTTTAGAGACCCACCCCCTCTACCTTCAAACCCCCTTAGATTCTCCCGCAAGACTGTTCTCCCAAGCATCTTTGGTCCACACTCTTTCCAACCGACGTGGTTGCGGAGGAGCCATGGAGAAGACGTGCCCCCACTGCGGGAAGAGGTTTCTCCCCCATCCCGCTGTTCTCAACCAGCAATACTGCGGAAGCGCCGACTGTCAGAGAGCCAGAAAAAGGAAGTGGCAGAAAGAAAAGCTCAAAAGCGACCCAGACTACCGGGAGAACCAGGCCGCGGCCCAGAAGGCGTGGCGCGAAAGAAACAGGGGCTACTGGAGAGAGTACCGGAAGAAAAACAAGACCTACAGCGAGCGGAACCGCCTCCGTCAGAGCGAGCGGAACCGTCAGAGGCGCGTGATTGCAAAGATGGACGAGCTTGGAGCAAAAAGCCTCGTATCTCCAGGCCGCTATCGGCTCGTCCCTCTTTACGGTAAGATTGCAAAGATGGACGAGCTCATCGTCGAAATCGGCGTCGTTGCAGGGGAATGCGCTGTCGGGTGAATGATTGCAAAGAGACGACCAGCTTCTCATTTCTTCCGCTCCCCGTTATTCTAAGAGCCGATGGACTGACCTATAGAAGACGTCGCCGTATCGAAGATGGGCGAGAGATACGCAGCCTTCAGGATCGTGAGCCCGAAGGCGGACGAGGCCATGGCGAAGTCGATGAAGAAATACGGACAACTGTCCCCCGTCGTGTGCGCCAAGATCGGCGACGGCTGCGAGCTCGTCGACGGGTTCAAGCGCCTCCGGGCCTGCCGGAGCCTCGGAAAGGAGACGCTCAAGGCGAGGGTTCTCAACGGAACAGAAAGAGTCTTAAAGGCCGCAATCATACAGTTGAACCGGGGCAGATCGATAAGCGGGCTCGAAGAGGCCATGGTGCTCTCTTCTCTTTATAGAGACGACGGACTCTCCCAGACGGAGACCGCCGTTCTCCTGGGCAGGCACAAAAGCTGGGTATCAAGAAGGATATCTCTTATAGAGAGACTGAGCGACGAGGTGCGACAGGACGTCAGGCTGGGTCTTCTTTCCCAGAGCATGGGCAGGGAGCTCGCGATGTTGCCGCGCGGCAACCAGAAGGAGGCGGCACATGCGATCATCAAGCACCGGCTCTCCACGAGGGAGGCGGCAAAGCTCATCGCGTATCTTCTGTCCCGCCCGAAGTGGGACTATCATTGCATACTCGCGAGCCCCTGGAAAGCAGTAGGCCCCCGCGAGCCTCGACCGAAGGGGTTCGCCATACGGCTCGCATCCTTTGCGCGTGTTTGCACTGCGGTTGCGGAAGGGATGAAAACGATCGCCCCGGAAGAAGCACAAAGGCTCTCCGGGCTTATAGGCTCCGCCGTCGGCGTTGCGGAAGCCGCCATCGCCGCTCTGAAGGAGGCATTGTGAGCCGGGAGCAGTTCGAGCATACGCTCATCATGATGTACCGGGAGGGCTGGTCGATACGCTCCCTGTCCCGTTACTTTGGCACGTCGAGGAATGCGGTCCGGAGGATCTTAAGGGTCCACGAGAGGCGGAGGAACATAGGCCGCGATGTTCTCACAAAAAGGCTAAAGAGAGCCAGCAAGCTCGACGCCTTCGAACCAGAGATGAAGAGGATCTTCGGCAAATACCCGGACATCACCGCCGTGCGCCTCCTTGAAGAGCTCAAGGAGGCAGGCTACGCCGGAGGGATCACGATACTCCGCGAGCGGCTCGCCGATATGAGGCCTCATAAGGAGCCGGTCATGCGGTTCGAGACTGAGGCGGGCCTCCAGGGCCAAATGGATTAGAGCCCCTATACGATCCCTTTCGCGAGGAGCGGCAAGGCAACCGTCCAGTGCTTCTCCTACATCCTCGGCTTCTCCCGCAGGCAGTACGTCGACTTTACGACGAGGAGAGACTTCTTTAGCCTTATCCGCAGGCACGAGGACGCCTTCCAATACTATAACGGCGTTCCCAGGGAATGTCTGTACGATAACGAAAAGACCGTCGTCCTCCGGTGAGAGGCGGGCAAGCCCGTCTTCAACCCGGCGTTTGTCAGCTTTATTACGCACTACAACTGCAAGCCCGTCGCGTGCCGGCCTGGGCGGCCTGAAACGAAGGGGAAGATCAAGGCGCCGTTTAAATACGTAGAATTGAACCTTTTAGGCGGCAGGGAGTTCGAGGACCTGGAGGATTTGAGGAGAGTCGCTCGGTGGTGGCTGAAGGAGAAGTCAGACCTCCACGTCCACCGCACCACGGGAAAGCCTCCCCTTGAACTCTTCGAGGAGGAGAATTTCCAGCCTCTGCCCGCCCATCCCTACGATACTGCGGAAGTTGCATTGCGGGTCTGCGACGCGGAAGGATTTGTAGCCTTCGAGACGAACCGATACTCCGCGCCCTCGGACTACATCGCCGACATCCTCACGATAAAGGCGACGGAGCATGAGATCCTCATCTTCAGTCCCGAGATCGACCTTATCGCCCGGTATGAAAGACTCCCCGCGGGCCAGGGCAAAAAGGTCGAGAACCCCGACCACTTCGCGCCGAAGTGCGTTCGCTACGGCCTGGAGCCGGTGAGGGAGGCCTTCATCGCCCTGGGAGAAGCGGCAGACGAGTTCTTGAAAGGGCTAGTCGAAAAGCACCCGAGGAGGTGCGGCTTCCATGCAAGGTATATCCTCCGGATGAAAGAACACTATGAGAGCGGCGACATCCACGGCGCCGTCGAGCACGCCCTCAAGTACGGCGCCTTCGACGCCCATGCGGTCGAAAGGATCCTGAAAGCGAAGGCCGAGCCCCGCACGCTCGAGTCCGCGAGAAACGAGAAGGCCCGGAAGGACCTAGAAAAGGCGCTGCCGAGGATCGCGTAGCGGCCGCTCGACGAGTACAGCGAACTTCTGGAGAAGGACGATGAAAGCTATGCCGGAAGAAACCCTGACGAGGATCAGGGGCCATCTGAAGACCTTGCGCCTGACGGCGATGGAGAAAGCCCTTGAGAAGGAGCTGTCGGAGGCGGCGAAGAAAGCGCTTGCTCCCATGGACCTCCTCGAGCGGCTTCTATCCATCGAGGCCAACGCGCTCATCGAACGAAGGATAGAGCGAAGGGTAAGGGAGTCGAAGCTCCCCGAGAGAAAGCTCCTCGCCGACCTCGACTTCGCCTTCCAGACGGGCGTCGACAAGGCCCAGATCATGGAGATCGCGAAGCTCGACTTCGTGGAGCGCAAGCAAGGACTTGTCGTTGCGGGGAACTCGGGCACAGGGAAGAGCCACATTGCGAAAGCGCTGCTTCTTCTTGCCTGCGCGAGGCTTTACCGCTGCAGATATACCACTGCCGCCGGCATGCTCGCCGACCTCATGGCAAGCAGGGCGGACAACACCCTCCCTATGAAGCTTAAGGCCTACACCTCTCCCGACTTCCTACTCATCGACGAGGTGGGCTTCGATCGGCTGGAGCAGGAGGACGCGAGGAACGCTTCCCTATTCTTCAAAGTTATCGACGGCAGGTACTGCAAGGGGTCGACGCTCATTACAACGAACATTGACTTTAGTCAGCTCGGGGACTATCTCGGCGATCCCGTCGTCACCACCGCCATCGTCGATCGCATGGTGCATCACTCCATTATCATCACCATCCAGGGGCCGAGCTGGAGGATGCACGAGTCGAAGAAGCTGAACGCCAGGACAGGCAAAGCCAAGTCGTAATCCCTCCAATCTTGCCTTAGAAGCAGAGGACGACCCACTGCGGCGATGGCGCGCCAGGGGGCGGGTCCTCAAACCGGCGCTAAACGTCCCCCTTAACTCAAGAACATGCAACTATTGGGTGGGTCCGTTCGTGTGGGCAAGGTGGGTTCATTCTTAAACGATGACTCTACACCCTTCTCCAGAGCGAGCCGATCGCAAAGCGTTTCGCATTGCTTGACGTCGATTTTATTAGTGTTTCTGCAGGCGAACGGTTTGAGGATGCAGAACAACCACGAGCGAATATGCCGATTTTTGCTGGAACGGGATATAGCGGGCACCGGATGAGCCCGAGGTGGTGGAGCCCCGATGGGACCCAGGTGTATTTGGCAGAAGGCATTCGGAATGCAGTAAGGGAAGTGGGGAAAGAGGTGCCAATCGTTACAGCCGGGAAGATCCGTATGCCTGGCCTGGCAGAAGAAATCCTTGAAAAGGAAAAGGCTGACATAATTGGTATGGCGCGAACCTTGTTGGCAGATCCAGATTGGCCCAACAAGGCGAAGGCGGGAAGAGCCGAAGAAATTGTGAAGTGTGCGGCGCCCTTTTTTCTTGATTTTTTTCTTGACTTCCAAAGCTATATTATAGCTATAATATAACTAGCATGAAAAACCGGATGGTTTTGAGATCACTATTAAATAAATATAGGAGGTTACAATGGGTAATCAGGCGAAATGGGATTACACACAATTCCCGGGCTATAAGAAATACCCGCATCTGTTCAAGCCGATCCAGATCGGTAAATTGACTATCCCGAACCGCATCAAGTATGCGGCCACCGAGGATAACCTGAACGATAAGAACGGCTTTGTCACCGATGCAGACGTAGCTTATATCCGGGAGAGGGCCAAGGGCGTCGTGGGCGGCATTTGCACTATGCAGGGGGTTTACATGGATGAGCCCCGGCAGGGTCAGGGCTATGTGGGCCAGGCTGCCTGCTGGGATGACAAGTACATACCCGGGCTGAAACGCCTCGCCGACGCGATCAAGGAGGAGGGCGCGATTGCCGCAACCCAGCTGATGCACTGCGGCCGTGTCGGGGCGGTAGACGTCGCTCAGTGTCAAGGCCCCTCGCCTGTTCCCCAGAGGCTGAGGATCTTTCGGCCCGTCCAGGTGATGACGAAGGAAGATATCAGACAGAGCATCAAGGAGCACGTCGATGCGACGATCAGGCTGGTGAAAGCCGGTTTTGAGATCGTGGAGATATCGGGCATCGTGGGTTACCTCATTTCAAATTTCATTTCGAGTTACACCAACAAGCGAACAGATGAATATGGTGGGGATATCAAAGGAAGGATGCGGTTCGTCACAGAAATCATCAAGGAGTGCAAGGCCGTCCTCGGTGACATCCCCCTCGGCATCAGGCTTTGCTCGGACGAGCTTCTGGATGACGTGCGAGGTAACACGCCTGAGGAATCGATGATCACTTACCAGATGGCCGAGGAAGCCGGTGTCGATTACATGAGCGTCACTCTGGGCTGGCAGGAATCCATCTACCCCGTTATTTCCCGGGATATACCCCAGGGAAACTGGCTGCACCTGGCCAAGCGGGCGAAAGACCACATAAAGATACCCGTCATGATGGCCTACCGCCTCTTCGACCCGGCCATCCCCAACAAAGCAATAGGCGAAGGCATGACCGATATGTGGGAGATGTGCCGTCCTATGATCGCCGATCCACTCCTTCCGAAGAAGGTGCTCGAAGGGAACGAGGACGAGATCCGCTGGTGCGTGGCATGCAACGTGTGCCTCGCCAGGCTCTTCAGGGACGCACCCATGACCTGCTACATCAATCCGGTCTGTGCCCATGAGTGGGACCCCAGGTTCCAGATCAAGCCTGCCGATGTGAAAAAGAAGGTTATGGTAGTCGGTGCCGGAGCAGCGGGTATGGAGGCGGCCTGGGTTGCGGCCGAGCGGGGACACGAGGTCCATGTCTACGACAAACGGGGTGAACTGGGCGGAACGCTTCTCGAAGCGAGAAGGGCGCCTTATGGTGATGACGAACTCTATTCCGCAATCAACTTCGCAAGGGCCAAGGGCGAGAAAGCAGGCGTGGAGTACCACATGGAGACCCCAGTAACGCCGGAACTGATCGAAGAAGAAGCACCTGACACTGTTGTCCTTGCTCTTGGGGCGAAACACATAAAAGGCACCGCACCCGGATTTGAAAGGGAAAACGTGGTAGGCGTCCACGACGTTCTCGCAGGCAAGGCAAAGGTCGGTGAGAACGTGGTCGTGTGGGGGAACTACAAGCCCGGCGTGGGCGTCGCCCTCTTCCTTGCGAAACAGGGGAAGAAAGTGACCATAGTGGGTAAGCACAAGGATTTCGCCATCGACGTCAATCCCTCTTTTCGTTGGCGTTATGCGGCCTTCCTCAGACAGAACGGCGTGAACGTATACAACGACTGCGACATCGCGGAGATTACAGGTGAAGGTGTTACGGTAGCCACCTATGACGGTTACAAGTTCCCTTTGAAAGCCGATACTGTGGTCTGCACCGAAAGGGCGCCCAACAAGGATCTCCAGGACGCAGTGAAGGAGCAGGGCATCGAGCTCTATACGGTTGGGGATATGGTAACACCACGTAACCTGTCGAGTGCCGTGCACGACGGGTACAAGATAGGGCTGAAGATATAAAACTAACAAGGAGGATACCATGCCTGTTGACGCAGAAAAGGAAATAACGCGGCTGTGGAGGGCGCTCCACGGGGCACAGGATACGGCCATAAAGAACTTCTACCAGTGGCGTAAAGTGGCGGTCGAGCTTGCCGGGAAGAGCGGCAACGCCATGGAGATCGGACTCAAGGGATGGGAAGCGATGGCCCAAGACCTTGGGAAATCCTACCTGCCCCGGCTGAGCTTCAAGAAAGGCGAGCCGGGATTTATTCAGATCGTGGGGGGATTGATCGCCGGGACGTGGCAGAGCTATGGAGCCGTAGTGGACGTGAAGCTGGGTCGGAGCCCCACTGAAGCGATCATCACGTGGTCGCGGTGCCCGTGGCCAGCCTTTGCGAAAGAGTTCAATGTGGCTATGAAGGAAGATCTGGCAGGATGCAATCTTGTGATGGCAACGGTTGTTAACATGGCGAATGCCTTTATGGGCACGGACCTGAAGGTCGAGACGATGAAGGCTATTCCCCGAAGTGAGGGTGCGTGCGTGAGAAGATTGTACAAATAAGGAGGTATATATGTCAGCCCAGATAGATCTGGAGAAATGCAAGAGATGCGGCGGCGCGGTGCAGCCACTGTGCGTGGAGATTTGTCCGGACCAGGCGATCAGGATACAGGATGACAGGCCAGTGGTCACCGAGTTTCTGTGCGAGGACTGCAATGAGTGCGGCTTTGTCTGTCCTGACCATGCCTTAAAGATTCCCCTTGAGAAAGTGACGTTCTAAGACCAGGAGGTATTGAGTGAAGATCAATAAAATAGACCATCTGTGCATTGCGGTGAAGGACCTCGAAGAGGCAAGGAAGCATTGGGAGCCCATCCTTGGAAAAGGGCCCGACGATTCTTACGTTGACGAGCTTGAAAAGATAAAGGTTGCCAGATACTGGCTGGGTGGTGTCGGCTTCGAGTTGATGCAGTCGACGGCACCCGACGGCGATGTGGCAAAATGGATCGAGAAGAGAGGTGAAGGTATCATGCTCATCGGCTTCAACGTGGACAACACGCGTGAAGCAATGGCGGAGCTCAAGCCCAAAGACTACCCCTTTATCGGAGGGGCGAGGCCGTGGCGGGACTGCGAGTTTGCCTTCGTCCATCCCAAGGCAGTCAACGGCGTGCTTCTCGAGCTCATCGATTATAAGTGGAATGAGCTTAAGAAGTGAGAAGCAAGAAGGGCTCGCGGGGAGGGAGGTGCAAGCGTTTCGCCCCGCGAGTTTCAGGGGGTCAACGGCATGGCTGATGCGATTCTGGTGATCGGCGGCGGTGTAGCGGGCATCCACGTTGCACTCAACGCAGCCGAGTACGGGAGCAAGGTGTACCTTGTGGATGATACGGCAAGTATCGGGGGCATGATGGCCCGTCTGGACAAGACATTTCCCACAAACGACTGCTCCATCTGTATCGAAGCGCCCCGGATGTACGAAGTGGACAACCACGAGAACATAGAGATCCTCACCAACACGGAGGTCAGACGCATACAACGGGTTAATGGCGATTTCAAGGTCCGCATGGTGAGAAAGGCAAAGTATGTAGATGAGGAGAAGTGTACTGGGTGCGGTGCGTGCGTGCAGGCGTGCCCCGTTGCACTCCCCGATGATATGGACGGTAAAATCGGAGGAACGAGGAAGCTCATCTCCATGCCTTTTCCCCAGGCGGTGCCGAATATGGGGGTAGTAGATCCCCGCTGCCGGGGAGGGAAGATGCGGGAGAAGGGCGCCTGCGTGGGAGGCTGCGTAGTCGACTGCAGCCAGTGCACCGAGTGCCCCATCGCCCTTTGTGTCAAGGCGTGCATTAAGGAAGGAAAGAACGCGGTCGTGCTGTGGGACAAGGACAAGCCAATCGACGTGGAGGTCAAAAGCATCGTTGTTGCGTCAGGTATCAGGGCCCCTGTCCCTCCGGACGGCACTTATGGCTACAACGTCTATCCCAATGTGATCACCAACCTCCAGTTCGAGCGCCTCATGAACGCGGGAGGACCGACAGGGGGTGATATCATAAGGCCTTCGGACCGGAGACACCCGAAGAGGATCGGGTGGATCCAATGTGTGGGACGGGGCCTGAAGGAAGGGCTCAGATACTGCTCAAAGGTTTGCTGCATGATTGCGGCCAAACAGACGATCATCACGAAAGAGCACGGGGCAAAGGTGGATACGGTCATCTTCTACAACGATCTCAAGGCGTACGGTAAAGGGATGTGGTCCTTCTACAGGAAGGCCATCGAGCACGGGGTCCGATACGTCCGCGGCCGCCCCTTCGATGTGACGGAAGACCCGGACCGCAACCTCACTGTCAGGTACGAACACCTGGACACGGGAGAGATAAAGGAGGAGAAGCTCGATCTCCTTGTCCTTTCCATGGGGCTGGAGGCGGCGGAGCGGAACAGAAAGCTGGGGAAGGTGTTGGGGATCGAGGTCGACGAAGACGGCTTTTTCAAGGAAAAGGACCCTCTGATGGCGCCGCTGGAGACGAATGTGGAGGGGATTTACCTTTGCGGCGGAGCAACCGGGCCGATCGATATTTCAGAATCCGTAATCCAGGCATCTGCTGCGGGTCTGAAGGCGGTGTCGAGGCAATCATGAGTGAGATCAGGGTAGGCGTCTTCATCTGTAACTGCGGGTCCAACATCGGAGGATTCCTTAGCGTGCCGGAAGTGGTCGAGTATGCCCGAACCCTTCCGGACGTCGCCTTTGCGGACGAGAGTAAATGGTCCTGCTCGGTAGACGCCCTTTCCCAGCTGCAGAAGTCCATACAGGAGCATGGGATCAACCGGGTGGTCGTTGCTGCATGCACGCCCAGAACACACGAGCCGCTCTTCAAAAGGACCGTCAAGGAAGTGGGCCTTAACCCGTACCTTCTCGATTTCGTAAGCATCAGGGAGCAGGATTCGTGGGTGCACATGAACGATGCGCGGGTGGCCACGGAGAAGGCGAAAGATCTGGTGAGGATGAGTGTCGCCAAGGCCCGGCTACTCGAAGAAGGCCACGAGATCAAGTTGCCGGTGAGCAGGGACTGCGTCGTCATCGGCGGGGGCGTGGCAGGTATGACGGCCGCCGTCCATCTCGCAAGGCAGGGTTTCAATGTGACGATCGTCGAGAGGGAGCCCGAATTGGGCGGGCTTTTGAACAAGCTCGATTCGCTTTCTGAGGGCCTAACCCCTGCGGAACTGATGAACGCAAAGATAGCAGAGGTGCAGCGATATACGAATATTAAGGTCTATACCGGGACGGTCATCGAGCATGTTGCCGGTTACATAGGCAATTACAAAATCACCGTGAAAGGGCAAAGCGGCGAGAGTGGAACCTTCGATACCTCTACTGTGATTGTGGCCACGGGTATGCAGGAGGTGGAACCAACCGGCCAGTTCTGCTACGGAGAGAACGACCGCGTGGTCACCCAGCTTCAGCTTGAAGGGTTGCTCAGGCAAGGGAAGGTAGAGGGTGTCAAGGACCTTGTCATGGTCAACTGCGTGAACTCGATGAATGGGAACAGGGGCTGCTGTACCATCGGCTGTCTGGTGGCCGTGAAGAATGCGCTGGCGGTGAAGAAGCTTATCAAAGATGCACGCGTCTCTATCCTCTTCCGGAACCTGTGCATGGTAAAGGGCGAGCGAGAAATCATCGAGGAGGCAAAAAAAGCGGGCATAAAATTCATCCGCTTCCCCGATGACCGCTATCCCCAGGTGTCGAATAACGGCGTGCTTTCCCTCAAGGCTTTTGATACACTTCTTGGGCGGGAGCTGACCATTCCGGCAGACCTCCTTGTCCTGACTACGGCCTACGAAGGTGACAGGAGTGTCGACGAGGTCAAGGGGCAGCTCAAGGTTTCCAGCAATCCCGAGGGTTTTTTTCAGGAGGCCCACATCAAGCTCGGCCCCCTCGATTTCCCTGCCGACGGTGTCTTCCTTTGCGGCGGGGCCCGTTCACCGAAGAGCATCAAGGACGCATGTGAAGAGGCCGTCGGCGCTGCCATGCGCGCCTCTATTCCCATGAAGAGGGGCTATATCGAGGCAGAAGGCATTGTGGCCGGTATTGACCTCGGTGCATGCAACGGGTGCGGACTCTGTGTGAAGAACTGCCCCTACGGGGCCATAACGTGGAAGACAGACAAGGAACCTGAGGTCATTCAGGCGCTCTGCAAGGGATGCGGCCTCTGCGCGGCCGATTGCCCAAAGAATGCCTTACAGATCGTCCATTTCTCCGATAGTCAGATCCTGGCACAGGTGGAGGCAGCACTGCAGGAGAGCCCAACCGATAAGATCGTGGGGTTTGTCTGCCATTGGTGCTGCCACGGCGCAGTAGACATGGCAGGTGTGAGCCGGCTCCAGTATCCGCCCCACGCGCGGCTGATACGCGTCATGTGTTCGGCCCGTGTCTCATCCGCGCATGTGGAGCGGGCCTTCGAGCTCGGCGCGGCAGGGGTCTTCGTAGGTGGGTGCGAGTTTCCGACCTGCCACTACATCGTGGGCAACTACAAGGCGGAAAAGAGGATGGAGCGGGTCAGAAAGAGTCTTGCAAAAAAAGGGTTCGACCCGGCGAGGCTGTGGGTGGGATGGTGTTCAGCGGCAGATGGGCCAAAGTTTGCGCATATCATGCGGGGCATGGTGAAAGAGCTTAATCTGGAGTGATTTATGGAGGCTGGAAACGAGGCGAGAGAGAGCGGCAGGTTTGAAATGGAAGAAAAGGTGTACGACGCGTCCCTGTTCCGCGTCTGCGAGCAATGCGGTTGCTGTAGTTCTGCCTGCCCCCTGACCGGTAAGGACGGCTTCAATATCCGGCGCATCATACGCCATCTCGAGCTCGACCTCGCCGAGGAAGTAACCCGTTCGCACCTGCCATGGTTCTGCACCACCTGCGGACGCTGCGAGGACGCGTGCCCTAATGGTATCAAAATCCTCGATCTCGTACGCTATGTACGGAGCAGGTCTCCTGCAATCCCCGAGAGCGCGCCCTGTGTCGAGGCGTGCCCGGTGCATATCGATATCCCCGAGTATGTCCGGCTTATTGCCGAGGGGAAGCGGGATGAGGCCTACGGAGTGATCCGCCAAAAGGTACCCTTTCCGGCAATTCTGGGCCGGGTGTGCACGCGGTTCTGCGAGGAAAAGTGCCGACGGAAAGAGGTGAACGGAGCAGTATCCATCTGCGCGCTGAAGCGCTACGCGGCGGACTGTCGAGACAGAACGGGCGAGCAGGTCCGTACGGCGGCGCCTGGTACAGGAAAGAAGGTGGCCGTCGTGGGCGCAGGCCCGGCCGGCCTTACCGCTGCCTTTTATCTCAGACAGAAGGGGCACGAGGTAACGCTGTTCGAGGAGAGAGAAGAGGCGGGCGGGATGATGCGGTTCTCGATCCCCGCCTATCGGCTGCCTCCCGATGTCCTCCGCAGGGAAATCCAGGATGTACTCGATGCTGGAATCGAGCTGCGGACAGGTAAGCGACTGGGGCGGGACTTCGATCTGGCCTCGTTGAAGAACGATTATGCGGCGGTCTTTGTTTCGACTGGCGCCCAACTGAGCCGAAGGATCTCCCTTCTCGGCGCTGATCTGGACGGGGTCCTGTGGGGCCTCGATTTTCTCTTCGCTGTAAAGGAGAACCGGGTAACCACGGTCAAGAACAAGGTGGTGGTGATCGGGGGTGGAAACGTCGCTATCGACGTTGCCCTTACCGCCCTCCGCCTGGGCGCTGAAAGGGTTGTTCTTGCATGCCTTGAGACGTTTGAGAAGATGCCGGCAAACCGCTGGGAGATCGATCAGGCCGTCGAAGAGGGTATAACGATCATGACTTCATGGGGACCTGAGCGTGTGATCGGAACCGGCTCGGTTTCAGCTGTAGAGCTGGTTCGCTGTACCTCCGCATTTGACGAGGAAGGGAAATTCAATCCGATCTATGATACGGACACGAAGACGACAATCGATACTTCCCAGGTGATCCTTGCCGTCGGTCAGGCTTCAGACCTATCTTTCAACAGTCGAGAGACGGAACCGATCCCGGTTGAGGCAGGATTACTCGCGGCCGACCCCGATACGCAGGCGACGGGGATAGAAGGTGTGTTCGCAGGCGGCGACGTGGCAAAGGCCCCGGGTACCATCATCGAAGCCATCGCCGCAGGACGAAAGGCCGCGTCCGCGATCGACATATATCTTGGCGGCAACGGCGTCCTGAGCGGAAGCGCGGTAGAGCGGGTCGGGCGGATCATCTCCGAAAGGAGAGAGAAGGGCTTCGCCGACCGCAAGAGGATTGAACCCATCAGGATTCCCGTAGAAGAGAGGAAAGAAACCTTTCACGAGGTGGAAGCGACGTTCGAGGAAGCTGAAGCCGTGAGGGAGGGGAGTCGATGCTTCGGTTGCGATCTGGAAATAGAACGCTGCAGGCAGAGAAGACTTTTATAGATCTTTCTCCAGGTAGATTAGGGGGGAGCGGTCGAAACCGATAGATTTAAGGAAGGAAAGGATATCCACTGCATCCCAGCGGGCAGCAGTATACACATGCTCCACATGGTTTTTTTTGAAGCAGTCGAAAAGCTTGCGCGCTAGGGTTTTTCCGATGCCTTCACCCATGAAGCGCGGATATACGCCTATAAACTCGATCCATCCGCTCATTTCTATGCCGAATCCAGGGCCTTTGATCTCTCCCGTTATGTACCCTACGACCTTACCACCCTTTACTGCCACAAAGCCTACCACTTCGCGTCTCAGCACATGCCCTTCCATACCCCTGGCCCACGCCTGGGATACCCTCTCCTTCGTGATCGATTCCTGAATGTCTATGATCGTAGGGATGTCACCGGCTGTAATCTTCCTTATGCTGCGAGTCCTCCCCATCACCGTTCCTCCTTAATCCACGCGAATGATCTTGATCTTCTTCCCTATCCATTCCGGAGGAAGGTAAACACGGCCGCTGTTGCCGCTCTGTTTAACTTCCTTTTCAAGCATTTCCCTCCCGTAGACCTCAAACTTCACTTTCTCCGCGATACCCTTGCTTTCTACAGCTTGAATCCTTTTTTTTCTCTCAGCCATATATTACCCTCTGTTGGAGCTACGTTATAGCTTGGTTATAGTTATACAACTTACCTTGGGTTTGTCAATATCTTAGCGGTGCCCGTCGGTTCTGTTAGTCCAATTAGATATCGATTGACAATAGACTAAAGAGCATCCTAAAATCGCTGAAAAGCTTATGTTGGGCCGACGAGAGACTCAAGGGGCCGAGTGACGATAATGGTAAGCAGCACCAGATGTTTCAGCGGATCTGGGAGACAAGCAAGACGACAATGAGACTGCATATAGTGCGTTCACTCTGCAATTCTTGCGGTTTATGCATCAGGGTCTGCCCGTGTGATGTTTTTTTCGAAGACGATGGCCTCATCATCGTGCTCGATGCGGATGCCTGTATCGGGTGTCGCTCTTGTGCCGATGAGTGTCCTAATGCCGCCATTTCCGTCGAAGCCTATAGCGATTAATCTTCCATAAAGAGACAAGCTTTTTTGAATAACCAGTGAAAGGTATGTCAAATATTTGTCTTGACAATGTAGCTATAACATAGCTATACGTTAAACAATGCTCTTAGGTGACTTCAAACTAAAGAATTTCAAAGAGGTTACAATGGGTAATCAGGCGGTGAGGAGAAGGTTCAAGAAGTGAGAACTCCAAGCTATATAGGGGGGCAGGGATCAGAGACGGTTCCTGCCCTTTTCTTACCCCTATCGAGGATTACCAGTTCGATTCCAGTATAAGGCGAAAAAGTCACGCTGCAACGCCTTCAGGAAGGAAGAGTCGGCCCAACCAACAGCGCCATGCCTCGCTGGAAGACACCAAAACCGAGTCAGGAACATTAACATACGGCACCGTATGTTATTCTTCACTACCAATGTCCACCTGATTTTGTGGCAGTGGGTGACCACTACCGATTTTGTGGACTGCTTCCTCCTACCTTCAATTCCTTTATAACTTTATTTGTCGCACTATTTCGCACTAGAGGATGGGATGGCCCTGTAAGAGTGGGGGTTCCACCGGGGTGCGGAATATCGATCCGGTCGCATTCGATCCTCACTATTTTTCCCGCATTACTCCCAGTCATAACCGGGTCAAAAGAGATTCGCCCACTGCGGCCTGGAAAACGCACAGTATACGCAAGCGGCAGAAGGTTTTTTCGGACTCTCTAAGTTTAGATATGTTTACCCCAAATAGGGGATGTTTTTATATGGCCGCGTTACATTTTGGTTACACTGTGAAAGACGTTGACGAAGGTCTAAAAAAGATGGCGTCCGTTTCTCATCGGGTATGCGACTATAAGCCGGGGACGTAAATCGGACTCTGTAACACAACAGGTTGTGATTGTCTAATTCTGTCAAGGTTGGCTTTCAGTATCAAGGTAATCTCAGCATTGTTTCCGTATAGATTTACGCTTATCTTGAGGCCTTCCGTAAAATACTCGATTGCCTTTCTATGGCTTTCTTGGGATCGTCTGCCTCGCGCCAAGCTCTGCCGAGGTAGTTGTAAATCTGTTCGACATCTTCATGTTTATCTCCGTAAAGCTCACGCTTGATGTCCAAGGCCATATCAAAATAATCAGGGGTTAGCTCTATCTCGAGACCTTTCGTCCAGCATTCAATAGCCTTTTTGAGGTCCCCAAAGAGGTATTCCGCACCGCCTAGGGCAGAGAGGTTATCGGGATTCTGCGGGTTTAATCGCACTGCCGGCTCGTAATACAACATGGCCCCGGCGAAGCGCCTTAAGCTTGATAAGAGTAGTAATGATGGCTGCGAAAAGCATGACAACAAACCCTACTAAGACAAGCGGTTCTCTTAGATGTGTAATCCATATAGAAACTGAGGCTGCTCTCATACTTAAATCCCCCAAAATAGATTCAGGGAGACATAGCTGCCCTGACTTTATTGTGAAGTACCTGCCGCACGGGTTCTGCACCTGCCTTCACTTCATTTTACCAATAATACTCCCTGTCGGCTATTTTTAAACGAAACCCTTCATAGGGCCAAGCGCTTCTAGAGCATAACAACGCGCTGTAGTTCTATCATTATCGCCTTCGGAAAGACAAACACTCGGGAAGGCATCTCACCCTCGCTTTCCACTCCTACAAGCAGCATGATCGGCTCCGGGCAACTGTAGTTGGGGGATCGTGATACCTCCTGCATCTGCTCTATGTCTCTGCCGCTCGGATCCAGCCACACCGCTGTGTGATAATGCCACTCGCCCAGATAGTATTGCCGCTCTTTCTGCTCCCATAGGCGCGCGAGCAAGGTCTTTAGCCCTGCTACTCCTCGATAGAACCAGCCGAAACCACTCTTCGAGTCCTTCGGCGCGGCCGTGGCCTGATGCACGATGGCGGTATGGCTGTCCGCATAGTGTCCTATAAGGATGCCCCCTGTCTCTCTGTCGGTCTTCTTCCTCGTTTCCGTGACGATATTTTGCCATGCCTCATGACGAACGTATACTACGTAGTTCCCATCGGCCGATGACCACCGGAGATCGTCCATTCCTTATGAACCCACCCGTTTAAAGCCGGCGAAAATTCCATTGTCCGCGGTCTGCTCGTACACGAAAAGCTCGCTTCCTATTCTGCGGGCGCCACTCGCCTGTTCGATTACCTTGACGGTGGCCGAGGCGGCCATCGTAATATCGTCAAAACGGGCGGGGAAAAGCGGAGACCAACACCCCGCGCCTTCGAGAGTCTCTTCCTCGGAAGCCCAGGCTTCTCTTTCACTATCAGCCCAGGATGCGACGGCCTCCCTCATATGCCCTGCCTGGAACTGATTCCCATCCGAGACGAACAGGAAAAGGCGCTTGCCGAAGAGCCCCAATGACGCCGAGCAGAAGAGCTTCGGTACAGGCCACCAGGGAAGACCCATGGCCGCGACCACTTCGTCCGACCCGGTGCAGTCTATGATCAGGTCGAAAGGGTCCAGAAGGTTCCGGACGCCGTCCGTGGTCATCGGGAACCTGGAACGCACGCCTTCGATCCGGAGGTACGGATTGACAAGCCTAAGTGCGGCTGTGAGCGCGGGCGCCTTCCTTAAACCGATCTCCTTGAGAGTAAGAGCGTGCCGGACGATGTTCCCGGCCTCTAGCGTATCGGCGTCGAAAAGGGTGGCTCTGCCCGTTCCGCCCCGGACCATCAACTCCGCAATGGCGGACCCTAGGGCTCCTACGCCTACGAAGATGGTGTTAAGGCTCCGCAGCGAATGGTGAAGACGACCCCGGGCCTGCAGGCGGTCGGGGTGCCAGTTTTCTGTTTTGATGTATCTGATTTCTGTCTCATCGGGGAATAGCGTCCCGCTCTCTACGTTTCCCTTATAGGCATTGCCGAGCCCGTGCCTTTGTCGCCCTTCCCTTGACACAACGGGAATCTCGACCGCCTGCCAGTGGATTTCAGAAGGGATGTCACCCTTCCTCAGAGGTATCGGGCAGCCAAGAAGAAGGACTTCGCATTTCTTCCCCTGGACATGTTGCATGATCTTGCTCAGGTCGGCGTCGATGTCTATGCCCGCTTCCCTACCGGCCTGGCGCAGTTCCCCCCAAGTGACGGGTGTCTGCCACGGTTTCAAAACAATGGGGCCCGGCCACCGCCACCAGACCCCCATCTGTCTCTCCGCATCGCCTCTGATAGCCCGGTCAACGGAAGACCATCTCGTCTCCCGGACCGTGACCCTCCCGAAGGTAGTGAAGTCAACGACCGCCAGGGTGTTCGCCTGGTAGATCACGGTTTCGAAATCACAGTATCCTGACTTTTCCGCTCGAGCTTCCCAGACATGGTACACGTCCGGCCCCTCGTCGTGGATGATCGTGAGATCGCCTTCCGAGACGTACTGAGGGATTTCGAACGGGTCGCCGACCCTGACCAGCTCACCCGTCGCCGCCGCAGAGAGCCATTTTAGCACGCGGGCGACATACCACACCAGCCTGGATTCCGGCTCCCCTATCGGGTCGTGACGTTCAAACCTGACGCCGACGTCCCTGTCGACGCTCTCGGCGCATATTTTCCCGCTCCGCCACGGTATTCCGGATTTTGCGGGCATGTTTCTTTCCTGATGGGGAAAGGTTGCAACGATTCCGCCCTGTTCGGCGGGATAAATAGTGATGGGGCCTAGCGGGTAGGCCGCATCCACGATCACGGCCCACGCGGTCGCGGGAGGGACATGCTCCGACGGGTTTTCAATGGAGAGGCGCAGCCGGAGGAGCCAGCTGTCCAACTTCGGCATGAATTCCGGCTCGGCCGTTATTTCGCATCCGTCTAACCCGGCGAGGGCTTTGAGGCCTGAAAGAAGGTCTCGACTGGGCCCCGCGCTCATGCAAAACGTTTCGGTGCCGGCCTTGCAGGCCGAGATGGTTCCGTGAAGCCTATCTTGGTTCCGCCGCTGTCGGGCGGCTTCGGGAACTTTTCGCCCAGGAGCTCGCGCCACAGGTTTCCGCTCTCGATCCGGTCGTCAGAATCGAAAGCCTTTCGCGCGGTTGCCGCGCCCTCCTCTACCTGCGTATAAAAAGACGCGAAATCTTCTGCTTCGATGCGCTTGAAAACGTCGAAGGTTGGAACGCCGTAATCCGACAGGAAGGGCTTTTTGCCAGCCGACACGTATCCCGAATACGCTTCTGTTATGCCTTCCAGCGTCCTGGTGGCACCCTCAGCAACGGACTCTATGCCGTCCGGGCAATGTTCCCCGATAAGGCGCTCGAGCGGGAAGCCTTTCGGGTTTTTCGGCTCTGTGTATTTCTCGAGCCTCCACCATTTCAGGGCCTTCACGACGTTGACGAAGTGCCCGTTGCAGCGGCGGTTCTTGTCTCTCGTCCACCTGATCTGTTCGAGGGGATGGGTCGACTCCCATTTCTGCGCGTCTCTGTCCGGTATCCTGAGCGGCCGTGACTTCCATTCCGCCTGTGTTTTAGCCTTAGCGAGCATTTCGCTCATGCCTGCTTCATACCGCCGGTCAAGCGCCACCCAGGACGTGTTAAGCCTCCAGTCCTGGGCTTCCTCGATGTCCTCATCGACCCTCACCGCATCGGACTTGAGGAGCTGTTTGTCGGCCTCCTCGGGCGCCGATGTTATCACGAGGTCGAGCTCCACGTAGGAAAGCTCGATGCCTATCGATCTCCCCTGCATATGATACTTGCCCCCGTAGTACTTCTTCACGAACGGCCTGAAAAGCTCCAGCACGTCGGCCGGCGTGTATTTCCCCTCGCTCAGGCTCGTCACCACTATGATGTCCACGTCGGCCTTTTTGTCGTTCTTCGGGCGCACCGCCGTCGACCGCCTATAGCTGCCCTGCAGGAAATCGCTTATGATGTACGGTGAAAGATTCTCGTATTCCCGCAGCCTGTCGCGCAGGGTTTTGTGCCCCGTCTTCATATCGTCTTTCTGGTTTTTTGTTGGCCGTATCCCGCTGAGAAACGCCTCGAAATCATTCTTCAACTCCATTTCACCCCCCTTTTATCTTACGGCAGGCACAAGCTGGCGCTGTAGCTGCCGTCCTTTTCACCGTCGAAATCGAATTCGTACAGCTGGACTCGCTTGAGGGCGGCTCCGTACTGGCCGAGGAAGAACATCAGGGCGTTCGGAGCCGCGACGAAAACGTGCGTGGTACCCCCGGCTTCATTAGCTTTCCTTATTATCGCCATGGCTTCCTCGGCCAGGCAATAGGCATGGTCTGCCCCGAGCAGCACCGAGGGACCTACGCCGACGACGGGCCGCAGGTGCACGACCTTGCCCACCTTGAGGTTTGCCGACTTCATGAAGCGGCCCGCGTCCTTGCCGACGTCGTGCGTTACCGACAACATGAGGGCAATGTCGGGGTCCGCCCCCGAGATCTGGCTCTCCTCCACGCTCCACTTCCATTCATCTCGCTTCGGCCCGTAAGAAGGTTTCCATAACTCTTTTCCCCTGCCTTTCTGGATCGGGTAGGCAGGAATGCCCCCCTTCCTTTCCATACAGTAGCCGGCGAGGAAGGCGAGGGAGCTGTGACAGTCGAGGAGAAGGTGCATCTCCGTGCTGCGGCCGCACGGCGGGGAGGACAGGTAGGACACGATCGTGGGGACCACTTTCTCGTTCCACAGATCAGGATGCCTGATGTACCTCCTCTCGAAATGTTCCGCGACGCAGACGAAGTCGTCCGTCTCGTCCTCCATGCGCTCTGCGAACTTCATGAGGCTCCTAACCCCTATGATTTTCACCCCTCGTCCTTCGGCACGTTCGAGGACGAGGCCTTCCGCCCGGCATATCCCCAAAAGCCGGTCACGATCGAAATCGTTCTGCTTAGAGAGCAGAAAGTTGGTGTACAGGCTGTCGTAGGAGTTTGTCAGTTGACCGGCAGTTACGGGCTGTAATCCGCAAAGCTCAAGGCGATCGTTCAGGTTCTCCATAAACCAACGGCGGCCGAAATAGTTGAGACCGAACCTCAACTTGCGGGCAAAGTCGAGAAATTCGGTTTCATCGATACATAGGTGCCGACGCCATGATTCCCTGACGGTACCTAGCGCCACTTTAGGGGATTGCTGGAAGAAGGCCTCAGGCAAAGAGCCTTCTCGCTCGTATATGCTTGTTGCTACCGGGTCGTCGGGTCTCCAGGTCCAATTAGAGATGAAGTGCAGCCGGAAGAATTTGTATTTCAGTCGTAGTTTTCCGTAAGCGCCGTGCAAACGCTGCAGCAGCGACGATCTCGATGTCTGCGAGATGAAGGCAGGGTCGATGAAGGCTTCGGAGGAATAGCAGTCTCTCTGATCTACGTGGTACTTGCATTGAAAGAAATCGGCCTCGCTATAACCGATTCCGTCCCTTACCCCCGGAGGCTCATAAAAGACCGCTACGTCGTCCGCGCCTGATGCCTCGTCATGCTCGAAGGCAACTCTGATTACCTTCCTGTTCGGAAGGAGCAATGCACATGCCTGGTGCCAGAAAAATCTTCCTTGAAAAACGTCTCCCTCCACGCGGGCGGCAACTTGGTTCAGCGCCACACAGTCTCCTTTGTACCGACAGTCGTTTCCGGTGCTTCTTAGTTGAGACCGGCAATAATATATATAAAATCAGGGACTTAGTCCAGCACGCCCCTCCCAGCATGTTCGGCCGGGCGTACATTTGAAAGCTTCCTTTGAGACGGCGAGGCCGAGATAGTATAATAGTATACCTTACGTCTACGGGACACCGGGATCGCCCGGGTCTTTACCGCAGTTCAGGATGTATACGAAAGGGCGGGCATTGTTCATCGGGCAAGGAATATACTCGAAAACCTCCCCTCTTTCGCTCCCTGGCGCTTTTGGCGGAGCCCCGGAAGGCCGTCGACGATTCCCGGTTTTCGCGCGAGACGCCTTGCCCGATCTTCCCGAAGGATCCTTTTCCCCATAACGACGCCGGATCAGTCGCGTATACGCCTCCGTGAGCCCTCAAAGCAGGAGTTCGAGGGATTACCGATGCCTCTGGGTTCGCCTCTCCCTATCTCGCCGGCCCTCTCGCGCTCCGTAGCGGGGATCATGGCGGCCGGTCACTTGCCGGCCTTCGATTTGGCCCGGCGAGCTTTTTCGAGGCCCCTTTCGACCGCCTCCTCAAGGAGCCTATTTATACGGTAGGGGTCCTTCCCTCTCAGTTTCGTGCCTATAAGAAAAGAGAGGTATTCAATTCTTTCGAGGGGCTTGTCTATGGGTTCTTGGCATTCGAGCCGTCTCAGCTCATCGTAAACCTCGAGAAGATACCTCCTCTTTACTTGAAACCACGGCGTACCCTCTGGCGAAGGCTCGAAAGCCGTGATCCTTTGCAGCAGGATGTCTACCGTTTCCGTGTGTTCTAGTACTGGTCTTCGGCCTGCCGGAAGGAGTCCACGGTTACTGATTTTCAAGTTTCTTTCGATTGAGGGAATTGATCGGGTGGTCGGCCGGGAGTATGTTCGTCGTTTCCGTCTCCTCATCGTAGACGAGAACCGCCAGCCCTTTTTCCAGGTTATGCTGTACCTGCCGGAAGCTTCTTTCCGGCAAAGCCTCTTTTTCACCGTAATCAGTGCCGTCTCTTGAAATGAATTCCTCAATGACGCCCCGCAAGGCCTCAGGGCTGAGTCTCTCTATCGGTATTATATGGACAGCCATTTTAGTCCCACCTGCTTTCGTTAACCCCTTGGTGTCATTCTCCCGGGAAGCCCCCTTTCGTTCCTGCCGGCAAGCGACGTCGTTATGATAGAATATGAATGGCCTTTTGCCAAGAGCAATCGGGAGTCGAAGAGGTCATCATGCCGTACGAGAAAATCGACGTCGAGTGCTACAGCGGCTACAAGGCGAACGAGCGGCCGGTAGCATTCACCTATCAGAAACGACGCCGGGAAGTGCGGGAAATCATCGACCGGTGGTACGAGGGAGGCCTCGAGGCCCAAAATCCTGACGTGAGCTATTTCAAAGTCAGGACTGTTGAAGGCGAGGTCTTCCTTCTCCGCTACGTGTCGCTCTTCGACGCCTGGTCAATCGTTACGCCCTAGTTGCTCCTCTTTCCCCATCTCCTCTCCGATGAGCAGTATCCCGCCTTTGCGGAAGGACCGCTCGTAAGGGACCCGTCCTTTCCGGGAGTAATGTGCGGTGTACGGTTCTATTCGCCGACGGCCGAACTCCTTCCTGAAAGCGCGCAACAACATGTTTTTCTTGACATGCAAGGTTAATGGCGGTAATGATTAACAAACAGGCAGCTGACTGGTCATCAAGGGAAGGCAGGAAAGGCGTGCCGCCCGGTTTCTCTTACCGACATTGGAGTTCCTTGCGAATGTCACAGTATCAATTACGTCTCCTTGGGGTCCTGCTACGCGGGGAATGGCGCTCCGCCTCGCGTTGATGGGGGCCGGGAGAAGGTGAAGAGATGACAACCAGTATTTCGCGCTATAGGGATGATCTTGAAAAGCTGATAAAGCTCGGGCAGGAAATGCAGACCGATCTTCACTTGCGGTCGCTCGAAGAAGAAGGCAAATTAGACAAGGATCTGAGGGAAGTACGGAAGAAAATCGATAGAACTTTTGAGAAGAAATATCAACACTGGTATTCCGAAACCCATGCTTTGCTGAGGCAACTCCTGCCCGAAAGGATAACTGAGTTCGAGTCACTCTACCTGGCTGATCCCAAGAGAAAGACCGTAGACATCACATCGTACAAAATCCAAGATTGGCTGATGGGAATGAGGGCGACAAAAAGCACACTCACGGGTGAAAAACATTTCGATGATTTTGCTGCAGTCGTCATGCGATTCTCTATGCAATTGGACATACTCAAGTCAGTCGAAGTCCGTTTTGAAAGCTCCCTGTTGGACATACGACAGGTTGTTCAGGCTGACCTACACGATTCGGAGTTAGATGGTTCGCAAGATTTGCGCAAGAAAGGTTTCTTACGCGCGGCTGGAGTGGTTGCGGGAGTTGTACTTGAAAAACACCTGTCGCATGTTTGTCATAATCACAAGATTGCACTTCACAAGAAGAATCCGACAATCAGCGACTATAATGATGCACTCAAAGAAAACAATGTCCTAGATGTGGCCGATTGGCGTTTTGTTCAGAGATTGGGCGACCTAAGAAATTTATGCGGACACAATAAGGAGACGGAACCCACAGAAGACCAGGTGGCCGAACTTATCAATGGGGTTGGCAAGATACTTAAGACACTCTATTAGACCTCCTAACGAGGCGCTGAAGCCGATCTCGGCCCTGTCGAGCTACTCCGGCTTAGCTCCGTGTTCGAAACGATGATGAAGCATCAAGAAGAAGAACTCCCGACATGGTTCTCCAACCTATCGATAAACGAATTAAGTGATTTTACCCCGGCAATCAGGCTGCTGGAGGAGCACTCGACCCTAACTGCTGAGGAAATTGGCAAACTTCTCGGGCATGAGCTTGCGAGGAGCGTATACGAGGTGCACGCCTACCGGTGTGGAATACTGTCGCCATCTATAAGTTCTGACAGACTGATGGCTGTGATAGCCCCTCGGAATCTGTGGAAGGAATTCAAAGATGAGTTTCATCTGTTTTTGTGTACCAATGATCGGAAATACAGTAAACTTCGCAAAGATCTCCAATCCAAGGGGTCAAAGACAACCACTGTAGTGGTAAGTCTGATCAGCGCCTCGCTGGCCCAACACTTCGGCACATCCGCGGGTCTAATCGTCCCTTTCTGTGCGTTGTGCCTGTATACCGTGTTCAAGGTCGGGGTCAATGCTTATTGCGGCTTATGGGAAAAAAAAGATAACAAAACTATCGAAAGAAAGGCAAAGAAAACAAAAAGAAGCAGAAAAGATAAAATATGAAAATAACTATTGTTGAGAAGGACAACGAACCCAAAGCCCTTTGGGCAAAAACTGTTTAAGAACTGCTGAGAGACAGCTGCAAGAAATAGAGTGCTGAAGCGGATTGCGGCCGTGTCGGGCCGCTCCCGCTTAGTTTCTTCGTTACCTTCACATGGTAATGCGTGATTCAGGGCTTTCAGCCCGACGCCTGACTCGTAGGTGTTTTTGAGAAGGCAACTGTTGCAGATTCAGAGGAGAGTTGTAAGGACCGATTGGGCTACATTAGTCCGTCAATATTAAGACTTATGGTCTATGCTTGGGGGAAAGGGAGAACAGGAGCCGAAAAGTGGCCGTCTTAAACTTGCGTCTCATCCCCTCCCTCTCCTCACTACATTGTACACTCTTTATGCCTCGGGCAACGCGAGAATGGCAGCTATAAAAACCGGAGGGTCCCGCACTTACCGTTGAAGGTTCTGCCCGGCCTTGCCGAATCCTTGAGGCTGTGAGTCCCTTCGAGCACCTTTGCCGGGAGAATTCCGAAATCCTGTATCTCCGCCAGTGACAGGATGTGGGAGCGCAAATTGATCTTCTTTGCCCCGATACCCAGCTTTCTTCGCAGGTTATAGCGATGTGTGTCCACAGCGCGAGGCGACAGATTAAGAAATCGCGCAATTTGCTTAGTTGTCTTGCCTTCCCTGATCAGGTAAGCGACCTCTATTTCTCGCCGTGTTAGATTGAGCGTTCTCGATGATATGCGGATGGCAAAAGGCGACACGATATAAGCCAGTCCTCGCTGTATGATGTCAACATACTCTGTTTGAGTTTGATCCAGTTTTGTCCTTCTCAGTTTTTCCAGGTATGGAACGATCATTTCTCTTACGTTCGTCAGGACCCCTTCCCGAAGCTGCGCCCGGTCTTCGTGGTACCTTTCAAGGAGAACGCTAAGTGCGGTATGCGCTTCCTCTAGGCGCCTGGATTTCTCGCTTAATGCCTTGTCCGCGGCTCTTTCCCCTTCCATCCCGTCTGTTTATAACCACATGAATCCGTCTGTCGACGTGAAGTGTAGAGGCTCCCCCCTCTCATCGAAAAAGGTTGCGGCGACGTTACTATACGGGATATCGAACCGAAAATCACCTACCCAAACGGGTAGGTGATTCTTCTAGGCCCCCTAATATAAAAGTGATGGAGATACTTCTCGGATTACGAATCGGCCGCGAATTAAGCGGCAAAAGGAGAACACCATGCGATCAGAATCGCAAATGGCGGACTCTTGGAATGCCGACACTCCGGCGGTTCGAGATATATTCTTTCAAGAAGCCGGGTTTGTGATAAAAAGTGTATTCAGCACCGATGAGAGGACTCAGGCATATGAGTTGAGGCATAGAATTTATTGTGAGGAACTCGGCTGGGTTCCTCGCTCAGAGTCCCTTATGGAAATCGACCAATACGACAGCCAGACTGCTTTCATCGGTGTGTTCGATCAAGCCGATTCACTTCTCGGCTTTATCAGAATGGCCCTGCCCGGAGCTCCTTTCATGATAGAAAGGGAATTCTCGTGCCTTATAAGCCCGTGGCATAAAATCCGGAAAGAACTGGATACATCGGAGGCGACCAGGGCGTGTGTGGCCCAGGGAGCCCGCGGGGTATTGGTGCGCGGAAGTTTTGGCGCCCATCGGCTGTTCATGCTCGTGTGTAGAGGTATCTACCATTGGTGTTGTTTGAATAACGTCAGATACGTTTATATGGTCGTGGAAGACATAATGTACAGGATGTTACGAGCGAAAGGGTTTCACGGTCATCTGGTCGGCGAGCCCGTAACGATGGCGGATGGATGCGTGGCAATGGCAGCCGTCATAGACTGGAAGGAATATATATCGACCAACAGCTTGAAGCGCCCTGAGTTCACGAAATGGTTCAGTCAATACCGATCAGACCATTATGAAGAGCCACGGCCACGGCCTGAACTCTACTCACCACCCCGAGTTTTCCCATGATGTTCTTCAGATGAAATTTCACCGTATTACTGCTAATCGAAAGTATCTTGGAAATCTCCCACGTACTCTTACCATCTTTGGCCCAGGTCAAGACTTCCTTCTCTCTCGACGATAGCTCCACGGTCAAGCGGCGTGACTCCCTGTTTGCTCTTTCCACGATTCGATTAAATGCCTGGTCCAGATGAGGGATGGCGTATTCCAGTATTATGTTTATACGAGGATGGCGCCTGACACGAGGTCCGGCGAAAGAAAAAAGCGATCTTCTATCCCCTTTGACTGTCATTGCACCGTGAGAATAACCCTCTTTGAGTCCGAAATCCTCGGCAGCGTATCTGAAGGATTTAGCGTTGTATTTCTTATAGGTGTCCGTCCAGTATTGGATTCCTTGACTATTTCTTGCACTTTCGTGCATGATCGGATCAACCTTGTCAAATCCTTTCTCGACGTAAAGTCTGCACCATTCAGGAGGGAAACCCGCGTTGATGAAGTGTCTTGTGTCCATGGCGGCCTCGGTTCTGACGAGAGCGCAGACTGCATTCTCATACTCGAATAGGTTTCTTAAACGGGATATGTTCGCCACCAGTTGTTCTTCAGTATTGCAGGATAGGCTGGAATGAATCACTTCAATTAGGACGCACAGGTCTTCTTTGGAAAAGAGATTTCCCGTGCTCATACCCATCGTTCATCCACCGAAAGATGCTAAAACAAGGCCGACATAAAGTACAAACATGCGAGTCGGGCTCGCTTTGCTTCCCTATTCTGCAAGACAGTGGTGTTCTGGGTTGCTTTAATTCTCATATAAGCCATCAACTATGTCAAGGGAAAATACTTGGATGCCCTCCGTATTGTTGCCTATCGGTGGCTTTACAACACGGGTTCTTTCCAAAACCTGCAGACACTTATTATTAGGATGGTACTGGTACAAAGTGAGCTTTACATGCCAATAAAGACGACCTTTTGCAGGGTAGCCCGTTCGCTCACTTCTTTGCTAATTGTGCTCCCCCTCCCTAGGCCTTTGAACAAGATCATCTTCCCATCACTAATCAACTCAACCTCTTTGATGGCGCCCGGCCCGTCGCCGTCAGTATAGACAACGAGGTCGTCATTTCGGATGGCGGAGACAGGCAAGGTGATGATGTAAAGGTACGAGTTGCGACGAAGATGAGGATAAAGAGCATCTGTCGAAACCTTGAAGCAGACTACATGATCAGATTTATGTCCGGGCAGCGACGCCACATGCTCCACTTCATGCTCGGGTCCCTGCATCACCATTGTGCCTTTCTCAATGACCATGGCGACAACTGGTATACCCGCATCAGGTCTGCTCAGGAATTCGGCCCTGTCCACCTTGAATATCCGCGACCACTTCTGTTGCGCCCTGGTACCGAAGTTGACAGCAGCCGTCTCCACCTTGCCAACATAGCTTACGGTTGCCTCCCCCAATTCTGCGGCCTGGGCTTGAGTGAGTCCAAGGTTCTTTCGAATTCTAATAAAGTTCCGCGCAATCAGTACGCCGTCCGGGGCAGAGGCTAACTCCGTGAATGTCATGTCTTTTATCCTTCTACGCTCTTTTCTTCTCACAGCACTATATTATCAAACTTCTGGTTTTCCTTCCCGCATTATCAGTCGCAACGGACAAAGTTATCAATCGGCCGCTATCCAATTGTCGGTGCGCTCGAAAGAATAACGGCATGATTCAGCAATTTTGTTGCATCTTGCGGATGGCATTCCTCGCCCGGTACAGGAGGCTGAACGCCTTTAGTTGTAGGTGAAGCAGAGATGCGCGAATCCTTGTCACGCGTTCAACATTACGGGGTTAAAAACTACAACCATACCTCCTTAAGAGAATAACAAGGGGTTCCCCTTGTTATTGTTCTGAGCGTTCGACTGTCAGCTGTCACCCACCGTCCAGTAAGTACGGAAGGGAAGACCAGGAACTTTCAGAGGAAGACTCACTATAGCTGCGGTATAATGTGACTTATGGGATAGACCGACGGGCCGAAAAGCGCTTTCTCTGGGCGCCTGCCCGTGATTCATAGGGGGGACCATTTGGAGACGGGGAAATGGAAATACAGGACGGGACCACGAGAAAGTCACGGCGTGGCTTGCGAACCCTGATCATACGAGGGCGGAGTGGACAAAGATCATGAAGAAGGCGGGGGATTCAACAGGAGCATAATCGCCGGCAGATACGTGGGCGAGATCGCGCCTATAAAGATCAGCGCCTTGAGGCTCCAGGGCAAGGGAATGATGGCGCCCTCGAAGCAGGAAAGGGCGAGGCTGGCAAAGTGAAAGACTTGACAAGGGGACCGAAGCGTGAAAGAATAATGCTATGACTTAAAACAATGAAAAACAGCGCATAGAGGCACGAGGACCCATAGATGGCCCGGCCAGAGAGACCTAAACTCTCCGTCGGGCCATTTTCTTTTGCCGTGAAAGGAAGGAGGACTCATGAGAAGGAGCGATGAGCAAGGCAACCAATCCGCATGTTCTACGTTTTCCACGCTTGATGCATACCTGGCCGGTTTTCTCTCAATCAACGGATGCAAACCTACCCTTAAAACAGAACGCAGCGGTAAGATAGCCTTTCACTTCGAAGCGTCAGACACGCTTTATCAACGCATTTCCGAGTATAACGCCGGCGCTACGTGCGTAGCTCTGCAACTGGCGTTAACGGTCAAGAATCTGAAGAGTCAAATCTTTTCGAGAAGGAGCGATGATGAGAAAAACGACGGGTAAACACGCACCAAATAGCGCTTACTCTTTTTTTCTCAACGGCAGCCCCAAAGTTGATTTCCTTGTTCGGCTCGCTTTGGAGGACTTCAGAGCCGAGATGATCATGCGGCGGGGGCAGAAATGAACCCCCTCCACCTTGAAGATCTCAAGAGGAGCGGGCTCTCAGATCAGACCATCATTGAAGCCGGAATTGAGACCGTAAGGCCGCAGGACATAGCGAAGTCGTTGGGCTTCGATCATCAGGGCATCCAGAGTGCGTACAGAATCCCCTATCCTGGTTGCGATGGCTTTTCGCGATACAAGGTTTTCTATCGGGACGATTACCAAGGTAAAAAACCGAAGTACCTTCAGCGTAAGGACACGGGCAATCATCTCTACATTCCGGACTCGGTGAGGGCAGTATTAAAGGACGCGACCACCCCGTTGTACTTCACCGAGGGCGAAAAGAAGGCGCTCAAGGCGTGTCAGGAAGGCCTCTATTGCATCGGTCTTTCGGGCCTGTGGAACTGGAGCGACGGCAACAAAAAACTCATAGCGGATTTCAATCTTATCAATCTCAAAGGGAGAATAGTTTACATAGTCCCTGATTCGGACTGGAGGGACCCTAACAAACATGGGTACGCGAAGAACCTCGTTCAGGCCGTTTACGGCCTTGCCGGGAAACTGAAGGAACGGCAGGTACGGGTGTTTGTTGTGGAACTGCCTGAGGGGTTGAAGCCATGAAGACGGGGCTTGACGATTTCCTTATAGACCACACCATTGAAGAACTGCGGGCACTACCGACGACAGAGTTTACAACCCTGTCGGAACGCATTGCAGCCCTGCCGGACAACGCCGATTTCCCTACGCTTATTCAACCCCTTATCACCGAGATTTCGAGCTTAGAAAGTGAGTCCGAGAAGGCTCTTCACATCGCCCGGCTATCAGACAAGACCGGCATAGACAAACGCTCCCTCACAAGGGATGTGAAGAAACACGGCGAGAAGAGGACGATTTATTTAGTAAATGAGAATGCCTTAGTTGCACACCCGTCCTACGAGGTAAACAGCCATTTTGTTAGCCTCGGATTCAAGGAGACTGTGATCGTAAATGATGGTGCGCAAGATCGAAATATCTATGTCCTTGTACATAATGGCAATATCGCACTTATCGACAAGCCGGTCGCTCAGATAGGACCATTGAAGATCATCTTCGATGAAAGGGACAGGGTCCTCATTACCCTCAACGACAAATGGAGCAAGAAAAGATTGAAGGAGTTTGTCGGCAATCCCGTTGGGCCTACGGGCTTATACCGGGAAGTCAGAGAGATACTCACAAAATATATCGAGTTTCAGAAAGAACCATTCTACGGGCTTGTTGCGGCGTGGATCGTCGCCACCTACTTCCACCGGATATTCTATGCCTTTCCTTTCCTCAACTTTCCCGGAAAGAAACAGTCCGGGAAGACCAGGACCCTCGAACTTCTCTTTCTTCTTTCGTTCAATGCATTTAAAGTCAAGGGCGTTTCGATTCCTTCATTGGCCGATTCCATAGACGGACAGCGGTGCACTTTCATCATGGACCAGGCTGAGCTGCTCTCCGACAAGCGAAACGTGGAGCTTCTCGGAATTCTTGCCGATTCCTACACCATCGGGGGCGGCAAGCGAAGGATCGTCAATATTACCAACAAAAGCAGGAGGGTCCTTGAGTTTGAAACATATGCGCCGAAGGCGTTCGCCACTACCAAGGAACTGGACACGGACCTTAGAGACAGGACAATTGAGATCGTGATGATCCGGGCCGAGAAAGAGTATCCGTATCCCGAAGCCTTCCATCCCGTCTGGGCGGAACTGCGAGACAAGCTGTACCGTCTTCTTCTTACCAAATGGGAGGAAGTACGGGAAATCTATCAGAATGCCGGCCCGGGGGTTACTCAGCGTGTACGGGAGCTATGGAAGCCTATAGATACCATTCTGACATTGGAACATGTGGACGACAATGAAAGGCGGGAAATCAGGGACGTCTTCCTAGACGCCATGGCCGAGACGCAGACCGGGCTAACCGAGCTCGAAGACAGGCTTGTTCAGGCCCTGCTTTCGCTGCTCCCGGATAACGGGCAAGCCATACTCACGGTGACCGACATAGTTGAGAAGATGGGCATACCGGAAACCGATTCCTTCAAGAAGACGGCACAGACCAAGTGGGCCGGGAAGACGATCAACAGATTGCAGTTGTTCACCAGGAAGGAGGGCAAGGGGGACAGTGGAAGGCATAGATACCGGTTTGAGAAGGCACGGATTGAAAATATCTCCAATCGTTATAGAACTGATGGTTTCAATGGTAGCAATGGTTTTTCACAGGAAAATAGCCAGTCTTCAGACGACCATCAAGAAAACGGTAATGGTGGCAATGGCAGAGGTGATGGCAGTGCCGACCATCAAGACCATCAACCAGATTCTAATGGTAGTCCGGAAAGTGTTGTCTCAGACCAGCAAAACCATTCGACCAATAAAACCGTCAATTTTATGGAAGATGAAGACTTTCCGCACGAAGAAGAAGACCAGGAGTTGAACCGATGGAACTACTAGTTGCACTGGAACCTATTGTGATACGGCCGGGGGACATTATCAAACCGGGGGAAATTGTCCAGGCAAGGCGCCCGGAACGGCTTTTATCCGAGGGCAAGGCCCGCAGGCTGAACAGGGCGGAGAGCCAGCGGATCCTCGACCGATACGTGGCAGAGGCCCGCGAGGTGTTTGAAGCGGAAGGCCCGCTCGTCTGCCATGCGTGCAAAGGCACGGACTTCTGGACATCAGTCCACGGGGTGGTGGTGTGCCGGAGATGTCACCCGCCGATGCGGGATGGTCTAATCAAAAAGTGGATAGGAGAGGCTACGGGGAGAACAAAATGAAGCGATGCTATGCGGAGAACTGTCTGAGAGAGTCTAGTCTAACTTTGGTTGATGAGATAAATCGGATTCTGTCCGATTATGAGAGGCGCGGCTATGTTCTCACCGTCCGACAGGTTTATTACCAACTCGTCACGGCCAACATCATTAAGAACAACGAGAAGGAATACAAGCACGTGTCGAGGCTGATAAATGAGGCCCGCATGGGCGGACTCATCGATTGGGATATGATCGAAGACCGCACCCGTGACTTCTCCCGCCGCCAACGGTGGGTCTCTCCCAAAGAGATACTCAGTGCCGCTGCCACCAGTTATCATGAAGACCTGTGGAAGGGCCAGACCTATCGTGTTTTTGTCGTGGTCGAGAAAGACGCACTCAGTGGAGTTCTCGAACCGGCATGTGAGGAACTGGATATCCCTCTGCTGGCGGCTAGAGGGTACGCAAGCACCAGCGTCCTCCATGGATTCGCAGAGGACGATCTTGTTCCCGCAATAGTGTGTGGTCAGACGCCCGTTGTTCTCTACCTCGGAGACCACGACCCAAGCGGGATCGACATGACACGGGACATATGTGATCGGTTGGCTACTTTTACAGGTCAGGATGTTCTTGTCCATCGGATCGCGCTCAACATGGATCAAATTAAGGAGATGAACCCGCCCGAGAACCCGGCTAAGACGACGGACCGGCGTTTTATGGCCTACATGAGGACGTATGGGACTTCCTCGTGGGAACTCGACGCGTTGGACCCCGACTACCTGGATCGGCTCGTCCGAGATTGTGCGGAAGAGTATATCGACCATGTATTGTGGAATGAGCGGAAGGCCGCAATAGAAATGACCCGGCAGGGTCTGTGGGAGATCGTGAACGAACGCGGTGGCATACGGTGATCCTCTACACCCTCCAACACCGGGCGTTGACATCACACGTCCACCCGTGAAAATTCCAGAGTCATACTGGCGGGAAGGCGAACCCTATTACGACATGGCGAGGTATCTCCAATGGGATCATTGGATATGGTGTCTCAGACACATTGATGATTTAGAGAACGAGTGGCTGTCCTTTGAAAAGCTGTTGCCTATAACCCTCTGGACCCTCGACGTCCCCGAAACTCTTGTGAGATGGTGTTCTCTTGATAGGCAGTGTCAGAACACTGTTCCCATAGATAAGTGGTTCTACAACAGCGAAGGCGCGATCAGGGACCTAGGTGAGATACCAATGGGTCTTGTGGTCAGCCCTATCTCGCGCCGATATGTGACAGGTCAAACGATGAGAGATGCGTCCTGCCTGCGTGCGGAACCTGTCAACCGTCGGCGAGTGGCGGGTACCAGTGAAACAAAATGACGGACATAATTTAGGCATAAAGCCTAAAATGGCTATAAACAACGCCATGTTACGAAGGTACATTGGATATGACATCCAGTGCGGGCATAAGGCAGACATAAGGAAATGAGTAGAGCGCAGAAGGTCATCGAGTACAAGAAGGCCCGGAAGAATCCGGGGGGATCCGCCAAGAGACTCTACAGCGTACCCGAGGCGGCTTTCTACCTGGGGCGCACTGTTGACGCTCTACGTGAAATCATATGGGCCGGGAAGCTGCCCTATGTGAAGGACGGGCGGCGCGTACTTGTCGACGTGAAAGACATGGACGAATTTATTGAAAGAAACAAGATGCGGTTTACCTATTAAGACAGAAACCGGCTTCAACTTGGAGGGTCCTGTAAACGGGAGGGTCTTGTCTCATATCTCTTTTCCCGATTGTGGAAAGAATTCTCTTGACAACCAATGGTTATCATATATAATAGTAGTATGACGCCAGAAGAACTCAAAACATGGCGTAAACAGGAAGGATACACGCAACAGAGGCTTGCTGATGCCCTGGGCGTTACCAAGGTCACGGTGGGCCGATGGGAAACGGGTGTCAGACATATTCCGTCATTCCTTGCTCTTACCCTTAGAGCACTGGAGCTGGAGGGGGGTGAAATATCGAAAGGGACAGGAAAAAGGAAAAGGAGGTAATGGTCATGGGTAGTATCTTCAAGCAACGCAACAAGCAGACGGGCTGGGAAGGCGACACGTGGTACATTAAGTATTACCGGAACGGGAAGCCATACGTTGAATCCTCGAAATCGAAAAAGAAGGGCGATGCCGAACGGCTGCTCAAGCTGAGAGAGGGACAGATCGTGGAAGGGAAGTTTCACGGTCTACAGGCCGAGAAGACCCGCTTCGAGGACTTGAAGAAAGACCTTCTGTCCGACTACGAAGTCAACGGCAAGAAATCAAAATGGCGGGTAGAGATAAGCATTGCTCACCTTGAGAAGCACTTCGGTGATATGCGAGTGAACGAGATCACCTCGACGCACATCGGGGATTACATCGAGGCTCGCAGGAAGGAAAAGGCATCGAACGGAACCATCAACAGGGAATTGTCGGCGCTTAAGAGAATGTTTTCGCTGGGGGAAACTGCTACACCGCCCAAGGTCTTGCACACCCCGCACATACCCAAGCTCAAAGAGAACAACTTTAGAACCGGCTATTTCGAGTACGAAGAGTATGTCAGGCTCAGAGACGAACTTCCCGACTATCTCAAGCCGGTACTGACAATGGGCTATTTCACTGGCATGCGGAAGGGCGAGATACTCTCTCTGACGTGGAAGCAGACCAATATCTTTGAGCGGAAGATTACCCTTGAGGCAGGAACCACGAAGAATGACGAGGCCCGCGTTATCTACCTTAGCGGGGAACTGTACGATGTCATCTTGGACCAGAAGAAGCTAAGGGACGCAAAGTATCCCAAGTGTCACCATGTGTTCTTCAGGGGTGGCGAGCCTATCAAGGACTTCCGTGAAGCATGGGACGGTGCATGCACCAGGGCCGAACTCGAAGACAGACTCTTCCACGATTGCAGGCGGACGGCAGTAAGAAACATGGTGAGAACGGGCACACCGGAACGGGTAGCCATGAAGATCAGTGGACACAAGACCCGTGCTGTCTTCGACCGGTACAACATCGTGAATGAGGAAGACATAAAGTCAGCTTGTGACCGGCTCGCAAATGCCCACAAACAGATTGAAGAAACCCTCGACGGACATAATACGGACATAATCAAGCTAAAGAAGCGCGGTTAACATGATGCAGGAAGATCGGAAAGCCTTGATAATAGCGAGAATGCGAGAGAGGGGACTTGAACCCCTATGGTGTAACCCGCTGGATCCTAAGTCCAGTGCGTCTGCCAGTTCCGCCACTCTCGCATGCCTTATTTTATGCGGTTTCATGTTAGGTGTCAAACCCGGTTCCCGCGCCTGATGGCGACGAAGCGTCTCACTTAAGAGATGCCCCGGATCTACCGAGTATAAATATACTGACCTGTATAGGAGGGCATTATGGAGCTGCCTCTAGGGGAGCTTCTCATCACGATGTCGCGCATCACCAGGGAACAGCTCGTCGAGGCGCTCGAGATACAGAAGGAGGAAGGGGGGAAGCTGGGACAGATACTCGTCAAAATGGGCCTTCTGTCCGAAGAGGAGATCCTGAAGGCGCTGTCCGTCAAGCTTGGCATCCCCCTGGTCGACCTCACCACTACCGAGATAGACGAGAGCGTCATAAAGATGGTCCCCCTCGTCATGGTGCGGCGCTTTAACATTATCCCAATAAGCAGGAAGGGCAACTGCCTCTCTCTGGCGATAGCCGACCCCACCCGCATTTCGGATACAAAGGCGATCAAGCTCCTGACGGGCTGCGAGATACAGCCTTTTCTCACGAGCGAGTCACAGATCGAGGAGGCCATAGGCCGGCACTACGAAGCGCCCCACACGGTAGATATGAAGCAGTTCATGTCGGACTTCGACATAAGCATGGAAAACATGCTTGAGGTCGTGCAGGACGATGAGAAAGACGATGTGGCGACGCTGGAGGCCGACTCCAGGCAGCCGCCGGTGGTGAGGCTGGTCAACCACTGCTTCATCGAGGCGATAAGGGCGGGTGCGAGCGACATACACATAGAGCCTTACGAAAGCGTGCTCAGAGTGCGCTTCAGGATAGACGGGGTCCTCTTCGAAATCTTAAAAGTTCCTGTCAAGCTTAAGGATGGAGTCATATCGAGGCTGAAGGTACTGTCCAAGATGGACATCGCCGAGAAGCGCACTCCCCAGGACGGGAGGATAAAGCTCCAGGTAAACGTTGACGGCCGGGTGCGCAGCCTCGACGTGCGCGTCTCCACGACGCCCACGCTCTTCGGCGAGAAGATCGTTATGCGCCTCCTCGACAAGGAAGGCCTGATGCTCGATATGAGCCGTCTCGGTTTCGAGCAGGACAGCCTCAAAAGGTTCGAAGAGGCTATTTTCAGACCCTGGGGCATGGTGCTCGTCACGGGCCCCACGGGCTCGGGGAAGACCAATACCCTCTACAGCGCGATCAGCCGTCTCAACACGCCCGTCTCCAACATCATGACCGTCGAAGACCCTGTCGAATTCAACATCTACGGCATCAATCAGGTGCAGGTCCACGAATCGATCGACCTGACCTTCGCGTCGGTCCTGCGCTCGTTCTTGAGGCAGGACCCGAACATCATACTCGTAGGGGAAATCCGCGACAACGAAACCGCATCGATTGCCGTAAAGGCGTCTCTCACCGGCCACCTCGTGCTCTCTACCCTCCACACGAACGACGCGCCTTCGGCAGTCAGCCGGCTTGTAGATATGGACATAGACCCCTACCTGGTTGCCACCTCGGTGATCCTCGTCGCCGCCCAGCGCCTGGTGAGAAGGATTTGCACTCACTGCAAGGAAAAGGTGGAGCTGCCCCGCAAGGCGCTCATCAACCTGGGCTTTACGGAGGAAGAGGCCGACACGACGGAGATCTACGCGGGGAGGGGATGCGGCAAGTGCAACAACACGGGCTACAAGGGGCGCATCGGGCTCTATGAGGTGATGCCCGTTTCTTCCACCATCAGAGACCTCATATTCGCAAACGCGTCCACAGCGGAAATCAGGAAGAAAGGCATCGAGGAAGGCATGATAACCTTGCGCCGAAGCGGCCTTTACAAGATCAAGGGCGGGATAACGACCATAGAAGAGGTATTCAGGGAAACCTTCTAAAGAAACGGAACGACACATAATTTGCCCGCTTTATTCCCTGCCGCTGGTTGACAATAAATGTAGTCGGCACCATGTTATGAGCTAAGGAGGACGAACATGGGCCAACTGCCAATCTTCATAAATCCCATTGAAGACCCAGATTGGGATCGGTTCGTAGGAAGCCATCGACTCGGTGCCATATACCATCACTCCTCATGGCTGAAGGTGCTTCGTTTCAGCTATCCTCAACTCTCCCTTGCCGCCTTTGTCGTCAAGGGCCCGGACGGTCGTATACGTTCCGCCCTGCCGTTCTGTATCGTCAAGAACAGGAGAAAGGCGATATCGATGCCTTTTACACCCTATTGCGACCCGTTAATAGAGAGAAGGGAGGATGCGGACTTGCTCTTCGGCGCCGTCGCCGGATTAGTCGACGCCAATATCGTTTCTTCTTACGAGTTGCGCTCTCTGCACGCGCATGACTTCACGAGGACAGGGCTTGTAAAGGCAGATTACCGTCACAAAACTAATGTTCTCAGTCTCGACGGGGGAATTCAGAAGGTGAGGAAGTCGTTCCACAGGACCTGTGTCAGCCAACCCATAAAAAAAGCGATAAAGCTCGGGGTAGTCATACGGGAAGCCTCATCGGAAGCAGACCTGAAAGTGTTTGTTCTGTTGCACGCAAGAACGAGGAAGCGGCTCGGCCTTCCCATCCAGCCTATTTCCTTCTTCAGCAACATGTGGCGCTTTATGCACCCGGAGCGGCTGACGCTTCATATCGCAGAATACAGGGAGAAGCCTATCGGCTCGTTTCTCACCCTCAACTACAAGGAGACCGTGTGGCTCGAATACATCGGCTACGACATACGCGAGGTGCTCGTCCATCCCAATCATCTTCTCTATTTCAGGGCTATAGAAAAAGCTTGTAACGAGGGATTTTCTTTCGTCGACTTCGGAAGGACGTCTACAGGCAACGAATCGCTCCTCCGGTTCAAGAGGAGATGGGGAACAGAAGAGAATGACATTTCCTATCTCTATTACCCTGCCGTCCCGAAAAGCAGCTCCGTCAACGACGGTAAGCTGACAAGAAAACTGTTCAGCTTCATAAACCGCACCCTTCCTTTCCCCATTGCCCGAGAGGCCGGAAAAGTGATTTATCGATATATAGGCGTCGGGTAGGGACGACCTATCCCTCGGCAGCCGTGCGGGCAGGCCCGTTCACCGACGCATGTTCTCCTTTCGGCCGCTGCCAGCCTGCCTCCAGACTTTCGCACTCCCCCCTGCTTAGCGGGCTAAAGGACAGTCGGCGCCGGAACGCACGCCATATTGCCCTTTTTTTCAGGTAGGGTTGAAAGCCGCACGCCAGGCAGCCGCGAATCGACGGGAGGTTCGATTCCTCGACCCAGGTGATGGCCCAGCGGGCGCCCGTTGTTCTCGCTTTTGCCGCGACCTGTGCCATCGCGCAGACCATGATACCTTTACCCCGGTGACGCTCCGGTACAAATGCCCCTTCCAGCAGTACCTCGTCCCGAGCCAGGGATGGAAAATACCCGTTGTAATGGGTGGTCAGCCTGTCGTTTTTGTCAGGCGAGATGAGCCATTGAAGGAAGCATGGAGAGCCGTCGGACGTTACGGCAACGTAGACCGCCGAAGGGATGCCCGCCTCTATCGTATGGATTCTCGACAAGCGGTCAATTACCGACTTCGTCAGGTCTTGCCCCATATCGTCGAGGGCAAGAAGCGCCATATCACTCCTCTCGAAGTGTCTGAGGGTAATCGGGACACTGGCGGACCGCGTTTTTACGGGGAGGCTCAAGTCCGCGCGAAAACCGTAGCTCGTCTCCTCAGACCAGAGTTCTCTTCCGACCTCTTCGACGAGGGCGCCGACATGTCCGCGGGAAAGAAGGTAAAACCCTGCTTTGATCTTCTGAAAAGGATTTTCCATTTCACCCCCTCCGCTGAGTATACCGGCCTGTCCCGGCATAAGCATCAAAGTTTTTATTTTCTTGCTTTGACGATATAGCCCAACGGAAACCCGGTGCTTGCAAAACCGATCCTCGCGATGAGCGGGTTCAAGATATTAAGAACGACCCTGGTAGCCCTGTAATCATTATTGACCATATGCCAAGCTGCTTGAACGGCGTTGCCGTGCGGCTCTATGTATACGTACGAAAAGTCGGAGCAGAGGACCTTAAGGGAGTCGGGCGTGTACCTGTAGTAATCGTGGGGGTCGGGGTGATAGCGATAGATGAAACGCGTAGAGGCGACCAGCGTGCCTCCGGGCTTGAGCACCCTGTAAATCTCCCGGACGGCCCTTTGCGGCTCGTAGAGATGCTCCAATACCTCCAGTGCAATGACCGCATCGAAATAATTGGATACTACCGAAATATCGTGGAGGTCGCAGCAGACATCGGGTTTTGTTTCCGGGCAGATATCGAGCGTTACGTAGTCGGTGCAGTTTATTAACCGCCTGTACGGTGAATCCTTCGCGCCCACGTCAAGAAGCCGTCCGACCTCCAGGGAAGAAAGGATGGGCGCGAGGCGGAGCATGAGACCCGTCCTGACGACGGAGGGGATCTTCAAGGTAGGACAGGCATCGAATACTCTTTTTAACCGCTGCCGCCTGTCGTCCATCGGGCCTGCTTACTCCTATCTACCCGACCCTGTGAGGGAGACATTGACCATCGGCGAATGTCACGGGCCCCGTTCCCCAGGTGTTGTCCTTCATGATCGTTATGGGCTAAGAAGAGGCGCCGCCCCGTACCAGTCGGAGCTTATGGTGCTCTTGCCATGAAAAACGCGATCGAAGAGCGCCCCGCCTGCCCCTTATGGATCAATCTGTGCACGGAACATTTGTTTGTCAACCGGCAGTTACAGGGGTTTGCGCCTATGGACAGGGGCAACTCCCGGGCGGACCCGGTACGGGGCCCGGGCAGCGTCCTTTCATGCCCGCCTGCCCGGGGGTGCCGGCCAAATTAACCCGGCCGCATGCCCAGGTCCAGTAATCGCTTGACAAGAAGGCCCCAAATCCTTATATTGTTAGACTCTAAATGGGAAACAATCAATGATTATCAAACTTTACGATATACGGGAGAGCCTGTCGGTAAAGGGATCGTTCGACGGCGCCAAGTTCAAGAGGCCCGAGGACAGCGATATCTCCTTTCTGTCGCCTGTCGAATACGAGATCACCGTCCAGAAGGCGGGGGAGAGCGTGTGGCTCCGGGGCCCGGTGCGGGGCAGGCTCTCGCTGGCCTGCTCCCGCTGCCTCGATCAGTTTGCTTATTCAGTCTCATCGAGACTCGACATAGAGCTTCTTCCCAGGGAAAAGGCGCCCGCCTCCCCCGAAGTCGAGCTCAAGACGGAGGAGACGAACGTCTACTATTTCGAAGGCGAAGAGATAGACATCGACCCCTACGTGTTCGAGGAGGTCATGCTCAACATGCCCATAAAGCCCCTCTGCTCCGAAGCGTGCAAGGGCATATGCCCGACCTGCGGGAAAAACCTGAACGTCGAGGAATGCCGCTGCCAGAAAATGGGCACAACGGCCTTGGGAGAAAAGCTGAGACCATTTCTTAAAGACCTGTAAGGAGAAGACAATGCCTGTCCCAAAAAGGAAGACATCGAAGTCGAGGAGAGATAAGAGGAGGACACACTATAAACTGTCATCTCCAGGCGTGATCCTCTGTCCGAACTGCAAGGAGCCGACCCTGGCCCACCGCGTATGCGCTAAATGCGGCACTTACAAGGGCAAGAAGTACCTCACCGTCGAAGAACTCTAGCACATATGGTGAGAATAGCAATCGATGCCATGGGCGGGGACCATGCGCCCATCGCAGTTGTGAGAGGCGCTGAAGCGGCGAGTGCGGAAGGGGCCGGGGAACTCGTCCTCGTAGGCGATGAGGGTAAGATCGGGCCGCTTCTCACGAGGAGGTCCGGCATAGAAATCGTCCACGCCCCCTCAGTCGTCGAGATGAAGGAATCACCGTCCACGGCGCTGCGGCGGAAGAGGGATTCTTCCATCAGCAAGGCCTTTAGCCTGCTGAAAGAGGGCGACGTGCAGGCTGTGGTCTCGGCCGGTAATTCCGGTGCTGCCCTGGCCTTCGCCATCTTCACGCTGGGACGCATACCCGGCGTCGAAAGGCCGGCTATCCTGACCATACACCCGAACGTTAAAGGCACAAAATCGATACTCCTCGATGCGGGCGGGACAGTAGACTGCCGGCCGTCGCACCTTGTCCAGTTCGCGATAATGGGCAGCGTGTTCGCCAGGCATGTCCTTGGCGTAGAGGCGCCGAGGGTAGGGATCTTGAGCAACGGGGAGGAGGAAACAAAGGGAAACGAGCTCACCCGCGAGACCCATGCGCTCCTTTTAAACGCCGGTCTCAACTATACGGGCTATGTAGAAGGGACGGACCTGTACAACGGGATGGCGGACGTGGTGGTCACGGACGGCTTTGTGGGCAACGTAGTCCTGAAGGTGAGCGAAGGCATGGCCGAGGCTATCGTAGGCATCCTGAAAGAGAAGATAGCCCGGAGCACAAGGGCGAAAATCGGCTATAAGCTCATGGCCGGTGTTTTCAAGACCCTTTTCCGGATGGTAGACTATTCCGAATACGGGGGCGCCCCGCTGGTCGGCGTCGACGGGGTCTGCGTCATCTGTCACGGTAAGTCGAACGAGCGGGCGATCAAGAACGCAATCATGCAGGCAAAGGGCTTTGTCGGAAAGAACGTGAACGGGCATATAAAAGACGCTATGGCAGTGTCACTTGCGAGGAACAAGGAGAGCTGAATGGATTATTTTCTGACGGACGACCAAAAGGAGATCAGGAAGCTCGCGAGAAGGATCGCCCAGGAGAAGGTGATACCCGTAAGGGCCGAGCTCGACGAGACGGAGACTTTTCCTTGGGAGATCATGCGGTCTTGCGCGGAAACAGGCCTCTTCAGCGTCAGCATACCGGAAGCGTACGGCGGCCTGGGCGGCGGGGCCTTCGAGAACTGCATCGTCGTCGAGGAGTTAAGCAGGGCCTGCTTGGGAGTATCGGTGAGCTACGCGGCCAGTCTGCTGGGTTCCTACCCGATTCTCCTCGGGGGAAGCGAAGATCAGAAAAGCAAGTACCTGCCCGATATAGCCAGCGGCAGACGGCTTGCGGCCTTCGGCCTGACCGAGGCGAATGCCGGCAGCGACGCGGCGGGCATCAGGACGGAAGCACGCCGGGCCGGGGATTACTATATCCTGAACGGCACCAAACAATGGATCACCAATGGCGGGGAGGCGGAGATATATTCGGTCATCGCCATGACCGACCGCTCCAAGGGGGGCAGGGGGGCAACGGCCTTCATTCTGGAAAAGGGGATGGAAGGTTTCTCCTTTGGGAAGAAGGAGAAGAAGCTGGGCATCAGGGCCTCGGCAACGAGGGAGCTTGTTTTTCAGGATTGCAAAGTCCCGAAGGAAAATGTTATAGGTAGGGAGGGCCTGGGGTTCATCCTTGCCATGAGAACCTTTGACCGTACCCGTCCCGGCATCGGCGCCCAGGGAGTGGGGGTTGCCCAGGGAGCCCTTGAAGCCGCGGTGGCCTATGCAAGAGAAAGGGAGCAGTTCGAGAAGAAGATCATATCCTTCCAGGCCGTGCAGCACATGCTTGCGGATATGGCGATACAGGTGGAGGCGGCACGGGCCCTGGTTTACGCCGTTGCGCGCTATATAGACTCTAATCCGAGGGAATTCTCGAAGGCATCGGCCATGAGCAAGGTGTTCCCAAGCGATGTAGCCATGAAGGTGACGGTGGATGCCCTGCAGATATTCGGAGGTTACGGGTACATGCGGGATTACCCGATAGAAAAGATGATGCGGGACGCGAAGATCCTGCAGATTTACGAGGGCACGAACCAGATCCAAAGGAACGTTATCGGCCTCGAGCTGATAAAGGAAGCGGCGTCGAAGAAGCGATGACATGAAAAAGATAGGAGTTGTTTTTCCCGGCCAGGGGTCACAATACGTAGGGATGGGCCGCGAGCTCTACGAGCGGTTCCCTCACGTAAAGGCGTTGTTCGAATCGGCAGACAAGGCCCTCGGCTTTGACCTCTCGAGGCTCTGCTTCGGCGGCCCTGAAGAAGACCTGCGCAGAACCTTCAACACGCAGCCGGCGATACTCCTTGTCAGCTATGCGGTATGGTCGGTGCTTAGCAAAGAGGTTGAGATGGCGCCTTACCTCCTTGCCGGCCACAGCCTCGGCGAATATACGGCCCTCCTCGTGAGCGGGCTTTTCTCCTTCGAGGACGCGGTTAGACTGACCCGGAAAAGGGGCCTTCTGATGGAAGAGGCCTGTCCCGCGGGCTCAGGCGGCATGGTTGCCCTCGTGGGCCCTGTGCGGGAGAAAGTGGATGCCCTATGCGCGGCAGTCTCGAGAGGCGATTACGTCGTATGTCCCGCCAACCTCAACTCGCCGGACCAGCTTGTCCTGTCGGGTGACGCAGGCGCCCTGAGGGAGGCGGTAGACAAGCTGAAGGGTGAGGGCTATAAGAAAGCGGTTTTTCTAAACGTCTCCGGTCCGTTCCACAGTCCCCTCATGAGGGAAGCTGCGGATAAGCTGAGATCTGAGCTTGGGAAAGTGAGCTTTTCGTCCATGGGGACGCCCGTTGTATCGAACGTGGATGGACGCCCCAACCGGGAGGCCGGGTCGGTTGCCGACCTGCTTTTCCGCCAGATGTTCTCGCCTGTCCTTTGGGAGGGGTGCGTGCGGACCATGGCGTCGGCGGGCGTGGAGCTTTTCCTCGAAGTGGGGCCGCAAAAGGTGCTCACTAACATGATGAAGAGGATCGTGCCCGATATCCCTTGCCATCACGTAGAAACGTTGGCGGAGATAGAGGCTGTCCGGGAGGTGCTGTCGTGAAGGGCAGGGTCGCGGTTGTGACCGGCGCATCCCAGGGCATAGGGCGGGCCGTCGCCGAGTTTCTGGCGGAAAAAGGCGGTTCCGTTGCCATAATCGACGTGGCGGACGGGACTGATACAGTCCGGGCAATAGAAGCAAAGGGCTCAAAGGCCTTATTCTTTCAGGCGGACGTCTCGGACGGCCGGGAGGTCGAAAAGGCCGTTACAGGGATCGCAGAAGGGATGGGTGGGATCGACTGCCTGGTCAACAATGCCGGGATCACGAGAGACAGGCTCCTTCTCCGGATGACGGAAGACGAGTGGGACCTGGTGATGCGGGTTAACCTGAAAGGGGTATACACCTGCACGAAAGCGGTGCTCCGCCATATGATGAAAAAGGGCGGAAGCATAGTAAACATCTCCTCCATCGCCGGGCTGACGGGAAATGCCGGACAATCGAACTACGCTGCGGCCAAGGCGGGCATCGTCGGGTTTACGAAGAGCGTAGCCAGGGAGTATGCGGAGAGGGGCATCAGGGTCAATGCGGTTGCTCCCGGTTTTATCGCCACCGAGCTTACCGCCCGGCTCGACGAAAAATACCGGGAGGCGATAAGACAGTCCATACCTTTGAAGCGGGCGGGGGAGCCGATCGAGGTAGCCCGCGTCGTCTATTTCCTCCTGTCCGAATATAGCGGCTACATAACGGGCGAGGTAATAAATGTCAGCGGAGGCTTGTACATCTGAGGGATGGATCCCTCGTCAAAAATAGGAGGTGGCTAAATGACGGTTGCCGAAAAGGTTAAGAAGATGATTGTCGAACAGTTGGAGGTAAATGAATCCGAGGTGGCACCGGAGGCTAAGTTCATCGACGACCTGGGGGCTGACTCCCTCGATATAGTCGAGCTCGTGATGGCCCTTGAGGACGAGTACGGCATAGAGATCCCAGACGAGGATGCGGAAAAGATAGAGACCGTAGGCGATGCGATCCGGTACATCGAGGAACATATAAAATAGAGCATGAGGTGACGGTTGAAAAGGCGGGTCGTCATAACTGGTCTCGGTCTCACCACCCCCCTGGGGATTGGCCTCGATAACGTGTGGAAAAGGATACTCGACGGACAGTCGGGGGTCGGCCCCATAACCAGGTTCGACGCATCGTCGCACGATACGAGGATAGCCGCTGAAGTGAAAGACTTCAGGCCGGAGGAATACATACCGCCAAAAGAGCTGAGGCGCATGGACCTTTTTATCCAGTACGCCCTCGCAGCTACGAAGATTGCCGTGCAGGATGCCGGGCTCGACATGAATAGCGAGGACGCGGAGAGGGTGGGCGTAATCGTGGGCACGGGGCTGGGCGGCCTTCCGACGCTGGAGAAGTATCATGCCGTTCTTCTTGAAAGGGGTCCCGGCCGCATCTCTCCTTTCTTTATCCCCATGCTCATAGCCAATGAAGCACCCGGCAACATCGCGATACAATACGGGATGAAGGGGCCGAACCTGAGCATTGTCACGGCGTGCGCAACGGGCGCACACTCTATAGGCAACGCCTTCAGGGTCATCCAGTACGGCGATGCGGATGTGATGGTTGCGGGCGGGACTGAGGCGAACCTGACCCCCCTCACGGTGGGCGGCTTCAACGCGTTGAGAGCTCTCTCCGTGAAGAATGATGCCCCGGAAAAAGCCTCCCGTCCCTTCGACAAAGAGAGGGACGGCTTCGTCATAGGTGAGGGAGCGGGCATCGTGATCCTCGAAGAGCTTGAAAGGGCCCGCGCCAGGGGCGCGAAGATCTATGCAGAGGTCGCGGGGTACGGCTACAACGGAGATGCGTACCACATCACCGCGCCGTGTCCCGATGGCGACGGCTCCATACGCTGCATGAGAATGGCCCTCAGGGATGCGGCGATCGGTCCGGAGGCGGTGGATTACATCAATGCCCACGGAACGTCTACCGAACTGAACGATTCATCGGAGACCATAGCCATAAAGCAGGTCTTCGGCGAAAGGGCCTATGCCATCCCGGTAAGCTCGACAAAATCCATGATAGGACATCTCCTTGGAGCGGCAGGGGCCGTGGAGGCGATATTCTCAGTGCTTGCCATCAGGGACCAGGTGTGCCCCCCCACTATAAACTATGAGCACCCCGACCCCGAATGCGACCTCGATTACGTGCCGAACACTGCCCGCAGGGCCAAGATCGACGTTGTCTTATCCAATTCCTTCGGCTTCGGCGGCACAAACGCGGTACTCGCTTTCAAGAGGTTCGAGTAAATGAGGATCGCCCTCGCCGCGGACCATGCCGGCTACGAGCTCAAGGAGTATATAAAGCAGATTCTTGCGGGACAGCACGAGGTTACCGATTTGGGGACTAACGGCCCCGACTCGGTGGATTACCCCGACTATGCTATAAAAGTCGCCCGCCTGGTCTCGGAAGGCGCGGTAGAGCGCGGGATACTGACGTGCGGCACAGGCGTCGGCATGTCGATAACGGCTAACAAAGTGCGCGGGATCAGGGCTGCCCTCGCTTACGGGCTTTACGGGGCCCAGCAGAGCAGGCGCCATTTGGACGCGAACATCCTCGTCCTTGGAGCCCAGATTACCGGAAGGGGGCTGGCCGCTGAGATCGTGAGGATATGGCTTGACACTCCTTTCGAGGGTGGCCGCCACCAGAGGCGGATCGATAAAATAGCAAGGCTTGAAAATGATGGACCTTAATGCCCTTAGGGAGAGCGACAGCCCGGTTTACGATCTTATCAGGAAGGAGATAGAGCGGGAGGAGTACAGTCTCATCCTTATTGCCTCGGAGAACTATGTGGATCAAGATGTCCTCGAGGCACAGGGCACAATCCTGACCAATAAATACGCCGAGGGTTATCCCGGCAAGCGTTTCTATGGCGGCTGCCGGTACGTTGACGAAGTCGAGCGCACGGCGATCGAACGGGCCTGTCGGCTCTTCGGAGCAGAATATGCCAACGTCCAGCCCCATGCGGGCTCGTCGGCCAATATGGCGGTCTTCTTCGCAGTACTTCAACCGGGCGACAAGGTGCTCGGCATGGACCTCACCCACGGAGGTCACCTCTCCCACGGCGCCCCGGCGAGCTTCTCGGGCCACTTTTTCAAGCCCTTTTCTTACCGCGTCTCCGAGCGGGACGAGCGGATCGACTACGACCAGGTGAGGGAGATAGCCGTTTCAGAGAGGCCGAAACTGATCGTCTCGGGCGCGAGCGCCTATTCGAGGATCATCGATTTCAAGAGATTCAGGGAGATAGCCGACGAGGTAGGCGCCTTTCTCCTCGCCGATATTGCCCATATCGCAGGTGCTGTGGCGACCGGCCTCCACCCGAGCCCTGTCGGCGTTGCCCACTTCGTCACGGGGACGACCCACAAGACGCTGAGGGGACCGAGGGGCGGCTTGATCCTGTGTGACAAGGAGCATGGCAGGCTGATCGATGCCACTGTTTTCCCGGGCATCCAGGGCGGCCCGCTCATGCACGTGATAGCCGCAAAGGCGGTAGCCCTGAAGAACGCGATGACGCCGGAGTTCAGGACTTATCAGGAGCAGATCATCAGGAATTCCCGCCGTCTGGCCTCATCCATGCAAAGGCTGGGGTACCGGATTGTGTCCGGGGGAACCGACAACCATCTCTTCCTCATCGACCTCACGGAAAAGGGCATCACCGGTATGGAGGCGCAGGAAAGCCTGGAGAAAAGCGGGATCATGCTGAACAGGAACGTGATCCCTTTCGATAGAAAGGGGCCCGGCGTGACGAGCGGCATCCGGATCGGCACGCCTGCGGTGACCACAAGGGGTATGAAGGAGCCGGAGATGGAATTGATCGCGGAAATGATCGATTCCGTTCTCCGCAGGCCCTACGACGAGAAGTTGCAGGAACGGACAAGGGCGGAGGTAAAGGAGATGTGCCGCAAGTTTCCTTTCTACGCCCGCATGTACTCGTTATGAGAATGATAGGCCGAGGCGATCTTGACGGGTGAGGCCAAATCGAGGAAAGCAAGAAGCACCCGGCCCGGGCTACGTCCTGCCTGGGATGCCTACTTCATGGAAATAGCGGGCATCGTTGCCAAGCGGTCGACATGCATCCGCAGGAATGTGGGCGCCCTCATCGTCAAGGACAAGCGCATCCTTTCGACGGGCTATAACGGCGCGCCCAGCGGCCTTGCCCATTGCGGCGACATCGGGTGCGTCCGGGAGACCAAGAATGTGGCCCCGGGCGAGCGGCATGAGCTCTGCAGAGGCCTCCATGCGGAGCAAAACGCCATCATTCAGGCAGCCTCTCACGGCGTCTCCATAAGAGGGGCAGCCCTCTATTCCACCCACCTGCCCTGCGCCATATGCGTGAAGATGATAATAAACGCCGGCATACAGGAGATCTTTTACCTGGAAGGATATCCGGACGATCTTGCGGCCATTTTGATCTCGGAATCGGGTATAATAATTAGACAAGTGCCGGGCGCTGCAGCAAAGAGAAGCTGAAGGTCCCAGGGTCAGGAGCCCGGCGCCGCTTCGAGCCGTTAGCGCATGAGGACTGAATGGCAAGAGACCGATGAAGTGCCCCTATTGCGGATGCACCGAGAGCAAGGTAATCGATTCGAGAATGAGCAAGGAGATGGACGCCATCCGCAGGCGCCGCGAGTGCCTCAATTGCTCGAAGCGGTTCAACACTTCGGAGATGCTTGAGGAAGGCCGCCCGCTCGTAGTCAAAAAAGACGGGCGGCGAGAGGTATTCGACAGGGCAAAAATTTTGAACGGGCTGAGAAAGGCCTGTGAAAAGAGGCCTGTGAGCGTAACCGATCTCGAAAAAGCGGTGTCGAGGATCGAGTCTGACGTGACTGAGCGAGGAGAGAAGGAGGTTACGAGCGCCGAGATAGGCCGGGTCGTGATGGATGAGCTGAAGAAGCTTGACGCAGTCGCTTATGTAAGGTTTGCCTCAGTCTACCGTCAGTTCAAAGACATCACCGAGTTTATGGAAGAGTTGGAGAACCTGCTTCTGAAAAAAGGTGAGAGATGAAGGAAGAAGACCTCATGCGGATGGCTCTTTCGCTCGCGAAAAAGGGGCTCGGTACTACATCGCCCAATCCGATGGTCGGTGCCCTTGTCGTAAAGGGGCAGCAGATCCTGGCGGAAGGGTACCACCGAAGGGCCGGTGAAGCGCACGCAGAGGTGATAGCGCTGGAAAAGGCCGGAGACAGGGCACGGGGCGCGACTCTTTTCGTGACCCTGGAGCCGTGCTGCCACACGGACAAGAGGACCCCTCCGTGTGTCGACGCAGTGATAAGGGCAGGCATCAAGAAGGTGGTTGTCGCCATGTTCGACCCGAACCCGGAGGTGAATGGAAAGGGGATCGAGGCGCTGCGGAACGCGGGCATCGATGTCAAAGTCGGCACGCTCTCCGATGAGGCGAGGAAGCTCAACGAAATCTTCGTGACGTTCCAGGAGAAAAAGCGCCCTTTCTTTGTCCTGAAGGCGGCCCTCAGCCTCGACGGAAAGATCGCGACGAAGATCGGCGATTCGAAATGGATATCGAACGAGGAATCGAGATCGTATGCGAACCGGCTTAGGTCGGTCATGGACGGCGTCCTCGTGGGCATCAACACGGTAATCCTCGACAATCCCCTTCTCCTGCCCAAGGTCGCCAGGCCCAGAAAATACCCTGTAAGGATCGTGCTCGACTCGAAACTGCGCATACCCCTTTCTTGCGAGCTTGTCAAGACTGCGAGCAAGTACCCAACGCTCATCTTTACGCTTTCCGACCAGTACACCGAAAAAGAGGGTCGGCTCAAATCGCTCGGCGTAGAGGTCGTCCGGGTCGAGGCGGGGGAGAATCGGAAAGTTGCGCTGGCGAGCGTATCGGCAGAGCTCAGGAAACGAGGGATCATGAGCGTTCTCGTCGAAGGCGGAGGCGAGGTTAACAGCAGCCTTCTCAAGGAGGGCCTGATTGACAAGGTGGTGCTCTTCTTCGGTCCTCTCCTGATAGGGGGCAAGAATGCGTCGAACCTGGTTGCCGGCAAAGGCGTGGATTTCTTGAAGGACGCCTACAGGGTAAACGTTGTTTCGGTCAAGAAACTGAAGGATGATATCTGCGTGGAGGGATATGTTCACGGGCATTATTGAGGACGTCGGCACCCTGGTCGGCATAAGAAAGCTCGGGGGACGCTGGGAGCTGGCCGTCAGGTCGGGCCTCCCGCCCGCGGGTATCCGCGAAAGCGACAGCATAGCGGTTAACGGCGTTTGTCTCACCGTTACCAGGTCGGAAGGCGCCGTCTTTCATGCGGACGCCTCCTTCGAGACGCTTGACGTGACCACCCTGAGAAGCGCGTCGGCAGGCGACCGTGTGAACCTTGAAAGGGCTTTGCTGGGCGATTCTCGGTTTGGCGGCCACATAGTGATGGGCCACGTCGACGGCGTCGGGCGCATTACATCCGTCGGCAGGGAAGGCGATTCCATAAGGCTCGAGATCGAAACGACCGAGGCCGTATCCAGGTATATCGTCAAGAAAGGGTCGGTCGCGATAGATGGAATAAGCTTGACAGTGAATGAACAACGTGATAATAGATTTACCCTTAACGTTATTCCATATTCTGCAGCCAAAACAACGATAGGATCCAAGAACCTCGGAGACCAAGTCAATGTTGAGACGGATATATTGGGACGGTACGTTGAAAAGTTCGTAACAGGATCTGAGAAGGGCGGAGTCGACATAGATTTTCTGTATAGACACGGATACATAAAGGGAAGGTAGTCATGGCTATAACGGACATAGAAAAGATCATCGAGGACGTGAGGGAAGGAAAGATGGTCATCATCGTCGACGACGAGGACCGTGAGAACGAGGGCGACGTGATGATCGCGGCAGAAAAGGTGACGCCCGAGGCCATCAACTTCATGGCCCGTTATGCTTGCGGTCTCATCTGTCTTTCCCTCTCGGAGGAACGGGTCAAGGAGCTCGACCTGCCCCTCATGGTCAACGAGAACACCTCGCCTTTCAATACGGCCTTTACCGTATCCATCGAAGCCAAGGAAGGTATAACTACGGGTATTTCCGCCTATGACAGGGCAAGAACGATTCTCACCGCGATAGACGACGGGACGAAACCCGACGACCTCGCGCGGCCGGGCCACATATTCCCCCTGATGGCGCGGAAAGGAGGGGTCCTCGTCAGGGTGGGGCACACCGAGGCGTCGATGGACCTTGCGCGCCTGGCGGGACTCAAGCCTGCGGGCGTGATCTGCGAGGTGATGAAGGAAGACGGCGCAATGGCGAGGCTTCCCGACCTGGAGACCTTTGCCGAGCAGCACGGGCTGAGGATAGCATCCATTGCCGACCTCATCAAGTACAAAATGCGGTACGAAACCTTCGTTAGAAGGGTCGTGGAGACAAAGCTGCCCACAAGCTATGGCGGAGAGTTCAAGCTGATCGTCTATGACAACGAGCTGGACGACAAGGAGCATCTTGCATTTGTAAAGGGCAGCTTCGGACCGGACGATGCGGTCCTTGTGCGTGTCCATTCCGAGTGTCTCACAGGGGACGTATTCGGGTCGAAGAGGTGCGACTGCGGCGAACAGCTCCACATAGCGATGAGCATGATAGAGAAGGAAGGGAAAGGCGTGCTCCTCTACATGAGGCAGGAGGGGAGGGGCATCGGACTGGTCAACAAGATAAAGGCTTACCGCTTGCAGGACGAGGGGAAGGACACGGTTGAGGCGAATGAGGCCCTTGGCTTCTCGCCGGACCTGCGCGATTACGGCATAGGCGCCCAGATCCTTCACGATCTAGGCGTGCGCAAAATGAGGCTGATAACGAATAATCCAAGGAAGATAAAGGGTTTGGAGGGCTACGGCCTTTCGGTAGTCGACCGCGTCGGTCTCGAATGCGTGCCGACAAAGGACAATATACATTACCTCAAGACCAAACGGGAGAAGCTGGGCCATATTCTCGAGAACCTATGAGGTGGGTGCCATGATACACGAAGGAAAGCTTTACGCTGCAGGTTTCAGGTTCGCAATAGTGGTAAGCAGGTTCAACAGTTTCGTCACGGAACGGCTGCTCGAAGGTGCCCTCGACGCCTTGAGGCGCCATGGGGCGGACGAGGGGCAGGTAGAGATATTCCGGGTGCCGGGGGCGTTCGAGATACCGCTCGCGGCAAAGCTCCTCTCGAAGAGAAAGGAGGTCCACGGCGTGATCTGTCTCGGGGCAGTGATAAAAGGAGGCACGCCTCACTTTCATTATGTCGCTTCCGAGGTTACGAAGGGCATAGCGGCGGCGGCGCTGGAAAGTGAAAAGCCCATCTCCTTCGGCATACTGACGACGGAGACCGTCGAGCAGGCGGTCGAGCGGGCGGGAACGAAGGGGGGCAACAAAGGCTACGACGCCGCCATGTCGGTGATCGAGATGGTGAACCTCCTGAGGGACAAGGATTTGTGCGGAGAAGGAAAGCCAGGGAATTAGCCCTTAAGATACTCTACCAGGTCGAAGTGAACCTTGGCGCCGTAGACGCGGCGCTCGACCGGTACCTCAACATATTTCCCTATCAGGACGAGATTGTCGATTACACCAGGTTTCTCCTGTCGGGAGTGAAAAAAGAACAGCCCACCCTTGATTTTTACATAGAAGAAGCTTCCGAGAACTGGAAAATCAGCAGGATTACTTACGTGGACAAGAATATCCTGAGGGTAGCCATATTCGAGATGCTCTACTCGCCGGAAGTGCCGCCAAAGGTGGCCATAGACGAGGCAATCGAGCTTGCCAAGAAATTCGGCGGAGAGGATTCCAAGAACTTCGTCAACGGCGTCCTCGACAGAATCCTGAAAGATCATTACGGAAAAGGGGCCGGAGGGGCTGATGAGGAACAGGGCCTGGCTTGACGTTAAGCTATCCGACGGGGATGGGCGCCCATGGCTCTCCATCTCCTGATCGACGGTTACAACGTCATAAGAAGATGCGGCGGAGCCGTCCTCTTCGATCCATCGGATCTGGAGCGCAGCCGCCGCAATCTCATCGACTGGGTGTCCCGGTACAAGAGAGAAAAACAGATCCGGATAACCGTCGTCTTTGACGGGGGCGGCGGACCCTCACTGGCGAGAAAGAGGGAGAGCCACCGGGGCATCGAGGTCATTTACTCTAAAAAAGATGAGACGGCCGACCAGGTGATAATGGAGGCCATAAGGGTGCACGCTGCGGGCCTGGTGGTGGCGACATCCGACAGGGTCATTATAGACGAGGCAAAAAAGCACGCCATCCCATTCATAACACCCGACAGGCTGGAGGCTGCCCTGCTGGGCGAAGGTCCCGGCGAGGAAGTCGAGATTAGAGCAGGCAAGAAGGGCAATCCCCGCAAGGCGCCTAAGGGCGTGAGACTGGCGAGGAGGGCGATCCGGAAGATTTAGAGGAAGCCGGGCGAAAATGGTCCCACCTCGCGCAAGGGAGGGAGCGCCTTTCACCGTCGGGAAGGACAAGGCTGACTCCCCGACCGTCCGTGATCCTCCCTACTTCCGTAAGCGGTACAGCCTGCGCCCCGGCTATCGACTGGAGGGCAGGCACGTGATGCTCCTTACAGGTAATGATCAGCTCGTAATCGTCACTTGCGCCGAGGATGAGGTCATAGGGATCGAGACCGAGGAGCGCCGCCGCATTTGCGAGGGCCCCGTCGAGAGGCACCATCTCCTTGAAGAGGTCCGCCCCGACTCCGCTCTCCTCGCATATGTGCGAAAGGTCTCCTGCAAGACCGTCGCTGGTGTCTATCATGGCTGTGACATATCCGGTCCTTGCTGCCGCCTGCCCCACAAGAGCCCTATGAGAGGGGACGGCGTAGGCCCTAACGAGGGGATCGCCGGACAACCGCGCGTCATTCGGTTTGCTCAGCAAGAGCTGAAGACCGGCTGCCGCTCGCCCGGGGTAGCCCGTCACCAGGATGACGTCTCCCGGCCTTGCCCCGTTGCGGCGGACGACCTTGCCCTTCGGTGCCTCGCCGATGAGGGTTATGTCGATGAACATGCCGTCGCCCGAGTCCGTCAGGTTGCCGCCTACGACGGAGGCGCGAAGGGGATTCAGCTCCGCAAGAAAACCCCGGTAGAGGTCTTCCACTTCCGAAACGGGCGCATCGCCCCGCAGCCCAAGAGAGACGAGGGCGTATAAAGGCATGCCGCCCATGGCGCCTATGTCACTGATGTTCGAGGTCATGGCGCGGCGCCCAAGATCGAAGCCCCCAATGAAGCCGGGCGGATAATGGCGACCCTCGACCATGGAATCGCAGGTAACGAGCAGCTCGTACCCGGACCGCGGGAGAAAGGAGGCGGCATCGTCGCCTATGCCCACCACCACCCTTTTAGGCCTGATGCCTTCAGCGGCCAGCAGGGAGCGGATTCTCCGAATGAGGCCGAACTCACCGATATCGCTTATGGTCTCAACCATGGCTTTACGAAATTTCTTCCATTTTACACCAAAGGATCGGAGAGCGCAAAATTCTTCAGCCCCATTTGCATTACACCCCGCGTTGTAGCATAATCAAGGGTGAGTCATCCGTTGGAACAACAGAAATCCGCAAAGGGGAGGGCGAGATGGATGGCGAGACTATTCTTCTTACAGGGGCTGCCGGGTTCATAGGATGGGAGACCGGCAAGATGCTCCTTGCGGGGGGGAAGCGCGTCCTCGGCGTCGACAACCTCAACGATTATTATGACGTTAGGCTGAAGAAGCACAGGCTGGAGGACCTCGTGGGCCATGAGAGATTCTCCTTCTACCGTGCCGACATAGAAGACCTCCAGGCGCTGGAGGCCATATTCACCGAGAACCGGATAGACGCGGTCGTAAACCTGGCGGCAAGGGCGGGGGTGCGCTACAGCATGGCAAACCCCTTCGTCTATATGAGCTCGAACGCAAAAGGGACCCTGAATCTGCTTGAGCTGATGCGAAGGCACAAGGTTGGGAAGATCGTTCTCGCCTCCACGTCTTCCCTTTACGCGGGCCAGAAGATGCCTTTCTCAGAGGATCTGCCGGTCAATACGCCCATTTCTCCTTATGCGGCAACGAAAAAGGCCGCCGAGGCGATGGCGTACTCGTATCACTATCTGTTCGGCATCGACGTGTCCGTGGTCCGGTACTTCACGGTCTACGGACCGGCCGGCAGGCCCGACATGAGTATTTTCAGGTTCATCAAATGGATCGACGACGGCACCGAACTCGTCCTCTACGGCGACGGCTCCCAGAGCCGCGATTTTACTTTCGTCTCCGATATCGCGGACGGCACGGTGAAAGCCCTCAAGACGGTCGGGTTCGAGGTCATCAACCTCGGAAACAGCCAGCCCCACGAATTGAAGGAGGTAATCTCCCTCATCGAGCAATACCTGGAGAAGAGGGCAGTAATAAGGAGGGAACCCTTTCAGAAAACGGACATGATGGCGACATGGGCGGATATCGGAAAGGCGCGCCGCCTACTCGGCTGGGAGCCGCAGGTCTCGCTCGCCGAGGGACTCAGGATGACCGTGGACTGGTACGTGCAGAACAAGGAATGGGCCCGCGAAATCCAGATAGATATGGGGAAGTGAGCGGCCGGGGCGAGCGGCGGGACACCCGCGAGGCGGGCCGGCGGCTATTGCGCTGTCTATGGTATAATTGAGAATGAAAAAAGTCGTATCCTTCGACCTCGACGGGACAATTGTCGACGGCCTGTATGGCAATATGGTCTGGCTCGAGGGTGTTCCTCAGTTGTACGCCCAAAGGCACTCCATGTCGGCGGCCGACGCGAAGGCCGAGGTGAAAAAGGCATACGATTCGGTCGGGGAGACCCATCTGCTGTGGTACGATATCGGTTACTGGCTCAAGAGGTTCGATTTGACCGTTCCGATCCCGGAACTTTTAGACCGATACTGCGATTATATCCATCTCCTTCCCCATGCGGCAGAAGTCGTCGAGGCGCTCAGCCTAAAGTATCGGCTCGTCATCGCATCCAACGCTGCGCGCATATTTGTTGAAAAGGAATTGAGCCACACCGGTCTGGCAAGGTATTTCAGCACCGTCATATCGGCCACGAGTGATTTCGGGATGGTAAAGAAGGAGGAGGGCTTCTACCGCCGCCTGTGTAAGGTCCTCGACGTATCGCCCGCTGAAATGGCGCACGTGGGGGACCACGCCCTTTTCGATTTCGAGTCGCCCCGTCTTGCCGGCATCGACTCTTACCGCTACGCCCCCGGGGCCGCCGAGAACGGAACTGCGATATGCGATCTAAGGGATCTTTTGGATAGGCTATGAAGAAATGCCACAAGTGCGGTGCCCCCGTCGGAAGAGAGCAAGTGTCCAGACGGGACGAGTGCGAAGGATGCGGCGCCGATCTCCGCGTCTGCCTGAATTGTACCTTTTATGACGAGAAACGGGCAAACCAGTGCTTCGAGCCCCAGGCGGAAAAGGTCAAAGAGAAGGACAGATCCAACTATTGCGACTATTTCCGCTTCAGGGAGGAGGGGCAGAAGCAGGAAGGCAAGGCCGAGACGGAAAAGCTATGGCGAGACCTCTTCAAGTGCTTCATCTAAGAATCGTCTCTGGGGCGTGTGAAGATTGTACGGTAGCGCTCCGGGTCGATGTCGAGACAGGCAGTGCAGCCGGCCTCATTACATACGGCCGGCTCTTCCCCGGGCGGGAGCGGCTCGAGAAGCACGTCGAACCCTATTGATTCATAAAGCTCCTTTGCCTCCGAGAGCCGGGGCTCGGCTGCGATGAATCGTTTCTCCCATCCCTGGCTCGCGAGCTCCTCTTCACGCTTGGTCATAACGAGCAATTATAACAGACCAGGGGCCTAAAGAGAAAGGCCCTTGAAGTAATCGATGGTGCTTTTCAAACCCTCCTCAAGCGGCACGCCAGGTTGCCATTTCAAGTGGTTCCTGGCCTTAGAGATGTCGGGGCACCTCCGTCTCGGATCGTCTTCCGGCAGCTTTTGGGAGACTACCGAAGAGGTCGATCCCGTCATCAGGACGATTTTCTCCGCCAATGCGCCTATAGGCGTCTCGTCGGGGTTGCCCAGGTTTATGGGTCCGGGGAACCCCGAGAGGTACGGTCTCGTATAGTCCATGCCCCTTGGGCTCTCCTCCGTTTGATAGTCCATCATTCGTATCATCCCTTCTACCATGTCGTCCACGTAGCAGAACGACCTTGTCTGCTCCCCGCTGCCATAGACGGTAATGTCCCGGCCTGTGAGGGCCGAGACTATGAAGTTGCTGATGACGCGGCCGTCGTCGGGCCTCATCCTCGGCCCGTAGGTGTTGAATATCCGGACGACCTTGATATCCACCTTGTTCTGGCGGAGGTAGTCGAAAAAGAAGGTCTCCGCCACCCTCTTGCCCTCATCGTAACAGCTCCTCCTGCCGATGGGGTTGACGTTTCCCCAGTATTCTTCGGTCTGCGGATGTACATCGGGATCTCCGTAGACTTCGCTCGTGGACGCCTGCATGATCCTCGCCTTCACCCTCTTGGCCATGCCGAGCATGTTTAGCGCGCCCATGACGTTCACCTTTATCGTCTTTACCGGGTTGAACTGGTAATGGATAGGGCTCGCGGGACAGGCGAGGTTGAAAATCCAATCGACTTCGAGAAGGATCGGCTGCGTGACATCGTGTCTCAAAAACTCGAAAGCTTTACGGTCAAGGAGATGGGCGATGTTATTTCTCGTGCCGGTGAAGAAGTTGTCGAGACAGACAACTTCATGGCCGTCAGAGATGAGGCGCTCGCAAAGGTGCGAGCCGATGAACCCTGCCCCGCCAGTGACGAGAACGCGTTTAGGCTGCAGATAGGTATTATACTTGTACATCCAAGACTTTCCGCCTCATTATCCTTTACCCTGCCCGTGTGACGCCGGCCTGCCTATGCAGACGTACGTGAAGCCGAGCCGTTCGAGGGTCTTCGGATTGTACTGGTTCCGTCCGTCAAATATGACCGGCCCCTTCATCAGCGATTTAATACGCTCGAAATCCGGCTCCCTGAAGGAAAGCCACTCCGTCATGAGTATGAGAGCATCAGCCCCTTGCAGAACGTCATACTGATTCTTGCCGAACGCCACTGCCTGGCCGTCCGGGAATATGCGAGAGGCAGACTCCATTGCCTTCGGGTCATATGCGCATACGCGTGCCCCTGCGTCCGTAAGGCCCCTTATGATATGAACCGCCGGCGCCTCCCTCATATCATCGGTGTTCGGCTTGAAAGCAAGTCCCCAAACGGCGAAGGTTCTTCCCTGCACGCCTTCCTTATAGAATGACTTGATCTTTTCCAGGAAGCGGGAGCGCTGTGCCTCATTTATTTCCATCACCTTTTGGAGTATGGAGAAGTCATAGTCGAAGTCTTTGCATGTCTTTATCAGCGCCCTTACGTCCTTGGGGAAGCAGGAGCCGCCGAAGCCGATCCCTGGAAAGAGGAATTTTGGTCCTATCCGTGAATCGGTGCCCATGCCTCTCATGACCTTCATCACGTCCGCTCCTACCCGTTCGCAGACATTGGCTATCTGGTTCATGAAGGAGATGCGGGTCGCCAGCATGGCATTAGCCGCGTACTTGGTCATTTCCGCAGACCTGAGGTCCATAGAGAGGAAGGGCGCACCGGTTCTCACAAAGGGAGCGTAAAGCTCCGAGAGGATCTCCTCGACCCTGCTGTTCGACGAACCGACGATGATCCTTTCAGGCTTCATGCAATCGTCCACCGCAACGCCTTCTTTGAGGAACTCGGGGTTGGATGCGATGTCGAAGGGAATATCGAGACCGCGCTTTTCGATCCGGTCTGCGATCACATCCCTGACCTTCTCGCAGGTGCCCACCGGGACAGTGGATTTTATCACGACAACCCGGTATTTCTCGATGCACGCTCCGATATCGCCTGCCACCTTCAGCACGGAGCGGAGGTCCGCCGAGCCGTCCTCATCCTGGGGCGTATTGACGGCTATAAATATGATGAGGCCGTGGGCTACGGCCTCCTCGATGCTTGCAGTAAACTGAAGCCGCCCTTCCCGCAGATTGTTCTCGACGATTTCTCCCAGCTGGGGCTCGTATATGGGTATTTCGCCCTTCTGAAGGCGCTGGATCCTTTCCCCGTCGATGTCCATGCAGATGACGTTGTTGCCTGTTTCAGCGAAGCATGCGCCGCTCACCAGACCCACATAACCGACGCCGATTACTGAGATGCGCATAGAAGGTCCTCCTTGAGAATGTTAAACCAACCGGTGGTCCCAGGTCAAGTCAACAGCCCTGGAGCTTCCCCGGTTTTTCCAGGCGACAACCCTGCGGCTTCCCCGATTTTCAGCCGGAGCGGCACGTAGAGGGAAACTGAGGGGCTCCGGACAATAACCCCAAAATTGTCGGTCCGGAAATTGTCTTGACAAAAAGGCCGGATTTAATAGAATAGTGTCACATTTGGACCTGTAGGTCTATAATAAGGAGTAGCTCCCTTTCGGGGTGTTTTTCGAAAAATCGCGGCCGTCCGCAAGGGCTTTGGCTCTTGTCCGGCCGATACACACGCGATGGCGCAATTAAAAAGAGGTGCCCAGGGTGCGGGCTTGCGTCAGGAGTACGAAATGAGTGACTATCCGGAAATCCGGGACAAACTGATGAGCCCCGAGGAGGCGGTCAGGCGGTACTTGAAAAATGGCAGCCAGGTGGCTATCGGTGGTTTCACCATAAGCAGGAACCCCATGGCCATAGCTTACGAAATCATTAGGCAGGGCATAAGAGACCTGCACCTGGTCTGCCACTCGCACGGCCAGGCTCTTGACTTGCTTATAGGCGCCGGGTGCGTGAAGAGGGTCGAGATAGCCTACGGCGCCAACGGCCGTTTTGCCCCGACGTGCATCCGTTTCAGAAAGGCAGTCGAGAACGGTGAGATAGAAATCGAGGATTATTCCAACAATCAGATGAGCCTAAGATTTCTTGCGGGCTCCTTAGGTATCCCTTTTATACCGAGCAAGTCGGGGCTTGGGACCGACATCGTCAGAATGGAAGGGTTCGGACCCGATGTCAGGAAGGAGAGGAAGGTGGCAAGGAAGAAACTCGTAGTCGCCAGGAACCCTTTTGGGACTGAGGGGGAGGAGATCGTCCTTCTTCCGGCCCTTAACCCGGATGTGGCGCTTGTCCATGCCCAGTATGTGGGCGAAGACGGCACGGTCCGGATAAAGGGTCTCACCTTTGCCGACGTAGAGCAGGCTAAGTCGGCCGATGCGGTCATAGTCACGTGCGAAGAGATTTTGCCGAAATCGTTTATAAGACTCGACCCCGATCAGAACTGTCTCCCGTCCTTTCTCATCGATGCCATCGTTAAGGTCCCCTACGGGGCGCACCCGACCGCATGCCGTTTCTTCTACGACTATGACGCCAAGCACCTTAACATGTACAGGGAGGCGGCAAAGCACGACGGGGCGTTCCGCGCATATCTCGACGAGTGGGTTTTCGGCGTCAAGCACAGAGGAGAGTACCTGGACAAGGTAGGTGGCGCCGGTCTCGCGACGATCAAGGCAAATCCGATCATCGGCTACACGCCGGGGCTCGACCGCAGGTAGGAGGAAAACCGATGAGCGGCTTTACAGACAGGGAAATGATGGCCATAAGCGCCGGGAGGCTCATAAAGAACGGCGATATCGTCTTCGCCGGGACCGGGGTCTCGATGCTCGCGGCAACGGTGTCTAAGAGAATCCATGCGCCCGGGGCTGTCATCTTCTTCGAGACGGGCGGGGTGGACCCCTCTCTGGAGGAGCTTCCCATGGCTGTCGCCGATTCGCGGGTCATGGACGGCACTGCCATGAACTCAGGGCTAGTGGAGGCCTTCTCCATCGTGGCTCACAGGAGACTCAACACCATAGCCTTTCTTGGCGCAGCGCAAATAGACAGGTACGGCAACCTCAACTCGACCTGCCTGGGCGATTACCGGAAACCGAAGGTCCGTTTTCCGGGGAGCGGCGGGGCCTGCGACGCGGCGTCCCTCGCGGCCGGGGTGATCATCTTCGTCCAACTAGGAAAGCAAAGATTTGTCGAAAGGCTTGACTACTTGACGAGCCCGGGCTGGCTGAAGGGAGGCGACTCCCGCAGGAAGGCGGGTTACGAGCGGGGAGGGCCTACGGCTGTGGTTACGGAGAAGGCGGTGCTGAAGTTTCACGAGACCACGAAGGAGATGTATCTCGCCGAGTATTATCCAGGGACCGCCATCGAGGCCGTAACTGCCGGTATAGCCTTTCCTATCGATACGTCAAGGGCGGTCGAATCGGCGCCGCCCTCTGACGATGAGCTCCGCATCTTGCGTGAAGAAATAGACCCGCAGAGGCTCATACTGGAGTAAGAGAGACATCGGACCGCTGTATGGGCCGGCCGCTGCGAAAAGAATCGAGAAAAGGAGGGACCATGAGACGAAGTTTTGCCGTTCTTCTCGCGTTGCTGATCTGGGCATCCCTGTCTATGCTGTCTTCGCGGCAGGCAACGGCAGCCGACGAGTTGATCCCTTTTATCACACCGCCTGCCGGCGGAGGGGCGTATATCGTCGGCGCGGGTATGATAAGCGTGAGCAACAAGTACATCGCCCAGCCGAAATTCGTCCACGAGGCCGCTACAGGGACGATGGATATCGTGAGACGCATGATGGCCAGGGAGGCCGCCAAGAAGGGGGTCTTCGGTATTTTCGGCACCGTTGACGCCTGGAATGCCTACAAGGGCAATAATGAATACAAGGGCAGGCCCTTCACCGGCCTCCGCATGGTGGTATTCGTGATGGGAACGGACCTTTATCTCGTCGTGCCGTCCAATTCGCCCATAAAATCTTACGGCGACGCGAAGGGCAAACGGATAGGAATGGGCGGTCCCGGGAGCACGCCCGCAAATACCGCCCAGTTTCTTTTCGATCAGCACGGTGTGGCAAAGAAGGATTACAAACCTTACTACTACACCTATAAAGAAACTGTCGAGGGCATCCAGAACGGCAGCCTCGACGGCGGCTTCATCGCAGGCGGGTATCCCATAGCAGCTTACAACGAGCTGGCGGTTCAAAAGGCAGTGAGGATCGTCCCCGTAGATGAGGGTAAGGTCAAGAAGATCGTCGCAGAGCATCCCTACTATTACAGGACGACGGTGAAGGCAAAGTCTTACAAGGGGCTCGAACAGGATACGACGATCATGGGATTTACCACGGGTCTGTGGACGCACGCGGGCTTAAGCGACGATATAGTCTACAAATTCCTCAAAAACCTTTTCGACCACAGGAATGATTATTATGCAATCCATTCGACTGCCAAGGAATTGACGCCGCAATCGGCCCTGAATGGTCTTTCCGTGCCTCTCCATCCGGGCGCGGAGAAGTACTTCAGGGAAGTGGGAATTCTGAAAAAATAGGCCTATCCCTCGTCCGGCAGGATGGCTCCGGGGCGCTTCGTGCGAAGTCTGGGTATCATGGGAAGCACTACGAGGAGCAGCGCGGCAATGAGACATGTGGCCGAGATAGGGCGGTAAAAGAAGATCGCGAAACTGCCCTTTGACACCATGAGGGACTGCTTCAGTGAGTACTCGAGCATGGGGCCGAGGACATAGGCCAGGATGAACGGCGGCGCCTCGTATCTCAGCTTCTTCATGAGGTAGCCGATGACGCCGAAGATGAGCATGAAGAAGACGTCCATCACGCTGTTGGCAATCGTGTACGCCCCGATTATGCAAAAAACGATTATCAGGGGCATGAGGATCGGGTAGGGGACTTTGAGCAGTTGGACCCAGAGTCCGATCATGGGAAGGTTGAGTATGAGAAGCATCACGTTACCTATATACATGCTGCCGATTACCCCCCAGAAGACTTCCGGGTGAGTCGTCAAAAGCAGCGGGCCGGGCGTGACGCCGTGGATGACGAGGGCGCCCAGCAGCATGGCCATGACGACGTTCGAGGGGATGCCTAGCGTAAGAAGAGGGATGAAGGCGCCCTGGGCCGCGGAGTTGTTTGCCGATTCCGGCGCCGCTACGCCTTCGATCATGCCGGTGCCGAATTTTTCAGGTGTTTTTGAGACCTTCTTCTCTACAGCATAGGAGACGAAGGACGCAAGAACTGCCCCGCCGCCCGGAAGGATACCCAGAAAAAAGCCTATGACGCTTCCCCTGAGGATCGCGCCGGCTGACCTGACCCAATCCTGCACGGTCGGCAATAATCCCTTCACCCTTGCCTTGAAGATGTCGCGGTTGATCTTCGTCTCTATGTTCAGGAGCATCTCGGAGATGCCGAAAAGACCCATTACGACCGGCACAAGGCCCACCCCGTCCATCAGTTCGGTAATGCCGAAGGAGAAGCGGGCCGTCCCGGATACCGTATCCGTGCCGACGCAGCCGACAAGGATGCCGAAACAGGCCATAATGAGGGCCCGCACCATGGAGGTAGAGGAGAGGAATGTCAGGACCACCATGCCCAGGCACATAAGGGCAAAGTATTCCGGGGGTCCGAAGCGCAGAGCAAAACCGGCCAGCGGCATGGCCATCAAGGTGAGGCCCGCTAAGCCGATCGTCCCGGCAATGAACGAACCGAACGCGGAGATGCCGAGGGCGCGCCCTGCCTTCCCCTGGCGGGCCATCTGGTACCCGTCGAGACATGTGACGGCAGAGGCTGCTTCTCCCGGGATATTCACCAGGATGGAGGTCGTGGAGCCGCCATACATGGCCCCGTAGTAAATGCCCGCAAGCATGATTATGGCCGCCACAGGGGTGACATGAAGGGTGGCAGGCAGAAGGAGGGACATAGCGGCCGCAGGTCCGAGGCCGGGAAGAACACCCACTAGGGTACCTATCAGACAGCCGAGGAAACAGTAAAAGAGATTGACAGGCTGCAGGGCTACGGAGAACCCCGTGAGGAGTTGGCTGAAGGTATCCATTCCGATCCGTTCACATGCTCATAGCGGTTTCGACTTTGCCATCTAGAACCCGAAATACCCCCTCGGCAGCCGGCTCTCCAGGAAGACCACGAAGACGAGATATACTGCGGCAGTGGTCAGAGACGCCGAGGCCAAGACTGTCTTCCATCGGTAAGGCTCTACGATCCTGAAAAGAACAAGGAGCAGAAGGAAGGTAGCCAGGAGGAAGCCCAGGAAGTCGAAAAGAGCGACATAGATAAAAAGGGTTCCCAGCAATATGCCGAGCTTGCCGAACCGTACCCCTCCCCAGATTTCGGACGCAGGCCCCTCGGCTCCTTTCAGGGTCTGCAAAAGGGAGATAAGGGCGAGGCACCCGAGCAGGATGGCCGTATAAAAGGGCAAGAAACCGGGCCCAGGGTTACGAAGGCCCCCGACATTGAGACGCCAGGACTCGATGCAGACCGCCACGGCAAGGACCAGCCAGAATATGCTTGCGACCGCGTAGGTTCTCTTCACTCCTCTATCCAGCAGGGCGGCTACTTGTTGAGTATGAACTTCCTCATCTGCTCTCCCGCCTCCACATATGCCTCAGCCCAGTACTTCGTGAATTCCTTTGTCCCCATGTACTTTATCGGCATGTCATACTTGGACATGGCATTGATGAAAAGCGGGTCATCCTGGGCCTTGTGAAAGGCGTCGTGAAGAATCTTGACAACCTTCGGGTCCATACCCTTCGGTCCGAATATGCCCATAGGGCTGTCGTGCACGACCTTGTAGCCGAGTTCCTTGACCGTCGGCACACTGGGGAACTTCTTCGATCTTTTCTCTCCGAAGTGGGCCAGGAATCGGAGCTTCCCGGCTTCGGCCAGAGGGATCCAGCCTGCCGTAGTGGCGATCATGTCCACGTGTCCGCCAAGAAGGGCAGCCGTCGATTCCGGGTCCCCCTTCGACGGGATGTGCTGCAGCTTTATGCCGCCCGCGTTATAGGCTGTCTCTTCCCAGGCGATGTGGCCGCCCGTGGCCACGCCTGAGGCCATGTATGTCAGTTTGCCGGGATTGGCCCTGGCATAGTTGATGAGATCCTGCAGAGTCTTGAAGGGAGAGTCCGGCCGGACGAGTATCCCGTAAAGGTGGCCGCCGAAAAGGATGATGGGAGTCAAGTCCTTTACTGTATCGAAGGGCAGCTTGTTGAGGAAAGAATTGCGATGGAGACTGTTCACGGCCTCGGCGAGCGTGTAGCCGTCCGGCTTCTTCCCTATCATGCTTCCAACGCCGACGGCCCCGCCCCCTCCGGAACGGTTCTCTATGATCACCGTCTGGCCGAGTTGTTTTTTGGCAGCCTCGGCGAGGGCGCGGCAGGCTATGTCGGTAGCCCCCCCGGCAGGATAGGGGACGACCAGAGTGATGGGGCCGTTCGGAAAGTCAGCGGCCGGGACAGACATAGGGGTGATAATAAGGCTCATGGCAAGTACCGCCATGGCCAAAACGGCTCCGGAGTCCTTTGTGGTCATTCTTTTTCCCTCCCTTTGTGCCGCCGAGAAAAGAACCGCTCGGCCGATGAACGTCATCATGATTCTCTTTCCTATTTATCACTAAAGGCAATCGAACTGCAATAAAAAACGTCCTCTTTCTTGTTCCGCCTGAGATTGACAGGAACCCCTTGTTCGTGATAAACAAAGGGTTCATGCCCGTTCTAATACGGCCCTTCAAAGGTCTCCTTTACAGCCAGAAGGGCAGGGAGGATATAGCGGCGCGCGTCTGTCCGCCTTACGACGTCATCCCTGACCCGCTCCTTTACTACGATCGAAGTCCCTTTAACGCGGTCCGCCTTGAGTTGCCCGCTGCCGCCGGAGGGGGAGACGTATACGAAAAGGCAAAGGAGACGCTCGACGGGTGGCTCGCCGGTGGCGTCCTGGCTTTTGACGACCAGGAGTCGATCTATATATACGACCAAGAGTTCGCCGTCGGGGGGAGGATGCGAAGGCGGAGGGGTATAATACCGCTCGTGAGGCTCAACGGCGGGCAAATCCTGACCCATGAGGAGACCCAGAAAGCCGCACTTGAGGACAGGAAAAGGCTCATCCACGGGCTCGGCGCCATTACGAGTTTAATCTTTTCCATGTACGAGGGCGCAGGAGAGGTGGAAAGGCTCATCGATGCCGCCCCGAAAGAGCTGCTCTATGATTTTAGGGACGAGCTGTCCATAAGGAACAGGTTTTACCGGATGAGCGACCCGTCCGGGACGGCGGCAGTCTCGTCGGCGATGGAGGAGAAGAGGCTATACGTTGCAGACGGCCATCACAGGCTGAGCGTCGCTCTCGGGCTGGGGCTGCCTTCTGTGCCCATGTATCTGACCGATATGTATTCGGACGGCATAGCGATACTGCCCTATCACCGGGCTGTGAAGCTTAAGGAAAGGAAAGGACAGGCGGGCGTTCTTGACCTTCTGTCGCCCTGCTTCGATATATCGCGGCCGGAAGTATCGGCAAAAACCGATCTCGACCGTCTCATCGAGGAGATATCCTCGTCCCGCGCCCTCTCATTTCTTCTTTACTTCAACGAGGAAGGGCCGAAGCTTTACAAGCTGGTGCAGAAGAGAGCGATAGATTTCGATCCCGACAGCCCGCCGGCCTTGAGGCGCCTGAAAGTGAACGCTGTCCACCGGGGCGCTCTTAAGCACCTCCTCGGGGTGGACGATGAAGATATCTCGTACATGAACGGGCCCGATGAAGCTGCCGGGCTTGTGGACGGCCACGTTTACGATTTCGCCGTATTCGTGCCCGCGACGTCAGTGGAAGAGGTAAGGGAGATCGCCGACAACGGGCTTTTTATGCCCCCGAAATCGACCTATTTTTACCCTAAAGTACTCACCGGGCTCGTATTCCATAAGTATGCCTGATCTCCTGAAGGAAGATGAGACCCTTGACATACTGTGCAACGAGAGGGTGAAGCTTATCCAGAAGAAGAAGGGGTATCGTCTATCGATAGATCCTCTCCTGCTCGCGAATTTCGTCGTGCTCAGACGCAGCGATACCCTTTTGGACATAGGGGCGGGCTGTGGTATTATACCTATATATTTGGCCAGGAGAGGCTGCGAGAACAGGCTCGTCGGGATAGAGGTCCAGGATGATCTGTACGACTTGTCCCGGAGGAACAAGGCATTGAACTCGTGCGCGAACGTTGAGTTTGTAAAAGGTGATGTGAGGAAGGAGAAGACCGGCTTGGGCAGCTTTAGCGTGATCGTTTCGAACCCGCCGTACGTGAAAGCGAAAACCGGCAGGGCCAGTCCCCAAGAGTCGCGCCTCGTAGCCAGGTACGAGTCTTCTCTTGACCTGGGTGCGCTCCTTGCCGCCGCCTCTTCTCTTCTTCAGACCCATGGGAAGCTCTGCCTGATCTATCCGGCGGCCAGGCTGGCGGAACTGCTGGGTGGGGCGAGGTCCTTCGGGTTGGAACCGAAAAGGGTAAGGCCGGTCTATTCGAGGCAGGGCGAGGCTGCGGTGCTTTTTCTCGTTGAGTGTGTGAAAGGTGGGGGTGTGAACCTGAAGGTAGAGCCCCCGCTATATATATACGACAAGGACGATTACACCGAAGAAGTGAAAGCGTATTATGCGTGAAAGGGCATGTATGGAAGAGGTCGTACAGCTTATAAAGGAAGACCTTGAAAAACTGGAGGCCTCCATTGAAAGGCTCCTTACCACGAGGATCCCCTTTATCCAGGAGGTCGTCCACCATCTCGTCAAATCAGGCGGTAAGAGGATAAGGCCCATACTGGTGATCCTCTCGGCCCGGCTTTGCGGATGCAGGAATGACGAGCACCTCCCCTATGCGGCGATAGTCGAATTCATCCACACGGCAACCCTCCTCCATGACGACGTCGTCGACAACGCTGAGACGAGAAGGGGCGCGGCCACGGCCAATATCGTTTGGGGGAACGAGCCCAGCGTTCTCGTAGGAGACTTCCTTTTCACAAAGTCTTTCGACCTCATGGTGTCCCATCATAATGAAGAGATCCTCCGGGTCATGTCGAAGGCTACGACCGATCTCGCAGAGGGCGAGGTCATGGAGTTGCTCAAGACATCCGACGCGAGGACTACCGAGGAGGAATACTACGAGGTGATCGCGTGCAAGACCGCGACCCTGCTCTCCGCTGCCTGTGAGATAGGGGCCATCCTAGGCGGTGTGACCGATGAAAAGCGCTTCGCCCTGAGAGACTACGGATACCACGTGGGCATGGCATTCCAGCTCACGGATGATCTCCTCGATTATACGTCGAGCGACACGACGCTGGGAAAGGACGCGGGGAGAGACCTGAAAGAAGGCAAGGTAACCCTGCCCCTGATCCATGCCCTTTCGGCGGCCGCCGGCGAAGAAAGGCAAGCGATAGAAGCGGGCCTTTCAAAGCCGCGGATCACCCGAAAGGACTTCCGCAAAGTGAAGGGGATCATCAAGAAGTACGGCGGCCTCCGGTACACTGCCCGGGTCTCGAGGGATCACATCGACGCCGCAAAGGCCCTGCTGGACGTCTTCCCAGCCTCGCATTACAAAAATGCGCTCGTCGATCTGGCGGACCATATACTGCAGAGAGAGTCGTAAGAGTTCCTTCGTTGCAGAACCCGGCACTAAGTCCAGGTCGGTTTGTGAAAGCGTGTCAGCCACTATCCCCGGATCAGGCCGCGAAGACCCCGTACAATAAATAATCGACCTTCATGCAAAAGACCTAACGTCTATTGGGGCCTGCCCCGTTGGCGTCCATGAGGGCGGCCCCCAGCGCCGCGGTGATCTGCGGTTGCTCAGGGACCAGCACGTCGGTACCCAGCTCGGCCTCTATGGTCTTCACGAGCCCTATGTCCCTGGCGCCGCCCCCGGTAATGACGATGTCGCGGGTAAGGCCGACGCGGGTGACGAGGTTGACGATCTTCGACGCCATGGCCTTGTGAACGCCCGCGAGAATATCCGCCGGCAGAGCCCCCTCGGCTATACGCGACACAGCCTCCGACTCGGCGAACACCGCGCACCCGGTGGTGAATTCGACCGGGTTTTTTGATGCCATTGATAGTTCTCCGATCTCTTCCACCTCGATATGGAGGATACGGGCGATCACCTGGAGGAACCTGCCGCTTCCGCCGGCACATTTCTCATTCAGGATGAAATTCGTGATTCTTCCCGAACCGTCGACACTGATCGCCTTGCTGAACTGCGCGCCTATATCGACGACGGTCTTCGCCGAGGGAAAGAGGTGATGGACGCCCGAGGCGTGACAGGAAATGTCCGTGACCGACTGGTCGGCAAAATCGACCGCGCCTGCGCCGTAACCGGTGGCCGTGGTAAATGAGACAGCGGCAGCAGAGAGGCCGGCCTTTCCAAGGGCCGCTTCTGCGACAGCCGCGGCCGCCTGTTTGTAGCTCCCTCCCGACGGTATGACCGCACTCGACAGGACGACCCTGTCGGCGCAGACCACCGCCTTAGAAAAACCGGAGCCTATGTCGATGCCGAGGGAGTAATGCATATTGCTCGCCTTCCTGCCTTGTGGATCAAGAGAAGAATGTAGCCGCTTCGAGGCCAGATACGCTCCTCTTGGGTATCTCTCCCCTTAGGACAGCCTTCTCGTATGTCTCTTTCCCGACGAGCGCCGCGCCTAGTGCGCCTGTGAGCAAGGGCTCGGGCGGGACCAAAAGGGGCAACCCGAACCGAGCCTCCAGGGCCCTGACGAGACCTGCATTCTTTGCGCCCCCCCCGGTTACTGCCACCTCCGGTTCTATCCTGAGCTTGGCCACTAGCGCGTATATGCGCGTCGCTATAGCCTCGTGTATCCCCGCAATCAGATTGGGGACAGTCTCGCCGGCCGCGAGCCGGCTGGTTACCTCCTGTTCGGCAAAGACCGTGCACGTGTTGCTGATCTCGGCCGGCTTTTCAGCGGAGAGGGAAAGCTCACCGAGCCTTTCAAGGGGGACGCCCAGCGCGTCGGCCATGACGTCCAGAAACCGTCCCGTGCCCGCGGCGCACTTATCGTTCATAACGAACCCGGCCACCTTGCCGTCCCTTATCTTGATACCTTTGGTGTCCTGCCCTCCCACGTCTATTACCGTCCTTGCGGCAGGCAGAATGCTGTGGATACCCTTTGCATGGCACGTGATCTCCGTTACCTGCCTGTCCGCAAAGGGAACGTTTATCCTGCCGTAACCCGTCGCCACGACAAAAGCAACGTCGGCAAAGGCCAGGCCGGCCTTCCGCAGCGCTTCTTCCATCACCATGTTGGCCAGCCTGCGGTGCTCCGGCCCAGTGGGGCCGATTATGGACGAAACCATGACCGCCCCTTTAAGGATCGCCACTTTGGTCATGGTCGACCCTATATCGACACCGGCAAAATAGTGTTCCATTCAGCCAAACCGCCTCATCGGTCCTTGACAGCCCTGATTATTCCGGTCAGCGATCCCTGTAGCCTGGGTTCACAGGCCATGGATCGGGAAAACGTTCTCCTTTATGTAGCTGACTACGCGGTCCGCGTGCTCAGCGCAAAGTTCCTTCTCCCGCCCCTCGAGTAAGAAGGGCTTTTCTTCGAGACTCCCCGCCTTTGCTTCGGGACCGTACATCATGCCCCCCACAAGGCCGCTGAACTTGTCCTCCGGCTCCATGCCCGAGAGAATGGACCAGGCCACCGCCCAGAGGGCGGCTGTCCTGTAAATGTTGTACCCCCCCCCGCCCATTGCCAGTATCCTCGAGGAGAGGGACTTGATCCGAGAGACCACCCGCTTGTAGCCGTTGCTCGTAACGTTGAGATGGGCCAGGAAGTCCTCCCTGTGGACATCGCCCCCTATGACTGCGAAAACCATATCGGGCCGAAAACTCTCAATCAAGGGGGGGACAATGGATTCGAAGGCGGAAAAGTATATATCGTCATCGGTTCCGGCCCTCAAAGGGATGTTCACGTTATACCCTTTCCCCGCGTCACTGCCTATTTCCGTTTCAAAGCCCGTCCCCGGAAATAGCGTAGTGCCCGATTCATGGACCGACACGGTGAGCACGCGATCGGTGGCGTAAAAAGCCTCCTGGACGCCGTCGCCGTGGTGCACGTCTACGTCCACGGACGCGACCCTGAACCCCATCCTCACGAGGGCCGTGATCGCGATGACGACGTCGTTCACGTAGCAAAAACCGGATGCATGATCTCTCTTGGCGTGATGGAAACCGGCTACCGGGTCGAAGACGGTCTCCGCCTCCCCGTCGGCGAGCGTCATGGCCCCCTGGTAGGTACCGCCCGCCACCATGAGAGCCAGATCGAACATCCCCTTGAAGATGGGGTTCTCATCCGAGCCGAGGCCGGCACTCAGCATTGCCTGATCGAACTCGCCCCTTCCGGCCCTTTTCAGGAGATCTATATACGGTCTTGCATGAAAAAGATAGAGAAGCTCTTCCTCCAGGGGCTCGGGGGTCTTCACCCTGAAGCCATCTACCTGTAAATTATAATAACGATGCAGAAGCTCGTGGAAGATCTTGGCCCTGAAGGGCTTGAACGGATGAGACTCGGAGTATTCTGCGCCTGCGAGCTCATCGCCATAGATAAGGACGATCCTGCTCGCCGCTCTTTCTTTGCTCAAACACGTACCCCCTCGACCGGCCGCAGAAGGCTTCCTGCAATCGCAGTCCCTTACTGTACTATGATTGGGCAGGGATTGCAAACCCTTCCCGGGAGGGGGTATGAGCGGGGTAACTGCATTTCAAACTATTCCCTTTACTAGTAGCCCGAACACCGCACCGACTATAGGCGCGGCTGATGAGACTCCCTTCGCCCCGCTGTTCTTCCCCGACCGTTTTTTCTTTGTCTGCTTCTTTTCTCTTATCTTTAGTCTTTCCGTCCATCCCGGCAAGGCCCTCCGGAGTATTCCATTTGCCCCAACGCTTCTCCCAGCCCCTGCCTCTTTTCAGTCTCTTCTCTTTTTCTCTTCTTAGTCTCTTGCTACTTACACCTACCGCTTTCTCTTCTAGTTTTCTTTTCTTTTGAGTCTTTCCGTTCCTCCCCGGTAAGGCCCTTCCGGAGTATTCCATTTGCGCCATTAATCTAGACTCTCCCAGGGAAGGAATCCTACAAGAGGATTCCATATAGGCTTGGTGCTCCACTAGAGCGACCCGCATCGAAAAGGGTAGAACTAAACGCGCCCGTTATCAGTAAGCCGCTTCCGCTTTCGCTCCCGGCGGCTCCTGACCTCTATCGATCCTAGCTTTACCTCA